>Ga0265334_10000006_pt1 | contig 235168 bp, 239 predicted proteins | sample 42023metaG_FD_192442 | JGI IMG/M metagenome (GOLD analysis project Ga0265334, IMG submission 192442) | Rhizosphere microbial communities from Carex aquatilis grown in University of Washington, Seatle, WA, United States - 4-20-23 metaG | ecosystem: Host-associated > Plants > Roots >...
TAGCTGAGCTACGGGCGCTTATAAACAGTCTTCTAACCATCCCTGGTGTGCCTTCCAGCCCGGACATCCTGTCCGGTCGCTCGCCGCATGCGGCGAGCCCCTGCCTCGGCTTCGCCGGGAGTGAAGCTTCGCTTCACTGGAGAGGCCCGGCTCAGCCAGCTGAGCTACGGGCGCTTATCTGCCTGTTCGAGGACACCCGCAGATACCAGGGGATGCCCTCAGGGAAGGGGCGGAATTATCCCGGCTTAGGCCGGTGGGGTCAAGGAATACCGCTGAAAAGGCCGTGGCAGCAAGCCCTTGGCGGATATCCGCAAAAGAAGCGGCCCCGTCTCCGGGGCCGCAATCGACCATGAGGCAGGCCTGGGGTCAGGACCTCACGCCCACGTGACTGACGCCGACCTGGATCGGCAGCGGGTGGGGAGCGCCCATGAAGCTACGCTGCCGCCAGGTACGCAGTGAATGGCTCTTGGCTTCGGCGGCATGGATCTGCTCCGCGGTGAGATTGCCGAGGATCACCGGCTTGGCCTCGGCCACGTCCACTCCATTCCGTGCGGCTGCAAGCAGCCAGGCATAGGCCTGGGTGTCGTCGGAAGGCACCCCTTCACCGTTGTGGTACATCACCGCCAGGTTGTACTGCGCGGCGGGCAGGCCCTGCTGCGCCGCTTTTGCATACCAGCCCATCTCGGAGACGGCATCCGCCGCCATGCGTCCAAGCTGGAACTCGGCAAGCGCATCGCCTTGCCCGGCCGCCGTCTCGAAACAGTGGCGAGCTTGGTCCATATCCTGGGTGACGCCTTGGCCGGCGGCATAGAGCGCACCGAGGTTGTAGGCGGCGCGACCGACGCCCCGGGCGGCGGCTCCCTTGAACCAACCCGCAGCTCCCTTGTAGTCGCCGCGGCTCGCCAGCATCACCCCGAGGTTGTTCTGGGCTTCCGCATCGCCGAGCTTGGCCAACTCCGTCGCCTGCTCGATATCCTGGTTGCTGTAGCCCGCGTGGCCGGTGCTGTCATCGAGGTAGGCAGGCTGCCGCATGTAGACCACTTGGCTGCCCGGTGGCAGATGGTCCGCCATCGCCAGGGTCGAGCCCGCCAGGGCCATGAGTCCGAACGCGGCGCACAGCGCCGACTTGAGCGCGGCCGCGGATCCGTTGAAATTGTCCATCATTGAAAATCCCTCCAAGAGTTCCTGTGATGCGGGACTGCGCCTGGCCCCCTGCCCTGCGCAGCCCGCTGCGAAGCCCGGGATGGATCGGATGGGTATCCGCTTTCCATCCCGGACGCGCGCCAAAGTACAGAACACGAGAGATGCGGCCATCGGGCTTTCGACCCATTTAGTCGCTGACTGCGTCGCGGATCCTCACGCGGGTCTCGCCACGGAGCGCGCACACGCTCCCGACATAGGCAATCATCCCCATAGAATCGACGAACTTCATCGGTGGGGACACGAAACGAAGCGGCCCCGTCTCCGGGGCCGCGATGGGATCTTGTAAGGCAGCGGGCGGAACGCCCGGGGATATCTACTGCGGCAGGCAGCCGATCTGGCCGAGCTGCTTGGTGAGGCTCAGGAAATCCGGCCGCGTGCACAGGGGCTTCAGGCTCGGCCACACGCTCAGGAAAGGCACCAGGATGCTGATGTCCCTGGCGGCCACTGCCTGCGCCAGCACGGCGTAGGCCTGGTCAGCCTTGCCGAGGTGCATGTAAGCGTCCGCCAGCAGCACCGCGCTGTATTTGTCAGCCGGCGCCGCCGCGCGGTATTCCGCGTACCAGTTGAAGTAGCCCGCCAGTGAGGCATGGCCGTTGGCCTTCACCTTGGCGAGGTCCGCCGGGGACGCCTGCAGGATCTGCATCTCGGTGAGCGCCTGCTGGGTCGCATCGGCGTACTTGCCGCCGCCGAGCAGGCTCAAGGTCAGCAGGTGCTGCGCCAGCACGTCGTGCTTGTTCAGGTTCGCGTTGGTGCGGGCGCTGCTCTCGGCGCGGGGGTATTGGCCGGTGATGTAGGACACCAGGGCCTGGTCGTCGGTGGCGCTCACCGAGGCGGGGTCCAGCGCGCGCGCCGTCTCCATGGCGTTCAGCATGCCGTTGTTCTGGGCCATGGCCACCAGGTACTCGGCATAGAGCTGCCAGCTCCAGGCATCACCGGGATTCAGCCGCAGGGATTCCTTCAGTTCCTTGCCGGCGGCGGCGAGGTTCCAGCCATAGACGAGGTCCAGTTCGCCCTGCAGCTGCTTGGATTCGGCGGAGCCGCCGTCGAGGCTGAAGGCGTGCGCCACCAGCTTGCGGGCATCGTCCAGAGCGGGCTGGTCGATCTGCGTGGCGGAGAGACGCGCCCGCGCAGCGCAGGTGTAGGCGGCGGCGAAAGCTGCGTCGAGTGCGACGGCCTGCTGGCAGGAGGCATAGGCCTTGTCCCACTGGCCCTGGCCGAGGGCGTAACGGCCGTTCTGGAAGGCGATGGCCGCGTCGCGGTTGTTGGTGAACGCCAGCGGCTTCACGGTGGCATTGGGTGCGAGCAGCGTCGCCACCTGGGTGGAGAGCCGTATCACCAGCTGGCGGTAGGCCCCGCCGGAATAGTTGCCGTCCAGGTCGTATTCATCGCCCCATACATAGCTCTGGTCCACCACACGGATGAGCCGCGCGGCGATGTGGTAACCCTGCGCCTGGCGGCCGATGGAACCCTCCAGCACGTAGTTGGCGCCCAGCTCCTGGCCGATCTGCTTGATGGTCTCGCCGCCCTTCAGGTAGTGGGCGGTGGAGGTACTGGCGATCACGCCCAGCCGGTCCGGCGCGATGGGCCCGAGCAGGTTGATGACCTCGTTGGAGATGGAGGCGCCGAGCACGGCGTTGCCCTGGTCCGGCGAGAGGTCGGTGAACGGCAGCACTGCGACGGTGGTCGCGGGATTGCCCTGGGCGCCCGGCACATAGCTGTTGCCGCGCTCCTTGTAGAGCATCACACCGACCACGGCCGCCAGCGCGAGCAACGGCAGCAGCATGGCCGCGTAATGCACCGGCCGCAGTCGCGCCGGAGCGGCTGCGGTGGGGACCGCCGCGGTCACGGCGGCGGGAGCCGTCGCCGGTACCGCCTGGGCGGCTACGCGCCGCTCCATGGCATGACCGTCCTCGCTCACGCCCACCGGGAACACGAACTTGTAACCGCGCCGCGAGATGGTCTGGATGTAGCGGGTGCCGGAGGCGCCGTCGTTCAGGGCGATGCGAAGCTGCCGCACGCAGGCGCTGATGCCTTCCTCGAACTCCACCACGATGTGGCTGCCCCACAGGTGGTTCTTGATCTCCTCGCGCGAGACCGTGGTGTTGGCCTTGCGCAGCAGAAGTTCCAGCAGCTTCGCGACCTGGGGCCTGAGCTGCGCGGTCTTCTGGCCGTCGTTCAGCTCGCCGCTGTGCGGGTCGAATACGTATGGGCCGAACGAGTACTGCACCCGGGTGGGCTCCTGCACGGTGTTCATGCCGCGGCCGCCGGCCGCTTCACCGGAACCCACGCTCCCGGCCGCCAGCGCCACGCGAGCCTCGGGTCCGGGCTTGGTCGCACCATCATAGCCAGCCTCGCGCGACGAGGCCATTCGCTGCTGAGCGGTCTGGTTCACGTCTGATCCCCCTTGCATTCATCGGGGTGGTCGCGCGGTGCCCCGCCGGCAGGCCCTGTGCCCGCCGGCGGAGAGGATCCGCGCGCTTCCCGTCACTGCTTGGTGTAGGCGTCGGGCGCGATGTACAGCGTCCGGCTGAGCTTCTCGGCGGACTGCATCTGCTCCGGTGTCATGCCGTCTGTGATCACGGGCTTGGCATCGGCGACATCCACGCCGGCGCGCTGCGCCACCAGCAACCAGGCATAGGCCTTGACGTCGTCCTGGTCCACGCCCTCGGCGTTGTGGTACATCACCGCCAGGTTGTACTGGGCGGCCGGCAGGCCTTGGCCCGCGGCCTTGGTGTACCAGCGCATCTCGGTGACCGGATCGGCTGAGACGCCCTTGCCGGCGCCGTACATCATGCCGAGCTGGAACTGGGCGTAGGGATCGTTGCGCTTGGCGGCGATCTCGAACCAGTGCTGGGCCGTGGCGTAGTCCTGGGGGAAACCCTGGCCGTTGTAGTAGAGCGTGCCCAGGTTGTAGGCAGCAGTGCCGATTCCCATGTCGGCGGCCTGCTTGTACCAGCTGGCGGCCTCCTTGAACTTGCCGCGGGTGGTGAGCATCACTCCCAGGTTGGCCTGGGCTTCGGCATCGCCGATCTTGGCCAATTCCGTGGCGGCCTCGATGTCCGTGTCGGAATACACGGTGTTGCCGGGCAACTTGTCGACATAAGCCGGGGTGCGGACGTAGATGATATGCACGCCGGGGGGCACGTGGTCCTCGGCCTGGGCGGCCAGAGGGGCAGCCAGCAACAGCGCCAGACCCGCGAGGATCAGGGCCGTCGGGCGGTAGGAATCTGAGATTCTGTGGTCGCGGATCATGACTGAAAATCCTCCTGACAGATGGGACATGCGACGCTTACGACCACAGGTATAGCCGAGAGGTGCCTTGGACAGGCCGAAGATTTCCTGATTTAACGCTGATTCATATCTAAACCCCTGGAGCCCGCGCCAGGCGCGGCTTCCCGGGGTCAGGCAGGGCCGAGCACCGCGCGTACCTGGGCCCGGTAGCTGGCGCTGGAATGGAACACTGCTTCATCCCGCATGGTGAACTCATAGTCCCCGTGCTGCCAGGGCTTCATCTCCCGGATGTAGTCGATGTTGAGCAGCACCGAGCGGTGCACCCGGAGGAAGCTGTCCTCGTCCAGCTGGCTCACCACGTCCTTGATGCGCTCCCGCACCAGGAACTCCTCGTCCACCGTGTTCACCCGGATGTAGTCCCCATCCGCCTGGATGTAGCGGATCTTGCCCATGGAGATGAACTTGATGCGGCTGCCCACCTTCATCTTGAGCATGTCGCCGCGCCGCTCCACGGCCCCGGAGGGTGTCGGCACGGACTGCTGCGGGCCGGCCTTGGGCTCGTCCGCACCGCTGCGTCCCATGGCGGTACGGACCCGCTGCAGCGCCAGGCGGAAGCGGGGTTTGTCGTAGGGTTTCAGCAGGTAGTCCACCGCTTCGATCTCGAAGGCCCACACCGCGTGGTCCGAGTAGGCGGTGGTCACCACGATATGGGGCGTGCCGGTGCGGCCCAGGGACTCCACCAGCTCGATGCCGTTCAGGCCCGGCATCTGGATGTCCAGGAAGACGAGGTCGGGCTGCAGGGAACCGATGGCGCGCAGCGCCTCCAGGCCGTCTCCGCATTCACCCACCAGCTGCAGGTCCGGCTCGCCCTGCAGGAGTTCCCGCAGCTTGTCCCGCGCGTGCGGCTCGTCCTCGACGATGAGGGTGCGGATCATGGGCGGCTCATCCCTGCGCGTGCTTGCTGAAAGGTATCTCGACGGTGGTGACCCAGGAACCCTCCCCGTCATGACCGTACTTGAAACGGAAGGAGTCCTTGTAGATGGTCGCGAGGCGCTCCTTGAGGTTGCGGATGCCCAGGCCCGTGCCGCTGCTGTCGCCCGGCATGGTCCCGCTGCCGGGGGAGCTGTTCCTGACCTGCATCACCAGGCTCGCGCCGCGCTTGGTCACGCTCACCTCCACGCTGGCCGGCCCCGGGATGCGCGCCACCCCGTGCTTGATGGCATTCTCGATGAGCGGCTGCAACAGCAGGCTCGGCACCTGCCCCTGCAAGGCGGCTTCGTCCGCCTCGATGCTGAGCTTGAGCCGGTCCTCGAAGCGCACCTTCTCCATGTCCAGGTAACGGTGGATGTACTCCAGCTCGCCGTTCACCTGGGAGAACAGGTTCTCCTGCTCCTTCAGGGTCATGCGCAGCAGCTCGCTGAACTTGGCCAGCACCTGGTCGGCCCGGCTGGGCGAGGAACGCAGCAGCGAGGATACCGTGTTCAGGCTGTTGAAGAGGAAATGCGGGTTGATCTGCCACTGCAGGGTGCGCAGCTTGATGGCGAGCCACTCCGAGCTCAGGCGTTCCAGCCGCAGGCGCTCTTCCGCGAGGTCGAGCCGGCTGAACATCACCATGAGCAGGAACACACCCAGCATGTAGAGCACGAAGTTGCTGGTGGCGGTGCTGATCCAGACGAACACCGATCCCAGCAGCAGGTCGTCCATGGTGGCGGGGTCACCCGCGAAGTAGTCGGGTCGGCCGTGCACCAGGGCGATGGCGGCGAAGAACATGGGCCGGTACATGGCGGCGTAGACGATGCCGATGGCTATCTGGAAGGCCCACATGGGCCACAATCGCCGGGAGTGCCCATACAGCCACACCGCGGCCCAGTAACCCACGATCATGGCCGGCAGCAACAACAGGTGCTGCAGCCAGCGCGTCCACATGTCCACGAACACGACGCGGCCCCCGGAGGTGCCGAAGAACTGCTGCTGGTAATAGAAGATCACGATGTCCGACAAGGTGGAGTACAACCAGAGCGCCAGGCTGATGGTCAGCACCAGCATCGTCCGGCGGTCCAGCAATCGTCTGGCGTTCATGTCGGCCATGTGAGGGGTGGCAGAGGCTCATGGCGGCACGGGATGGCCGCAGACACTATACATATTAACCGGATTTCCGAACGCGGGCGGTGCTCGGCCCCGCGATGGATGCATTACGCCGCAATACAGGTTTGTTTCACCGCATCGAAGAGCTGTTGCGGCTCCTATTGGGCATGTTCCGGCGCGACGGGGCGCCCATGCCGCGAAGGCGCATATGGCACACTCGCCACGCATAGCATCGGGTCCATCATTTCGGGAGGAAGCACATGATCAGGGTACTCATCGTGGATGACGAGCAGCACGCGCGCGCCGGCATACGCAGCCTGCTCGATACGGAGCATGACGTGGAGGTCATCGGGGAATGCGGCGATGGCCGCGAAGCCCTGGAACGCATCGAGGTCCTGCAACCTGACGCCCTGTTCCTCGACATCCAGATGCCGGGGATGAACGGCATAGAGCTGATGAAGGACTCCCGTCTCACGCGGCGGCCCTACACCGTGTTCACCACCGCCCATGAGGACTACGCGCTCAAGGCCTTCGAGGTGCAGGCCATCGACTACCTGCTGAAGCCCTTCGATGCCCAGCGCTTCCGGGCGGCCCTGCTCAAGCTGCGCATGCATCTCGATCGCGACAGCCGCGCCAACGGCCGCGTGGACATCGAGAGCCTGATGGGCCGCCTGCCGCAACCTCCAGCCACCTCTGCGTCGGCTTCGGATCGGGTACCGGTGAAGATCGGGCGGCGCATCCGCTTCCTCAGCGTGCCGCACATCCGCTACATCACCGCCGACGGCAACTACGTCAACATACACATGACCACCGGCGAGATCATCCACACCAGCGAGCGCATCTCGCGCATGGAGGAGAAGCTCGCGGCGCAGCATTTCCTCAGGGTGCATCGCTCGGTGATCCTCAACATCGACCAGATCCGCGAAGCCCATTCCATGGGCTCCTATTACGGCTTCACCATGACCGACGGCGAACGGCTCACCTCGGGACTCACCTACAAGAAGAACATCCATCGCCTCCTGAGCGTCTGGAAGAAGGCCGAGACCGCCGCTTAAGCCGGGTCGCCGCCCTCTCGCCTCTCCCGCCTCGATCTCTCTTCCCGTTCCCCAAATAAAAAGGCGGCCCCTTGCGGGGCCGCCCAAGTTTGGATCCCATTGGGGTCGGGATCCTGCCCTCAGAACTTCACAGAGATCCTGCCGTAGAACTCGCGTCCCGGCACCCGGTAGAACGCGGGCAGGAAGCTGTTCGCGAAAGCGTCCTGTGCCGTGGGCGGCTGCTTGTCGAACAGGTTCCGGATACCGAAGGTGAAGTCGGTATTCCAGCTGTCCACGTGGTAGGTCGCGCTCACGTCGTGGTAGATCGTCTTGCCCAGGTGGTTGAAGCCCTGCGTCGGATCCGAGCACGCGTTACGCGCGATGACGGCCGTGGTGCAGGGTTCGAACATCTGGCCGAAGTACTCCACGTTCCAGTTCGCGGCCCAGTCACCGTAGTTCCAGTTGAGGGCGACGTTGGCCCTCTGCTTCGGGAACCCACCGACGCTGGTGGCGCTGCCCGCGAATTCCGTCTGCTGGAAGGCAGGCACGGAGCCGGTGGGCGTGGTGGCGATGAAGGACTTCAGGAAGGTCCAGTCCATGCTCAGCTTGAAGTCACCGGCCGAAGTGGACGGGAACTTGTAGTGAGCGGCCACATCGATGCCGCTGGTCTTGATGCCACCGATGTTGGTGAACTTGTCCTGGAAGTCCGTGATGATCTTGCCGGTCAGCGTGATCTGGTTGCAGAAGGACGGGTTCTGCGAGATGTAGCAACCGTTCAGGATCGTCTGCGGAGCGATGCGGGTGATGGTCTGCTCCAGGTCGATGCTGTAGTAGTCCATGCTGAAGTCGAAGCCCGGGATGAAGTCCGGGTTCCAGACGAAGCCCAGGCTACGCGACAGCGACGCTTCCGGATGCAGGTTGGTGTTGCCGCCCGTGGTGGACTTGATCTGGGCATTGAGCTGCTTGTGCACTTGGCCGTTGCAACCCTTCGGCAGGTGCGCAGGCACGCCATCCCAGCCGCCCGGGTTCGGGGCGCAGGGATCGGTGACCGCCGGGAACGAGTCAGCGTTACCCACGAAGAGTTCGCTGATGCTCGGGATGCGGAAGCCCTTGGACCAGGAAGCCCGGATCAGGAACTCATCGGTCGGCTGCCACTTGAGGGCCGCGCGGGAGGTGGAAGCGTTGGCCGTGCTCACCACGGTCGAGGCCGCGGTGCCCGGCGTGCCGCCGGCCCACTTGAACTGCGACCAGCGGTTGGCGATGTCCAGGTCCAGCATCTTGAAGCCCGGGGCATCGGCCACCAGCGGGATGTCGAACTCGACGTACTCGGCATTGGTCTTGGTGCGGCCATCGGTGGGCTTGGCGGCGCTGCCGGTGGTGTTACCGGTGGCGATCGCGGCGTCCGGATGGAAGAAGCCGTCCAGCTCAAGGTACTCGTAGCCGAGTGCCAGGCCCAGCGGGCCGGCGGGCAGGTCCGCGAGGCTGCCGTTCAGGTTCGCCGTGTAATCGCGCATCTCCGACTGGATCACGTCATGCTCTTCGAAGGTCGTGTACTGCAGCATGTCCGGAGTGATCGAACCGGCACCGCCGAAGAGGTTCAGCGGCACGCAACCCGCGGTCTGGGCGCAGGGCGCGAAGCCGGGCGAATCCAGGGCCTGGGCCATGCGCTGCGTGTTGAACAGGCCCGAGGTCAGGTTCGTGCTGACGTCGTTGCCGTAAGTGTAGCCGGCATCCCAATCCCACTCGTTGCCGCCGAGGTTGAAGTAACCCTTGAAGCCGCCGCTGAATTGGGCGGTCTCGACGTTCTCGTTGAACACGCGCTGGCCGGCCTCGAGCGGACGACGCAGGACGCCGCCGTTGAGGTAGTAGTTGTCCTGGGAGCAGGTACCGCCGGTGAAGACCAGCGTGCCGCCCTGGCAGAACTGGCTGGCGTTGCCCACCAGGTCCACGCCGAAGGGGTTGAAGGGGTTGGTGGCACCGACGCCGAAGAACTGCCCGTTGACCGTGGAACCGCCGGCACCGATGGTGATGGTGGACGGCGCCAGATCCTGCTGCGAGTTGCGCTTGGTGAAGGCAACCGATGAGGTGAAGGTCAGGTTGTCCGCCAGGTCATAGTGACCCTGGGTGAAGAAGCTGAACCGCTCGTTCGGAGTGATGAAGTAGTTCACCGGCGCGAAGTTGAAGCGGTCCGCATTCGTAAAGTTCTTGAGGTCGCTCAAGGCCGGCTTGCCGGCGACCGGCTTGCTCACGGTCAGATCGCAGGTACCGTAGGAGTGGCTGGCCGGATTGATGGCCGCGCACTGGCCGCTGCCGAAGTTCTTGCCGGCGGTGGCGCCGAGGCCGGTGAAGATGAACTGACCGTTGGCGGAGATACCGGAGCCGCTGGCGATGCCACCGTCACGGATCGGTTCCTTGGAGATGGCGCGGGAACCCGCCCACACCTCGTGCTGGTTGACGTAGGTCACGTTCATGACCACGGCACCCTTGTCGCCGCTGGAACCCAGCGTGAAGTCGTATTCCTGCACCTTACCGTCGTGATGGCCTTCGCCGGAGAAGATGCTGGTGTAGGCGTTGGCTTCAGCACCGTTGTAGTTCTTCACGGTGATGATGTTCACCACGCCCGCGATCGCGTCAGAACCGTAGATCGCCGAAGCGCCGTCCTGCAGGATCTCGACGTGGTCGATGATGCTGACCGGGATCTCCTGGAGGTCCACGCCCGCATTGCCCGGACCACCCAGGCCCGGGATCCAACGACGGCCGTCCACGAGCACCAGCACGCGGTTGGCGCCGAGGCCACGCAGGTCGACGTTGCTGCGGCCGTTGCCGCCGTTGTTGAAGGTCGTGTTGAGGGCGGTGCCGCCCTGGGTGACGGTCTGCAGGATGTCACCGATGGAGGTCAGGCCGGTCGACTTGAGCTGCGCAGCGGTGATGATGCTCACCGGCTGGGCGGTCTCGACGTCGGTGCGCTTGATGCGCGTGCCCGTCACTTCGATCTTGCCCAGCTGGGCGGTGTTGTTCTGGCTCGTCGTGCTGCTCTGGTCCGTGGTCGCGTCCGCGGCAAAGGCCGCCGGCGACGCCACAGCAGACACGGCGCCCGCCACGAGGGCGTAACGCACGGCCTTGCTGATCTGGTTGCTGTTCATTGTGATCCTGCCTCCGCTAGAGATTTTGGTATGTGCGCGGCCCCCTTTAGGATGCCGCGTTGTGCATGCGCCACAGCCGATCGTCTCTTCCCTTCAATGCTGCTGCGGCTTTCGCCGGTGATGTCGAGATGACGCAACACTCACCGCTTGCGGCCGATTCTGTAGAACACGGACACGTCATGCCATGTAAAAAGATGGTGTTCGTAACGGATAAACAAGTGTTCGAAACGCGGAAGGCGCCGTTGAATGCGCCGGCTTGCGACTCGGAGGAGAATATCTGCGAACGCTGCACCAAAGCCCGGCACACCGCCGGCACGCATGCAGCGGCCACGCGCTGTTTCAGCGCACCAGGAGTACGACTCACCGCAAGGGAGCTATTTCGCGCGGACCGGCCGCATACTCCTGCAACCAAACCCACCGCCGCGTGTCTGTTGCTTGCACGTCTCTCCAATAATCTTTCAGGGGTCCCCATGCATAAGAGATCTTCGATACTCGCGGCTTCGCTATATCTCGGTCTGCTTAGCGGCAGCGCCTACGCGGACTTGTCCGGCGACGCGCACCAGGCCTATGGCCAGGGCCATTGGCAGGAAGCAGCCGGCCTATATAAGAAGTTGGTGCAGCAAGACCCCAGCGCCGACAATCTCTGGCATCTCGGCCGGGCCGAACTAGGTATCGGGCAAGATGCGGATGCCAAGGCCGCGCTGCAGCAGAGCCTGGCGAAGGCGCCCGGCGAGCTGCGCGCGCAGTTCTACATGGCGGTGGCCCTCGCCAAGACCGGCGACAAGGACGGCGCCTTCAGCTGGCTCGAGAAGGCCGTCAAGCAGGGGCTGCCAGGCCCTTCCATAGACGCCAACCCAGGCCTCGTGGGCCTGCACGGCGATCCCCGCTACGCCTCGCTCATGGCCGAAGCGGACAAGCTCGCCCATCCCTGCCCCACGGACGCCCGTTACCGTGCCTTCGACTTCTGGGTGGGGGACTGGGATGTGTATGTGGATGGCCAGAAGACCAGTGCCCACAACCGCATCAGCAGTGAACTCAGCGGCTGCCTGATCCGTGAGCGCTGGGACGGCGGCGGCCTGGGCGAGAGCCTCAATTACTTCGACGCCCACGCCGGCAAGTGGCGCCAGAACTATGTGGACGACGGCGGCAGCACCGTCTGGTACGAGGGCGGACCCACTGGCCCCGGCGTGATGCACATGGAAGGTGGCTACGCCAACGCGGACGGCAGCACTGGGCTCGCCCGCGTGACCTGGACCAGGAACCCCGACGGCAGCGTGCACCACTACATCGAACGCTCCACCGACGGCGGCAAGACCTGGTCCGTGTACTTCGACGCGACCTACCGCGCCGCTGCGAAGCCCTGACATCACATGAGTATCCCCATGCGCACTCTCACCCTGCTCCTCGCCCTGGCCAGTGTCAGCGCCGTCGCCGCTCCGGAGACCGACGCACTACAGCAGGCCCAGGCAGACATCGCCGCCAAGCATTATCAGGATGCCTTGCCCTTGCTGGACGGCCTGCTGAAGGCCAACCCCAAGGATGGCCACGCGCTGATGTCATTGGGCGCCGCGCGCCAAGGCCTCGGCCAGACCGATGCGGCTGCCTCAGCCTATGAGCAGGCTTATGCCCTGCCGCCCGCCGCGGCTCCTGCGGCCACCGCTCTCTTCCTGCTCTATGCGGAAGCCAAGCGCGCCGACGATGCCTCCAAGTGGTTCGAGGTCATGCGCAAGGGTCACATGGGTGACCTGAGCGGCCTGGCTGAAGACCCGCGCGTGCAGGCGCTGCATGGCGACAAGCGCTTCGCCATCCTGTTCCCGGACCGGATCAAGTTCGAGCCGCCCTTCGTGCAGGACGTGCGCATCATCCACGAATGGCACGCCGAAGCGGCGGGTGACGAGTTCGGCTGGATCGCCCGCGGCGTCGGCGACGTGGACGGCGACGGTGTCACGGACGTGGTGGTCTCCGCCACCGGCAATCCGCCCTATGGCAGCACCGAAGGCAAGCTCTACCTCTACTCCGGCAAGAGCGGCAAGCTGCTGTGGAAGGTCACCGGCACCAAGGGTGCGTTGCTCGGCACCGGCCTCGAAGCGGCGGGTGACGTGGACGGCGACGGCGTGCCGGACGTGGTGGCGGGCGCGCCGGGCGAGGATGCGGTCTACGTCTATTCCGGCAAGGACGGCAAGCGGCTCTGGCGCTTCGCCGGCGACCCCCTGGACCACGACCTCGGCACGGGCGTCACCGGCGTCGGTGACCTGAACCACGATGGCGTGCCGGAGATCGTGGCCGGCGCCCCCAGCAGCGAGACCCATGCCAAGGGCACGGCCACCGGCCGCGCCTACGTGCTCTCGGGCAAGGACGGCAAGGTGCTGCTGACCCTGGATGGCGAGAAAGCGGGCGATTCGTTCGGCTCCACCGTCGGCAGCAGCGGCGCGGGCGGCAACTACTTCATCGTGGGGGCGGGGGCCGGCGGCCCGCAGCAGCATGGCCGCATCTACGTCTATGACAGCCTGCAGCAGAAACCCAAGTTCGTGGAGGATGCGGACGCCACCGGCGCCGCACTCGGCTACATGTTCGTCTCAGTCCCCGGGGACATGGACAAGGATGGCGTGCCCGACATCTACGCCACCGACTTCAGCAACAGCGCCAAGGGCCGCTCCACGGGACGCGTCTACATCTACTCCGGCAAGACCGGCAAGCTCATCCGCACCTTGACGGGCGACGGCCCTGCCGGCGGTTTCGGCATCGGCGCCGCCCGCACCGGCGACGTGGACCATGACGGCTATCCCGATCTCGTGATCGGCAGCTGGCAGTACTCCGCTGCCGCCTGGTCCGGCGGGCGCGTGCAGGTCTTCTCCGGCAAGGATGGCCACGTGATCGAAGACATCGTGGGCAAGGTCCCCGGCGAGACCTTCGGCTTCGATGCCGTGGGCGTGGGCGACGTGGACGGCGACGGCGTCACCGACTACCTCGTCACTTCCGCCTGGAGCGGCGTGAACGGCCTGCGCTCGGGCCGCACCTTTATCGTCTCCGGCGCCGTGCCGAAGCGCTGAGCACACAGGAGATCGTCCATGCGTACCCTATCCATCTTGTTCGCCATCTCGCTGGCCGTATCCGCCCCACTCGCCCCGGCCGATACCGCTGCCCCCGCAGCGGTGCGCGACGGCTCCCATGACTTCGATTTCCTCTACGGGAAGTGGCGTGTGCATAACCGCCTGCTGGAGAAGGGGGCGGATGGCACCCAGGCCTGGCAGGAGTTCGATGCCACCGAGGACTGCCGCAGCCTGCTGGACGGGCTCGGCAATGAGGATTTCTACAAGACCGACCACTGGAAGGGCTTCGTCGGGATGTCCACGCGGCTATATGACCCGGCCCATGACCAGTGGAGCATCTACTGGACCGAGAACGACGCTGCGGGCGTCATCGAGACGCCGCCGGTCGTGGGATCGTTCAAGGGCAACGTCGGCGTGTTCGTGAACAGGCACGAGAACGGCGGCAAGCCCTACATGGTGCGCTATACCTGGACGGTGCTAGGCAAGGACAAGGCCCGCTGGGAACATGCCGTCTCCCGCGATGAAGGCAAGACCTGGGGCACCGACTGGACCATGGACTTCACGCGCACCGCCGACTAGCGGCGCAGCGGTTCAACCCCGCTGCAACTCGTGCATGTCGGCGACGATGGCCGCGCCCTCGCGCAGGGCCACGTCCTGGGCGCTCGCCACCACGCTGCCGTCCGCGGGCGTCTGTTCCGGCGTGCCGCCGGTGAGCTTCTTCCAGCTCAGCTCGTCGCTGGCACGCCAGGCGGCTTCCTTCTGCTCGGTGCGCTTGCGCGCGTCCAGCATCAGCGAGAGGCTGGTGACCGCGTCGTCGATCTTCAGGTGCTCGATGTCCCCCACGTAGAGCTGGAACAGGGGGTCGGTCTTGGCGCGCTGGTCATGGCGCTTCTTCAGCTCCGGCAGTATCGCATCGAGCTTGTAGTCCATCGCCTTGTAGGGCACCGCGGCGATGGTGTCCCAGGGCAGGGGATTGTCCTCGGTCTCCTCGCCGAACTGGGTGGGGTCGATCTGCGAGGGCAACTGGATGTCCGGGGCCACGCCCTTGTCCTGGGTGCTGGCGCCGGTCACGCGGTAGAACTTGTCCGAGACGAACATGAGCTGGCCCGCGTCCGCCTGGTCATCGGTCATCTCGGCCAGGTCCACGAACTGGGTGGCCACGCCCTTGCCATAGGTGCCGTTGCCGATGATCACGCCGCGCCGGTAGTCCTGTATCGCGGCGGCGAAGATCTCCGAGGCGGAGGCGCTCAGCCGGTCCACCAGCACCGCCACGGGCCCCGAGTACACCGGTGTGGTGCTGGAGCGCACCACCGTCACCTTGTCCTCGGAGCTGCGCAGCTGCACCATCGGACCGCGCGGGATGAAGAGGCCGGCCAGGTCGGCGGCCTCCTGCAGGGAACCGCCGCCGTTGTTGCGGATGTCGATGACCACGCCGTCTACGTGCTTGGCCTGCAGGTCGGCCAGCAGGTTCTTCACGTCGCGGGTCACGCTGTTGTAGTTGGGGTTTCCGGCGCTGCGGGCGTCGAAGTCGCTGTAGAACTCGGGGATGCGGATCACGCCGATGTGGGCCTCGCCGCCCTCGCGCGGCAGGGTGATCACGTCGCTGTGGGCCGCCTGCTCGGCGAGCTTGATGGAATCGCGCACCAGGCGTATCGGTTTCGGCGGCGAACCGGGGCTGGCGCCGGCCGGCAGGATCTGCAGGCGCAGCACCGTGCCCTTGGGGCCGCGCGTCAGGCGCACCACGTCGTCCAGGCGCCAACCCACCACGTCCACGAAGTCGCCGGCGTCACCCTGCCCCACCGAGGCGATCCGGTCACCGGCGTGCAGGACGCCGCTCTTCGCCGCCGGGCTCCCGGGCAGCACCCGCGCGATCTTCACGTAGTCGTCGTCCGCCTGCAGTTCCACGCCGATGCCCTCGAGCTTCAGGCTCATCTGCGTCTTGAACTGGTCGTATTCGACCGGCGCGAAATATTCGGTGTGCGGGTCGAGGGCCTTGGCGTAGGCGTTCATGAAGTTGCTGAACACGTCGCCGCTGTCGAACTTGTCGACGCTGTCCTTCAGCGTGCTGTAGCGCTTCTTCAGCAGCGCCGCCGCCTGCGGCCAGGTCTTGCCGTCCAGCATGAAGTCGATCACGTCGTTCTTGACGCGCTTGCGCCACAGGTCGTCGAGCGCGGCGCTGTCCGCAGCCCAGGTCTTGGGCTTGTCTTCCAGCACCAGCGATTCGTCCTTGGAGAAGTCCGGCTGCTTGTCGAGCTGCGCCAGGGCGTAGGCCATGCGCGCGTCGAAGCGCTGGCGGAACACCGTGTAGATGGCGAAGGCGGGTTTCAGGTCCCCGTCCTTGATCGCCTGCCCCAGTATGGATCTGTAGGGCGCGAACGAATCGATGTCGGACTGCAGGAAGTAGCTGTGGCTCTGGTCCAGTTCCTTCAGGTACTCGTCGTAGATCTTGCCGGCGAGCGCCGCGTCCAGGGGCTCGCGGCTGTAGTGATAGTGGGTGAGCACGTAGGCCACCGCCTGGTCTACCGAGGCCTGCCCCGGCTGGGGCGCGATCGCCACCTTGCTGCTCTTCTCGATGGTGGCCGAGGCGCTCTGCATGTGCGCGGCCGGGTATACCCAAGCCAGGTTCGAGAGCAGCAGCAGCAGGATCTTCTTGTTCATGGTGGCGCCGGTATGGGAGAGGGTCGGGCCGGCCGGGGAGCCGGCAGGGCCATTGTAGCGGGCTTGGCAGCTGGATTCATTTGACCGCAGATAGCCGCCGGGGTTCAGCGGCCGGGCCTTCACGGGTGCTTCGGATGCTTAGGGTATGTCCCCTAGTCAGGGCGGCGGCGTCGAGGGGGCGGTCGCCGGGTCCATGTTCTGGGGCGGCGGCGGCGGGGGTGCGGGAGCCGGGGCTGGGGCCGGCGGCGCGAAGTTGTAGACCAGCGAGAGGGCGGTGATGGTGTCGGTGTTCTTGAAGCCGGGCAGCACCGTGCTGTTGTGGTTCACGGTGTAGGACACCGAGAGCGCGAAGCTGTTGTAGAGGTTGGCGGTCAGCGTGCTCACCGACTGGGTGAGGGTGTTGCTGGAGCCATGCATGATGCTCAGGTTCTCGGTGAAGTTGCTGTTGCCGCTGAACTTCCACAGGTAGTTGGCGGCCAGCCGCTCCACCGGCTCGGAGTCGGTGGTGCCGTCGGTGAAGCGGGTCTGGCGCGCGCCCGCGCCGAGTTCGATCGCCAGTTGCTGGGTATCGGTCTGCAGCAGGCGGTGGCCGATGCCTCCCACCTCGGACACGCGCCGCTCATAGCCGCTGAACACATCCCGCAGGTAGTCCAGGTTGCCGAACAGGTAGTTGTCCGCGTTGAAGTTGTAGTCGGTCTGGCCGTCGAAGTTGAAGCTCTCGGCGATGAGCACGCCCTCCTGGCTCGACTTCAGGGCCTGGAACAGCACCGAGTCCTGCCAGTTGCCGCTCTTGTAGCTGGCCAGGGCCTTGCCGTTCAGGGTGGAGCTATTGACGTTGCCGGTGGTCTGCAGGTAGCCCAGCGCCACCGAGCCCTGCCAGCCGTCCATCACGGCGGTCTGGCGTGCCGCGTCCGCATTGGCCTGCAGGTCCGTCAGGTTCGCATCCGCGCGCGCCTCGGAAGCCAGCGCCGCCGCGGCCAGCATCGCGCCGGCCATGAACCGCTTCAGCATGGGGATCCTCCCGTCGTTGCCATGACAGGATGATAGTGGAAGCCGCCGTGGACCGCCCGTTTTACCGGGCGGTCCGCCGCATATGTCAGAACTTCACGCCGGCCGAGGTATAGAAGAACCGGCCCGGCGTGCGATAGAAGCTCGGCAGGAAACTGTTGGCGAAGGCCGACATGGCGATGGGAGGCTCCTTGTCGAACAGGTTGCGCACACCCAGGGTCAGGTCCATGTTCCAGTCGTCCAGATGGTAGGTCGCCTCCACGTCATGGTAGAAGGTGGCGCCGATATGGTTGCCCTGCACCGCCGTCGGCTCGAACGGGAAGCTGACGGTCAGGGGGCAGCGGCTGGACGGGTTGATGACCTGGGTGTTGGTGCAATCTTCCATGAGCCCGCTGATGTATTGCACGGTCCAGTTCGCTGACCAGGCGCCATAGACCCAGTTCGCATTCACCGTCGCACGCTGCTTGGGCACGCCGCCCGTGACCACACCGATCCCGGTGGGGCCGGCGCCGCTGGCACTGCCCGACAGTTCCTGGCTGCTCACGCCTGAAGCGCTGAAGGCGAGCGTGGCCACGTATTGCTTGACGAAGGTCCAGTCCAGGCCGACCTTGAAGTCGCCGATGCCGCTGGAGGGGAACTTGTAGTGGGTGGACACGTCCACGCCTTCGGTCCTGATGCCGCCGATGTTGGCGTTGAGGTCCTGCACGTTGGTGATGATGCCGGGCGCCGTCGCGCTATGGTCTCCGCCCGAACGGGTGATGAGGTCACAGTACTTCTGGACGCCGCCCTGGTAGCAGCCATCCAGGATGATCTGCCCCGAGATGGAGCTGATGGCGTTGTTGAGGACGAGCTTGTAGTAGTCCGCGCTGAAGTCGAATCCCGGCGCCCAATCGGGGTCGTAGACGAAGCCCACACTCTGGGTGATGGCCTTCTCCGGCGTGAGGTCGGTGTTGCCGCCGACGGTGGTATGGATGCTGCCGCCCGCGCCGGGCTGGAGCGTCGCGCCCCCGCCGCAATGCTTCGCAGGGGTCGCCCCCACGCAAGGATCGTTCAGGAACGGGAAGCTATCGCTGTCGGCCAGGAACAGGTCGCTGATGCTGGGGATGCGGAAGCCCTGGGACCATGTCGCGCGCAGCAGCAACGTATCGGTGGTCTGCCAGCGCAGGGCCGCGGTGCCGGTGGAGGCATTGTCGGTGTGCGAAGCCACGTTGTTGGTGCCCACGGCACCGCCCTGCCACTTGAACTGAGACCAGCGGTTGGCCAGGTCCAGGTCCACGTTCTTCATGTAGGGCCTGTCCGCCGCCAGCGGGATGTCGAACTCGAAGTACTCCGCCAGCGTGCGTTCCCGGCCCTCGGTGGGCGGGATCAGGCTGCTGGCGGTGTTGCCCTGGGTCACCAGGGCGTCGGGATGCGAGAACCCATCCGTCTCCACATACTCGGAACCGACCGCGAGGCTGAGCGGGCCTGCCGGCAGGTCCGCCAGCTGGCCGGTGGCGTCCGCGGTGTAGTTGCGCATGCTCTGCCCCACCACGTCGTGCTGCTCGAACAGCAGGTACTGGAGCATGTTGGGGGTGATGGAGCCGTCGCCGCCGAAGAAGTTCAGGGCCGTGCAGCCCGATGCCACGCCGGCGCAGGGTGCCAGGCCCGGCAGTCCCAGCTCCTGCTGCAGGTGGAAGGTGTTCACCACGCCGCCCGCCATGTCGCTCTCGTAGTTGTTGGCATAGGCATAGCCCGCCGACCAGTCCCACTCGTTGCCGAGCAGGTTGAAGTAGCCGGTGAACGCGCCGTCGAACTGGAGGTTGTCCACATTCTGGTTGAATACCCGATCGCCTCCTTCCGACAGACGGCGTCCCAGGAACAGGAGCGAGTCACAACTGCCGGCGAAGAAGCAGCTGGAACTCAGGCCGGCGACCAGGTCTTCGCCGAAGGGGTTGAAGGGGTTCTTGCCAGAGATCCCCACCGGCTGGCCCTCGGCCTTGGCCTGGCCGAAGGCACCCAGCGAGATGGTGTTGGGGGCGAGCTGTTCCGAGGAGCGGCGTTTGCCGTAGAGCACCTGCGCCTTGAAGCTCAGGTTCTCGGCCAGGTCGTAGTTGCCCTGGATGTAGAAGGCCGTGCGTTCGCTCGGCGTCTCCAGGAAGTTGTCCGGTGCATAGTTGAAGCGGTCGGTACCGGCGAAGTCGCGGAAGTTGCCGAGCGTCGGCTTCTTCGTGGTGGCCTTGATCAGGGTCATGTTGCAGGAGCCGTAGTAGGAGACCGCCGGCGTGGCCGAGCCCGGACAGGTGCCGGTCGGCGTCAATATGGAGAAGAACCCGTTCGGTGTCTGTGAGCTTCCCGCCTGTATGCCGCCGCCCACCACCGGTTCACGCGATATGCTGCGATGCCCCGCCAGCACCGGCGTCTCGTTCACGTAGGAGACGTTCATCACCACGCTGCCGCGATCGCCGCTCGACCCCAGCGTGAAGTCGTAGCTGTTCTTCTGGCCGTCCCAACCGCCGCCGTCCGCATGGGCGTCGTATTTGCCCATGAAGGCGTTGGCCTGGGCCCCGGAGTAGTTCTTCACTGTGATGATGTTGATCACGCCGGAGATGGCATCGGAGCCATACACCGCCGAGGCGCCGTCCTGCAGGATCTCCACATGATCGACGATGCTGACCGGAAGGTTGTTGAGGTCCACGTCGCCGCCCAGGCCCGAGATCACGCGCTTGCCGTCGAGCAGCACCAGCAGGCGGTTGGCGCCCAGGTTGCGCAGGTCCGCGTTGGTACGGCCGCTGCCGCCGTTGTTGAACCTGTTGTTCTGGGCTGCACCGGCAGAAGGTATCTGCTGCAACACGTCGCCGATGGATTTGAGGCCGCTGGCCTTGATCTGCTCGCTGGTGATGACGTTGATCGGGCGCGCCGCCTCCACGTCGGAACGCTTGATGCGCGTGCCGGTGACCTCGATCTTGCCGAGCTTGGCGGTGCTGTCGGGAGGGGGCGTGGTCTGGTCGTTGCTGGCCGGGTCTTGTGCCAGCGCCGTCGACAGGGGCAGGCCGCTGACCGCGCCGCTTATGAGCAGGCCGCGGATGATATTCGACAGGGACAACGATCCGGTTTCCATGGCACCCTCCCAAGGATGTTTGAAGACGTCTTTCTTATGGCCCTGACGGGCTCTATACTATTTATGACGTACTATACTATTAGTAGTCCGAATGTAAACGGCACTTTCTGCCGCAACGGACATCTTTGCTTGGGTGGCTGATCGGCAGGTCAGGGGGCGGGACAGGCCGGCAGGGGCCGGCCCTGCCGGTGCGCGTCGAGCCAGGGCTTCAGGTCCAGGCTCCAGACGTTGGCGTTGCCGTTGTTCCAGCCCTGCATATCCTCCACGTCCTGCTCCGCCTCGATCCGGGTCTTGGGCAGATGCACAGCCTGGGTGCGGTCACTGGCGAAATAGAGCGTGCGGCCGTCGGGACCCAGCTCCGCGTCGTCGTCCAGGGTGAAGCCGCTCGCGGCACCGGCACCGTCGAAGCACATGGCCTGCACCGGTCCCCATGCCACGCCCTCCCGGAACACGATGTAGAGGTGCTCGTGGTCGTCCTTGAAGGGGCCGCGGCCGATGCTGCTGAACACGAGATAGGAATCGTCCGGCGCGGCGGCCGGATCCACATCCAACGAACCGCCGTCACTGAAGGGCAGCTTCTCCGCCTGGGCATAAGCGCCGTCCTTGAAGGCGGAGCGGTACAGATGCAGGTTCTTCTCGCCCTCGTCCTTGGAGATGAAGTAGAGGTCTCCCCGCCCGTCCACGCTCGGCTTCCACATGTTGGCGCTGATGTTCACGCTCGCCGGCAACCGCTGCGGCTCGCCCCAGCCTGCGCCCCTGCGTTCGGCCTTCCACAAGGCCGAACCCTTGAGGGGCAGATGCTGGCTGCGCACCTGCTCTGCCAGCGCCGCGGTCGCCGGACGCGTGGACTCGAAGATCACGTAGGACCCGTCCCGCGCTTCCGTGGGGGAACTGTCCGGCCACTCGCCTGAATAGGGAGCGATCGCGGGTTCGGACCAATGCCCGCCCTTCAGTTCCGATTCGAGGATGAAGCCCCAGCTCAAGCCGCTGCGGGTGAACTCCATGCGCTTGCCGTCCGGTGAGAAGGCCGGCGTCCAGTCGTTGGCGGGGCCGGAGATCTCGCCGGGGGCGAAGAGCTGGGGCGCGGGGGCGGTATCGGCTGAAGCTGCCAGGGGAAGAACAAGAAAAGAGAGAGCGAAGGCTTGGAGGCGCATGAGGAGGTTCCTGAGAGGGGCTCAGGAAGGGACCGGCTTGGGTGGGTGAAGTTCCGGGAGGGCGTTAGGAGATGAGAAAGAAGACGGAGGAGAGAGAGGGATTGTTCGCCCCCTTTCCCGCTAAGGCGGGAAAGTCCTGGGCAAGCCTTCGGTTTGCCCGTCCGGCGCTTCGCGCCGGACCCCTGGGGCTCCCCGCTTCGCGGGCCCGCCTTCGGCGGTCCAAGTTTGCTCCCGGCAAACTTGTCGAACCGGCCTTCTAATCGAGGGTTCGAATCCCCACTACACCGGCAAGCGACCAATAAAAAACGGGGCCCTAGAGGGCCCCGTTTTTTATTGGTAACTGGCGGAGAGAGAGGGATTCGAACCCTCGATACAGGTTTTAGCCCGTATACGCCCTTAGCAGGGGCGCGCCTTCGACCACTCGGCCACCTCTCCAAGAAAACATGTGCTTGAAATAGATGGGGTTTTCATCCCATCCCTGGTGGCGCGTACAGACCGCCCCTGCCAAGGGCGGCCATGATACCGGTCAGAGCTGTATCCGGTCAAAAACCGGGCCGAAGGGCCCGGCCAGGTCTTAGCTGTTGCCGGCTTCGGGCATATCCGGCGGGCTTCCGCCGCCTTCCTGCTCGCGGCGGATCCGCTCGTAGATCTCTTCGCGGTGCACCGCCACGGTGCGCGGCGCGTTGACGCCGAGACGGACCTGGTTGCCCTTGACTCCGAGCACCGTCACCGTCACCTCGTCGCCGATCATGAGGGTCTCGCCTACGCGTCGCGTAAGGATGAGCATGTCATTCCACTCCCAGAGTAGCCGTGTATCCCAATCACCTCAAAGTCCTTTTTGTTCTCATCATCTTTATGTAGTCGCTCTCTATGGAGCGATTGGTATTCTGCGCCGACCCGGCCTCAGGCTCAACCCGTCGTGCCACGATGCAGGAAATCTTCCTTAGGGTCCGCGGCCAGGCCGAAGGCCTGATGCAGGGCCCGCACCCCGGATTCCAGCTGTTTCTCGTCCACCACCACCGAGACCTTGATCTCGGAGGTGGCCACCATGCGCAGTTCGATGCCCTTCTCGGCCAGGGCGCGGAACAGGGTGCTCGCGACGCCCGCGTGGGAGCGCATTCCCACACCCACGACGGATATCTTCACCACCCGCTCGTTGCCCTGCAGGCTCTGGGCGCCGATCGCGGTGAGATTCGCACGCAAAATATCCATCACTTGCGGATAATCGTTGCGATGGATGGTGAAACTGAAGTCGAGGCGGCCATCGCGCGCGACGTTCTGCACGATCATGTCCACTTCGATGTTGGCGTCCGACACCGGCCCCAGGATGCGGTAGGCGATGCCCGCCTCGTGGGGCACGCCCAGCAGCGAGACTTCCGCCTCGTCGCGGTTGAAGGCGATGCCTGAGACCACGGCGGCTTCCACGGCTTGATCCTCGTAGGTGATTAATGTGCCCTCCCCGTCCTTGAAGGTGGAGAGGACCCGCAGGGGCACATTGTATTTGCCGGCGAACTCCACTGCACGGATCTGCAGCACCTTGGAGCCCTGGCTGGCGAGTTCCAGCATCTCCTCGAAGGTGATGCGCGGCAGGCGCCGGGCATCCGGCACCAGGCGCGGGTCAGCCGTGTAGACCCCGTCCACGTCGGTGTAGATGTGGCACTCGTCCGCCTGCAGGGCCGCCGCGAGGCCGACCGCGGTGGTGTCGCCGCCGCCGCGCCCGAGGGTGGTGATGTTGCCCTGGGGGTCCACCCCCTGAAAGCCCGCCACCACCGGGATGCAGCCTGAAGCCACGCACTCCTTCAATACGTCCGTATCGATCTCTTGGATGCGCGCCTTGGTATGGGCGCTGTCGGTGCGGATGCACACCTGCCCCGCGGTGAAGGAGCGCGCCTTCAGGCCGCGCTTCTCGAGGGCGATGCAGAGCAAGGCGATGGAGACCTGCTCGCCGGTGGCGAGCAAGACGTCGAGTTCCCTTTGGTTGGGGCGCGGCACCAGCCGGTGCGCGAGACCGAGCAAGCGATCCGTCTCGCCGGCCATGGCCGATACCGCCACCACCACCTCGTGGCCGAGCGCGCGGGTCGCGGCGATCTTGGCCGCAACGTGCTCGATGCGGTTGCAGTCGGCGACGGAGGTGCCGCCGTACTTCTGGACGATCAAGGCCAAAGGGAAACCCCGTGCGGGACTCCAGCCCGCGGAATCACCCTAGTTTACCGCGTACCCATTCGGGCACTGACTTCAGCGCGGCATCCAGCTTGGAAGGATCGGTGCCGCCCGCCTGGGCCATGTCCGGACGGCCGCCGCCCTTGCCGCCCACCTGCTGGGCTACCATGTTCACGAGTTCGCCCGCCTTCACCTTGCCGGTGAGGTCGGCGGTCACGCCCGCGATCAGGCTCACCTTGCCCTCGTTGGCGGCGCCGAGCACCACCACCGCCGAGCCGAGCTTGTTCTTGAGCTGGTCCAGGAGATCCCGCAGCGCCGCCGCGTCCGCCCCGTCCACCGCCGCCGCCAGCACCTTGGCCGGACCGATGGCCTGGGCCTGGGACGTGAGTTCGTCGCCGCGGTTGGAGGCGAGCTTGCCAGACATCTGGGCCAGCTGCTTCTCCAGCTGCTTGTTCCGCTCCAGGAGCGCTTCGGTCTTGGCCACTACGTCGTCCTGGCCGGCCCGGAGGATCTCCTCGGTCCGGCGCAGCACGCCCTGCACCTCACGCACCCAGCTGAGCGCGCCGGCGCCGGTCACCGCCTCGATGCGGCGCACGCCCGCGGCCACGCCGCCCTCGCTCAGGATCTTGAACAGGCCGATGTCGCCGGTGCGGTGCACATGGGTACCGCCGCAGAGTTCGGTGGAGAAGTCACCGAACTTCATCACCCGCACCACGTTGCCGTACTTCTCGCCGAACAGCGCCATGGCGCCGGCCTTGATGGCCTCGTCGTAGCTGGTCTCGCGCACGTCCGCCGCTTCGTTGCGGCGCACCTCGGCGTTCACCAGGTCCTCGATGCGCGTCAGCTCCTCCGGCGTCACCGCTTGATAGTGGGAGAAGTCGAAGCGCAGCCGGTCCGGCGCCACCAACGAACCCTTCTGGGTCACATGGGTGCCCAACACCTTGCGCAGGGCCGCGTGCAACAGATGCGTGGCGGAATGGTTCAACACCGTGGCGGCGCGCAGGGTTTCATCCACTTGCGCATCCAGGGTGTCGCCGACCTTGATCTCACCCAGGGTGACTGACCCTAAGTGCGCGAAGGCGCCGCCGCCACGCTTCTGGGTGTCGGCCACCTTGAAGGCCGCGCTGCCGGACTTGAGCACGCCCTGGTCGCCCACCTGGCCGCCGGACTCCGCATAGAACGGCGTCTGGTCCAGGATCACCATGCCCTGTTCACCGGCCTTGAGGGCCTGCACGGCGTCCTTGCCGCGGAACAAGGCTGTCACCTTGCCCTTGTGCTGCAAGTGCTCGTAGCCCTTGAAGGCGGTCTCGCCTTCGATCACCACGTCCTGGCCGTAGTCGGCGCCGAACTTGCTGGCGGAACGGGCGCGGTCACGCTGCCCTTCCATCTCACGCTCGAAGGCCGCCTCGTCGATGGAGAGGCCCCGCTCGCGCGCGATGTCGTTGGTGAGGTCCGCCGGGAAACCGTAGGTGTCATAGAGCTTGAACACCGTCTCGCCCGGCAGGGTCTTGCCCTTGAGGTCCTTGATGGCGCTCTCAAGCAAGCGCATGCCCTGGTCCAGGGTCTCGGCGAAGCGCTCCTCTTCCTGCAGCAGCACCTTCTCCACGTGGGAGGCGGCCTGGTGCAACTCTGGGTACGCAGTACCCATCTCCGCGTCCAGCGCCTTCACCAGCGAATGGAAGAAAGGCTTCTCCTGCCCCAGCTTGTAGCCGTGGCGGATGGCGCGGCGGATGATGCGGCGCAGCACGTAGCCGCGGCCCTCGTTGGAAGGCAGCACGCCGTCGGTGATGAGGAAGGAGCAGGCGCGGATGTGGTCCGCGATCACGCGCAGCGAAGGACTGGTCTTGTCCTTGGCGCCCGTGGCCTTGGCCGCCGCCTCGATCAGCTTCTGGAAGAGGTCGATCTCATAGTTGGAATGCACGTGCTGCAGCACCGCGGTCACGCGCTCCAAGCCCATGCCCGTGTCCACGCAGGGCTTCGGCAGCGGCGCTAGCACCCCGTCCGCCGAGCGGTCGAACTGCATGAACACCAGGTTCCAGATCTCGATGTAACGGTCGCCGTCCGCGTCGGCGGAGCCCGGCGGGCCGCCGGCCACCTTCTCGCCGTGGTCATAGAAGATCTCGGAGCAGGGCCCGCAGGGGCCCGTGTCCGCCATCTGCCAGAAGTTGTCGCTCTGGTACTTCTGCCCGCCCGGCTTGTCGCCGATGCGCACGATGCGCTCCTTCGGCACGCCCACGTCGTTCAGCCAGTGGCCGTAGGCCTCGTCGTCCGTGTGATAGACCGTGACCCAGAGCTTCTCGGGCGGGAGCTTCCACACCTTGGTGAGCAGTTCCCAGGAATAGAGGATGGCGTCTTTCTTGAAGTAGTCGCCGAAGCTGAAGTTGCCCAGCATCTCGAAGAAGGTGTGGTGGCGGGCCGTGTAGCCCACGTTCTCCAGGTCATTGTGCTTGCCGCCGGCGCGCACGCAGCGCTGCGAGGAGGCCGCGCGCTTATAGTCGCGCTTGTCCCGTCCCAGGAACACGTCCTTGAACTGGACCATGCCGGCGTTGGTGAAGAGGAGCGTCGGGTCATTGGCCGGCACGAGGGGGCTCGAAGCCACCACCGTATGGCCCTTGGACTTGAAGAACTCCAGGAAACTCTTGCGGATGTCGTTGCTGGTCATCATAGGCAATATTATGAGGCTTAAGCCTCTATCGCCCAAGGGAAAAGCCGGTATTACGGCCTAAAACCTACTCTTCCAGGTCACCCTTGAGGGCCTTGCGGATGTCATCCATGGAGAACCCGCGCTGCTGCAGGAAGCGCGCCTGACGCGCCCGTTCCTGCATGTCCTTCGGCAGGGCCGCGCCGAAGCGCTTGCGCCGGGCCGAATCCGCCCCCGCGGCCGAGCCCGCTTTGAGCCCCGCCAGGGCTTCCGCCACGAGTTCCCCCGTCACCCCGCGGCCCCTCAGTTCCTCGCGGATCTTCATGGGGCCGGAGCCGCGTCGCACCCGGGCGGCCACGAACTCCTGCACGAAGCGGGCGTCGGAGAGGAGCTTCTCCCCCTCCAGAGACGAGAGCACCGCCTCCACGGCGGTGCTCTCATAGCCTCTATCGGTGAGCTTGGACCGGAGTTCCTGGGCGGAATGCTCGCGCCTCGCCAGGAGCGCCAGGGCCTTGGCCCGGACCCGGGAGGGGTCGCGGGCCGCTGCCTCATCAGGTCTCTTCGGTTTCTTCAGGCTCAATGGCTTCGTCTTCCACGGCCGCCAGGGGGGCACCGGGGACCTTCTTGGGCACCAGCTTCTCGCGGATGCTGGCCTCGATCTCGGCCATCACCTCCGGGTTCTGCTCCAGGTAGTCGCGGGCGCCTTCCTTGCCCTGGGCGATCTTCTTGCCCTTGTAGCTGTACCAGGCGCCGGACTTCTCGACGAACTCATGGGTCACGCCCAGCTCGATGATCTCGCCGGCGCGGGAGATGCCCTTGCCGTAGAGGATCTCGAACTCCGCCACCTTGAACGGCGGCGCCACCTTGTTCTTGACCACCTTGACGCGGGTCTCGCTGCCGATGACCTCCTCGCCGCTCTTGATGGCGCCGATGCGGCGGATGTCCAGGCGCACCGAGGCGTAGAACTTGAGCGCGTTGCCGCCGGTGGTGGTCTCCGGGTTGCCGAACATCACGCCGATCTTCATGCGGATCTGGTTGATGAAGATGACCAGCGTGTTGGAACGCTTGATGTTGGCGGTGAGCTTGCGCAGCGCCTGGGACATGAGGCGCGCCTGCAGGCCCATGTGCTGGTCGCCCATCTCGCCCTCGATCTCGGCCTTGGGCGTGAGCGCGGCGACCGAGTCGATCACCACCACGTCCACCGCGGCGGAACGCACCAGCATGTCGGCGATCTCGAGCGCCTGCTCGCCGGTGTCCGGCTGGGAGATGAGCAGGTCCTCCACCTTCACGCCGAGCTTGCCGGCGTACTGGGGGTCGAGCGCGTGCTCGGCGTCGATGAAGGCGGCGGTGCCGCCCTTCTTCTGGATCTCGGCGATCACCTGCAGGGTGAGCGTGGTCTTGCCCGAGGATTCCGGGCCGTAGATCTCCACCACCCGGCCGCGCGGCAGGCCACCGATGCCGAGGGCGAGGTCCAGCGTCAGCGAGCCGGTGGACACCACGTCCACCTCGCGGGTGGCGGCGTGGTCGCCGAGGCGCATCACCGAGCCCTTGCCGAACTGCTTCTCGATCTGCCCGAGCGCTGCGGCCAGGGCCTTCTTGCGGTTGTCGTCCATCGGCATCGGAACTACCTTCAGGTTCGCGTTCATTTAGTGGCCCTTCCTGCCCATTATAGAGTTCCCGGAAGCGCCGAGGGCATACGTCGCTATCGGGTTGTATTCACTGCCATGCGCACCGGTGACGGAGCTCACCAGCGCGAAAGATTCGGCTTCCCAGCGCACCGGACCGAAGGCGCCGAGCGCGCCGGGGCGATGCACCTTGCGCGCCAGCGTCACGTGCGGCACGAAGGGTTGCGGATCGGGACGGAAGCCCGCGGCGGCGAGCCGCTCGCGCAGGTTCGCGGCGAGCATGGCGGCGGCGGGCAAGACGCGGGAGGCGCCGCACCACAGCACACGGGGATGCTCCCAGTAGCCGTAGCGGTCCAGCTCCACGCGGCAGATGCCGCTCTGCACCGAGCCGGCGATGGACTTCACCAGGCTCAGGGAGTCGGTGGTGACCGAGCCCAGGAACACGAGCGTCATGTGGAGGTTGGAGACCGGCACCGGCTTGCCGCCGGCGGCCTCGACCGCCTCGCGGCTCGCCTTATATATGGCGTGGCGCGTGGCGTCGGAGGGCATGAGGGCGAAGAACAGCCGGGAAGTGGCTAACCCCATGCCGGAAGTGACTGTGGGAGACTGCTGGAGCATCTCTCTACGTCCGCACCGGCAGTGGCACAGGCTGTGCCCAGGGATTTGCCGGTAACTGTGATTTTATACAGTATCCGGCTTTTGTCAAGAACTACTGTAAAGATTTCCAGTCTCCAGCGCTAGAGGCCGTCCCGCAGGCCCTCCAGGGCTGTCAGCACCGCCTGGAACCTAACTGAATCCCGGTCACCCTTGAACAGGTGCCCCGCCGCCGTGACCCGGCCATCGGCCCAGCGCCAGGCGATCCAGACCGTGCCCACAGGCTTCTCCGGGCTGCCGCCGTCGGGCCCGGCGATGCCACTCACGGCCACACTCACCCGGGCCTGGCTCCAGCTCGCGGCCCCCTCCGCCATCTCCCGCACCACCGCCTCCGAGACGGCGCCGAACTGCTCCAGGGTGCGGGCCCGCACCCCCAGCATGGCGGCCTTGGATTCGTTGCTATAGGTGACGGAGCCCCGCTCGAACCAGGCGGAACTCCCGGCCGTGTCGGTCATCACCTTGGCGATCCAGCCGCCGGTGCAGGACTCGGCCGTGGCCAGCATCAGGCCGGCGGCCTTGAGCTTGCCGCCCACCTCGGCAGCCAGCGCCTGCAGGGTCACGTCGTTCGTCTCCATGGCCCCAAGGTTAGCATTCTTGCTAGCATCCCTTTCCCTTTGCACCCGTCCCCCATGAACCAGACCGCCGACAACAGTTTCGCGGAACACACGCCGGTCATGCGCCAGTACCTGCGCGTGAAGTCCGAGCACCCGGACGTGCTGGTGTTCTACCGCATGGGCGACTTCTACGAACTCTTCTACGACGACGCGCGCAAGGCTGCGCGGCTCATGGACATCACGCTCACCCAGCGCGGCCAGTCCGGCGGCAATGCCATCCCCATGGCCGGCGTGCCCTATCACCAGCTGGACAACTACCTCGCCAAGCTGGTGAAGCTGGGTGAATCCGTCGCGATCTGCGAACAGATCGGCGACCCGGCCACCTCCAAGGGACCGGTGGAACGCAAGGTGGTGCGCATCGTCACCCCCGGCACGGTCACGGACGAAGCTCTATTAGAGGAGCGCCGCGACAACCTCATCGCCGCGGTGCACACCGGCAACGCAGACTACGGCCTCGCCGCCCTCGATCTCGGCTCGGGCCGCTTCACCATCTTGGAAGTCAGCGGCGAAGAAGCCCTGCTGGGCGAACTGGAACGCCTGCGTCCAGCGGAGCTGCTCTACGCCGAGGATTCGGTGCTCCCCAAGGCCGCCCAGTCCCGCAACGGCGCCCGCGCCCGCCCGCCATGGCATTTCGACGGCGAGACGGCGACGCGCCTGCTCACGGCCCAGTTCCGCACCCGCGACCTCGGTGGTTTCGGCGCCGAGGGCCTGAACTCCGCCGTCGTCGCCGCCGGCGCGCTGCTGCAATACGTGCAGGAGACCCAGCGCACGGCACTCCCCCACCTCACCGGCCTCATGGTGGAGCGACGCGACGATGCGCTCATCCTGGATGCCGCCACCCGCCGCAACCTCGAACTCGAACTCAGCCTCGTGGGCCGCCATGACTTGACCCTCGCGGGCGTCATGGACCGGAGCGTCACGCCCATGGGTGGGCGCCTGCTGCGCCGCTGGCTAAACCGGCCGCTGCGGGACCACACAGAACTGAAAGCCCGCTATCACTGCGTGGCCACTCTTATAGAAGGCCGTCACCACGAGTCCCTGCGGGAACGGCTGGACGGCATCGGCGACGTGGAGCGCATCCTGGCGCGGGTGGCCTTGAAGTCCGCCCGTCCCCGGGACCTCGGCCAGCTGCGCTACACGCTGGCTGAACTGCCGGCCCTGAGCCAGTCTTTGAGCCCCCTCGATACGCCTCTATTGAAGAGGCTCGTGCAGGAATTGAGCCAGCACCCGGACCTGCACGCCCTGCTCCAGAAAGCCCTGGTGGAGAACCCGCCGGCTCTCGCGCGGGAAGGCGGCATATTCGCAGAGGGCTACGACCCGGAACTGGACGAGCTGCGCCGCATCACCCAGCACGGCGACGAGTATCTCCAGGATCTCGAGAACCGCGAGAAACTGCGCAGCGGCATCGCGACGCTCAAGGTGAACTACAACCGGGTGCACGGTTACTACATCGAAGTGGGCCGCAGCCACGCGGACAAGGTGCCGGCGGACTACATCCGGCGCCAGACCCTGAAGGGCGTCGAGCGCTACATCACGCCGGAACTGAAGGCCTTCGAAGACAAGGCCCTCTCCGCCCAGGAACGTTCACTGGCCCGGGAGCGCAGCCTCTATGACGCGCTGCTGGACAAGCTCATCGCGCGCCTGGGCGACCTGCAACGCACCGCCACCGCGCTCGCCACCCTGGACGTGGTGTCGAACCTGGCGGAACGGGCCATCTCACTCCGGCTCACGGCGCCGGAACTCACGGAGAAGCCGGAACTCTGCATCGAAGCCGGCCGCCACCTCGTGGTGGAACAGGTCATCGACACGCCCTTCGTGCCGAACGACCTCAAGCTCGACGATGCGCGCCGCATGCTGGTCATCACCGGCCCAAACATGGGCGGCAAGTCCACCTACATGCGCCAGACCGCGCTCATCGCGATCCTGGCACACATCGGCAGTTTCGTGCCCGCGAGCCGCGCCGTCATCGGTCCGCTGGACCGCATCTTCACCCGCATCGGCGCCTCGGACGACCTCGCCGGCGGCCGCTCCACCTTCATGGTGGAGATGGTGGAGAGCGCCAACATCCTGAACAACGCCACCGCCCAGAGCCTGGTGCTCATGGACGAGATCGGCCGCGGCACCAGCACCTACGACGGCATGTCCCTGGCCTGGGCCGCGGCGAGCCACATCGCCCGGGAAGTGCGCGCGTTCACGCTATTCGCCACCCATTATTTCGAACTCACGGCCCTCGCCGAGACCTTGCCCGGTGTCGCCAACGTGCATCTCGATGCCACCGAGCACGCCCACGAACTCGTGTTCCTGCACGCAGTGAAAGAAGGCCCGGCGGATCGCAGCTATGGTTTGCAGGTAGCGGCACTGGCCGGCATCCCCAAGGCTGTCATCGCCCAGGCGAAGGAATATCTCGCCCGGCTCGAGTCCGCCCAGCGCCAGCCCAAGGAGAAGGCGCCGCCTCAGCAGCAGATCGGCCTCTTCACGGCGCCGCCCTCGGCGCTCGAAGAAAGGTTAAAACTCATCGATCCAGACAAGCTCTCGCCGAAAGAGGCGCTTGAGCTGTTGTACCAACTGAAAAAGCCGACCAATTAACCCGCCTCGCCTGTCGCAGGCCTTGCACCGCTGGCCATGAGCGCGCCGCCCGTGTCATCTTGGCTGCGCCCCAAGACCTGACCTCTGCGGTGTGAGACCTTCCACCGCAGCTGTGGAGACCCCGTGGGAACATCATCGCTATATAGAGGTGTCCAGGTCGCCCTGCTGTCCATAGCAGCGCTGGCCGCTTTCATCCCGTTCGGTTCGCAGGCAGGCACTCCGGGTGATCTCGTGCTGCAGGACGGCGCCATCTACACCCTCGATGCGAAGCAACCCTGGGCCACAGCCCTAGTCATCCACGCCGGGCGCATCGCCTACGTGGGCGACGATGCGGGCGCGAAGCCCTATATAGAGAAAGGTGCCCGGGTGCTGGACCTGCACGGCAAGATGGTCATGCCGGGATTCCATGACGCCCATATCCATCCCATGTCCGGCGCCATGCGCCTCATCGGCTGCAAGCTGGGAGACATCAATACCCTGGCGCAGTTGCGCATCAGGCTGCGCGCCGAGGCTTCCGCCAAACATGCCTGGGTGTTCTGCAACGGCGTGCCGGATGCACTCGGCCGCGGGCTCACGCGCGCGGAATTCGACCGGCTGGTGCCGGATCGCCCCGCCTTCGTGCGCACCTTCGACGGCTTCACCGCCTGGGCCAACTCCAAGGCCTTCGCCGCCGCCGGCATCGATCCGGAAGGTACGGCGCCGGTGATGGAGGGTCTGGAACGGGACCCCAAGACCCACAGGCTCACGGGCCTGCTCAAGGGCGATGCCACCAGCCTCGTGCGCAACAAGGTGCCCCCGCCGACGGAGGCGGAATACCGGGAAGCCCTGCGGCGCGCCAGCGCCATCGCCAACAGTTTCGGCATCACCTCCATGTTCGATGCCGTGGTGGACCCGGACATGCTGCAGGCCTACCACGACGCGGATATCGCGGGCCAACTCACGGTGCGTATGGTCGCCGCGCAGCGGGTGGACACGGAGCTGGGCGTGGCCCAGGTGGACGACTTCATCAAGCGGCGCGACGCCGTGCAGGGCAAGCGCTTCCGCGCCGATGCCGCCAAGATCTTCATGGACGAGGAGATCTTCGAGCACACCGCCGCGATGCTCGCGCCTTATGCGGACGCTCCCGATTCCCGCGGGCCGGTCTACACCCAGGAGCAGATCGCGGGCTTCGATGCCATCGTGACGCGCCTCGATGCCGAGGGCTTCCTGATCCACTTCCACGCCATGGGCGACGCCGCAGTGCGCACGGCCCTGGATGCCCTGGAGCAGGCCGAACACACGAACGGACCGGAGGACCGCCGCCACCAGGTCGCCCATGACGGCGTGGTGGATCCGGCCGACATCCCGCGCTTCGGCAAGCTCGGCGTCATGGCCAACTTCTCCTCCATCTGGTTCCAGGCGGACGATGCCGCCGCCGCGCCGACCCTCGCTGCGCTGGGACAGGAGCGTTCCAGATGGATGTATCCCATCGGCAGCATCGCCAAGGCCGGTGGGCGGCTCACCGCTGGCAGCGACTGGCCCCAGCCTTCCATGAACCCCCTGGATTACATGCAGTATGCGGTGACCCGCCAGCCACTCGACGGCAGCAAGCCGCCCCTGCAACCGGACGAGCGCATCAGCCTCGCGCAAGCGATCGCGGCTTCCACGAAGGACGCCGCCTGGGCGGTGCGGGAAGACAAACTGGATGGGACACTGGAAGTCGGCAAGGCTGCTGACGTGGTGGTGCTGGATCAGAACCTATTCAAGATGGACGTGATGGCGATCCATAAGGCCCACGTGCTGCTGACGCTGCTGGATGGCGAGCCGGTCTATCGCGACCCGCATTTCACTTCGCCATGATTCAGTGACGGAATCTTCCTGCTTTCAAGAACGCCGTCACCTGCTCCGCCAGCTCCCGCCGGAACAGCATCCCCGTGTGGTTCGAGTCGATGGTGACCGTATCCTTCGCCCCCTCGATGCGCGTCTCCTCCACCGCCACGATGCCGTCATGGGGTGAGGGCAGGTCCGGGTTGAAGGGATTGAGCCGGAACTCATAGGTGCCGGCGATGACGCCCAGCTCCCGCGGCTGTTTCCACTCGGGGTCGTGCTCCGCCGCGAGCCCGCCGGGTCCGCTCTTGCCGAGAGCCCAGGTCATGCCCCGCTGGGTCAGGTAGCGGGCGAAGCGGCTGCCCCGCACAGGCGAGCCCATGAACACCACCCGCCCCGGCGGCAGCTTCACGCCCTGCTCGAACATGCGCAGCACCACGAGACCGCCGAGGCTATGGGCCACGAGATGCAGGCGCTGGGTCTGCTGGGCCTGGCAATAGAGGCCCAGGGCCCGGGCGTTCGCGTCCAGGTTGCGGGTGATGCTGTGGTAACGGAAGCGGCGGGTGGCGAAGCCCGCCCGGCCCACGCGGTGCCGCAGGGGCGTCAGTTCCAGCCCGATCATGTAAAGCCCGTGCACGAAGACCACTACTTCAGTCATGCAAATTTATTGCCCTTAAAACTTCATTGATTATGCGGGAAAATGTGGCCTTCCCGGCCCGCAAAAGCGTCGCGAGCGAAGGCAGGGCTAGGCGCGCGAGGCGAGCAGGGGGGAGCATACTCTTTAGTATGTGACCGACTGCGAGCCCGAAGCGCAACAACGCCCTGCCGAGCGCAGCAGCTTTTGCCATCCGGTATCATCTACGCCCCCATGAGCAGCAGCCCCTCCCTCCTCTCCAAGCGCCGGCACAGCGTGCCGGTCATGGTCGGCACCGTGAAGGTGGGCGGCGATGCGCCCATCGTGGTCCAGTCCATGACCAACACCGACACCGCCGATGTGACCTCCACCACCAAGCAGGTGGCGGAGCTGGCCCGGGCGGGCTCGGAGCTGGTGCGCATCACCGTGAACACCGACGAGGCCGCCGCCGCGGTGCCTCACATCCGGGACCGGCTCGAAGCCCTGGGGGTGCGCGTGCCGCTGGTCGGCGACTTCCATTTCAACGGCCACAAGCTCCTGAAGGAGCATCCGGCCTGCGCCGAGGCGCTCACCAAGTACCGCATCAATCCCGGCAACGTGGGGCGCGGCAGCAAGCGCGACCCGCAGTTCGCGGAGATGATCGAAGCTGCCCTGAAGTACGGCAAGTGCGTGCGCATCGGCGTGAACTGGGGGAGCCTCGACCAGGAGCTCCTCACTCGCATGATGGATGAGAACGCGCACGCGCCGGCGCCGAAAGATGCGAAGGAGATCCTGCACGAGGCCATGGTCGCTTCCGCGCTGCTCTCCGCCGAGCGCGCCGAGGAACTTGGCCTCGCCCACGACCGCATCATCCTGTCCTGCAAGATGAGCGGCGTGCAGGACTTGATCGACGTGTACACGCGCTTGGCCCAGCGCTGCGACTTCCCGCTGCACTTGGGGCTCACGGAAGCGGGTATGGGCAGCAAGGGCATCGTCGCCTCCACCGCTGCCCTCTCGGTGCTGCTGCAGCAGGGCATCGGCGACACCATCCGCATCTCCCTCACGCCGGAACCGGGCGGCGACCGCACCCGCGAAGTGGTCGTGGCGCAAGAGGTGTTGCAGACCATGGGTCTGCGCGCGTTCCTGCCGTTGGTGGCCGCCTGCCCCGGCTGCGGCCGCACCACCAGTACCTATTTCCAGCAGCTCGCCCAGGACATCCAGAGCTACATCCGCCACCAGATGCCCGAATGGAAGCGATCCTATGAAGGGGTCGAGAACATGCAGGTGGCGGTCATGGGCTGCGTGGTGAACGGCCCCGGGGAGAGCAAGCACGCCAACCTCGGGATCAGCCTCCCGGGCACCGGGGAGCACCCGGTGGCCCCGGTCTACATAGATGGCGAAAAAAGCGTCACTTTGAAGGGTGACCACATCTCAGCAGAATTCCAGAAGTTAGTGGACGATTACGTCAAAAGCCACTATCCAGCCAGGAATTGACCGCATTTCAGAGTCAGTGAAACCCCCGACTTTTATCTCCCGGGAAGGGTCTATATATAGGGAGAGCGGCCGGAAGCCAGGCCCCTGTTAAAATCTGCGCCTCCTGAAAGGCCGAAGGTCTGAAATGGGCAAGTCCAGTAAGTATGTCGCGAAGGTCCCGGACGCCTCCGGTTACATCGCCTATACCGACGCCGAGCACGAGGTCTGGCACGACCTCATCACGCGCCAGATGCCCCTCGTCCAGAAGTACGCCTGCCCCGAATACCTGGACGCGCTCGAGCAGATGCGCTTCCCCACCGACCGCATCCCCCAGTGCAACGAAGTCTCCAAGGTGCTGCGCGCGGCCACCGGCTGGGAAGTGGCGCCGGTGCCGGCGCTCATCCCCTTCGGCCAGTTCTTCCAGCTGCTCGCCGACAAGAAGTTCCCGGCGGCCTCCTTCATCCGCTCCCGCGAGGAGATGGACTACCTGCAGGAGCCGGACATCTTCCACGAGATCTTCGGCCACACGCCCCTGCTCACGGACCCGCGCTTCGCCGAGTTCACCCACGCCTACGGCAAGGCCGGCGTGCGGGCGCGCAAGGAAGACCACGTGAAGCTGGCGCGGCTCTACTGGTTCACCGTGGAGTTCGGCCTGATAGGCACGCAGAAAGGCCTGAAGACCTACGGTGCCGGCATCGTCTCCTCCTACGGCGAGACCCCCTATTCCATCGACAGCGACAAGCCCAAGCGCGTGCCTTTCCATCCCATCGAAGCCCTGCGCACGCCCTACCGCATCGACATCTTCCAGAGCGTGTACTTCATCATCGAGAGCCTGCAGGACATGTTCGACCTGGCCCACCAGGACCTGTTCGCGCTCATCGCCGAGGCCGAGAAACTCGGTATGCATTCCCCCACCTTCCCGCCCGCCGAGAAAAAAGTCTCCTGGGCGTGAAAATGCCGTGTTGCCCCAACAGCCCTTGTCTCGGGCCAACACGTCATTTTTCCGAACTCGTGATCGCGCACTATCGAATACCAAGGAAAAGCCATGAGCGAATTAGCTGAGAAACACTGTGTCCCCTGCGAAGGCGGCATCAGCCCGCTGACGAGAGAGGAATCCGAGCGCTACCTGAAGAAGCTGGCCCCGGAATGGACCCTCACCCCGGACGCCAAGGAGATCCGCAAGGACTTCAAGTTCAAGGGTTTCCAGGCGACCATGATGTTCGTGAACGCCGTGGCCTGGATCGGGCAATCGGAAAACCACCACCCGGACCTGGAGGTGGGCTACGGCCATTGCCTGGTGCGCTATGCCACCCACGCCATCGGCGGCCTGTCCGAGAACGACTTCATCTGCGCCGCCAAGGTCGACAAACTCAAACCCAAGACGGCGTGAGCCGCACCTGAAATGGAAAACCCGGCGCGAGCCGGGTTTTTTGTGCCCTTCGGGGAGTCAAAACAGGCGTTTCAGCGCGCCAAAAGCGGCAAATCACCGCTCAAACCCATGGCGCGACGCACAAATGCATGCTTAAGCGGCGTAAAACGGTCTACAGCGCGCAATCCGACGTTCCGCAGCATGGATACACCTTCCACATCGTTGCTGAAAAGCCGTTTAAACGCGTCTAGCGCGAAGATCATCGCCAGGTTATCGCCCTTGCGCCATCTTTCGTAGCGCCGGAGCACACCCAAGTCGCCGATGTCGCGCCCTTTGCGCGCCGCATCGCCGATCACCTGCGCCAGCGCCGCCGCATCCAGCAAGCCCAGGTTCACGCCCTGCCCCGCAAGCGGGTGCAGCGCATGCGCCGCATCCCCTGCTAGGGCGAAACGCCCCCGCACGTACTCCCGGGCGTGCAGGCGCTGGAGCGGGAACGACAGCCGGCGGGTGCTGGAGAGCACCTCACCGAGCCGGGCCTCGCTCGCCTGGGTCAGCGCGGCGCAGAAGGCGGCATCATCGAGCTTGAGTATCCGTTCCGCCTCCGCCTCGTCCGCCGACCACACCAGGGAGACGCGCCCATCGGCCAGCGGCAGGAAGGCCCCCGGCCCCGTGGGCAGGAAGCGCTGCCAGGCGGTCTCCCGGTGGGGCAGCTCCGTCTGCACGTGGGCCACCACCGCGCGCTGCCCGTAGGGTTCGTCATCCACCTCGATGCCGGCGAGACCTCGGGTCGCGGATCCGGCGCCGTCCGCCGCCACCACCAGCCGCGCTCTCAGGCGCGTGCCGTCGTCCAGGCTGAGGGTCGCAGCCTCATCCTCGAGGACGAGCGCCTCCGCCTTGGCGGGATGGCGCAGCGTCACCTTCGGGTGGCCTTTCAATCGTGCCCAAAGTGAATGCTGCAGGAGTGAGTTCTCAACGATGTAGCCCAGTTCCGGCTCGCCGAGATCGGCGCTGTCGAAATGCACGCTGCCCTTGCCGCCCGCATCCCATACCTGCATCTCCCGGTAGGGGGAGAGGCGCACCGCCGCCACCGCATCCCAGGCGCCGAGCGCTTCCAGGATGCGCCGGCTGGCGCGTGAGAGCGCGAACACGCGGAGATCCACTTCAGCCTTCGGGTCGTAGGGCGCAGGTGTCTGGGCATCGATGAGCGTGAGCGAGAGCCCCTGCTCCGCGAGCGCGCAGGCGAGCGCCGCTCCGACTACTCCACCACCAACGATGGCCACATCCACATCATGTTTCATGTGAGCGGCAGCCCGCGGGCGAGCTTCGGCAGGCGACCGCCGAGACCCATGTTGTGCTTCAGCAGCATGCGCCGCGTGGTCGGCATCAGCTCAAGCGCCAGGAGACCGGCGTTGCGGCCCCAGGCCACGCTCTTGAGCGGGTTGGCGAAGATGCGGTTGAGGATATCCGTGAACATGGCGGTACCCCGCTGGTCGCCGCTGCGGGCGCCGACGTAGCGGGAGAGCACCTCGGGCGCACCGATGTCTTCTCCCAAGTGATGCGCGTCCGCCAGCACTTCCGCCAGCATGGCCACGTCACGCAATGAGAGGTTGAAGCCCTGCCCCGCGATGGGGTGCAGCGCGTGGGCGGCGTTGCCGATGATGAGCGTGCGCGTGGCTTGCTGTTCTTCGGCCCGCACCATGCTCAGGGGGTAGCTCACCCGCTTGCCCACCTGCACGAAGCTGCCCATGCGGCCGTCGAAACGCCCCGCCGCCTGTTCGGCGAAGGCGGCGTCATCCAGCGCGAGCAAAGCGGGGGCGGCTTCGGTCGCCACCACCCACACGAAACCGTAGCGGTCGCCGCCCTGGGGCAGGAGCGCCACCGGGCCATCGTCCGCGAAGCGCTCGAAGGCCGTGTCGGCCTCGGGCCTCTCGGCCCGCACGTTGCAGACCACCGCCGTCTGGGCGTAGTCCCACTTCTCCCCGGCGATGCCGAGCTTCTGGCGCACCTCGGACTGGGCGCCGTCGGCGGCGATCAGGAGCCGGGCCTTCAGGGTCACGGGCTTGTCCGCCTGCACCACTGCTTCCACGCTCGCGGCGTCGGCGCTGAAGGAGACGAGCTTGGCGGGGGCGTAGAGGGTGATGTTGTCTTTGCCCGAGATGAAGTCCACGAGCGCCTTGCCGATGAGGCGGTTCGGCGTCACCCAGCCCAAGGCCTCCACACCGGCCTCATCCGCGTGCAGGCGCGTGGCGCCCAAGCGGCCCCGGTCCGTGACCTGGATGTGCTTGATGGGAGAGGCTTCCGGCGCGATGCCGGCCCACACCCCCATGCTCTGGTAGATGCGGCGGCTGCCCTCCGAGAGGGCGGTGCTGCGGTCGTCGAAACTGGGCTGGCCGCGGCTGCCGAAGGGCACCGCTTCCACCACCGCGATCTTGAAGGGCAGAGGCGCGAGCGCGGCAGCCAAACTGGCGCCCACCAGGCCGCCGCCCACTATCAGCAGATCGTATTCAGTTTTGGAATCCTGAGCAGGCATGGACTTCAAAGAAGCCGGCGTTGCATGAGCGTCTCGATGGCGTCCGCGTCCTTCACCAGGGCGCCGGTGAGCACGTCCGGCGCGCCCTTGGTCACCAGCACGTCGTCCTCGATGCGGATGCCGATGCCCTGGAAGCGTTTCGGCACGCCCTTGGTGCCGGGGCTGATGTAGAGGCCCGGCTCCACCGTCAGCACCATGCCCGGCTCCAGCTCGCGCCACTCCTCGCCCACCTTGTAGTCGCCCACGTCGTGCACGTCGAGCCCGAGCCAGTGGCCGGTGCGGTGCATGTAGAAGGTCTTGTAGGCCTCCTCCTTGATGAGCTTGGAGACGGAGCCCTTCAGCAGCTCCAGTTTCACCAATCCCGCTGTCAGCACCTTCACCGCCGCCTCGTGGGGCGCGTTCCAGTGCCTGCCGGAGCGCGCTTCGTCGATGGCCGCGAGCTGGGACTTCAGCACCACGTCGTAGACCGCGCGCTGCTCCGGCGAGAAGCGCCCGTTCACCGGAAAGGTGCGGGTGATGTCCGAGGCGTAGCAGTCCAGCTCGCAGGCGGCGTCGATGAGCACCAGCTCGCCGTCTTCCAGCGGCTGGTTATTCTCGTTGTAGTGCAGGATGCAGCCGTTCTCGCCGCCGCCCACGATGGGGTTGTAGGCGTGGGTGCCGCCGTGGCGGCGGAACTCATGGATGAACTCCGCCTCCAGCTCCGCCTCGTTCATGCCCGGGCGACAGGCGCGCATGGCCCGCTCGTGGGCGCGCACCGACACCGCCGCGGCGGCGCGCATGGCCTCCGCCTCCGCCTTGCTCTTGTAGAGGCGCATGTCGTGCAGGAGGTGGTCCAGGGCCACGAACTCCTGGGGCGACTGCATGCCGGTGCGGTACTGGGCCCTCAGCTGGTTCACCCAGGCGATCACGTGCTTGTCGAACTCCGGGTACATGCCCATGGTGTAGAACACCCGGGCGCAGTTCTCCATCAGGTGCGGCAGGATCTCGTCGATGTCCCCCACCGGGAAGGCGTCGTCCGCGCCATAGTCGCGGGTCGCGCCCTCCGGGCCGGCACGGCGGCCGTTCCAGGTCTCCATCACCGGGTCCCGGTCGCGGCAGAACAGGATGTACTCCGCCTGTTCGCGCCCCGGCACCAGCACCATCACCGCATCCGGTTCGGGGAAGCCCGTGAGGTAGTGGAAGTCGGAGTCCTGGCGGAAAGGGTAGTGGCTGTCGCGGTTGCGGATCTTCTCGCGGGCCGCGGGCACGATGGCGATGCTCTCCTTGCCCATCATGCGCATCAGCTCTTTGCGGCGGCGGGCGAATTCGGACTGTTGCATCGCTGTCTTAGGCTCCGCTCAATGAAGCGTGTCGGAGGGCGGCATGACCGGTTGCGGGGCTTGGAGTTCCTCATAGAGGAGCTGCACGCCCACCCGCACGTATTCCACGATCTCGGTGTAGGCGGTCTCGTCTTCCTCGCTGTCCTCGCCCTCGAAACCTGCCTGGGAGATCTGCCCTATGTCCTTCAGCACCTCGCCGGTCTCCTCGCTCAACTCGTCCGGCTTGAAGCGCGCACCCGCGAGGCCCATGCCGTAGAGGAAACCCTGGCACCACTCGCTGAGCGCGTCGGTGCGGTCCGCGAGACCGGTCTCGTCGTCGGGCAGGAGCGGGGTGAATTCGAGCGTGCCACTGCGCAGGAGGCCGCGGGTCTCATCACACAGGGTTCGGAGCATGCGGCGGCAGGCGTCTTGCACCTCGGCGGGGCCGCTGGCCTCGTCCAGGATGTGGTCTATCCAGGCGCCATCCGCATCCGCCCCGGAGCAGAGCGCGCCGCAGAGGGTGCCGTGGGATTCCGCCGCGTCGCAGGCGGCGCCGGCGCGTCTCAGGGTCTCGTCGAGGTCGGGGAAATCGGTGGCGGCCATGCGCTCGGGATGCGGGCTGGGGACTCCCGCATATCCTACACCCCATGCCCGGCGCCTCCCACTCACGTGCGCGTTGACCGGAACTTGGGTTCTGCCTATATTCGCCGCCCATGAGCAGCGAAAAAGCCCGTGCCCTACTCGACCAGGAACTGAAGCGGCTCGAGAGCCGCGTCCAGGAGCTGGTCGGCAAGGTAGGCAAGCTCGACGGGGAGAACAACTCCCTGCGCGAGCGCCTGGAATCCCTCACCACCGAGCGCGCCAACCTCCTCGCCAAGAACGACGAGGTGCGCGGCCGCGTGGAAGCCATGATCTCCCGGCTCAAATCCCTGGAGGAGAGCGCATGAGCGACGATATCCAGCGCGTCACCGTGCGGCTCCTGGACAAGGAATACCAGGTGGCCTGCCCCGAGGACGAGCGCGAGGCGCTCATCGAGTCCGCCGAGATCCTCAACCGCAAGATGCGCGAGATTCGGGACAGCGGCAAGGTCGTGGGCCTCGAGCGCGTCGCCGTCATGGCCGCCCTCAACGTCTGCCATGACATGCTGCAGGGCCGGAACACCAGCCTGCGGGCCGACGAACGGTTGCTCGGACGCATCCGCATCCTGAACGATGCACTTGCCGGCGCCCTGGGCGCCCCCCACTAAAGTTCGCTTAAAAGCTGCTGCGCTTGGCATGGCTTTGTTGCGCGCCGGCTCGGGGTCCTCATGTGCACAAGAGCACACTCCGGCCCCTCACCGTCCCGCGCCGCGCCCTGCCTGCGCTCGCGACGCTTTTAAACGAACTTCCAGCTGCGACGTGTCAAGCTTGAAAGCAGCCCCAAAGGGGAGCATGTTAATCCTCGGTACCTTCTGCGGTGTTCGATACGGGCCGGGTAACCCCTTGAGCCTAATTCATCACCCCGGGACATGGTTCGGCGGTAACGGTGTGCATGTCCACCTCGTAGTGGAAAGCCTAAAGTGCCCCTGCTGGTCCCACTTGGACCTCTGGTTCAAGGGAAAGGCCTTTAACGGCACATGCGGAAGGTACCCCTCATCACTCCTGCTGCCGGCATGACGCGCGACGCGCTCCGACAGCAGCTGCGCGGCAGCCGCCGCGCACTCACCACCGAAGCCCGCCTGAAGGCTTCCATATCCGCCGCCATGAAGCTCTGCGAGAGCGCCGCCTACCGCGATGCGCGCCGCATCGCCGTGTACCTCGCCATGGACGGTGAGCTGGATCCCACGCCGCTCGTCATGCGCGCACGCACCGACGGCCGCGAGGTGTACCTGCCGGTGCTGCCGCCGCTCGATGGCCCCATGTCGTTCCGTCTGTACCTGCCCGATTCGAAGCTCGCCAACAACCGCTTCGGCATACCGGAACCCGTCTCCGCCGAGGGCGGGCGCACCGCCAAGGAGATGGACCTGGTGGTGACGCCGCTGGTCGGTTTCGACATGCAGGGCAACCGTCTCGGCATGGGCGCCGGCTTCTACGACCGCACCTTCGGCTTCCTGCGGCACATGCAGAAGCCGCATCCGCTGCTCATCGGCTACGCCTACGAGTTCCAGAAAGTGCCCGCGCTCAGCGCCGAGGAGTGGGATGTGCCGCTGGCGGGCGTTGCGACAGAGCAACAGTTTTACCCTCGTCCAGCGTCCTGAAAGACGCGCAGCAGGCATCCATGAACTACTGGTTGATGAAGTCGGAACCGGATGTGTTCGGCATCGAGCATCTCGCCAAGTCGTCGAAGCGCACCGCGAGCTGGACCGGAGTGCGCAACTATCAGGTGCGCAACCTCCTCCGGGACGATTTCAAGAAAAAAGATTTGGCGTTCTTCTACCACTCGAGTTGCCCCGAACCGGGGGTGTACGGCGTGATGGAGGTGACGGGCGCCGCGCACCCCGACGCCACTCAGTTCGACCCCAAGGATGAGTACCACGACCCCAAGAGCACGCGCGCGGAACCGCGCTGGTACGCGGTGGACGTCACGCTCAAGCAGAGCTTCAAACACCCGGTTTTACTGCAGGAATTACGCAGTTCTCCGCGTCTCGCCTCGCTGCAGATCCTGCGCCGAGGCAACCGTCTCTCCATCACGCCGGTGACGCCGGCGGAGTGGGAGACGATCATGAAGATGGCGCACGCCAAGTGATGCTGCGTGCTCCCGATGCGCGTCGCGGGATGCATTTCGCGCATCCGATGCACGATGCACACGCATGATGAACGGTCAAGATTCTTTGTTGAAAACTGGAAATTTATTTTTTCTTGTATATACTCAGGGACGTGTTGAGACAGATATATATCTATCTTTAACCGGGAGGATCAAAACATGGCTAAGAAAGCAAAAGCGAAGACCAAGGTTGCTGCCAAACGCAAGAAGAAGGCCACCAAGAAGGCCGGCGGCAAGAAGCGTCGCTCCAAGAAGAAGGCCGGCGGCAAAAAGCGCCGCTCCAAGAAGAAGGCTGGCGGCAAAAAGCGCCGTAGCAAGAAGAGAAAGGCAGCAATGATGCCTATGTAAGTAGCCCGAAAGGCTAATTACGAAATAAGCCCACCGAAAGGTGGGCTTATTTTTGCCTGAAACGCGCCTTTTGGCCCCATGCTTCGTTCCGCTTCAGACTCGCAGTCGGTCATGCACATCAGAGTGCACTCCCTCCTGCTCGCTTCGCGCGTCTCGCCTGGGGCCAAAATTCGCTGTTTCAGGTACGCTTAAGGCATAACGCCCTGAGGTAAGAAATGAGCGCCGAAGACCGCAAGAAGAAAGCCGCCGAAGCGGCCCTCCCCTACCTCAAGGACGCCACCATCGTCGGTGTCGGCACCGGCTCCACCGTCAACCACTTCATAGACGCGCTGGCCTCCATCAAGGGCCGCATCGAGGGCGCCGTCTCCAGCTCCGAAGCCAGTTCCCAGCGCCTGAAGAAGCTCGGCATCCCGGTGCTGGATCTCAACAGCGCCGGCGAGATCTCCGTGTACGTGGACGGGGCCGACGAGGCCAACCGCCACCTCCAGCTCATCAAGGGCGGCGGCGGGGCCCTCACCCGCGAGAAGATCGTGGCGGCCGCCTCCAAGCGTTTCATCTGCATCGCCGACGACACCAAGCTCAAGGACCTGCTGGGCGCCTTCCCCCTGCCGGTGGAAGTCATCCCCATGGCCCGCAGCTACGTGGCCCGGCAGCTGGTCAAGCTCGGCGGCCAGCCGGAATGGCGCCAGGGCTTCGTCACCGACAACGGCAACCACATCCTGGACGTGCATAACCTGAAGATCATGGATCCGCCCAAGCTCGAGGCGGAGATAGACGGCATCGCCGGCGTGGTCTGCACCGGCATCTTCGCCCGGCGCCCGGCCGACGTGCTGCTGATCGCCCGGGAAGACCGGGTGGAGACGATCACCCGGTAAGCCGCGGCTGGAGGAACCTATATGGCCTTTAGATCGCTTCCGCTGCCCCTCTTCCTATCCGGCTTCCTGACCTGCGGCGCCGCCGGCGCAACGCCAGAACTGACCCCGGCACAGCGCGCCCTGATCTTCGGGGAACCCGCAGCCGTGGTCACCTCGGAGAAGATCGTCCGCATCCCCCTTGAAGGGACGGACCATCAGGGCTACTACAAATGCCCCTATGTGCAGGTGCTCATCAACGGCCAGGGCCCCTTCACCTTCCTGTTCGATACCGGCTCTTCCTACACCTCCATCAGCAGCAAGGTGATCGAGGCTGCCCACATCCAGGTCACGGCCGATCGCGGCGGCTACCATGATGTGTTGCGGGTGCGGAAGATGCGGCTCGGCGGCCTGGATATCTCTGACCTCACGGCCGTACGCGACGACGACTTCGGTGTGGATGGGGTGTTTGGCTTCCGCGCGTTCGGGGACATGCATCTGGTATTCGAGCTGGCGGCGCGCCAACTGCTGGTGAGCCCGGATCCCGTCCTCCCGGCCGGCGGGTTCGAGCTGCCCTTCACATTGGACCATAACGTCCCGATCATCCCCGTCAGCGTGGGAACCGCGCAGGTGGGGACGCTCCTCGACACGGGCGACGACGCATACTCGTGGGAAGTACGCAGCGGGGACCTGCAGGGCACCAAGCTGGCGCACCCGCCCCGGCCCGCGGATAGCGTCCTGAACGGGGCCCGCTCTTCCTCGACCTATGTGAGTACGCTTGATGGCAGCGTGCGCCTGGGCCCGCTCACCATCGAACAAGCCGCAGTCGGCATCAACGATGCCCTGCCGGTCCCGGACCTCGGCGTGGACTACCTCAAGGACTTCAACATCGAGTTCGACCCGAAGCGCATGGTCATCACCTTCCAGCCCGTGACAGCGGGCAGCGGGACGCACCTCCATGGCAACCTGACCCCCGGATTCAGGCTCAAATACGATGACAAGGGCACCGTGAGCACGGTCATGCCCGGCTTGGCCGCCGACCAGCGCGGCATGCGCACCGGTGACCGGGTGCTCTCCATCGACGGCAAGCCGGTCACCGGCCTGGGCCCTCGTTCTTGGGATGCGTTACTGGCTCCCGCCAAACCACTGACGGTGCGTTGGGTGCAGGCGGACGGCAAGGAACATACTGATAGCTTCGAGGTCGTGGAATTCCGCTGACGCGCCGTCGTTCAGCGCGTCCCGCACACCGCCCCGTAATACCCGCTTCCCGGACCGATGCTGTGGGCGCCTATGATGGTGTCCGCGATGTCCTGGGGCGAGTCGAAGACCAGGCTCCCGAAGCCCGTCAGCCGGCTCCGTTCCAGGTCCGCTTCCCCTGCCGCATCCGCCGGCGCCACGATGCCGCCGTCCTCATCGATGTAGCGCAGCTTCCCCACCGACACGTAATCACCCGAGGGCGAGCCCTTGATATCGATGACCCGCCGCAAGAGCGGCACCAGGGCGATCTCCAGGGAGTTCAGGGGCACGTGGGGCACGAGATCCTGGTCGTTCTCGTAGCGCAGGCCGTTGATCCCCGCCGCCGCGTACTTGGCGGCGAAGTCAGTCCCGCCCACCCGGGGCGAGCCGAAGGTATCCACCTCCGTCACCGGCAGGAGCTTGTCCGCCTTCAGCTTCAGCGCCGCCAGCATGGCGAGCGCCCCGCCCTTGCTGTGGCCGGTCACGTAGACCCGGGTGGCGGGCGTGATCTTGCCTGCCGCCTGCCAGGTCTTTATCTGCTGCACCAGCCCCGGCCACACGTTGTCGAAGGCCGCCTTGAAGCCGCCGTGCACCTGACCCAGCTGCGGGTCCGTGCGTGGCGCGTAATCCGCATCGTTCAGCCAGTCCTCCACCGAGAGCATCTGCTTCGCGCTGTCGGTGGTGTCCGCCGTGGTGCCGCGGAAGGCGATGATCAGCTCATCCCCTGAATGCCACACCAGCCCTGCATCCCGGTTGCCATCATCCTTGTCCGTGACCGCGCTCACCACCGCGTAGCCCTCACCCTGCTCCCCCAGGAGCGTGGCAAGACCCGCGTCCGTGGCACCGGTCTTCGCCAGTTGATAGGTGTACCCGGAGGCTTTGAGGAGCTTGCAGCCCTGATTCACCGCTGCGGGTGCAGCAGCCGCGACCGGGGCCACGGTGGTCGCAGCCATGAGCGGCAGCGGGAGCAGTGACAGCAGACAGAGCGGAAGTGCGGTGCGCATGGGAGCCTCTTTTCAGCAGTCCGGGATGGGTTAGGCTAGTGCCAGGGGGAGCCCGGCACATAGAACTGTGTCATGGTTCGCAGCACAGCTGCGAACGACCGTGCAGGAAAGCACGGGCCGTGCTGCCGGCGTAGCAGGGATGCGAAGCCGGGCAGGTGGCGCCAGCCACCCAGAATTCCAAGCTCCATCGAGGTATGACCGTGCAGAAGCTGCTATTTGCCTTGAGCCTGTCCCTGGCTGCACTGGTGCCCGCCTTCGCCGCGGCCCCGGCCCCCGTGCTGTCCAACTCCGAGGACGGCGCCCAGATCCGCTGCCCCCTGGACAAGATCGTCTGGCTGAACACCAGCGCCCACAAGTACTACTTCCGCAGCTCCAAGCACTATGCCGCCACCGCCAAGGGCGGCTTCGCCTGCCTGCAGGAAGTGAAGGCGTCGGGAGCGAAGACGGGCGAGTGAGATCGCCCAAACACGAACATTCCGAAGGCATGTTGTGCGGTCGATGGAAAGGCGGACAACCTGTTGCATATCGCTGGTTTTAGATTAAGATTAAGTAACCTTGCTGGTTGCCCTCCCGGGGTCAGCATGGTTGGGAGGAAGACTGTTAGTTAACTAACTGAGGAGAACGACCATGGCTAAGAAAAAAGCTGCGAAGAAGAAAGTTGCCAAGAAAAAGAAGAAGGCTGGCGGCAAGAAGAAGCGCTAGTCCTCAAAAAGCCCCGCGAAAGCGGGGCTTTTTCATTGTGAGACCGCAAGGGGCCGGCGCTTACCGCCAGCCAGAATCTTAGGATTTGAACCCCTTCGGCAGGGTTCCTTCTACTGCTTCCAAGAAGCTCCTCTCTTCCCGGACGATGAACCGCTGCTGCTGAGCCGCTGCAAAGTTCGCCTGGGCTTCCGGGTCCTGCCTGAGCTTGGCGCGATAAGCCTCGTAGGCCGCCAAGCTATCGAACCCGATCATCGCCCAGGCCTCGTAGTTCGTCCCCTCCAGCGGCAGGAAGTAGCCCAAGAGTGCCCCGCCGCAACGCGGGATGATGCGCCCCCAGTTCTCCGCGTAACGCTTGAAGGCTTCCCGCTGGAACGGGTCTATCTCGTAGCGGATGAGGCAGGTCAGGACCATGGGAGGCTCCGGGGCGGAAACGGATTGGGAAAATTACGCCCGATGGGTGCCGAAGACAACGGCGGGAGGGGCGGGTGTATGCTGTAAGGAAGATTAAAGAGGCGGGAACAACCATGGATCTTGACGGCCTGACCATGTACGTGAGCAGCACCGCCGCCATAGGCGTGGTGGGCGCCGGTACCCTGCTCCACTTCGTGCAGAAGGGCGACCGCGTGCTGGCGCGCTACAGCGGCGGCTCCATCAAGCGTGGCTATCTCGTTGGCGAGGTGACGGGCGATACGCTCCGCTTTCGCTATACCCAGTCGGAAGCCTCCGGCGGGATCCACGGCGGCAGTTCGGTCTGCAACCTCATCACCCTTTCCGACGGGCGTGCTCGCATCGTGGAGCATTTCGCCTGGCGGACGCGCGAGGGATCCGGGGAGAACGTGTTTGATGAGGTGAAGAACAGCTAAAGCCAAGAGTATTTAGGACAGGGGTGTCCGTCATGCTCAGATCACTGATAACACTCTCTTTGGCCCTGCTCTTGGGCCTGCCCTCCGTTTCCCTCGCTTCCCCCCGCGTCGATACCAGCCACGTCCCTCAATTCCCCACCGAAGCCGCTGCTCAGAAGCATTGCCCGCGGGATACCGTGGTCTGGCTCAATACGTACTCAGGCATCTGGCATTACAAGGGCGCGAGTGAAGTCGCTCTCACACGCATATGCCAAAGGCATATTGTGAGCGACTGAACGGGCAGGCAGGGCTGGAAGCATAGCTTCCAGCGGGCGCGCAGGGATGCGTGCACAGGACCGGGAGCGAAGCAGGATGCGTAGCGAGAGGCCTGCCCCTAGCGGCCCGCGTAGCAGGACGCGTAGCGGGGAAGCTGGCGGTCGCCGCCAGCCAGACCGGCGAAGCAGGGATGCGGAGCCGGGCAGGTGGCGAAGCCACCCCGGTTCTTTGAAGTATGGGGCGTTCGTGTGTGAGGAAGAAGCGGGGGAGATGGGGATGAGGGCAGCGAGGGATGGGAGTTAGGGAGTTCGTATGCAGAAAATGTCTTTAATCCTGTTGTTGTTTGCTATCGCTATTTGCGTATCGGCAGGCAACCTAAAAACTACTCCTCCATCAACCACGACCATTGCTGCACAAAAACAACAAGGTACAGAAGCCAATCCAGTCTTTGTGAAGGTGCTAACGGATGCCAATACCGCTGCGATCGAATCAAAAAGAGAATCAGAAGCTACCGCAGCAAAACAGGCGAGTGATGAAAAAGTAGTAGAGCTAACTGGAAAAATAAAAGATTTCAATGGCTATTTGGTTCTGGTAGGCATCATTCAGGCTCTAATTTTCTTAGGTCAACTTTTTGTATTTTGGAAACAAGCTGAAAAGTTACAAAAATCGATTGAATCTAATGAAAGGATAGAACGCCCGTATGTATTTGTAGAAAGCTTTCGAATAAGAAGACGTCCGGGGTCAGTTATCGCAGATACCAATGCTTGGTTTTTCAGCGTGAAATGGAAAAACGTTGGCAGGACGCCCGCGTTAATAGAGAGCCTTGAAATAAAGATTGTTGATAAAGACGAATTACCCGCAGCGCCTGACTATACCGGTCACTTGAATCTAGAATTTGTATATACATTGGCGGCAAATAAGAGCTTTTCCACAAGGGAGGCCGGGCCTGCAACGCCCATGAAAAATGGCGAAGCAATTAGATACGTTGTATACGGTCGCATCACATACAAAGACCTATCGGGGAATATGTGCCATACCGCATTCGCTCAAGAAATATCCCCAAATATGCCAGTATGTTCAAGTCTAGCGAATGAAGCGTACTCCTTCTTTGATTAGGCAAGCCTTAGGGAATTACAGTGCAAGAATCTATTGATGAAACTCAAGACTATATTGAGCGACTTTTTGTACATGACGTGGATCGGATACCGTCGCTCTGCCAAGCACAATATCAGTATGATCGTTTGCTCTTGTCGGCCATTTTAAGAAGACTGGTTATTGATGGCAGCGGTATCGCGCATTTAGCAAATCGGCCCTACAAAATGCCACTAATTGTCCTGATGCCCGAGCCAAGTACTGGAAATATCCCTTTAGAAGACTTACTAGACGTACCTCCTGAGATACGTAGATATGCTCCTGACCTCAATTCACATCCACCAGGGTTTTACCATCGGCCGTACTATCTGAATGACTTTCTAAAACTTCCAATGGCAGTATTATTTGGAAGAACTATCTCAGCTCGAGATGCAATAGACTTGGTTGTAAATAAACTCGGCGGAGTTCATCTAGAAATAAAATTTACTTCACTAGAACTATATGAAATTAATAAGCACCTTTCATTCGCCGGTAAAGGTGGCGTGTACCATATTTTTGATGCCGTAGCTGAATATATTTGGAGAAGCCTCGCACCGCTCAAAGACAAGATAGTTGAAAAACACGGTGGCTCAAGCAGATTCAGCTGATGGCCCAAATAAGAAGCCCACCGACTAAGGTGGGCTTCTTATTTGTCTGCGGGACTAGGATTGTGCTGTACCTTTGTCATTCGGCCTCCGTGCCTCATGCCAAAGCCCAGGCCTGCGCATCCCGCTACGGCCGTTCGGCGGTAAGCCGCCTCACCCCTGGCCCGCGCCGCAGAGGGGGAGGCTAGCAATCCGCGTAACTCCATGCTGCAATCGCGGCATTGTGCCTGCGTTTGCCACGACGCGCGCTGTCACAAAAGATTCATACATACCCCCTCCCCTATTGTTAAAACGCGGGGTGGGGAGGGGCTAGGAAGGCGGCGGGGGTTGCTGTAATCCCCATCTCCTAAAAGAAGCCCTGGCGGCGGCTGGAGCTCTTGGTTGCTGTGCACTGGTTTTTATTTCCGATGGATTCCAACATTCTTGCCTTGCTTACCGCTATCACGATCGGTACTAGATAGTTCGGTCTTCGCATCAGGTAACAAATCAATTGTATTCTCACCGGATGCTATTGCTATGGCTACTTTATGCACTAGTGTTTTATGAACTACGCCGCCAACTTCAATCATTTCCAGTTGTACGTTTGCACTACTCGGCGGAATTGGCCTTATAGAATTGGTAATTGCCAGACGCGAAACTCTTGCCATTTGTTCTGTTAAAGCTTCAAAATTTATATCTAGTTCTTCTTCAATTTTGTTTATTGGCACCGTATGAAATAGAAGATTCCTCACTCTATTGATCGTTCTAAAGAACTGATCTGGCTCATTTGTCACCATCTGCTGAACCAGAAATTTAACCCCTTCACTTGCGCTAGCGCGAATACGCGGCGCTTTCTTGCACTGATTGCAGTACAAGTCTGATCTACACTGAGGACACTTAATCGTACTTTCCAGATTACCCCTATGCAAAGGAGCTAACAGCTCTAAGACCGACCAAAAATCTTGGAATTGACGTTCTTGATCTTCAACCTTGAGACCATCGCTAAACCACTTCATGGCACTAACCACTAAGTCCGACGATGTCATTTCCATTATGTTTTCTATTGAGGCGATGTGAGATTGCGAAATCACCCGCGTCGGCGCATGAGTATCCTTGAAATAGTTGAAGATAAACCCTTTTCTATCCGTGGTGCTTTCGCCCCACTCGAAGAGGCGATGTACACCCTGGGGTTTAATAATTGCTTCAGTAACAAACGATAGATGCGCTAGGAATTCCCGCGCCACATCTCTTCCCCGCATTTTCGCTTCATCGGCATTTTCTGCTTCAAAAACGACGAATGCCGCCATAGCGGCTAATTCCCCTGGGGTGTCATCAATGACTCGCAGAGTAACTTCGTATGTAGATTGCGGATGCTTGAGCACCAACTCTTTGGTGCCCTCAACCAGAGACATATCTGAGAGAAATCTATAGTCAGCAATCCAACGCATATAGCACCTAAGATTTTTGATTGACCTTGGCTGGGTGACTCAGGATTACTCCGGGCTATCCCTGCCCTCCGCCCTACGGGCCCGAAGCGGTTCAAAATCGCTCCCGGCGATTTTGTCGAACCCAAGGGTTCTCATCCTAGTCCCCTTCAAACCCTGTAAAGCAAAAAGGCCACCCGCGAGGGTGACCTTTTTACTTTATTGGCTGGGGGACTAGGATTCGAACCTAGGTTGGCGGAGTAAGAGTCCGCAGTCCTACCGCTAGACGATCCCCCAAGAACCGGTTGCCAGTTAAGAAGTCCTGGCTCTGACTTAGGAAGCTGATTTTAAACTAAGACAGGAAACCTAGGTTGGCGGTTGTTGCGGCTCTCCGCCTTCCGGGCTCCGAGCCGCTCCACGCAGCTCGGGCTTCCTGCCCTCGCGTCCGCCGCATGCGGCGGACCCTACCGTAGACGATCCCCCAAATCCGGGGACCATTCTTTTCCATCTACCGGTAATCCCCATTTCGGGGACTCTGAAATGAAAAAACCGCCAGGCCCGGAAGCCTGGCGGTTTGCTTTCCGAATTAACGCTTGCTGTACTGCGGCGCGCGGCGGGCCTTGTGCAGACCGACCTTCTTACGCTCCACGGCACGCGAGTCGCGGGTCACGAAGCCGGCCTTGCGCAGCGCAGGGCGGTTGGCTTCGTCGTACTCGATCAGGGCGCGGGTCAGACCGTGACGGATGGCGCCGGCCTGGCCGGTGGTGCCACCACCCTCGACCGTGGCTTCCACGTCGATGGTGTCGTTCATCTTCAGCACGTCGAGCGGCTGGCGCACGATCATGCGGGCGGTCACGCGGCCGAAGTATTCGTCCAGCGGCTTGCCGTTGATGAGGATGCGGCCGCGGCCGGCCTTGACGAAGACCCGGGCCTTGCCCGTCTTGCGACGGCCGGTGCCGTAGTTGGTGCTGACTGCCATTTGAATAGTTCTCTAATTAATTAAATATCGAGTTTCTGGGGCTGCTGGGCGCTGTGCTGATGATCGGGGCCAGCATAGACCTTGAGCTTCTTGAACATGGCGCGGCCCAGCGGGTTCTTGGGGAGCATGCCCTTCACGGCGCCTTCGATGGCGCGCTCGGGGTGCTCCTGCAGCATCTTGCCGAGGCTGGTGTGCTTCATGTTGCCGATGTAGCCGGTGTGCCAGTGGTACATCTTGTCGCGCAGCTTGTTGCCGGTGACAGCGACCTTCTCCGCGTTGATCACGACGATGTAGTCGCCGGTGTCCACGTGGGGGGTGTACTCGGGCTTGTGCTTGCCGCGCAGACGGCGCGCGAGTTCGGTCGAGAGGCGGCCGAGGGTCTTGCCGGTGGCATCGACCACGTACCAGTCACGCTTGACCGTCTCGTTCTTGGCGGAAAACGTCTTCATGGACCTAGAGACTCCCAAAGGCAAAAATGGGCTGGCAAAAGAGCCGGCAATCTTACCGGGGAGACCCTTGTCTTTCAAGAGCTTAGGCGGTTTCTTGCCCAGCCGGAGGGGGTCTAAAGGGCCTGGGGCGAGCGGGATTTAGGCTTGAAAATCAGGCGCTTAACGGCTCGGCAGGCGCAACCTTTCCACCACCCGGCCGTTCTGCAGATGCTCGGTCACTATCTCTTCTATATCGTCCTGGTCCGCATAGGTGTACCAGACCTCTTCCGGGTAGACGACCGCCACGGGACCCTCGCTGCATCGGTCGAGGCAGCCGGCCTTGTTGACCCGGACGCCCCCGGGACCGGCCAAGCCCAGCTCCTTGACCCGCTTCTTGGCGTACTCCCGCAGGGCATCGGCCCCGTGGTCCTGGCAGCAGGGGGAGCCGTCATGGCGCTGGTTGGTGCAGAAGAAGATGTGGTGGCGGTAGTAGGACATGGTTCTATATATGGGTACACCGAGTCTCCTATTCTACTCCCGGCGCCTTGGCGCTCCGGCTAGGTATGATTGAGTTATGTCCGCCGCCTTCCCCTTAGCCGATGCCGACAAGTGCGTGAAGTGCGCGCTGTGCCTGCCCCACTGCCCCACCTATAGAGTGAGTAAGGACGAAGGCGAGTCACCCCGGGGCCGCATCTCCCTCATGCAGGGCCTGGCCACCGGCGGCCTGGAACTCACCCCCGGCCTCCTGACCCATATAGATCAGTGCCTGGCCTGCCGCGCCTGCGAGGCGGTGTGCCCGGCGGAAGTGCCCTACGGCAAGCTCATAGACGCCATGCGCTATGAGCTGCGCCAGCGCGGGCATGACGAGCCCCTGCATGCGCGCATATTCGCTTTCTTCATGCGCGGCAACGGCCGCCGCCGCTTCACCCATCATCTGCTCAGGCTCTCGGAGAGCCTCGGCCTCACAGGCCTGGTGCTGAGATCCGGTCCCGCTCCCTGGCGGCGCCTCGCGCGACTCTTGCCCATGGTGCCAAAGCCGAGACGCTGGCAGTCCGTCTACGAGCCCCGCAAGAAGAGCGGCGAGCGCGTGTCGCTGTTCTTAGGCTGTGTGGCGGATATCTCCCAGCCGCAGGTCACCGCTTCCGCCATCGCGCTGCTGAACGCCATCGGCATCGAAGTGCATATCCCCGAGGGCCAGGGCTGCTGCGGTGCGCTGGACCAGCATACGGGCCGACCGGCCAAAGCCCGGGAACTCGCCCGCGCCAGCCTCGCCGCTTTCACCGGTGATGAACCCGTGCTCGGCACGGCGAGCGGCTGCACCGCGAGTCTCGTGGAATACGACCAGACGGTCGGCACGGAAGGCCAGGCCTTCGCCTTGCGAGCGCAGGACATCAGCGCCTTCCTCGCGCACCACTCCACTGTCTCAAAGCTGGAGTTCAAGCCCTGGAACACGCGTGCCCTGGTGCAGGCCCCCTGCACACAGCGCAACGTGTTGAAGAGCGAGAAGGCGGGCTTCGATCTGCTCACGCTCATCCCCGGGCTCAAGCTGAAGCCCATCCCCGCGAGCCTGGGTTGTTGCGGCGCCGCCGGCAGCTACATGCTCACGGAGCCGGAGAAGGCCGATGCTTTCGCGGAGACCTACGCCGACTTCATCCAGGAACAGAAGGCGGAGGTGCTCTTCACCTCCAACGTGGGTTGCGCCATGCACCTGCGCGCTGCCCTCGCCCGCCGCGGCATCCGCATCCCGGTGCTGCACCCCATAGAGGCGCTGGCGCAGCAGCTTCCGGATGCGTTGTATGTGCCGGGTCTGGATATCACGACGAGGGGAAGATGAAAAAGCTCTTAGCACTGACCCTTCTGGTAGTGAGCATTTCGTGCGTTGCGGCGCCTTTACCCCCGCAGAAAGACCAGTCGTTGGCCGAATTACTTTACAACCTCGTAGAACTCAATGGGCTTCCGCAACAGCCAGGTCCGTACCAGATACGGTTCTTTACCACTACCGACGTACTTGGTGAATGTGGTGGCACCGTCGAGTCCTGCCCCAATGTGCATTTCTACATCGTGATCGCCGACGATGGTCTTGGAGGAACGCCGGCCCTATACATCCTTCCCCGGGCTAAGGGTTGGAAGTTCGATAAGTGGCTAGGGACGGGATCCCTCACGGATCAGGAAGATCAGGAAGGATTCAGGGTCGAGACCACCATCCCTGATGCGAACATCAGTGCCGAGGAATACAAGGCATGGAAACCGCAGGTCTACGACGTGTGGGTAAGCCCGAAAGGCGCCACTTTCACCGTGAAGTAGTAACAATGGCTACCCTGCAAGCCCGCCTGTCCTCCACTGCGGTGCAGGTCCTGACCTACGGCGTGCTGCTGGCGGTGGGCAGCTTCGCGTTGGGCTGGCTCGACTTCCAGCGCCTCACCCGCACCTACTCCCTGGAAGTCTTCATCACCTTCATCGCCCTGGCCTTCCTGGTGCTGGGCGCCTGGCTCGGCATGCGGCTGTTCGGGAGCGCCCCTAAACCGGCAACCTTCGACGGCAACCCGAAAGCCCTGGAGACCTTAGGCATCAGCCCGCGGGAACTCGCCGTGCTGCAGGAACTGGCGGCGGGCCGCACCAACAAGGAGATCGCCGCGCGACTCGCGGTCTCCCCCAACACGGTCAAGACCCACACGGCGCGGCTGTTCGAGAAGCTGGGGGCGAGCCGTCGGACCGACGCGATAAATAGGGCCAGGGAACTGGGTCTATTACCCTGAATTAAGGGTGATTCCGCCGGAATCACCCGTTTGGGCGATTGTCTGGGGAGTCACGGAGGCGCTCAATGGCGCCACTGAAACTACGGGGAGAGACCCATGATCCGCATGATCCTTGTCTATGGCTTGATCGCCGGCCTCCTGGTCGGCATACCCATGTCCCTCATCACCGCCACCGCGCACATCGGCGGCATCTGGGGCATGGTGGTGGGCTACCTCATCATGCTGGTGGCCCTGAGCATGGTGTTCATCGCCATCAAGCGCCGTCGTGACCTGGACCAGGGCGGCGTGATCCGCTTCTGGCCGGCCTTGGGACTGGGGCTCGGCATCAGCTTCGTGGCGAGCGTGCTCTACGTCGCGGCCTGGGAAGCCACCACCGCCGCCATACACCTGGACTTCGGTACCGTGTACGCCAACTCTGTCATCGCCCAGCAGAAGGCTGCGGGCGTGACCGGCGCGGCGCTGCAGCAGGTCATCGACCAGATGGAGCAGTTCAAGGTGCAGTACGCGAACCCGCTCTACCGCCTGCCCATGACCTTCATCGAGATCTTCCCGGTGGGCGTACTGGTCTCGCTCATCTCGGCGGCATTGCTCCGCAACAGTCGCTTCATGCCTGCCCGGAGAGCCTGACATGCGCATCGAGCAAGTGATGCCCGTGCTCTCGGTGCCGGACGTGGCCCAGGCGGTGGCGTTCTACAGCCATCTGGGCTTCAAGGTGGCGAAGCAGATGGAGGGCTGGGCCATCATGAGTCACGGCGATGTGCAGGTCATGTTCGCCCTGCCCAACGCCCTCATGCCCTACGACAAGCCCCAGCTCACCGGCTCCCTGTATTTCCGGGTGGACGATGCGGCCGGCCTCTGGCAGCAGCTGAAAGACACCGTGAAAGTGTCCTATCCCCTGGAGGACTTCAGCTATGGGATGCGGGAGTTCGCTATCGTTGATCCGAATGGATATCTATTACAGTTTGGTCAGGAGTTATAAAACGTGTCTTTTGCTCCCTGGCGTTGTTGCGCTTCGGGCTCGCAGTCGGTCATGCACATAAGAGTGCGCTCCCTCCTGCTCGCCTCGCGCGCCTAGCCAGGAAGCAAAATCCATCGTTTTATTAGGGTTTATAATCAAGCAATGACCACGAGGCGCCTGACTCCATTTGACCGGGTTCTTTCAGAACTCGAGCATGCCCTGCGCACCTCTGTAGGCGGCGGCGTGAGGGCGGCGGCGAGACCCAATCCCGCGGGGAGACTGCCGCTGGATGAGAGCCTGGACGAAGCCCAGCGCCAGGAAGCGGCGCGGCTCATGCGCGTGAACCACGCGGGCGAGATCGCGGCCCAGGCCCTCTACCAGGGCCAGGCCTTCATGGCGCGGGATCCCCGGGTGCAGAGCGCCATGGCCAAATCTTCCGAAGAAGAGGTGGATCACCTCGCCTGGTGCGAACAGCGCATCAAGGAACTGGATGGGTCCGTGAGCAAGCTGGACCCCCTCTGGTACGCGGGCTCCTTCGCCATCGGCGCGCTCGCGGGCCTCGCCGGCGACTCGGTGAGCTTAGGCTTCGTGGGCGAGACGGAACGGCAGGTGGTGCAGCACCTGGACGGGCACCTGAAGCGCCTGCCGGAACAGGATCAGCGCAGCCGCGCGATACTGGAACAGATGCGGGACGATGAAGCCCGCCACGGCGCCGCGGCGGAGCGCGCCGGCGGCGCGCCCATGCCGGCGTTGGTCTGCGCGTTCATGCGGCTGACTTCTAAAGTGATGACTTCGACCGCGTATTGGTTTTAGCCCCAATCCGCATATGCTGATCAAGAACAATGATGTCTACGTCTATACGTATCCGCGTTGGTATTGGATGATCAACTATCTTCTTTGTATTCCGGTCGGTGCATTCATCGGTCTTCTGATCTACCTCTACGCGACCAAACCTCTTTTCACATTCGCCTCTTTCATTTTCAGCCTGCTGCTTTTCTCCGCAATCTTCTACGGTATCCTGTGGGCTACAAACAGATACAAAAAGCTCTGTGCGGACGTGATTGTGACCGATGACGGCATCACTGCCACAGTCATCTCGGAAACGAAAAGAAAGATCAAGACTGACGTCTTCACCAAGTGGACCGACATCACTCATAAGGAATATTTTGGACCCGGTGATTGGGATGCGCGCACAGTGGTCCCTATGACCGCTGGATTCAGGCTCTTCGTACCCGGAGGACGTATCCTAATCTTTGGGAGACTAGTCTGGCGGCAGGCTGGTTTCGATCAGGTCGTATCACTCATTAACGAGCGGACCTAGTCATTTGCCCACTCGCCAGACAGCATTGCGAAGAGACATTCATCTCCCCACTTTCCCTTGAAGAAGATGTTCTTGATGTAATGCGCTTCCTTACGGAAGCCCAAGGCCATGAGCAGCTTCTGCGCGGACAGGTTCTCCGCGTCCGTCACGGCGATCACCCGGTGCTTCTGCATGGTGCCGAACACGTGGTCCAGCAGGAGCCGCACCGCTTCCTGCGCCAGGCCACGCCCCTGCTGCTCCGGCGCCAGGGTGAAACCGATCTCTACCTGCTTGCCGTCCTCCAGGAAGTGCAGCGCGCAATCGCCGAGCAGCGCATCGCTGCGGTTTTCCGCGATGGCTACCTGGTGCCAGCTCCCTTCCTTGCCGAAGGGCACGTCCAACTGGCCCGCGTGGAGGCGCTTCGCGTCCTCCAGCGTGTAGCTGTCCCAACTCTGGTAACGGGCCACCTCGGGCACGGCGCGGTAGCGCGCGAACTCGGGCAGGTCCCGTTCCGCGAACCCGCGTACCTTGCAGCGCAGTCCGATGAGGGGCGCGAAAGGCGTCATGTGAACGCGAGCACTATCAAAGCTAACCCTATCGCCAACATCCCGTAGGCGCGCCCCTTGCTGCGGCTGAAGCTGATGCTCTTGCGCTCCGGCTTGATGAGGTAGCGCATGTTGTCCAGCTTGTTGAAGCGGCTGTTCTTCACTTCCTCGGAGTTCATCCAATGGTCCGGGCCCGGTTCCTGCGCCACGTCCTTCGCGCTCCACAACAACAGCCCGCCGTAGAGGCAGGCCATGAGTCCGGTCACGAGATACAGGATGCTCACCTTCGGCACGAGATGCTTCCCTCTGGCGATGTACTGCGCGCGCGGCTCAATCCGCTCGCGGCGCGCCATTCTATCCACTTGTCTCGGCAGTGCCAGACGGCACCGGGAATCGTGTCGTGTAAGTGCCTGTTTTGACTCAGGAAAGAGTCTGACGCGTGACCGACAGATTGCGGAGATTACCCGAGGGTTTCGTGACGCCTATCATGGTAGCGTTACTCGAAGTCTGCATACTCAAGAAGGTCGGCGGCATGCCCCCAGAACAGATACGCAAGTTCGAGATACCGGTGCTCGACCGGTTCGTCAGCCATTGCCACATCCGCCACTTCGCCTCGAAGACGCCGGTGGTGAACGCGGGCGACAGTTCCAGCAGCCTGTTCCTGGTGATCGCCGGTTCCGTCGCCGTCATCGTCGAGGACGAGGACGGCAACGAGATCGTGGTCGCCTATCTCAACCGCGGCGAGTTCTTCGGCGAGATGGGGCTCTTCACCGAGGACAGCACCCGCAGCGCCTGGGTGCGCACCCGCAGCGAATGCCAGCTGGCCGAGATCAGCTACGCACGCTTCCGCGAACTCGCCCACAACGATCCGGATCTCCTGTTCGCCCTCGCCGGCCAGCTGGTGGCGCGCCTGAAGCGCACCACCCGCAAGGTCAGCGACCTGGCCTTCCTCGACGTGACCGGCCGCATCGCGCGCACGCTGCTCGACCTCTGCCAGCAGCCGGACGCCATGACCCATCCCGACGGCATGCAGATCCGCATCAGCCGCCAGGAGATCGGCCGCATCGTCGGCTGCTCCCGCGAGATGGCGGGCCGCGTGCTGAAGGCGCTGGAGGAACAGGGCCTGGTGGGCGCCTCCGGCAAGACCATCGTCGTGTTCGGCGCACGGCCCGACAGCGACATCACGATCCCCTTGAGCCGCCAGCTGGCCCACGCGCACCGCTGACGCTCCCGGTCACCGCGCGCTCACTAGCTGCGCGGGTCCATCCTCCGTCCTATACTCCATGAGTCCCGCCCCCGCGGCAGGGCCGTCATATCCCATCCGTCGGAGATCCCCATGCCCACTCCCGCCCGCGCTTACGCCGCCCAGTCCGGCACCACGCCCGTCGCGCCCTTCAGCTTCGAGCGCCGGGATCTCCGCGCCGACGACGTCTCCATCGAGATCCTCTACTGCGGCGTCTGCCACACGGACATCCATCAGGCGCGCAACGAATGGGGCCGCAGCAAGTACCCGATGGTGCCGGGCCATGAGATCGTCGGCCGCGTGAAGACGGTGGGCAAGGATGTGCAGGGCTTCAAGGCCGGCCAGCTCGTGGGCGTCGGCTGCCTGGTGGACTCCTGCCAGCACTGCGCCTCCTGCAAGGAAGGTCTGGAACAGTACTGCGCCGAGGGCGCCACCTTCACTTACAACGGCACGGACCGGCACGACAAGACCACCACCATGGGCGGCTACTCGGACCATATCGTGGTGTCGGATAAGTTCGTGCTGCGCATGCCGGCGGACCTAGACATGAAAGGCGCGGCGCCTTTGCTCTGCGCCGGCATCACCCTGTATTCCCCCTTGCGCCACTGGGGCGTGAAGCAGGGCAGCAAGGTGGCCATCGTGGGCCTGGGCGGCCTGGGTCACATGGGCCTGAAACTCGCCAAGGCCATGGGCGCGGACGTGACCCTCTTCACCCGCACCCCCGGCAAAGAAGCGGAAGCGAAGCGCCTGGGCGCGGACCACGTGGTCATCTCCACCGACCCCGCGCAGATGAAAGCGATAGCCGGCCGTTTCGAACTCATCATCGACACCGTGCCCAACGACCACGATGTGAACCCCTATATCGCCACCCTGCGGCGCGACGGCAGCTATGTGATCGTGGGCCAGATGACCCCGCTGGTGCCACCCCTGAATCCCGGCGCGCTCATCGGCGGCCGCAAGTCCGTGGCCGGTTCGCTCATCGGCGGCCTGCCCGAGACCCAGGAGATGCTGGATTTCTGCGGCAAGCACGGCATCGTAAGCGACGTGGAAGTGATCCCGATGCAGGACATCAACAAGGCCTATGACCGCATGCTGAAAAGCGATGTCCGCTATAGGTTCGTGATAGACATGAAGTCGCTGAAAACGGGCTGAAGCGGTCCCCTGTCCCGTACCGGGTCTAGTGCGTATCCTTGAGAGATAGCACCGCACCGGAGATCCCCGTGCCCCAGGACATCCGCGGCTACGCCGCCCATTCCGCCACCGCCCCGCTGAGCCCCTTCAGCTTCCCGCGCCGCGACCCGCGGCCGGACGACGTGGTCATCGACATCGACTATTGCGGCGTCTGCCACACGGACATCCACCGCGCCCGGGATGAATGGGGTGGCAGCCGTTACCCGGTGGTGCCGGGCCACGAGATCATCGGCTGCGTCTCGGCGGTGGGCAGGGACGTGAAGGCCTTCAAGCCCGGGGACCGGGTGGGCGTGGGCTGCATGGTGGATTCCTGCCGGAGCTGCGCGCCCTGCTCCCGCGGCCTGGAGCAATACTGCCTGGAAGGCGCGACCTTCACATTCAACAGCCTAGACCGCCGGGATGGCAGCGTCACCCGCGGCGGCTACTCCGAGCGCATCGTAGTGCCGGAGAAGTTCGTGCTCGGCATCCCGCAGGCGCTGGACGTGGAGTCCGCCGCACCCCTGCTCTGCGCCGGCATCACTATGTACTCGCCCCTGCGCCACTGGAAGGCGGGCCCGGGCACGAAGGTCGGGATCGTCGCCCTGGGCGGCCTCGGTCACATGGGCCTGAAGCTCGCCAAGGCCTTCGGCGCGGAAGTGACGCTCTTCACCCGCGTCCCAGGCCAGGAGCAGGAAGCCCGGCGTCTCGGCGCAGACCATGTGGTGCTCATCACCGATCCCGCGCAGATGCGGGCGGTGGCCGGATACTTCGACCTCATATTGGATACAGTGCCCAACGACCACGACGTGAACCCCTACGTGGCGAGCCTCGCCTACGACGGCACGCTGGTGATGATCGGCCAGTTCACGCCGCTGCATACGCCGGTGGACCCGGGCGCGCTCATAGACGCGCGCAAGGCCATCGCCGGCTCCGTCATCGGCGGCATTGCCGAGACCCAGGAGATGCTGGAGTTCTGCGCCAGGCACGGCATCGGCTGTGAAGTCGAAATGATCGACATGCAGGACATCAACAAGGCTTATGAGCGCATGCTCAAGAGCGATGTGAAATACCGCTTCGTCATCGATATGAAGTCGCTGAAGTGAAGCTACTGCGCTCGGCAGGGCGTTGTCTGTAGCAGGATGCGTACGTGCCGCGGAGCACATGGATGTGCGGGAGCGGCACGCGCGAGGACGCCTCGCCCATTTCGCTACGCATTCCTGCTGCGCGAAATGGCCCAGGGCGAACATCCTGTCCGCCCGCACGTCGCATGCGACGTGCCCTAGCCCTACCTTCGCTCGTGACGCTTCACGGGTCTTCTTAAGTCCAGACAGGCTGGAGCATCGGATAGGCGACTAGCCCGGCCACCGCTGCCGCCAACACCACCCAGGGTTCGGGCAGCTTGTTCCAGCGCAGCACCACCGCGAGCGCGGTGAGCGCGGCGGCGGCGGTGAACACATCTCCGATGGCTGTGCGCGCCACCAGCACCGTGGTCCCGAGCAGCGCTCCCACCACGGCCGCCACCACGCCCTTCACGAAACCCTGCACATAGGGGTTCCGGCGATAGCGCCGCAGCAAGGGCGCGGCGATGATGGTGAGCAGCACCGAGGGCGAGAAGATGCCGGCGGTGGCTGCGAGCCCGCCGAGGAAGCCGTCCAGCAGGTAGCCCACGAAAGTGGCGGTGATCACCACCGGACCCGGGGTGATCATCCCGACAGCCACCGCGTCCAGGAACTGCCGATCGTCAAGCCAGTGGTATTGGTCCACCACATAGGCCTTGAGGAAGGGCGCGATCACGAGCCCGCTGCCGAACACCAGCAAGCCGGTCTTGAAGAAGAACAGGAACAGCTTCGCGGCGGTCGCCTGCAGGCCGGTACCACCGAAGGCCAGCAACGCGCCGGCCGCGGCCTTGGGTGCCGGCGGCGGTTTGCTGCCACGGGCGTACCAGAGGCAACCCAGGAGCCCCGCGCCGATGAACAGCACCGCCAGTTCCCGTTGCAGTGCCACGGTGACGATGGCGGCCACCGCTGCCATGCCCCATCCCGCCGCGTCCGCCTTCAGGGTCTTGCGGCCGAGCTGCCAGGAAGCCTTGAGGATGAGCGCCACGATCACCGGCGCGACAGCATAGAAGAGCGCGCGCAGCTCCCAGGAGCCGGCGAACCGGGTATAGAGCGCGGCGAAGGCCGTGACGATGAGGAAAGGCACCAGCGCAAAGGCCAGCGCGACCGTGAGGGCGCCGCGCACGCCGAAGCGCACGTAGCCGCAGTAGACGCCGAGCTGGTAGGCGAGTGGTCCGGGGCAGACGGTAGCTACCGCCATGCCGTCCTCGTACTCGCTCTCGCTGATCCAGCCGCGCCCTTCGACGAGATCGCGCCGCATGTGGTTGGCGAGGGCCACCGGACCGCCGAAACCCGTGGCGCCCAGCTTCAGGAAATAACTTGCGAGCCTGGGGAGCGTGGCTTCCCTCACGCGGCGAACAGTTCCGCCAGCTTGGAGCCAGGATCGGGCGCCCTCATAAATGCTTCTCCGACCAGGAACCCGTGCACCCCATGCTCGCGCATGCGCTTCACATCATCCCGGCTGCGGATGCCGCTCTCGGTCACCACCAGGCAGCCCTTGGGTATCTTCGGCAGGAGGCCGAGGGTGATACCGGTGTCGGTGTGGAAGCTCGAGAGATCCCGATTGTTGATGCCCACGAAGGGCGGACGCAGGGCCAGTGCCCGGTCCAGCTCGGCCCCGTCGTGCACTTCCAGCAGCGCATCCATGCCTAAGTCCGAAGCCAGCCCGGCCAGCTCCGCCAGCTGTGCATCGCCGAGCGCCCGGACTATCAGCAGGATGCAGTCCGCGCCCATCAGGCGCGACTCGTATACCTGCCAGGGATCGATGATGAAATCCTTGCGCAGCACCGGCAGACCGCAGGCGCCGCGCCCGAGCCTCAGGTAGTCCGCCTCGCCGTGGAAGAACTGCCGGTCCGTGAGGATGGAGAGGCAGCTCGCCCCCGCTCCGGCGTAGCTGCGGGCGATGGCCGCGGGATCGAACTCATGGCGCATCACGCCCTGGCTGGGAGAGGCCTTCTTGATCTCGGCGATCACGGCTGCCCGGCCCGCGTCCTGGGAAGCGCGCAGCGCCCCCAGGAAGTCCCGGGGCGGTTCCGTGCCTTCCACCTCGGCCCGCAGGCGCCGCAAGGGCCGCTCGGCGCTGCCTGCCGCCACTTCCTCCGCCTTCACGGCGAGGATGCGCTTCAGGATGTCGCTCACCGGGCCGCCTCGATGAACGCGGCGAGCTTGGCGGTAGCGGCGCCGTCCGCCACCGCGGCCCGCGCCCGTTCCACGCCTTCCTTCAGGGTGGCGGCCACGTTCGCGGCATAGAGCGCCGCGCCCGCGTTGAGTATCACCATGTCCCGGGCCGGGCCGGGCTTGCCGGACAGCGCCTGCCGCACCAGCACGAGGCTCATCTCCGGGCTGTCCACTTCCAGGCTGTCCAGCGCCTGCACCGCGAAGCCGAACTCCTCAGGTGTGATCTTGTAACTGCGCACGGCGCCGTCTTTCAGCTCGCTCACCTGGGTCGGCGCCGCGAGGCTGATCTCGTCCAGCCCGTCGTTCGAGTGCACCACCAGCACGTGCTCGCTGCCGAGGGACTGCAGCACCTTGGCGATGGGTTCCACCCAGCGCGCACCGAACACGCCCATGAGCTGGTTCGGCGCGTTGGCGGGGTTGGTGAGGGGCCCCAGCAGGTTGAAGAGTGTGCGGGTGCCGAGTTCGCGGCGCGGTGCCGCGGCGAAGCGCGCCGCCGGATGATGCGCCGGCGCGAACATGAAGCCGATGCCCAGCTGGTCGATGCACTCCGCCACCCGCGCCGGCGGCAACTCGATGTGCACGCCCATGGCCTCCAGCAGGTCCGCGCTGCCGGACTTGCTCGACATGGAGCGGTTGCCGTGCTTCGCCACGCGGCCGCCGGCGGCGGCCACCACGAAGGCGGCGGCGGTGGAGACGTTGAAGATGCGCCGGCCGTCGCCGCCGGTGCCGCAGGTGTCCACGAGATGCAGCGTGCTCACCTTCACGGGCATGGCCAGCTCGCGCATGACCCGCGCCGCGGCGCTGATCTCCTCGATGGTCTCGCCCTTGGAGCGCAGCGCCGCCAGGAACCCGCCGATCTGCGTCGGTGTGGCGCCGCCGGTCATGATCTGGCGCATCACCGCCTGCATGGCGTCATCGCTCAGGTTCTCATGGGCGACGATGTGGCCGATGGCGTCTTTGATGTCCACGTCAGCCCTGCAGGAAGTTGCGTAGCAGATCGTGCCCATGCTGAGTCAGGATGGACTCAGGGTGGAACTGGACACCCTCGATGGGCAGCGTCTTGTGACGCACGCCCATGATCTCCTCCATGACGCCCTTATCATCCTCCGTCCAGGCGGTCACTTCCAGGCAGTCCGGCACCGAATCCTTGGCGATGACGAGCGAGTGGTAACGGGTGGCCTCGAAGCCGTCCGGCAGGCCGCGGAACACGCCCTTGCCGGTGTGGCGGATGCGCGAGACCTTACCGTGCATCACCTGGCCCGCGTGCACGATGCGTCCGCCGAAGGCCTGGCCGATGGCCTGGTGCCCGAGGCAGACGCCGAGGATGGGTATCTTGCCGCCCAGCTGCTTGATGAGGTCCACGGAGATGCCCGCCTCATTGGGCGTGCAGGGGCCGGGGGAGATGACGATGCCGGCAGGCTTCAAGGACGCAGCTTCGGCGACGCTCAGGGCATCGTTGCGCCGCACTTCCACCGCCACGCCCAGCTCGCCCAGGTATTGCACCAAGTTGTAAGTGAAGGAATCGTAGTTATCGATCATCAATATCATGTTCAATTTCCCCGGCCGCCGTCGGCAGCCGTCATCTCGATGGCCCTCATCAAGGCCCGCGCCTTGTTCAGGGTCTCCTGCCACTCGTTCTCGGCAACCGAATCATGCACGATGCCGGCCCCCGCCTGCACGTGGATGCGCCCGTCCTTGATGACGGCGGTGCGGATGGCGATGGCCGTATCCAGGTTGCCGTTCCAGCCCAGATACCCGACCGCGCCGGAGTAGATGCCCCGCTGCGTAGGTTCCAGCTCCCGGATGATCTCGAGAGCCCTGACCTTGGGCGCGCCGCTCACGGTGCCCGCCGGGAAACAGGCCTTGAGTACGTCCAGCGCGCTCATGCCGGCCTTAAGCTTCCCTTTCACTTCCGAGACGATGTGCATCACGTGGGAATAGCGCTCGATCACCATGCGGTCCGTCAGGCGCACGCTGCCCGTCTCCGCCACCCGGCCAACGTCGTTGCGGCCGAGGTCGATGAGCATCACATGCTCCGCCCGCTCCTTCGGGTCCGCCAGGAGTTCCGCCGCGAGCGCCGCATCTTCATCCGGCGTCGCGCCGCGGGGGCGCGTGCCGGCGATGGGCCGGAGCGTCACCTCGCCCTCTTCCACCCGCACCAGCACCTCCGGTGAGGAGCCCGTCACCTGGAAGCCGCCGAAATCCAGGTGATACATGTAAGGAGAGGGGTTCATCACCCTGAGGGCCCGGTACACATCCAGGGCGGAACCCTGGAAGGGCGCGGTGAGGCGCTGCGAGAGCACCACCTGGAAGGCATCGCCTTCGCGGATATAGCCGCGCACCTTCTCCACCGCGCGGCAATAATCGGCCTGCGCGAAGCCTGAGATGAACTCCCCCGCCGCGGAGCCGCGGTAACCGCCGTGGGAGGGATAGCGCGCCGGTGCGCGCAGGCGCGCGGTCAGCTCGTCCAGGCGCCGCTCCGCCGCCGCGTGACCATCCACCTGAGCCGCATCCGCGTGCACCACGAGCTGCACCGTGCCCCGCAGGTTGTCGAAGACCACCAGCTCCTCCGCCAACATCAGGCACACGTCCGGGCAGCCGAGTTCATCACCGCCCGCGCCTTCCGCGAGGGAGGGCTCCACGTAGCCCACGCACTCGTGGCCGAAGTAGCCCACGAGGCCGCCGCTGAAGCGCGGCAGGCCCGGCAGTTCCGGCACGCGGAAGCGCGCACGGAAAGCCTCGATGGCGGCGAAGGGCTCCGTGGCCGCGAGCTGCTCCCAGCCGCGATCGGTCTCCAGGCGGCACACGCCGTCCCGCACCGTGAGCAGGGCCGCGGCGGTGAGTCCTATGATGGAATAGCGTCCCCAGGTCTCGCCGCCTTCCACCGATTCCAGCAGGAAGGTGTTGGGCCCGTCGGCGAGCTTCAGGTAGGTGCTGAGCGGGGTATCCAGGTCTGCGAGCACTTCGCGCACCATGGGGATGCGGTTGTAGCCGGCGGTCTTTAAGGCGTCAAAACGCTGTTGGTCCATGGGACGGTCATCCTGAGAGACGGAGGTTGCGATACGGCACGACGCGGGTTTCGCGTCAGCGCCATCGCCAGCAGCGGCAGACCGCTTTCTCTCCGTTCAGGTAAACCGTTAAAGACATGGCTTTATGCCCTTTGAGCCGGCGCCTCAGGAGGGGCGCCGGAGCGCAGACATTAGCGGCTGGCCGGGGCGGGGGCAAGTCCTGCGATCCAGCCCGGCAAGGCCTCGAGGGAATCCAGCTCCACTTCGGCGCCCAGGGCCAGGAGGTCGGCCCCCTGCCGGTAGCCATAGCTCACCGCCACGGCGCGGAACCCGGCCGCCCTTGCCGCCAGTATGTCGTTGCGCGAATCCCCCACCATGCAGCAGGCGGCGGCCGGCACGCCGAAATGCCGCGCTGTGTGCAGGAGCGGCAGGGGATCCGGTTTCATGAACGACAAGGTGTCGCCGCTCACCACGAGATGGAAAAGCTCCCTCACGCCCAACTGCTCCAGCAGGGGCTCCGTGAACTCGGCGGACTTGTTGGTGATGCAGGTGAGCCGGCAGGCTCCCCCCAAGGCATGCAGGGCTCCCAGCGCATCGGGATAGAGCCGCGTCTCGATGCAGAGGCCGGCCTTATAGAAGCGGCGGAAAGATTCACGGGCATCGGCCAGGAGCTGTGGGTCCGGCTCGCCGTCCATCTCGCCCGTGAGGGCGCGCTTGAGGAGCTTGGTAAGGCCCTCCCCCACCCAGCCTTTCACCTCGTCCACGCTGTAGCTGCGCTGGCCGAGGGACTGCAGCGCGAGGTCCACAGCGCGCGCGATGTCGGACGCGCTGTCCACGAGCGTCCCATCCAGGTCGAATGCAACCAGCCGTATTGGGGTCATCTGATCGGAAGGATCAGGCTTTGGCTTTCGAGAGTTCTTCGCGCATCTGCTTGATGACAGCAGCGTAATCTTTCGCGCCGAAGATGGCCGAGCCCGCCACGAAAGTATCGGCGCCGGCAGCGGCGATCTCGCGGATGTTGTCCGCCTTCACCCCGCCGTCGATCTCCAGGCGGATCTCGCGGCCGGACTTGTTGATGAGAGCTCTGGCTTCGCGCAGCTTGGTGAGGCTCTCACGGATGAAGGACTGGCCGCCGAAGCCGGGGTTCACGGACATGATGAGCACCATGTCCAGCTTGTCCATCACGTGCTTCATGTGGTCGAGCGGCGTCGCCGGGTTGAACACGAGCCCGGCCTTGCAGCCGTTGTCGTGGATCAGCGACAGCGTGCGGTCGATGTGCTCGCTCGCCTCGGGGTGGAAGGTGATGTAGGTGGCGCCGGCCTTGGCGAAGTCCGGCACGATGCGGTCCACCGGCTTCACCATCAGATGCACGTCGATGGGCGCCTTCACCCCGTGCTTGCGCAGGGCCTCGCACACCACCGGGCCGATGGTGAGGTTCGGCACATAATGGTTGTCCATCACGTCGAAATGGACGATGTCCGCGCCCGCCTTCAGCACAGCGTCGACCTCTTCGCCCAGACGGGCGAAATCAGCGGAGAGGATGGAAGGGGCGATGAGGTTAGGAAGGCTCATGCGACACACTTTAACTTAATGGCCGGGGCTTTTCAGCCTGGAAAAGGTAATGGATGCGGCCCCCGGGACCGGCTGCTATCCTGCTTGGGACCGCTATCCCCCGCCAGGGGCGGATTCCAAATAAAAAGGAGCCTCCCATGGCCGCATTCGCCATCACCCTGCACCTCTTGGCCGCCGTCGTCTGGGTCGGCGGCATGTTCTTCGCCTACATGGCCGCCCGGCCGGTGCTGGCGGAGCTGGACACCCTGCTGCGAGCCAAGCTTTGGACCGGCATCTTCCACCGCTTCTTCCCCTGGGTCTGGGGCGCCATCGCCGTGCTGCTGGCGAGCGGCATCTTCATGGTGTTCAACAGCTTCGAGGGTTTCGCCCAAGCGCCCGCCTTCGTGAACGCGATGATGGGATTGGGTATCGTGATTATGGCGCTCTTCGCCCACATCAACTTCGCGCCCTACAAGCGCCTGAAGCAGGCCGTGAAAGCGAACGACCAGGGTATCGCCGCCAAATCCATGCGCCAGATCCGCATCATGATGGCGGTGAACCTGTGTCTCGGGCTCATCGTCATCATCGTCGCGATGATGGGGATGTATCTGTCTTCAGATTAGCCAGGCTTTCTCGCTACGAGATTCACGAGAGTCTCTTCCCGCTGCCCGCGGGGCGGCGGCGCCTTGATGTGCAGCGTCTCCAGCAGGCCGAAGTCCGCGGCGCGGCTCCACCATAGATAAGGATAGGAGACGTTCGCCTCGCCGAACTGGAAGCCCGCGCGGCGCACCATCTCCAGGTATTCCTCGGCGGTGTGCTGCATGTGCATGGGATGGCGGAAGAAGAGGCGGATCACCCAGGAATGGATGTAGGCCTTCGTAGACTCGGCGATGAGCAGCAAGCCGCCCGGCTTCAGCAGCCGCCGGAACTCCCGCAGCGTCTCTTCCTGGCGCATCAGGTGGTGCAGCGTCTGGTGGCAGAAGATGAGGTCCACGCTCGCATCCGGCAGCGGGATAGCGGCGCAATCTGCCTCCATCAGTTCCGGCGTGATGCCGTAACGCGCGACCTCGGCTCGCGCCAAGGCGAGCCCGTGTGAATCCACGTCCGTGCCGATGAGTCGTTTCGGCTTGAACCGTTCATGCAGGGGCTGCAGCGCGCGGCCCTGGCCGCAACCCGCGTCCAGCACCGTATCGAAGCGCGCATCCGGGTCGGGCAAGAGGCGCGCGAGATCCTTGAGCGCGCGCTCCACCACGTGCCGCTTCCAGGTGAAGGTCCCCAGGAACCAGAAACCGATGCGGCTCTCTTCGACGTAATCTTGTGGTCGTTCCATCGCCCTGTCCCGTGCCGACGGCCTATTTTATTCCCCTGGAAGCCTTGATCGCGTCGTACGCCACGTTGATCTGCTGCACCTTCTCCTGCGCCATGCGGATCATGTTCTCCGGCAGGCCGCGGGCCACCAGCTTGTCCGGGTGGTTCTCCTTCATGAGCCGGCGGTAGGCGGTCTTGATCTCCGCGTCCGTGGCGGTGGGCGCGACGCCGAGCGTCTGGTAGGCCGCGCTCAGCACGTCCGGCCGCGCCGTGCGCGGGCCGCCGCCGGTGTTGCCGCTGCCGCCGCGGAAACCCTGCTGGGCGCGGATGAACTGCTCGTACTGGCGCAGCTCGAACTCCGAGATGCCGAGCACCGCGCAGATGTGCAGCAAGAGCCGCTCCTCCGCCGGGTGCATGTGGCCGTCCGCCATGGCGGCGTGCAGCTGGATCTGCAGGAACATGCCGAGCAGGTCGCGGCGGCCGTGGCAGGCGTCGCGCAGGCTGTGCAGCGCGCCGTCCAGGTCGAAGCCCGTTTCCTTGCCCTGGTTGAAGAGTTCGATGGCCTGGCGCTGCTGCGTCGGGTCCAGGTTCATGTGGGCCATCACATTGCGGGCCGCCTGGATCTCGTCCGGCGAGACCACCCCGTCGGCCTTGGCCACGCTGCCCATCACCGAGAAGGTGGCGGTGAAGAAAGCCTGCTGTGCGCGGGCCGCGTCGTGGCCGCTCCAGCCGCCACGCGAGACGCCGACCGAGAGGCTCTGGCCCAGCATGGCGCCCACGATCGCGCCCAAGGGGCCGCCCACCAGGAAACCCAGCACCGCGCCGATGAGGACGCCTATGAGATTCATCTATGGTTCCCTGGAAGGATTACTTCGACTTAATCCATGTGGCAAGATACGCGCAATTCAAGTGTTGGACGCCCCATGACCGCCCAGCTGCCCGTCGTCTTCGAGACCCACCTCAAGAGCCTGCCGCTGGTGCACCGCGGCAAGGTGCGCGACATCTACGACGCGGGCCCCGAGCACCTGCTCATCGTCACCACCGACCGCCTCTCGGCCTTCGACGTGGTGCTGCCGGACCCGATCCCCGGCAAGGGCGCGGTGCTGAACGGCATCTCGCGCTTCTGGTTCCACAAGACGGCGCACATCATACCAAACCAGCTCACCGACCTCGCCGTCGAAGACATCATCAAGGACCCGGCGGAGCAGGCCCTGCTCAAGGACCGCACCGTCATCGTGCGCAAGCTGCGGGCGCTGCCCATCGAGGCGGTGGCCCGCGGCTACCTCATCGGTTCCGGCTGGAAGGACTACCAGAAGACCGGCGCCATCTGCGGCATCCCACTGCCCCGCGGCCTGCAGCAGGCGGAGAAGCTGCCCCAGCCGCTGTTCACGCCCGCCACCAAGGCACCCAAGGGCCAGCACGACGAGAACATCCCCTTCGAGGAAGTGCTGAAGCTCATCGATGCCGACCTCGCCGAGAAGGTGCGCGACACCACCCTCAAGATCTACGACTTCGCCTCCAGGTACGCGCGCGAGCGCGGCATCATCATCGCCGACACCAAGTTCGAGTTCGGCGTGGACAAGGCCGGGGCGCTCTACCTCATAGATGAAGTGCTGACGCCGGACTCCTCCCGCTTCTGGCCGGCGGACACCTACCGCGCCGGCGGGAGCCCCCCGAGCTTCGACAAGCAGTTCGTGCGGGATTACCTGGAGACGCTGGACTGGCCCAAGAAGCCGCCGGCACCGAAGGTGCCTGCCGAGATCATCGCCAAGACCGCCGAGAAGTACCGCGAGGCTTACGACAGACTCACCCGGTGATGGCGTCGAGCCTCAGCATGTCCGGGCTGAAGAGGTCCGGCCAGAACCACACCAGCGCGATCAGCCCCACTCCCGCCAGCACCAGCGAGATACGGTCCGTCACGCGCCGGGAATCCAGCCAGAAGGGCGCGAGGCAAAGGAACGCCATGAGATACGCGCTCGCGAAGTAGACCACCGCCAGCGCCACCGCCTTCAGCCGCTCCACCGGGTCCTGCCCGAACATCAGCGCCGCCAGCGAGAGGGAGGCCCCCGAAAGCACCACGATGGAATCCCGGATGCTGGTGATGAGCTTCACCATGAGCGTCGGCACGTGGCCCTTCGGGAAGAACGTCACCCCCACGAAGATGAACTCGAGCCCCACCAGCACGATGGTGAGCGAAGCCATGATGAGCAGCACGCTGGGGTTCAGCACGCCGGTCACGAAGTTGTAGAACACCCCATAGGCGGCGCTGTGCATATGGCGCATCAGCAGGATGGCGAGCAGGGTCACGCACACGTTCACCGCGTAGTTGAACAGCGTGCCCTTGATGTCGTGGAAGATCGCGAGCCGGAACAGGGTGAGCACGTCCCCCACGCTCCCGGCGGTGCGCAGCAGCAGCCCGCTCTCCCTAACCGCCTTGGTGTGCCCAGGCCGCGAGAATCGAATGAATGGCATTGACCCCATCCGTCAGGGCCGCCGGCCCCGGTTGCAGGATTATCGAAGACTTTATCTCATGCAGCTCCCCGTCGCGCACCGCCGGCACCTCGGCCCAGCCGGGGCGGGCCGCCACTTCCTTGGGGCGGAACTTCTTCCCGCACCATGAGCCGAGGATGATGTCCGGTGCCCGGCGCGGCACCTCCAGCGGGTCCCGCACGATGCGGTTCTTGGCCAGGGATTCCCGTGCCAGTTCCGGGAAGATGTCCATGCCCCCTGCGATGCCCACCAGTTCCGAGACCCAGGCGATGCCCGATATCTGCGGTGTGTCCCATTCCTCGAAATAGACCTTCGGTCTCCGTGGCAGCTTCGCCGCGGCCCGGCGCAGCTTCTCCAGGCCCTCGTCCAGCTCGCCCGTCAGCCGCCGGGTCTCCGCCTCGCAGCCGATCATGCCGCCGAGCGTCGAGATCATGCGGAAGATGTCCGCCACCGTGCGGTGGTTGAAGATGTGCACTTCGATCCCGAGCTTTATGAGATCGGCGGCGATGTCTGCCTGCAGGTCCGAGAAACCCAGCACCAGGTCTGGCTTCAAGGCCACGATCTTGTCCAGTTTGGCGCTGGTGAAGGCCGAGACCTTGGGTTTCTCCTTCCGCGCCTCAGGCGGGCGCACCGTAAACCCCGATATTCCGACTATTCGATGTTGCTGATGCAACAGGTATAGGGTTTCTGTCGTTTCCTCAGTTAGACAGACTATCCGTTCAGGGAAATGGGTTTTCATACGTCTTTATTCTGCCATCCCAAAAGCTACTGCGCTCGCCAAGGCGTTGTTGGGCATCGGACTCGCAGTCGGTCACGTATACCAAGAGTACGCTCCCTCCTGCTCGCCTCGCCCGCCTAGCCCTGCCTTCGCTCGTCACGCTTTTGGGGCGGGTAACTCAAGAACACAAGAAAACCCTGCTTCCGATAGACTGGCCGCATGGAAATGGAAGAAGAAGCTCCCCATAAGGATGCACCCTACGCCGGATTAACCCCCGACGAGGTGTTGAACGCTATAGAGAGCGCCGGCTGGCGCCCAGACGGCAGCCTGCTTGCGCTCAACAGCTACGAGAACCGCGTCTATCAGGTAGGCGTGGAGGATGGCAAACCCCTGGTGGCGAAGTTCTACCGGCCAGCACGCTGGACCGACGCCGCCATCCTCGAAGAGCATGCTTTCACCGCCGAACTCGCGGAGCTGGAGATCCCCGCGGTGCCGCCCATCGCCCACTCCGATGGCCGCACCCTGCTGCAGCACGCCGGTTACCGCTTCGCGGTGTTCCCGCGCCAGGGCGGCCGCGCGCCGGACTTGGAGAGCGAGGACAACCTGGAATGGATGGGCCGCTTCCTCGGGCGCATACACGCCGTCGGCAAGGTGAAGCCCTTCCACCACCGCCACGTCATCAACGCAGAAACCTACGGCCGCATCCCGCGGGACTGGCTCCTAGAGAGCCCTTATATCCCGGATAACCTGAAGCCCCGCTATAAGGAAGTCACGGACCTCCTGCTGGCGGGCATCGCCCGCTGCTACGAGCGGGCCGGCAAACTCGAAAGCCTGCGCCTGCACGGCGACTGCCACCCGGGCAACGTGCTGTGGACCGACGACGGCCCCCACTTCGTGGACTTCGACGACGCAGGCTCCGGCCCCGCGATCCAAGACCTCTGGATGCTGCTCTCCGGCGAGCGCCATGAGATGCAACTGCAGCTCGCGGCGGTGCTGGAGGGTTACGGCCAGTTCGCGGACTTCGACAGCTCGGAACTCTGGCTCATCGAGCCCCTGCGCACCCTGCGCATGATCCACTATGCCGGCTGGATCGCCCGCCGCTGGGACGACCCGGCCTTCCCCCGCGCCTTCCCCTGGTTCGACGGGCCGCGGTACTGGGAAGAGCATCTCCAGGGTCTTCGGGAGCAAGTGCCGCTGCTTGATGAGCCCGCTTTGGAGACTGACGGCGGGAACAGATAAAATAGGGGCATATCCACTGAGCCTCGGCCATGATTCGTTCTGCCAATCTTCACGACATCGACGCCCTGCTCCCCATCGAGCACCGCTGCTTCACCCACGACCGCCTGACGCGCCTGGACTTCACCCGTGCCTTGAACGGCAAGAGCGCCGTGGTGCTGGTGGCCGAACAGGGCGGCGCGGTGCTGGGCTATGCCCTCATCCGCATCCGAGGCCGGCAAGCCCACCTGGAATCCCTGGCGGTGGACCCGGACGCACGCCGGCTGGGGCTCGGCCGCACGCTGCTCAAGGCCGCCGAAGAGGCGGTGCTGGAGCGCGGCGCCCTGCACATGCGCCTGGAGATCCGGGAAGACAACCCCGCCGCATACGCCCTCTATAAGGCCTTGGGCTACCGCCAGCACGGCACCTGGCTCGAGTACTACGAGGACGAGAGCGATGCCCTCAGGCTGCGCAAGGCCCTCACGGTGCCCGGCACGGATGACGGCTTAGGCATAGGGTAAGAGCCGCGCGGCAAAGGCCGAACCGGTCAAAAACCCGCTTTTAGGCTACGATGGGCGGTATATCCCAGAGGCCCCAAGACATGCTGAAGCGCTTCACCGACAAGTATTCCAAGGAAGTCTGGCAGCAAGACGTCTACGCCATGGGCAAGTCCAAGCGCATCCTCATCTTCTGGGTGCGCTTGATCAACGTCATCGTCGAGGACCTGATCCGGGGCGACCTGCGCCTGCGCGCCATGGGCCTTGTGTACATCTCCATCCTGTCGCTCGTGCCGCTGCTGGCCTTCGCCTTCTCGGTGCTGAAGGGCTTCGGCGTGCAGAACAAGCTGCAGCCGGTGCTGGCCAACCTGTTCATGCCGCTCGGCGCCAAGGGCGTCGAGATCGCCGCCAAGGTCATCGACTTCGTCAACAACGTCAAGGCCGGCGTGCTCGGCACCCTCGGCCTGGTGATGCTGCTGTATACGGTCATCACCCTGGTGCGCAAGGTCGAGGAAGCCTTCAACCACGTCTGGCGCGTGCGCGAGCCGCGCAGCCTCATGGAAGGCTTCGGGCACTACATCAGCGTCATCATGATCGGGCCGCTGCTGCTCGTCACCGCGCTCGGCATCACCGCCACCATCAGCAGCCATACGGCGGTGCAGAGCATCACCGACTTCGCGCCCATCGGCGTGCTGCTGGTGGCCGCCGGCAAGATCCTGCCCTGGCTGTTCGTGATCGCCGCCTTCACCTTCATCTACATGTTCGTGCCCCACACCCACGTGCAGATGCGCGCGGCCCTCACGGGCGGCGTCATCGCCGGCATCTGCTGGGAGCTGGCGGGCTACATTTTCACGGAGCTGTCCGTCAGTTCCACGCGCCTGACCGCCATCTACTCCGGCTTCGCCATCATGGTCATGTTCATGATCTGGCTCTATACCAGCTGGATCATCGTGCTGGCCGGCGCCCAGGTGGCCTTCTATGTGCAGAACCCGGAGCTGGTGCGCCACGGCCTGAAGCACAACGAAGTGGGTGGCCGCACCCTCGAGCGCGTGGCGCTGTCCATCATGTACCTCATCGGCCGCGCCTACGTGGAGGACCACACCCCCTGGTCCCGTGAGCAGCTGGCCCGCCGCCTGCACCTGCCAACCGACATCATCCTCACCGTGCTGGACCGCCTGCGCCAGCGCGGCCTGATAGTCATGGTCATGTCCAACCGCATCCGCCGCTACATGCCCGCCTACGACATGGCCAAGATGCCGCTGCGGGAAGTGGTCATGGCCGTGCGCCGCAACCCCATGGCCCAGGGCGACGCGGACAAGCACATCAAAGCCATCCCCCAGGCCGAAGACATGATGCACAAGCTGGATGCCGCCGCCACCGAGGCTCTGGGCAGCCAGACGGTGAAGGACTTCATCTCCGCTGGTGAGGCGCAGCAGCTCGAGACGCCCACCGTATTGCTTGCCCGTCAGAGCAACTACAAAAAGTAAAAAGCGATTATCGGTCGAGTGCGCGGGACGAGCTACATTAGTAGCTCATGAAGAGCTTCCTAGAACGCAACAAGATCTACTTCGAGATCGTCGCCTCCCTCGTGTTCGGCCTCGCGGCCCTGCTCGTCTCTTTCGCGTCCTACCGCAACAGCAGCGAACTCGTGACCCTGAACCAGCGGGCGGCCCAGCCGCATTTCTCGGTGCAGACTTCGTATATCAAGGACGAAAAGACCGGGACGGACGATGATACCGAACTCTTCGTCTCCAACATCAGTGGCTTCGCCTACAACATCCACTGCCAGGTCTACAGCTTCATCAAGCTGAGTCTCTTCAAGGGCGGCACCCGCACCGATACCCTCATCCCCATCGTGGGTTACTACCCCGTCTCCCAGAAGGTGGGCGCCACCGTCGGCACCCTATTCGTGTTCAACGGCCACGCCAACAACGCCCATTACCTGGGGCTGGTGCAGTCCCTCAAGAAAGAGATCATGCCCGTGGGCCTGAGCTTCGCCGAGAGCAAGCTCCAGAACCTGGTGGTGATCGATTATCTCGACACCACCGATACGGGGCACAAGGCGTATTTTCTGGATGAAGAAGCCATTCAAACGGATGAAGCGGAGAAAGAATTAGAAGCGTATAAAGCCAGACAGCCACTCGACATCAACAGCGCCTCGGCGGCGGACGTCATGAAGTCGGCTACTCACTAAAAGGCCGAGCTAACAGTCTGACTTTCCACTGAAATAAGCCTTCGTGTCCTTGGCCAGACTCAGCCAGAGGATCATCCCCAGTAGCGGCACGTAATGCAGCGTGGCGGCCATCGCGGAGCCGAGCAGCGATACAGCGGGCGACCCCACGGGATACCAGCCCCGGACGATGAGCAGGTCCGTGAGGGGATAGGCGATCAGATCGACCGCTAGAAATGCGATCAGCCAGCTCAGTCGCAGGTTCCGCCACAGGCTCCTGAACAGCAGCCATCCCGCGACCACGGCGAGGGCCGCATTGATGAGGAACCCCACGGGACCCGGCAGGGACTGGAAGCTTCCGAGGAGCGCGAGCAAGAGGCAGATGACGGCATTCAGGGCGCGCATGAGGCAGATGCAGATGAGCACCAGCTGCGCCATCAGCATGCTGAGCGGCTTCTTCACAGGCCACTGATCCTTCATTTCGGTCATGCTAGATTGTACCCATGAAGAAACTGAAGCACGAAGCGGAGCTGATGAAAGAGGCCCTGGTGGCCGGGGTGAAGTACGCGGAAGGCCGCGGCGCGGTGGTGTTCGAGGCCACGGATTCCCAGGCCGACAAGATCCTATACATCTACCGTTTGCTGGTGCACGACAAGGTCATCCAACCCCTGCCGGAAGACCAGGTGTCCCAGCAGTCCATGCGACACAAGCTCGCCATCTGGTATTCCAAGTCGCTGCCGAAGGGTCACAAACTTTTGGAGTGACCGCCTCTTATGGTAATTGCGTGAGGGTCGGTGATTTCCGCCGTGCTAGATTCAGACCTTGTCTCTATCGCACGTCGAGGACCCCGCCATGCAGAAGATCACGCCTTGCCTCTGGTTCGATGACCAGGGCGAAGAAGCCGCCAAGTTCTATGTCTCCATCTTCAAGGACTCGAAGATCCTCGAGACCAGCCACTACGGTGACGGCGCGCCAATGCCGAAGGGTACGGTGATGACGGTGAAGTTCCGGCTCGGGGACCAGGAATACCTGGCCTTGAACGGCGGGCCGGCGTTCCACTTCTCGGAAGCGGTCTCGCTCGTCATCAACTGCGAGACCCAGGCCGAAGTGGATCACTACTGGGAGAAGCTGCTCGCCGGCGGCGGGAAGGAGTCGGTCTGCGGCTGGCTCAAGGATAAGTTCGGCTTCTCCTGGCAGGTGACTCCCACCCTGCTCCCCAAGCTCCTCATGGACAAGGATGAGGCCAAGGCTAACCGGGTGATGCAGGCGATGATGAAGATGGTGAAGATCGACATCGCCACCCTCAAGAAAGCCGCCGAAGGCTGACCGGACAGATCTGATTTAATCCTGAAACTTCCGCCTCCCGGGAACCTCTGGGCAGACCCTGCGGTCTGCTCCTATGCCCTCACAATAAAAAGGCGGGAAACATGGATACCTCCATCCGGCCGGCCCGAGCCCTGCTCGCGGCGGCGCTGATCATCCTCGGCATCCTGGGGTTCATCTATGGCGACTTCGCCCCCATCTGGCAGCGCATCCCCATCGAGAACCTTCCAAGCCGCGTGCCCCTCTCTTATCTGACGGCCTTGATAGAACTGTTCTGCGGCATCGGCCTGCTGCTGAAGCCCACTCTCAAGTTCGCCTGCCTCGTGCTGCTGCCCTTCCTGATCCTGTGGACCGTGCTGCTGCGCCTGCCGGCGGTCATCGCGGTGCCCAGCATGGAAGCCACCTGGCTCGGGGCGGCCGAGATCGCCGTCATCACCGCTGGCGGCTGGTGTCTCTATGCGGCCCACACGGGCGGCCCCCTGACCGGTGAGCGCGGCGTGCGCATCGCTCGCTGGATGCTCATCCTGTCCCTGCCCGCCATCGGGCTCGCCCACTTCTTCTATGCGGATCAGACCGCAGGCTTCGTGCCGGCCTGGATAGGCGTGCCCTACTTCTGGACCTACCTCACCGGCGCCGGCAGCCTCGCTGCCTGCCTGGGGCTCGCGTTCAACGTGTTCCCGCGGCTCGCGGCCACGCTGGAAGCGGCCATGCTCGGCGCCATCACGCTCGGCGTGTGGGGCGCCGGTCCGTTCCTGCATCCCACGGACCGCATGGCCTGGACCGGTCTCACGATCTCCTCGGCCATCGCCATCGGCGCCTGGCTGGTCGCGGATACCTATCGCAGCAACCGTTGGCTCGGCACCGGCAAGTCCGCCGCGGGCATCACGCTCGACTGAACAAAAAAAGGCGGGCATGACGCCCGCCTTTCCTTTCAGGTCCCGCCGTCAGATCAGAAGCGGAACACCAAACCTAAATTCACCACTGGGTAATTCCGGTAGCTGCTCCAGTCATTCTCCATCTTGGCCTGCTGGGCCAGCACATCCTGCTGCACGATGGGCAAGACCGAGATCGGGCCGTTGGCGGTGAGCCGCACCTTGGGCGAGCCCTGGTAGAAGACGCCGAGACCGAACTCCAGACCCACGCCCTTGCTCTCGCTGCCCAACGTGTTCCAGCCGAGGCCGAGATAGGGCGCCACGGAGTTGAAGGTGATGTGGCCCGAGAGGGTACCGATGTCCGAAGCCCGGTAGACATGGCCGTTCAGGCGGTAGGTCTGCTGCGGCACGCCGATAGCATCGATGTTGTTCTGGTTGTCGAAGAGACCGAGGCTCACCAGGAAGATGCCGCCGAAGGGATGCCAGTCCGCGGCGATACCATAGCTCTTGAGATGCAGGTGCGCATCGTACTTGATGTCTTCCTTGGTGGTCGTGTAGCTGTAATCGCTGTAATAGTTGTAATCCAGGCGCCACACCAGGTACTGGCTGGCGGTGAAGTTCAGCTCCGCACCGTAGCCTAAGGTGCTGGCATGCAGGCCGATCCCCACGCCGCCGCCGTTGTCGTCATCCTCGTCGTGGTACGTGGGCTGGATATCCGTCGTCGTGGTGGCGGCACCCGCGGTACTGGTATCGGTCGTGGTGGCCGGATAGGCGGTGGTCGTCGTCGCGGGATACGTGGTGGTGGTTGTGTCGTCAGCCGCGGCCGCTACCGGCAGCGCGAGCGCTGCGAGCAGGCCCAGCACCGAGAAACTCTTCATGACTTCTCCTTGTTATAGATGCGTCCTTCAGACTCATCTTAGGAGAAAGCATACAATCTGGCTGTCGGGGATAGACCCGATAAATCAGCGGGTAAAGTCAAACCGGCACACAGGTCAAATGCCGCCGGGACCGCCCTTCTGCTGCATCTGGTCCAGTTTATCCAGGCATTTGGTCATCGTATCCGAATCGCGCGGATCCGCGAAGGAGGAAGTCCACAGGTCGAAGGTGGATTTGATCGGGGTGTGTTTGACGTTCTCCGCCGTCGGCCGGTATCGCAAAGATTTGAGGATCAACGCTTCGGCGTCGGGCAAGTCCCTGGATCCGGAGGCCGCGATCGGCTTCACATCGAAGGCCGCGCCGTTCGAATCTATGATCGCCTCGAAGCGGAAACAGCCGCTGAAGATCGTGTCGGGCATGCGCTTCTTGACCGAGTCCACCCAGGAAAAATCGGGTATCCAGAACTTAAGGGCATCTTGACGAGATACCACCAGCACGTCTTCGGCCAGATAAGGCTTCAGTGGAGCCGTGGGCGCAGACCCGCAACCGGCGAGAAGGAGCACGAGCAGCAGGCTGGATGTAACTTTCATCGGTCCCCCCTCGAAAATCAGGCCGTCATGGCCCGCTTATAGACCTCATCCACTTCCATCTGCATGAAGCAGTTGAGATGCCCCAGGGGGCAGGTGCGCTCGAAACAGGGGCTGCAGGAGAGCCGGAGATACACCACTTCCGCCTTGTCCGTGAGCGGCGGCGTGTAGTCGGGGCTGGAGGAGCCGTAGAGCGCCACCAGCCGCACACCCACGGCGGCGGCGATGTGCATGAGCCCGGAGTCATTGCTTACGGCGGTCTCGGCCAGGGCCAGGAGGTCCACCGCGTCCGCAAGCTTGGTGGTGCCGCATAGGTTGCTCACGTCCTTCTCGCCGGCCGCGCGCACGATGGCATCCCCCAGGCCGTGCTCCTTGGCGGAGCCGAACACCCATATCTGCTGGCCCGCGTCCTTCAGGCGCTTAGCCAGTTCGCCATAGCGTTCCACCGGCCAGCGCTTGGCTTCGCCGTATTCGGCGCCGGGCAGCAGCGCCACCACCGGCTTATCCAGGTTGAGCCGGTTGATGTCCAGCTGCATGCGCTGGTTGTCCGGGTCTATGCGCAGCTGCGGCTGCGGGATGGCGGGCGGCAGCGACGCATCCTTCGGCAGACCCAGCGCCACGTAGCGCTGCACCGTCTGGGTCAGCACTTTCTTGTCCAGCTTGCGCATGTCATTGATGAGGCCGTAGCGCAGTTCGCCCCGGTAGCCGGTGCGGATGGGAATGTTTGCGAAGGCCGGCACCAGGGCCGCCTTCCAAGAGCGCGGCAGCACGATGGCACGCTGGTACCGGCCATAGAGCGTGACACCCAGGCGCCGGCGCACGCCCCAGCCCAGCTCGCCGTGCTCCAGCGGCAGGTTCACGGCGGATTTGACCTCCGGCATGCGCGCCAATAGCGGCCGGGACCAGGAGGGGGCCAGCACGTCTATCTCGGAATCGGGGAAGCGGGCCTTGAGCGTTATAAATAAGCTCTGGGCCATGACCATGTCGCCGACCCAAGCGGGCCCGACGACGAGTATCCGGTTCGATGCAGCCATCAGGGTCTTACTTGTTCAACCAGGTCATATATTTTGAGACTCCCTGCTCCACTGTCATGAACTGATGGTCGCAGCCGGCGGCACGGAGCGCGGACATATCCGCCTCGGTGAAGCTCTGGTAGCGGCCCTTCAGCACGTCCGGGAAGGGGATGTACTCGATCTTGCCCTTGCCGTGGTGGGCGATGACCGCCTTCGCCACGTCGTTGAAGGGCTGGGCATGGCCGGTGCCTAAGTTGAAGATGCCGGAGCACTTGGGGTGCTCCCAGAACCACAGGTTCACGGCGCAGACGTCGTCCACGTGGATGAAGTCGCGGCGCTGCTCGCCGTTGCCGTAACCGTCGCTGCCCTCGAACAGCCTGCACTTCCCGCTCTCGAGGATCTGGTTGTTGAAGTGGAAGGCGGTGCTCGCCATCTTGCCCTTGTGCTGCTCGCGGGGGCCGTACACGTTGAAGTAGCGGAAGCCCACCACCTGGCTCTTCAGGCCCGTCTTGATGCGGCGGCGCACGTACTGGTCGAACAGGAACTTGGAGTAGCCGTACACGTTCAGCGGCGCTTCATGGCCCCGCTCCTCCTTGAACACCTTGCCGCCGCCATAGACCGCGGCGGAGGAGGCATAGATGAAGGGGATGTTGCGGGCCTGGCAGAAGTCCAGGAGCGCCTTCGAGTATTCGTAGTTGACGGACATCATGTAGCGCCCGTCCCACTCGGTGGTGTCGGAGCAAGCGCCGTTGTGGAACACCGCTTCCACCGGGCCGAAGCTGTGGTTCGTGGCCAGCAACTGTTGCAGGAAGGCGTCCTTGTCCTTGTAGTCCGCGATCTCCGCGTCCACCAGGTTCTTGAACTTGGTGCCGTCTTTCAGGTCATCCACCACCAGGATGTCCGAGTGCCCGCGCTGGTTCAGCGCCAGCACGAGGTTGGAGCCCACGAAGCCTGCGCCGCCGGTGACGATGATCATGAGTTGTCTCTTTTAGAGTAGATGACCATGTATTTGTAGAATACGCCATTGGCTTCGGAGACGGAGATGAGCACCCCCCGCCAACCATCCAGCATCCCCAGCCGCAATATATAGCTGCGGATGAAGGCCCACAGGGTCTTGAGCAGGATGATCGCGGGCGGGTAGGTCTTGTCCGATTCCGCCGCCTTCAGCATGGTGTAGCGGTGCATCTTCACCAGGAAGTCCCCCGCATCGCCCATGGGCGCGTGCTTCAGGGTCCCCTTGAGTTTCACCGGCTGCTCGCCGCCCTTCAGCGCCACCTTCTCGTGCACCGCCACGTCCGTGAAACCGTGGCTGCCGCGGTGGTAGAGCCGGGTCAGCCACTGGCTGCCCCAGCCGGAATGCTTCACGCGCTTGCCCAATAGATAGTTCTGGCGCTCCACCGCGTACACGGCTTTGGCGTCGTCCAGGGGCAGCGCGTCCAGGGCCGCGAGCAGCGCCTCGTCCGGCACTTCGTCCGCGTCTATCGAGAACACCCACTCATTCTTGGCGAGCTGCGCGGCCTTATTGCGCGTGGGCCCGAAGCCCGAGAACTCGCCTTCATGCACCGCCACGTTGGGATAGCGCCGCGCGATCTCCAGGGTCTTGTCCTTGGAGCCGTTATCGAAGATCACCACTTCGCCGAAGCGCTTCAGGCCGTCGAGCGTGGCCGCCAGCGACGCCTCGGCGTCCCGCACCATCAAGACTGCTGAGATGCGGGATAGATTAGGCATCAAGTTTCCCGCGAGGAGAGAGGATCAAGCGACCAATTTATAGTCGGCGCCGCAATAGGGGCACTTGGCTTGGCCCGTGGTCTCGATGGCCAAGAACACCCGCGGATGGGAGTTCCACTGGCTCATGCCGGGCATGGGGCAGTGCAGCGGCAGGTCCTTCGTGGTCACCTGGTAGTTCGACTGGGCGTTGGGCGGGTTGACCAGGCTTTCGCTTTCGGCTGCGGACACGGGGGACCTCGGGGAAGCTCTCTATAGAAGAGGCGCGATTATACCAACTGGAGCGGCAGGGGCCCTGTTCAGGACAGGGGGCCGCCCAGGGTCGCCATCCACAGCTCCCTTATCCGCTGGCGCGCCGGTTCCACCTCGTAGGGCGGCACGAGCCCGGGGCGGCCTTCCAGGGTGAGGTGGTGCAGGCGGCGGCGGAACTCCCGGTAGGTGTCCGCCACCAGGGCCGCGGTCTCCGGCGGGATCACGCCCGTGGCCTCGAGGCCTTCCAGATTGCGGATGTTATCGGTCCATTCAAGCAGCGAAGGATGCTGGTGGGCGTGGGCGAGTACCCAATATTGGACCAGGAACTCCATGTCCGTGAGGCCGCCCGGGTCCAGTTTCAGGTCGAAGTCATTGCCGCTGCGCTTCTGTTCCTCGCGCATGCGCGCGCGCATGGCGGCGATGTCCTGGCGCAGCTTCGCCGCGTCCCGCGGCACGCCGAGCACCTTGCGGCGGACGGCGTTGAACTCCTCCGCCGCCTCCGCGTCGCCCGCCACGGGCCGGGCGCGCAGCAGGGCCTGGTGCTCCCAGGTCCAGGCGTTCTGTTCCTGGTAGTGCGCAAAGGAGTCCATGGAACTCACGATCAGCCCGGCGCCGCCGCTGGGACGCAGCCGCGTGTCCACCTGGTAGAGCACGCCCGAGGTGGTGGGGATGGAGAGGATGTTGATGACACGCTGCGCGAGCCGCGTGAAGAACTCGATGTTGTCCAGCACCCGCGGGCCGTTGGTCTGCTGCTCGCCGCTGCGGCTGTCGTGCAGGAACACCACGTCCAGGTCCGAGCCGTAGCCCAGCTCCCAGCCGCCAAGCTTGCCGTAGGCCACCACCGCGAAGCGCGCATCGCGCAGGCGTCCGCGCTCGATGCACTGGGGCCGGCCGTGGCGCTTCACCAGCTGCCGCCAGGCGATCTCAAGGGCCTTGCGGATGACCTGCTCCGCGGTCCAGGTGAGGAAGTCACTCACCTTCATGAGCGGCGCGTTGCCGGCGAGGTCCGCCGCTGCCGCGTGCACCACCGCGGACTGCTGGAACTGGCGCAAGGCGTCCATCTGCATCTCGAGGTCGTCCGGCGCGATGCCGGCGAGCATGGCTTCGAGTTCGGTGCGCAGGGAGTCCTGGGAGGGGAACTCCTTGAAGATGCGCGGATCGATGAGTTCGTCCAGGAGGATCGGGGAGCGCACCACCATGTCGACGAGCCACACGCTCTCGGCGGCGAGGCGCGCGAGCTGCCCCAGGGCCGTGGGGTTCTCGGCGAGCAGGGCGAGGTAGGCGGAGCGCTTGGCGATGGCTTCCACCACCCGCGCCAGACGCTTCAGGGTCTCGTCCGGCTTCGAGCCCTCCTTCTTCACGGCCACCGCCGCGGTGACGAGCCGGGGTAGCAGCGCCAGCAAGAGGCGGCGCGAGCGGTCCCCCTGCTCGCGGCCGGCGTCCTCCCGCAGGGAATGCAGCACGCGGGCCGCTTCCTTGGGGTCCGCGTAGCCGAGGGCCGTGAGGCGCGTCTCCGCCTCCGCATCGTCGGCCCAGGCGGCGGAGATGGCCGCCTCTTCCTGCACCGCCTTCGGCGCCACTATCACTGCCTCGAAGATGCGGTGCACCGCGGCGCGCTCTGCATCCAGCACCTGCTTGAACGCAGCCCAGTCCGCATAGCCCATGCTGAAGGCGAGGCGCACGCGGCCGGTCTCGTCCTCCGGCAATTCGTGGGTCTGCTGGTCGGCCGCCTCCTGCAGGCGGTTCTCGACCCGGCGCAGGAAGGCATAGGCCTTGAGCAACGCCGCCGCGTCCTTCGGATCCAGGTAGTCCTTCTCGCCGAGATGCTTCAGCACCGCCACGATGCCCCGCTCCCGCAGCGCCGGCTCGCGCCCGCCGCGGATGAGCTGGAACACCTGGCCGATGAACTCGATCTCGCGGATGCCGCCGGGGCCGAGCTTCACGTTGTCCGAGAGGCCGCGCCGCTCCACTTCCTGGGTGAGCATGGCCTTCATGTCCCTCAGCGACTCGAAGGCGCCGTAGTCGAGATAGCGGCGGTAGACGAAGGGCCGGAGCGTCTGCAGCAACCGCTCGCCGGCCTTGATGTCCCCCGCCATGGGCCGTGCCTTGATGAAGGCATAGCGCTCCCATTCACGGCCGTGGTTCTGGTAATAGGTCTCCATGGCGTCGAAGCTGAGCGCGATGGGCCCGGCCTCGCCGAAGGGCCGCAGGCGCAGATCCACCCGGAACACGAAACCGTCGGCGGTGTTCTCGTCCAGCGCCTTCACGAGCTTCTGCCCGAGCCTCAGGAAATACTCCTCGTTGTCCAACGGCCGTTCGCCGTCGCTGCTGCCGCCTTCCGGATACGTGAAGATGAGGTCGATGTCGGAGGAGAAGTTCAGTTCCCGCGCACCGAGCTTCCCCAGGCCCAGCACCACCAGGGATTGCGCCTCGCCCTTCGCGCTGCGCGCGGTGCCGTGGCGCTCCGCGTGCCAGCGGGCAAGATGGGTAAGGGCGCCTTGGGTGAGCGCATCGGCGAGATCCGAGAGGTCCCGCAGGGTCTCGTCCAGCTCCGCCCAGCCGGCGAGGTCGCGCCAGGCGATGCGCGTCATCTCGCGGCGGCGCACCTGGCGCAGGCGCGTCATCAGCATCCGCTCATCCGGCACGTCCTTCAGCAGCCCCTGCACCCGGGTCGCCGGTGAGGCGTCCGAGGCGAGGTCGCCGGAAACGGAGAGTTCTTCGAGGAATCCGGGCTCGCGGGCGCAGTTCTGCGCCACGAAACTGCTCACCGCCCACACACGCGAGAGCGTCCCGGCGGTGGCCGCCGGCGGACGGTCAGGCGAACCGCCGCTGTCCCGGTAACGGGACTCCGCTGCTTCGAGGGCGGGCAGCAATGCGGCGGGGATGGTCGCGGCGCGGGTCATGCGTCTGGATTAGGCGCGAGGCTGCAAGGGCATGTACCCTAGCACAATGAACCGTCCGCGCCCCCGTCCGCACAAGGACAAGCCGCCGCAGGGCCGCTCGTTGCGTTTCTTCGCCACCGCCGCCAAAGGCCTGGAGCCCCTGGTGGCGGATGAGCTGCGCGCGCTGGGCGCGCAAGAAGTGAAGGAAGCCCGCGGCGGCGCGAGCTTCGAGGGTTCCCCCGCCGATGCCTACCGCGCCTGCCTGTGGCTGCGCACTGCCAACCGGGTGCTCTACCCGGTGGCGCGCTTCCCGGCCCCGGACGCGGAGGCCATCTATGCCGCCATCCGCCGCATGCCTTGGGAGCAGGACCTGGGGCCGGACGGCACGCTGGCCGTGGACTTCGGCGGCACCAACGAGAAGATCACCAACACCCAGTTCGGCGCCCAGAAGGTCAAGGACGGCATCGTGGACCGTTTCCGGGAGCTCACCGGCCGGCGCCCCTCCGTGGACCGGGTACGGCCCGACGTGCAGGTGAACTGTCACCTATATAGAGACCTGCTCACGGTCAGCATCGACCTCTCCGGCGACAGCCTGCACATGCGCGGCTACCGCGAGCAGGGCGTGGCAGCGCCATTGAAGGAGAACCTGGCGGCGGCGCTGCTCCTGAAGTGCGGCTGGCCCGAGATCGCGAAGCGCGACGGCAGCTTCGTGGACCCCCTCTGCGGTTCCGGCACGCTGGTCATCGAGGCGGCCCTCATCGCCCGGGACGTGGCGCCGGGCCTGCTGCGCGACTACTGGGGCTTCGCTGGCTGGCTGAAGCACGACCAGAAGCTCTGGGAAGAAGTGCTGCGCCAGGCCCGGGAACGGCAGAACGCCGGCCGCACCCGGGGGCCGGTGATCATGGGCGCGGACATGGATGCGAAGGCCATCCTCGCGGCCCAGAAGAACGCCCGCACCGCCGGCATCGCCCCCATGGTGCGCTTCGAGCACAAGCCCCTGGAACAGAACGTGCTGCCGCCGAACCTGAGCGCGGGCCTGGTGGTCACCAATCCGCCCTACGGCGAGCGTCTCGGCACCGTCGAGACCCTGGGGCCGCTCTACGCTTCCATCGGCGACTGGCTGAAGCGCCAATGCCACCACTGGAAGGCGGGCGTCATCACGGACAACGCCGACCTCGCCAAGCAGATCGGCCTGCGCGCCCGCAAGATCAACTCCTTCTACAACGGCGCCCTGGAATGCAAACTGCTCCAGTTCGAGGTGGAGGAAGAGTGGTTCATGCGGCACCGTCCCGACGCCGCGGCTTCGGCCTGAGAGGCGCGCGGCGATGCTGCACATAGAATCTTTCCCCATCGCCCTCATCGTCTTCCTGGCTGCCGCCACCGCCATTTGGTTCGCGGGCGTGAAGCTCTCCTTGAGCACCGATGTGCTGTCGGACCGCCTGGGGCTGGGCGAGGCCCTGGCCGGCATGGTGCTGCTCGCCATCGTCACCAACCTGCCGGAGATCGCCATCACCGCGAGCGCGGCGCTGCACCATGACCTTGGCCTCGCCATCGGCAACATCCTGGGCGGCATCTCCATCCAGACGGTGGTGCTGGTGGTCATGGACGTGTTCGGCCTCGGCGCCGTGGCGGCCTTGAGCTATCGCGCCGCGTCCCTCACGCTGGTGGTGGAAGGCATCATGGTGGTGGCGGTCCTCGTTATGGTGCTCATCGGCACGCAGCTGCCTCAAGGCTTCATCTTCCTGCGCGTCACGCCGCCCACCTTGCTGATCACCGTGTTATGGCTGACCAGCCTGTGGCTCGTGAAACGGGCGCGGGCGGACCTGCCCTGGCACAACTCCGGCGTCGCACCCGGCGGCCAGCGCATGAAGCGCGGCGGCGCCATCAAGGCGCGGGTCAAGATGGTGGCGGAACACACCCGCAGCCTGACCGTGGTGGTGCTGATATTCGCCGGAGCGAGCCTGGTGACGCTCATCGCCGGCGTGCTGCTGGAAGCCTCCAGCGAGACCCTGGCCAAGCAACTCGGCATGGATGGCGTGATCTTCGGCGCCACGCTCTTGGCGGCGGCCACCGCGCTGCCGGAACTGTCCACCGGCATCGCCGCGGTGAAGCTCGGCGACTATCAGCTCGCGGTGAGCGACATCTTCGGCGGCAACTCCTTCCTGCCGGTGCTGTTCCTCATGGCCACGCTGCTCTCGGGCGAGGCGGTGCTGCCCTCGGCCCACAAGACCGACATCTATCTCACTTGCCTAGGCATCCTGCTGACGCTGGTCTACATGGTGGGCCTCTTGTTCCGGCCCAAGCGCCAGATCCTTTGGATGGGCCTCGATTCCCTGGCAGTGCTGCTGCTCTATGGCTTGGGGATAGCCGGCCTATTCTTCCTGGCTTAAAGCCCCTCGATCCCTCCTGGCGACCGGTTTCCCCTGCATTGACAGGGTTCGTCTATCCCTTTATATTGCAAATGCGAATCATTATCGTTTAGTTTCGGTATCCGCCGTGGGGACTCTGGGGCACTACAGTTATCTCGAAGTGCTGACTTATAAGGTCAGCGCGGGACGCCGCGAGGATTTCCACGCGGCGCTGCAGGCAGCGCTCGGCGCCATGGAGCGCGCGGGCCTGTGCATCGTGGGCTTCGGCCCCTCCGCCCATGACGCGGACAGCTACTTCCTGCTGCGCGCCTACCCCTCCCTGGAATCCCGCTCCCACTCCCTGGACCGCTGCTACTGCGGCCAGGAATGGCTGAAGGACTACGACCCGGCCCTCGCCCCCCTGGTGCAGAGCTGCAGCACCGTGGTCCTGCCCTGTGAACCGGAAGGCATCGAGAAGCTCAAGCACACCATCTTCTATTGAGGGATCCCATGACTCCGCGCCGCTGTCTCCTGTTGCTGCCCCTCGCCCTGCTCGCCTTCACCGGCGCCGCCCATGCCGATGACGACGAAGGTCCGGGCGAGGCCCTGAACGAGTACAACGTCTACTCTCCCTACGTGACCGAGGGCCAGAGCGAGGTCGAGCTGCGCACGGCCCAGTACCGGGACAGCAGCACCCTGGTGGATGCGTCCCGCGGCATCACCCTCTCCTTCGCCCATGCCTTCACCTCCTGGTGGCAGCCCGAGGTCTATGTCGCGAAGTACGAGCGCGACCCGCGCCATCCGAACCAGCTCACCGGCTACGAGTTCGAGAACATCTTCCAGCTCACCTCCCAGGGCGAGTACTGGGCGGACGTGGGCTTCCTCGCCTCCTTCGAGTACCAGAGCCACCTCTCCAGCGCCAACAAGCTCGAGTTCGGGCCGCTGTTCGAGAACCGGCTCGGCAGCTTCCGCGAACGGCTCAATCTCATCTGGGAGAAGGAAGTGGGCCGCCTGCGCGAGGAGAACGGCACCGAGTTCCGCGCCGCCTACAACCTGAGCTGGATGTGGCGCGGCGACCTCGCGCCGGGCGTCGACGTGTTCGCCCGCCCGCAGGACGACGTCTACCAGATCGGCCCATCCATCTCGGGCGAGTGGTACATCGGCCAGAGCGAGCTGGAATACGACGGCGGCGTGGTGTTCCCGATCGGTTCCAAGGGACCGGACGCGACCCTGCTGCTGCGCCTCGAATACGAATTCTATTGATATGACCGGGATCACCATGGACAAGCGCACCCTGACCTTCAGCCTCGCCGCCCTGCTCGTGCTCGCGGCGGCCCTGAGCCTCGCCTCCTGCAAGCTCACCAACGGCGGCGGCGCGGCCGACGACGACACCGACCCGCCGGAAGTCCAGCTGGGCGAACGCCTGTTCAAGGACACCCGCTTCGGGCACTTCTTCGCGGTGAACTCCCACGGCGCGGTGAACTCGCCGCTCAGCCAGGGCGAGGCAGTGGTGGACACCACCGTCACCACCCACGGCACCCTGCCCGGCCCCATGCGCGGCCAGGCGGTGAACTGCCTGCAGTGCCACCTGGTGGAGCAGCAGGTGGATTACGCCAAGGGCACCGGCATGCGCACCTACGCCGACTTCGCGCCCCGCTCACCCATGCCGGCCCGCAGCGAGGACATCATCCACACCAGCGGCTTCACCCCGCGCAACGCCGCGAGCATGGTGGACGACACCTTCCACGGCGACGTGGACCGCATCCTGCACTGGGACGGCGAGTTCGGGTCCATGACTGACCTCGTCACCGCCACCCTCATCGGCCGCAACTATGGCTGGCTGCCCGGCGAACATGAGCAGGCGGTGCACCAGATCGCCGACGTGGTCCGCCGCGACGACGGCACCAGCGAGCTGGCGGGCGAGTTCGGCTCCCTGCCCTACTACCTGGTCATGGCGTGCAAGGACAAGAACATCCCGGTGAAATTCCAGTTGCCCGCCCAGTACTGCATGGACGTGCAGACCGCCACAGACGCGGAAGTGGAAGCGAACGTCTCGGCGCTGATCGCCGCCTATGTGGACAGCCTCACCTTCTTCCAGGACGAGGCCGGCAACTACAACGGCTCGCCTTACGACCAGTTCCTGATCGACAACGGCCTGCCGCAGTCCCCCAGGGCCGGCGAATCCACCCATGACTATGCCGCGCGCCTGCTGGGCGCCGTGCAGGCCCTGCCCGATCCGAAGTTCGTGAGCTGCTGCAGCCAGTTCAACGGCGGCAAGGACTTCGCCTTCCACAGCCTCCGTCCCTTCCACTTCGGCCCGCAGGAGCTGCGCGGCCTCAAGGCCTTCCTGAGCCGTCCCGCCGGCGCGGTCATCATCCCGGGCGAGGCGGCCCACGGCGGGATCGGCGACTGCGCCGCCTGCCACACGCCGCCGGCCTTCAGCGATTTCCGCATGCACAACACCGGCGTGGCCCAGGCGGAATACGACAAGGTCCACGGCCAGGGCAGCTTCGCGCTGCTGGCGGTGCCGACGCTGGCCCAGCGCGACGCGGACCCGGGTGCGTATCTCCCGGTGAGCGACGCCCATCCGGATGCGAGCGAGACCTTCCGCATGGCCGCCAGCGCGAGCGACGCCGGCAAGGCGGACTTGGGGGTCTGGAACATCTTCGCCAACCCGGACTTCCCCAAGCGCAAGGCTTCCCTGCGCAAGTTCCTCTGCGCCATCGACACGCATCAGTTCGCCGACTGCGGCGCGAGCGACGCCACGCTGCTGGACCGTGCGCTGGGCGTGTTCAAGACCCGCAGCCTGAGGGACCTCGGTGACTCCGACCCTTACATGCATGACGGGCAGTTCGACACGCTGGAGGCGGCGGTGAGGTTCTACCAGCAGTCGGGCCAGCTCGCCCGCCTGGGCAAGCTGCGCAACGGCGACCCCGCCATGCAGGGCGTGGCGCTCACGGACCAGGACGTGCAGGATCTGGCCGCGTTCCTCGCGGCACTAGATGAAGACTACAGCAACTAGTATCTGACTTCGGTCCCGACGCGGCGCTTAAGCGCCGCGTCGTAGACCAGCTGGGCGGCCACCGCGTCCTGCACCGCCACGCCGACCGACTTATAGAGCGTGATCGTGTCCGGGGACTCGCGCCCCGGGCGCGTCCCCGCGATGACTTCACCGATCTCCGCCTGCACCTCAGCACCCACGAGATCGAGGGCGCCGGAAGGCGGCGGCGCGAGCGCCGCGGCACGGGACTCCACGAACACCCGCGAACGGCGCACGGCGGCCTCATCCAGCTCCCGCCCCTTCTGGTGCAGGCCCACCGAGTTCACATGCATGCCGTCGCGAAGCCACTCGCCGCGCACCACCGGCTCCGCGGCATCGGTGGTGGCACAGACTATGTCCGCACCGGCGAAGGCTTCGGGCCCGATGGGATATGACTTCGTTTGCAAGCCCCAGCGCGCCGCGAGTTCCCGCGCCAGCGCAGCGGCCTTCTCTGGATCGCGTCCCGCCACGCGGATCTCTTTCAGCTTGCACACCCGCGGCAGCGCCTCGCCGTGGCTGCGGGCCTGCACGCCGGTGCCGACGATGAGCAGCACCGAGGCGTCTTCCCGCGCCAGCAGGCGGGTGGCGAGGGCCGAGCCCGCGGCGGTGCGTAGCGCCGTGATGGAGGCGCCATCGAGCATCGCCTTCGGCGCGCCCGTATCCGCATCGAACAGCATCACCACCGCCTGGTGGGTCGGGATGTCCCGCGCCGCGTTGCGGGGGAACACGCTCACCAGCTTGCAGCAGAGCGTGCCGCTCGACGGGAGATGCACCGGCATCACACCGAGCAGGCCCTTGCCCTGCACCTGGGCCGCGGTGCGCACAGGCATGGAGACGAGGCCGGCGGAGAGTTCCACCATGGCTGGGCCGATCGCTCCGATGAGCGCATCCATGTCCAGGAGGGCATCCACTTGCTTGCGGTCCAGCAGCAGCATGGGATCAGTCGACAGGTACGGGACGCTTCTTGGTCCCAGCTAATTCAGATTCCGTATCTTTGATGTTCGGCAACGAGAAGTAATCGAAATAGCCCCAATCGCCATACTGCTTCTTCAAGCCCGGCAGCACCTGATCCACGAGCCCCTGACCGGTCTTGCCGGCGCTACGGGCGCCCGCCACCGCGGCGCGCAGCGCCATGATGTAGTCGCGGAAGGCCATCACGTCCGCCTTCTTCCCCGGGACACCATGGCCGGGCACGAAGGTGGCGTCCGGATGATCCTTGACGAAGTCATCGTTGGTGGCGATCTGCTGCAGCGTGTCCGCATCGATGAGGTTGGGCAGGTCGTGGTCCCAGAAGAGGTCGCCGGTGAACACCACCTTCGCATCCGGCACGATCACGGCCGAGTCGCCGCCGGTGTGGCCCTGCACCACCTTCACCACCAGCTTGCGGTCGCCGAGGGATAGCACCACGCCGTCCTTGTAGGTGAGCGTGGGCAGCGTCAGGGACTCCACCATCGCCTTCTCTTCAGGCTTAGGGCTTGCGCCGAAGAACTTGAGGTTCTCGGTCCTTTCCCAGGCCGCCACGTTGTGCTCCGCCATCACCACGGCTCCCGCCTGGGCGAACACGCCGTTCCCGCCCACGTGGTCCAGGTGATAGTGGGTGTCTATGACGAAGCGCACCGGCTTGTCCGTGGTCTTGCGGATGGCATCCAGCAGCGCCTGTGCCGCCGCAGTCGTCTGGAAGGCGTCGATGACGGCGACCCCATCGGACCCCACCACGAAGCCGGCATTGCCCCCGGTACCGCTCTTCGGCACCGAGATGGCGGCCCACACACCCGGCGCGAGCTGCTGCAGCGTGAAGAGAGGCTTGGCTGCGTCAGCTGCCAGGCTGGAAGACAGCCATAGCGCCGGGAGCGCGAGGGAGAGCATCCTGAGCTTCATGGTGGCTCATCCTAAAGGGGTGACCGCATGGATTCTAACGCCCGGGGGATGCGAAGATGATCCGGGGCGCAACCTTTCACCCCGGCCCCGCATCTCTAATATAGGACCTCACCCGAAGGAATACCCGACATGCGTACCCTGCTCCTCGCCGGCCTCCTATTGGCGGTAGCTTCGCCTTCCCAGGCCGCAGACGCGCCGCCCACCGACGACAAGCTCATCGGCTTGTGGGGCGCTGAGCAGGTGTTCGGTCCCGCCGCCAAGGGCACCCTTACCCTCTACGGGCGAGGCGGCGACTGGCACGCGGAGATAGCCGGCTTCCAGGCGGCGGTGCATCACACGCCCGGCAGCGTGGACTTCAGCCTGCCTGGTGGCCAGGGCAGTTTCCGCGGCGCGCTGGGTGCAGGCGGCGGTTCGATAACAGGCTTCTGGGTGCAGCCCCCGGGCGTCACACTCGAGCAGAGTTATGCCACGCCGGTGACCCTGAAGCGCCGCGAGAGCGGCGTGTGGCAGGGCGAAGTGAAGCCACTGGAGGATTCGGTCTCGCTCTATCTCCTGGTGAGCCGTGCCGACGACGGCAGCCTCAAGGCCTTCATCCGCAATCCGGAGTTCAACTTCGGCATGCGGCGGCTTTATACGGTGAAGCTGGACGGCCAGCAGGTCACGCTCGACGACACCCTGCGCAAGCACGATCAGCTGCGCGGCAGTTACGACCCGGAGCAGGACCGGCTCGCCATCACGCTCCAGGGCATCGCCAGCTTCGACTTCACGCGCCGCGACCGGGACCATGCCATAGGCTTCTATCCCGCCACGCCGGCAGGGCCGTACGTCTACCGTCAGCCCATAAGGGAAGACGACGGCTGGAAGACCGCCGACCTCGCCGGGGCGAAGCTCGATGCCGGGCCCCTGAAGGCGCTGGTGCAGCAGATCCTGGACCAGAAGACCGACGGCTTCAGCACGCCCTACATCCAGAGCCTCTTGGTGGCGCGCCACGGCAAGCTCGCGCTGGAAGAGTATTTCTACGGCTTCGACCGTGAGCAGACCCATGACACGCGCTCTTCCGGCAAGACCCTCGCGGGCACCCTGACCGGCATCGCCCTCGACCATGGCGCGAAGTTCACGCTGGACTCCTCCGCGACCGCGCTGTATCCGCAATACACGGACCTCGCCAACCCGGACCCGCGCAAGCAGAAGATCACGGTGCGTGACCTCCTCACCATGGACTCCGGCCTCGCCTGCGACGACAACGACGACGACTCGCCCGGCAACGAGGACACCATGCAGGGCCAGGACAAGCAGCCGGACTGGTACCGCTACATCCTCGACGTGCCGGTGCTGGATGAGCCGGGGGACAAGAAGGCGGTGTATTGCACCGCCGCCATCAACCTCCTGGGCGGCATCGTCAGCAGCAGGAGCGGCATGCCGCTCACGGACTTCTTCCAACGCTACTACGCCGGTCCGCTGGGCATCAGCGACTACCACATGAACCTGATGCCGACGGGGCAGGCCTATATGGGTGGCGGCATCCGTCTGCGGCCGCGGGACATGCTGAAGCTCGGCCAACTCTATCTGGATGGCGGCACCTGGAACGGCAAGCGCGTGTTGAGCAAGGGATGGGTCGCCGACGCCACCCGGCAGCATTCCTACTTCCCCGCCAGCGACTACGCGCCGGGTCACGGCTACGGCTACACCTGGCACCTCTTCCAAGTGGAGATCGCCGGCAAGAAGTACGACGAATACATGGCCCAGGGCAACGGTGGACAGCTCGTGATGGTGGTGCCGAAGCTGGATCTCGCGGTGGTCATCACCGCCGGCAACTACGGCAACTTCCCGGTGTGGCGCAAGTTCTTCGAGGAACTGATGCCCCAGTACATCATCCCGGCGGCCGGCGGCTGAAAAATAAGGGCGCCGCGACTGCGGCGCCCCTGCCCAGCCCCCCGGCCGGGCCGAAACATCCGGCTCAGTGCACCGGGCTGTCGTATTCCTTGTGGTGCAGCAGGCGCAGGTCGTGCAGGCCAGTGGCGGCCTTGACGGGTTCGCCCTTGGGTTTCGCCCGGTTCGCCGCCTGCAACTCCTCCATGTTGTGCAGACGCGCCTTCTCGAGGGAAGCGCCCACCATCTCCATGAGTTCGTCCAGGCTCTCGCCGGGGTAGTACTCCACGATGCCGATCGTGAGCGCCACGTTGAGCAGGCCTGCCATGGTGCGGATGGACTCAAGCTCCACCACCTTGTGCAGTTGCTTGGCGCAGGCCAGGGCGCCCTTGACGTTGGCCCGCGGCAGGATCATGCCATAGAGCCCATCCCCCACCCGGCCCAGCGGATGATGTGCGCCGTCGCCTTCCTCTTCCAGGCCCATCTTGGCGATGACCCCGGTGACGCGCTCCACCACTTCACGCAGCAACTGCTTGACCGCCATCTCGCCGTAGCGTTCGCCGATCACGGCGAAATGGTCTATCTCGATTAGGCCGATGGAGAAGGTGCTGCCGGAACGGTCCGCCCGCTCCTTGCAGCGGCGCAGTTCCTCGCGGAAGAAGGGGTACTTCAAGGCGATGGTATCCATGTCCTGGATGGTGATGGCATGGATACGCGTCTTCGCCTCCTCCAGTTCCTCCGCCTGCCGTAGGTTCGCCTCATGCAGCTCGGCCTTCTCGTTATGCAAGTGCGCATATTCATACGCCCTCGAATACATGAAGCCGCTCAAGGCCAGCGACACCAGGATCGCGTAGAGCGCATCCGCGTGCCGTGCCGCACCCGGGTCCAGCATCACGCCGGTATAGGCGTTCAGGAAGATGCCCAGGTATAGCGCCGTCAACACCAGCACCTGGCGCGGGCTGAGACTGGTCATGCCGATGGCGACCCACAGCAGCGACATCTGCATGATCTGCGGATGGCTCACGGGGGCCAGCAGCGCGTAGAGGCCCGCGCATACGGCGAGACCCAGCAGGGCCTGGATGAACTTCGCGCCCGGATCGCCGACCCGCGCATCGAAGGCGGTCAAACGCATCAATGCCACCAGCACCGAGGCCAGGCCCGCTGCCAATGCGAGACGCGCAGCCACATCCAGACCCAGGGGCGGATGGAAGATGGGCAATATCGCGGGCACCAGACACACCGCATAGGCGCCCAGACCGCAGAAATAGGCTTTCCAAGATTTCGTATGCATGACTCACTCCCTGTTGTTATCAAGAGTGCAGCCCTTCCTGATCGTGACGAGCCGCGGTCATGTGCGTGAGCGCGGGGCTGCTGTCGTCGGATGACAGCAGACCACAGCACACGAAGCATCGCATCAGCACCACCCCTGCTTGCCCACGCTCCACTCTCTGAAAGTCACCTAAGGGATTCACTGAGCCGCGCCGCCATTGGTCTGGCGGGCAGCGTCATGCAGGCACGCACTCCTGCCAGTTGACCTGGATCAAGACCGGGCATGCCGTCCCCGCGTAGCTTGGCGCCACGGATGCGAAGGCAGGGCAGCACCGGGCCAAAGATGGCCAACAGGGATAGACAACAAAGATCAACATCAGGGAGTGAGATCATGAAAACGGGTACTTTCCGGCTTGCAGCCTTGCTGCTCAGCCTCTCCATCCAGGCCTGCGGCGCCGGCGGCGGCACCTCAAGCACTCCGGTACCGGCACCGGCGGCGAAGACCGCCCAGGTGCAGCGTACGGAACCGGCCAATCTCAGGACCGGCGTGCCCTTCGGCACCTCCCTGGCGGTGACGATGGACGAGGATGTGGATTCGACCACGGTCAATACCGGAAGCTTCCGCCTGATGGCGGACCGCGGGTCCCCGGTGACGGGCACCGTGAACACCTCCGGCCACACCGCCCTCTTCAGGCCCACCACCCAGCTCCAGCCGGACACGGTCTATACGGCCACCATGAGCCGCGACATCAAGCTGAAGAACGGGGACAGCCTCACCAACGACTACAGCTGGACCTTCGTCACCGGTACCGTGCCGGACGTGACGCCTCCCCAGGTCACCCTCACCGCCTTCGCCATCGCCAAGACCAATGGGGTCTACGGCGGCCTGGTGGTGGCGTTCTTCAGTGAGTTCATGGACCCGGCTACCATCAATACCGACACCTTCCAGGTCACGGATCCGGATGGAAATCCGGTGCCGGGCACCACGGCCTATATCGGCCTGAACGCCATCTTCTACCCCCTCGTGGCCCTCCAGCCCAATGCCACCTACACCGCCACCATCACCACCGGCGTGCAGGATCTCTCAGGCAACGCCATGACCGAGCCGAACAGCTGGACCTTCGATACGCCGAATGCGGCCACCCTGCTCGGCACCATCAGCACCGTGAAGTCCACCTCACCGGCCGCCAACGCAGTGGAGGTACCCCTGGGTGCCGAGATCAGCGCTGCTTTCAGCCAGACCATGGACTCCTTCACCCTCACCACCGATACCGTCACGCTGCAGGCCCCCGGCGGCGTGAAAGTGCCCGGCACCGTGAGCTACGACGGCATCAACGTGGTGTTCATGCCCGCAGCACCGCTGCAGCCCAACACCAGCTACATGGCCACCATCACCAGCGACGCCAAGAGCTTGGCCGGCGTGCCTCTGGATTCGGACTACGTGTGGATGTTCATGACGGGCTCGGATGCGGGACCGGTGGCTCCCAAGGTCGTGTTCAACGCCCCTGCGGACGGCGCCGCTGGCATCGATACCGACGACAGCCTCGTCATAGACTTCAGCGAGGCCATGGACGCCCACAGTCTCGCCGCGTCCAACATCACCGTCACCAGTTCCCAAGGCCAGGACGTCCCCGGCAGCGTGACCTACAACGACACCAGCGCGGTGTTCACGCCCAGCGCCGCCCTGCGGCCTCGCATGACCTATACGGTGAAGGTGAGCGGTGCCGTGCTCTCCACCGGCGGCATCGCCATGGGCGACGACTTCAGCTGGAGCTTCGCCACCGGCAACTTCGTCACCGGGGCTGCGCCGGTGGTGGTCTTCTCGGATCCCGCGCCTTATGCCCACAGCGTGTCCCGTTCCAACCCCATCAGCATCGCCTTCAGTGCCGTGCTGGACCCCACGAGCGTGAACACGACCACCGTCCAGGTCGTGGATGCGGACGGTACCCCGGTGGCGGGCAGCGTCAGCTATCTCGGCGACGTGGTGCAGTTCACGCCTCTGAGCCTGCTCGACCCCAATACCTACTACACCGTGACCCTCAGCACGGGCATCAAGGGCTTGGCGGGAGACGCCTTCCAGGCGGACTACTCCTGGAGCTTCATCACCCAGCAGATCATGTGAGGCAGCCTTGGAGGCTGCGCCAGGGCGCGCAGCCTCCTCTCCCAAGTGTCGGTTTGAACAGCGAAATTTCGCTGCCGAACGGATTATTTGTAGGCTTTCCTCACCTTCTCCTGAGGCCCCTCTAGGGGTTTCCCCGAGGAGCTTGTAGTCCTGGCTTTACATAGCCTCTTCAAACCCCTCCCCCAGGCCTGTTCCTGTCGCATCCATATCAGATATCCCCCGAGAGCCATACGCGCCCAAGCCTGGGTCCGATTCAGCGTTAATCCGATGTGTCTGAGACGCAGCGGCTGTTGAAATACGTCCCATACACAATGCGCTTGGATGCGCGACAGGGAGTGGAGTCATGAAGAGCAAGTTCTTTCTTTCAGGGATGATGTTGTTGTCGGCCGCCTTGCTGCAGGGATGCGGCGGTGGCGCCGACGCGGTGCCGGGCGTGAGCCTCGGCTCCACGCCGCCCACCCTGGGTTCCTCGGGTGGCAGCACCTCCGGTGCGGCCCCGACCATCACCTACACCGGTTTCGCGGTGGTGCAAGACAAGGGCACCTACAGCGCCAAGGTGGTGGTGTTCTTCAGCGAGGACATGGATGAGTCCAGCATCAACGAGCAGACCATCCTGGTGCGCGATGCGGGCGGCAAGCTGGTCCAGGGCAGCGTGCTCTACATCGGCGTCACCGGCGTGTTCACCCCCAACGAACGCTTCGAGGCGGACAGCAACTACACCGCCGAGATCACCACCGGCGTGCGCAGCCTGGAAGGCATCAACCTGGCCAAGGACCGCAACTGGAAGTTCACGACCCCCAGCCCTTCCGACCTCACGGGTGTGGTGGTGGCGGTGTCCTCCAACTCGCCGGCCGCCTACTCGACCGACGTGCCCCTCAGCACCGGCCTCAACGTGACCTTCGCCCAGGTGATGGATCCGGCGAGCATCAACAAGTCTACCTTCACGCTGGTGAGTCCCGCCGGCGACCCGATCCCGGGCGAGGTGCACTATACTGGCCTCACCGCGACCTTCATGCCCAAGGTGCAACTGGCTCCCAACACCAGCTACCGCGCCATGATCAGCGCCAGTGTGAAGAGCCTGGGCGGCATCTCCATGGATACCGACCATCGCTGGACGTTCACCACCGGCACCGCCCCGGGCGCGGTCCCGCAGATGCTGATGAATTCCCCCGCCGACGGTGACACCGGCGTGGCCCGCGACAGCTCCGTAGTGGCCTACTTCAACGAGGCCATGGATACCCAGAGCGTCAACACTGCCACCTTCAGCGTGAGTGACGACAACGGCCAGCCCATCGACGGCACCGTCACCTACGCCGGCGACAGCGCCGTGTTCACCCCGGACACGGCCCTGCAGCCCCAGGCGGTGTATACGGTGCACGTGAGCGGCATGCTCGCCGCCGACGGCACCGCCATGCAGGACGACTACCAGTGGAGCTTCACCACCGGCAGCTTCAGTGGCGGCCTGGCCCCCACCGTGGTGTTCTCGGATCCGGCCCCCAACGCCAGCCACGTCTCGCGCAGCGGCAACATCAGCATCGCCTTCAGCGAGGCGCTGGACCCGGCCACCGTCAGCACCCGCACCATCACGGTGACGGACGCGGACGGCAACGCCGCCGCTGGCAGCGTGAACTACGCGGGTAACGCGGTGATCTTCACCCCCTCGAGCCCGCTCATCCCCGGCACCGTCTACACGGTGACCGTGACCTCGGGCATCAAGGACCTGCAGGGCCACGCCTTCCAGGGCGACTACTCCTGGCAGTTCGTGACCGTGAACCTGATGTGACGACAGGGGCGCCCAAGGACGGGCGCCCGCAACAGATGGAAGACGGACCGGCCGGATAGGGAAGCATGGCCGGGACCCAAGGCGGCGGCGAGACAGGGAGTCTCCCGCCGCCTTTCACTGTCCGGGATGTGGACTAGAATTAACCCTCAATACCCATCCCGGAGAGGGTCCATGGCCGTCAAGCGTCCGAAGAAGAAAGCCGCCCCGGCGAAGAAGAGCAAGACCGCCAAGCCCAAGCCCCGCACCAAAGTGAAACCGGTGCCGGCCGGCTACCACACGGTCACCTCCTATCTGTTCGTGCCCGGTGCCCGGCGCCTCATCGAGTTCCTCAAGGCCTCCTTCGGCGCCAAGCAGATCTCCTGCCACCAGGGACCGGACGGTGCGGTCACCTACGCGCTGCTCAAGATCGGCGACTCCATGGTCATGCTCTCGGAACCCCGCGATCCCTGGAAGCCCATGCCTTGTGGCATCTACCTCTATGTGAAGGACACCGACGCCGCCTATGCGGCGGCCATGCGCGCGGGCGGCATCAGCCTCATGGAGCCTTCCGACCAGTTCTACGGCGACCGCAACGCCGGCGTACAGGACCCCTGCGGCAACCAGTGGTGGATCGCCACCCACGTGGAGGACGTCCCGCCCAAGGAGCTGGAACGCCGCATGCAGGCGATGTGAGCGCCTATACTCAGCCTTCACCCCCACGAGGAGTCGTCCATGGTCAAGTTCACGCTCTTGGACAGATGGTCCCCGCAGATACTCAGCCTGCTGCGCTTCGTCGCCGGCTTCTGCTTCCTCTGGCACGGCAGCGCCAAGCTCCTCGGCTACCCGCCCGGCATGGAAGGCGTGCAGCTGATGTCGCTCATGGGCCTGGCCGGCATCCTCGAACTCGTGGGCGGGGCGCTGGTCTGCATCGGCCTCTTCACCAAGCCGGTGGCCTTCATCCTCTCGGGTGAGATGGCCTTCGCCTACTTCATGGCCCATGCACCCCACGGCTGGCTGCCCGCCATGAACGGCGGCGACGCGGCGGTGCTGTACTGCTTCACGTTCCTGTATCTCGCGGCGGCAGGAGGCGGACCGATCTCCGCGGACGCCATGCTGCGCAAGAGCTGAAAGACCTCCCCGCGGGCCGCCAGGCCCGCGGGGATGCTGGGCGGGCGCCTAGCGCGCCGCCAGGGAGAGGGAGGGTTTCGCGGCGCGTGCGGGCTCGCGCAGCACGCAGAGCAGATCGTCCAGTTCCTGCAGATGTCCCCGGTCGTGTTCCACCCACAGTTCCAGCAAGCGGTCGAGGCTCACCTCGCCCACGCCTTCCATGTGCCCGCTGCGCCCGAGGTCCAGCTCGGTCACGCTGCGCAACCGCTGCAGGTTGCCGCGGCGCGAGATGAGGAACGTCTCGAGAGCCGGCGCGAAGGCCTGCCGGTCATAGCCGCGTTCCCGGGCCAGCGCGGTCCCGTCCAGGTCCGTCAACCGGGGCTGCTCGGTCTCCAACAGCAGCCGCAGGCGGCGCGCATAGCCTTCCACCTCGATGTCCCGCAGATGACAGACGCTCTCCAGCACGGAGAAGACATCCGTCCGGGGCTTGAAGCGCAACTGCGCCTCGCTCAGGCCCACCACCCGCTCCTCCACTGCCGCCGGCATGGCCCGCAGTGCCGCGATCGCTTCCTCAAGTCTCATTGGGCACCTCCACCACCAGCCGCCGTCTCCAGGCCGGTAGCTTGACCGCCGGCATCGTCGCCAACACCACGCCGCCAATGGCCACCACGCCACCCACCACCGTGAGCCAGGCGGGGATCTCACCCAGCCAGAAGTAGGCGATCACGCAGCCCATGAGCGGCTGCAGGTAGAGGAAGCTCGCCACCCGCGAGGCCGGCGCCCGCGACAGGGCGAAGGACCAGCACACGAAACCCACCACCGTCGGGAACAGCGCGAGATACAGCACCGAACCGAGCTGCGGCCAGGGCGTAGCCATGAGCTTCGCCGGCAGCGCGGTGCCGAAGGGGAGGAACAGGACCGTCGCCACGAACATGCTGGCGGCGGTGAAGCCGAGCGCATCGGTGCGCGCGAGCAGCGGCTTCTGGAACACGAAGTTGGCGCTGCTGCACAGCACCGCCACGAACACCAGGAACGCCAGGGGCTCGAAGTGGATGCTGTGGCCGCGGCCCAAGGTCACCATCAAGGTGCCGGCGAAGGCGATGGCGAGGCCCACCGCTGCGCGGGGGCTGATGTGCTCCTTGAGCCTGAGCATCGCCAGCACCGCGGTCACGCTCGGCACGGTGGAGATGACCACCGCCGCCGCGCCCGCCGAGAGACGCGTCATGGAGTAGCCGAGGGTCAGCTGATAGAAGACGTGGCCGACGAGCGCGAGCAGCACCAGCGCGCCCCAGTCCTGCCGGGGCGGAAGCTTGATCCTGCCCATTGCCACAGGCACCGCCAGCACCAGCGAGGCGATGGCGAAGCGCATGAGTGCGATCTCACCCGGCGTGAACACCTGCAACCCGTAGGAGATGGCGGCATAGGACGAGGACCAGAGCACCAGCGTGAGGCCCGCGGCCCAGTAGGCCAGGTTCGTGTTCTTGGACAGGTTCATGCGGCGCAACTCCCCTGAGGCATCTTCTTGAGGGCGGCCGGGGCCGCGGCTTTCGCCCGCTTCTTCTGCGACACACGCCACAGCGTGAACCAGGCACCGACGCCAGGCTGCTGGCCGAGGGTGATGAAGAACTGCACGCGTTCGGCTTCGTCTCTCGGGATCTGCATGGCCGTCTCCTCAGTGTGACCGTCAGCCGGCAGCATGGACGCCGACAGGGAAAAGTTCTGGCTGTTTTCGGACATGTGACCTAACGCCGCGATTCGCGCAGCATGCCGAGGGCGAGTGCGGCCAGCACCGTGCCCATGAACCAGCGCTGCATGCGCAACCAGAGCGGGTTCTCGGCCAGGAAGCGCGAGATGGCACCGGCCGCGATGGCCACGGAACCGTTCGCCGCCGTGCTCAGGAAGATGTGGATGCCCCCGAGCACCATGGCCTGGGTCAGCACGCTGCCGCGCTGCGGGTCGATGAACTGCGGCAAGAGCGCGAGATACAGCATCGCGGCCTTGGGGTTCAAGAGGTTGGTCATGAAACCCATGGCGATGAGCCGGCGCGTGCTGTGCACCGGCAACGGGCGCGCCTCGAACGGTGAGCGCCCGCCGGGCTTGAGCACGCCCCAGGCGAGGTACAGGAGATAGAGCGCGCCGGCGATGCGCAGCGCGTCGTAAGCGAAGGGCACCGCCAGCATGATGGCGGTGATGCCGAAGGCCGCGAACAGCATGTAGACCAGGAAACCGGCCAGCACGCCCACCAGCGAGACCAGACCCGCCGCGGCGCCCTGGCTCAGGGAGCGCGACAGGATGTAGATCATGTTCGGCCCCGGCGTGATGGCAAGGCCGAACGCGAGCAGCGTGAAGGCACTCAGGGCAGCGAAGCTTGGCATCGATGCATCCCCGCAGGTTTACGCGGGCATCATCATCGCTTTTATCTGGTATACTTTTAAGTGCCAGTTTCAACATTTTGGCTAGACCAGAAACCCCGCTCCCCGCGGGCCTCTGGGAGGGAACCGACATGCTCGACCTGGTCCTCACCGTCCCCCAGGACTCCCGTCCCGGTTACCTGCGCATCGCCGAGGCCCTGCGCGTGGCCATCCAGGCGGGCCAGGCCAAGCCCGGCGAGAAACTCCCTTCCAGCCGCGTGCTGGCGGAGATGCTGGGCGTGCACCGCCACACCGTCACCGCGGCCATGGACGAACTCGTGGCGGAAGGCTGGCTGGAATCCGGCGAGCGGCGCGCACATCGCGTCTGCGAGGTGCTGCCCTCGGAGTTCTTCAGCCCCAAGGGCGCCGGCAAGAAGACGTCCGTGTTCGAGCGCAAGTTCAAGTGGCGCCTCGCGCGCCACAGCAACACCTACATCTGCGGGCTCGCCGATACCCGCGGCTACACCCACGTGTTCCAGGGCGGCCAGCCGGACCTCAGGCTGTTCCCCTACGACGAGTTCCGCACCTACGTGGCGGAGACCATGCGCCGCGCTCCGGCCGCCCTCGGCGGCTACGGCGATCCCGCCGGCCATGCCGGCTTCATCGCGCGCCTGGAGGAATACCTGCGCCGCATGCGCGCCATCACCGGGCGGCGCATCGTCGTCACCCACGGCGCCCAGGAAGCCATCTTCCTGATCTCGCAGCTGCTGGTGGTGCCGGGCGACAAGGTGGCGGTGGAAGTGCCGGGCTACTCCGCCGCCTGGGACGCCATCCGCGCCGCCGGCGGCGAACCGGTGCCCATCAAGGTGGACGCCAACGGCATGGACCCGGACGCGCTGGAGGCGGCCATCGGCAAGCACCGCATCCGGCTCATCTATCTCACGCCGCACCACCAGTACCCCACCACGGTCACGCTGCCCGCGGCCCGGCGCATGCGCATCTACGAACTCGCCAGCCGCCACCAGATCCCCATCGTGGAGGACGACTACGACCACGAGTTCCATTTCCGGTCGCAACCCATCGCGCCCATGGCCAGCAACGATCCCTGCGGCCTCATCATCTACATCTCGACGCTCTCGAAGGTGATGTTCCCCTCCGCGCGCATCGGCTTCATGGCGCTGCCGGAGGAACTCTACGCGCCGCTCGCGCGCCAGCGCGCCATCGTAACGCGCCAGAACAGCATGTTCATGCAGGATGCGGTGGCGCGCTGGATGGAGGACGGCGGCTTCGAGCGGCACCTGAAGCGCATGCGCCGGGTCTACCAGGAGAGGCGCGATGCCTTGGTGGATGCCCTGGAGGCGGGCCGGGCCCGCGGCCTCAACCTGGACTGGACAGTGCCGGACGGCGGCATGGCGCTCTGGTTCGACTGCGGCGTGGACAGCGATGCGGCCCTGGCCCGGGCCGCCGAGAGCGGCGTGTTCGTAGCCTCGGAATCCGAGTTCCACCTGCCGCCGGTGCCGGCGCTCACGCACCTGCGCTTGGGCTATGCCAGCCAGACCCCGGAGGAGATCGGCGCAGGCATGGAACTCCTGCTGGGCGCCATCGGCGAGCTGCAACGCGCCCCCAAGCGCCGCAAGGCGGGCTGATACCGATGCGCATCAAAGCCAGCACCCTGCGGCGCGTCATGAACTTCTGGCCGCCGTTCCTGTTCTCAGGCATCAGCCTGACGCGGGTGGACGAGGACTACCGCGTGGCGGAGGTCCAGCTCAAGCGCCACTGGTACAACCAGAACTACGTCGGCACCCACTTCGGCGGCAGCCTGTTCGCCATGACCGATGCCTGCTACATGGTCATGCTGCTGCAGGTGCTGGGCAAGGGCTATTACGTCTGGGACCGGCGCGCCGCCATCGACTATCTCAAGCCTGGGCGCGGCACCGTGAAGGCACGCTTCGAGATCACCGACGCGCGGCTGCAGGAGATACTGGACAACACCGCCTCCGGCGAGAAATACCTGCCGGAGTTCACGGTGGACATCACGGACGCGGAAGGCGACGTGGTGGCGCGGGTGGTGAAGACGCTCTATATAAAGAAGAAACCCGTTAAGCCCGCTTGAGCGTCGCGGCGAGCTTGTCCGCGAGCTTCAGGGCCGCGACCCTGAGTTCCGGCACCGCCGTGCACTCCCAGTCCCGGGCCTTCAGCAGGGGGCCGGTGTAGAAGAGAGCGCTGGAAACCCGGCCGGCCTTGTCCAGCAGCCCGCCCTCCTTGTCCACCTGCACGCCCAGGCCCAGGGCATCCGCCTGCATCAGGCCTTGGTCCAGCAAGGAGCGGATGAAGGGATCGCCGGAGCGTTCCACCGCGCCCTTGGGTCCGGTGCAGTTGATGACCGTGCCCACCTCGAAGGTCTCGCCCGCCGCTCCGTGCCGCGGCCGCCACAGCACCCGCACGCTGTCGCCCTCCGGCGCCAGTGCCCGCAGGTACCCCGCCCGCAAGCTAAGCCGGCCCTCCTTGATGAGCCGTTGCAGCCTGGCATGGGCCACCGGCGCAGTGCGGTGCCGATGACTGTCCCAATAAGGTTGCAGGTGCCGCAGGAAGCGGCGCCGCTCGCTGAGATCCAGCCGCTGCCAGAGTTCCGCGGTGAAGGGCCGGATGGCGCCGATGACGTCGCGCCAATCGATGCCGCTCGCCTCCAGTTCCGCCGCGCAGAACCTGATCGCCCGTGACCAGCGGCGCACCTTCGGCTCGCCCTGGCGCAGCATGTCCATGACCACGCTCGGCTCGAGCGGTCCGCCGTGGTGGGTGCGGTGTTCCTGGGGCAGGAGCCCGCGGCGTGAGAGCGCATGCATGGGCTGCGTGTAGCCGCGCCGGTCCAATTCGAGCGCCACATCCATCATGGTGAGGCCGGTGCCGATGAGCAGCACGGGACGCTTCGCATCCACCCGCTCCAGCGCGCCGGGCGCCCAGGGGTCGCGGATGTAGCGCGCATCGGAATAGAACCCCATGTCCGGCAAGCGCGGATCGCCGGGCGGATAGTTGCCGCTGGCCACCACCACCCGCTCTGCTTCGAGCATGCCGCCATCCGCGAGCTTCAATTGGATCCGCCCGTCGGGCATCGGCAGCACTTCCTTGGCTTCCGCCGTGAGCGCCACGAAGCGCGCATGACGTGCGCCCACCACCGCCTCTTCCAGGCGCGTGGCGAGATACTCGCCGTAGAGGCTGCGGGGCATGAAGCTGCCGCCGGTGGCTTCCGGGACCCGCGACCTGGCGAAGCGCAGGAAGTCCTCTTCGTCGTCCGGGAACAGGCTCATGCGTCCCGCCGGCACATTGAGGAGATGGGTGGGCGAATGGGTGCCGTAGGCCACGCCGCGGCCCAGCTCCGGATGGCGGCTGATGAGCGTCACCGTGAGCGGCAGGTCGCCGTGGCGCCGCAGGAGCTGTATGACCGTGGCCGCGCCGCTGAAACCGGCGCCCACCACTGCGATGCGTTGCATGATCGGTTCTCCCCTTCCTATTCCTTAGAAGTATGCAGGCAGCGTGCCAGGCAGCAGGGCCAATGGTTTCAAGGGCTTAGGAAGCAGCGCTCGGTAGGTTCGTCAAATACCAAGGATTTCCGTCAAATGTGACGGGCAAAAAAAGCCCCGCTCGCGCGGGGCCGGGTCTTCTCAGGGTAGCTCTTGCCGCGCCGCCGGCATCCGGTCCGGCTCTGTCGCCATCCCTGGCGCAGGCGGTGGGGCTTCAAGCCTTCTTTATCAGCCCGACGATGAACAGCAGGATCACCGCGCCGATGAAGGCCACGAACAGCGTGCCCAACAGACCCCAGAAAGCGATGCCTAAAGCACTGAACAGGAAGCCGCCGATGATGGCGCCGACGATGCCGATGACGATGTTGCCGATGAGACCGAAGCCGCGGCCCTTCATCACCAGCCCCGCGAGCCAGCCGGCGATGGCGCCGACGATGAGCATCCAGAGCAGTGCGGTGAGAGTGATCATGGTCTTTATTGCCCTCTTCTTATTGCGACGGCTCTCAGGGACCCCCGTCGTTGACACCACGTTAGACGCGTCGTCCAAGCGACACTGCGCCGCAGGTCACAGTACCGGGGTATTCCGCGGGGGGATTTGACCGATATCGGGGTGCTTGTGACTGGAGTCACAGGGCCGCAGTTGCTGACCGGGGACCTGCGCTTTTTGCCCCTGTTTGACAGAGGTAAATAATATACTGTATATATATACAGTCTGCATATCCGGGCTCCACTATGTCCCGATCCTGGCCCCGCGCGATTCTCCACGTGGACATGAACGCCTTCTTCGCGTCCATCGAGCAGCGCGACTTCCCGGAGCTGCGCGGCATACCGGTGGCGGTCACCAACGGCCCCCAGGGCGCCACGATCATCACCGCGAGCTACGAGGCGCGCGCCCGGGGCGTGCGCACCGGCATGCACATCCGCGATGCACGCGTGCTCTGCCCCGGCATCGTCAAGCGCGCCTCGCGCCCGACGGAGTACGTGAAGGTCTCCACCGCCATCATGGCGGCGCTGGACGCGGTGACGCCGGACATCGAGGTGTTCTCGGTGGACGAGGCCTTCCTCGACGTGACCGGCGTTCAGCACATCCACGGCACACCGGAGCAGATGGGCCGCATGGCCAAGCGCATCGTGCTCGATGCCAGTGGGCTGCTCTGCAGCGTCGGCGTGTCGGGCGACAAGACCACTGCCAAGTTCGCCGCCAAGCAGCAGAAGCCGGACGGCCTCACGGTCATCCTGCCCTGGGAAGCCCGCGAGCGCCTGCGCGATGTGCCGGTGACCCAGCTCTGCGGCATCAACCGCGGCATCGGCGGCTTCCTGGCGGAGCGCGGCGTGAAGACCTGCGGTGACATGCAGCAATTGCCGGTGAGCGTGCTCGCTTCCCGCTTCGGCAACCTCGGCCGGCGCATCTGGCTCATGGCCCAGGGCCAGGACCCGAGCAAGGTGGAGACGCGCGTCGCCGCGCCGAAGTCCGTGGGCGCGAGCAAGGTGCTGCCGCCCGCCACCCGCGACCGGGACATCCTCGCCGCCTACCTGCAGCACATGGCCGAGACCGTGGCCCTGCGCCTGCGCCGCCATGGCCTGCGGGCGGTTAGCTTCGGCGTCGGGCTGGCCACCGATGCGGGCTGGGTGGGTTCCGAATACCGTTCCGCCTTCCCCACCGACGACGGCCACGCCATCAACGCTTTCTGCACGGATCTGCTGGCGCGCCGCTGGCGCGGCGAGCCCGCCTACCAAGTGGCGGTGCGCGCCTTGGATCCCAAGGAGCGCGGCAACCAGCAGGATCTCTTCGGAGCGCCGCCGGAACGGCAGCAGGAAGTGAACGCGGTCATGGACCGCATCAACGACAAATACGGACGCTGGACCGTGATGCCGGCGCGCATGCTCGACAAGAGCGAGACGCCGGACGTGATCTCACCTTCCTGGAAACCCAGCGGCCACCGCCAGACGATCTAGTGCGCGGCCGGCACCACCCGCCAGATGGTGTTGCCCACGTCGTCCGCCACCAGGAGCGCGCCCTGCTTGTCGAAGATCACGCCCACGGGCCGGCCCTGGGCCTCGCCCTTGGCATCGAGGAAGCCGGTGAGGATGGGCTCCGGGTCGCCCTTCGGTTGACCCGCCACGAAGGGGATGAAGATCACCTGGTAGCCGTTCGGCGGCTTGCGGTTCCAGGAACCGTGCTGGCCGATGAAGGCGCCGCCCTTGTAATGGGCCGGGAAGAGACCGGACTTATCGAAAGCCAAGCCAAGCGAAGCAGTGTGGGCGCCCAAGGCATAGTCCGGCGGTATGGCCTTGGCCACGAGGTCGGGCCGCGGCGGCTTGGCCCGGTCATCCGGATGCTGGCCGTAATAGCTGTAGGGCCAGCCGTAGAAGGCGCCTTCCTTCACCGCCGTCATGTAATCCGGCACCAGGTCGTTGCCGAGTTCGTCCCGCTCGTTCACCGCCACCCACAAGGCGCCGGTGTCCGGCTGGAAATCCATGCCGTTGGGGTTGCGGATACCGGTCGCGTATTCCTGATGCTGGCCCGTGGCCGGATCCACCTTCCAGATGGCGGCACGGCCCACTTCCGCTGCCGCGCCGTTGTCACCGGCGTTGCTGTTGGAGCCCACCGCCACAAACAGGGTCTTGCCATCCGGCGTCGCCACCACGTTCTTGGTCCAGTGATGGTTGATGGTGCCCGCCGGCAGGTCCGTGACTTTCACGCCCTGCTCCTTTATCTCCGTCTCACCCTCGTGATAGGGGAACTTGAGCAGCGCATCGGAATCGGCCACGTACAGCGTGTCGCCCACCAGCGTCATGCCGAAGGGCGAGTTCAAGCCCTGCAGGAACACCGTCTCGGTCTCGGCCACGCCATCCCCGTCCTTGTCCCTGAGCAGCAGTATCTTGTTCGGGCTCTTGCCGTTGACACCGCTGTTCTTGAGGAAGGGCTTGGCGTACCAGGCATGGGGGCCGGTCTTGTCGTCCGGCTTCTCCGGGGCATTGGTCTCCGCCACCAGCACGTCGCCATTGGGCAGCACATACAGCCAGCGCGGATGCTCGAGCTTCACGGCGAAGGCCTTCACCGCGAACCCCGCCGCCGCCGTGGGCGTGGCGCCTTCCTTCCAGCCCACCGCATCCGGCACCTTGAAGGTGGGGATCAGGCTCTTATGGGGTGCGGGCAGTTCCGGATGAGGCCCATAGCCGGCGCTGGGAGGCAGGGCCGGCGCATCCGCGCAGGCGGACAGGGCCGGCAAGAGCAGGCAGGCCAGGGAGAACAGGATGCGGCGCATGGCGAGACCTCGGAGGTTCAGTGATGTTGATGCTGCGCGGGCAGCGGCTCGCCGAACACGGAACTCGGCAACTGCGTGTGTTCCGCCTTGCCGGGCTTGGCGCCCAGCTCGGACATGAGTTCCTGCTTGCGTTCCGCGAGCTTCACACCCAGGACCTTCAGGTCCACGCCCGAGGCGCGCGCCTTGGGGAACATCTCAGTCTGCTCCTCCTTGACGTGGTGCTTCACGTATTCGCCCATGACCTGCATGCGCGCGTCGAACAGCTCGTCCGGCGAGGCATCCTCCACCTGACTGATGAGCTGCTTCAGGGTCGCATGTTCCACCCGGGCTTCCGGCACCAGTTCCTTGTCCTTCTCCTTGAGCGCCTGTTTGATCGCCGGATAGAAGATGTCCTCCTCGATGCGCATGTGCACGCTCAAGCCGATACAGATCTCCGCGGCAAGGTCCTTCTTCTTCGCTTCCGAACGGGTCTTCTCCAGCTTGGCGAAGAGCGCGCTCACCTCGGCATGGTCCGCGCGCAGGAGCGCGACGGCGTCCTTGCCGCGGCTCTTCGCCTTCACGTTCTTGCGTCGCTTGCTGGAAGCACTGTGTTTGCTGTTCGACATGGGGTCTCCTTGGATTGCGGTTCTCGGCGGTCGCGAAGCTGCGGCCACGGTGTCCGAAAACCAAAAAAGCGGTGGGCCCCGGCCATCAGCCGGGACCCGCGGGATGATCTTGGGGGTCAATGCCAGAGCAGCGCGATGATGATCAGGACGGGGATGGGCACACCCAGCAGCCAGAGCAGTACGTAACGCATGGTCTATCTCCTCCTCAGTTGTGCTGGTCGCGCAGACGGCCGCCGAAGGTGGCCATCAGGCTGGCAGTGAAGGCGCCGATGAGCAGCGCGATGGCGAACCACAGCGCCGCGTAGGCGGAGGCCTTGCGCGCCTTGTCCGCGGCTTCCTTCGCCGTGGCGGCCGCGGTCTTGAGCTTAGCGTTCAGCCCGGCATAGCCCTCGCTCACCCGTTGCTCGGCCTGCTCACGCGGCAGACCGGTGCGGGCCGACACCAGTTCGCCGCCCGCGCGCACGTCCTCGGTGGTGAGTCCCTGGGCCGCGAGCGCATGCAGGTAGATGCGGTCCAGCGCCGCGGTGGCGCCAGGATCGCCCGAGCCCGCCGGGATCGGATGGCCCGGCGTGCTGCGGAAGGTCGTATCGACGAAGTAGCCGAGCGTCTCGGCATCCGCCGTGGCTGTGACGGCCGCCGCCGCGCTGGCGGTCTTCACGCCGCCGCCCACGACGGAACCGGCCACGGAGGTCAGCACCGTCGCAGCCGCGAGCGTCGCCACCGCCCAAGCCACGAGGCCATGGGCCGTATCGCGGAAGAAGACTTCATGGGTATGCACACGCACCCATTTGGTGCGCAGGCGGCCGGCGAGATAGCCGCCCACCGCAGACGCCAGCAATTGCGTGAGGCTCAGCCACAGGATGGCTGAGACACCCAGCGCTTCGCCGCTGATGCCCTCATGGGTCCAGGGTGATACCGATGAGAGTCCTAGCCCCGCGCCGATGAATAGCAGGATGAGCGAGAGCCCGGCGGCGACGGCGGCGCCGGCGAAGATGGCGCCCCAAGACGCAGCGCTGGTGTTTGAGACAGGCTGCGACTCGTCGGTCAGCCGGATGGTCTGTTCGTCCGTGTCCTGGACGGTGGAGTGTTTGAGCATTTCCATTGCGACCTGCGCGATGTGAGGGGTATGTTGGGATACTGCGAGTCGCGCAGAGATGCGTCTGTGCGCTGATACGCAGAATCGCGCGCATGGGGAATAGGCGGCCTTTACATATCCGCCACGTGACGGATCAGGCCGCGGGGTGCAACAGCAGGTTCGGCCCGAAGTGCTGGATATCCAGGTCCGCCCCCAGTTTGCCGGAGTGCAGCAGCTTCGCCACCACCGCAGTCACGGTGGTATCGTTTGCCCGCGGATGCACGCGCACCAGCTCACGCATGGGGAGGTCGGTCAAGACCCGCAGGCGCTGCAGCACGGCCCTCTCCAGCTCGGCATCCGGGTTATCGATGGCGTACTTCACGAATGGCAGCATGCGACGCCAGTTGTTGATGCGCTTCATCGAGCCCGCGAGCTGCTGTTCGGTGACCAGCCGGCAGCCGTAACCCCTCTCCTGGGCCCAGTGCACCAGCACCGCCCACTCGGGCATCTCGCGCGATCCGCCGGTGAGCACCTCGCGGCACTCCTGCCGCCCGTCGCGCCAGCGTACCCACATGTCGAACACGAATTCGCGGCTCTCCAGTTGCACGGAGGGGTAGTACTCGCAGAGTTGGACCACTTCCGGATCCCCCTCCAGCAACAGCCAATGGAAGAACTCCATGCGGCTGCCGAAACAGACCGAGCGGTCCATCTTGGGGCTCCAACCGATGTGACTGGTAGCGCCGCTCCGGCTCCCCTGCGGATGCTGGAGAGGGCTCGGCATGGACCGGGATGCGCCATTGGGCACCCGTCCACCGGATGTGGGGTTTTGGAGTTGCGGCATACGATCCTTGTATCCGCGTGACGAGTCGGTATTTCAAGCGCCGTCAGCGACGGCAGGTCACGAGGACGGCAAGCATATAACCGCTTTACAAGAAAAAACATCAGGTAAAATCACCACGCACACGACATTTTCCCCGGCGATCTCCCGGGAAATACCTGAGCGGAACTCCCCTCTGCTGCATATGCGCCCGGCGTTCTTTCCTGACTTTCCACCTCAGGTACTGGCGCTTACCTCTTTCGACTGCTGCCACGCTCTCCACAGCCACAACCCCGCCCACGCCCAGGACAGGATCATGAGCACGGCACCGAGCGTGTGCGCCACGCTGCCCAGCGTCTCAGCCGAACCCACCAGGCCGAAAGGCTGCAGGATGTTGTGCCAATCGTGACGGGCCACGTGGGCTTCAGCCACCTCGTCGTTCCACTCCCCCACCAGCGGCAGAGCCATCAGCTGGGCGTCCTTTATATAAGGCGCCACATCCAGCACGTTCTCCGCCGTCCACCACAGGCAGAAGGATGCCGCGAAAGGATCCCGCTGCTTCCAGACGAACGCCACGCCGAGGAGCGCCGGCAGCAGGCACTGGAACAGGCTGCCGCCGAGGTACATCATCCATTCGCCGAAGGGGCGGAAGAGCACGTGGCCGAACTCGTGGATGGGCAGGTCCACGCTGTGCAGGAAGGACGTCATGATCTCCGCGGTGATCACCTTGTAGGCGATGAGCCGCACTCCCCATATCACCATCACCAGTAGCACCGCGGCCTGGGCTGCGAGCTTCACCGGGTCCGGCTTCTCCGGCAGTTCCATCAGCCGGTCATGCAGCCGCTGCCACAAAGTCGGAGGCTCTCCGTCTCCCCCATCAGTCTCCGCCGGCTCGGCCTGGACCGCGCTGTGGGCCGCCGCCACGGCCTCGTGATACCTGGCGTACTTGCTGAAGACGATGCCGCAGCGCGGGCACTCCAGATAGGGGTCCGCGTCTTTCGCCTGGCGCTGATAGCCGCATTTCGGGCAGGCATCCATCCCCCTAGTCTAGGGTAGGATGGCCGCCCAGGGCTGCCATGGAAACAGAGGGGATCTCATGCGGATATCCGACATCCCGTTCGGCACCACCGACTGGTCCGCGGTGGAACGCACCGAGCATCCTGCCGAGAGCGGCAAGGCCTATTGGCGCACCCGCCGGTTCGGCGACATCCGCGTGCGCATGGTGGAATACACGCCGGGCTACGTCTCGGACCACTGGTGCAGGAAGGGGCATATCCTGCTGTGCCTGGAAGGCGAGCTGCATACCCGGCTCGAAGACGGCCGCGAGTTCGTGCTCAAGCCCGGCATGAGCTACCAGGTGGCGGACGAGGCCGAAGCGCACCGTTCTGCGGCGCCAGCAGGCGCCAAGCTCTTCATCGTCGATTAAGGGTTCTACTGGATGCGTGTAACGGAGCACGCTGATATACATAAGGCCGGCAACCCAGGGGATATCGCATGAAATCGCAGATCGGCCGAGAACACATACGCAGCAGCAGCGAAGGCCGCATCACCCAGAATGCGCCCGGCGGCCCTCAGGAACCCTCTGCTAAGGGTGCGGGAGATAAGACGCAGCCCATCACCGATCCCTCGGAACTCGTGGCCGTGGTAGTGCACGTGGAGAAAGGGGCGCTGAACGTCGTCATGGACAAGAGCACCCGCTAGCCCTGGAAAGAAAGAAGCCGGCAGCTCATGCCGCCGGCCTCCCTGTGGCGGTCAGTGGGCCGGCTTCTTGAAGCGGAAGATGAACTGGTCGGTATGTCCGCGGATGGCCTTGTCGAACACCGCGTTGTCGTGCTTGTCGGCGGGGTTCTTCAGCGCATCGCTGGAACCGTCGAACACGAAGCCGGCGGCCTCCACTTCCTTCCTGACCGCCGCCGGGTCGACCCGGTGCAGGCTGTCGGTGTCGGTGAAGTTGGAGCCGGCGGGCGCCACGTGGTCGATCACCACGAAGTAGCCGCCCGGCTTCAGCGCGCTGAACACCTGCTTGTCGAAGGCGCCCATGTCGACGGGGCCCATGAACTTGTCATGGTAGTCATGGTAGTTCTGTGCGGTGAACACGAGGTCCACCGATTCCGGCGCGCTCAGCTGGTTGGCCGGCTGGGAGAGCACGCTCACGTTGGTGTAGGGCGCCTTGGTCACGAGATCCTGCCAGGCGGCTTGGCTCTTGGCCGCGTACTTGTCCATCTCGTGGGGCCACACGGTATAGACGTGGCCGTTCGGACCCACGATCCCGCTGAACACGCGGGTCCAGTAGCCGGTGCCCGGCACCAGCTCGACCACCTTCTGGCCCGGCTTCACCTGGGCGAAGGTCATCACGTCCGCCACCTTGCGGCGGTCGTCGTCGACGGCATCGTCCTTGCGCGCCGGATCGTTGATGGCGGCGGTCACGTAGGCCGGCACCGCGCTCTTGGCGTCGGAAGCGGCGAGCGCCACGCCAGCCAGAGGCAGGGCGAAGGCGAGTGCGAATACGGAAGTGGCGAGACGCATGGTTTTCTCTCCCAAGTGGAAACAGAGGATTCTATCTGTAGACCCGTAACAGCGTCGTGACATTACAGCGAACCGTTAAGTCCCTGTCCGTATTCCGGGGTTGCTGCCTACCCCCATTCCCGCCCCGGATTACATATGCACGGGGCATTTCCCTACATCGCCGGGAGCCCCCATCCCTGAAGCTAGGGCCCATGGAATACCACGAAGTAGACCTCTATCCTGCCAGGAGCCTCGGGGACACCATGCTAGGCACGTTCTTCCGCAGACAAGCCAAGAAAGACCTGTCCACTGTGGCCGAGCAGGCCCCGGAAGTGCTCTATAACCCGGCCCTGGTGATGACTCTCACCCACCAGCACCGCTGCCTCGTGATGCAGCTGGTGAAGGCCCATAGCTCGGCCCAGCAGGGCCTCTATGAGGAGGTCCACCAGACCCTGGACCAATTCCAGACGGACCTGGCCGAGCACATGAAGCGCAAGGCCGCTGCGTTCCACCCATATGTCGAAGCCCACCTGCGCGGCCCGGACGCGAAGGACCTGCTGCGCGAGATGCGCGCCAACTCCCTCTTCATCGAGCGGGCCGTGGAAAGTTTCCTGAAGCACTACGGCAGCTACCCCGTGACCGACCGCACCGCCCTGCGCTTCGGCATCGAGATCAGCGGGGTGAGCGAGGAGTTCTGCGAGCGGCTGGAGAAGGAAGAGGCGCAGTTCTACAGCCTCTACATGCCGCCCGAGGCTTACTGAAGATCGACCGGATTTTTGGGGGTTCCAGAGTGTAAGAGTCCATGTGGGAGAGCTTAAGGCTGGGGGGAAATGGCTTTCTGACTTTGTCAGAAAGCCATTTTTTTGCGCCAAATAAGGACTAGGCCGAGCCCCCTGTGTGCCCCCACCGCAACCGGCGCATCCCACTTCGATGGGTCGAACCGCCCCTCTTTAGGGCTTGAGATAGGAGACCAGGGCCTCGAAGGCCGAGATCAGCTGGTCATCGGGGTATTTGCTGGTGCCGCTCTCCTGGTCCGAGAGCAGCCGGTCCCGCATCAGGTTCTCCGCCGCGCCCACCAGGATCGAGGCGATGATGCGCGGGTGGTAGACGGTCTTAAAGCTGCCATCCCGCTGGCCGCGCACCGCGAGTTCGGTGCAGATGCCCATGAACCGGAGGTAGCCGCGGGAGAACATCACCTCGCCGTGCTGCAGCGCGGGCCGGCGGCTCTCGAACAGCATCAGCCAGGCAAAATCCTCGTCCCGCTCCAGGATGTGCTTCATCACCCGCAGCATCGAGAGCATGGCGTCGCGGGCGCTCACCGAGGTCACCACGATGTCCGCGAAGCGGGTGTTGATGGCGCCCCAGCCCTCGTCGAACACGGCGGTGAGCAGGGCGAGCTTGTCCTCGAAATGGGTGAGCAGCGTGGGCAGCGAGACGCCGGCGGCGCGTGCGACGCTGGCGAGGCTGGTGCCGTCGTAGCTGAAGCGCGCGAAGCGCTGTTTCCCGATGCTCATGATGCGGCGGCGCGTGGCGAGCCGCACGTCCGCATCGTCCTCCCTGTGCCGGAAGAACAGCGGTATCTGGTTCGGTATCGAGCTGAGCGCAGGCATCATTGTCGTTCCCTCAACAAAAACCCACGCGCACAGTGTGTTTACACCGGGACCGGTTTTACATTGGGGAAACACCCTCATCCGAGGGGGGTAAAACCCCCTGAGGGGTATGAAGCCCCGGACACGGGTGGGACCGTAACCCCCTTTATTTAGGCCTTTCCCAGGTTATGTCGCAGACACTGGGGTATCATTCCCGCCCTGGATTACATAAGCCTGGGGCATTTGCTGACATACGTCCCCACCCCCGGTAGGGGAAGCTACAGGCAGGCAATAGGCGGCCCTGAACCGAGTCCCATTCGCACCGAGTGCTCCATGCTGAACATCTTCCGCAAGACTCCCAAGCAGGCCGAGCCCTTACTGGCCCAGAAGACCCCGGCGGCCGTCGCCTACGACCCGGGCCTGGTCACCGCCCTCACGCATCAGCACCGCGCCCTCACCCTGCTCCTGGTGAAAGCCAGCAGCGCGGCCCAGCAGGGCCTGTACGAGGAGATCAAGGACACGCTGCAGCAGTTCAAGGGCGAACTGGCCGAGCACCTGAAGCGTGAGACCACCGAATTGCATCCTTACCTCGCGGCCCATCTCAAGGGTGATGGCAGCAAGGACATCCTGAAGGAGATGCGCGCCGGCACCACCAACATCGAGCGCACCCTGGAAGGGCTCATCAACCACTACGCGAGCTATCCCGTCACGGAGCGGAACGTCGCCAGGTTCGAGATCGAACTCGGCGGCGTGAGCGATGAGTTCTGCGCCAAGCTGGAGCAGGAAGAGGCGTCCATCTACACCCTCTACCTCACACCCGAAGCCTACTGAGGGCCGCCAGGCCCTTCGAGACCCCGTTTCCACGCCCCTCCCGCCCCCTTGCAATCTTTGCTCTAGGTGTTATAGTGATATAGCACACTAACTAAAAGGCCCATGAGCCCTGATGGGGGATGAAGATGTCTCGTGTCCTGAGCCTACCGCTCGTGGCCTTCGCGGCCGTGTTTTCGATCATCGCCCAGGCCGGTCTCGTGCCGGACCAAGCCATCAAGGATGCAGAGGCGGGCTATTTCCGCCGCGCGCTCAGCCAGATCCAACCCTTGGTCACGGCGCATCCCCAGGATGCGGAACTCCAGTATCGCTACGGCCAGGCCCTCACCGGCATCGGCAGGGCCGATGACGCCGTCGCCGCGCTCAAGGCGGCCGTCGCACTGGATCCGAAGAACGGCGTCTACCATCGTGCCCTCGGCGAGGCCTATGGCCTGAAGGCCCAGCAGGGCATGGCGGACGGTTCAGAAGGCATGTTCGGCATGGTGGGCCTCATGAAGTCCGCCCGCGGCGAGTTCGAACTCGGTGAGCAACTCGCGCCTGAGGACGTGCAGTCCCATGTGGACCTCGCCACGTACTACATCGTGGTGCCGGGCCTCATGGGCGGCAGCTACTCCAAGGCCCACGACGAGGAAGCACTCATCGACAAGCTGGATGCCGTGCAGGGCCTGCAGGTGCGCGCCACGGAAGCCGGCAACAAGGACAAGATGGACGACGGCGTCAAGCTCCTGCAGCAGGCCATCGAGAAGGATCCCACCTCCGGCAGCCGCATCGCACTCGGCCTCTTCTACGCCGGCGGCAAGCGCTACGACGACGCCTTCAAGACCTTCCGCGACACCGCCGCGAAGGACCCGAAGGCGTACATGGCCTGGTATCAGATCGGCAAGACCGCCGGCCTCGCGAATGCGAACTACGACGAGGGCATCGCTTCCCTCAGGCAATACCTCAGCTTCACCGACCTGCCGGACACACTCCCCTCTCAGGCCTGGGCCCATTTCCGGCTCGGCAACATCTATGAAGCGCAGGGTCACAAGGATGACGCTCGGGCGGAGTACGTGCTGGCGGCCTCCCTCAACGAGCGCGCCGATCCGGATCTCGCCTCGAAACTCAAGGACGCCCAGGGCCGGGTCAAGTAGGCGCAGCCGTGAATGACGTCTCCACCCTGCGCCTGTATCTGTTGCGAGCCACTTATCTGCTGCTGGTGGTCGGCCTCGGCATGCAGATGTGGCCCGCCACCGTGCTGCACGGCAACGACGTGCCGCTCATGAACGGCGTGGTGCGCAGCATCCTCAGCACCGTCGGTCTCCTGGCACTGCTGGGCCTGCGCTACCCGCTGCAGATGCTGCCGCTGCTCCTGTTCGAGCTGGTCTGGAAATCCATCTGGCTCCTGTCCTTCGCGCTGCCGCTCTACCGGGCCGGCCCGCTGGATGCCGGCACCCTGGAGACCATCATCGCCTGCGCCATGGGCGTGATATTCCCCGTCGTCATCCCCTGGCCCTATGTGTGGGCGAACTACGTGAAGAGACCGGGTGACAGATGGCGCGCGAAGACGGGCTGAGAGGCAGCGTACACAACCGGAGAGCAGCGGCATGACCACCATCAGCAAGAACGCACGCATCGTGGGCTTCTGGTATCTCTTATTGGTGTTCTGTGGCCCACTGCGCCTCATCATCATCCCCAGCAAGCTGTTCGTGGCAGGGGATGCCAACGCCACCGCCGCCAACATCCTGGCGCACCCGATCCTGTTCCAGCTCGGGATCTTCGCCGACACCTGGGGCGGTGTGTTGCTGGTGATCCTGACGCTCGCCTTCTACAACCTGTTCAAGGACGTGGACCGGTACCAGGCACGGTTGCTGGTCATCACCGGCGGCATCCTCCCCGGCGCCATCTACTTCCTCAACACCGTGAACGACGCGGCAGCGCTCCTGCTGGTGCGCGGCGCCGACTATCTCAATGTCTTCACCGAGGCCCAGCGCTACGCCCTCGCCTATTTCTTCACCCGCCTGCACTTCCAGGTGGTGGTCTCCGCCGAGGTGCTCTGGGGCGTCTGGCTCATCCCCATGGCGATCCTCATCCTCAAGTCCCGCTGGTTCCCCCGCGTGCTGGGCTGGTGGCTTATCCTGAACGGCATCACCTGGATCGTAATCAGCTTCGCCAACATGTTCCTGCCGGACTATGTGGACACCATCAACAGCTGGTCCCTGCCCTTCCAGCTGGCCGAGATCGCCATCACCCTCTGGATGCTCGTCATGGGTGCCAAGGAACCTGTGGACAATATCCCGGCCTGATGAGAAGGATGCGCCGATGATCCACGACTCCCACATACCGGTCTTCATCCATATAACCGCCGGCACGGTGGGCATCCTCACCGGCTTCCTGGCCATGTTCCTGCGCAAGGGTTCCCCGCGCCACCGGCTGGTGGGCAACGTGTTCGTGGTCTCCATGCTCGTGATGGCTCTGGTGGCGAGCTACATGGCTTACGTGGGCACCGAGGTCACGCCGCCCAAGATCTCCAACCAGCTGGCGGGCCTGCTCACCTGTTACATGGTGGTGAGCGCCTGGCTCGTGGGCATCCGCCAGGACCGCAAGCCCGGCTGGCCGGAATACGTCCTGTTCCTGGTGGCCGTGGGCGTGGCGGCAGGCTACATCCTGGCCGGCCGGAAGGCGGCGTTGAGCCCGGACGGCTTGAACGAGGGCTTCCCGGCGGGGCTCTACTACGTGTTCGGCAGTTTCGCGGTGCTCGGAATCGTCGGGGATGTGCGCATGTTCATCCTGCGCGGCATAAAGAGCGTACAGCGTCTTGCCCGGCATCTTTGGCGCATGTGCTTCGCGCTGCTGCTGGCGGCAACGTCCTTATTCCTGGGCCAGCCCCAGGTGTTCCCGCACTGGATGCACGCCACCTACGTGCTGTTCATCCCGAGTCTCACCATCATCGTCACCTTGATCTACTACCTGGTCCGCACCCTGTTCACCAAGGCCTTCAAGGGCAGGTTCCTGCGGCCCTCGGAGAGGGCGCAACAGGAGATGGAGATGGCGCAAGCGAAAGGATCGGAGGGCGCGGCCTAGCCGCCAGGCACCGGCGCCCCTAGCCGTACCAAGGAAGCTGCCGCCGTCTTGCTGCCTTGCTTCGCGGCGGCGGTATACCACTTCGCTGCTATCGCCCGATCAGCTTGTACGCCTAGTCCCCGTTCATACAGGTAGCCCAGGTACTCCTCTGCCGGTCCATGTCCCTGCTGTGCCGACTTCTGCACTAAGTCGAATCCTCGCTGATAATCCCGGGATACACCGCGTGCTTCTACATACATGATGCCCAGCGATAGCTCGGCGAACGCGTTGCCGCCGGCGGCGGATTTATTGAACCACGCCAACGCTTGGGCATAATCCTGATCCACGCCCTGGCCATGCTCATAGTAATAGCCCAGGTTGTCCTCTGCTGCTCCCTGTCCCTGTTCTGCGGCCTTCTTGTACCAATAGAACGCTTGAGCGTAGTCCTGCGGCACGCCCCAGCCCTTCTCGAACAGATAGCCGTATGCATCCTGCGCGTCTGGCTGCTCCTGGTCCGCCGCCTTCCGCAGCCAATCACGGGCCTGCTCATAATCCGCCCCGACACCCTCGCCGGTCTCATACAACCAGCCGAGATGGAGCTCGGCACCGGCATAGCCTTTCAACGCCGCCGCCCGATACCATTTCACCGCCTGATCGATGTCCTTGGGACCACCCAGCGCATATTGATACATCTCGCCCAACCCGTTCTCTGCGCCTACATCGCCATGGGCGGCTGACTTCGCATACCAGGCACGGGCCTGAACGTAGTCCTGGGACACTCCAAGACCAAGGCGATACAGCCGCGCCATCTGATGCTCGGCGTCGGCATCGCCTTCCGCGGCCGCACTGCCATACCACTGAATCGCCTTTGACAGGTCCGCCGGGATGCCTTGGCCGTTCTCGTAGAGCCTCCCCAATGCGCCCTGGGCATAGACGTTGCCATCTTGCGCGGCTTTGCTATACCACTGGAACGCCTGGATATAGTCCTGCTTGACGCCCTTGCCTGATTCGTAAGCGTACCCGCGTTTTGCGGCCGCGAGTGCAGCGTCATTCTTTTGCTGGCGACTCGCAGCCTCCTGCTGTAACGTGCGGTCGTGCGTCGCCTCCTGCACGTATTCCTGGTAGTGCTGCATGGCGGGCACCGCCGTGTAGGCGAATCCTGCAAGCCCGAGCGTCGATATGGCCAGCGCCAGCTCCCTCAGACGGGGCTTGCCGACCACCTTGTCCCAGATCGCCCACAGCAATGCGCCCACTCCAAGACCGGTCAGGGCACCACCCAGGTGCGCCGAGATGTCTATGCGGCCGCCGCCGAAGCCCATCACGGGTATCAGCGAGAGCACCAATATCTGGGCCAGCCATTTCTGCAGGGCTTTGCGCGCCGCTGGATCCGGTCGACGGACGCTCGTCGCGAGGGCGGCAGCGAAGAGCGCCATGATGGCGCCGGACGCCCCCACCGAGATCAATTGGTCGGGGTTGATGGCGAATGACATCAAGGAGCCGCCCACCGCACCAAGCACGAACACCGCGAAGAACCAGGCGCGGCCGATGAAGCGTTCTAGCACCAGGCCTACCAGGAACAGGGCGTAACAGTTGAAGAAGAGATGCAGCGGGTTGGCATGCAACAGGGCCGGCGAGAGCAGCCGGTACCACTGGTGCTGCTCCATGAGCAAGGGATGGTAGAGGGCACCGAAGGCCACCAGCGTATAGAGGTTGGGCGCCAACGTCAGGGAGCCGATGCCGCAAAGGACCTCTAGGGTGAAGATCACCGCCAGCACCACCACGATGCCGCTGGTGACAGGAAGGGATAGATAAAGGGCTTTCCAGGCGGCTGTCTTCTCCACCGGCATGGTGGCGATGGATGCCGGCGCTTTAGCATGATCCCCGATGACCGGGACCTCCTGTCTCGCGATGATCGCCATCAGTGCTAGGCGCAGCAGGGACCAAAGCCCGCCATAAAGGAAAGCGTAGCCAAACAATGAATCGGCGGCGCCACCCACACCATCGCCGCTGAAAACGATGATCGCACCGAAGAACGTGAGGGCCGCCGAACCGATAAGACCGGGTTTGCCGATGGATGCCTTACGCTGCCACATGAAAGCGCAGTAAGCCGCCGCGATTACAAGGATTATGACCACTAGGGGCGGATTGAACCGCTCCTGCACATCCTGTGACAGGGTCCGCCTCAGCAGCAGCAACGGCACGACCATGAGAACCATGCCGGCCAGCAACAAATAGTCCAGCAGCGTGTAGGCACGGGTTCCCGCTTTCTCGGCCCCGCTCTCTTTGCTCTCGCCCGGCACGAACCAACGCCTGGGCCACGCCGCGAGCGCGAAGAAAAACGGGGCGCCCAAGAATAGTCCCAGAACTACCGTCAGCAACCAGGACTTGGCGCCCGCCCCCGCAATGATGCTCATCCCCAGGCCAATGGCACCCAGTACGAAGCAAGCTAGCCGCATGAAAGTCATGCCGGTTTCTTTCTCCGGTGGTTTGCTACCGAGGGTGTGCTTTTCCACGAGCTATTCCCCTTTTTCCAAACTCAAGTCTAAGGGCTTTTGGCAGCCCCCCAATTGCGGTAGATCGAGGCTATATCGACGTGCCACCGCTCTTGCTCTGAATGCCGAACTCTCGCCGGTAACGCGACGGGGTCGTGTGCAGCACTTTCGAGAAACACAGGCGCAGCGACAAGGACGAGCCGAATCCCGCCTGGGCCGCGATCCGTTCCACCGGCGCATCGCTGGTCTCGAGCAGCCTCTGGGCGAGGAACACCCGCTGCGCGGTGAGCCAGCGCCCCACGCTCATGCCCGTGGCTTTGTGGAAATGCCGGGTGAAGGTGCGCCGGCTCATGGCGGCGTGACCCGCCATCGCATCGATATCCAGGTCCTGATCCAGGCGGCCCTGCATCCACTCCAGGGTGTTTGCGATCCGGTCCGCACCCCGGTTCGCCACTGAAGGCTGTTCCACGTATTGGGCCTGGTTCCCCTGCCGATGGGGCGGGATGACGAGGCGCCGGGCCAGACGGTTGGCGATCTCGGCGCCATGATCCTGCCGCAGGAGATGCAGGCAGCAATCCAGGCCGGCCGCCGTGCCCGCGGACGTGACCACGTCGCCCTGGTCTATATAGAGCACGTCCGGCTCGAGCTTAACCTTGGGGAATCGCTCGCCGAACAACCCGGACCAGGACCAGTGTGTGGTCGCGGCGCGGCCGTCCAGCAAACCGGCTTCGGCCACGACGAAGGCCCCGAGGCACAGCCCGACGATCCTGGCGCCCCGCCGGTGCGCCTTCTGCAGCCGCCTCAGCAAGAGCGGCGATGAGGCATGCCGGATATCGTTCCAGGACGGGATGATCACCATGTCCGCCTTGTCCAATGCGGCCAGCCCATTGCGCACCTTCATCTCCAGGCCCATGGAGGAGCGGATGATCCCGGGCTTCACGGCACACACGCTGATCACATAGCGCGGCAACCCGATCTCCTGGCGGTCCTCGCCGAACACCATGTGCGGCACCGAGAGGTGGAAGGCGCTGATGCCGTCGAAGGCGAGTACGGCGATGTGTCTGGGCATGGGGTGGGGCCGGAGAGACAGATGGCCTGATTTTAACTAAGTATGGCACTCAGGCCAATGGCCTCCTTGCCTCGGGCCGCCCAGAATCCGCCTCACCGAAACGGCACCCCGGGGCCTGCAGTGATATCCGCCGAATCCAAGGCCAAGCTCTACGTATCCTGCGCCGGCCTGCTGTGGGCGAGCGCGGGGATGATCGGCGCCTCCACCGACTTCTCGCCGTTGCTGCTCGCCGAGGTCCGCCTCGGCACCGCGGCCGTGGTGTTGCTCGCCCTGCTGGGGCCCCAGCGCGTCGGGCGGGTCTTCGCCGGGCTGCGCGGGAACCTGATCCTGGGCGCCGTGGCGGGCATGGGGCTCTTCCAGTGGAGCTTCTTCCTGGCCGTGGCACATGCCGGCGCTTCTTTCGCGACCTGGGCCAGTGTCGCCACTTCGCCGCTGTGGGCTGCCGTCCTCTCCGCACCCGGCACCCGCCGCCGCACCACGGTGACCGGGATCCTGGCCTGCGTAGCGGTGGGATCCGGTCTGGCCTTGCTCGCCATCGGCGGTGGGATATCACTCACTGGTTTCATCGTCTGTATGCCCGTCGGCCTGGCCTACGCGCTCTATGCCGTCTCGGCCACCCGCGCGGCGAGAGACGCCGCCGTCTCCACCGGCGCTGATGCCAGCCTGACGATCACGGCCATCGCCCTTGCCGGTGGCGCACTGGTGCTGTTGCCCCTGGCCTGGCATCCCCTGGTCGCTGAACTGGGCGGTCACTCCTGGCGCTCCCGCGACATCGTGCGCCTGGCATTCCTGGGGCTCGGCAGCACCGCTCTCGCCTACCTCCTGTTCGCGCGCGGCTTGCACCGGCTCACGGCCAAGAGCGCCCTCAGCCTCCAGTGGGTGCAGCCGGTGGCTACGGAGATATTCAGCGCCTCAGCGCCGGGTTATGCACTCGCCCCCATCCGCATCGCCGGCATGGCCCTGCTCTCGATCACGATGCTCGGCGGCAGCCTGCGCCCGCATCCGGCGCCCACTATCCAGACCATCAAGGAACGAGCATGAACGCCCCATCTCCGCACCGACCCAAGCGCGCCCTGATCCTGATAGACGTGCAGAACGAATACGTGACAGGGAAACTGCTCATCGAGTATCCGGACGTGGGCCTCTCGCTGGCCAATATCTCGCGGGCCGCGCAAGGCGCCATCGAGGCTGGCATCCCGATCGTGGTGGTCCAGCAGGATGCCCCGCCCGGCTCGCCCATCTTCGCCAAGGGCAGTCACGGGTGGGAACTGCACGCTTCCGTGGCCGGCATCCCGAGAGCCCATCACATCGGGAAGGCCCTGCCCTCGGCGTTCGCGGGCACGGACTTGAGGGACTGGCTGCGTGCCCATGAGATAGAGACGCTCGTCATCGCCGGCTACATGACCCAGAACTGCAACGACGCAACCGCCCGCCAAGCCGTGCACGAAGGTTGGTCGGTCGAATACCTGAGCGATGCGACCGGTGCCGTCCCCTATAGCAACCGCGCCGGCCATGCCAGCGCCGAGGAGATACACCGGCTCTACTGCGTGGTGTTGCAATCCCGTTTCGCCGCGGTCATGAGCACCGACGAATGGCTGCATGCGATACAGCACGGCACGGCGCCGGAGCGCAGTGGCGTCTATGCTTCAAATAGGAAAGCCCTGCTCGGATGATTTCGCTCAACCGCCCAAAGGACCCTGCCGCTGGGCGGCGAGGGTCGCCGTGGCGGTCTGGCGCAAGGCCTGAGCCAGGGCTTCCGGCTTGCACTGCACTTCGCCCATGAGCCAGGCGGTCACCGGCGCGAGCAGGCTCTCGGCGATCTGGGTCGCCGCCAGCCGCGGCGGGATGAGGAGCGGATGCGGACTGCCCACCCGGTCCAGCTTGAAGCGTTCTTCGATCAACTCCACCAGCACCGCCGTCATCACCTCCCGGGCCGGTCCTTTGAACATGCCGGGGACCACGGCCCTGTTCTCCCAGAAGTGGTCCATGAGCAGCTTCAGTTCCGCGGTGTTGTCCTGCACCCGCATCGCATCCGCCAGTATGGTCAGCGGGATCCTGAGGCTGGCGGCGAAGATGTCGTCCTTGCTGCTGAAGTGCTCGTAGAAGGTGGAGCGGCTGATTCCCGCCTTGGCGATGATGTCGTCCACCGTGATCTCGGCATAGGGCCGGTCCAGTACGATGCTGAAGAAGGCTCCGAACAGGGCCTGGTGGGTGCGCTCCACGCGCTTGTCTATCGCTGCTTCCTTCACGGCTCTCCCCTCACCTGGATATCTGCACGATACCGGACACAGCCGCCTGCTTTGTCCGGCAACTCTTGGACGGGCCCCGGTAAGCTTGGTTCCATCCTATCAGGAGGCCATGCCATGCAGACCGCCGTGAACGACCACACCGCCCCCACCGCGGGCATCCTGCTCATCGCCGCCACCCTGTTCTCGGTGCTGGCCATGGCGCACCACCCCGCCGTCACGGTACCCGACATCAAGACCGCCATGGAACAGCTCAGGGCCATGGCGGATCTCGCCGCCTGGGTGCACGGCATCCTCATCGCCCTGATGCTCGCCATCTACTGGGCGCTCACGGAATACTCCCTCCGGCGCGGCGTGCAGAAGCCCATGGTGCGGGCCGGACTCGTCTTCTACGGCGCGGGCGTGGTGGCCATGATCGGCGCCGCCGCCGTCTCAGGTTTCGTCACCGCCAAGGTTCCCAATCTCGCCCCCAATCCCAACGAGATGGACCTGCGCATCATGGCGGAACTCATCAACTACAGCGCGGTGCTGAACCAGACCATGGCCAACATCGGCGCCGTGGCCATGTCCGCCGGCATCCTGGCCTGGTCCATCGGCCTGGTGCACAGCCCCGGTGCGCCGCGCATCGTGGGCTCCATCGGGATCTTGGCGGGCCTGGCGCCGGCCCTGCTGCTCATCACCGGCGGGATGCACTTGAACGTGCAAGGGATGATGATGGTCGTCCTGATACAGGGCGTCTGGAACATCGGGGTCGGCGTGCTGCTCATCGCCAGGCGTGTCTGAGGCCGGGCGGCCCCGGCCTCCGGTCTGTTGCTTAAAAGGGCGGATGCTCTAGAGTGGGGATGAGAAGGTGCATCCAGCACCTCTAGGGGAACTCCATGAGCATAGCGAGACCCGGCCGGACGGCTGTCGCCTCCACGCTGTTCTGGCTCAGCGGCGGCTTGCTGCTCCTGCTGGCCCTGTCCCTCGGCACTTTCGCCACCTCGGCCCAGGCTCCGCGGAATGCGGGCATCGTGCCGCTGATCATGCTGGCGTGGGCGCTGTTCCACCTCGTGGGCGGGTTCGCCTTGCGCAAGCGGAAGTGGGGCTACCGCTGGTGGGCCGTCGGCCTCTGCCTCTCATCCGTGGCGGCGGTATTGCTCTTGCTGGTCCCGGCCACCCTCGTCATCCTGGTGTTGGACGTCATCGCGCTGGCATCGGTCGCGAGCGACTGGCGGGGTGGTCGCTGAGGGATGAGGGGTGTGCGCTCAGGCGCTCGCTTCGCCGTTCGGATTTCGGGCGTGCAGACGTTCCAAGTGCGGATTGGTGGCCTGGCAGTAGATGCGCTTGAAGGTCCTGCTATAGAGGCGATAAGGATGCCGCGGCCCGGGGTACTTCGTCGGCAGGCACTCGAGATGCTCGATCTTCGACACTTCGTACTTGTGCCAACCCGTGTGTTTCCGGAACTCATCTGCCCCGGCTATCTGGAATCCGCACAGGAGATCCACCCCGGCAGCATCGCTGCCGTACATATGCGGCTCGATGATGCGGGAATACCCCTCATACAGGAATTGCATCAGCTGCTGTCCCTCTATCGCCTGGAAGATCAATAAGTACATGGGTCACCGCCTGGACTGACTCTAAGCGGCATCAGGCACCGACCATGAGTGGCGGCTCACAGTTCGTGGAATTGAGTAAAGCAAAAGCATCCGGTAGCACGACACATCGCGCACAAGGAAAGGGGCGCTTGCGCGCCCCTTTCCATCCGACATCTGAACTTGCCGGCTTATTTCGCGGGCTTCTTGAACCGGAAGATGAACTGATCGTTGTGGCCGGACATGGGCGGTTTGTAAGAGACCTGCTTGTGGTCGTCCGCCGGGTTCTTGAGCGCGTCGCTGGAACCATCGAACACGAAGCCTGCCGCCTCCACTTCCTTCTTCACCGCTTCCGGGTCCACCCGGTGCGTGGTGTCGGTGGAACTGAAGCCGGAACCTGCCGGGGCCACGTTATCCACCACCACGAAGTAGCCGCCCGGCTTCAGGGCATCGAACACCTTCTTGTCGAAGGCGGCCATGTCCACCGGGCCCATGAACTTGTCGTGGTAATCATGGTAGTTCTGGTTGGTGAACACGAGATCCACCTGTTCCGGCAGCTTGAGGTCACCGGCACCGCCGCGGATAAGGCTAACGTTCTTGTAGTCGCCGGCCACGAGCTTCTGCCAGTTGGCGTAGCTCTCGCCCACGTATTGCTGGTACCCGTCCGGCCAGACGGTGTAGACGTGGCCCTTGTCGCCCACGATGCCGCTGAAGACCTTGGTCCAATACCCTTCGCCCGGGACCAGCTCCGCCACCTTCTGCCCCGGCTTCACCTGGGCGAAAGTCATGATGGCCGCGGTCTGATGGTGCGCGTCATCCGCTGCATCATCCTTGCGGGCCGGCGCGTTGAGCGCGGCGGTCACGTATGCGGGTGTGGAGGCGGTATCGCCGGCCGGCGCGCTGAAAGCGGCCAGGGGCGCGGTGAAGGCTATCGCGGCTAGGGCAAGACGGCGCATACGGGGCTCCTGGGTGGAAACTGGGGACCCAACTATAGACCCGCGCAAGCCGGATAGTTCCCGCACCGGCCCTCTACGGAATCTGATTTATTCCTGAAATGCCGCCGCCCGCCGAACCTCTGGACTAGGCTTAGGTCCACTCCTAAGGCAGATTCGTCAGCAGGAGGTCTTCAGGATGCGTATCGCGAGCATGGGTCATGCGGTCTTCGCGGCGGTGATGATCGCCGTCGGCGTGCTGGGGCTGGTGAAGAGCGAATACGTGGCGATATGGAACGGGGTGCCCAAGGGCTTCCCCGCCGGCGAGGTCCTGCCCTATCTCTGCGCCTTCGTCGCCCTGGCCTGCGGTCTCGGCCTGCTCTGGCCGCGCACCGCGGCACTCGCCGCCCGCGTGCTGCTGGCCTATCTGCTGCTCTGGATGCTGATCTTCAAGGGACGCTTCATCCTGCTCGCGCCGCTGGAGGAAGGCTCGTACCAGAGTTGCGGCGAGAACGCGGTGATCGTGGCGGGAGCCTGGGTGCTGTATGCCTGGTTCGCGGATGACTGGGACCGTCGCAGGCTCGGTTTCGCCACCGGCGACAGGGGCGTGCGCATCGCGCGGGTGCTCTACGGCCTCGCTCTCATCGCCTTCGGCCTGTCCCATTTCTTCTACGTGCAGTTCACCACGCCCTTGGTGCCCACCTGGCTGCCCATACATGACGCCTGGGCCTACATCACCGGCACCACTTACCTCGCGGCGGGCGTGGCGGTGCTCACTGGCGTGTTGGCGCGGCTCGCCGCCGCGCTCTCGGCCCTGCAGATGGGATTGTTCCTGCTGCTGGTGTGGCTGCCCCTCGTCGCTGCCGGCAAGATGAGCGACTTCAACTGGGGCGAGCTGGTGGCCACGTGCGTCCTGACTGCGGGCGCCTGGGTCGTGGCGGACTCATATAAAGGGATGCCCTGGCTTTCCATCGGAAGACCTCAGCACTCCTCGTCCTGAAGACGCGGGTATGATGGCCTGACCGTCCGCAGAGGCGGCTGGGGAGCATCTCACGTGAAAGCCATCGTCTACAGCGAGTACGGCGCGCCCGAAGCCGTACTAAAGCTCGGGGAAGTTGAGAAGCCCGTCCCCAAGGACGGCGAAGTGGTGGTGAAGGTCCGCGCCGCTTCCGTGAATGCGCTGGACTGGCACTTCGTGCGCGGCCAGCCTTATCTCGCCCGCATCATGATGGGTCTGCGCAGACCCAGGATCAAAGGCCTCGGGGTGGACGTCGCCGGCCTGGTCGAGACAGTGGGCGCAGGCGTGACCGATCTCAAGCCCGGTGACCCGGTGTTCGGGACCTGCCGCGGCGCCTTCGCCGAATATGCCTGGACCAAGCAAGACCGCCTGCTGCCGATGCCAGCGGGCCTCTCCTTCGAGGAAGCCGCTGCGGTGCCCATCGCCGGCTTCACGGCACTGCAGGCGCTGCGTGACGTGGGCAAGATCCGCGCCGGGCAGAAAGTCGCGATCGACGGCGCCGGCGGGGGCGTGGGCGGCTTCGGCGTGCTGCTGGCCAAGGCCTTCGGCACCGAAGTGACTGCCATATGCGGCCCCGGGAACCTCGACCGGATGCGCGCCCTCGGTGCGGACCACGTGGTGGATCACACCCGCGAAGACTTCACCCGCAAAGGCCAGCGCTATGACCTCATCCTCGGCGCCAACGCCTTCCATTCCCTGCTCGATTACCGACGCGCCCTGGCTCCCGGCGGGATCTACGTCATGACCGGCGGCGGCGGGGCCCAGATGCTCCAGGCCATGCTGCTGGCGCCGTTGCTGTCCATAGGCCAGGACAGGAAGCTCAGCATGAAGGGCGCGAAGGCGGTCCGCCACGACCTGCTGACACTGAAAGAACTGCTGGAAGCCGAGAAGATCAGGCCATCCATAGATCGGCGCTATCCACTGAGCGAAGCGGTGGAGGCGGTGAAGTATCTTGAAGCGGGTCATGCCAGAGGCAAGGTCATCGTCACCGTACCTTGAAGATGTCGTCTCCCAGGTCATCTCTCTAGCTGCGTGACGGGCTGGGCAATTCAATGTCGCGGGAAGCCTGTGCGCCAGTGCACTGAAACATGCCGCCGACCCATCTATGCTCCTGAAGACCTTCAGGAGTATCCCAAATGAAAACAACCTTAGCCCTTCTCATCGCCCTCTTCTCAGTCTCTGCTCTCGTCACCGGTTGCGCCAGCACCGATTCAGGCCAATCCGTATCGCAGACGACGGACCCGACGGCCCAACGCGGCGTGATCAAATCCATCAACCAGACCAATGAGGACCAGAGCGGCCTCAATGTCGGCACGCTGATCGGCGGCGCCATCGGCGCGGTCGCCGGCCATCAGTTCGGCAACGGCCGGGGCAACACCGCAGCCACCGTCGCCGGCGCAGTCGGCGGCGCGGTCATCGGCACCCAGGTGGACAAGAACAGCCAGGCCCAGATGTTCAAGATCGGCGTGCGCCTGAACGACGGCAGCATGGTGACCGTGAACCAGAAGGGCAGCGTGGCTGACCTGAAGGTCGGCCAGCGGGTTAAGATCGTGGACGACAAGGTCTATCCGGTCTAACTCTATACTCTGAGCCTGTCCTGATCGCTACAGGATCCTGATAGCGGCAGGACAGGCCTATCTGGCTTAATACTCTCCTGCCGGGATCGTCCCGGCCAGGAGAGACCATGAGCAAGCTGCCCTCCCAGTCCACCTCCCAGTCGATCAAGACCGCTGAATTCCGCCGTCTCCATGGCTCACGTCCGCTGGTGCTGCCCAATGCCTGGGACGCCGCCTCCGCGCGATTGATGGAAGACGCCGGCGCCAAGGCCATCGCCACTACCAGCGCCGGCATATCCTGGAGCCACGGCTGCAACGACGGCCAGACCCTCACCCGAGACGAGATGCTGGCGGCCATCGGCCGCATCGTGCGCCGGGTACAAGTGCCAGTGACGGCGGACATCGAGGGCGGTTACGGCAGCGGGCTCCCGAGCGACGTGGCCGAGACGGTCCGCGCAGTAGTGGCGCTCGGCATCGCCGGCATCAACCTCGAGGATTCCCCCGGCCGCACCGGCCAGAAGCTGCTGGAGCCTGAAGAACAGGCGGCGCGCATCGCGGCCGCCCGGGAAGCGGCACGCGCGAGCGGCTGCGATCTCGTGATCAATGCCCGGGTCGATGTCTACATGCTCGGGGTGGGCGCGCCGGAGACGAGGCTCGCGGAGACCTGCCGCCGGGCTGCCCTCTACCGCGCGGCCGGCGCCGACTGCGTGTTCGTGCCGGGCGTGATCGACCGGGACACCATCGCAGCGCTGGTGGCAGGTGTCGGCGGGCCACTCAACATCATGGCGATGCAGGGCGCACCCAGCACGGCTGAACTGGGCACGCTCGGCGTGGCCCGAGTGAGTTCGGGTCCCTTGATCACACAGGTCGCGTTCGCAGCCATCCACCGCGTGACGCGTGAACTGCTGGAACAGGGCAGCTACGGCGAAGGCGAAGCACTACCTTCGTTCAGCGACCTCCGGGCCTTGTTCACTTAGCATCGCTCAGGCGGCGAAATGCGGGGCAGCGCACGGACCGTGCGCCTGCAAGCCATTAACTTGCTCAGAGGCACCTCTAGAGCAAGGAGATGAGCATGAAACATCTGTCGGTAACCCTATCGGGATTACTCTTAGGCCTGGCAGCGTTCACTGCGACTGCGCAGCCGCCGAGCACCACGCCCAGCGCCACACCCACCAGCCCCAGCATGCCGACCAATCCGAATCCGGCCAGCCCGAACACGACGCCGTCTCCGACCTATCCGAACACGCCGCCCTCGCCCACCAATCCGAACCGCCCGGTCAGGCCTCCGAGTGGCACCACTCATTGCCCGCCGGCTGGGACGCCGCCCTACACCTATCATGCTGCTCCCGCCTCTTCGACGAACCACATGTCCACGCCGCCGCCCACTGCCTCGACCGGCTTGCCGCCCTGCGGCTGAATCCAGTCCGGCTCCGGCGATGAAAAAGGCCGCTTCGGTGATCCGAAGCGGCCTTGTACCTCAAGCTCCGATGCAAAAGCCATCGAGCACCTTCATCTCTATTGCTGTTGGCAATTCACTCCGATGTCGCAGCCACCTCCCCCGCCGCCGCCTCCGCCGCCGCCACCACCGGTATTCAGGGTCACGGTCTTGAGCGGGGACCAGGTGCCCTGGGTCAGGTTCTGGTAATTCACGTGGAATGAGGTGTACCCAGTGCGCAGCGACGTGGGGATAGTAGCCGTGACTGATGCGCCCGAACACGACACGGCTGAGCCCGTCACATTGGCGAGGAGCGCATTGGTGGTCGGATTGTAGAGCCCCACTGCACAGGTCCCGCTCCCGGTCGCACCATCCGTGACACTGAGCACGAGGCAGGTGTTGCTGGTGCATTCCGACCCGGTGGTGATGGTCGGCGTCATGCCCACCAGCGACACGAGCTGTTTCGCCGAGACCTGCCCAGTGCTCAGGCTCTCGAATGCGATCTGGACGCTGGTCTGGTGCTGAGCCACGGATGATGGGATGGTGAACACTCCCTCATCGGCATTGCAGAAGGCATCGGCATCCTGCACGGTGGCGAGGAGCGTCCCACCGCCGGGACCGTAGATCTTCAGAGCGCACTTGATCACGGTGCCCCCACTCGCCGCAAGACTGTTCTTGTCCGGCGTCCAAGCCTCGGTGGCCATGACCCAAAGACAATTCTCATCGCCGCAGACGGACTGCTGCCCGGCTGCCGTGGTGGGGCCTACCTTGATTATGGACGGCGCCGCGATGCTCGCAGCGCCGCACGCGTGGGTATAGCAATCACCGAACTCGAAGATGTCCGTGTCCGCGCCGAACGTGCTGGAGCTCGAGAGCTGGTAGAACTCGTCGCCGTCAGTATCCACGTTCCTGTGCTGGAATATCTCGTTGTTGTACAGCTGCAGTTGAGCCGAGTCGCTCTGAGGATCGTGTATCTCGTCCTGGTCGTAGTTGAGGGCGTAGGAACCGTAGTCGAAGGTGTTGTTCTCGAATACCGCCTCACCGATCGCGCCGGCCAGTTCCACATCCGGGTTCTCGTGCTGGTGGGTCTCCGGACCCTGGGCATAAGCCGGATCGCTGTCCACACCGCCGCCGTGGTACCAGAGCTGCCCTGCCGTAGTCAGTTGACCGGCGTCGATAGTGGTGCGATTCGGGTCGGGCGCATAGTAGACGCACCGAGCGGACAGGTCGCAGTCGCTGAACCTGTCATACCCATAGTTCTCTTCGAGAGTGTTCGGATCGTAGAAATCCATGTAGCCATTCATGAAAGTGTTGCCATAGAACACGAAATCACCCGATCCCGGCTCTATGCCGATCTGCCCGCCGGAGCAACCCTCATGGCCGCTGCAGGGGAAGGGATCGCCGTGCTGATCATGGTCGAAGACGTTGTTGCTGATGTCCGAGGGGCGCGTGCCGCTGGTGGAAGTCAGCCCGTAGATGTGCAGCGCCGCGGCACGGGTCGCGAAGAAGAGGTTCCCTTCTACGCTCACGTCCGTACCCACGATGTCGAGACCCCGATAGAAGGAGTTCTCGACGACATTGTTCAGGAACTGGAACCGCGTCACGTCACCGGCAGAGACGGAGTTCCCCTGGGTGCGGTCTATGACCATCCCGGTTATCTTCACGTCCGTGGAAGAGGCGACGTTGATGGCCACGTTACAGATATGTGTCGGGATGGTCGGAAAGAAACACTCGGTATTCACGTCGAAATACTGTTCCACGCCGTCCTTGTCCGGCGCCTCCACCGTGACGAAGCCGGGAGACGGGCAAAGCTCGGTCTGACCGTTGATATCCGTATCATCTGCGCTGACCTTATGGCCGGTGAGGCCCTCGCCTCCCACGACGCTCCCTGAATACGGCGCACCGCAGAAGACGACGGTCGCCTTGACCTCCGGTTGGCCGTTACCGTCAAGGATGTAGTTGCCATCGCTGTCGGTCTTATGCACGGTCCCATAGACCTGGATCGGGTCCGTCGAGGCCGGCTCATCGTAGAGGGTGAAGTCGCGGATGGTGACGTTGGAAGAATTCTCGATGTCTATCAGCGTATTGTTGTAACTATCCCTGCGATGCAGCTCGGCGACCGTGGCAGGCGCAATGGGATAGCCGATGATGGAGACCGATGACTTGTGCAGGGCTGCGCCATCGAACACGATCTGGCATGCATTGCTGCCCGTGCATTCTATCTTGTCCGTGATCACGATCTGGGTCACGGGGCTGGGGCTGGGCTTGTTCTCCAGCAGCAGCACGCAGGCCTGGAAGGCCGCCAGTGTGCCGGCTTCGCAGGCAGTAGGGTCGGTGGCATAAGGGTCAGCCAATGCTGATCGGGCTGGCAGAAGACAGGCGAGAAAGAGCAAAACAGAAGATAGCTTGAGGGCGTGGCGAAGCATGAGTCCTCCCTGATTGTTATTGGGAAATCGAGACCAAAGACAGAATTAACCCCTGCCGGCAGTATTGCACGGCAAAAAGTCAGAACCAAGAACCCCCTGTTACATCCCTCAGAAAATGCCCCCGGCGGGCTAGTCGCCCATCACGGAGGCGGAATCATGCCGATGGTCTTGAGCCACGGCGTCACAAGATCAGGCCAGTGGGTGATGGGGAGCTTCGTCGGCCGCAGTCCGAACGCATGTCCGCCCTGTGCGTAGAGATGCAGCTCCGCCGGGACGCCGGCATCCTTCAGGGCCCCGTAGTAGACGTAGGTCTGCTCCACGCCATCGACGTCATCATCCTCGGCTTGCAGCAGGAAGGTGGGCGGCGTGTCCTTCGTGACGGGGACGTTCGGATTCAGCCCTTTCTTGGCGGCGAGATGCCCCGGATAGATCGCCACCGCGAAGTCCGGGCGGGCGCTCTCCTGGTCGGCCGCGTCCACCGGGGGATAGAGACGATGCGCATAGTGCGTGCTGATGGACGCCACCAGATACCCGCCGGCCGAGAAACCCAGCACCCCGACCTTGTGCGGATCGACATGCCACTCCGCGGCATGGAGGCGCACCAACCCCATGGCCCGCTGCGCGTCTTCCAGCGCCTGGGTCGGCACCACGAGGTTGTCCGGGCGGCAGTTGCAGTGCCAGTCATAGGGCAGGCTCGGGACGCGGTACTTCAACAGCACGCAGGTGATGCCGTTGGCGTTGAGCCAATCGCAGACCTCCGTGCCCTCCAGGTCCATGGCCAGGATCTCGAAACCGCCGCCTGGGAACACCACCACCGCGGCGCCGGTGTTCTTGCCCTTCGGTGCATAGACCGTCAGGGTCGGCTGCGAGACGTTGCGCAGATACAGGTAGTGCCTGCCCGCGATCAGTTTCTCGCCTTCGGTCGTGCCCACTGTCTCCGGGCCCGGCATCGGCTGCGCATCCGGCACCTTACCAGGCCATAACGGCAGCTGGGTGTGCCCCGGCGAGGGCTGCCAAGCTGGCGCCTCGGCGCATAGCCCGCTGGTCGTGAAGGCCAGACAAAGGGAAAAAGCGAAAGACCTCATCATGGGCGTCACCCGTGGTGATCATGGACAGGGATGCTGAACGGGCCTTTAATTCTTGTATAGCCCCCTCCCTGGGGTTGGGGGGTGATCGATGACAATTTTTTAACAGGGTGGCGCGCGTAGAACCCATTCGAAACAGCGGAGGGGCGGTCAGGCGCCGCCCCTCCTGCAAGCGGATCAGTTGGACGGAGGGTCGGGCGGCGGCACGGGCGCATTGTAGTCCGAGCCGTCAAACTGGGCATCACCGCACTGGTTCTTCAGGTAATCGTTGGATCCGTTTCCCTGCGCCTTCAACTGCTTCTTGCATTGACCGACCTGGGACAGCAGGCCCTGAAGCTTCGCCAGCAGACGGTTGTGCTCCTGCAGCAGGTCCGCATAACGGCCGCGGGCTTCCTTCATCTGAGTGACCGCATTCTGGGTGTTCGTCGACAGATCGGTCGACTGGGTTAACAGCGATTGGCGCTGTTGCTCCAACTCGGCATCGTAGGCGTTGTCCTTGTCCCGGCGCTCGGCGAGTTTGTTCGCCTCAGCATCGAGGCTATCCGCCTCCTGGTTATACCCATCACAGGCGTCCGGGTTGTCCTCGGTCGTCTCGCAGATGGTGCCGTTGTGTGCGGCGAGGCGTTGCCCGAGATCCTGGTAGGCGCTGTGGAGGTCGGCCCGTTCCATGTCCTCGTTCTGCCGATCGGTCTTGTATTTTGCGACGTCGGATTGAAGCTGAGGCAGGACTTGAGTCTTGAGGCGGCTGTATTCCGCAGAGGCGTCCGCCCCGTCCTTGGATGCTTGCTGCAACCCGTCTGTATTGCCGCTGAGCGAGCCCTTCAGAGCGTCGATCTGCTCGGCGAGCGTATCGGCGGCCGCGATGGTCGCCATCCCCAACAAAGGAACCAAACACAGGTATCTGAGTTTCATAGCCCCTCCCCATTCCGTACTTTGGTGTTGTCTGTATCCCCATTCCCTCCGGGCGCGTCCGTCGTCCGTCCCCAATAAAGTATAGGCCTGGTTGGCCGGCTTAGCCGAGGGCGAAACTGGCGTAGCCGTAGATCGAGGCGCGCCGGGACAGCAAGCCTTGCCCGCCGCGCCGCATGTGCCGCGTGCTCCTCCTATATAGGAAACCGTGGCGCTCCAGCATGGGGCGGACCGCGGAGTTCGACTGCGGCGCGGTCACCTCGGGCGGCGCCGCGAACGGAAGCTCCAAGGCTGCCGCGAGCAGGGCTTCGGCATCCTCCGGCTGCTCCGCGAGCCAAGGACCTATGCGTTGCGATTGAGCAATCAGAAAACCCGTCACCCTGCCCTGCCCGTCCACCGAGACGAAGCTCCGATCGTGGAACTCTGCCAGCAGACTGCGTAGGAGGCGGCTGCGGTCCGCGCCCACGAGGCTGGCATCCAGCGCTGAGATGGCCGCATGGTCATCGAGCCGGGCCTCACGCAGCTTGGCGCTGCTGTTACTCGTTGCACCGGCACCTGCATCCGTGCGGACAAAGAGGTCGCTCTTGTCCTCTTCGATGAAGCCGTGGGCAAGATAGAGGGGATACCCCGCCGCGGTGGCATCCAGCAGCAGCATGGGGATCTGACGCTCATCCGCGGTGGCGAGCACGTGGCGCAGGATGCGCTTGCCGATGCCCTTCCCCTGGAATCCGGGGTGCACCACCATCAGTCCCAGATAGGCAGAGCTGCCGTAATCCGTGATCCCGGCCATGCCCACCGCCTGGCCCTCCATGCGCCCCAGCCACCAGCCGGCGGGGTCCATCTCCAGGTGCCGCTTCAAGTCATGGCCATAGGGCCTCGGCACCTTGAATGCCTGCTGCAGCAGCACGGTCGCCTCGGCGATGTCCGATGCGCTGAGCGCCGCGAGAGTGAGAGGAGTGCTGTCCATACTGCGGGCACTTTCTACGCGCACTGTGACAGGAGGGCAACGGCCAGATCGACGGGTGATGGGCGGAATCTGGCACGGCCCGGGCCCTTGCGCGGCGCGGGCCCGGCATGACCGGCCAGACGGACGGCGGCCCCGAATGGAAATTTCCTGCCATACTTGGGCTACAGGGCCTGACGATAGAACGCGCAGGGAGAACAGAAAGAGGGACAGCAAGGACGTCCGAGGTTCCCATGTTAAGGACACTCTTAGGCAAGCGACCCAAGGATCGGGACGCGCCCAGGATCGCCGAGGCCAAGCGCGGCATCCCCTACGACCCGACCCTGATCACCGCCCTCACCCATCAGCACCGCGAGCTGGTGATGTTGCTGGTAAAAGCCAGCAGCGCCGCCGAGCAGTGCTACTACGCCGAGGCGACCGAGGCCCTGGTGCAGTTCAAAGCCGATCTCGACGCACACCTCAAGCGCGAGGACAGCCAGCTCATCCCTTACCTGAGCCAGCATCTCTGGGGCGTGGGCATCGATGAACTGGTGCGCGACATGCGCGCCAACAGCTCGCACATCGAACGCACCGTCAAGAACTTCCTGGATAGCTACCTGTATAACCCGGTGGACGCCGAAAGCCTGCATGACTTCCTGATCGAGATCGAACGGGTGTGCGAGGACTTCAGCCAGGCGGTGGAGCGGGAAGAGATGGCGTTCTACACGCTCTACATGGCGCCCGAGGCCTATTGACCCTCTGGGGCTCCCTGGCAATCCTGGGGCGGGATGCTGCGCGGGCTCCGCGTTCTTGTATAGCCCCTCTCCGCTTTCACGATTGGAGGGGTCCAGATGTATGAATCTTTTGTGACAATGGGAGGGGATTGCGGAGAACCAGAAACCGTGGTCTGTCCCCTATCATTTGCGCGCCTGGGCCAGGGTCTCAACGAGGCTCTTGCGTATCTCGCCGCGGCGCTGCGGCGTATCGGACCAGGAGCACAGGGGCTTGCCCGCATCCAGCATCGCCAGCGCTTCCTGCGCCAGCGGCAGCGCCAGCTCCTTCTGCCCCAGCTGCACATAGGCATCGGCCACGTTGCTGCGGGCATCGATGGAATCCGGGTAGGCGAGCAGGTTCAGCTTGAAGACATCGAGCGCGGTCTTGAAGTCCCCCGCGCGTCCGTAATCCTCGCCGATGATGTCCACGTCCGCTTCCGGGAACAGCTGGACCATGGGATCTTTCTTGCGCGCCTCCTGCAACCGCTGCGTCACCTCCGCGACGGCAGCGTCACCGCCCCACTCCAGCTTGTCCAGTATCTCCGCCGCTGCCACGGCATCCACCGGCGCATGGCCCGGCGTCTTGATGAGCGTGGTCACGAACCAGTCCACGATCATGCCCGGCAGCTCGGGATGGGGCTTGAAGAGGTCGGTGCCGTGATCACCCGTGGAAGCCACCTTGTCCTGGTCCGAGAAGGCAGTCTCGTACCAGAGCCAGGGCGCGTCTTGGGATGCGGCGTAGCGCACCAGCCGCTTGCCGGGGCTGGCGGCGGTCACGTAGAGCAGTTCCATCGCTTCCACCGTGGGCGGGTACTCGTCCCGGTCCGAGACGACGAAGAGTTCCGGCGTCTGCGTCTCGTGCAGGTACTCGAGGCCATCCCGCACCGTCTCGCCGGACATGAGCACCATGGACTTCACCTGATCGGGGTGGCGGCGCACCGCCTCCACGCCGTTGACCACGCCCGGCCATCCCGCCATGCCGATGCCGATGTCGTCCTTCTTCACCTCCGGCTGCGAAGCCAGGTAACGGAAGCCCGCGTCGGCGTCATCCTTTGTGTGGGTGGTCAGGTCCTTGCGCTGCTCCGGGCTCAGCTTGTCGTAAGACGTGCCTCCGCTCTCGCCGTGCAGGCGCATGTCGTAGGTGAGGGTGTTGATCCCCGCGCCTGCGAGCTGCCGCGCGAGGCTATCCCAGCTCTGGCGCGTGCGGTTGCCCTGGTGCAGGAGCAGCACGCCGGGACCGGATCTGCCGGCGGAGTAATAGGTGGCCTTGAGGGGCGTGCCATCGGCGGACTTGATATCCACCACCCGCGGCGGTGGGGCACCGTCTGCAAGCGCGATGAGCGGGAACATCAGGCTGAGTAACAGGACGGGGATGCTGAAACGCATAGGACCCTCCGCAGACGACGGGATGCCATCCCATCATGGACCCGGTGGCTTGGGGTGATATTTCAGCTTAGACCCTGTCCAGGCGCCTGCTTCCGCTCACCGATGGCACCACTCCATCTGCTTCAGCTGGTCTTTTATAAGAACTTGCAGCTGCCCCGAAGCATCCTGGGGTTCGTCTGTATCGCCGCCGCACCCCAATCCCATCACATCGAATTCGGTATCACCCTTCTTGAATTTCCAGATGTCGTAAGCGCATAACCCTGTCCCCTCGCTACCCAAGACGCCTGTACCAATCTCCATGTCGGGCTTGTCATCCAAGGCCGACTTGCCCCATGCCCTATACCTATAGTGGGTCCCGTCCTCGTCATCTATGACGACGTAATGCTTGTCCGTGACGCAAACGTAGTCTGTCTTCCTGCTTTTAGATACATTCGCATCCTTCGGACGTTCCTGAAGGTTGATAGCCGCGATGCGGTAACGTGAACTATTCGACTTCCCGGTGAGAGAGACCCACACCACGCCATTGCCATACATGACCCCTTCCCAATTACACCAAAGCTGATCCGGCTTGTTATCCAGGACAGCCTTACGGGCGTAGTCAGGGAACATCTCATCAAAACGGGCCTGGAACGTCGCCGGCGTATCGATGGAGATGGTTACTCCAGAACCATAGTTGACACTGAGGGGGTAGTCAGACAACTCGGCGGCCGTCGCGGAATCGCCGTTCTGGATGGCCTTCCGCAATACACGGTCGAAGTTAAGAAAATCCTGCTTGTCTGTCCCGCCTGTGATCTTGAGGTCGCAAGATGGCCCGAGCAGGGTATCTGCGGCATGGGCGGGCGATATGACCAACACCAGCACTGCAAACAGTGCGACAAAAGCGTTCTTATGGTTCACGTGTACCCCTTTCCCAAGTCCCCATGGCAAAGCGCCCTGGATCGCTTCATCGTAGCTGTAAGAGCCGGATTTCTAAAGGCTAACCAGCCGGGCGAAAACTAAGCCTATACTTCAGGTGGGGTTAGATAAGGGAACCAGGGCAGGTTAATGCTCCTGCCAAACCTGCATTTCCGCCATCCATGGCGGTCAGAGGGGCGCCGTGGGAAGGCATCCATCCATATATCTGTTGGCAGCGGTACTCGCCGCTGCGAGCTTCAGCGCGTCTGCCACACCGCAAGGGGAAGCGGTACAGGCGCATGGGATTGGAATTAGTCAGCCGACGCTCAGCGCGGACGATGATGACGTCCCGCCTATGGAGATGAAAAAGCCAAGATACCGGGGTGGCTACGCCACCTTCCCGGCTTCACTTCCTGTTACGCCGGCCGGCCCGCCCGCGCTTTCCCTGCGCGGTCTCTCGTCGCTTGCGACTGCCCTCCCGATCCCGGCACGGCTCCGCCAGGTGATCTCTTCTAGTTCGAATCGAGTTTGATGCCGATCATGTTATAGCCATCCGAAAGAGTTATGACCTTTAGATGCCAGGGACTCACCTTGAGTTTTCCCGCATAGTCATCTAGTCCTGCGTCGCTATTCTCGGTTTCGACTTTGACGGCCAGAGCGTTGCCATGAATTGAACCAGTTATCTTGAATCTCGCCCAATCGGGATTCTTCTCGTCATATAACACGGCCTCAAAATGACTACCGTTCAAGGTCACTTTGCAAAGCCCTTGCTCGATGTTCCATGGCTGCCCAACGATTGCACCCGATTGGACCCAAGAGCATTTCTCAGCTCCATCCGCCCAACTCCCCCGACTCGCCAACAATGCGGGGAGCGCAAACCCTATAAGCGCATGCTGTAATTTCACGTGTACCCCTTTCTCAAATCCCTAGGGAAGCCCCAAGAAACAACATCATAGTAACGATAAGTCTTCGATTTCCAAAGGCTAATTGGCGGGGCAAAACTGCGCCTATACTGGGGTGGGGTTTAGGACAGGGAATCTAGGGACGGGTATGAGGGCTCATCCAAGCATCTACCTATTGGCCGTGGCGCTCGTCGCTGCGAGCTTCAGCGCGTCTGCCGCGCCGTCAGGGAAAGCGGTACAGGCGCATGGGATTGGAATTAGTCAGCCGATGCTCAGCGCGGATGATGATGACGTCCCACCGGTGCCCGACCCTGGCACCGCTCCTCCGCCGCCCGATCCGGGTACCGCGCCTCCACCCCCAGACGATCCGCCCCCTGCTCCCGATCCTGGGACTGCACCGCCTGCACCAGATCCCGGTACGGCACCTCCTCCTCCGGATGATCCTCCGCCGGCTCCGGACCCGGGTGAAGCACCGCCTCCTCCGGACTTGCAATGAAAGAGCTAAGACTACGGGGTGGCTACGCCACCTTCCCGGCTGCGCTTCCTGCTGCGCCGGCCGGCCCGCCCGCGCTTTCCCTGCGCGGCCGCTCACCGACGGCGAAGCAGAGCTTCGCCTTTACGGCTCGCCCGGCCCCCGGCACCGCACCACCTCCTCCCGATCCGGGCACGGCTCCGCCGCCGCCAAACTTTCGTTCCTCCTAACCGCTGATAGCTACTTATAGGCCCCCAAAAAATGGACAAGAAAACGATAAATCGCCTGAGAAACATACAAGTCGCTGTCGTCGAGTTGAGCACCAAAGATGTTGCTCACGCAGAATTGGGCACAGTGAATGGATTTGCAGAAGCCGAGGCGGCCAAGCAGATGATTTGTGACTCAGTAGGAAGCATCTATGATCGCGCGCTTGAAATTGGTGATATAGACGAGACTCGGGCTAATGCCGTGACCGGCGCGGTTGTTTCCCACCTATCGGAACTAATTTCTGCGGCTACTGAAATTGACATTTTGGCCAAAAGTGGTGTTCATAACTCCAACTATCCTTCAGAACGTAAGGCGCTCATAAGAAAATTTGTGGCCGCAGTCGAACAGATTAAAAATGTCATCGCACCTCTCGAATACGAAGTTAGATTTGCGACTATTGCAAACAAGATTCCGGATGGCGCTCTTTTAGAGAACATTCGCAGTGAAATCGAGACTGAAGTTCATAAGGTGCAGACAAAATCTGCAGAAATACAGAAGATTCTTGATAATCTTCAGACACAAACAGCTACGAAGAGCGTTGAAATTAGCACAAGCGGTTTTAATGGATTAGCACAAGATCATTTCAATTATGAAATGGGCTGGTTCATAGCGCTAGTAGTGGCATGGCTCGCTCTCGTCGTAGCGATAATATTTGCTGGTTTTCACGAATTCAATTACGACGACCCACGCCATATTGCGGAAGCTATTTTGCAACGTATTTTAGTAGTTAGCCTTCCAGTACTATTCATGAAAGTATGCCTATCGAAATACAACACGGAGAGAAATCTCCGGATTGTATATAAGCATCGGGCTACCGTTCTCGATCAATACAAACTATTTGAAAGCGCCATCGGCGATGATCACGCAGCAAAGAATCAATTTAGGTTGGAAATTGCTAAATACATATTTTCCGATCCTCAGACGGGATATTTACAATCAAGTCCGAGTCCTGCAGATATAAATGTGAATCCGGTTGTAAGTATCGCGGATAAATTGTTTAAGCCATAAAACTAGCTTCTTTTGGCGCCGCACCGCCGCCGCCAGCGGTCTTGTTACGTGACAAACGGGGACGACCAATCTGATGTCCGATACGAACTGCTTCGTTCAGCTATCTACTTCCCTTGAACCTTGGGTTATCGGGTTCTTGGGCCTCTATATTGCGCTTAACCAGTGGCGTACTTCTAATCGGCAGACCGAAATCGCTGCCAACAAGCTTAAATTCGACTTGTTCCAAAGTCGGATTGCGATTTACGAGGCGGTCCAGGAATTATTCCTTAGCATCAATCGAGGTGAAACTGCAAAGTCAGTAGAATTGAACAAGTACTTCCTATCTATCCACCAAGCCCGTTGGCTGCTGGATGATGAGTTATACAAGTATCTGGAGAAAGACGTAGTTTCAAAGATTAGGGAGCTTAGGCGTCTGGATCTGACAATTGGGAGACTCGCGCGGACGGAAAAGCAGGAAGAACGTGAGCGTTCGCTAGATGCGCAAGAACAACTATTCGATTGGTTCTACAAGCAGATGGACGACTTAGACCGCAAGTTCGAACCGTTCCTTAGACTGCAGCATTAATGCCTTAGATGCGCCTCCTCGCTTTTCTCACAAATTAGGGGAAGACCATACATGAACAAGAAGGAATACCAGAAAATTATTCAAACGATGACAGAACTAGCTACCCTCGACGCGAAACAGCGCAAATTGAATAAAATATTATCTATCACTGAAGACACACAGTTGAAGAAATTTCCGATTCCATCGATAACCACGTTAGAAAATGCTTATGTTGCCGCTGTGTCACGAAAGGCTGGCAATGACAAAACTCACCGCGTGAATACAGCCGTTTCCCCTTATAAAGAACTATACAGTTATTGCGAAAGCTGTCTCGCATCGATTGAACCGCAATGGCAAATTCTTGCGAAGCAACATGGATGGAAACCATAGTAAATATTTTGGCAACGACACCATGCCGCCTCACGAACAGTCCAGAGCCCCCTCCTAAGGGCGCCATCTGCTGCTAGATCCTTAAAGCTCAAAACGCGGCGGCTCCACAAGCGAGTACTCATTGTATCGATGAAGGATGCTTTCACTTTTTCGCAAATCTACGCCGAGTTTGTCAAAAAGCGAAATAATAAGCAGTATTTCAATGAAGCCCGTCATCTCTTGGATGAGAAAATCGTCTACCTCATAGTCATTTGCATGGCTGATATCGTTGCGTAACTTGCAAATCGAACCAATATCCTTTTTTTGCAACCCCCATCTCTTGGTGATGTCACCTGGAATAGCCTCAAAGACGTCCCGAATACATTTTTCTGTGTTATATCGGGAGGCATTGAATTTCGGGAGCCGTTTAAGAAATGAACCGACCGTCTTCGCATCACCAAAATACTTCACCAAATATGGCTTAGCTTTATCTGAAAGTTTCTGCAAGGCTTGTTGATCGAAGTAAAATCGCTCCTTAAAACACAAAGATTCAAGGACTCTGAAATAACCTAGAAATCGCTCTTCGATATTATTTAGTCTCCTATATCGTACATACTTCTCAAAATAACGTCTCTCTCTTATATCTAGCGCGAAATACTTTGCAAATGCAGCTAACGGAAACTCCGGCAGTTCGGATTGATCAGATCTTAGATTAAGACTTAGTGGGAATAAGACAGATCTACCTTCGCGTTTCGGGTATTTATCGCGTGGATAGTAAACGGTCGGAGTACTGGCCCACCTTCCTCCGGAGGTTCGATATAAGAATGTTATCTTTTCTATCGTCAGCTCTCCTCCCGTAATGAAGGCAAATAAAATATATAGCTCTTCCATTAACTCTATTGCTTTAGCGGGGCCACATTCGCTGGCAAAGCCAAAAGTGAGAGAGGGCGGGAAGGCTATTCCAGCTTTGTATTCGGTGAGGGAATACGAAAAAGAAAGATTGTAACCAACGCCTATCGATCCAATATTTGGGATTGAAACAAGAAATTCTTTTAGTAAATCCGGTTGCTCAAGTAATGCGGCTCTGTTGTGCTCTACCTCCATAATCTTATCTTGAGTGGAGGTGTAACCAACCCAATTTGAAATTGTCATTGACCGTATATCGACACCATAGAACGCTAATTTGCTCCCAGCGCCTTTGGCGAAATATATGACATGCTGCACTTCGTAAACATTCTCAAAAAACCCTATATGTTTTGGCTGCCGTTCAACTGTGCTAGTCCATCCGGATATTGCTTTCAAACCCACTAATAAAAATGACGTGTTTAGATCACGGCATCTTAGCGTCTCTAAATTTCCCCACGGAGGCCTCAGGCCGCGATCTTCGGAGATCTCTCCCATAATCTTAAGCTCTATGCGTCTAGGCGTGAGGCTAAGTACTGCCGCATAGTGAGAACTCTCATATTCGACGTTTACATGAAATGTGTAAGAGTTATCAAGAAAAAGTTCATCGATATGCATGTCTTCCATGACTCCCTTCGATCCAGGGGTAATAATTCAGAATTAGTCCAGCTAGGATTTTTTGGCGGCGTATCCACGCACAAAACCGCGGTACAAGCCACACATCACAGCTATGCCAAGCGCGCAAGCAAGCCCAACACCACTCTGCCACCCTGGGAATCCTAGAGAGATTGCGCCTAAAATGATAATTAGATAAATCAGCGGCTTCGCCACGTGATACGACCAGTGGTAGGAGTCATCTTCCATGGTCACTACCCCTCACGAATAACCTCTACTTGCCAAATTGACGTCTTAGTGGCTCGTTCCATGGCTATCTCTTCTAGACAAGCTTCCAAATAACTGCGACACAGAATAAGAAAAGTGAAAACGCCTGCAATCCAGTAACTATTGAATGAAGTTGCGATAAGGCGAAATTTACCTTCGTTAGCAACAAGATTCCAGCTGCTCCATCCTTGGCTATATCTTTCGCCGCACTTTTGTAAGGCCAAAGCATCGGCGAGGCGACCTCGGTTAACACATCTTTTAGTTCGAGCTGTTCTCTATAGATAAGATTATTGACTTCCGCATATTCTTTAAGGGGCGCGGTTTGCACTTCATACTGCTCTATTATCTTCGGCGTTTCCTCCCGTAGAAAGCTGCGCGTAGCTCTAACCCTTTCCAGCGGTACGAATAAATACTTTGATATAAGACCTAAACCAATGCTGACTAGCAAGAATAGAAGGGGCCACATCAGAGTGGATTTGGGCGATAATGCGATTTCCGCTGAATCACCATGTATGGCGATAAAGACAAATCCAGCTGCAGCAGCTGCTATCAGCCACGTACTGTATCTATCACTAGCAGCAGCCGCATGTGCGCCCGAGTTCCACAGCACGTCTAGATACTGCGCTTTTATTCCATTCATTACTTTCGCTACTTCATCGTCTAGCTTTTTCTGAAAATCAACTGATTCAACTGTTTTCATATCCACTCCCCCCAATGAATATTTATTTCATTGTCGTTTTAACTTAGCTCCATTGCTTCAGTGACTCAATCAATCATGAAAGCGATCTGATCGCTTTTCCATTTAGATATTCAGAAGCCTGCACGAATACTCACGAGCCCCATAGTTAACTGCCAAGCTCTCGGATATTTCTTTCCAATTACCAGCTGGCTCTCCATTCCCATGATTTAGACCCATGCAAGAGCATTCACATTCGTAACCTTTAGCATTCCAGCACGCAGGAGCACATTTTTGCTGTCTATTAAAAGGTTGAATCACATACACGCTTCCATACTTGTGAATCGCGCGGTCAACAAGATCATCAAACCACGCCACAGGAGCTTCCCAACAGGTATATTTCCCATTCCAGACAGTCTTTCTCTTGTGCCCCTCCTGAACCCATTCTCGATTTGTGGAAGAAAACGGCAGTCGAACCAAAATCGGCTCAGGCCTAGGGCGCCGGAAAAGAACTGGTATCTTCCCCTGCCGCCAAATACGCTTAAGCATTTCGTCTTTAATGTTCATTTCACCCTAGAACGGTCGCCCCAAGTTCCACTGGAACGGATCAGCAGACCGAAAAACTAAAGCGCTTCAAACCCCCACTGTTTCCACTTGTCTATATGTTTGTCGTAGTGCTTGCTGGGCAAGCCCACAACTAACAAACTTCTGGCTCTCGTCATGCCAACGTATGCCAATCTCCTGTCCTCTGTATTCGTGTTAGTTACTATTGAATTGACTATGTCGTTGAAGAACTTATCGGTGCCCAACAATAGTACGGCGTCAAGACTTTCTCCTTTTACTTTATGGATAGTCTCTTGACGAATCGTCGGAAAGAGCGGTTCAGGAGTAAAGAGCGGCATCTCAAACTGGTCTGCCTCAAGTCCAGTTTTCTTAATCTGCAACCCTAGCTTAGGTTTTTCATCGATGCCAATATCGACTAACAATACGCTTAAATTCGTCTTAAGTTGTTCTATCCAGTCTTCGGCGCTTAGTCCTATTGACGGCAGCCCTGATGGATACTTAACAAAGCGCCAGATAGCAATTCTTGCAATGCGAGAGCGCTCACAGTCCGGTTGTTCATCAATTAATTTCCATAGGTCATCTTTCTTTGAAAGCTTTCTAACAACACTTTCTACCGTTTTAAATGCATATTTATAATCATGATGGAAATCTCTAAAGAATGCGGCTCTGGCCAAATCCTGGGTTTGACCTCTCAACTCTGCATAGATACTTTCACCACGGATTGATTCAAGTTGGCCGTGTCCTCGGCACAGTATTGCGCTCCGATCCTTGTCTAAATCACACAGAGGCAGAAGTTTTTGGAATTCTGCAATTGAACGGTTGAAAACCTTAGAAGTTTCCCTAACAACATAGGCTTTTCTGGAAGTTCCGCTATCTTCTCCCCTACCTGTAAACATCGCATTTGTACCAATGTTACGAACTGCGTCAGCTATGCGATTACTGCACCGAAATGATTTACTCAGTGGCTTCTCAGATATCCCCCATTTCTCTCTCAATACGAAAAGTGACTCCGGATCTGCCATGCTAAATTCAAATATGCACTGGTCCGGGTCTCCTATGAGCGTTATCTTCGACCCTGCCTCTCTGAGAATTTCGAGGATTAGCAACAACCACTTATTGGTATCCTGTGCTTCATCAACGATAATTTCTGGAAATCGTCTAGCGAGGATTTTTGCTAAATGAGGTCGGGTAGATAACAACATGCACGCCCAATAACCACGCTGTGCATGGGTATACCGACCAGTTCGCAATAGCTCCTTAACGGCGCTTGCACCATCTAGCGCCTTACCTCCGGATTTTATGCTCGCCCTAAATTTCACGTCCTCCTTATCCACAAATGGAACTATCTCCCAGGCTGGCACTGGTATATTTTGACCGGAGCCTAGTGTCGTCCAAGCTTGAAGCTTCTGGTTGGCCCAGTCCCCGGGGCGGGCTGCTACAAATAACTTAGGGCGTTTTGTTGACTTTTCGATTAGATGCCCAAATGTCGAAAACAAAAACCTTTCCAGAAAAGCATCAAAAGTTCCGAGATAGTTCGGATCAGACAATAGCTTTTGCATACCCACTTCATGGGTCGCTCTGTAAAACTCATGGATAGCTGTATTCGTAAATGAGAGGAGCGCAATGCCGCCCACCTTGTAAGGCCAGTTTGCGCCTCTCCAAATAAATCGCCGGCACGATGTCCATGTCTTGCCACTGCCAGGAGCAGCTCTAAGTAGAAATTCTAAGTCTCCAGAGAAGATAGCGTCCTGCTGCTCCGCAGTCGGATTCTGAGCAACTATTTGGCTTTGCAATTCCTCAATTATTCCCATGACCAATTCACTTATGTCGCGCCCAAAAACTCAAGGGCGCGCTTAATGTAGGCCGGTATTTCGGCGACAGGCACTTTTAGCGTTGGCGCATCTAAGAGCGCCGCCAGTTCCTGAGCGAACTCGCCTTTTGACGTGTTATTTCTCAAAAACTCTTCTAAGAATTTATTTGCTTTCTGATCATTGCCACTAAGTAACGCGATGTCACTTCTAAGTTGCTTTCCATTTAGCGGATGAATCATCTCGAAAGCCGTCAGCATAAGTGCCAACATAGTGGGCGCCCGCGCCAATTCATGCTCAAACGTTATTTCAGAGTATTCCACTCTCAAGTTATTAATGTGTAACTCGTTGGCCTTAAGAGTTTTTGTGGTATTCGACAATTCAGCACCAAGACTTTTGCAGTCGCCGTCCGTCAGAATTGCAATGGGCACTGTTATTCTTTTATCTCCAAATAAGGGAAGGAAAGTGTTGAAATTCAACCCGTCAACATTCAATACAGTAACCGCGCCTTTCTTTAAGGAAATTCCTAGGTGTTTTGCCAAAAGCGGAATTATTAATGCCTCAGAGATTCCTTCAACCATTAATATGCGCTTAGCGAAAAAAAGTTCGCCACGTGTTGCATCAAGAAATCTCTGAAGCTTTTTCTTTAATCCTTCATCAATAGCCAGAGAACACATGGATACTACTCGTATCTCTCCATTTGTTTCGAACATAGACACTACTGAGTCAATCGGAGCTTGACTGGCCAATATAGGTGAGTGGCTGCTGGCGATTACTTGCACGTCGTTGCCACTGTTTTGAGCCGATACTTGTGCGAGGTAGTCTAGAAGCAACACCTGCAAGTGTGGATGCAAGTGAGCTTCTGGCTCTTCGATTAAAATCGAGCGATAGGCATAATTATCACCTCGGCGCAAAGTGCCCAAAGTAGCTGATGTGAAGATTAGGTTGTTGTAGCCAAGTCCATTCAAAGAGAATGGCAGTTCGTCTACACGTGGTTGAAGACCAGCAATTATTCGATGGAAGGTTGGATCAGTAAAAATTAGCTCTGTTTCCTGAGAAAGCTCTTTACCCGCAATTAGGAGCATCTGATCGTTAATGTCCTTCTTCGCAGCAACAACCTGCTCCAATTTTTGGATTGCCTCATTTGCGTTCTTTGCAATACCCTCGAACTTCTCGTAGTCAGATTCTTCAGTGATGCTGTCAATCAAACGAGACACTTGGGAATTCCGACCTGGTCGCAGACCCGACTCTGGATCCCGAAGGGGACGAAGATATATCGATGATATGAAATCGTATACTTTGGAAGGGAGCATGCCGCCTTCAGTTTCGCCTCCCCACATTTTGACGCTTGATCTTCGAGAATGTTTGTTGAATTCGACTCGTGCATTGAATCGGATTTCGAATTTTCCATCTCCAAGATCGATGAGGCACTCTTGGAAATTTACTTCATCTTCTTCTTTCAAATCGCAAAAAGTACAAGACACTTCTATTGGCAAGTAATCCGAACCATTTTTAAAGTCGTCTTCATTCAATCTCAACGTCTCAAAGTCTCTGCTCGAAAAGAGCAGTAGTCGCAGCGCATCTATGACCGCAGTTTTGCCGACGTTGTTTTCGCCAACGATTACGGATAGGCCACGGGGAAAATTGATGGTTAGTTCTGAAATCTTTCGGAAGTTCTTTATCTGTAATTCCCTTAAACGCATATAGCACCATCCCTTGGAGCAAGAACTGGGGATCCCCTAATACATGCTAAGCACTCTTGCCGTTTACTCCAAGACCCCTTGGATGCCGCCGAGCACTGAAGCTCGCAAGGCTGGCCCGCAGGGGCGAAGCCAGGGGCCGCGGCGCAGCCGCGGGCGGGCGTACAGGGCCCTATAGGGGAGTACGCCCTGGGCTTTCAAGCGGAGCAGGATCGTGCAGCTTGAAAGCGAGCCCTCAAGAGAGTTTTTGCAGCTTCGTGGCAAATTCCAAATCCTCGGTCTTCCACGCCATCACAGTCTTATAGCTCTGTTCCAGCCAGCTCAATAGATTGATGCGTAGCGCCGGAGGGGAGACAGGCTCAGTGACGAATTCCATCTTCAGACATCTATCTGATTCGCTATCACGCCAGGCATATGCTCCGACGATAAAGGTCAGCGGTTCTTCGTTTTTCAGGTATATCTGAATCTTCCTGTGCAATTCATCAACTATCGTCAAGGATCGTTCCGGCCAAGCGTGATCGTTGCTGGAAAACTTCATCTTGTGATTTTCAGCGAAGGCCCTAATCACTGGGTCAAGCTCAACAAGCGGAGCCTCCAAACGGTCCCACTCTTCTTTAGGTCCGTGATGTCCATTCGGCATGACTTCTCTCCCGTGTTGTCTAGATTCTAACGCCCAACCCGTAGCGCGCGCCGAGCACTGCCGCGAGCAAAGGCAGCCCGCCAGGGGCAAAGGCAGGAGCCGAGCCCGCGCGAAGGGCCAAGGATGGCCCGTGAGCGCGGCTCTGCTGCGAGCAAGGAGCGGAGGGACGGCGCTGCTTCGGCGCCCCGCGCTCCGGGAGAATGGTTTGGGGCACCTTTGCCGAAACAAAGGTGCCTCGCTCCCGGGAGGGAGTGAAATGCGACTTAGGCAGGGATGCCGTTCCCAAGATCACGGGGTAGCTCCGCCACCTCCCCGACTCCACGTCCCTGTTCCGTCGGCCGGCCCGCCCGCGGTCCTGCGCGGTCGCGCGCCGCATGCGGCGCGCCCATGTCCCCACCCATGCCCATCTGATGCGGAATGGCCGGCGCATAAAAGGAAAGGCCCCACTCTCGTGGGGCCTTCCATTTAGTCGATTTCGAATCAGCGTCTGCTGATTAGAAATCCATATCGCCGCCCATTCCGCCTTGCGGCATCGCGGGCTTATCTTCCTTCGGCAGTTCCGCCACCATGGCCTCGGTGGTGATGAGCAGGCTCGCCACGGAAGCGGCATTCTGCAGGGCGGTGCGGGCGACCTTGGTCGGGTCCAGCACGCCCATCTCGACCATATCGCCGTACTCGTCGGTAGCGGCGTTGTAGCCGAAGTTGCCCTTGCCGTCGAGCACCTTGTTCAGCACCACGTCCGGCGCCTGGCCGGCGTTGGCGACGATCTGGCGCAGGGGCTCTTCCATGGAGCGCAGCAGGATGGAGATGCCCATCTGCTGGTCTTCGTTCTCGCCCTTGAGCTTGCCGATGGCCTGCTTGGCGCGCACGAGCGCGACGCCGCCGCCGGGGACGATGCCTTCTTCCACCGCAGCGCGGGTGGCGTGCAGGGCGTCTTCCACGCGGGCCTTCTTCTCCTTCATCTCGATCTCGGTGCTGGCACCGACCTTGATGAGGGCCACGCCGCCGGACAGCTTGGCGACGCGCTCCTGCAGCTTCTCCTTGTCGTAGTCCGAGGTGGTGTCCTCGACCTGCTTGCGGATGGCTTCGACGCGGGCCTGGATGTCGGCCGCCTTGCCGGCGCCGTCGATGACCGTGGTGTTCTCCTTGTCCACGATGACCTTCTTGGCTTCGCCCAGGTCAGCGATGCTGGCCTTCTCGAGGGTGAGGCCCAGCTCTTCGGAGATGACGGTGGCCTTGGTGAGGATCGCGAGATCCTTCAGCATGTCCTTGCGGCGGTCGCCGAAGCCGGGGGCCTTGACGGCCACGACCTTGACGATGCCACGGATGGTGTTGACCACCAGCGTCGCCAGGGCTTCGCCTTCCACGTCTTCCGCCACGACCAGGAGGCTGCGGCCGCTCTTGGCCACGCCTTCCAGCACCGGGAGCATCTCGCGGATGTTGGAGATCTTCTTGTCGCAGAGCAGGATGTAGGGCTTCTCGAGCTCAGCCGTCATGGCGCCCTGGTTGTTGATGAAGTAGGGGGAGAGGTAGCCGCGGTCGAACTGCATGCCCTCGACCACTTCCAGCTCGTCCGTCAGCGCCGAGCCTTCCTCGACGGTGATGACGCCTTCCTTGCCGACCTTCTGCATCGCCTGGGCGATGAGCTTGCCGATCACTTCATCACCGTTGGCGGAGATGGTGCCCACCTGGGCGATGGACTTGTTGTCGGCGGAGGGCTTGGAGAGCTTCTTCAGCTCGGCCACGGCCTGGATGACGGCCTTGTCGATGCCGCGCTTCAGGTCCATGGGGTTCATGCCGGCGGCGACGGCCTTGAGGCCCTCGCGCATGATGGCCTGGGCCAAGACGGTGGCGGTGGTGGTGCCGTCGCCCGCCTCGTCGGAGGTGTGGGAAGCGACTTCCTTCACCATCTGGGCGCCCATGTTCTCGAACTTGTCCTTGAGCTCGATCTCCTTGGCGACGGAGACGCCGTCCTTGGTGATCGTGGGGGCGCCGAAGCTCTTGTCCAGCACCACGTTGCGGCCCTTGGGACCGAGGGTGACCTTGACCGCGTTCGCCAGGATGTTGACGCCGCGGAACATGCGCTGGCGAGCGTCGTCGCCGAATTTGACTTCTTTAGCAGCCATTTTCTATATCCTCTGAAAAAGTATTCTTGGGACTGAGTGTGGGAAAGGGGACCGGGAATTACTTCTCGATCACGCCCATGATGTCTTCCTCGCGGAGCACCACGAGCTCATCCTTGCCGTCCTTGATCTCGTTGCCGCTGTACTTGCCGAACAGCACTTCGTCGCCGACCTTCACGTCGAGCGGGCGCACGCTGCCGTCTTCCAGCACCTTGCCCTTGCCGATGGCCAGGACCTTGCCCTTGCTGGGCTTCTCGGTGGCGCTGTCCGGGATCAGGATGCCGCCGGCGGTCTTGGTCTCCGACTCGAGGCGCTTGATGATCACCCGGTCATGCAGTGGACGAATCTTCATGGGATCGCTCTCCTGACGAAATCATTTACAGGTTGAAGGGGTCATAATTGGAACCGAGGAAAAGGCTGTTAGCACTCACCCCGGTTGACTGCTAATAATAAGTGCAAATGGAAATAAGGGCAAATCGCCCCATTTGCAAACGGCCTAGACTAGAGTGATGGATGCCCGGTAAGCTCTAAGATAATGCAAGAAAATCATATAGTTATACTCTGTACCGTGCCTGACCGTGGGTCAGGGGAAGAGATCGCCCGAGCCCTGGTGGAAGAGCGTTTGGCCGCCTGCGTGAATGTCGTGCCCGGGCTCCTGTCTACCTACAGGTGGCAGGGTAAGGTGGAGCAAGCCGAAGAGTGCCAGCTCATCATCAAGACCATGGTGAGCCGGTTCGAGGCGGTGCGGGACCGGATCAAGACCCTGCACTCGTATGAATTGCCGGAAATAATCGCGCTGCCGATCGCGTCTGCATCTTCTGACTACATCAAATGGTTAACGGAAAACTCGAAATGAAACAGACCTATCTGGACCTGGATACCGGCCTCCGCCGGTATGACGGAAAGAGGATGCGCGGCTTCAAGAGTCTCTTGGCTCTCGTAGGAGCGCTGTTCCTTTCCACCCCCCTGCTCGCCTCCGCGGCCAGCCAAGAACCGCTGCCCCCGGACCAGGTCTATAAGGTGAACGCCACGGCGGCCCCGGGCAGCCTCTCGGTGCATTGGGACATCCTGCCGGGCTACTACCTATATAAGGACAAGTTCCAGTTCGTGAGCCACATCACGGGCATACGCCTCGGCAAGCCGGAGTTCCCGGAAGGGGAAATCAAGCAAGACCAGTTCTTCGGCAAGCAGACCATCTACCGCAAGTCGGTGACGGTGACGATCCCCTACACCGGCCTCGGCAAGCTGGACCTGGAACTCGTGTACCAGGGCTGCGCGGAAGTGGGCTTCTGCTACCCGCCCCAGCGCAAGCACGTGAACGTGATGCTGGAGGCACCAGCTGCTGACACGGCGGCTGCATCCGCCAAGGTGACGCCTCCGGATCTCGAAGCGCTGGTGAACGGCGGCGCCGGCGGCGACCAGAGCAAGTTCCCGCCCCCGGACCAGGTGTTCCACTTCAGCGCCGCCACCAAGGACGCGAAGACCCTGGAGTTGCGCTGGCAGATCACGCCGGGCTACTACCTCTACCGGCAGAAGTTCGACATCTCCAGCGACAACCCGGACGTGCAGCTCGGCACGCCGGACTTCCCCCAGGGGGAGATCAAGAACGACCAGTATCTCGGCACCAGCGAGATCTACAAGCAGGACATCGACGTCCTGATCCCGCTCACGGTCAATAACGGCGCCACGGCCTTCAAGCTGGTGGTGACTTACCAGGGCTGCGCGGAAGCGGGCCTGTGCTACCCGCCCATCAGCAAGAGCCAGCAGATCGACCTCGGCGGCGCCGCGCCGCCGACGGAACGCGCGGGCATGAGCGCGAACTACGGCGCGCCGCCCCTGGCGGAGCAGGACCAGCTGGCGCTCCTGCTGCGTGACGGCAACCTGGCCTGGGTGATCCTCACCTTCATCGGCTTCGGCCTGCTGCTCGCCTTCACGCCCTGCGTGCTGCCCATGATCCCGATCCTCTCCGGCATCATCGTGGGCCAGGGCAAGAAGCTGACCACGGGCCGCGCCTTCCTGCTCTCGCTCACCTACGTGCTCGCCATGGCGCTCGCCTATGCGGTGGTGGGCGTGGTGGTGGGACTCCTGGGATCGAACATACAGCTGGCATTGCAGAACCCCTACGTGCTGGGGGCGTTCAGCTTCATCTTCGTGGCGCTGGCGCTCTCCATGTTCGGGCTCTATGAGCTGCAGATGCCGAGCGCCATCCAGACTCGCCTGACCCAGCACAGCAATGCGCAGAAGTCCGGCGCCTTCGTGGGCGTGGCCATCATGGGCGTGCTCTCGGCGCTGATCTGCGGCCCCTGCATCACGGCGCCGCTGGTGGCGGTGCTGGTGTTCATAGGCAAGAGCGGCTCCGCGGTGCGGGGCGGCCTCGCCCTGTTCTCGCTCGGCCTCGGCATGGGCATACCCCTGCTCGCCATCGGCACTTCCGCCGGGAAGCTGGTGCCCAAGGCCGGCGCCTGGATGAACACGGTGAAGGCGGTGTTCGGCGTGATGCTGCTCGGCCTCGCCATCTGGTTCCTGAGCCGCGTGATCTCGGCGCCGCTGACGCTCGCCCTGTGGGCGGGCCTCGCCATCATCTGCGGCATCTACCTGGGGGCGCTCGAGCCCTTGCAGGCCAAGACCGGCGGCTGGAAGCACCTGTGGAAAGGCTTAGGCCTGATCGCTCTCTTATATGGGTTGATCCTGTTGGTAGGCGCGGCCATGGGCGGCGATGACCCCTTCCGGCCCCTGGCGAAGTTCGCGATGCCGGCCAGCGCCACCGCGGCGGCGGGCGCCCCGGCGAAAGCCGTGAACGGGCTGCCTTTCAAACGCATCAAGACCAGCGCCGATCTCGACCGTGAGATCGCGGCGGCCGGCGGCAAGCCGGTGATGCTGGATTTCTCGGCGGAGTGGTGCGTGGCCTGCAAGGAGCTGGACCATGACACCTATACGGATCCCAAGGTGCAGGCGGCGCTTAGCGGTGCGGTGCTGCTGCAGGCGGACGTGACCGCCAACGATGCGGATGACAAGGCTCTCTACGACCGCTTCGGTATCTTCGGGCCGCCGGGTGTCATATTCTTCGGCGCCGACGGCAAGGAACTGGCCCCCGAGCGGGTGGTCGGTTACTTGGGGCCGGATGATTTTCTGAAGCGCGTACAAGCCGCGTTTGGGAAGAGCTAAGAACTCAAGGATCAAGAAACCAATCTGGACTGGATACCGGCCTTCGCCGGTATGACGGAATTTGGAGATCGCTCGTGCAGAAGACCCGCCACGCTCCCATCATCGTGCTCCTGCTGGTGGCCGCCGGCGCCGCCGGTTTCGGCGTGTACCAGTGGCTCGCCCCCAGTACCGGCCCGAAGCCCGCCGACGGCACGCCGGTGCAACAACAGCAGGCGGCGCTCACGCCCATGACGCCGGAGGAGGCATTAAGCGTGAAGTACGAGGGCCTGAGCGAGAGCGGCACCCACGCGCTGAACGACTGGCACGGCAAGGTGGTGCTGGTGAACTTCTGGGCCACCTGGTGCGGCCCCTGCCGCGAGGAGATCCCCTTGCTGGTGCGGCTGCAGGCCCAGTACGCCGCCAGCGGCTTCCAGGTGGTGGGCATCGCGACGGATGAGGTCTCCCAGAAGGACGTGAAGGACTACCTCACCAAGATGGTGGTGAACTACCCGATGCTGATGGGCGACGACAGCGTGAACCGCCTGGTGGCGGGCTTCGGCGGCAACCTGATCGGGCTGCCCTACAGCCTCTTGCTGGACCGGAACGGGCGGGTGTTGAAGCTCTACCCCGGCGAGCTGGATCCGAAGGAAGCGGACCTGATGGTGCGCACAGCCCTCAACCCCGCTCCTGCCCCGGCTACCCTCGCCGTCCCCGCTCCGGCGGCGGCGAAATCCTCTAAAGCACGAACTACGGCTAAATAAGACCCATCTTCGACGCACAGGGGCTGGAAGCCCAGCTTCCAGCGGGCGCGCAGGAGTGCGCCATGGACCTCGAGTGAAGCAGGATGCGAAGCGAGAGGTGCTAATGCCGCGAAAGGCAGGGGCGCTCCGAAATGAAGGAGCGCCGAGAGCGGCGAGAAACATCTTCGCCTCCATCCCCCGCCAAATAATGCCTATCTCCATCGAACAGGCAGGATTCTCAAGTCGACCGTAGACAAAATCCCTTCCATGGACCACAATTAATCCCCCGGCAGGGCCTTAGGGCCATTGGGGGGCAGGGCAACCCGTCCTGGCTTCACAACCCGATACTAAAATCGGGGAAAAGCCGAAGTCTGCCGGCTATCTTCGGATAAGCTCCGAAATCGGATGGATCAGGGCTTGAGCCGAAAGGCTTGGGCCTAGGGCTCCGCCACCCTACTAAAAGGTGGTCATGGGGCAGGGTTTCCGGTTAGTCTGGGACCCCCCTGATCGGCGGCGAACATGCCGCGATAATCAGCCAAGACCCGGGAACCAGAGGTGAGCGTGGCGAAGATCCTGTTGATCAATGGTCCCAACCTGAACCTGTTGGGCAAGCGCGAACCCCATCTCTATGGCCCGGATACCCTGGCCGGCGTGGAGAAGCACCTCAAGGGCCTGGCGCAAAGCCTGGGCCACGAGCTGGACGCCTACCAGAGCAACCATGAAGGCGAGCTGATCGACCGCATCCAGAATGCGGCCGCCGACGGCACCGGCATCCTGATCTTCAATCCGGGCGGCTATACCCACACCAGCGTGGCCCTCAGGGACGCGCTGCTGGCCGTGGCCCTGCCCTTCATCGAAGTGCACGTGAGCAACCCTTACCGGCGCGAACACTTCCGCCGCCATTCCTATTTCTCTGACATCGCCGCCGGCGTGATCTTCGGCTGCGGTGCCTTGGGTTACGAACTCGCGCTCACCGCTGCGGTGCGGCGCCTGGCCCAGGTCCCGGCCCAGCCGCAGGGCAAGAACTAGATCTTTCCGTTCCCATTCCAATGACTAATTTCCCGACGGGGTGAAGCATGGATATCCGCAAGGTCAAGAAGCTCATCGAACTGCTCGAGGAATCGGGCATCGCCGAGATCGAGATCACCGAGGGTGAGGAGTCGGTGCGCATCAGCCGCCACAGCGCTCCCCCTCCGCAGATGATGATGCAGGCCGCCCCCATGGCCATGCCCGCCCCCGCCGCGCCCGCGGCCGCCCCTGCGGCGCCTGCCGCTCCCGCTGCCCCGGCCCTGCCGGCGGGCCACGCGGTGAAGTCGCCCATGGTGGGCACGTTCTACAGAGCTGCGTCGCCGGGGGCGAAAGCCTTCGCGGACGTGGGCCAGTCGGTGAAGGAAGGCGAGGTGCTGTGCATCATCGAGGCCATGAAGATGATGAACCAGATCGAGTCGGACAAGGCCGGCGTAATCAAAGCGATATTGGCGAACAACGGCGATCCCGTGGAGTTCGGCCAACCCCTCTTCATCATCGAGTAGCGAAAATGCGTCTTTTGCTCCCTGGCGGCGTTGAAAGCCGGCTCGCAATGCTCATGGACACAAGAGTCCACTGCGCGTGCTCGCCGTCTTTCGCCTTGCCAGGAACCAAAATCCACTATTTTCGCGCGCACCTTTCGGGTGACGCGACGAACATAAAGAAGACACATCTATGTTAGAGAAAGTCGTAATCGCGAACCGCGGCGAGATCGCGCTGCGCATCCTGCGCGCCTGCAAGGAACTCGGCATCCGCACCGTGGCGGTCCATTCCACCGTGGACAAGGACCTGAAGCACGTGCTCCTGGCGGACGAGTCCGTCTGCATCGGCCCGCCGCCCTCCAACGAGAGCTACCTCAACATGCCGGCCATCATCAGCGCGGCCGAGGTGACGGACGCGGTGGCCATCCACCCGGGCTACGGCTTCCTGGCGGAGAACGCGGATTTCGCCGAGCGCGTGGAGCAGAGCGGCTTCATCTTCATCGGGCCCCGCGCCGAGACCATCCGCCTGATGGGCGACAAGGTCTCCGCCAAGCACGCCATGAAGAAGGCGGGCGTGCCGACGGTGCCCGGCTCCGAAGGGGCGCTCCCGGACGACCCGAAGGAGATGCTGCGGATGGGCCGCGAGGTCGGCTATCCGGTGATCATCAAGGCCGCCGGCGGCGGCGGCGGGCGCGGCATGCGCGTGGTGCACAGCGAGGCCGCGCTGGTGGCCGCGGTGGGCATGACCAAGGCCGAGGCCAAGGCGGCCTTCGGCAACGACATGGTCTACATGGAGAAGTTCCTGGAGCACCCGCGCCACATCGAGTTCCAGGTGATGGCGGACGGCCAGGGCAACGCGGTGCATCTCGGCGAGCGCGACTGCTCCATGCAGCGGCGCCACCAGAAGGTGATCGAGGAGGCCCCCGCCCCCGGCATCACCGACAAGCAGCGCCGCACCATGGGCGAGCGCGTGGTGGAGGCCTGCAAGAACATCAAGTACCGCGGCGCGGGGACCTTCGAGTTCCTGTTCCAGGACGGCAACTTCTACTTCATCGAGATGAACACCCGCGTGCAGGTGGAACACCCGGTGACGGAGATGATCACCGGCATCGACATCGTGAAGTGGCAGCTCATGGTGGCAGCGGGCATGCCCTTCACGCTGAAGCAGAAGGACATCGAGTTCCGCGGCCACGCCTTCGAGTGCCGCATCAACGCCGAGGACCCGCGCAAGTTCACGCCCTCGCCGGGCCTGATCACGCGCTGGCACCCGCCGGGCGGCCCCGGCATCCGGGTGGACTCCCACGCTTACAGCGGCTACACCGTGCCGCCGAACTACGACTCGCTCATCGGCAAGCTCATCTCATACGGCGACACCCGCGCCTCGGCACTGGCGCGCATGCGCACGGCCCTGCAGGAGATCGCGGTGGAGGGGATCGTGACGAACATCCCGTTGCACAGGGACCTGTTCGCGGACTCAGCCTTCATCGCTGGTGGCACGAACATCCACTATCTTGAGAAGAAACTGGGGCTTTGATAAAGAGGGCGCGTTCCGCCGCGCACACGGACCCCTTTTCTTTGCTCGCCCAAAGAAAAGGGGCGAAAAGAAAGGGCGCCCCCGAGGTGCCGCCGCTACGCGGTCCCCTGTGCTCCTCGCTCACCGCGGGGCCACGCTCACGGGCCATCCCTGGCCCTTCGCGCGGACTCGTCATCCCTGACTCGTCCCTGCGGGCCAGCCTTGTTCGCTGCGGTGCTCGGCGGCCCCTAGGGGGTAGCAAGAATCCGCATCCCTTCCGCTTGCCTCCGATTAAAGTGAACGCATGAACTGGTTAGAACTGAAACTGGCATTAAGCAAACTCGACTCTGAAAAGGTCGAAGATGCTCTTATGAAAGCCGGCGCCCTGTCGGTGACCTTAGAAGATGCGGGCGATGAGCCTATCTACGAGCCGGACGCCGACAAACCCTCCCTCTGGTCCGATACCCGCCTGACGGCGCTGTTCGAAGCCGGCACAGACATGGGCGCGGTGACGGCAGGACTCTGTACCGCGCTGGATATCCCTTCCCTGCCGCCCCACCGCATCGAGCCCCTGGAAGACCGGGACTGGGTGCGGGAGTGGCTGAAGGACTTCAAACCCATGCAGTTCGGTCGGCGCCTGTGGATCTGCCCCACCGCCTACACGCCGCCGGACCCCGAGGCCGTGAACCTGATCCTGGACCCGGGCCTCGCCTTCGGCACCGGCACCCATCCCACCACGGCGCTCTGTCTGGAATGGCTGGATGGCGCCGATCTGGATGGACTTGAGGTGACGGACTACGGCTGCGGCTCGGGGATTCTGGCCATCGCAGCGGCACGCCTTGGCGCGCGCCACGTCTGGGCCGTGGACAACGATCCCCAGGCCCTGGTGGCGACCCGGGACAACGCCGCACGCAACGGGGTGACGGACAAACTCTCCCTCTGCCTGCCGCCGGCTTACCCCAACCATAAGGCGGACCTGATGCTCGCCAACATCCTGGCCGGGCCGCTGGTGCAGCTGGCGCCGTTGTTAGCGGCGCACCTCAAGGCCGGCGGGCGGCTGGTGCTCTCCGGTATCCTTGGTACACAGGAACAGGACATCCGACGCGCCTACGAGGCGGCCGGGTTCACGGGCTTCGAGACTGTGTCCAAGGGTGACTGGATTCGGGTCACTGCAGTTCGCGGCTAACTAGAGGCATCTTGTAAGCATGTTCACCGTCTGTACGCACTGCAACACCCGCTTCCGGTTGAGCGCTGCCGCGCTCACGGCGGCGCAGGGGCAGGTGCGCTGCGGCAAGTGCCACGAGGTGTTCGACGCCTACGAGAACCTGGAAGGCGCTGACCTGCCGCCGCGGATGACAGAGCCGGCGCCTGAATCGGAGCTGGTCGAGACGGAGCCGATGCCGGAAGAAGCCGCCTCGGTGGCGGACATCGCCCTCTCGATCGCCGAGGATCGCTCCGCAGCGGAACTCGATACGCCCATGGAGGCGGAAGCGGAACCCATCACTTCCGCGCCGGAGCTGAAGGCCCGCCGCCGCAAGGCCGCGGAAGACCTGCTTATCGATGACCTCTTCGCGAGCCTGCCGGACGAGCAGGAACCCATGCCCGAGGCGGAACCCGCCATGGCCGCGGCCGAGACCGATGTGGTGCAGCCTCTGGGTGAGATGGGAGACATCTCCGCGGAACCGGCGCCCATGTCCTACGCACATGTAGACGAACTGCATCCGCCGCCCGCGAGCCCGGCACCGCCGCCGCGCCGCCCAGTGCGGAGCTTCGCGCTCTGGAGCGGGATCGTGCTGCTCTTGCTCGCCTTGGGCGCACAGCTTGCGGACATGGACCGGGCGGCCCTGGCCCAGAACCCGGTCATCGGACCGTCCCTGCAAGCGCTGTATGCGTCCCTGGGGCGGCCAATCTCGAAGCCCCTGGCGGCGTCCGATTGGGAAGTGGGCGCCCTCAACGTGACCACCGACCCGGACAGCAGCGGGGCCCTCTCCATCACCGGCACCCTCGCCAACCAGGCGGGCTTCGTGCAGCCCTGGCCGGAATTGCGGGTGGTGCTGACGGACCGTTTCGGCGAACCGTTGCGGGCGCGCGACTTCAAGCCCGCGGATTACCTGCCGGCGGGCCAGTCCGCCTCGCTCATCGCCCCCGGCATCACGGCCCGCTTCCGCCTGGACGTGGTAGACCCGGGCCCGGACGCGGTGGGCTTCAGCCTGACGCCCTGCCTCGACGCGCCGGCCGGGCGCCTGTGTGCGCAGCCGAACGCGACAGACTGAATCCGAAAGAAATTTTTCCGTCGCATGACGCCACGCATGTGGTATGCCTGATGTTCCACGGCGCCACGTGCGCGCATTGCAGAAAAATTGCAAGCTTTGACAGCCCGCCGTTTCTGGCTATTATTTCGCCTCGATCCCTGGGGTAGCATCAGCAGCGCAACATCATGCGTATCGGGCCGTATTCTCTCCGCAACAAGCTGGTGCTGGCGCCCATGGCAGGCGTCACCGACCGGCCGTTCCGCCAGCTCTGCAAGGCGCTGGGCGCGGGCATGGCCGTGTCGGAGATGGTGACCTCGCGCCCCGAACTGCGTGACAGCCTGAAGAGCCGCCGCCGCCGCGACCACGAGGGCGAGGTGGAACCGCGCATCGTGCAGATCGTGGGCGCCGAGCCCGCGGCGATGGCCCAGGCGGCCCGCGAGAACGTGGCCGAGGGCGCGCAGGTCATCGACATCAACATGGGCTGCCCGGCGAAGAAGGTCTGCAACAAGGCCGCCGGTTCCGCGCTGTTGCAGGACGAGCCGCTGGTGCGGGAGATCCTGGAAGCGGTGGTGGGCGCGGTGGACGTGCCCGTGACCCTGAAGATCCGCACCGGCGTGGACCGGGAGCACAAGAATGCCCTCGCCATCGCCCGGCTGGCGGAGGCCTCGGGCATCCAGGCCCTGGCGGTACACGGCCGCACCCGCGCCGACCTCTACAAGGGCGAGGCCGAATACGAGACGATCCGCGCCATCAAGGCCGAGGTGCGCATCCCGGTGATGGCCAACGGCGACGTGGACAGCCCCGAGAAGGCGCTGGCCGTGCTGGAAGCCACCGGCGCCGACGCGGTGATGGTGGGACGTGCCGCCCAGGGGCGGCCGTGGATCTTCCGCGAGATCGAGCATTTCCTGGCGACGGGCAAGCATCTCGCTGCCCCGGCGCCCGACGAGGTGGCCCGCATCATGCTGGGGCACCTCGAGAACCTATATTCGTTTTATGGGGAATTCAGCGGCGTCCGCGTCGCCCGCAAGCACATCAGCTGGTACCTGAAGACGCTGCCGGGGGCAGCGGGCTTCCGGGAGCGCGTGCTCCGGGCCGAGACGGCGCTGGAACAACAAGCACTCGTCCGCGGTTTCTTCGCGGACCAAGACATCCGGGAGTTGGCGGCATGAACAAGACTGGCGCTCAGCGCGTGAATCTGGAAGTGGTGGACAGCAGCGGCAACCATGCCACCCATGGCTCCTCCACCCATTCCCTGCGCGAGCACGCGGAGAAGACCCTGCGGCGTTACTTCGCGGACCTGAACGGCCACGATCCCTCCGAACTCTATGACATGGTGCTGGGCGAGATCGAGCAGCCCCTGCTGACGACCCTCATGGAATACACCCGCGGCAACCAGTCCCGGGCGGCGGCGATATTGGGGCTCAACCGCAGCACCCTTCGCAAAAAGCTTCGTAAATATAAAATTAATGCGTGAACGGGTCTTTTGACGCCTGGCGGCGTTAAAAGCCGGCTCGCAATGCTCATGGACACAAGAGTCCACTCCGCATGCTCGCCGTCTTTTGCCTAGCCAGTCGCCAAAATCCCTCGTTCTGACTCGTCTTTTCGATACCTACCCATCTTTTACTGCCCTCACCCATAAGCCGGGAGGTTAGGGATGGGGCGTTTCCGTTAAAATAGCCGCCTCTCAGAAAGGGGCTCCCCGTGCCGATCAAACGCGCGCTCATCAGCGTCTCCGACAAGACCGGCATCGTGGACTTCGCGAAGGCCCTCGCCGCCGCGGGCGTGGAACTGCTCTCCACCGGCGGCACCGCGAAGCTGCTGCGGGATGCGGGGCTCAAGGTGAAAGACGTGTCCGAGCACACGGGCTTCCCGGAGATCATGGCCGGACGCGTGAAGACCCTGCACCCGAAGGTGCACGGCGGCCTGCTGGGCCGGCGCGGCATGGATGATGCAGTGATGAGCGAGCACGGCATCACGCCCATCGACCTCCTGGCGGTGAACCTCTACCCCTTCGAACGCACCGTGATCGAGCCCGGCAGCACCTTCGAGGATGCCATCGAGAACATCGACGTGGGCGGCCCCGCCATGCTGCGTGCCGCCGCCAAGAACCATGCTGCCGTGACGGTGGTGGTGGACCATGCGGACTACGGCCGGGTGCTGGATGAGATGAAGAACCAGGGCGGCGCCGTAGGCGACCGGTTGCGGGCGGAACTCGCGGCCAAGGCTTTCGCCCACACGGCAGCCTACGACGGCGCCATCGCCAACTACCTCACCAGCGTGCAACCCGGCGGCCAGCGCCAGACCTTCCCTGGCACCTACACGGCCCAGTTCCAGAAGCGCTACGACCTGCGCTACGGCGAGAACCCGCATCAGCGGGCGGCCTTCTATGGGGAGCGGGACCCGGCCCCGGGCACCCTCGCGGCGGCGCGCCAGCTGCAGGGCAAGGAACTCTCCTTCAACAACCTCGCGGACGCGGACGCGGCCTGGAACGCGGTGCTCTCCTTCGACACGCCGGCCTGCGTGATCGTGAAGCACGCCAATCCCTGCGGCGTGGCGCTGGGAGCGACGCCCCTGGAGGCCTATGAGCGGGCCTACAGCGTGGACCGGGACTCGGCCTTCGGCGGCGTCATCGCCTTCAACCGCCCGCTGGATGAGGCGACGGCGAGGAAGATACTGGCCAACCAGTTCGTGGAAGTGATCGTGGCGCCGGATATCGGTGCCGAGGCCCTGGCGGCGCTGGCCGGGAAGCCCAACGTGCGCGCGCTCGCGGCCGGGATGCCCGCCGCCGCCAAACCCTATCTCGACTACAAGCGCGTGAGCGGCGGACTGCTCATACAGGATGCGGACATCGCGGAGACCCTGCCGGAGTTCAAGGTGGTGACCCAGCTCGCGCCCACCACGGAGCAGCTCAAGGACCTGGCCTTCGCCTGGCGGGTGGTGAAGCACGTGAAGTCCAACGCCATCGTCTACGCGCGGGGCGGCATCACCCTCGGCATCGGCGCCGGGCAGCCGAGCCGCATCATGAGCGCGCGCATCGCGGCGCTGAAGGCGGGCGAGGCGAAGTTCGAGGTGAAGGGCTGCGTGATGGCCTCCGACGCCTTCCTGCCCTTCCGCGACAGCGTGGGCGCCGCCTCCCATACCGGCGTGAGCTGCATCGTGCAGCCCGGCGGCTCGATGCGGGATAGCGAAGTGATCGGCGCGGCGGATGAGCTGAAGATCGCGATGGTGTTCACCGGCTTCCGCCATTTCCGGCACTGACATGAAAGTCCTCGTCATCGGCGGTGGTGGCCGCGAACATGCCCTGGCCTGGAAGCTGGCCCAGTCCGCCCAGGTGGAGAAGGTGTACGTGGCGCCGGGCAACGCCGGCACCGCCCACGAGAAGAAGTGCGAGAACGTGCGCATCAAGGCCGACGACGTGCGCGGCCTGCTGGACTTCGCGCTGGGCCAGGGCGTGGCCTTGACGGTGGTTGGCCCGGAGGGTCCGCTGGTGCTCGGCGTGGTGGACGTGTTCACCCAGGCCGGCTTGAAGTGCTTCGGCCCCAGCCGCATGGCGGCGCATCTGGAAGGCTCCAAGGTCTTCAGCAAGGATTTCCTGAGGCGCCACCACATCCCCACCGCCGAGTACCAGAGCTTCACCGCCGTGGAACCGGCACTGGAATACTTGCGCGCCCGCAGCGCGCCGATCGTGGTGAAGGCGGACGGCCTCGCCGCCGGCAAGGGTGTGGTGGTGGCGGAGACCCTCGAGCAAGCGGAAGCCGCGGTACGCGACATGCTCGCGGGCAACGCCTTCGGCAGCGCCGGCAGCCGCGTGGTGATCGAGGAGTTCCTGGCAGGAGAGGAAGCGAGCTTCATCGTGATGGCCGACGGCGAGCACGCGCTCGCGCTCGCCACCTCCCAGGACCACAAGCGCGTGGGCGACAACGACACCGGCCCCAACACCGGCGGCATGGGCGCCTACTCCCCCGCCCCCATCGTCTCCGGCGAGATCCACGAGCGCGTGATGCGCGAGGTGATCCGTCCCACGATAAAGGGCATGGCGGCCGAGGGCGCGCCCTACACCGGTTTCCTCTACGCGGGCCTGATGATCGGCCCCGACGGCACGCCCAAGGTGCTGGAGTTCAACTGCCGCTTCGGCGACCCGGAGACCCAGCCCATCATGATGCGGCTGAAGTCCGACCTGGTGACGCTGTGCGAGGCGGCGCTGGACCACAAGCTCAACAAGGTGAGCGCGGAGTGGGACGGCCGCGCGGCGGTGGGCGTGGTGCTGGCGGCGGAAGGCTACCCGGGCGAGTACCGCAAGGGCGACACCGTGGCGGGCCTGCCGATGTTCCCCAATGACCACGTGAAGGTGTTCCACGCCGGCACCGAGGAGAAGGACGGCAAGGTGCTGACCACCGGCGGACGCGTGCTGACGGTGACGGCGCTGGGGGATTCCGTAGCGGACGCGCGCCTGCGCGCTTATCACATCGCCGAGAGCATCCGCTGGCCAGGCCGCTTCTTCCGCAAGGACATCGGCTGGCGTGCGGTGCAGCGGGAAGAGCGCGGGGAATCGCCGCGCTTTGGCGTGCATTTCGAAAGCACCTGGCCGAAACGCCACTGACACTGGCTCAGCGCCAGGCTTGGGTGCCTTCGGTCTTGGTCCGGCATGGTCTCATTGGCATCGAATCCCTGGCGGGGGCCATGGCCCCCGCCAGGGCGACGATCACTTAACCGTGATACTGACGGTCGCCGTGTCCGACTTGGCGCCATCGCTCACATTGAAGACGAAGCTGTCCTTGCCGGTGAAGTTCTTGGTCGGCGTGTAGCTGAACGCTCCCGTCGATGCCGTGATGACCAGCTTCCCGTGTTTCGGCGCGGTCGTAGTGCCGAAGGTGTGCTTGTCGCCCGCATCGGCATCGGTCGCCTTCAGGGTACCGCTGTGGGCGGTGTTATGGGTCATGCTGAAGCTCTGCGCCTCGGCCACCGGAGCATGCTCGGTCACCGTGATCGAGACAGTCGCCACGTTGGAATTGGCGGTGCCATCATTGGCCCTGAAGGTGAAGCTATCAGCCCCGCTGAAGCCCGCCGCCGGCTTGTAGCTGTAAGTGCCCTTGGCCTGCAGCGTCACCGTGCCGTTAGCCGCTGCCTTCACCACTTTGTAGGTGAGGGCATCACCATCCGCGTCAGTAGCGGTCACGGTGCCAGTCTTGGTGGTATTGCGATCCACCGCGAGCTTGCCCGCCGCGGCCACCGGAGCGTGATTGACGTGGGTCACCGTGATGGTCAGCGTAGCCACGTTCGAATCCACCAGGCCGTCGTTGGCCTTGAAGGTGAAGCTGTCGGTGCCGGAGAACGACGCCGCGGGCGTGTAGCTGTAGCTGCCGTCGGCGTTCACCGTGACGGTGCCGTGGGTGGGTGCGCCGACCAGACTGAAGGTCAATGCGTCACCATCAGCATCGGTGGCGGCGAGCTTGCCGGCATCCTTGCGGCTGTTCTCGGCGACCGTCAGGGTGCCGTCATTAGCGACCGGGGCGCTGTCCGCAGTCACGCCAGCGGAGGCGCTGTTGTTGGCGATGCTGGCGTCCGGCTGGGCGCCGAAGGCATCGTTGTCGAAGGCCTGCACACCGGAGACGGAAGGAAGGGCCAGGCTGACCGTCAGGGACGGGGTCACCGCGCCGGCCTTCAGGCCTGGGGCGTAATGACACGGCAACACACCGTCCAGGAGCGCATCGCAGCTCCAGCCATCGCCATTGCCGGAGACGCCGGTGGCGTTCAGCGGCACGCTGATGTCCGCTTCCACGCTGGTAGCGGTGGTCAGTGCAGCATCGATCGTGCTGATGCCCGTGAGAGTCGAGGCACTGGCGCCGTTGGTGACGCTGGCCGTCAGGGCGACGCTGGAACCGGGCTGGACCGTGCCCGTGGGCGCGACCACGAGGGCGGCGCTCAGATCCAGGCTGCTCATGCGCGCGAAACGCTGACCATGGATGCCGTCCTGGTCGGCGTCCGGGCCCTGCCATACCGCCACCATGTCGCCGGCCGCGTCGAGGGCCACGGCGGGGGCGGACTGGTCGCCGATGGTGGTGGTATTCACCGCAAACTCATCGCTGACGGGCGTGAAAACGATGGGCGCGAATGATAAGAAACCATATCTACGGGCTGTGATGCCCGTGCCGTCGGCGTCGGAACTAATCCAGGTGACCACGAAATCCCCGGCCGCATCCGAGGCGACGCTGGGCGCGGCCTGATCGCCGGCAGTGGTGGTGTTGATCTGTTGCACGCCGGCGTGGCCAAAGTTGCCATGGACGTCGGGAAAGATGTTGTATCTGTCGGCAAATACACCCTCGCCATCAGCATCCGGGCCCTGCCACACCACCACGAAGTCGCCCGCCGCATCCATGGCCGCGCTGGGTGTGCTCTGGTCATCAACCGAGGTGTTGTTGGTGTTGTCGACGATGGTGAATATGGTATCCCCCTGGCTACCATCCACGAAGATCGGGGCACCAGTACGGTCGAATACGTTGGCCTCGATGGTGAATTCTTGGAAACCTTCATCCATGTCGCTGTAGGCGACGATGAAGTCCCCTGCCGCGTCCATCGCGACACTGGGCTTCGTCTGGTCGCCAAAGAGGTTGACGTTATTGACCATGAACGCATCAGTCACGGGGGCACCGGTATCGTCGTAGATGCGTGCATAGGTGCCAAAACCGAAGTCGTCCTGGCCATCGGTGATGGGACCGGTCCAGGCCACCACGAACCTGCCAGTGGCATTCATGCCGACGCTGGGCTCGCTCCGATCACCGGTCAGCGCACCCGAGCCGGGCACGAAGACGTCCACGGCAAGCTCTCCGCTAGCGGGTGTGCCATCGGCCTTGAAACGGCGGGCGAAGACCCCTAAGCCGTCCGGGCTGGAGCTGGTCCATACCACGACGAAGTCGCCGGTGGCGTCCATGGCGACCTTGGGGTTGCTCTGGTCACCGGCGGTGGTGGTGCCCACCGGGATCTCGCCACCGACGGCGCTGCCATCGGCATGATAAAGCTGTGCGAAGACGCCAAGGCCATCGCCATCCTCACCGTCGCTGGTCCAGACCACCACGTAGTCGCCGGCGGCATCCGCGGCCACGACGGGGGCGGTCTGCGCGTGCGCGGTGACGGTGTTGACCGGGAATTCCGCGCCCTGCGGAGCGTTGGGCTGAGGGATGGCGGCCATGGCGGATGTGGTGCACAAGAGTGCGCCGATCATCACAGCCTTCGACATGGTGATGGAAAGCGGATTTTCCCTAGTCATTGAGTCTTCCTCGTTGTTGTTGACTATCGACCCCGATACCAAATCAATCTTCGCCGCGATAATTGAGCGATCCGCCGCGTAACCTATTCCAGGCACCAGATCTAGATGGAGCCAGTCACTCTCGACGGCCATTCGTGTGCAAATCATATACACCGCACAGGAATGCGAATCGATGAACGAAATTCGTCGTCAGAATATCGGCAGAAAAATCGATGAATGCTATTCGTCGCGGATATATCGGCGGGAAAATGGACTGAAGAAGGCGATCAGCCAGTATTCAAGATCACTTGGCCAGGATCGGCAACGGAGGCAGGAGACGCATACATCAGCTCTTAGCCAGCCAGGGACGAGTGATTCAGGTTTCTTGTGTCACCAAGAAAGCCCAAATGAACGATGCGGCCAGCGCCAGGTCGATAGCACCGAAGATCATCAATGTCCCCGGCACCCGGTCCTGCAGGAACAGCAGCAGCACCGTGACACCCCAGAAGAGTTTCTCCAGGATGCCGGGCAGCATCGCCAGGCGGTAGCGCTGCGGGTCCCGGGCGATGATGAAGAACATCACCTGCCAGGCCAGGGCCACGCCGGCGAAGCCGTACAGGAATTCCACGTGGGTGATGGCGGGCGGATAGTCGCGGCCCATCTTATCCACGGTGAAGTACAGCGGCAGGAGCACGATGACACCGTAGGAGGCAGCCACCTGGAACAGACGACTGACGAGCGCTGACTTGTTCATGTTCAGCCCTTGGAATAGTAGACGTCGAAAATCGTGACCCAAGTCTTCCCGCCGTCAGACGACGTTTCCCAGAGCTGGCGGATCTTGCCGCCCTGGGGCGTCCAGCTCATGCGGTCCTGCTGACGCTTGCCCTCGGGCGTGGTGATCTCACCGGAGAGGACCATGCGCCCTTCCTTGAGGTTGCCCTCCAGCACCACCAGGGTGCCGGTGGAGTCCACCCAGGTCTGGTGCCAGAGCTTGCGTGAGGCATCGTAGAGGCTGAAGCTGCCGCCGGTGCCGCCGTCCACGCTGGTCCAGTGCTCCTGCATCACGCAGCCGCCGTAAGCCTTCTCCACGTGGTCACGCCCCACGAGCTTGCCCTCGGCGGTGGCCACGTTCCAGTCCCCCAGCCAGAAGTCGAACTGCTTGTAGGCGAGGTCCGCGCAGGCCGCCTGCGCCAGGGACGGCGCCGCGAGGGCCAGCAGGGAGACGAATGCGATTCGCAGGAGCTTCTTCAAGGGCGGTCCAAAGCTTGAGCGTCAGTTGCTCAGACAGGTAGACCGGCCGCGAGTTCCGGATATTTCAGTGTTTAGAGCCCGAAACGAAAGAGGCGGGCTTTTGGGCCCGCCTCTCTTTCCTTTTCGTGTAACGCTAGACGTGAAGCGAGGGGCTCGCCACATGTGGCGAGCGGGCGGGCTGGGATGCCCGCCCTGGACACGATGCGGGGACGCTTCATGAACAGCCCTACAAAAGAAGAGGCGGGCTTGCGCCCGCCTCCTTACTCTTATCGCTTCATCGAGTCGAAGAACTCAGCGTTAGTCTTCGTGTCTTTGAGCTTGTCCAGGATGAACTCGCTGGCGGCCAGCTCGTCCATGGGATGTAGGAGCTTGCGCAGTATCCACATCTTCTGCAGCTCATCCTGCGGGACCAACAGTTCCTCGCGGCGGGTGCCGGACTTGTTGATGTTGATGGCCGGGAACACGCGGCGCTCGGCGATGCGGCGGTCCATGTGGATCTCGGAGTTGCCGGTGCCCTTGAATTCCTCGTAGATCACGTCGTCCATGCGCGAACCGGTCTCGACCAGCGCGGTGGCGATGATGGTGAGGGAGCCGCCCTCCTCGATGTTGCGCGCGGCGCCGAAGAAGCGCTTGGGGCGCTGCAGGGCGTTGGCGTCCACGCCGCCGGTGAGCACCTTGCCGGAGGCCGGCACCACGGTGTTGTAGGCCCGGCCCAGGCGCGTGATGGAATCCAGCAGGATCACCACGTCGCGCTTGTGCTCCACCAGGCGCTTGGCCTTCTCGATGACCATCTCCGCGACTTGCACGTGGCGGGTGGCGGGTTCGTCGAAGGTTGAGGACACGACCTCGCCCTTCACGGAGCGCTGCATCTCGGTCACTTCCTCGGGCCGCTCATCGATGAGCAGCACGATGAGGTAGATGTCGGGGTAGTTGGCGGCGATGGACTGGGCGATGTTCTGCAGCATCATGGTCTTGCCGGCCTTGGGCGGCGAGACGATGAGGGCGCGCTGGCCCATGCCCTGAGGCGCCACCATGTCGATGATGCGGGCGGTGATGTCCTCGGTCGAGCCGTTGCCGCGCTCCATCTTGATGCGGCGCTTGGGGAACAGCGGTGTGAGGTTCTCGAACAGCACCTTGTTCTTGGCGTTCTCGGGCGGATCGAAGTTGATGTGGTCCACTTTGAGCAGCGCGAAGTAGCGCTCGCCTTCCTTCGGCGGACGGATCTTGCCGGCGACGGAGTCGCCCGTGCGCAGGTTGAAGCGGCGTATCTGGCTGGGGGAGACGTAGATGTCGTCCGGGCCGGCCAAGTAGGAGCCTTCGGCGGAACGCAGGAAGCCGAAGCCGTCCTGCAGGATCTCGAGCACGCCGTCGCCGGAGATCTCCTCGCCGTTGCGGGCGTGCGCCTTGAGGATGGAGAAGATCACGTCCTGCTTGCGCGAACGTGCCATGCCCTCGAGCCCCATGGACTCGGCCAGCTCGATGATGGCTTCGGCCGGCCTGCGTTTGAGTTCGGTCAGATTCATAGGATTTCGGTCTCTGTTCTGGTTTGGTTCTGTGCCCGGCGGGAACCGGGCGGGGATGGGAGTCGTCGTGTTCAGATGTTGGTCTCGATGAAGGCGGCCAGCTGCGACTTGGACATGGCGCCGACCTTCTGGGCCTGCACCGTGCCGCCCTTGAAGATCATGAGCGTCGGGATGCTGCGGATGCCGTACTTCTGCGTGACCTGCTGGTTCTCGTCGACGTTGACCTTGGCGATCTTGAGCTTGCCCTGGTATTCGCCGGCGATCTCATCGAGGATCGGGGCGATCATCTTGCAGGGACCGCACCACTCCGCCCAATAGTCCACCAGCACGGGGACCTCGGAGCTCAACACATCTTTCTGGAAATCGGCATCGCTGGTATAGACGATCTGGTCGCTCACGGTGACAAAGCCTCCTTGGATGGCTCGTTCTTCGGCTGAAATTAGGGGCTGCGGCGGGCGGTGATATTCCGAAAGATTCGGCGGGATATGTGACTGAAGGTGCCGCTTTAAGGCACAATATCGCAGCTTGCCGCAGCGCTAGGTTTCTTAGGAACTTAGTGATTGCTTGGAAAACAGCCCGCGCGAGGCGCAGGCGTCTAAGGCATTTCGGGTATTTTGAGCCCAAGTGTCTGAGGAAAGCAAGCCCCGGAATACCCTACTGGATTGCACATTGAGCGACCTTAAATTCGAGACCCTGGGCCTGGCCGAACCCCTGCTGCAGAGCATCCGGGAAGCCGGCTTCAAGGGATGTACCCCCATCCAAGCCGAGACGCTGCCGATAGCGCTGGCCGGACGCGACGTCGCCGGCCAGGCACAGACCGGCACCGGCAAGACCGCAGCCTTCCTCCTCGCCCTCTTCAACCGCCTCCTCACCCATCCCTCCCCCGCCTCCCGCAGACAGAACCAGCCCCGCGCCCTCGTGATCGCGCCCACGCGCGAGCTGGCGGTGCAGATCCACAAGGACGCGATGCTGCTGGGTGCCCACACGGGCCTCTCCATCGCGGTGGTGTACGGCGGCGAGGACTACGAGAAGCAGCGCACGCGCGTGGCCGAGGGCGTGGACGTGCTCATCGGCACGCCGGGCCGGCTCATCGACTACATGAAGCAGCACGTCTTCGACCTGCACATCGCCGAGGTGCTGGTGCTGGACGAGGCGGACCGCATGTTCGACATGGGCTTCATCGCCGATGTGCGCTTCCTGCTGCGCCGTCTGCCGCATCCGACCCAGCGGCTCTCGATGCTCTTCTCCGCCACGCTCTCGCACCGCGTGATGGAACTCTCCTACGAGCACATGAACAACGCGGAGTTCGTGCGCATCGAGCCGGACAAGGTCACGGCGGACAACGTGCGCCAGGCGCTGTATTTTCCGGCCGGCAATGAGAAGCTGCCGCTGCTCATCGGCCTGCTGCGCAAGATCGACCCGCACCGCACCATGGTGTTCGTGAACACCAAGCGCGTGGCGGAGGACGTGGTGGCCTACCTCAACGGCAACGGTTTCAAGAGCGAAGTGCTCTCGGGTGACGTGCCCCAGAACAAGCGCCTGCGCCTCTTGCGCGAGTTCACCGCCGGCGAGCTGCCGATCCTGGTGACCACCGACGTCGCCTCCCGCGGGCTGCACATCCCGGACGTGAGCCACGTGGTGAACTACGACCTGCCGCAGGACGCGGAGGATTACGTGCACCGCATCGGCCGCACCGCCCGCGCCGGCGCCTTCGGCGACGCCATCAGCTTCGCCTGCGAGGAGTATTCCTTCTCGCTGCCGGACATCGAGAAATACATCGGCCACTCCATCCCGCGCGAGGGTTTGACCTCGGACATGCTGGCGGATCTGGCCCCGCCCGAGCAGCGCGAGCGGCATCGCCCCATCCACCACGGTGGCGGCGGAGGCCGGAGCGGCGGTGGTGGCAGTGGACGCCGCGGCGGCGGGGGTGGCGGTCGCGGCCGGAGTGGCGGTGGAGGCCGCGGGAGACGCTGATGTTCGAGTGGCGCTTCTGGCTAATCGCCTCCCTCTGGCTGATCTGGGAGGCCTACTGGATCATCTCGGCGCGGGGCATAAAGCGTGCCACCTCGTCTGAACCCCTCAGTTCACGCCTGCCGGTCATCATCGGCCTCGCTCTCTCCATCGCCCTGCTGCTCGTCCCCAATTGGTTCGGGAGCTTCATAGGCGGGGATATCACGCAGCACGACGACTTGAGCTATTTCGGGGGACTGGTGATCGCGCTCGCCGGCATGGCCATCGCCTTCTGGGCGCGCCATACGCTCGGCCGCAACTGGAGCGGCCGCGTCACCATCAAGGAAGACCACGAACTCGTGACCGCGGGACCCTACCGCTGGGTGCGGCACCCCATCTACACAGGCGCGCTCCTGATCGTGACCGGTTCGGCCCTGGCCCTGGGCAGGTTCGGCGGACTCCTGTCCATCGCCATCATGACGACCATCTTCCTGCACAAGATCCGGATGGAAGAGCGGATGCTCTCGGAGTATTTCGGCAATCAATACGAAGAATATCGGCGCCGCACGGACGCCCTCATCCCCTCACTTTGGTAAAAGCTGCTGCGCGACGTTTTTACCGCGAACTCGGCATCAATTCGACGAAGGTCTCGATAGCGGGGAATTCCGCGATGTCTCGCGGCGGGCGCCTGGAATCAGGCTGCCGCATAGCCACGAGATGCCGGATGCCGTAATCCCGCGCTGCTTTCAGCACCGGCAGGCTGTCGTCCGCCAAGAGGGTCTTGGCAGGATCGAAGCGTTCAACCTGCTGCAGGCTGTGCCAGAACTCGGCCGTCTCCTTCGGGCTCCCCAGGGAATGGGATGAGACCACGTTGTCGAAATGCCGGTCCAGGCGCGTGCGTTCCATCTTGAGTTCCAGCACCGGCGCGTGGGCGTTGGTGACGAGCACGAGGCGCTTGCCCGCCTCCCGCACCGCCCGCAGGAAGGCCTCCGCGTGGGGCAGCACCCGGATGAGATGCTGCAGCTCGCGTTTCAGGGCCGGGATGTCCATGTCCAGCTCGCGGGACCAGTAGTCCAGGGAATACCAGGCCAGCGTGCCCTCCACCGCGCGGAAGCGCGGCGTGAGCGCCTCCAGCGCCTGCTGCTTGCTCATGCCCTCCCGCTCGCCGTAGCGCAGCGGCACATGCTCCAGCCAGAAGTGGTTGTCGAAGTGCAGGTCCAGGAGCGTGCCGTCCATGTCCAGGAACACGGTGTCGACCTCGGCCCAGTCCGGCAATCTGTGCGTGACGTCCTGCATAGAGCCGGTATCATATACCGCAGTCCCCTCTCCTCACCCATAAGGCCCCACGCGTGGACCGTCCCGACGAGAAGCTGCTCAGCCCCCTGCTCGACATCGCCCGTTCCGCCGGCGAGCAGATCATGCGGGTCTACGCCACGGACTTCGACGTGGCCATCAAGGCGGATAAATCCCCGGTGACGGACGCGGACCTGGCGGCCCACAAGGTCATCGTGGCGGACCTGAAGCGCATCACGCCGGACATCCCGGTGCTCTCCGAGGAATCCGCCAGCATCCCTTATGAGGAACGCCGCCGCTGGGACAGCTACTGGCTGGTGGACCCGCTGGACGGCACCAAGGAGTTCATCAGCAAGAACGGTGACTTCACCGTGAACATCGCCCTCATCCAGGGCGGCGCGCCGGTGGCGGGTGTGGTGCACGTGCCGGTGACCGGCATGAGCTATTACGGCTGCGTGGGCGTGGGCGCCTATAAGCGTGACAAGGACGGTCAGGCTTCACCGATAAAGGTGCGCAAACTCATCGAGGGCAAGCCGGTGAAGGTGGTGGCGAGCCGGTCCCATAGAGGCGAGTTGTTGGATGGGTATCTCGCCAAGCTGGGACCCCACGAGACCGTGTCCCGCGGCAGCTCGCTCAAGTTCTGCCTGGTGGCGGAAGGCAGCGCGGATGTGTATCCGCGCCTCGGCCCCACTTCGGAATGGGATACGGGTGCCGGCCACGCGGTGGTGCTCGCCGCCGGCGGCCAGGTGATCGGCATGGACGGGAAGCCGCTGCCCTACAACAGCAAGGACTCGCTGCTCAACCCGCATTTCATCGCCTACGCGGATTCTTCGAAGGATTGGCGCAGTTATATCTAACTGCGATCCCGGCGCGGTCTGGTAGCATGTCCGCAAACGGAATTGGCCGGCTAGCGGCAATGGGGAACCATGATGGGCGCGATTTTACTGCTCGTCCTGTTGGCCTTGGGGCTAGGCATCCTGGCGCTCATGAAGATCTCGGACCTAGAACGGAGGTTGGCGGAACACGTCCGCCGCCTCGAAGAGGCTCCGTACCCCAGGCCCACTCCTGCATCATCGCATCCCGAACCCAGGACTGAACCGCCAACTGCACCCGCGCCCAAGCTGCAAGATGCGTGGACGATGGAGCCGCCCAGGACCCCTCTCGTCGAGGCGTCAGAAGTCATGGCGGCTGGTCGCAGACCGCCGGGGCCACCTGCCGCTCCGTTCCCCTACAAGAAACTCTTCGCGCTGATCACCGGCGGCAACGTATTCGTGCGCATCGGCGTGCTGGTGCTCTTCTTCGGCGTCGCTTTCCTGCTCAAGTACGCTTCCGAGCACCATCATCTTCCGCCACAGATACGCCTACTGAGTGCCGCCGCGCTCGCCGCCGGTCTGTTGGTCGCGGGTTGGCGGCTGCGCCGACGCACCCGCGGCTATGCCTTGGTGCTGCAGGGTGGTGGTGTCGGTCTGCTCTATCTCACGGCATTCGCCGCGCTCCGCCTGTACCAGTTGTTGCCGGCCGACGCAGTGTTCCTGATCTTGTGCCTAGTGGTCGCCTTCTCCGCGATGCTCGCGGTGGCACAGGATGCCTTATGGCTGGCTGTGATGGCTTCGCTCGGCGGCTTCCTCGCGCCGGTGTTGGTCTCGACCGGGCAAGGCAGTCACGTGATCCTATTCAGTTACTACCTGCTGCTCAACATCGGCATATTCGGCATGGCCCTCTACCGGTCGTGGCGCGCGCTGAACGTGCTGGGCTTCGTCTGCACTTTCATCATCGCGAGCGCCTGGGGGGCGCTGAAGTACCAGCCTGAATATTTCTCCAGTACCGAACCATTCCTCATCGCTTTCTTCCTCCTCTATACCGGCATCGCGCTGCTCTATGCCCTGCGCCAATCGGTGCGGCTCGCCTACTACGCCGACGGCACGCTCATCTTCGGCGTGCCATTGGTAGGGTTCGGCCTGCAGACGGGAATGGTGCATGGCTGGGAGTACGCCACCGCGTGGAGCGCGCTGGGGTTGGCACTGTTCTACTTCGGACTCGCGGTCACGCTCTACCGCGCGCGCCGCGATCTGCGCATCCTCACGGAGGCATTCCTGGCTCTGGGCGCAGGATTCGCGACCCTGGCGATCCCTCTGGCATTCGATGCCTATTGGACCTCCGCTGCCTGGGCGTTGGAGGGCGCCGGCATCGCCTGGACCGGTTTGCGCCAGCGGCGCGGGCTCATGCTCTTCTCGGGCACGGTGCTGCAGTGGGCCGGAGGCATCGCCTTCCTGATGCACGACGGCAGCAGCAGCCCGCTCTTCCCCATCGTCAACACCGAGACGCTCGGCAACCTGTTCCTGGCGCTGGCGGGGTTGTTCAGTGCCTGGTACATGGACCGCAGCTCCAGGGAACCGGGGTATCCGCTCGCGAACTGGTGCGCACCCCTCTCTAAGGTCATGCTGCTGTGGGGTGTCGTGTGGTGGGCCCATGGTGGCGCGGATGAATCCGCTCGCTTGGCTGCCGGCGTCGCACCGCTGCATCTGCACGACTTGTTGCTGTTCACCAGCCTGTCGTTGCTGTCTTTCTCTTTTGCGGCACGCGCCTTGCGTTGGCCGTCGTTGGGCCTCCTGGGTATCTTGCAGGCGCCTGCCCTGTTGGCGTCGCTGGTCGCCCTCAGCGCTTTCGGGCTGCACCCTTCCCAGGATTGGGGGTGGTTCGCCTGGCCGTCCGCACTAGTGTGCGGCTTCGTGGTGCTGCGCCATCTTGAGGATCAAGCCGAGGCGATCAGCTACCTGCCGCTGTGGCACATCATCACCTTCCTCGGCTCGCTCATCGCCGTGACCTGGGAGTTCGACTGGCAGCTGCAGTGGCCGCATGATGAGATCTGGCGGGTGCCGCTCACAGCCGCCATCCCCGCATCAGCTCTGTTACTGCTATCGCTGCGGGGTCGCGACTGGATCGAGTGGCCCGTGAATCGGTTCGCTGGTGCCTACACCGGCTGGGCGAGCGCCTTGATCGCCGCCTACCTTTGGATATGGCTACTCGTCGCAAACGCCAGCACCGACAGCAGCCGCAGTTTGTTGCCCTACGTACCGCCGTTGGATCCTCTGGACGCTGTGCAATTGCTGGCGCTAGCAGCTTTCGCTTGCTGGTTGAGAGCGCTCGACAGCGGCGCCGCTGTGTTAGGGGCTCCCTCGAGACCGGTGTTCCGGTTCCCGCCAGACTGGCTCATGCTGACGGCCTGCTTCGCAGGATTCGCTGCCTTCGCCTGCGTCAACGGCATGCTGATCCGGAGCCTATGCTACTGGCTCGCCATTCCGTTCGATTGGGATTCGCTCATGCATTCCCAGATGGTGCAGATGTCCTTATCCATACTTTGGACCGTATGCGCATTGGGAATCATGGTATATGCCGCCCGGCGGCGCTTGCGCGTGATCTGGTTCGTGGGTGCCGTCTTGATGACGATAGAAGTCGCCAAACTCTTCATCGTGGACCTCTCCAGCGCGGGCAGCCTGGAGCGTATCGTCTCCTTCATCGTGGTCGGTGGCTTGTTATTACTGATCGGCTATTTCTCGCCGTTGCCGCCTGCCTCTACGATCGCTAGCGATCGACCATCGACATAGGGGCCTCTGAATAGCGAGGTCCTGCCACCTTGCCGGGCGCCATCACATCGTCCAGCACCCGCATGTCGTCGGCGCTGAGGCGTATGTCCGCAGCGGCCACGTTCTCTTCCAGGTATTTGCGGCGCTTGGTGCCGGGGATGGGCACCATGCCCTCGCCCTTGTGCAGCACCCAGGCGAGGGCGATCTGCCCGGGCTTCACGCCCTTGGCCTCCGCTAGGTCATGCACGGTCTTCGCGGCGACCATGTTGGCATCGTAGTTAGCGCCCTGGTAACGGGGATCGTTGCGCCGGTAGTCCCCAGCCGGGTAGTCCTCGGCCCTCTTCACGTCACCGGTGAGGAAGCCGCGCCCGAGCGGGCTGAAGAGCACCAGACCGATACCGAGTTCACGCAGCGCGGGGATCACGTCCGCTTCCAGGTTGCGCTCCCACAGGGAGTACTCGCTCTGCACCGCCGTCACCGGATACACCGCATGGGCGCGGCGGATGTTGGCGACACCCACCTCCGAGAGGCCAAAGTAGCGCACCTTGCCCTGCTTCACGAGTTCGCCCACGGTCCCCGCCACATCCTCCATGGGGACGGCAGGATCAACGCGGTGCTGGTACAGGAGGTCGATGTGATCGGTATCGAGGCGCTTCAGCGAAGCCTCCACCACCTCGCGGATGTGCGCGGGACGGCTGTCCAGTTGGGTGCCCACCTGCTTGCCGTCCACGATCTTGAAGCCGAACTTGGTGGCGAGGATCACTTCCCGGCGCCGGCCCTTGAAGGCGCGGCCCAGGAGTTCCTCGTTGGTGAACGGGCCGTAGACCTCGGCGGTGTCGAAGAAGTTGCAGCCGAGCTCGATGGCGCGGTGCAGGGTGGCGATGGACTCCACGTCGTCCGGCTGGCCGTAGGCCATGCTCATGCCCATGCAGCCGAGGCCCATGGCGGGGACCGTGAGACCCTGGCTACCCAGCTTGCGTCTGTCCATAGTCATGCCTGCTCCTCAGTCTTTACCAAGCATGCCGTCTTTGAGCGAAGAGGTCGGCGGCTTCGGCCCCAGGAACACCTTCAGGAGCGCGTGATGGAAGGCCTCGCCGGGGATGGTGCCGCGTACGGTCCCGTTCCAGGTGACGGTGGTGCCCTGGGTAGGCGCATAGTCCAGGGTGATGACATCGTCCTTCTTGCAGTCACCGAACCAGCCCATGAACTGCTGGATCTGGTCGTGGAGCGCGTCGTAGCCCTGCGGGTTGTTGTCCTTGAAGCCGTCGGTCCAGGCGTCGGAGAACTGGTCGTGGCTCACCTCGTAGATCATGTGCATGAGCACCCGGTCAGGCTCGTTGCCGGCCGCGATGGCAGAGGCATCCGAACTCTTGGCCGGCAGGTACAGGCCGCCCACGTAGATCTTGAAGAAGAGCTTCGTGCGCAGGCCCACGCCGTTCAGCACGAGGTCCGTGTTCGCCACCTGGGCCTTGTCGGGCACATCCACCCCGGCGAGGGTTGCCGCGCCTGCGGACGAAACGAGGGCGAAACCCAGCAGGAAAAGCGCTATGGAACGCATGGTCAGCTCCCTGAATGGAATTGGTCCAACCCAGAGACTAGCACTTCCGACCGCCACGGTCCGGGACACCCTGCACGGGAACGGCACACGGGTTAAAATCCCGCCCATGCTCCGTAACGACCTGCTTGCCCGGACACTCCTGGTCCTGGGGATCTTCGCCCTGTGTGGCCGCGCCGGCGCCGATCCCGGCGCGGACTACGCACGGGTCTATGCCGCCCACGACTTCTTCGCCCTGCGCAGCATGGTGGCGGCGGACAAGGGCCCGGACTCCGAACAGAAGCGCTTCTACACCGCGGCAGTGCTCTCGGCCTTCAACCAGCCGGCGGCGGCCAACAAACTCATCGAGTCGATGCTGGCCCATAACATCGACACCGCGCTCATGCCCTTCCTGCTGCAGATGCGCAAGAACAACGACCTGCGCCTCTACGACTACACCGGCGCCCTGGACGCGGAACGCACCCTCATCGACCTCTATGAACGCAAGGGCGACCCGCGCCTCGCCGACGCCCAGAACGACGCCAAGCTGCTCGGCGCATTGAGCGGCGTGGACATGCAGCAGGTGAAGCGCACCGGGGATTCCCAGATCATCATGGCGCCGGACAGCCACCTGGGCTACTGCATCCCCGTCACCATCGGTGTGGACCCCTGCTACATCCTCGACAGCGGCGCCAACTACTCCACGCTCATCCGTTCCGAGGCGCAGCGCCTCAAGCTCAAGATCATCCCCGCCGGGGTGCAGGTGGGCAGCAGCAACGGCACCGTGGTCTCGGCGGACGTGGCGGTGGCGCCCACGCTGCTGCTAGGCAACGTGCAGTACGACAACGTGGTGTTCTTGGTGATGCCGGACTCGGCCTTCACCTTCAAGGACTTCCAGATCCCCGGCATCCTGGGCTACCCGGTGTTCGCCGGCATGGGTGCCGTCACCACCCAGCACGGCCACACCCTGCTGGTGCCCAAGTCACCGCCCGCGCGCCGCGTGGACAACATCGCGCTGGACGGCAACGACATCCTCACCAAGATCAACGTGGACGGGCACGACGTTCTATGCCGCGTGGACACGGGCGCCGACCACACGGTGTTCTACAAGTCCTACTACGACCTGTACAAGGACGAGGTGGAGAAGGCCGGCAAGGTGCACCAGGCCAAGTACGGCGGCGCCGGCGGCATCAAGACCTATGCGAGCTACCGCATCCCGAAGCTGCAGCTCACCGTGGCGGGCCGCCCCGTGACCCTGCACCGGGCAGACGTCTACGCCGAGAAGGCCATCCCGGAAGACTACATCCAGTGCAATCTCGGCCTGGATGTCTTCAAAGACTACAAATCCTACACGATTAATCTGCAAGCAATGTCTTTGACTCTCAACTGAGTCACGCAGCCGCTCCACAACCTCTTCTGCGTTGCGCTACCGCCTACGTCCCTGTAGGCGTGCTATCGACGCTGCTGTTTACTGTAGGTGAGTCTTAAAGAACTTCACCGTACGGTCCCAGGAGTCTTTCGCCGCCGCGGCCTGGTAGTTCTGGCCCGAGGGATTGGCGAAGGCATGGCCGGCATCCGGGTATTCATGGATCTCCGCGTCCACCTTGGCGGCCTTCAGGGCCTCCTGGAACTTCTGCACATCGGCCACGGTGATGCCCTGGTCCTTCTCGCCGAAGAAGCCGATGAGCGGCATCTTGAGGGTCGAGAGCTGGGCTACGTCCGTCACGGGTTGGCCGTAGTACATCACCGCCGCGTCCAGCTTGTCCGGGAACAGGAGCGCGGTCTGCAGGGACCAACCGCCGCCGAAGCACCAGCCGATCACGCCCATCTTCTTGGCATGCTCGTGGTCATGCAGGTAACCGTAGGCCTGCTTGAGGTTTTCCTTGGCCGTGGCCGGGTCGTTGAACACGGTCATCATCAGTTTCTTGGCATCGTCCGGCGTCTGGGCGGACTGGCCACCATAGAGGTCCACCGCCAGGGTCTCGTAGCCCTCGCCCGCGAGCCGGTCGGCGGTGCGGCGGATGTTGTCGTTCAGGCCCCACCATTCGTGCACCACGATGATGGCGGGCAGCGGGCCCTTGGCGGCGGTGGGACGGCTGAGATAGCCCTTCACCTGCTTGCCGCCTACGGTGGCGTACACCACCTCGGCGCCGGTCACCGGCTGGGCCGGCTTCTCCACCGCCACGGGGCTCGGCTGCGGCGAGTCGTCGTGATGCATGGCCGCCATCGCCGCCATGTATTCGGCATCGCTCATGGCGTAGGCGTTGGAGAAGGAAAGGACGATGGCCAGGGAGAAGAAAGACAACAATACGCGACGCATGGGACGCTCCTTGTTTTCAGTCACCGGTATAGACGCAACCCGAAGTGCAGGTTTCTGCGATCACCACTTTCGACAGGGCTGGCAGGCTGGGCTTCAACCTGGTCCAGATCCAGCGGGCCAGGTTCTCGCTGGTGGGATTGTCGAGGCCCGGGATGTCGTTCAGACAGTGGTGGTCCAGGATCTCGAACAGCGGCATGAAAGCCGCCTTCAGGTCCGCGAAGTCCATGACCCAGCCGGCCTTGCTGTCCACCGGGCCGGACACGTGGATCTGCACCTGGAAGGAATGGCCGTGCAGGCGGCTGCACTTGTGCCCCGCCGGGACGTTGGGCAGCCGGTGGGCCGCCTCGATGTGGAAAGCCTTGTATATCTCCATGCGCCCATTATCGCCGGTAGCAGGAGAGCACGAAAGAGGCCGTGTTACCCTAATTAACTAAGGTACGGGGCGGCTATGGCCAAAGAGACACGCAAGATCAGGGAGCAGATCATCCAGCTGAAGCTGGAGCACCATGACCTGGATATGGCCATCGCCAAGCTGGCCGCCGATCCCTCCACCGACGAACTGCACATCTCCCGCATGAAGAAGCGAAAGCTCCAGCTCAAGGATTACATCGCCCGCCTCGAGAGCATGCTCATCCCGGACCTGGACGCGTGATAGACCTGCATACCCATTCCCGGGTCTCCGACGGCACCCTCGCCCCCGGAGAACTGGTGGCGCTCGCCGCCGGGCGCGGCGTGAAGCTGCTGGCCCTCACGGACCACGACACGCTGGACGGCCTGCCCGCCGCCCGCGCGGCCGCCGCCGGCACGGGCGTACGCTTCATCAGCGGCGTGGAGATATCGGTCACCTGGGAGCACAAGACCTGGCACGTGGTGGGCCTGGACGTGGACACATCCCACCCCGCCCTCACCGCCGGTCTCGCGCGCCTGCAAGCGGTTCGGGAGGAACGCGCTGTCGAGATCGGCCGGCGCCTCGAAGCCAAGGGCATCAGCGGCGCCTCTGTGGGTGCCCAGGCGCTGGCGGGGGAAGCGAGACTCACCCGCACCCATTTCGCCCGCTTCCTGCACCAGGCGGGCCACGTGAAGGACGAGGCCCAGGCCTATAAGAAGTTCCTGGGGCGCGGCAAGCCGGCTCACGTCTCCGCCACCTGGGCGAGCCTGGAGGAAGCCGTCAGTTGGATACACGCGGCGGGCGGCCAGGCGGTGCTGGCGCACCCCTTCCGCTACGGCATCACCCGCGCATGGCTCCTGAAGTTCCTCACGGCCTTCAAGCAGGCGGGCGGCGACGCCATGGAAGTGGTGAGCGGCCGGGGCAACCCGGATGAGTTCCACACGGCGCTGCATCTCGCGCAGCGATTCGAGTTAGCGGCTTCAGTGGGATCGGATTTCCATGCGCCGGCAACCTATTCGCAGCCGGGCATCACGGTGGAGCTGCCCCCGGGCGTCCCGGCGGTGTGGCAGCGGTTCAGGGATTGATCGAGACGTAGACCCAGGCTTCCTTGCCTGAACGCAGTTTCAACTTCACCCGCTTATAGTCATCGGCTTCATATTCATCCGCCGCCGCCAGCTCTTCCGTCGTGATCTCGAACACCATGCCTTCCACCGTATCCAGGGAATTGCCGGGCACCAGGATGCGGTGCACTGCGAGGCCGCTGGTGGCGATCACCGCCTCATCCGTGATGCGTACGCTGGCCATCTTGTAGCCCAGCACCGCGTCGGGGGTGCCGGTCAGGCGTCGGCCGAAGTTGGCGAGCTGCACGGTTTCCTGCTGGAGCGTGCCGTAGGAGAACAGTTTCTCGCCGTCTTGCTCGCTCATTCGATGGAGGAATTGGATGTCTTGCGCAGAGTCTGTTTCAACTCATCGACCGAGATCGTGGCCATGAGCACGTCCGAACCCGCCTCCGCAGGCTCCGACCCCAGCCAATCCGTGCGCGGCGCGGCCTTGGCGCCGAGGGACGCGAAGTCGAACTGGCGCGGATCCAGGAGATGCTCCGGCACCACACTGGAGAGGGCCGAGAAGATGGTGTTGGTGCGGCCCGGGAACTTGCGCTCCCAGTCCAGCATCATGGCCTTCACGGCCTTCCGCTGCAGGTGCTCCTGGGAGCCGCAGAGGTTGCAGGGGATGATGGGGAACTCGCGCATAGCGGCATATTTCGCGATATCCGCTTCCTCGACGTAGGCCAGCGGCCGGATCACCACGTGCTTGCCGTCGTCCGAGAGCAGCTTGGGCGGCATGGCCCGCAGCTTGCCGCCGTAGAAGAGGTTCAGGAAGAACGTCTCCAGTATGTCGCCCCGGTGATGGCCCAGCGCGATCTTGGTGATGCCGTTCTGGGCGGCGAAGGAATAGAGGGCGCCCCGGCGCAGCCGCGAGCAGAGGCCGCAGGTGGTCTTGCCTTCGGGCACCACGCGCTTCACCACGCTGTAGGTGTCCTGCTCCAGGATGTGGAAGGGCACGCCCACTTCCGTCAGGTACGTGGGCAGCACTTCCTCGGGGAAGCCCGGCTGCTTCTGGTCCAGGTTCACCGCCAGGAGTTCGAACTCCACCGGCGCGCTCTCCTTGAGCTTCATGAGCATGTCGAGCAGCGTGTAGGAATCCTTGCCGCCCGAGAGGCAGACCATGACTCGGTCGCCCGCCTCGATCATGTTGAAATCTTGGATAGCCTTACCCACGCCATGGCGCAGACGCTTTTCAAGCTTCCGTTGGTTCACTGACAGTTTGGCGGGCTGGGCGCTCATAGGGGCGGTATTTTAGCCTACCCAGGGCCCCTGCCCCGCAATAAACCCCGGCCCTCCGTGGTCCAATAGCCATCAGCACAGGAGCGTCCGTATGCGTCGCGCAGTTTCAATGGGATTGGCCCTGGGTCTCGTCGCCGGTTCAGCCTGGGCCGCGCCCCAGACCGTCACGAGCCCCGCCACGCAGGTGAGCCTGCTGGAGCTGTATACCTCGGAAGGCTGCGACGACTGCCCGCCCGCCGAGCAGTGGCTCTCGGGGCTGCAGCAGGACGACCGGCTGTGGAAGCGCGTGGTGCCCGTGACCTTCCACGTGGATTACTGGGATTACCTGGGCTGGCGCGATCCGTTTGATAGTCACTCTTATACGTTGAGGCAGCAGCAGATCGCCGCGGCAGCGGGCGGCAAGGTGATCTACACGCCCCAGTTCGTGCTGGACGGGAAGGACACCCAGGCTTACTTCAACCACCAGCCCCTCTCCCTGGACGGCGGCTGGACCGTGGGCGTCTTGAGCCTCACCGCCGATGGCCGCAAAGCCACGGTGCGCTTCGTGCCCGCGAAACCCCGCAGCGACCGGCTGGAAGCCCACGTGGTGCTGCTGGCCTTCGGCGTGGACGTGCCGGTGGGCGCCGGCGAGAACAAGGGCAAGACGCTCACCCATGACTTCCTGGTGGTGGCGGAAGTACACGGCGCATTGAACCAAGACAAGAGCGGTTATACGGGGACTATGATCCTGCCGGCAAATGCGCCTGCGGCTAGATCGGCGACGCGGTATGCGCTGGCAGGATGGGTCTCGGCCGCAGGCGTGCCCGCGCCCATCCAGGCGGCAGGCGGAGGGATCGCCGCACCGCACTGATCAGGACCCGATCAGAGGTCCGGCTCCTTCTAGTCGGAACCGCCTCCTGAACTCTTCGAGCGAAGATCCAGCCCACTGCGGGTCTCCGGATACGGCGTGCTCATGAGCCCCTGCCAGACGATCCGGTTGAAACCCACCGCGTCCACCCGGTCCTCGCCGGAGAAATCCATGCCGGCGGTCTGCTTGGCCCAATAGGCGGCGCTGTGGGTGGGCTTCGGCCCAGCCGCTGCCTGCACCGCATCCGGGAGGGGGAGCTTGGTGTTCTTCACCAGGAACGCGGAAGGCACGGCCTTGAACGTCCAGTCCTTCCGATCCAGATCGAACGCGCTCGTCATGGGCCGCTCGTTGGCGTCGAAGATGCTCAGGTGATCGATGCCGAGGATATCCTCGATGGTGCGCAGCATGTTGACCGTGGTGTAGAACTCGCTCGCCACCGCGCCCTGCTTCACGTAGGGACCCACGATGTAGGCGGTGCTGCGGTGCGCGTCCACGTGGTCCGGACCGTCCTGGGCATCGTCCTCGATCACGAAGATCAGCGTGTTGTCCTTATAACGCTTGCTCTCCGCCACGGCCTCGATGAGCCTGCCCACGGCGTAGTCGTTGTCCGCCTGCTGCAGCTCCGGCGTGTTCACCCCGTCCACTGCCCGGGCGAAGTCGCCCATGTGGTCCCCGGCCAACCGCACCAGCGAGAGCGCCGGCAGCTTGCCGTTGTGTTCGAACCCGGCGAACTCCCGTTGCCACTCCCGCTCCCGGTAGAAATCCGGCAGCGCCGCATCGAAGCCCCGGTAGTAAGGGTCGGTGATGCCGATGAGGTCGCTGATCGCCGGGAACGCAAGCTTGAGTCCCTTGGCGTGGGGATCGCGCTCCATGGGGATGGCGTTCTTGCTGTCAGGCTGGTAGCGCGCGCCGTCGTCGTCCATGCCGTAGTTGCGCACGCTCAAGCCCGCGCGCAGCGCCGCGCTCCACAGGTAAGACTGTTGCCGCTTGCCGCCCGGAGCGTCCATGCCCGCCACGTCCGCCGTGCCCGGCAAGAGGTCCGGGTCCTGGGGCGTGTCAGGCTCGATCTCCAGGCGCGACTTCGCATCCGGCAGCGCGATAGGGATGTTGCGGTTGACAGCGAAGGTATCGTCCTGGATGCCGCGGTTCGCATAGGCGGGCGCCACGGTCTTGGCACCCTGGTCGCTCTCCCGCGCTGCCGTGCTCCAGGGCCAGCCCTCTCCGCTCACCTCGCCAGAGGTGTAGAAGTTGTCCAGGTCCACGAAGCCACCCGCCACGGCGTGGAAGTTCGGCGTGGTGGCCGCGCCGAACTCGACGAGGCTCGGATCACCGTTGCCCTTCCCGAGGTCTCCGAGGATCTGGTCATAGGTGCGGTTCTCCTTGATGATGTAGATGACGTGCTTGATGCGCGCGTGCAGCGACGCCATCATCGCCTTGTCCGCCGCCGTGGGCGGAGAGCGGAAGCCGTCGTTCGCCATCACCTGCTCGGTCAGCGTGCCGAGCTCGGCATCGGAAGGCAGCGGCAGCGTGAGGAACCCCGCCTTGGAGAGCTGCAGCACGTAGTGGTTGTTCGCATTGGCCTTCACCGGGTTCACACGGTGGGTCGGGTTGTCCGGGTTGGCCCCCGGCTTGGAGCGGCTGTTCACCACGTAGAGGCGCTTCTGCAGGGTCCCTGCCACCACTGCCTGGGGATACCAGCCCGTGGGGATGAGGCCGATCACCTGCGGCTTCGCCCCGTCGAGCGCCACCACCGCCACCGCGTTGGTGCCGCCGTCCGTCACATAGAGCCGCGTGCCATCCGCCGAGAGCGCGAGGCTGTTGGGCGCCACGCCGCGGTAATCGAAGGACGGGCTCACCACACCCGGCGGCGCGAGCGCGGGGATGCCGCCGGTCACCCGGTCCGTGGCCGTGTCGATCACCGCCACTTCATCGCTGTTGTCGCAGGCCACGTAGAGCTGCTTCTGCGTGGCGTCCAGCAACATCTTGACCGGCGTGCCCTGCAAGGGGATGCGGCCGACGAGCTTCGGCGCGGCCGTGATATCCACCACGTCCACCTCCCGGTCCCGTTGGCTGCCCACGTAGGCCGTGGCGTTGCCGGCCACTGCCACCCAGAAGGGATACTCGCCGCCCGGCGTGCCCGTCTTGCCTCCGGACTTGCCGGGGCGCAGGTCCAATTCGGCCGTCACCTTGCGGCTGGCGAGGTCGATGATGGAGAGGGAGTCGTTGTAGTAGTTCGCCACCACCAGACGCTGGCCGTCCGCGGTCACGGCGAGGCCGGCCACCGCGGGGTTCGTCAACAGCCCGTTGCCTTCCGTATGGCCGAGCGGGATGGCCGGCATGGGCTCGCCCCAGATGCCGCTCGTGCTCTCATAGCTGTGCACCACATCATCCCCGCCTCCGGAGACATAGAAGTGCCGCCCGTCCGGCGCGAAGGCGAGCCCTGCGAAAGTGTTGGGCACCTGGATCACCTGGACCGGCACCGGCTTCGGCCCACTCACGTCATAGATGAAGACGTATTCGTTCGAGCTCTGCAGGTCCGGCTTGCCGGTGGGCTTGTTCAGCAGGTTGTAGCCTGTGGTGAGGATGAGCAGGGTGCGCCCGTCCGGGCTCAGGGCCTCGCTCATGGCCTGGCCGGCCGTGTAATCCGGGAAGTCCTGCAGATGGGGGTTCAGGGACTCGAAGCTCGCGCCGGGCGCGGCCAAGGGCGTGATGAACTGGCCCGTGGGCAGCTCGGTGCGGTCATCGTCGTCCGCGTGCAGCGCCGCCAGGGGCAAGAGAGCGATAAGGCCGACTAGGGCATTCCGGTAGGTTTTCATCACAGCACCCCCCCCCTCGTGGCGACGAGACCCGAGTTTCAGGGGCCTCGGTCTAGAGATATCTGCTCCTTAAGACCGCCTCGCCTTGCCGGAATTCACGGTTTGGAGGAATATTTTTCGCCCGTTTCGAGAGTCGCCCTCAGTTGCAGAACAGCTCGCGCTTCTCATCCCCCACCACGAGATGCAACTTCACCCGCGTCTGTAGGGCCTGGCGGAGTTGACAGACACGACTCTTGTCGAGTTGAGAAGCGGTCTTGCCCATGTCCACAGAGATGAGGTCTATGGACTCGTCCGGATGGGCCGCGTGCAGGGCGGCCACCAGGTCGTCATAGGCGTAGATCTTCTTACCGAAGCCGAACAGGCCCTGGCCGAGGTAGCTCACGTCTTCCTTCACCTTGCCGTCGGCGGCGAAGGCCGGGCTCAGGATCAGGCAGGCCGATATCAGTATCGCGATGCGTCTCATGTCTTGCTTCCCTATGCGATGGCTTTCTTGCGCAGCAGCTTGAACGCCGGCTCGCCCTTGCCGGTCTTCACCGGCGCCAAGGCCTGCATGGTGGTGAACTGGGCCTTGTCCGCCTTGTAACCCAGCACCACGTCGAGCGGCGTGAACTTGTTGACGCCTGTCGAAAGCTCGATGTCCTTGGCCTGGAACTGGCCGGGGTGCTCGTAGCCGGCAGTATGGGCGAGCGCGATCAGTTCCTTGCGGAAGCCCTTCAGGTAGTTCGCGGCGCGCACCGCCTTGATGTCCACGTCCAGCCCCGCCTGGCGCCACTCGCTCATGGTGGTGATGCCGGTGGGGCAATGACCGGTGTGGCAGCTCTGGGACTGGATGCAGCCGATGGAGATCATGGCCTCGCGGGCCACGTTCACCATGTCGCAGCCCATGGCGAAGGCCACCACGGCCCGGTCTGGGAAGCCGAGCTTGCCGCTGCCGATCCACACCACGTCCTTGGAGACGCCGGCCTTCTGGAAGATCTGGTACACGCGGGCGAAGCCGATCTTGAAGGGCAGCGACACGTGGTCGGTGTAGGTGAGGGGCGCGGCGCCGGTGCCGCCCTCGCCGCCGTCGATGGTGATGTGGTCCGGCCCTTCCTTGCGCTTCTTCATGCGCTGGGCCAGTTCCTCCCAGAAATCCGTGTCGCCGATGGCGGCCTTGATGCCCACCGGCAGGCCGGTGCGGTCAGCGATGCGCTCGATGAAGTCGATCATCTCGTCGACGTTGCTGAACTCGCTGTGCGAATTGGGCGAGATGCAGTCCTGGTAGGCGGGCACGCCACGGGTGTTGGCGATCTCCGGCACCACCTTCACCGCCGGCAGCACACCGCCCTTGCCGGGCTTGGCGCCCTGGGAGAGCTTGAGCTCGATGGCCTTGATCTGCGGATGCTTGGCGCATTTCTCGGCCAGCACGTCCATCGAGAACTTGCCGTCCTTGCCGCGCACGCCGAAGTAACCGGTGCCGATCTCGAACACCACATCGCCGCCGAGCAGGTGGAAGGGGCTCAGGCCGCCCTCGCCGGTGTTGTGGAAGCAGTTGGACATCTTGGCCCCGAGGTTCAGGGCCGAGATGGCGTTCTTGCCGAGGGCGCCGAAGGACATGGCGGAGATGTTCACCACGGAGGTGGGGCGCCAGGCGTACTTGCGCTTGTGGCTCGCGCCCAGGACCTTGAGGCAGGGCACGGCGCTCGGGTCGCCGCCGATGTGCACGGCCTTGTCTTCCGGGAAGGGGAAGGCGACGTTCTTGATGATGGGGTAACCGACGGAGTACTGCTGCTCCTCGGTGCCGAAGCCGAAGAAGTTGTTCTGGCCCTTCGCGGTGGCGTAGATCCAGCTGCGCTCGCTGCGGTTGAAGGGCAGCTCTTCCTTGTCGTCCGCCACCCAGTACTGGCGCAGCTCGGGGCCGATGAACTCCATGAAGTAGCGCAGGTGGCCGATGACGGGATAGTTGTGCATCACCGCGTGGCGGCGCTGGTGGATGTCGTGGATGGCCACGATGCCCAGGAAGATAAGGATTCCACCTATGACCCAAAGGAAAATGAGCATCGTCCCCTCCCCTGCATTGTCCCTGGCTTAAGCATACCAACCCAAAAGCTGCTGCGCTCGGCAGGGCTTTGTTGCGCCTCGGACTCGCAGTCGGTCACGTACACCAAGAGTACGTTCCCTCCTGCTCGCCTCGCGCGCCTAGCCCCGCCTTCGCTCGCGACGCTTTGGGTCTAGAACCCTTAAAAATCCCTTCGGAAGATCAGCTTTATGCCCTTACGGGCGCCCGTGGTTCCGTATATTCCGACCGAACCCGTCTCATCTATATAGAAGGAGAAACCCGCATAAACGCCCACGCTCTTGCCGGAACTGAAGTCCACATGCCGCCCGGGGTTGCTGTCCGTCTCGTCGCCATCGAGGTTCTGGTAGTAGGCTCCGAAGGACGCGCGCCACGGGCCGTAACGTAGCACCGGGCCGAAGGCGGCCCAGGTCTCGTACCAGGTGATCTCCGAGTGCGTGGCGGCGGGCCCGCTGCTGTTCACGTCATGCCAGGTGTAGGACAGCTCGCCCGAGAGATTGAAGTAATCGCCCCAGGTGCCTTCGTAGCGACCCTGTAGACCGAGATAACGCCCGGTGAAATCCAGGAACGGGCCCGGCGGCTCGCCGTCCACGTCCAAGGTGAGATAGCCGCCCTGGAGACCAAAGGTCGTGTCCCCTGCCACCGGTTCGTTGAACGCGAGGCCGTAACGGCCCACGTGCGCTTCGTGATCGCCGTCCGCATAGGTGAACGACGTGCGGTAGCGCCCGAGTTCGACGTAAGTGCTGGCGCCGGGATCGTAGAGATCGTCGGCGTGGGCGGTCGCGCAGAGCAGTGTGGATAGCGCGGCGAGAAGATATATCGGGGGGAGAAGCCTCATGGCCCAATCATATACTCCGGCATCCGCCGGAGAGCGGAAATGAACGGGAATAAACCCGCTACGGCGCGCGTCTCATGCGCATGTCGCGAACCGGGCTAAGGTCTCTTGTAGATCACCTTCCCGCCCACGATGGTGTAGAGCACCTTGGTGGCGGGGATATCCGCTTCCGGCACCGTGAGGATGTCCTGTGAGAGCACGGTGATGTCCGCGAGCTTGCCGACCTTCAGCGAGCCCAGCTTCTCTTCCATGAACGTGGCGTAGGCGTTGTTCCAGGTGTAGGACTTCAGCGCTTCCTCGCGGCTCATGGCCTGTTCGGGATAGAACGGCACGCCATCCTTCTTGGAGCGGCGGGTCACGGCGCAATAGAAGTTCGGTATCGGATCCTCGTCCTCCACCGGCACGTCGGTGCCGTTGGCGATGAGGGCGCCGCTCGCGATGAGCGAGTGCCAGGCATAGGCCCCGTCCCGCGCCCGCTGCTCGCCCAGGCGCTTCACCACATAGGGCGCATCCGAGCACTCGTGGATGCTCTGCATGGAGGCGATGACGCCGAGCTTGCCGAAGCGCGGGATGTCCTGCGGATCCAGGTGCTGCACGTGCTCGATGCGCCAGCGCAGGTCCTTCGCGTCCGGGTGGGCGGTGAACTCCGCCTGGTACACGTCCAGCACTTCCCTATTGGCCCGGTCGCCGATGGCGTGGGTCGCCACCTGGTAACCCGCCTCCAGAGCCGCATCTGCTACCGTGCGGATGTCCGCCGGCGGCAGCACGCTCACGCCGCTGCTCGTCGGCAGGTCCACGTAGGGCTGCAGGAACCAGGCGGTATGGGTGCCCAAGGCCCCGTCCGAATACACCTCGCCCACGGCCCGCACGGTGTAGTGATCGTCCGCGTAGCCGACGATGCGGTGCGCTGGCAGGAAGCGCTTCAGCTGTTCCAGTGGATCGAACTTGGCGTAAGCATCCGCGCCCGGCAGGCCGACGCCGTAGTCATCGCCCCGGCCCACGTCCACCATGGCGTAGAGCCGCAGGGGCAAGGCCCCGTCGCCCGCCAGCTTCTTCAACTCATCGAGGGCGGCGAAGTTCTCGCCGTCATCCACGAACAGGGTGATGCCCTTGGCAGCGGCATCCTTAGAGGCGAGATCCACCCGCTGCCGGAAGGCCGCTTCCACCTCGGCGGGCGTGCGCCCTTTCAGTTCCGCCGCATAAGCATCGTTCACCAGGCCCATGGCGTTGTCCCGCAGGAAGCCCACCGGCTCGCCCTTGGCGTCCCGCACGATCTGGCCGCCCGCCGGGTCCTGGGTGTTCCGGTCCACGTGGGCGAGCTTCAGGGCCGCGGCGTTCACATAGATGCCGTGGCCGCTGGCGTGGGTGAGCATCACGGGATTGTCGGGTGAGACCGCATCCAGGCTCGCGTGCAGCGGCAGACCTTCCACGTTCGGCTGCGGCGCGTGGCTCCACTTCTCCTGGTGCCAGCCGCGGCCGAGTATCCACTGGCCCGGTTTCGCCTGCTTCACGGCGGTGCCCACGATGGCGACGATCTCATCCCAATCCTTGGCCTTGGTGAGGTCGAGTTGCAGCAGCGACTCCCCCAGCTCCAGGAAATGCCCGTGGCCCTCGATGAAGCCCGGCACCGCGAGTCCGCCCTTGAGATCGATGACCTGGGTGGCCTTGCCTATATAAGGTTGGATGTCCGCGTCGTTCCCCACGGCCAGGATGTGGCCATCCTTCACCGCCAGGGCCTGGGCCGTTGGATGTTTCGCCTCCAAGGTGGCGAGTTTGCCGTGCATGAGCACGAGGTCGGCGCTGGGGGCGGCCGTGGCCGCTCCCGCGGCCAGGAAGCTCAACAGGAATACGGTGAGATGGCGCATGGGGAATCTCCTAGGCGGGATCGTGTTCGTAATCGGCGGGGGAAGTCTGGTCCGGCGCTTCGGCGACTTTCATGGCGCGGAACAGGAACGTCAGCACCACAGCGATGAAGAGATTCACCAGCACCGAGTAGAAGGCCGCGTAGCCCGGCAGGGTCCAGTCCCCGAGATGCAGCGGGAACGTGGGCTTGAACTGCTGGGACACCACCATCCAGGTGCTCAAGACCATGCCGATGGCCCAGCCGACGGCGAGCGCCCAGCGGTGCAGCCAGCGGCTGTAGAGCCCGATGACCATGGTGGGGAGCGTCTGGATGATCCAGGCGCCGCCGAGTAACTGCAGATTGATGGCGTACTGGGTGGGCACGCCCAGGATGAACGCGAGCGCGCCCACCTTCACCACCAGGGACAGCAGCTTCGCCATCTTCGCCTCGTCGGCGGGCGTGGCCTCGGGCCGCAGATACTCTTTATAGATGTTGCGGGTGAACAGGTTCGCTGCGGCGATGGACATGATCGCCGCCGGCACCAGGGCGCCGATGGCGATGGTGGCGAAGGCCACACCCACGAACCAGCCGGGGAAATACTGCAGCATCAGCGCCGGCACGGCGAAGTTGTTGCCGTACTTGGCGAAGTAGCCTGCGTAGGCCGGGTTGTCGTGCACGTGAGCCACCACCGCCACGTAGCCCAGGAAGGCTAGCAGCGCGAGGGCGATGGAGTAAGCGGGCAGCAGCGCCATGTTGCGCTTGATGACACTGCGGCTGCTTGAGCTGAGGAGCGCCGTGACGCAGTGGGGATAGAGGAAGAGCGCCAGCACGGACCCCAAGGCCAGGGTGGCATAGGCGCCGTAAGAGCCGGTGTTGTGTTCGGTGGGGGGCGCGAGCAGGAGCTTCTCCGGCGGGATGCCGGCGAAGATGTGGCCATAGCCCCCGAGCTGGGCCGGGATGATGGTGATGGCGGCGATCACCGTTATATATATGAGGATGTCCTTCACCACCGAGATCAGCGCCGGCGCTCTGAGGCCGCTGGTGTAGGTGTAGGCGGCGAGGATGATGAAAGCCACGATGAGGGGGATGTCCCCCACCAAGCCCACATCGTTGAAACCCATAGCGGCGATCACCACCTGGATGCCCAGGAGCTGCAGGGCTATATAAGGCATGGTGGCCAGTATCCCGGTGACGGCCACCAGCAAGGCCAGCAGCGGGCTGCCATAGCGGCCCCGCACGAAGTCGGAGGCGGTGCCGTAGCCGTGCTTGCGGGCCACGGACCAGAGCCGCGGGTACACCACATAGACGAAGGGATAGAGCATGAGCGTATAGGGCACGGCGAAGAAACCGATGGCCCCGGCGCCGAACACCAGGGCCGGCACGGCGATGAAGGTGTAGGCGGTGTAGAGATCTCCCCCCAGCAGGAACCAGGTGACGATGGTGCCGAAGCGGCGACCGCCGAGACCCCACTCGTTGATGTGGTTCAGGTCCGCGGCGCGCCAGCGGGAGGCCACGAAACCCAGCACCGTGACCAGGCCGAATAGAATCACGAACACCGTCAAAGCAGGCCAGTTCATACCTGCTCTCCTAAAAATGAGAGATTTTGGCCTCTGGCTAGGCGCGGCCGTCCCGAGGAACCCGGAGCGTACTCTTGTCGTACGTGAGGATTCCGAGTGGCGGCCGCAACAACGCCAGAGGGCAAAAGATCCATTTTTAGCGCGGGCCAATTCATATCTTGGCCTTGTAAGCGAGAGCCGTCACAACCGCTGCTACCACGATGAGCACCACCTGGAACCAGTAGAAGAACGGGATGCCGTAGAAGGAAGGTTCGATGCGGTTGTAGAGCGGCACGCAGATGGCCGTGAAGAACGGCACGAACAGGATCACATGCCAGATGGCGCGCTTCAGTCTTCCGGGCTTGGGCTCGGCCATGGGCGGCTCCTCTCAGGAGGCCCCAAGTTACTGGCCTCTCCCCCTTCCTGCAAGCGCCACCGGACGCCTTTTCGGGTAGCCTAAGGGCCTGTATTCCGGGGGCCTTCTGATGAGTCTGTTGCCGCAAGTCGCCGTTTTTTTGATAGCCGCCTGCCTCGCGGTGCCGCTCTCCCGCAAGTCCGGCTTCGGTTCGGTGCTGGGCTACCTGGTGGCGGGCGTGGTCATCGGCCCCTGGTGCCTGAAGCTCATCACGGACGTGCCCACCATCCTCTCCTTCTCGGAGATCGGCGTGGTGCTTCTCCTGTTCATCATCGGCCTGGAACTGCAGCCCTCGCGCCTGTGGGTCATGCGCCGCTTCGTGTTCGGCATGGGCGCGTTGCAGGTGGGCGTGACCACCCTCCTGCTCGCGGGCGGCGCCTGGTGGCTCGGACTCGAGCCGGTGCCGGCCCTGGTGGCGGGCTTCGGCCTCTCCCTGTCTTCCACCGCATTCGTGCTGCAGATGCTGGGCGAGAAGCAGCAGCTCGCCACCAGTCACGGCCGCGCTTCCTTCGGCATCCTGCTGTTCCAGGACGTGGCCGCGATCCCGGTGCTGGCGACCCTCGGCGTGCTCTACGGCGACGGCGACGTGCACCACAGCCACCTCGGCATGAAGCTGCTCATCATCGCGGTGGTGCTCGGCATCCTCGCCCTCGGCAACCGCGTGGTGCTGCGCTTCATCTTCCGGCTCGTGAACCAGTTCGGGAACCCGGAGATCTTCACCGCCTCGGCCCTGCTCATCGTGCTGGGCGCCGGCCTCGTCGCCAGCTCCATCGGCCTCTCCATGGGCCTCGGCGCCTTCCTCGCCGGCATGGCACTGGCGGACTCGGACTACCGCCATGAGTTCGAGGCGGACATCGAGCCCTTCAAGGGCCTCCTGCTCGGCCTCTTCTTCATGGCCGTGGGCATGTCGGTGAACCTGGGCTTGATCGTGGATGCGCCGCTGACGGTGCTCGGCATCCTGGTGGGCCTGCTGGCGCTCAAGATGGCGACGCTCTATGGGCTCGGCCGCCTGTTCCGCTTGCCGGATGCCGGCGCCCGCAACCTCGCCTTCGTGCTGCCGGCGGGCGGCGAGTTCGCCTTCGTGATGTTCAACGCAGCCGTGGGTTACCAGCTCTTCGACCAGCGCCTCACGGACCTGCTGAACCTCGCGGTCACCCTCTCCATGGCCGCCACGCCTTTCCTGGTGCTCGTGAACGAGCGGGTGCTGGAGAAGTTCGTGGAGGAACGCAAGGAACCGGAGTTCGATCCCATCGACGAGCCCGCCAACCCGGTGATCATCGCCGGCATGGGCCGCTTCGGTCAGGTGGTGGGCCGCCTGCTGCGCATGCAGGACATCCCCTTCACGGCGCTGGAAGCGGACGCGGACCAGATCGAGACCCTGCGCCGCTTCGGCAGCAAGGTGTACTACGGCGATGCCTCGCGCCTGGACCTCTTGCGGGCCGCGAAGGCGGACCAATCGAAGTTCCTGGTGCTGGCGGTGGACGGCATCGAAGCCTCCGTGAAGACCGCGGAGATGGTGCGCAAGCATTTCCCCGGCTTGGTGGTGCTGGCCCGGGCCCGCAACCGCCACCACGTGCACCTGCTGCGGGAACAGGGCGTGCAGGTGGTCGTGCGCGAGACCTATTACTCCAGCATCCGCCTGAGCGAGGACCTGCTGGGGCGCTTAGGCCTGGAACGCGCAGCCATCGAGAAACTGGTGGCGACCTTCGAGAAGCATGACAAGGCGCTCCTGGAACGACAGTTCGCCGTGTTCCGGGACGAGGAGCGTCTGGTGCAGACCTCCAAGGAAGCGGCGGCGGAACTGGAGCAGCTGCTGCAGGACGACCGGCGGTCGCCGACGGACTGAACGCGCCCTTCGCATACCAATCGTCTATGCTGCATGCAGGGGACTGCCGTATATAAGCGAACCCGGCAGGACAATTAGCATGCGAAACGACTTACGGCTCCTGCTGACGGCACTGCTGCTCTATATGGTGGCGGTATCCCCCGCCCGCGCCCTCGAACCGGGCAAGGCCTTCCACGATTACGCCGGCGACAGCTGGTCCGTGGAACAGGGCCTGCCCCAGATCACCGTGCTCTCCATCACCCAGGATGCGCAGGGCTACATGTGGTTCGGCACCCAGGATGGCCTCGCGCGCTTCGACGGCGTCACCTTCCGCCAATACCTTCCGGCCCACTGGGTGCAGTCGCTCGCCAACGATCCGGACGGCAGCCTCTGGATCGGCATGAACAAGGGCGCCGCCTACTACGAGCACGGCGTCACCCACGTGCTGGACCGCGCACGCGGCGAGAAGGACGTGAACCCCCAGGCGGACGTGCGCGCACTGCTGTTCGTGGACGGGCGCCTGCTGGCCGCCTCGGACACGGGGCTCCTGCATCTCGATCGGGACGGCATGCACCGGGAACATTCGTTGCCATCGGTGCCGCTCTACTCGCTGCTGCAATGGCACGGCGCGCTCTGGGCCGGCGGCACCGGCAAGCTCTACCGCGTGACCAACGGCGGCGTACAGGCGCTCAATGCGCCGGAAGGCGCCGGCACCCAGGTGACGCACCTCCTGGTGCACGACGACGCGCTCTGGGCCGGCACCAGCCGCGGCCTGTTCCGCCTCACCGCGCAAGGCGGCTGGCAGCGCGCCGCCGGCGACCCGGCGGAACTCCGCCTCGCCATCAATACCTTCTACAACGACTCGGACGGCAACTTCTGGGTCACCACTTCCACCGGTCTCGCCCGCCTCTCCGGCGATGCCATGCAGCAATACATCTCCAGCCGCAACGACGAGTCCGTGGCGCAGCTGGAATCCCTCTACGAGGATCGGGAACACGACCTCTGGCTCGGCTCTCACGCCCATGGCGTCACGCGCCTGTGGAACGGCTACACGCGCCGCTACTTCGCGCCCGAGGGCCTGAACGAACCACTGGTGTGGGCCGTGACGCCCGCACATGAGGGTGGCCTGTGGGTGGGCACCGCCGATGGCGTGTACACGCTGAAGGATGGCAAGGCGCGTCTCGCGGTCCCTGGCTCCACGCTGCCGGAACCCACGGGCTATGTGCTCATGGATGATGGCGAGCGGCTCTGGATCGGCACCCACAGCGGTCTCGTGCAGTATGCGGAAGGCCGCGTGAGCCGCCCGCCGGCGCTCGCGCCCTTGGACGGCATCGCCATCTCGGGTCTGCTCAAAGACCGTGATGGCACGGTGTGGATCGCGACCCTGGACGGCGTGTTCCGCTACCAGGGCGGCGCCCTCACCCGCTTCGGCATGGAATCCGGCTTCAAGGACGTGCGCTGCCGCGTAGTGTTCGAGACCCATGCCGGCAAGATCCTCATCGGCACCCTCGCGGGTCTCTACGCCTTCGACGGCAGCCGCTTCCAGCCCATGAGCGCGGAGCCGGGCCTAAGCGATGGCTTCGTCACCGCCATCGCCGAACCCCGCGAGGGGCACCTGGTAGTGGGCGTGTTCGACGAAGCGCTCTTGTTCACCTACGACGGCTCCAAGTGGCACACGCTGCACAGCGCCCAGGGACTGCCCCCGGATGTGCCCACTTACATGGTCCAGGATGCGAGCGGCGACTGGCTGTGGGTGGCGGGACTGAAAGGCATCTACCGGGTGCGGCTGGATGACCTGGACGCCCTCACCGCCGGCAAGCTGGCGCAGATCGTGCCGCAGCCCATCTTGAGCGACCAGGGCCGCTGGTCCGGCAGCCAGAAGGGCACCTGCTGCAACGGCGCCGGCAACGCGCGCGGCTACTTCGATGGCAGTCTGCTCTGGCTGCCCTCCCGCGGCGGCGTGGTGAGCGTGGACACGCGCCACGTGCGCTCCAACAGCGTGGTACCGAACACCGTGGTGGAATCAGTACGCTATGGCGGCGCCTGGCACGACGCGGCGGGTTTGAGCGTGGACGTGCCCGCCCGTACCCGCGACCTCGCCTTCCGCTTCTCGGTGCTGAGCTTCCAGAACCCCAGCAGCGTGCAGCTGAGCTACCGCCTGCGGGGCTACGAAGAGGACTGGCAGAACGTGGACGACCCCGCGCGGCGTCAGGTGAACTACACCAACCTTGCGCCGGGCGACTACACCTTCGAGGTGAAGGGCAGCAACAACGCCGGAGTCTGGTCACCGGAGCCCGCGAGCCTGCCGCTCACCATCCGGCCCTTCTTCTACGAGACCTGGTGGTTCCGCATCCTGGCGGTGCTGCTGCTGGCGCTGATGGTGTTCGCGGGCTACCGGCTGCAGGTGCGCAACCTGCGTCGCCAGCGCCAGGCCCTGGAGCGCATGGTGACGGATCGGACCGAGGCCCTGCGGGAGCTGAACAGGCAGTTGGAGGACGCGAGCCAGACGGACCCGCTCACGGGCCTCAAGAACCGGCGTTACCTGGGCCAGCAGCTACCCTCCGATCTCGCGCATTTCCGGCGCGAGCGGGAGAAGCCGGAGAACGCGGAGGACGTGATCGCCTTCGCCATCGCGGACCTGGACCACTTCAAGACCATCAACGACAAGTACGGCCACTTCGCCGGCGACAGCCTGCTGAAACAGGTGGCGGAGCGGCTGGTGGCGAGCGTACGCGCGGGGCATTACGTGGTGCGCTGGGGCGGCGAGGAGTTCCTCATCGTGTTCCGTCCCATGCCCCGGGACGAGACGGCTCATGTAGTGGACCGGGTGCAGAAGGCCGTGAGCGAGAAACCTTACGACCTGCCGGGCGGCGAGAAGCTGAACGTCACCTGCTCCATCGGCTACACCGAATACCCCTTCCTGCCCAATGCGCCGGACCGGGTGGATTGGGAATTGCTGGTGAACCTCTCGGACCATGCCCTCTATGCGGCGAAGGAAGCGGGCCGCAACAAGTGGTATGGCCTGCGGCCGGGGCCGCGTTTCGATGCGATGGCCCTGCGCGAGGACCTGGAACGGGGCATCGCCCATGCGGTCAAGACCAAGAAGATCCTGCTGGTGGATACGGTGACCGTGCCGGCGGCGAAAGGCGGGAAGACCAAGAATCGTAACTAAATAGGCGTAAATGACATCGGGCCTCTCAAATCGCAGCAAGGCCCCGGTGCGCGCAGCAGCTTCTTCAGTAAGCGATCCTCGGATACCAATCTTTCCCTCTCCCCTCCGGGGTGAGATCCAGCAGGTTCCACAGCGGCCAGATCATATCAACGTGCCTTGGATGCATGCCCTTCTCGGTCTTGGCGAAGGCCAGCTCACTGGCCCAGAAGTGGCGGACCTTGCCGTTCCGCTTCACGAACACGTTCAGCATGGGGGACTGGTGCCCTTCCGAGTCCTCGCCGTGGTACAGCCGGTTATAACTGTTCTCCGAGGAGGAGAGGAAGCGCAGGTTTCTCCAGCCGCGGTTGCGGGCGAAGGTGAGGATGCGCGGCAGCGGCGACTTGGCGACGATGGCGAGGTTGGCGCGCTGGCTCACATGCTGCGCGGCGCCCTCCAGGGAGTCGATGATGGACGTGCACATGGGACAGGGGTTCTCCATGGCGAGGGAATACATGTAGTTGTAGAGGATGAGCGTGTCCTTCCCCGGCGCGAAGAGCTGCGAGAGCCGGACCTTGCGCATGCCCACCACTTCCGCGGCCTCCTCGAAAACGAAGTCTTCCGGCACTTCGCCGCCGAGAGGCAGCTTGCGCCGCTGCTTCGCCACGTCCTCCACCTGGCGGCGCAGGGCGACCTCGGACTTCAGCAGCTTGTCGCGGGCCTTGCGGTAGGCGGGAGTCTCGTTGGGGAAATGGCCGATGGGCTTGGGGGCTTTCTTGGGGCTGGCTTTCTTCTTGGATGCTTTCCGGACCATGGCTTCCCTCCTCTCGGAAGTCTAGAGCATACCCCTACCGCCCCGGACGACCCACGACATGCCTGTAACCCTGGTAGGACAGCACCGCGCCCGCGACGAGCACCAGGACCGCGACCACCGGCACCACGCCTGGGATGGAGGTGATCTGCACGGCGAATCCGGCAGCCTGCAGGGGGAAGAGGATGCGCAGGAGACCGGTGATGATGCATACCCAACCGACCACCGTCAGCAGCACCGGCCAGCCGCCGCGCCAGCGCGGGTGCCCGCGCAAGATGAAGATGCCTGCGATGAAGCTGGCGAAGCCCGCCAGCATGACCAGCAGCGGCTCACGTATCGCTTCCACCAGCATGCCGGGGAAATAGTGGGCGTTGATCAGCAGCGCCAGGCCGGCCGCCAGCAGGATCGGGCCGACGTAGGCCGCGAGGTTCTTGGGATCGGTCATGGTAGGGCTCCGCAGGCGAGGACCCCGAGCATAGCCCCTCAGGCAGCTTCGGCTGAAAGCCCTTTGACCTTGCGGATGCTTATGACAAGCAGCGCCGCCGTGAGGCATTGCGCCGCCAGGAACCCGGGCACATCAGCAGGGCGGATGCCGGTGAACGTGTCCGTGAGGCTGCGGGCCAGGGTGACGGCGGGATTGGCGAAGGACGTGGAGGACGTGAACCAGTAGGCGGCGGCGATGTAGCAGCCCACGGCCGCCGCCACGGTGTTCACACCGCTGCGCGAAGTGCGGTGGATGACGAGCAATAGCCCCAATGTGGCCACGGCCTCTGACCATATGAGGGCAAGGCCCGGGCGCGGCTTGCCCGCGATCTCCAGCAAGGGCAGGCCGAACATGCCATGGGTGGCGATGACGCCAGCCACTGCGCCCACGCATTGGGCCAGCACGTAGCCCGGCAGCAGGCGCCAGGCGAGCTCGCCGCGGGCAGCCATGAGCAGACTCACCAGGGGATTGAAATGCGCACCGGAGACAGGCGCGAAGGCGAGGATGAGCGCCACGAGACCGGCGCCGGTGGCGGTGGAGTTGACGAGTAGCGTGAGCGCCTCGTTCCCGCCCGCGAGCCGCTGGCCCATGATGCCGGAACCGACGATGACGGCCAACAAAAATGACGTGCCAAGTGCTTCAGCAAATATGGCTTCACGTAATTTCATAAGCATCCATAAAAAATGATGGATTTTGTTTACTGGCTAGGCGCGGACACCCGAGGATACCGGAGCGTACTCTTGGTGTACGTGAGGATTCCGAGGGTGGCCGCAACACCGCCAGGAAGCAAAAGACACATTTTTATTGCAAGCCGATTTCTTTGATGTGCTTCTGGATGGCGAGCTTATCCAGTTTCTCCAACGGCAGGCTCGCGAATATCTCGATGCGGCGGCGCAGCACCATGAGCGTGTCACGGAAAGCCCTGCGCTTGTCCTCCTCGCTGCCCTGCACCGCCGCCGGATCCGGCAGGCCCCAATGGGCCGTCATGGGCTGGCCGGGCCAGTAGGGGCAGGCTTCCTGGGCCGCCTGATCGCAGACGGTGAACACGAAATCGAGGTGTGGCGCACCGGGCTGGGCGAACTCGTCCCAACTCTTGCTGCGCAGACCTACGGTGGGGATGCCGTTGTGCTCCAGCGTCTCGAGCGTGTACGGGTTCACCGCATCCTTGGGATGGCTGCCGGCGCTGTAGCCCTTGAAGCGGCCCCGCGCCACGGCGGGCAGGTTCAGCACCGCCTCGCCCAGGATGGAACGGGCCGAGTTACCAGTGCAAAGGAACAATACGTTGTAGACCTTGTCGGCCATGACTGGACTCAGGCGCCGGGCTGGGCGCAGCAGGCCCCGCCCTTCTCCACCACCGGCTTGCCGGGGCTCATCTGCACCTGGTCCTGGCGATCACCTTCGCCGTAAGTGGTGCTGTTGCCGAAGGTGTAGAAGCTCTCCCAGGCGACGCCCTGCGGATCGGCGCTCCAGGACTTGGCGGACTGGGCGTAGCAGCAGCGGGTGCTCTCCTGGTCCCGGGTCGCCACCTCGGCCGCATGCAGGCGCTCCGCGATCTCGCCCAACTCCTCGCGGCTCTCGGCCTGGATGCCCAAGTGATCCACGCCAGGCTTCTTGCCGCGGGTGGAGATGGCGAAGTTCACGCGTGGATCTTCCAGTATCCACTTGGCGTAATCCCCCTTCTCCACCGCGGGCGCGGCACCGAACAGGGTGGAGTAGAAGCGGATGGACTGACCGAGGTCAGCGACGGATACGTGCACGTGCAGGCGTTTCATGCTTCTTCTCCTTGCGAGTGTCCTTGGATGCGGGAGCGCAGCCACTGACGCCGCAGTCGGCGCCCTGGCAACAGTTCTCCGAGAGGTAACCGATGAGGCCGTTCATGGCGCCGTAATCGGCGGCCTGGAAGAGCGTGCGGCTGTCGCGCCGGGCGGTGACGAGGCCCGCGTGACGCAGCGCGGCGAGGTGGAAGGAGAGCGTGGCGGGCGCGAGTTTCAGCTTCTCGCCGATGGCGCCCACGGCCAAACCCGCCTCCCCGGCCTGCACCAGCAGGCGGTATATGGCGAGGCGGTGCTCGTGGGCCAGGGCCCCCAGGGCGCGGATGGCGGCTTTTGATTCCATATTTCCAATATTATCGAATTATTAAGGGATGTCAAGGCGCCCGGCGGAAGGCCCCGGGTCAGGGATTGAGGGTCTTGGCCATGAAGCGGGAGGAGCTGGGACAGAGGCTGGAGAACTGTTCCGTGGCGGCTATGCCGGCAGGCGCTTGCTCCCGGCTGACGCCGCGGTAACCGAGGCCGGCGAAGAAAGCTTCGGCGGTGACGGTGAGGAGATACAACTCACGCACGCCTACTTTCCGCGCATGCTCCTCTGCCGCCTCCACCAGCCGCTTACCAAGGCCGGTCCCGCGATGAGCCTCGTCCACCGCCACGGAACGCAGAAGGCCCGCGTCGCCCAACACCTCGACGCCGGCAACACCCACCAGCTGCTGGTCCAGTTGCGCCACCAGGAAATGCTCAAGCATCTCGGGCGTGACATCTTCGGTGGAGAGATCAGCCGCCTGCAAGAGCACGCCCAGGGCGATCTCGTCGTGGGCGGCGAAAGGCTTGATGTGTATCTCGCTCATTGGATGTTGCCTGGCGTGAAAGGCTGTCTGCGGCGCGGATGGCCTGGTTCAAAAGCGTGACGAGCGCCGGCAGAGCAAGGCGCACGGAAGCGAGCGCCCGGAGCGTACTCTTCAGTACGTGAGGACCGCGAGCTTCCGCGCAACGCAGCTATGCCAAGCGCAGTAGCTTTTGAAATCCTCACTGAATACCACCGGGTGTAAACGGTTGACGACGCCGCAGGAGGTGATTGCGCAATTCCCATTCCGTGCCGGGATCGATGTCGCCCAGGAACTTGACTTCCTCGGCTTGCTGCACCGCCACGGGCACGCCGTCCCGGTAGAGCACGCGGTTCTCCCCCACCACCGGCAGGCGCTGCCCGGGGGTGATGATGCCCACGAGGTTCAGGGCATCCGCCGCGGAGACGGAGACGAGTTCTCCGATCTTCTCCCGGCGGCGGGTCTCCCGCAGGGCCCCGACCGCATCCGGCAGGGCGAACTGCTCACCGGCGAAGCCGTCCACGAAGCGCCCGCCCCGCACCTCGCCGCGGGCCTCGAGCCTCCTATATATGTAGAGGAGGTCGCGCCAGGGCGGTAGCGCGCTCTCACGCTCCAGGACTTTCCGGAACACCACGCCGTAGCGGCGCAGCAGCACATCCGCGAGATGGGTGAGGGCCTCCGCGTCGGCGCTCATGCCCTCCCCCGCCACCGCCTGGCGCGGCACCAGGGCCCAGCGGCCGGCCTCGTCCACGCCCGGAGCCGCGCCGCGACGCATGCGGTAACGGATGGAGTGCGAGAGCGTCGGCCGCTTGCTGGCAGGCGTGATGAGGGCTCTCAATCCAGCAAATGTATCGGCGGCCGCCAAGCCCCAAGCGGTGAGTTCGGCGAGGGCCGCTTCCACCTGGGTGCGCAGGAGACCGGTGTGTTTGGTGATGTCAGAGAAAAATAAGGCGCCGTGGCTGCGCAGGGCATCGTGCACCGCTCGCGCGCCGTGGCTTAAATTTATGGCGGTGACGTCCGGCATCTCGGCCAGGGTGCGCCAGTGCTGGAGCGCGTCCCGCTCCACGAAGGCGATGGGCGTGCCGCGCACGGGGCCGGCGCGGCGTTCCTCGTCAGTTGCGCGGGGCGGCACCAGGCGCATCCAGGCGACGCTGCCGCCGGCGCAGAGTTGGTCCAGCATGTAGGGGGCGTAGTCCAGCACCCGGGCCGGCAGGATGTCCTGTTCCCAGGCGGAGGCCGGCGCCGAGAAGCCCGAGAGCTGCTCGAGCGTAGCGGCGAGCGCTGCCTGGCCTTCGGTGCGCTCAGCGCCCACGCCGTGCCAGTCGAAGAGGAAGCGCAAATAGTCGGCGGGCGTGACCGGCTCGATCTCGCTGCGCAGGCGCTTCAGGGTGTATCTGTGGATACGCGCCAGCAGGCGCCGCTCGCACCACTCGGTCTCGGTGGCGCCTTCCGTGTACCTGCCCCGCATGACGCCGCCTTCGGCTTCCAGCGCCAGCAGCGCCGCGTCCAGTTCGGACCGGGCGAGGCCGAGCATGGAAGCCAGGGCAGAAGCGGTGACAGGGCCGGAACCTTCGAGGCGGCTGCGCGCCAGTTCCCGCAGGGCGTCTTCACGCGCCGGCAGCGGGTCTTCGGTGAGAGGCGCGAGCACGGGCTCCAGGTCCGCATCCGGGAACACTGCCATGAATTCATGCATGCGTTCCGCCGCCACCCAGAGGATGGGGCCGGACTGGAGCCGTGCGCGGGTGGCGCGGTTGCTGTCGCGCAGGGCCTGGAACAGGTTCTCCCAGCCGAAATCCAGCTTGTCTCCCGGGTTGCCACTCTTGCCTTCCTCATCGGTGAGGAAACCCAATACCACCAGGGCATCGTGCAGCTCATCCGCATCCCGCGCCGTGGGCCAGACCTCCTCCCGCACGCGGCGGATGGCATCCGGATCCAGCTGCGAGAGGGAACCGGCCTCCTCCAGGCTCATGGACACGCCGCGGCCCTGCACCGCCAGCGTGCGACGTTCCTCGGCGGGGGCATCGTCCAGGAAGGCGTAGGGCCGGGCCGTGAGGATCTCCTGGGCCAGCGGCGAAGGCGCGGCGAGATCGCGCGCGATGACCTTGAGTTCGCCCGATTGCAGGCGCGTGAGCAGCTTCATGAAACCGTCCGCGTCCATGACCTCGTGCATGCAGTCCTTCAAGGTCTGGTGCACAAGCGGATGGTCCGGCACCTCACGCGCGCCCGCCAGGTTCTCGGCGCAGGCGAGCTGGTCCGGGAAGATCACCGCCACCAGGTCCTCCGCGTCCGCCCGCTGGAAAGCCGGCGGGTTGCGATGGCCGTTGCGGTTGCGCCGCACCGCCAGCGCCGTGGTCACGACCCAGCGCCAGCGGGTGCCGAACATGGGCGCCTGCAATATGGCCTGGGTCAGCACGTCCATGGCGGAAGCTGGGTTGAGATATTTCGCCGGCTCTTCCAGCGGGAAGCTGTGGGTGGCGCCCAGGGACAGCACGATGGTGTCCTCCAGGGCCGCCGCTTGCAGCTCGAAGTTGAACTTGCGGCAGAAGCGCTTGCGCAAGGACAAACCCCAGGCGCGGTTGATGCGCGCACCGAAGGGCGAATGGATGACGAAGTGCTGGTCCCCCGCCTCGTCGAAGAAGCGCTCGAAGATGACCTGGTCCTGCGTGGGCAGGCTGCCGAGGGCGGCCTTGGCGGCGGCGAGATATTCCGCGAGCTGTTGGGCCGCCACGGGATCGATGCCTATCTCCCCCGTGAGCCAGGCGATCAAGTCCTCCCCCGCCGCGAGCTTCGCGTCCGCCGTGGCCCGCAGACGCGAGACGGACTCGGACATCTCCTGGGTGCGGCTCGGCGCTTCGCCGAACCAGAAGGGGATGTTGGGCGGCTGACCCTTGGCGTCCTCCACCAGCACCCGGCCCGTCTCCACTTTCAGGATGCGGTAGCTGGTGTTGCCGAGCTGGAAGATGTCGCCGGGGATGCTCTCGAAGGAGAAGTCTTCGTTGAGCGTGCCGACCCGCAGGCCCGAGGGACTCAGGATCACGTCGTAGTCGAACTGGTCGGGGATGGCGCCGCCGTTGGTGACGGCGATGAGCTTGGCCCCGCGCCGGCCGCGCAGCTTGCCGTTCACCTGGTCCCAGTGCAGGTGCGCGCTGCGGCGCCCGCGCCGGGTGGAGAAGCCGTCCGCCAGCATCTGCAGGAGTTCCGCGTAGTCCTTCTTCGAGAGGTCCCGGTAGGGCCAGGCGCGCCGGACTGCTTCATATAAGGCGGCCTCGTCCCATTCCTGGCAGGCCACCTCGCCCACGATCTGCTGGGCCAATACGTCCAGGGGCGCGTCCAATACCTTCAAGGTATCGAGTTCACCCCGGCGCACCGCGTCCAGCAGCGCGGTGCAGTCCACGAGATCGTCCCGCGTGAGCGGGAAGATCCGTCCCTCCGGCACCGCGGCCACGCCGTGACCCGAGCGGCCGACCCGCTGCAGGAAGGTGCTGATGCTCCTGGGCGAACCCAACTGGCAGACGAGGTCCACGTCTCCGATGTCGATGCCGAGTTCGAGCGAGGCGGTGGCGACGAGCGCCTTCAGCTCGCCGCGCTTCAGGCGTTGCTCCGCGTCCAGCCGGTGGGCCCGGGCGAGGGAGCCGTGGTGGGAGGTGACGAGCCCCTCGCCGATGCGTTCCGTGAGGTGCTTCGCCACCCGCTCCGCCTGCCGACGGTTGTTGGCGAATATGAGCGTGGTGCGGTGGCTGCGGGTGAGTTCCGCGAGCCGGTCGTAGACCTCGGTCCAGACCTCGTTTGCCATCACCGGCGTGAGCGGTGAGCGCGGCATCTCCATGAAGAGATCGCGCTTGCGCACGTGGCCGGTGTCGATGATGTTGCAGGCCTGCCCCGCGCCCGTGAGGAAGTGCGCCACCTCTTCGATGGGCTTCTGGGTGGCGGAGAGGCCGATGCGCACCGGCGGCTTCGGCGTGAGAGCCGCGAGCCGCTCCAGCGAGAGCGCGAGGTGCGCGCCGCGCTTGTTGCCGGCGAGCGCGTGGATCTCGTCCACGATGACGGTGCGCACGGTGGAGAGGAGCTTACGGCCGGAATCCGAGGTGAGCAGGATGTAGAGGGATTCCGGCGTGGTGACCACGATGTGCGGCGGCTCGCGGCGCATGCGGTCCCGCTCCGCCTGGGGCGTGTCGCCGGTGCGGACCCAGGCGCGCACCTCCACGTCGGGCAGGCCCTGGGCGAACAGCTCGTTGCGGATGCCTTCCAGCGGCGGCTGCAGGTTCTTCTGCACGTCGTTGGACAGGGCCTTCAGCGGGGATATATAGAGGACGTGGCACTCGTTCTGGAGTCCCTTCTCCAGGCCTTCCCGCACCAGGTCGTCTATCGCGGACAGGAAGGCAGCGAGGGTCTTGCCGGAGCCGGTGGGGGCGGCGATGAGCGTGTGCTTGCCGGCCCCGATGGCCGCCCAGGCCTGGGCCTGCGCCTCGGTGGGCGCGGCGAAGCTCTGCCGGAACCAGGCGGCGGTGGCGGGATGGAAACGCTCGAGCGACATCCCAAACATGATACGCCACCCGTCAAGCAGGGGCAGATTCCCCGGCACCCCGTGGGGTACGGGATGCCGGAGCTTCAGTCACCGGTCAGTGACCGGCCTGCTCCTTCTGCACGTCTTCATAGGTGCGGAACTTGCCGTCCAGCTGCGCGCAGGTATCCGGGCTCACCTCCTCGATGAAGCCCTTGCCCTTGCAGGCGTTCTGGCCCTTGCAGCCGCTGTTCGCCGTCTTGCAGCTGCTCTTGCCCTTGCAGGCGTTCACGCCGAAGCAGGCGCCGAGCTTGGGCGCGCTCGCGCCCTCGTCGGCCTGCGCCGCCGGGGGTGCGAGGGCGAAGAGGCTGGCTGCGGCGGCAGCCAACATGAGGCCGCGGGTAGTACGATTCGATTGCACGTCGATTCCTCCAGAAAAAAGTTTTGGGTGTCGCGCAGGCGTGCACACCTCGCTGATGTACGGACCCGGGCAGTGGAAGATTTATTTCAGCGGGATCAGGCGCGCGGGGTCTTGAGGCTGGCGAGAGCCTGGTGCAGGGCCTTGATGCGCGCATGCAGCGGATGGGTCGTGCGGCCGACCAGCGGCGTGAGGATGGCGAGCGCGGCGGCATCCTGCTTCTGCTGCACCAGCATCTGCGCCTTCAGGAACTGGATGGAGACCGCCTCGTCGCTGCCCGGCAGGCAGGCCTGCACCCTGTCGGCGATGCGCACGAAGAGCGCGAGACGCTTGTCGCGCCAGGCCTGTTCCGCCAGCGGCACCATGAGCGAGGCCGGCTGGGGCACGTAGTCCCTGGAGATGTCGAGGCACTGCTCGCAGATGTCCAGCGCGTGGCTGTAGCGCTTCTCCTTCGCGAGCAGCTGCAGCAGTCGATCGGCCTGCAACAAGGAGAGCGCGTCCTGGCGGCGCTGGCGCAGGGCCTCGAACAGGTCCTCGTGGTAGCCGCGGGGGTTGGCGAGTTCCGTGCCGTCGTCCGCCATCAGCGCCTCCAGCGCCGTGCGCGGGGCTTTCGCCTCCAGGTGCCGGTCCACGATGGCCAGCACTTCCTTCAGCCGCTCCACCTGCTCCAGCGCAGCGGTGAGTTCCGCGGTGGGTCGCTGCACTGCGACGGCGAGGTCGATCTCGTCCTGCCGGTGATAGGCCACGTAGCCGATGAGGTGGCAGACGAACAGCAGCGTGTAGAGGGTGAGCATGCACCCCACCACCTCTCCCGCGTGGCCGGAGAGGAAACTCATCAGGAAGGCCATGCCCGCCAGCAGCAGGCTGGTGCAGAAGTAAGGCAGGCCCGTCTGCCAGGCGAACCGCACCCAGGTCCAGGGGTTGATGGCGGCGAGGAGATCCGGCTGCAACGCGAGCGAAGCGATGAAGGCTGGGAAGAGATAGATGCCGGAGACGAGCGCCAGCATGCTCCAGGCAGGATGCTCTGGCCTGAGCAGTGGGATCAGCAGCAGCGAGAGCGTGCCGAGATAGCAGAAGAGCAGGCCGAAGCGCAGCTTGTCACCCTGGAACAGCACCTCGGTACCGAGCGGCGGCGGCACGGCGTGGCCATTGGCGGTCTGGGACACCACATGCATGCAGTAGTGCCCGAGCCAGCCGAAGAGGATACCCATGAGCGCGATGCCGAAGGGGCCGGCATAGCCCGCGAGCCAGGCCAGGAAACCCATCACGAGGACGATGCCGAGGCCGTAGCCGCGGACCGGGTAATAGATGAGTTGCGGCAGGTAGCGCCAGAGCTGCGGCGTGCTCACCATCAGCCGGTCGGCTTCCGGATTGTCCAGCCGCACGTCGCCCGCGTCGAAATCCGCCATGCCTGTCCCCGAGATAGTCTCCGGGTACAGAGTTTACTGGTTCGCGGGAACGAAGTTGATATCGAAGATGAGATCCACCGGGTCGCTGACCCACTGGGTGTCCGACCACTGGCCCTTGCCGATGCCGTAGTCCAGGCGCTTCAGGGTGAACTTGGCCGTGAGGCGCGCGCTCTTGCCGTCCGCCGCCGGCATCCAGGTGAAGGGCACCGTGACGTTCTTGGTGACACCATGCAAGGTCAATTTACCGGAAACAGCGTATTGACCTCCGGGACCGGGCTTCAGGGAATCGCTCTGGAACTTCGCCTGGGGGAAATGGGCCACGTCGAAGAAGTCCTCGCCCTTCAGCGCGTCGTCCATCTCCGGCAGTCCCGTGTCCACCGACGCGAGTTCCGCCTGCACCTGCAGGCTGTCCTTCGCCACATCCTTCGCATCCAGGCAAAGCGCGCCGGTGTAGGACTTGATCTCGCCCGGGAAGGGCGCGCCCGCCTGGCTGCCGATGAAAGCGAGGCTCTTGGGGGAAGGCGCCGCCTTCCAGCAGTCGGCGCCCGCCGCGATGGGCAACAGGCTCAAGCACAGCAACAGGATCCTCATGTTCACTCCTCGCCCACGAAAGGCAACATGCGGCGCAGCACGCCATCCTTCAATTTGAACTCATGCCAGAACGCCGCCGCCACATGCAGACACACCAGGGCCAGCAGGAGCCAGGCGAGCGTCATGTGCAACCCCTTGGCGAAAGACGCAAGCGCGGGGTCCGGGTTGACCGGGTTCGGCAGGTTGAACAGGAAGAACCAGCGCACCGTGAGGTTGGAGGCGGAAGACGCGATCCAACCTATGAGCGGCAGCACGAGCAGCAGACCGTAGAGCAGGCCGTGGCTGAGATGGGCCACGAGGCGCTGCCATGCGCTCATGTTCGCCGGCAGCGGCGGCGCCGGGGAATACATGCGCCATGCCAGGCGCAACACCACCAGGGCAAACACCGTGACGCCGATGGATTTATGTAAGGTGAGCAACTTCAGGCGCAAGAGACTCACCGGCATGCCATGCGCATCCACGCCGATGACGAACTGTGCCAGCACCAGGAGTACGATGATCCAGTGGAAGGCCTGGGCCACGCTGCCGTAACGCTCGCGGGTGTTCTGCAGAGGAATAACGATGACGGCGCTCCGGTAACGGACTTTAGCGGCTCGCAATAGACTACGGGAAGGAAGACGGCATGCGTAAGGTTTCTATTCCGTTTTATGTCTCCACGCTGGCGGGATTCCTGCTGCTGGCCGCCTGCCAGACCGCGCCCATGCGCAGCACCGGCGCCAGCACCGCCCCCGCCGGCAGCCTGCCCGGCCAGCCCGCGGCGGGCGCCGTGCATTACACGGTGGACTCCGCCCATTCCGACGTGCGCTTCCTGGTCTACAAAGCCGGCCCCCTCGCCGCCTTCGGCCACGACCACGTGGTGCAGGCCCGGGAGTTCACCGGCGACGTCTATCTCGCGACGGACCTCGACGCCTCCTCCTTCGCGCTCGTCCTGCCGGTGAAGAGCTTCGTGGTGGATGTGCCCGCGGCGCGGGCGGAGGAAGGCCCCGACTTCGCCAAGCAGCCCTCCCCCGAGGCGGTCCAAGGCACCACCACGAACATGCTGGGGCCTCAGGTGCTCGATGCGGAGAAGTACCCCGAGGTGCGCATCCAGTCGGTGAAGCTCGCGGGGCCCTTCGGCAAGAAGGAAGCGACGGTCCGCATCACCCTGCATGGGACCACGCGGGACCTCACGGTACCCGTGGCCATCGAGCAGGCCGGCGACAGCGTCACCGCCAGCGGCAGCTTCGAACTCGCCCAGACCGAGTTCGGCATGAAACCCATGAGCGCCGCGGGCGGCGGCCTGCAGGTGGCGGACGTGCTGCGGGTGAAGTTCCGCATCCTGGCCAAGAAGGGCTGAGCCGCGACATGGGGACATAACCGGGAATAAAGCCCGCCGACCCTGGGTTACCTCGCGTAGGGGATCACGTAGTGAGCCCTCTACACTGTGATAAACGAGGTGACGAGCATGCGCAGGATTCTATTATCGGGCGGCCTGGCCCTGGTGTCGGCGACCGCCCTGCTGATCTACGGTTGCGGCGGCGGCGGTTACGGCGGCGGTAGTGGTGTCTACGGCGGCGGCGGTGGTACTGGCGGCGGCGGCGGAGCCGGAGGCATCGTCACGTCCATCACGATCAGCCCGGGCAACGCCGGCATCAGCTCCGGCGGCTCCCAGCAGTTCACCGCGGTGGCCAAAGACAGCAGCGGCAACACCGTGGCGAGCCCCATGCTCAGCTGGAAGTCCTCCAACACGGCGGTCGCCACCGTGGACCAGAGCGGTCTCGCCAACGCCGTGGGCGTAGGCACCGCCGGCATCACGGCCTCCTCCACCTATCTCGGCACCGTCTACACCAGCAACACCGCCACGCTGACGGTCACCCTCGCCGACGCGGTGATGGGCACCGCCGCCGTGGGCCACGCGCTCTCCGGCGCGCTGGTGACGCTGCGTGATGCGGATGGCCGTAGCGAGAGCAGCATGAGCGACCGCGATGGCCGCTTCCAGATCTCCACCGCGGGCCTGAAGGCGCCGTTCCTGCTCAAGGCCGAGGACGGCCGCGGCCATGCGCTCTTCGGCGCAGCCGCGAAGGATGGCGTCGCCAACATCGACACCGCCACCGACCTCATGCTGCGCAGCTGGTATGGCGCCCATGGCACCGACCCCGAGACGGCCTTCGCCACGCGCGCCGTGAGTCCGGATGCGAAGTCGCTCAAGGCCCTGGACGAGGGTTTCGGCAAGATGCTGCGGGGCAACCTCACGGAACAAGGGCTGGATGCTGATCACTTCAGCCTTCTCTCGACGCCCTTCAATGCCGACGGCACCGGCTTCGACCGGCTGCTGGACGGCATGAGCGTGAGCCCCGGCCGCACCGGCCTGCATGTCTCGACGTCAGGCCGTGAAATGGATGTCGGCTTCGGCCGCGGCACGGTGATCTTCAGCACCGGCGTCGCGGACGGCCAGGCCATGAGCAACGACAGTCTCGAGCTGCCCTGACATCCCAGGGGCGCTGATGCGATGTCCGCGGTCAGGCGGCACCGCAAAGAGGAAGGGCCGCGCAAGCGGCCCTTCCTCTTTCAGGCTATAGGGCAGCCCGCTAGCGGGCGCTCCCACGCAGATGAGCGAACGGCATCAACAACCTAAGGCCGGCATAGCCGAACACCAGCGCCAAGGCCGCCTCGAAACCGCGGCGCACGGCCAGATATATGCGCCGTGCCGCATCGGTCGAGAACGCCAGGGCATAGCCGCAGAAGATGGCGATGCCGATGGGGATGCAGCAGCCGATCACCTGCAATGCATCCATCGCATGCGCGCCCGGGGGCACCGCCAGGGATACGATGGAGAGCCACACGAAGATGGCCTTAGGATTGGTGGCATGCATGAGAGCGCCGCGCAGGTAGGTGCGGCGGGAGTCTTCGGCCTCGGCGGCGACAGCATCCGACAGCGGATGCGGCCGCAGGGCGGATCGGGCGGAACGGAACGCCAACCACAACAGATACAGGCCGCCCATGAGCTTGAGGGCCACCAGCGTACCGGCATAGGCGGCGAGCAAGGCCGACAGTCCGAAGGCCGCGAGCAGGCCCCAGAGCAGCGAGCCTGAGATGATGCCAAGAGAGAACACCAGCGCCGGTTTGCGTCCGGCGCCCATCGCTATGCCCATGATGGCGAGGTTGCTGGGACCCGGACTCGCCACACCGATGGCGTAGGCGAGGCAGGCGAGCAGCAGGTGCGGTGAAGCGTGCGGCATGGGCGCGGCTCCGTAATCTAGAGCGCGCAGCTTACTCCAGTACCACCCAGGCCGCAGTAGCCATTGGGGTTCTTGGCGAGGTACTGCTGGTGATAGTCCTCGGCGTAGTAGAACTCCGGCGCCGCGCGCACCTCGGTGGTGATGGCGGGGAAACCGGCCCGCTTCAGCGCATCCTGGTAATCCTTGAGGGAATCCTCGGCTTCCTGCAGCTGCTCTGCACCGTAGGTGTAGATCGAGGAGCGGTACTGGGTGCCCACGTCGTTGCCCTGGCGCATGCCCTGGGTCGGATCATGGGCTTCCCAGAACAGCTTGAGCAGCTGCGCGAAACTCACCCGCTTCGGATCGAAGACGACCCGCACCACTTCCGTGTGGCCGGTGCGCCCGCTGCACACTTCCTCATAGGTGGGGTTCGGCGTATAGCCGCCAGCGTAACCCGCGGCGGTCACGTACACGCCCGGCACCTGCCAGAACTTGCGCTCCGCGCCCCAGAAGCAACCGAGACCGAACACCGCCTCCTGCATGCCCTCGGGCAGACCCTTCAGGGGGTGGCCGTTCACGTAGTGGGTCTCCGGCACCGGCAGCGGCGTGACGCGCCCGGGGAGGGCCTGGGATTCGGGGATCATCTGGGTCTTGCGGGCGGCGAACATCTTAGGGGCTCCTGCATCGCATCGGCACGGGATACGTACAAGACCTTAATATAGCCGCGATTATTACCTTCAAGGCCCTAGGCGGCCTTGGGCTGCTCCATGAGGCGGCGGTAGAGGGAGAGCACGCGTCCATGCATCTCGGCATCGATGGAGCCGCCATGGTCGTCCAGGCGGGGGCACTCCAGTAGCTGCCAGTCCTCCGGAGTCAGCTTACGCGCGGCGACTGGAAAGACTGAGCGCTCTTCCAGTTGGGAATGGCTCTTCCGTATACGCAGGTAGTCGCGACCCGCCTCCAGCAACCGCGGATAGGCCGCTTGGCCGCCCTTCGCCGCTGCCACGGCCAGCTCCTGGAGCGTGTCCTCAAGCTGGTAGATCTCCTGATGCTGGGCACGCAGCATCTCCAGCTCACGCGCCAGGTTCGTATCCACGGTGCGCAGCCTCTCGAACAGGCGGTCTTCCCGGGAATGATGCAGGCGGGCGGGGAGCCCGCGCAGATAGTCCAGGGCGCGGATCAAGAGGATGAAGTCGGGCTCTTCGCAGCGTGCGGCGATGTCCAACTGCCGCTCCAGCACCCGCCCCACCCGGCGCATGCGGATGTGCTCGTAGAGCAGTTGTCCTATATAAGCGTTATACATGCCCGGCCTCCTTGCAGTAGCAGCTCCTTTATAGCCGCTGGAGACCGGAAAGACCTTGACCTGGATCAGGCAGGGGCGAGATAGCCGCGCTGGCTCAGCGCCCGCCGGCCGAATGGTATTCCCGACGCAGCTTCTCCAGGTCCGCCGTGGGTTCGGGATAGCGCATCTTGAGGGCCTCCAGCCGCTCCGCCACGATGCTGCTCACGGCCAGGTTGCGGAACCACTTGTGGTCGGCGGGGATGACGTACCAGGGGGCCGCCTCGGTGCTGCACCTGGACAGGGCGTCCTCGTAGGCCGCCATGTACTCGTCCCAGCGCTCGCGCTCGGTGTAGTCGGATTCACTGATCTTCCAGCGCCGGTCCGGATCGTCCAGCCGGTGCCTGAAGCGCCTGAGCTGCTCCTCCTTGGAGATATGCAGGAAGAACTTCAGCACCAGGGTGCCGTGTTCGGCGAGTCCCGCTTCGAAGTGATCGATCATGCCGTAACGTTTGGACCAGACGGGTTTGGCCACGACCTTGTGCACCCGCTCCACCAGCACCGCTTCGTAGTGGGAACGGTTGAACACCACCACCTCGCCGCAGGCGGGCACGGCGCGGTGGACGCGCCAGAGGAAGTCGTGGGTGGCTTCTTCGTGGGTGGGTTCGCGGAAAGGCTGCACACGGCAACCCTGAGGGTTCATGGCGCCCAGCACATGGGTGATGGTGCCGTCCTTGCCGGCGGTGTCCATGCCCTGCAGCACGATGAGCAGCGAGTGCCGCGTGCCGGCATAGAGGAGGCGTTGCAGTGCGTTCAGGCGCTCCTGGTCGCGCGCGGCCTGCGCCTCGCCTGCCTTGCGGCTGCCCTGCTTGAAACCGGGGTCTATCCGATCGAGGCGCACCCGGCTGCCGGGCTTCACCTTGAACCGCTTCTGGTAGTCCATGTCTTAGCCTAGCGCCTCCGGAGAGGAGGCGCCGTGACGGCCATCCCGGCCGTCACGGGCTCCTTGAGAGGTCAGGCCGCTTCGAGGCCGCGGACCCAGCGGGTCTTGAGGTTGAAGCGCTTCTCCAGGCTCCACTCGCCGGCACCGGATGCCGCGACGTACAGGAAGCCGCCCGTGAGGGCCATGTTCTTCATGAAGTCGATGAGCTGCAGGACGTCATCATCGTGCAGTTTCACCAGGAAGCCCGAGAGCACGCAGAACAGCGCCAGGGAACAGGCCACTTCGCGGGTGAAGAGTCCGGCCGCCAGCATGAAGCCGCCGCCCAGTTCCCAGATCACCAGCACCGGCTTGACCCAGCCCGGCACGCTCCAGTCATCGATGTAGTTGTGGATGCTGGACACGCTCGCCAGCCGTCCGAACCCCGTCCACAGGAACATGGCGGCGAGCAGCAGCCGGCCGGCCAGCATGAAAAGGTTCCGAATCATGATCCTCTCCCTAACATTTGGTTTGTTGCGGCCGTCCCCTACGGCGGCCGGCCCATAGCTTACCCCTAAAGAAGACCGGGCGGACCCGTGGGTATCCCCCTAAAGGAAACGGGGCCTTGCGGCCCCGTCTCTTGCGCTATGACCCGCGGGTCATGCCGGTTCAGGCCCACTTCAGCCTGAGCTTGTGGTCCAGGCTGAAGGCGCCCGCGCCGGCCACGAAGAAGGCCAGATAGCCGCCCGCCATGGCCACGTTCTTCATGAAGTTGATCATCTGCCCCTGGTCCTCCGGGTGCAGGTGCACCAGGAAACCGGAGACGAGGCAGAACACCGCCAGCGCGAGGGCCACCGGACGGGTGAAGGCGCCGAGCAGGAGCAAGAGGCCGCCGCCCAGTTCCCACAGGATGATCAGCACCAGGAACCAGCCGGGCATCCCCAGCGAGACGATGAAGGGCTGCACCGCATCGTAGTGGGTCAGCTTGCTGAAACCGGACCAGACGAAGATCGCGGCCATCAGCACGCGGCCTAGCAGCAGGGCGATATCTCTCATGGCATGACTCCCGATTCTGTTATTGGAGTGAGGCCGCCGGCCCGGAGGCCGGGCCGGCGGCGGTGACACACTTTAGGCCGCTGCCTTCTCATCCTGCAATGCCTGCTTGACCTTGGGGCGCTCGGCCACGCGCTGGCGGTACTCGGCCAGGTGCTTCCACTTGGACAGGTCGATGCCGACGCCGTTGGACCAGCTGACGACCGTATAGAGATAGGCGTCCGCCACCGTGAAATGCTCGCCCATCAGGTACTTGTGCGTGGCGAAGTGCTGCTCCAGCGCGTCGAAACGCTTCTCCAGCTTGGCCTTGAGCACGGCCTTGGCGTCGTCCTTCAAGCCGGGGTTGAACAGCGGGCTGAAACCCTTGTGGATCTCGCTGCTGACGAAGGTGAGCCACTCGTTGGCACGGAATCGCTCCAGTGTGCCCGGCTTGGGGATGATGTTGGCCGCCGGGGCCAGGTCGCCGATGTACTGCAGCAGCGCAGCGCCCTCGGTCAGCACCTGGCCATCGTCAAGCTGTATCGCCGGCACATAGCCCTTGGGATTGATCTTGTAGAAATCGGTGCCGTCCTTGAGCTTGTGGACGCCGGTATCGACGCGCACCAGTTCCACCGGGAGGCCGGCTTCGTGGAAGGCGATGTTGGAAGCCAGCGAGCAGGCGCCGGGGGAGAAGTACAGTTTCATATGGAAGACTCCTTGTTGTTCGGATAGGTTCGGGGTTTCTCAGGCGGTTTGTAGGGCCGGATAGTCGGTGTAGCCCTTGGGACCGGGGCTGTAGAAGGTGTTCGAGTCCGCCTTGGCCAGCGGTGCGCCGTCGCGGAAGCGCTCCACCAGATCCGGGTTGGAGATGAAGGGCACGCCGTAGGCCACGAGGTCGGCGCGGCCGCTCTCGATGGCGGCGTTGCCCTTGTCCCGGTCGTAACCGGTGTTGGTGATGAGCGTGCCCTCATAGATCTTCCGGTAATGGCCGGTCACGTCCGCCACCTGCTTCGGGTCGTCCACCTTGCCCGCCGCGTCACGCAGATGCAGGTAGGCCAGGTGATAGCCGTTGAGCTTCCCGATCACGTAGTCGTAGAGCGCGCGGCTGTCGGAATCCGCCGGCGAGTTGTAGGTGTTGGTGGGCGAGAGACGTAAGCCGGTCTTGCCCGCGCCGGCCACCTTCGCCACCGCCTCCACCACCTCGAACAGGAAACGCGCACGGTTCTCGACACTGCCGCCGTACTGATCCGTACGCCGGTTGCTGCTGTCCCGCAGGAACTGCTGGATCAAATAGCCGTTGGCACCGTGGATCTCCACGCCGTCGAAGCCGGCAGCCAGGGCGTTCTTCGCACCCTGCGCGAAATCCGCCACCACCTGCTGCACTTCCGCGGTCGTGAGTGCGCGGGCCGCCACCGTATCCTTCTGCACGCCCGCAGGCGTGTAGGCCTTGGTGTTGGGATTGAACTCGGAGGGCGCCACCGGCAGTGCGCCGCCGTGGAAGTCCGGATGCGAGACCGCGCCCACGTGCCAGAGCTGCAGGAAGATGCGGCCGCCGCGGGCGTGCACCGCCGCGGTGACCTTCTTCCAGCCCTCGACCTGTGCGGCGGAATGTATGCCGGGCGTATTCACATAGCCCATGCCCTGGGGCGAGACCTGACTGCCCTCGGTGACGATGAGTCCGGCACTGGCGCGCTGCGCGTAATACTGAACATGCAAGTCAGTGGGCGCGAAGTCCGGGTTATCGGCCCGATCGCGGGTCATCGGCGCCATCACCACGCGGTTCTTGAGTTCGTAGTCCCCGAGCTTGACCGGGGTGAGGAGTGGCTGCTGATTCATGTTCTTCCTCCGAGAATCTTTCAGTTTTATTAGATATCTAAGAATTTCGATATAAGATTTCAAAAAATTCCCCGTCGGCGGGCATGACCAGGTTCAGGTCAGATCACTTCCTTCAGGAACTTGCCCACTTCCTTCAGCGCATCTTCGTTGCGCTCATAGAGTGTCCACTGCCCTTCACGCCGCGGGATCACGAGGCCCGCCTTCATGAGCATCGCCAAGTAATGGGACGCGGTGGACTGGGAGAGGCCGAGCTTCTCCTGTATCTCACCCACGCACACCAGTTTGCCGCGCGGCCCGCCGGAGGGGCCCTCCCCGCCGAAGTGCTGCTGCGGATCCTTCATCCAGTGGAGGATCTGCAACCGCGACTTGTTGGCCAGCGCCTTGAATACGAGTACCTGATCCATGCATATCAGTATATCGAGATTATTCGATATAAGCAAGCCCCGTAAACCCTTGGGATTTGCCGACCCCGGGGGAGCCGCCTAGACTGCCGCCATCGCCACTGCCGGGGGCGGCGTTTCCTCTCTCCTCCTCTAAACCCTTGGGCGCCGGCGGCCGTCCAAGGGGCATGGAAACAGCCACGGCCATGCAGCTGACCGAACTCCCCAGCCGGGCCGGCACTGACGACCAGAGCCTGGCCCTGCGCGCCCGCGAAGGCGACATGCGGGCCTTCGAGCAGCTCTACCGCCTCTATTCGGGCCGGGTGCATGCGGTGTGCCTGCGGCTCGCGGGCAACCGGACGCTGGCCGAGGAATGCACCCAGGACGCCTTCGTGAAGGCCTGGGAATCCCTCAAGAATTTCCGCGGCGACAGCAGCTTCGGCACCTGGGTGCACCGCATCGCGGTGAACGCGGTGCTGGAACGCCACCGCACCCAGCTCCGGCAAGCGGCCTGGGTCACCTCCGGCGACGAGGACGCGATGGCGGCAGTGCCGGGCGGTGACGCCGACCCCGGCCACGGCCTGGACCTGGAACAGTGCATCGCGGAACTGCCGCCCGCGGCGCGCATGGTGTTCGTATTGTTCGACGTGGAAGGCCACACCCACGAGGAGATCGCCGGCATGACCGGGCTCGCCGTGGGCACCAGCAAGGCGCATCTGCATCGGGCCCGCCAGATACTGCGGGCGAGATTGGAGGCATGAACATGAACGATGACAAGCTGAGCGCAGCCCTGAAGAAGCTGCCCCGTGACGTGCAGCCGGAGCGGGACCTGTGGCCCGCCATCGCCGGGCGCATCGGCCGCAAGCCGCGCACGGTGCGGCCCCTATGGTCCTATGGCCTGGCCGCCAGCCTGCTGGTGGCGGTCGGCGCCGCCTCCCTGTGGAGCGCCTTCGGCGTGCACCAGAAGGCCGGCACGCCGGCGGAGACCGTGGCCAGCGGCGGCAACAGCGCCGACAACGCCTACTTCGCAGAGCGCGCCGCCTTCGCCGAGAACAGCGTGCAGAGCGCCGCGAACCTCTCGCCGGAGACGAAGGCCGTGATACTTAAGAACCTGCACATCATCGAGGGCTCGATGCAGGACATCCAGGCCGCCCTCGACAAGGATCCCACCAATCCGCGCCTCAGGGCGCTCCTGTTCGACCTTTACCAGAACGAGGCCCGGCTGCTGGCAGCGACCCAGCAGGCGGATGCCAAGACCACCGCGAGGAACTCACTATGAAACGCCTTTCGATCATCATCACCTACGTGCTCCTGAGCTTCACCGCCGTGGTGGCGGGGTTCTCGCTCATGGCGCTCACCTCCAGCACCGCCTACGCCCACGAGCATGACTCGGACGACGACGATGACAACGGCGGCGGCAGCCGCTCGGTCAACGAGACCCATCCGGCCAAGCCCGACGGTGAGGTGCGCATCGACAACCTGGCCGGCACGGTGAAGATCGCCGGCTGGGACAAGAACGAGGTGCGCGTCAGCGGCAGCCTGGGCAGCCAGGTGGAGAAGCTGGAGATCACCGACGACGCCTCCGGCATCAGCATCCGCGTGATCCTGCCGCACCAGTCCAACAGCCGCGGCTGCGACGAGTGCGCCGACCTGCAGATCCAGGTGCCCAAGGCCAGCCGCGTGGAAGTGAGCACCGTCAGCGCCGACGTGGAAGCGAGCGACCTCACCGGTCCGCAGCAGCTCGGCACCGTGAGCGGTGGCGTGGTGCTGAACTCCAGCTCCGGCCACATCGACATCCGCACCGTGAGCGGCGATGCCACGGTGATGGGCTCGGCCAAGAACGCCCAGGTGGAGGCCAACAGCGTGAGCGGTACCGTGCGGGTCGCCAACGTGGACGGCAGCGCCGACGTGGAGACCGTGAGCGGCGACGCCAAGCTGAGCGGCAGCCGGCTCACGAACGTGAAGATGAGCGCCACCTCCGGCAACCTCACCTTCCAGGGCACGCTGGTGAAGGGCGGCAACTACGACTTCAACAACGTCAGCGGCGACATGGAGCTGGCGGTGGGGAACTCGCCCAACGCCCGCTTCGACGTGTCGAGCTTCACCGGCGACATCGACAACAGCTTCGGCCCGAAGCCGACCCGGGTGAGCAAGTACAGCCCCGGCATGGAACTGCACTTCACCAACGGCACGCCGGACGCGACCATCAGCGCCCACACCATGAGCGGTGATGTGCGTATCCAGAATTGATTGCTTAGATCGAAATCCGAGACCTGAAGAGGCGCCTCAAGGCGCCTCTTTTTTTGGCCTCGTTTTCGCCTTGGCGGCCCGGGCCTTCTTCTCGGCCTCCGCCTCCGGCAGCAACTGGTAGAAGAGGCTGGATTCCCGCTTGTAGAACCCTTCCGTGTGGAAGGAATCCGCCAGCTTGAAGTGCTCGTAGTCCAGGTGGTGTCCGAGTTCGTGCAGCAGGGTGCGCAGGAAGCTCTTGAAGGCCACCGGCTGCTTCTTCATGGCAGTGCGCATCCACAGGCTGATGCGCGCGGTGCGCATGCGCCCTTCCACCCCCTCGTAGAGGCCGTGCAGCTCGCCGGAACCGTCCGCCGGCCGCACCGCCAGCACCCGCAGGGCCACCGGCGCGACCCCCAGTTGCGTGAGGATGCCCGCGGCCAGGGCCTGGGACACGATCTCGACCCGGGGCCGCTCGTCCGCTTCCAGGGCCGCCTTGAGGCGCGGCAACAGCGGCCAAAGCGCCGCGGCATCGGGCAGCGGGGTGCGCTCGATGCGGTCGCTGGCATCGTAGACCTGCTTGTTCTTGGCGCTTAAGGATGTGTAGTAGTTGAACCGCATCACGCAGAGTATGCGGGCGGCCACTCTTATAATAAAGACATGAGCCGCTGGCGCCCGCCCTCCCCCCGTTCCTCCCCCTACATCACCGGGGAGGGCTATGCCGTGCTGCAGGCTGAGATGGCTGCGCTCTGGCAGCGGCGCACCGGCGTGACGGCCGCGCTCAGCGCCGCCGCCGCGGAAGGGGACCGCTCCGAGAACGCCGAATACATCTATCGCAAGAAGGAACTGCGGGAGATAGACCGGCGCATCCGCTACCTGCAGAAGCGCATGCCGGACCTGAAAGTGGTGACCGAATCACCGGCGGAGCAGACCCGGGTGTTCTTCGGCGCCTGGGTCACCCTGGAGGACAGCGGCGGCCTGGAGACCGAGTACCGCATCGTCGGGCCGGACGAGTTCGACCCCGCCAAGGGCTACATCAGCATGGACTCGCCGCTGGCGCGGGCACTCATGAAGAAATCCGTGGATGACGAGGTGGACCTCAAGACTCCCGCCGGGCAGGCCCATTACTTCATCATGAAGGTGCGCTACGCCCGCTGAGCCCGCGCTTATGTTCTCTCGCGATACGGCAAATGCATTTGGCGCCGCCACAGGCGCGGTGCATCATGGTTCCGTGGACGACACCCGCAAGAACTCAGACGACCTGGATAACGCCCTGCAGGGAACCTTCCCTGCCAGCGATCCCGTCACCGTGCATTCCACCATGGACGAGGAGAAGGAACGGCGCCGCAAGGTGCTGCAGCAGGACAAGAAGCGCAAGCGCCGCCCTGCCGCCAGGAAGAAGACCCGCGGGAAGAAGGTCGCCCGCAAGAAGAAGACTAAACCCGCCAAGAAACGCGCCCGCAAGACCGCGCGCCGCCGCTAGCCCCACCACGGAGTCCCTCATGCTCACCCCCAAGGTCCGTCATCACCTGGAACAGGCGCTGTTGGAAGCCCTCAAGAACCACATGACGCGCAAGAACAAGAAGAAAGCCGCGCCCGCCCGCAAGAAAGCCGGCAAGAAGAAGCCCGTACGCCGACCCGCGAAGAAGGCCGCGCGCGGTCCCGCAAAGAAGCGCGCCGGTAACGCGGCACGCCGCAATAAGACGCGCCGCTAGCCCAGCAAGGGCGGGCTTGAAATGGCCCGCCTTCTGCCCCATCTCATGCTCCGCCAACCCCGGAGCTTCCCATGCCTGCCGATACCGTCCATATCGCCTGCCCCGCCTGCGGGGCCAGTAACCGCCTGCCCGCCGCCCGCCTGGGCGAGGGGCCGAAATGCGGGAAGTGCGCGGCTGCGCTCTTCAACGGCCACCCGGCCGCGCTGACCGATGCCAATTTCGAGGCCGTGTTGAACGGCACGGACATACCAGTGGTGGTGGACTGCTGGGCCAGTTGGTGCGGGCCCTGCATGCGCTTCGCGCCTGTGTTCGAGGAAGCCACCGGGAAACTGGAGCCGCGCATCAGGACGGCCAAGCTGGATACGGATGCCAACTCGCAGATCTCGGCCCGGCTCGGGATACGCAGCATCCCGACACTCATCATGTTCAAGGGTGGCAAGGAGACGGCACGCATCTCCGGCGCCCTGCCCCTGGGGCCCTTCATGGAATGGGTGAAGCAACACGCCGGTTGAGGCCGCTTGTCTGGCCCCGGTGCCCTGGAGCATCATTGAGCCATGCCGAGACCAAAAAAATCACCGGGCTTGAGCCCGTCCGAACTGGATGCGGAACTGGACGAAGCGCTGGAAGAATCCTTCCCCGCCAGCGATCCCGTCGCCGTGCACGATCCGAACCTCCAGGCCCGGCGCGCGGCGCAGATGAAAAAGAAGAAGAGAAAGAAAGCCGGCAAACCCCCCGCTCGTCGCAAGAAGGCTCGCCGGCGCTAGCCGATCATCGTTTCCCGAAACCCGGCCCCAAGATCACTTGACCGGGCAAGGCTCCCGTCATCTTGCCTTCGCTGACCACCGGCACACCGTTCACCAGCACGTACTGCATGCCCACCGAGTAACGGTTCGGATCGTCGTAGGTGGCTACGTCGTGCAGCTGCTCCGGATCGAACACCACCACGTCCGCCCACATGCCGGCCTTCAGCATGCCCCGATCCTGCAGATGTTCCCGTTGGGCCGCCAATGACGTGAACTTGCGGATGGCATCCGGCAGCGTGAGCTTGTGCTCGTCCCGCACGTACTTCGCCACGATGCGCGGGAAGGTGCCGTAGGCGCGCGGATGCGGATGTTCCTGACCCATGATGCCTTCCGGCGAGGTGCCGGAGGCGTCGTTGTCGATGGAGACCCAGGGTTGCTGCAGGATGAGACCCACGTCCGGCTCCGCCATGCCGAACACCGCCACCTCCGTGGCGCCATGGTCCTTCACCAGGAAGTCGCAGATGGTGTCTATCGGGTCCTCCTTCCATTCCTTCGCGATCTCGTCGATGCGCTTGCCCTGGTACCGGGCCATGCCCGGATCGTTGGCGGCGGTGATGATGATGTCGTGCGGGCCTTCGATGGCCAGCCACTCGTTGTCCCACTTGTCCGTCGGGGTGAGCATGTCCTTGCGTATCTTCGCCCGGGTGGCCGGATCCTGGAGGCGCGCGATCATCTTCTCGTTGCCGCCGTCATGGGCCCAGGGCGGGATGAAGGCCGAGAAGGAGTTCTCCCAGGCGGTGTAGGCATAGGTATCCGCGGCGATGTCGAGGCCGGAGGCCCGCGCCGCCTCGATGCGCTTGATCACCTCCGGCGCCCTGCCCCAGTTCTGCTTGCCGGCGGCCTTGAGGTGGAATATCTCCACCGGGATGTGCGCTTCCCGCGCGATGCGGAAGGTCTCATCCAGGGCCGCATATTCGTTGTTGCTCTCGCTGCGCATGTGGGTGGCGTAGATGCCGCCGTACTGGGACGCCGTCTGGGCCAGGGCGATCAACTCCGGGGTCTTGGCATAGGGTGCCGGCGGGTATTGCAGCGCGGTGGAGAGGCCCATGGCGCCGGCGCGCATCGCGTCCGCCACGATGCCCTGCATCTGCTTGAGTTCCTCCGGCGTGGGGTCCTTGTCCGCATAGCCCAGCACCCTCTCGCGCACCGAGGCGGCACCTATATAGGTGCCCATGTTGATGCCCATGCCGCCCTTCTTCAAGCGCGCGAAGTAGCCGGGGAAATCCCGCCAGTCCACCGTGATGTGGTAGTGGTCGTAACCCGGCTGGTTCTCCCTGATCATCTCGTCGTCCAGCGGCGCCGCCGACTCACCTTCGCCGGTGATCTCGGTAGTGATGCCCTGGAAGATCTTGGAGGGGACCCGCGGGTCCACCAGCATGGAGCCGTCGGATTGGCCCAGCATGTCGATGAAGCCCGGCGCCACTGTGAGTCCGTGGGCGTCTATGACTTTGGCAGCACTGGCATCCCCGAGCCGGCCGATGGCGGCGATGTGGCCGCCCTTGATGGCGATGTCGCCCTCGTACCAGGGAGAGCCGCTGCCATCGAGGATGTGGCCGTGCTTGATGATCACGTCATAGTCCGGCGTGGCGGCGGAAGCGGCCAGCGGGATGCAGAAGGCCAGTGAGGCGAGTATCACGCGCAGGGACATGGGCAACTCCTGGTGATGAGGCGTTTCAGTTCTTGGGTTTCCCGAAAAGCTTGTCGAGTTCCGCCCGCGCGGGGTCGGGCTGCGTCTCGCCGGGACCGGCGCCGAACAGCGCGTCCAACTGGACCTTGGCCTTCGCGGCGGGGCTCTCGTCCCTGGCCTGATAGGCGCCGGACTGGGGCTCGAAGTATTCGCAGAAGTTGGCCCGCGCCTTCTCCACCACGTGCTCGGCCCGCTCCTCGCGGCAACCATCCTTCAGCTTGGGGTCGTGGAAGCGGCACATCAGGCAGACGTAGAGTTCGTTGCCGCACTTCAGACAGACCGAGAGGCGCGACAGGGGCATGGGCACGCCGTCCAACGGCACGCCGCATTTCCAGCAGATGAGGTCGGTGCTCACGCGGCCCGACGAGATGGCTTCAGCTTGGGTTCAGGCCCAAGCCGCATTTGAGTCCGTAGGTGAATGGAAGTAGTCGCTTTCTTCGGCGGAGAGCTGGACCGCCTTCATCAGCTCCGACTTGCGCAGGTCGGAAGTCGAGACCGGCGCGCAATCCTCGCACATGGGGTCCTCGCAGGGCTGGCGGGAATAGAGCCAGTAATGCACCGCGCCCGCCAGCACGCCGTCGGCGATCTCCCAGACGTCGAGTTCGGGGTTCTCGTCGGCGATGCGGTTGGCGATCTCCACCACCCGGCGGGCGGCATCATCGAAGGGGGACAGGTCGGAAGTCTTGGAAGCCATGGGTAGATCCGGGGTGCGCGGGGTATGGAGATAGTCTAGCAGACGGCACCGGACCCCTCTGTGGCGGGCCTCACGCTAGCGCCGCCGCGCCAGGAATTGTTACGATGCCCCTCCCGGCCCACACCTCCCAAGACGCAGGCGACATATGGCAGACGACGAACTCAAGCTCGAATTCGACCACGCGAACCTCTATCGCGAGGAGATCTTCACCGACCAGAAGATCGGCACCATCCGCCAGCTCACGCCGGTGAAGGCCGATGGCAGCCGCGACGATGCGCGACCGCTGCTGTTCGTGGGCGAGACCAGCCTGATGACGCCCGCCGGCACACTGCCCATCCACTTCAAGCTGGAAGGGGCCGACCTCGGCGCCGCTGCCAAGCAGTTCTCCGATGCCGCCAACAAGGCCATCCAGGACACCATGGAGCAGCTGCGCGAGCTGCGCCGCCAGGCGGCCTCCTCCATCGTGGTACCGGACATGACCAAGGGCGGGATGGGCGGCCTGGGCGGCGGCGGCAAGATCCAGATGCCCTGAGCACCGAAGCCACCGCATGCTGATCAACTGCGCCGCCTACCAGGAAGGCAAGAAGCTCACCGACATACCCCAGTCGGAGATCGCCGCATACCTGAAGCGCCCTGACTGCTTCGTGTGGGTGGCCCTGCGCGACTCCGACGCCGCCGAGATGAGCGAGATGAAGGCCCACTTCGATCTGCATGAGCTTGCGGTGGAGGACGTGCTGCTCGGGAACCAGCGGCCCAAGCTCGAGGAATACGGCGACTCGCTGTTCGCGGTGGTGCAGACGCTCGAGATCATGAACGGCGATCTCAACGTCGGCGAACTCTACATCTTCGCCGGCCCGAACTATGTGCTCTCCATCCGCAGCCACTCCGAGAAGGGCTTCATGGAAGTGCGCGCCCGTTGTGAGCGCGAGCCGCAGCTCCTGCGCCACGGCTCCGGCTATGTGCTGTATGCGCTCATGGATGCGGCGGTGGACCGTTACTTCCCGGTGCTGGAGAAGATGGAGGCGGAACTGGAGACATTGGAAGAGCGCATCTTCGCCAACGACTCGGCCCGCGCCAACATCCAGGCGCTCTATGAACTGAAGCAGAAGCTCGGCCGCGTCAAGCACACCACCGGCCCCGAGTTGGAGATGATGAGCAAACTGTTCGGCGGACGCGTGCCCATGGTCTGCTCGAACCTAGGCGACTACTTCCGCGACATCTACGACCATCTGGCGCGCCTGAACCAGAGCATCGACACCGCGCGCGACACCATTTCCACCGCGATCACGGTGAACCTGTCCATGATCACGCTGCAGGAGAACGTGACCACCAAGAAGCTCGCCGGCTACGCGGCCCTGATCGCGGTGCCGACGCTGATCGTCGGCATCTACGGTATGAACTTCGAGCACATGCCAGAGCTGCACTGGACCCTCGGCTATCCGTTCTCGCTGGCCCTCATGTCCGGCATCGACATCTATCTCTTCTACCGCTTCCGTAAGTCCGGCTGGCTGTAGACACACCACCAAGGGGATTTTCCATGGACCTCGCCTATCTCGCCGTCATGCTGATGGTCGTCGAATACGCCCTGTTCGGGACGATGGTGGCCATCGCCCGCTCCCGCTACAAGGTGCCGGCCCCCGCCACCACCGGCCACGCGGATTTCGAACGCTACTTCCGGGTGCAGCAGAACACCCTGGAACAACTCATCGTCACGATCCCGGCGCTGTGGATCATGGCCCTCAGCTTGAGCCCGCTGTGGGCTGCGCTCCTCGGTTTCCTGTTCGTCGCCACCCGCGTCTTCTATGCCATGGGTTACTACAAGAGCGCCCAAGGCCGCCACTGGGGCTTCGTGGCCGGCTCGGTGGCCACCGGCGGCCTCGTCGTCGGCGCTTTCGTCGGCATCGCAAAGGACCTCTTTTTCATGGCCCGCTGAACACGCCCGCTCAGTCGGAGAAGTTCCAGGCCAGTTTCACGATCAGCGCGTCCGCCACGTCCGGCGTGCCGGGCGCCAACGACATCACCGACTCGCGCCAGTTGCGGTTCCACACCACGTAGAGATCCTTGTCCGCGGCGATCACCCAATGCAGCCGGGTGTTGAAGCCGAGCTGGTCCACGCTGGTGTCGTATTGCACGAAGGTGGTGAGCGAGAGGTCGGGGTTGAAGGACCATGCGGCACTGAGCTGCCACAGCCGCTGCACGAAGTTCCCCTGGGCCAGATGGGCGAAGACGCTCTCGTTGGTGAGGCCGAGTTCCAGGCGGCCATCCAGGTTGGCATACGTTAGCTGCACGTAGTCGTCCTGGGCGGTACCGGAGTAGAACTGGCCCCAGATCGGCCGCACGATGATGCGGAAAGGCGCCAGCGGCGAATCGTATTCGATGCGCCAGCGGTCGAAGACGTAAGAGCCCACCGGGATGGTGACGTTGTTGTCGATCGGGAACGGCGTGCTCACCGCCTCGTACTCCCGCACGCGGTGTATGTAGATGGCGCTGCCGTCGGTGTAGGCGGAGCCGACCGAGGGGTCGAAGCGGTAGCTCTGCAGGTGTCCCGAGAGATCGTCGATCTGATTGTAGTTCTCATCGAACTGCAGGTAGTTGATGGAGGTGGGCTGGGCCGGGGTGGGGAACCAGCCGAGTTCCTCCCAGGTTTGGCGCGTGCCGGGCCGCGGCAGGAACCCGAGCGGCACGTTGAAGGCATCCCCGAAGGTATTCACCTGCAGGTCCGCGTACCAGGAGTAGTTGGGATAGGTGAGTTCGTAGCCATAGCCGCGGCTGAGGCCCGGGTTCGGGGCGCCGCTGGTGTTGGCCCCCCAGGCGGTGGCCTGGAGCTTGTGGCCGAAGAACTGGTCCGTCTGCCAGGCGCCGTCGAAGCCGGTGAAGGACGCATCCGTGAGACCGCTGGGGTCGCCACGGGTGAGCAACGTGCCGATACGGAAACCGCCCTCCAGGTCATAGGCGAAACGCCCCACGAAGAGGTTCTCAGACGGCACGCCGGTGATCCTGCCGGTGTCCACGTCCAACACGCCCATGGAGAGGTCCCCGACGTGGCCCGCCAGCTTCGCGCCCTCGTCGATGGGCACCGTCCTGCCGTCGGCGATGCCGATGTCACGCGAGTAGAAGCCGGTGAAGCCGCCGTTCAGGTAGCCGTTCATGGCGCCGGCGTTGTAGGCGAACAGGCTGCTGCCGTCCAGGAAGAACTGGCGCTTCTCGGGGAAATACAGCGAGAACTGGCTCAGGTTGATCTGCTGCGCATCCGCCTCGGTCTGGGCGAAGTCGGTGTTGACCGTGAGCGTGCCGGCGAGCTGCGGCGTGAAGCTGTACTTCACCTCGCCGCCGGCCTGGGCGCGCTTACTGTCCGGGTCGATCTGGTCGCTGCGCACCAGCAGGTAAGGGTTGAACTCGAAACCGCTGCCGCTCTTGAGGCCCGTCATGCCGTCCAGGATGCCGTACTGCTGCGGACTGAAGGCGCTGTAAGCGGGATTGATGGCGGCCCACTTCGTCACCAGCGTCTTGCGTGGCACGAAGCGCGAGATGTTGAACCCCCAGTGGCCCGAATCAGTCGGGAACTGGAGGCTGCGGGTACTGATGGCGATCTCCATGTCCCAGCCATCCGGCGTGCGGCGGGTCTTGGCCTCCCAGATGCCGTCCCAGCCGAAATCCGCGTTGTCCACGCCGTTCGATTCCACACCATCGTTGCGCGCGGCCCCCGCGTTGATGCGGAAGATGTAGGCGCTGCGGTGATCATCGAAGGTGTTGAGCATCAGCGTGATGTGGTCATCGGAGTCCTGGCTCCCGTCCCGCTGCAGGGTGTGGGTCTGCACCTGACCGGGGTCCGGATCCGTGGCGTGCACCGCGATGTAGAGATGGTCATCGTCCCGGAGCAGCAGCACCCGGGTGTGGAACTCCGTGGGCGCCCCGGTGAAAGGCTGGGCCTGGATCAGGTCATCGATGACCCCCGCCTGTTGCCACTCGGGCTTGGACAGGTCCCCATCTATCTTGAGGGGACCGGCGATGTGCGGCACGGTCACATGCGGCTGCACACCGGCGGCGGAAGCGTTGGCGGGCGCATCCTCCGCCCAAGCGGGCGATACCAGCGGCAGGAGGGCGGCGGCGAGGAACAGCGATGAGAGCTTCATGGCATCCCTTACAGGTCGAGTTTCAGGATCACGGGTTGGTAGAGCTGGTCGAGCGGCGGCAATCCGCCGTGCTCATCCACGCTGTCGAACTGGGAATTGGCGATGTAATAGAGGGTGCCGCCCACCACCACGCCGGTGGTGATGTGCGCGAACAGCGGGTTGTTCAGTTCCAGCGGCACGCAGTGCTCCGCCGAGAGGCCGTCCTCCGAAAGCTCGCAACGACCCACGCGGTTCAGGTCCGGCTGCATGAAGATGAGGCCGTGGCCGTAGAGGTAGAGGCCATCCACCCCGCCGAGCTTGAAGCCGCCCGTGTCCTTCACCGGTGTGCGCATGCGCGTCGCCACGTCTATGATGCTGATGCCGGCCGCATCCGCCACGTACAGGCGCTTGCCGTCAGGAGTGATGGCGATGCCGTTGGGATAGCGGAAGGCCGCGTCCCCTGAATAGAAGGGTGCGAAGGTGCCGGTCTTGGCATCCAGACGCCACACCTGCCCCGCGTCGAACATGTGGGTCACGTATACGTCGCCGTCCGGCGCGAGCACGAGATCGTTGAGGAAGTGGGTCGCGTCGGGCTCGTCCAGGAGCCAGTGGTCCAGCAGCTTCCCGT
>Ga0265334_10000007_pt1 | contig 217454 bp, 225 predicted proteins | sample 42023metaG_FD_192442 | JGI IMG/M metagenome (GOLD analysis project Ga0265334, IMG submission 192442) | Rhizosphere microbial communities from Carex aquatilis grown in University of Washington, Seatle, WA, United States - 4-20-23 metaG | ecosystem: Host-associated > Plants > Roots >...
CAGGGTATCTAATACTGTTTGCTCCCCACGCTTTCGCACCTCAGCGTCAGTGTTTGGCCAGAAAGCCGCCTTCGCCACTGATGTTCCTCCAGATATCTACGCATTTCACCGCTACACCTGGAATTCCGCTTCCCTCTCCAACACTCTAGCAAGGCAGTCTTGAATGCAATTCCCAAGTTAAGCCCGGGGATTTCACATCCAACTTACCAAGCCGCCTACGTGCGCTTTACGCCCAGTAATTCCGATTAACGCTTGCACCCTCTGTATTACCGCGGCTGCTGGCACAGAGTTAGCCGGTGCTTCTTTAATGAGTTAAATCAAAACACCGTGGTATTAGCACGGCGCGTTTTGTCCTCACCGAAAGGGCTTTACAACCCGCAGGCCTTCTTCACCCACGCGGCATTGCTGGATCAGGGTTTCCCCCATTGTCCAATATTCCCCACTGCTGCCTCCCGTAGGAGTCCGGACCGTGTCTCAGTTCCGGTGTGGCTGATCGTCCTCTCAGACCAGCTACCGATCGTCGCCTTGGTGAGCCGTTACCTCACCAACTAGCTAATCGGGTATGGGTTCCTCCAATAGTGCGAAGCCTTTCGGTCCTCCGCTTTCCCCCGTAGGGCGTATGCGGTATTAGCCCGGATTTCTCCGGGTTGTCCCCCGCTACTGGGCAGATCCCCATACATTACTCACCCGTCCGCCGCTCGCCATCAATGTGTATTGCTACACATCATGCTGCCGCTCGACTTGCATGTGTTAGGCATGCCGCCAGCGTTCAATCTGAGCCAGGATCAAACTCTTCAATTAATAGCTCGAAGCTATCAGATATCAGAGATGAACCCAGATCGTGAACTTACTAGCTCAAAATCTAGGACACTCATCAATCAATGGGTTGCTTCCAACCCCGTGACGCGAGTGCCCACACAAGTTACTTGATCATGTTGTTAAAGAGCGGGCCAGGGACAGTGTCCCAGGCAGACCGACCATTATACAGGTCAATACTGCCCGGTCAACGGATAAAAGGGCTTTTATTCAGACCCTTACCGTGCCTCCCCCAGCGAGAGAGCCGCGCATTATACGGAGCGCGCCGGAAGGGTCAACGGTTTTTTCAGGTTTTTTACAGGGATTTTGCCCTGGCGAAAAATCCCGCATATCTCGTGTCAGAGACCCTGCGGAAATCGCCTCCGGCCGCTGCATACTTTAGGCCTATTTTTGTAGGGCTTTCCGAGGGGTCTTGCGATGGCGATACGCGACTGGCCAGCCGGCGAACGGCCGCGGGAGAAACTGCTCACGAAGGGCGCGGCTTCCCTCTCGGAAGCGGAACTGCTCGCCATCTTCCTGCGCACCGGCGTTAAGGGCAAAAGCGCCGTGGATCTCGCCCGGCAGATGCTGAGCCATTTCGGCGGCCTGAGAGGGCTCCTGAGCGCCTCCCAGGAAGACTTCTGCGCGATGCCAGGCATGGGCCCGGCCAAGTACGCCCAGCTCCAGGCGACCCTGGAGATGGGCCGCCGACACCTGGGGGAAGCCCTCGAACGGGGCAAGCCGCTCACGGATCCGGCCGCCACCCGCAAGTACTTGAGAGCGAAGCTGCGGGACATCCCCCACGAGGTCTTCGCCTGCCTCTATCTCGATAACCGCCACCGGGTGATCGCATTCGAGGAGCTGTTCCGCGGCACCATCGACGGGGCCAGCGTGCATCCGCGGGAAGTGGTGCGGGCGGCGTTGAAGCACAATGCCGCCGCTTTGATCTTCGCCCACAACCACCCTTCCGGCGTGGCCGAACCCAGCGACTCGGACCGGCGTCTCACCCGCCGATTGCAGGATGCGCTGGCGCTCGTGGACATCCGTACCCTGGACCACTTCGTGGTGGGGGACGGCGAGGTAGTGTCTTTCGCGGAACGGGGCTGGCTCTAAGAAATCCAGGCAAAAAAAGGGCGGCTCTTGCGAGCCGCCCTGTATCCCCTCCAGCGCAACGTCAAGCTTGTATCTGGGAATCAGCCTTTGCTGCCCTTGGCCAGCACCGGGGTCGAGCTCGCGCCCTTCACGCTGGTGCGCGGGTTCTTGGACTTGATGGTGCAGTTGCTCTGGGGCAGGCCCGGGCGGCGCGCGGTGCCACGATGGCTAACGGGACGGCCGTTGGCCTTGCAGGAACCGAGCAGGGTCGCACCGGAAGAGCCGGCAGAACCCGCGACCACAGGCGTGGTGTTGAGCAGCAGCGAGGCGGAACTCCAGCCCGAGCTGGCGCCCGTGTTCAGGACCACCAGGTCGAGCCTGCCGTCGCCATCCACGTCAGCCGCCACCAGGTTTTCCGGATCGTCGCCGACCGTGAAGACCACCTGGCTGTCGAAGCTGATGGTGGTATCACCGGGGTTGGTGTTGTTCATCAGGACCGACACCGTGCCGTCGCCGGCATTGGCGGACACCAGATCAATCTTGCCGTCGCCATCCACATCCAGGGCCACCACTGAATCAGGGGTGCTGCCGGTTTCGAGGGTCTGTTCCGCACCGAAACTGGCTGTAGCGGACCCATGAGCGGTGGTGTCCAGCAGCACGGAGAGCGCGTTCTCGCCGTTGTTGGCCACCACGATGTCGGCCTTGCCGTCGCCATTGATGTCGGCCGTGGTGATCATGTTCGGCCAGCTGCCGACCGCGAACACCTGTTGCGCCGCGAAGCTGGGCACCGTGCCGCCGTTGCCGGTGGTGTTGATGAGCACCGAGACAGTGGCGTCCATATCGTCCAGCGCGGCGATGTCCGGAAGGCCGTCGCCGTTGAAGTCGCCGGTGGCGATCCAGCGCACACTGCTGCCCGCAGCGAAGGAGGCGAAATTGGAGAAGGTGACGTTCGAATCGCCGGGCGTCGTGGTGTTGAGGAGCACATCGACCATGATGTCGCCGCTCGACGTGAGCACCAGGTCAGGCATGCCATCGCCGTTGAAGTCGGCCGTAGCCACGGTGACCACGCCGTCACCGGTGTTGAAATAGACCGGCGCGGCGAAGCTGATGGCGCTATCGCCGAGCTGGGTGGTGTTGAGCAGCACTTCGACCTGGCTGGAGCCCAGCACTTCGATCAGGTCCGGTTTACCGTCGCCATTGACGTCGGCTGAGGCCACCTGCATGGGCACATCGCCCAGATAGGACTCAGAGAACGACGTCACGCCGCCGGAAGAGGTGTTGAGCCAGACGGCGCCGTCTGCGGTTACGACATCCGCCAGGCCATCGCCGTTGAAGTCAGCGGTAGTGACACCGTAGACGTTGCTGCCGAGCGGCATATCGGGAGTGGCAGCAAAGCTGGGGGCGGCCGCCCAGGCGCTGGAGGCGCAGGCGGTGCCGAGCACGAGGGCCAGAGCCCGGGCGATATTAACGATCCGTGTGTCTTGCTTGAGCATGTTCCTTCTCCTCAAGTTGCGGTTAGACCCGAGATTCGGGCTTTAGGGCGAGACTTGAGGGAGGCTTGATGGGCCTTCCTGGCCTCGTCTGTCGGCCCCCGGCTATCCGGCCCGGGCCTTGAGCCGCTCACCCCAGAAGGGTCGTGCAGCGCATGGGAGGAGTATTGGCGAGGCGACGTTTTTCCCCCATCGGGGGGCGGCGGGTCGTGGTCTCAGGAGAACCCTTATATGGGCATAGGGCCACCCCCTGCCCCCTTCCCGCCGGGGTGGGAGGGTCCGAGGGCCCCCGGACCCCTATCGGGAGGCCCGGAAGACCATCTTTGGCTTGCTAAACGGGCCCCGGCTGCTAAAATAGCCGCCCTTTCGCCCAGCCTTGGGCGAAGCGTTCAAATCCAGAGGATCCAGTCATGTCGAGAGTCTGCCAGGTCACGGGCAAAGCCCCGACCACCGGTAACAACGTCTCGCACGCCAACAACAAGACGCGTCGCCGTTGGCTGCCGAACCTGCATACCCATCGCTTCTGGCTCGACGCTGAGAAGCGCTTCGTACGCCTGCGCGTCTCCTCCAAGGGCATGCGCACCATCGACAAGCTGGGCATCGACGCCGTGGTTGAAGAGATCCGTGCCCGCGGCGAAAAGGTCTGAGGTAAACAGCCATGCGTGAGAAGATCAAACTCGTATCCAGCGCCGACACCGGCCACTACTACACCACCACCAAGAACCGCCGCCTGCATCCGGACAAGATGGAAGTGAGCAAGTTCGACCCGGTCGTGCGCAAGCATGTGAAGTACAAGGAAGCCAAGATCAAGTAATCGGGCTTCTGCTCAAGAGAGCATAAAAAAACCCGCCTTCCGGCGGGTTTTTCGTTTCTGGATTTCGACCTAAGGCTTTTAAGCCGACTGCGCCTGCATCGAGTAGCTGCGCAGGTGGGCGGCGAACTCCTGCAGGGAGGCGACACCACTCTGCTCGGCCTCGTGGCACCACTCCTTGAAGTGCTGCAGCAGGATCTCGTTGCTCTGGGTGTTGTTGTCCCAGATCCGCTCCAGCTTCATGCGGAAACCGTAGACCGTGTCCAGCGCCTGGCTGCGGGCCAGGGCGAGGCGCAGGCGGCGCTCTTCCATGGCGTTCAGGAGGCCGCGCTCGCGGATCATCAGGCGACGGGTGCCAGTGAGGAGCTTGGTGCGCATGGGGTGGGCGCCGCGCTTCTCCTGCTTGTAGGCAGGCACGATGACCTTGCGGCCGTAATGGCGCAGCACGTGCAGGCGGTTCAGGATCACCGCCTGGACCGTATCCAGGCCCACCTGGGCTTCCTGGTTCATGACCGGGGTGGGAGCCACGCGACGGATCTTCACCAGACCCAGCCAATTCAGGGCGCGGATGTACCACCAGCCGATGTCGAACTCCCAGGCCCGCAGGGCGAACTTGGCGGAACTCGGGAAGGCGTGGTGGTTATTGTGCAGTTCTTCGCCGCCTAGGATCACGCCCCAGGGCAGCACGTTGGTGGCCGCGTCCTTGCACTCGAAGTTGCGGTAACCGGCGTGGTGGCCGATGCCGTTGACGACGCCGGCGGCGAAGAACGGGATGGCCATCATCTGTATGGCCCACAGGCTCAGGCCCGGGATGCCGAATAGCAGGAGGTTGACCACGAGGAGGATGGCGACGCCCATCTTGCCGTGGGCGGTATAGACGTTCCGCTCCATCCAGTCCGCGGGGGTACCGCGGCCGTACTTCTCGAGGGTCTCGGGATTCTTGGCCTCTTCCCTATAGAGTTCGGCGCCTTCCAGCACCACCTTGGCCAGGCCCTTGTGCTTGGGGCTATGCGGGTCCTCGGGGGTCTCGCACACGGCGTGGTGCTTGCGGTGCACCGCCACCCATTCCTTGGTGAGCATGCCGGTGGACAGCCACAGCCAGGCGCGCATCACATGGCTCACCGCCGGGTGCATGTCGAGCCCGCGATGGGTCGCGGTGCGATGCAGGTACAGGGTGACGCTCATGATGGTGAAGTGGATGGCGATGGCGCCGACCACGAAATACGCCCAGACCGGGATATTGAGGAGACCGTGAAGGAGGAAGTGCAAGGTAGTGACCTGTATGACTGTACTAATTATGTTTAACTATAGGGGACCGGATTTGCCCAGTCCATCCGGGTATCCCTGAGGCTTGCAAATCGGGGCCTCGGGCCGTAAAAAGGCCTCCATTCCGCTCCGCCACTGCGCAAAAATGCGCCAACGGGGCCTTAAACAACCCGTCGCCGCGGAAACACATCGCCGCCATGCCTACCGGGACCCTCACGAACGCCGCCCCGCTGATAAAGGTGGAGAACCTCTACCGTTACTATGGGCAAAGGGCCGCGGTACAAGACCTCTCCCTCACCCTGGCCAAGGGCGAGATCCTGGGCCTGCTGGGGCCGAACGGCGCCGGCAAGACCAGTACCCTGCAGATGCTCTCGGGCAACCTCGCCCCCAGCGCCGGGCGCATCCTCATCGATGGGGTGGACCTGCTGGACGAGCCCCTCGCGGCCAAGGCCGCCATCGGCTACCTGCCGGAGATACCCCCGCTCTACCCCGACCTCACGGTGGACGAATACCTCCTCTACTGCGCCGCACTGCACCGGCTGCCCGCGACTAAGCGCCGCGGCGCCTGCGACAGCGCCCGGGAACGCTGCGGTCTGAAGGACGTGGGCCGCCGCATCATCGGCAACCTGTCCAAGGGCTACCAGCAGCGGGTGGGCATCGCCCAGGCGATCCTGCATTCCCCGGCGGTGGTGATCCTCGATGAACCCACGGTGGGCCTCGACCCGATCCAGATCCGCGAGGTGCGCGCGCTCATCAGTGAGTTAGGCAAGGAACACGGGGTGATCCTGTCCACCCACATCCTGCCGGAGGTGCAGGCAGTGTGCAGCCGGGTGCAGATCGTGCACCGCGGCCGGACCGTGTTCAGCGACAGCCTGGCGGGCCTCGCCGAGCGCATGGAGATCCTGAGCGTGGTGCTGGAGTGCCGGCAACTGCCGCCGATAAAGGACCTGCGCGCCATCGAAGGCGTGCAGTCCGCGGAGAAGCTGGACAACCGCCGCGCGCGGCTGCGGCTCGCGCCGGACGCGGACCCGGTCGAGGCCATCGCCACCCTGGCGGTGAAGAACAAGTGGGGCCTGCGCGGCCTGACCCCCGAGTACAAGTCCCTGGAGCAGGTGTTCGTGGACATCACCACCGCCGACGATGCCCAGTCGGACGTGGAGAGCGCCGCATGATGGCCTTCACCATCGCCTGGCGCGAGCTGCGCAACCTGTTCCTCTCGCCGCTCGCCTGGGTGCTCCTGTTCGCGGTGCAGCTCATCCACGGCTGGCTGTTCGCGGTGTACGTGGAAGGCGTCCTGGCCGCGCCGCCCAACGGGGTGACGGGCGTCACCGACCTGGTGGCCGGCAACCTGTTCGGCGTGGCGAGCTTCCTCATGCTGCTGGTGGTGCCGCTGCTCTCGATGCGCCTCTTCAGCGAGGAGCGCCGCAACGGCAGCCTGACGCTGCTGCTCTCGGCGCCGGTGCGGGTGAGCGAGATCGTGCTGGGCAAGTATCTCGGCCTCATGGGCCTCCTGGCGCTGATGGTGGCGCTGCTCACGGCCATGCCCCTGTCGTTGGCGGCGGGCACCCAGCTCGATTACGGCAAGCTCGCGGCCGAGGGCCTGGGGCTGCTGCTGCTGCTCTCCGCCTTCGCCGCCGCGGGGCTCTTCATGTCCACCCTCACCCGCCAGCCGGTGGTGGCGGCCATCGCGAGCTTCGGCCTCTTGATGTTCCTGTGGGTGATCAGCTCGCTCGGGCGCGGCAACCTGCACCTGAGCAGCGGCCTGCATTACCTCTCCCTGCTCGACCATTACTTCTCGCTGCTGCGGGGCACCTTCGACAGCGCCGACGTTATCTTCTACCTGCTCTTCAGCATCGTGTTCCTGTCCTTGAGCATGTGGCGCCTGGACTCGGCGCGGCTGCAGGCTTAGAGCCATGCAAGTCACTCCCCGCTCCCGCCGCCAGCTGCTGTTCCAGAACATCCTGTTCGTGGTGCTGCTGTTCGCCGCCGCCGGCCTCCTCGGCTGGCTCAGCACCCTGTACGTCTACCAGGCGGACTGGACCTACGGCCACCGCGACTCCCTCTCGCCCGCGAGCGTGAAGCTGCTCGGCACCCTCAAGGAACCGCTGACGATCACCGCCTACACCGGGCCCCGCTCCCAATTCCATGACCCGCTGCAGCGCTTCTTCGCCAAGTACCAGTCGGTGAAGCCCGACTTCACGTTGAGCTTCGTGGACCCGGATGCGGATCCGCAGAGGGCGCGCAGCCAGGGCATCACCGGCGATGGCCAGGTGGTGCTGCAGTACCACGGACGCAGCGAGAAGCTCGATCAGGTGAGCGAAGCGGAAGTGGGCAACGCCATCCAGCGCCTGGCGCGCTCCGCGGACCGCTACGTGGTGTTCCTCACCGGCGACGGCGAGCGCAGCCTCACCGGTATGCACAACTTCGACCTGGGCGCCTTCGGCAAGCAGCTGGAAGCCAAGGGTTTCAAGATCGAGTCTCTGAACCTCGCCGCCAACCCCAGCGTGCCCGAGAACACCTCGTTGCTGGTGATCGCAGGACCCCAGGCCCAGGTGCTCCCGGGCATGGTGCGCATGCTGCGCGACTACGTGAAACGCGCCGGCAACCTGCTCTGGCTCGGCGACCCGGGCCCGCTCTACGGCCTGGAACCCCTGGCCGCCGACATCGGCGTCCAATTCGGCGCCGGCACCCTGGTGGACCCGGAGACCCAGCTCTTCGGCATCAACGACCCCAAGATCATCATGGTGCCGAAGTACCCGGAGACCAGCGCCCTCACCCGCGGCTTGAGCGCGATCAGCGCCTTCCCCGGCGCGACCTCGCTGGAGATGAAGCCGGGCTCCGGCTGGCAACAGGATGCGTTCCTCACCACCCTGCCGCGGAGCTGGCTCGAGACGGGCAGGCTGGAAGGCGCCGTGAGCTACGACCCGAAGAGCGGTGACAAGCTCGGGCCGCTCACCATCGGCCTGGCCTTGACCCGTGAACTCGGCGACCATGAGCAGCGCATCGTGGTCACCGGCGACGGGGACTTCCTCGCCAACCAGTATCTCGGCACCGCCGGCAACCTCGACCTCGGCCTCAACCTGTTCAACTGGGCCTCCCATGACGATGCCTTCATCGACATCGACACGCGCGCCGCGCCGGACCTGTCCCTCGGCCTCACGACCACGGCGCAGGCGGTGATCGGGCTCGTATTCCTGTTCCTGCTGCCGCTCTTCTTCCTATCCATGGGCATAGCCGTCTGGCTGCGCCGGCGTCGCCGTTAAGATGTGGAAGAAATCGCGCGCCCGCCTAAACCTGGCGCTGGCCTGCCTCGTGCTGTTGCTGCTGGGCCTCACTTACTTCCGTCCCGGCAAGCATGCGGGCATGGACATGCCGCTCATCGGCGATGCCGCTGCGCTGAAAGACCTGCGGATCAGCCTGGCCGGCCAGCCAGAGATCCATCTGGTGCTGGATCAAGGCCATTGGCGCATGCTCGCGCCGCAGAAGTTCCCCGCCGACGAGGCACTCATGCAGGGGCTCCTGGACAGCCTGGGCGTGGCGGTGACGGACCGCTTCCCTGCCGCAGGCGCGGACCTCTCCAAGTACGGCCTGGACAAGCCCCTGGCGAAGCTGTGGCTGGGCGGCGCCGAGTACGACTTCGGCGCGGTGCAGCCCGTGAGTAAGCAGCGTTATCTCCTGCATGGCGACACGGTCCTGCTGGTAGACGACTACCTCTTCTATAGAGTGGCCCACGCGAGCTGGTGGTGGCTGGACAAGCGTCTGCTGCCGGAAGGCGCGCGCATCACGGCGCTGCAGCTGCCTCATGCGACCGTGACCCAGGATGCCAAGGGCGGCTGGCAGATCGCGCCGGCGGACAAGAGCCTGCCGCCGGCCGCGCTGCAGACCTTCGTCACCGCCTGGCAGGACATCTACGCCATGGGCGTCGCGCCCATCGGCAAGGGTAAACCCCAGGGCGAACTGGCCTTCGCCCTCGCCGGCGTGAAGGACCCGGTCCGTTTCCAGATCCTGGACGACCCGGATTACCTGGTGCTGGCGCGCCCCGACTTAGGCATCGAATACCAGCTCGACGTGAGCCAGGCTGAGACGCTGCTGGCGCCTTCCGCCGCGACCCATTGAAGCGCTCCCATGCCCGAACTGCCTGAAGTCGAGACCGCCCGGCGTGGCATCGAACCCTATCTCAAGGGCCGGCGCGTGGCGGAAGTCATCGTGCGGGACCGGCGCCTGCGTTGGCCGGTGCCGCCCTCACTCGTGAAGGAACTGCCGGGACAGCGCATCGAGTCGGTCGAACGGCGCGGCAAGTACCTGCTGCTCAAGACCCAAGCCGGTACGGCGCTCCTGCATCTCGGCATGTCCGGAAGCCTGCGCGTGCTTTCCAAGGACACGCCGCCCCAGAAGCACGACCACGTGGACATCGTGATGGACACAGGCCAAGCCCTGCGCCTCAGGGACCCGCGCCGCTTCGGCGCGCTGCTCTGGACTCGCGGCGACCCCGCGAAGCACGCCTTGCTCAAGGACCTGGGGCCAGAGCCCCTGGAAGAGGGTTTCGACGGCGACTACCTATTCGAGCGTTCCCGCGGGCGCAAGGCCGCGGTGAAGCTCTTCATCATGGACAGCCACGTGGTGGTGGGCGTGGGCAACATCTACGCCAGCGAGAGCCTGTTCCTGGCGGGCATCCGGCCCGAGCGGGCGGCGGGACGCGTGACACGGGCCGAATATGGCAAGCTCGCCAAGGCCATCAAGAAGGTGCTCACCGCCTCCATCAAGGCCGGCGGCACCACGCTACGGGATTTCGCCCGGGAGGACGGGGAACCGGGCTACTTCAGCCAGCGCCTGCGGGTCTACGGCCGTGAGGGGGAGAAGTGCTACCGTTGCGGCGGTACCGTGGTGGCCAAGGTGACCGGTCAAAGGTCTACCTATTACTGCCCCAGCTGCCAGAAATAGTTAGAATCACAGCATGGGTAACCGGCTGTCCAAGATCTACACCCGCACCGGCGACGACGGTACCACCGGCCTCGGCGACGGCACCCGCGTGCCCAAGGACGATGCCCGGGTCGAGGCTTACGGCACCGTGGACGAGTTGAACAGCGTGGTGGGCATGCTGCTGGCGGAGGACGTGCGCATCGATATCCGCGCCTGCCTCACGCGGGTGCAACATGAGTTGCTCGACCTCGGGGGTGAACTCTGCATCCCCGGCTACACCGCCATCACCGCCGAGCACGTGACCCGGCTCGAGAACGAACTGGACGGCTTCAACGCGCCGCTGCCGGCCCTGAAGGAGTTCATCCTGCCGGGCGGCAGCCGTGCCGCCGCCGCCTGCCATCTCGCCCGCACCGTATGCCGCCGCGCCGAGCGGCGTGCGTTCACCCTGCACAGCCACGCGGCATTGAACCCGCACGCCCTCGAATACCTGAACCGGCTCTCGGACCTACTGTTCGTGCTGGCGCGGGTCATCGCACGCCACGACAAAGGCACGGAAGTCCTCTGGGATCACAAGCGTTAAGCCACCCAAAAGCTACTGCGCTTGGCATAACTTCGTCTGTAGCAGGATGCGTACGTGCCGCGGAGCACAGGGATGTGCGGGAGCGGCGAGCGGGAGGCTCGCCCGCCAGCTTCGCTGGCGGTCCCGGGCGAACAACTGTTCGCCCGTTCGCCGCATGCGGCGAACCCTCACGTACTGAAGAGTACGCTCCGGGTGCTCGCCTCCCGCGCCTCGTTCTGCCTGCGCTCGTAACGCTTTTGGATGGCTTAATTAGGACTCAGTGAGCGGCGTTCTTGTCGCGGACCTTCTGTAACGCTTCGCATAGCCGCTTGCCTGCATCGAGCAATCTCGGCGTAGAGCGTGACACCCAATCGTCATCCACGGCGATGAAGTTGCCCTCGCGCACCGCGGCGAGCTTGGGCCAACGCTGCCATTCCTTGAAACGCTGACCCACGTCCCCTTCCCCGTCGCCGGTGGCGATCACTTCTGGATCCCGCGCCAGCACCGCTTCCAGGCTCACGGCCGGAGCGAGATCGGTGAGGTCCGCGAACACGTTCTGTCCGCCGCAGATCCCGATGAGACGGCTGATGCTCTGGCTGCCGCCCACGGTGAAGAGCGGCTGGGACGATATCTCGTAGAACACCTTGAGGGCTGCGGCGTGCTCATAGCGTGCGCGCAGGTCCCCGAGGCGGGTGCGGAAGTCCTCGGCGGCAAGCTGGGCCGCATCCGCATGGCCGGTGGCGCGGCCGATGAGTTCCAGGTTGGCGGCGATGTCCGGCAGATCATGGGTACCGACGGCGAGCACCGGGAGCTTGAGCCCGCGCAGCTTGTCCACCAGCGCCTGGGGCGTGCCGCCTTGCCAGGCCAGCACCAGGTCTGGCTTCAGGGCCAAGAGCTTCTCGATGTCCACGTGGAAGGCGTCACCGACCCGGGGCAGCTGCTTCGCCGCCGCGGGATAGTCGCTGTATTTCACGGTGCCGACGAGCGCACTGCCTGCGCCCACGTCGTAGGCGAGTTCCGCCATGTCCGGCGCGAGGCTCACCACCCGTTGCGCGGGGCCTGGCAGCGTGATCTCGACGCCGTCAGCGCCCTTGAGGTGCATGTCCGCGAAGGCCGAGAGCGGCAGCGCGAGAAGGAAGATGAGAGAGAGGTTTCTTACCAAGACCATTGGAAGATACTAAAGAGGGCATAGAGCACTAGCCAGATAAGAAGCGTACGACGCACCAGCCCGAGAGCGGACTTGAGACGGGTGATGCCGGTCTCCTCCCCCACGGTGCCGCGCACCGCACCCATTCCGCTGAACACCAGCACGTCGTCGCTCACCTGGAAGAAATGCAGCGTGCAGTCGTGGTAGTAGGCCTTGAGGTCCGAGACCGCGTCCTCGAAGCTGCCCGCTAAGGCGTAACCGAGTGCAGTCAGGTGGGCCGGTATCCAGTCCAGCACGCCCAGGAGCCGCGCGGCGGCGGCGCGACATTCGGCGGTGACATCCGGCGCAGCGCGCCGCTTCAGGAGGTCCGCACAGCGGTACAGGATGGCGCCGCCGGGGCCCAGGATGCCGAACCAGAACAGCACGCCGAACTGGCGCGCGTTGGCTTCCTTGAACACCCGCTGGGTCAGCACCTGGGTGCGCTCCACGGGTGAGGCCGGGGGCACCGCATCCAGTATCTCGGCAGCCAGCGCCTTGGCGGCGGGTTCATCGCCCCGCTGGGCCGCCTCTATATAGGCTTCCACCTGGGCATGCAGGTCGCGGGGCCCGAGGCAGAACCAGAAAACCGCGGCGGCGAACACGAAGCTGAAGCCTTCCCAGATGTGCGCGAGGATGTCGCCCACGAACAACGCCGCTACCGCCGGCACCAGCACGATGAGCACGGCGCCGAGGGTGGCGCGGGCGGGGTCGGTGCTGCGGGTCATGCCGGCGAAGCTCTCGGCATAGGCCGAGAACCAGCGCGCGTCGCGCACGCGCTCGGCCTGGCGGAACGCCTGATCGAGGAGCAGTGCGAACAGGACGGCGAGGAAGCTCATGGCTGCGTAGTAGACCCGGCGAGGGGCTGGCTTGCAAGTATGTCGCGGTAGCGCATCCAATCGAAGGCGGGGCCCGGGTCGGTCTTGCGGCCCGGCGCGATGTCGCTGTGCCCGACGATGTGGGCGGTGGTGATGCCGGGGTAGGCGCGCATCAGCGCCGCGGTGACGCAGGCGAGTGCGCCGTACTGCGGTGCGGCATACGGCGTCTGGTCATCGCCCTCGATCTCGATGCCGATGGAGAAGTCGTTGCAGGCTTCGCGGCCCTGGAACTTCGACGCGCCCGCGTGCCAGGCGCGCTTGTGGAAGGGCACGAACTGCACCAGGGAACCGTCGCGGCGCACGAGGAGATGGGCCGCCACCTTGAGCGCGGCGATCTCCTTGAAATAGGGATGGGCATCTGGCGGAAGTTTGCCCAGGAACAGCTGCTCGATCCAGGGGCCGCCGAACTCGCCCGGCGGCAGGCTGATGCCATGGATCACCAGGAGGTCGATGGCCATGCCCGCCGGGCGCTCGTCGCAATGGGGCGAGGACCGGAACTCGGCTCCGGAGATGAGGCCCGTGGCGGCATCCACTTCGTGCTGCATGCCCATAAGTATCCCTCAAGCCGGGGCTTTCGGTTGCCCCGCCGGGTCAAATGCGCAAGACTTTACATACAGCCCTCCGGAACCCGCCACCCATGACCCAGCTCCGCACGCCCAGCCTCCGGGAGATGCTCGCCGGGCTCATCCAGGCGCCTTCCGTGAGCAGCGTCAACCCGGATTTCGACATGTCCAACCGCGGCGCCGCCGAGCGCATCGCCGGCTGGCTGGACGCGGCGGGCTTCAAGGTGCAGCTGCAGGACATCCCCGGCCACCCGGGCAAGGTGAACGTGATCGGCGTGCTGGGTCGCGGCCCCGGGGGCCTGGTGCTGGCCGGCCACATGGACACGGTGCCCTATGACCAGGGGCGCTGGGCTTCGGACCCCTTCACGCTCACGGAACGGGACGGCAACTACTACGGCCTCGGCATCAGCGACATGAAGGGCTTCATCGCCATGGCGGTGGCCGCCGGCGCCCGCCACCGGGCGGAGGACCTGAAACAGCCCCTCATCGTCATCGCCACGGCGGACGAGGAGAGCAGCATGTGCGGCGGCCGCGCGCTCTCAGAAGCGAACCTGCCCAAGGCGCGCTACGCCATCATCGGCGAACCCACGGCCATGAAGCCCGTGCACATGCACAAGGGCATCCTCATGGAGGCGGTGCGGGTCATCGGCCGCTCCGGCCATTCCAGCGACCCCAGCCTCGGCAAGAACGCGCTGGAGGGTATGCACAAGGTGATCGAGGGGCTGCTGGTGTACCGCGGCGAACTGCAACACCGTCACCACGACCACCACTTCAAGGTGCCGACCCCGACCCTGAACCTGGGCCACATCAAGGGCGGCGACAACCCCAACCGCATCTGCCCCGAGTGCGAGCTGCACTTCGACATCCGCATCCTGCCGGGCATGACCGTGGAAGCGGTGCGGGCGGAAGCGCGCGCGCGCCTGACGGACGCCCTCGCCGGCTCCGGCTTCGAGCTGGAGTTCCGCAGCCTGTTCCGCGGCACCGATCCCTTGGAGACGCCGGGCACCTCCACGCTGGTGAAGACCGCGGAGGAACTCACGGGCCACGGCGCCGAGGCGGTAGCCTTCGCCACCGAAGGCCCCTTCCTGCAGAAGCTCGGCATGCAGACCGTGATCCTCGGACCCGGCGACATCGACGTGGCGCACCAGCCCAACGAATCGTTGCCCATCGAACGGGTGGAACCGACGCTCGCCATGCTCGAGCGCTTCATCCAGCGGTTCTGCGTCACGCCCGATCCGGCATGAGCGCCAACGACGCATTCATACGCCGCGACCTCAAGGTCCTGTGGCACCCCTGCACACAGATGAAGGACCACGAGGCCCTGCCGCCGGTGCCGATCCGGCGCGGCCAGGGGGTGTGGCTGGAAGATTTCGAGGGACGTCGCTACCTGGATGCCATCAGTTCCTGGTGGGTGAACCTCTTCGGTCACGCCAACCCACGCATCAACGCGGCGCTCACCCAGCAGCTGGAAGAGCTGGAGCACGTGATCCTCGCCGGCTTCAGCCATACGGCGGTGGTGGAACTCTCTGAGCGGCTGGTGAAACTCGCACCGCCCGGACTCTCCCGCTGCTTCTATGCGGACAACGGCTCCTCCGCCGTGGAAGTGGCGGTGAAGATGAGCTTCCACTACTGGAAGAATCTCGGGAAAGAGAAGAAGACGCGTTTCATCACCTTGAGCAACAGCTACCACGGCGAGACGCTCGGGGCTCTCGCGGTGGGCAACGTGGAACTCTATAAAGAGACCTACAAACCCCTGCTCATGGACGTGATCACGGTGCCGAGCCCGGACTGCTTCGGGCGTGAGCCGGGGATGAGCTGGGAAGCCCATACCCGCAAGATGTTCTCTCATATGGAGCAGGCGCTGGAGCGGCACCACCACGACGTGGCGGCGGTGATCCTGGAGCCCCTGGTGCAGTGCGCCGGCAACATGCGCATGTACCACCCGGTCTACCTGAAGCTCCTGCGGGAAGCCTGCGACCGGCACGGCGTTCACCTCATCGCCGACGAGATCGCCGTGGGCTTCGGCCGCACCGGCACCCTCTTCGCCTGTGAGCAAGCGGGCATCACGCCGGACTTCCTATGCCTCTCCAAGGGCCTCACGGGCGGCTATCTCCCTCTGAGCGTGGTCATGACCCGGGAGGCGGTCTACGACGCCTTCTACGACGACTACACCAAGCTCAATGCCTTCCTGCACTCCCACAGCTACACGGGTAATGCCTTAGGCTGCCGGGCCGCCATCGCGACCCTGGACATCTTCCAGGCGGACGACGTGATCGTGAAGAACCGGGCGCTCGCCGCCCATCTCGCGAAAGCCGCGGCGCCCCTCGCAGACCATCCGCATGTGGCGGAGGTACGCCAGCACGGCATGATCCTGGCGGTGGAGATGGTGAAGGACAAGAAGAGCCGGATGCCCTACGACTGGAAGGAACGGCGCGGCTTGAAGGTCTACCGGCATGGTCTCAAACGCGGCGTGCTGCTGCGGCCCGTGGGCCCGGTCACCTATTTCATGCCGCCCTACGTCATCACGCCGGAGGAGATCGACTTCATGGTGCAGGTGGCAGCGGAAGGCATCGACCTCGCAGTGGCAGACTGATGCGTATACCCCGCGTGTTCCATAGCAGCCCACTCAAGGGCAAGGACCGGGTGATGCTGGATGCGGCGGCGGCCAAGCACGTGGTGACGGTGCTGCGCCTGAAGCCGGGCGCCGAGCTCACGCTCTTCGACGGTTCCGGCTTCGAGTTCGCGGCGGTGCTGGAGCACCAGGCGGACAAGAAGCAGGCCTGGGTGAAGATCACGCAGATGCACGGGCCCGTGGTGGAATCCCCGCTGCAAGTGACCCTGGTGCAGGGCGTGTCCCGGGGCGAACGCATGGACTACACCATCCAGAAGGCCGTCGAACTCGGCGTGGCCGCCATCGTGCCGGTGCTGACGGAGCGCAGCGTGGTGAAGCTGGACAAGGACGGCGGCGCCAAGAAGCGCGAGCACTGGCAGGCGGTCGCGGTGAGCGCATGCGAGCAATCCGGCCGGGTGAAAGTGCCTGCAGTGCATGCGCCGCTGCGTTACCTGGAATACCTGGCCTCGAAACCCGAAGGCGACCTCAAATTATTGCTGGACCCCTTGGGCGGCGTCACGGCGGGCGTGTTGCCCCGCCCCGCCGACGGCAAGGCGCTGCTCCTGGTGGGCCCTGAGGGCGGCTTGAGCGAGAACGAGATTAATCTTGCAGCCCGCGTTGGCTTCCAGGGACTGAAACTGGGGCCGAGGATATTGCGCACCGAGACCGCGGCGCTGGTGGCGCTCAGTCTCTTGCAGGCGTCGTGGGGGGATTTGGATTAGAAGACAGTAATCACGAATCGATGAACTTGTTGATCCGCCAAATCATCTCGCCCACCACAAACCCACCTACCAGGCTAATCAGCGCGAAGGCCCCTATGAGCATGAAGGGTACCGATTTCCCCGTAGCCTGAGCCACGATTTGGGTAAATCCAAATGTGCCGCAGATACCCACAAGTAGGGTCATGGCAAACAGGAATCTGCGATGGGCTTTAGTGGTGTATACAGCGACAGCAGGCACGGGGCGCTTGAACCAGCTCAGGCGATTGGGATCTCAGTGGCAGTCCCCGAACCCGTTTGGGTGTCGACGAACTTCCGCTCCGGCATGATCTCCACCAGCCTGGTCTCGATGGCTTCCAGGTCCGGGATGTAGGGCCGTTCGTTGGCCATGCGCACCCGGTTCAGCACCGGGCCGTCGTTGGCGCCGAAGTCGTTCTCCGGGTCCACCGAGAGCACCGCCGGGTTGACGCGCACAAGGTACGGGTAGCCCTGGGTGAGGATGGCGAAGAGCGGCGGGTTCATCTGCTCGCCGATAGCGTGCGCGACCGCGATACGCGTGCGGTTGGCCCGCTCCGGCACCTTGCGGCCGCAGAGGCCCTCGAAGGACACCAGCGGTATCTCCTGCCCCTGCCAGCTGATGAGGCCCAGGAGCCAATCGGGCGCGCCACGCACGGCCTTGGGGCGCAGGAAGCCCGTGACCTCGGTGATGGACAGGCGCGGCAGGATCATCTTGCCCCCGGCGAAGGGGATGAGCAGGCTGTAGACCTCGTCGAATTGCTGCTGTTCAGCCATGCATCACCAGCTGGTGCGTTGCGGGTTGAAGCTGCCGACGAGTTCCTGGATGTTCTCCAGCAACTCTGCTTCCTGGTAGGGCTTGCCGAGATAGCGGTTGACGCCGATCTCCATGGCCCGGTTGCGGTGCTTCTCGCCGGTGCGCGAGGTGATCATGATGATGGGGATGTCCTTGAATCGCTCGTCGTTGCGCATGTGCTGGGCCAGCTCGTAGCCGTCCATGCGCGGCATCTCGATGTCCAGCAGCATGACGTCCGGGATGTTCTCCTGCAGCGTCGCGAGGGCGTCCACACCGTCCTTCGCGGTGATGACACGCATGTTGTAGCGCTCCAGCAGGCGCTGGGTGACGCGGCGCACGGTGATGGAATCGTCCACCACCATGGCGAGGATGCGGCGGTCCTCCTGCGGGACCTCGCGCTCCTCGACGATGATCTGCTCGGCTTCCGGCAGTGCCACGCTGCGCGCGAGGGCGGAGACGTCTAGGATGAGCAGGATGCTGCCGTCGCCCAGGATGGTGGCGCCGGAGATGCCGCGGATGCTGCCCACCTGCGGGCCCACCGACTTCACAACCACTTCGCGGCTGCCCTGCATGCCTTCGGTGATGAGCGCGATGGAGTTGTCGCCGGAACGGACCAGCAGGAGCGGGATGGTGGTAAGTTCCTCGGGGAACTGCGGGGCGCCGATGCCGAGCAACACGGACAAGTGCTGCAGCCGGTACTGGCGGCCGCCGTAGGTGTACACCGGGTTCTCGGTGGACATGATCTGTTCGAGCTGCATGCGCGGGATGCGCGCGATGGCCTCGATGGACGGCAGCGGCACCGCGTAGGGCTGGTCCGCGACCTTCACCAGCAAGCCCTGGGTGATGGACAGGGTGAAGGGCAGGCGCACGGTGAACTTGGCGCCCTGGCCCTCGGTGGAATCCATGCGCAGGGAGCCGCCGAGCTGCTTGATCTCGCTCGCCACCACGTCCATGCCCACGCCGCGGCCGGCGGACTGGGTGACCTTCTCGGCGGTGGAGAAGCCGGGCTCCAGGATGAACTGCATGATGTCGCGCTCGGAGAGGCGCGCATCCTTGGCGGCCATGCCGAGTTCCTCGGCCTTCTTGCGGATGGCCTTGATGTTGAGGCCGCCGCCGTCATCCATGACCTCCATCACCACTTCCGAACCTTCGCGGTGCAGGGCGATGCTGATGCTGCCGGCGTCGGGCTTCTTGGCCTGCTTGCGGCGCTTGGCGTCCTCGATGCCGTGCACCACGGAGTTGCGCAGCATGTGCTCCAGCGGCGCGAGCACGCGCTCCAGCACCTGGCGGTCCATCTCGCCTTCTGCGCCGATGAACTTGAGGTCCACCTGCTTGTGTTCGTCGTCCGCGGTCTGGCGCACCACGCGGCGCAGGCGCTGGGCGTGGCGGGAGAAGGGCACCATACGCGTGCGCATGAGGCCGTCTTGCAGTTCGGTGGTGACGCGCGACTGCTGCAACAGCAGCGTCTCGGCCTCGCGGGCCTGGTTGGTGAGCAAGGCCTGGATGCTCACCAAGTCGCCGACTGACTCCGCCAGCGCGCGGGACAGCTGCTGGAGGGTGGAGAACTGGTCGAGTTCGAGCGGGTCGAAGTCGGGGTTCTCGACGCCCGCTTCCTGCACGTACTGGGAGCGGATCTGGGCTTCGTTCTCGATCTCGAGCTTGCGCAGCTGGTCGCGCAGACGCACCACGGTCTGCTCGAGTTCGCCCAGGTTGAAGTTGATGGTGTTGACCTGCTGTTCCAGGCGGGAGCGGTAGATGCCCACTTCACCGGCGTAGTTGAGCGCGCTCTCGAGCAGGTCGGCGCGCACGCGCACCAGTTCGTACTGGATGCGGGACCCGGTGCGGCGTTCCGCGTCTCCGCCCAGGGCGGCCTCGGCGGCGGCTTCCTCATCGGCTTCCGCCTCCGGCTCGATCACAGGTGCCGGCGTGCCGGTGCCTGTACCCGTCCCGGTGCCGGTCGAGGTCCCGACGCGCGCCCGGGCATCGGGGGTGCCGGTATCGGTGTGGTCGATGATCGGCGGCGGCGGCTTGATGGTGACGCTCTCGAACTTCTCCTCCGGAGCCTCCGGTTCCAGCTCCTGGTCCACGGTGTGGCCGTGGATGCGCTTCAGGTCGACCACCAGGTCGCCGGCGTCGAAGATCGGCTGGTTGGCGTAGGCCTGCTCCATCATGCGGTGCAGGCGGTCCACCGAGCGGTTCAGCAGGATGAACATCTCGTTGGAAGCGGTGATGCGGCCGTCCACCACGTCCGTGAGCACGGTCTCCATCTCGTGGGAGAGGTCGCCCATGGGAGTGAGGCCCGCCATGCGCGCGCCGCCCTTCAGGGTGTGCAGGTTGCGCTGCAGCTGCGCCACCATCTCGGAGTCGGTCTTGTTCTGGGACCAGTGGTGCAGGCTGTTGTCGGTGGACTCCAGCAGTTCGCTCGCTTCCTCGAAGAAGATGGCGGCGAGGTCGGCATCGAAATCCTTGAGGTCCGAGAGCTGCACGAACTTGGCCGGCTGCGCCTTCGGCGCCTCCGCCTTGGCTTCGGCCTTGCCCTTCTTCTTGGGCTTGGTGGGCATGGCGGGCGGCTCATCCACCTCGGCCGGGCCGGACATGACGATCTCTTCGTCGGCTGCCATCACGCCGGTCTCGATGCCGGTGAGGGTGTTGGTGCCCTCAGGCCGCAGATGCTTCAACCGCTCCATCAGACCCTTGGGCGGCGGGATCACTTCGCCATTGCCGAGTGCCCCGAGCATGGTGCGCATGGAGACGAGCACGTCCTTCACCAGGGTCACATGCTCGGAGGGCAGCATCTGGTCCTGCTCGCGCAGGCTCGCCACATAGCGGTGCAGCGGCTCGATGAGCGTGGCCATGTTGGAGGCGCCGGCCAGCGCAGCGCTGCCATGCAGGGTGTGCAGGGCGCGCACGGTGTCTTCGCCGATGCTGCGGTCCGTGAGGATCTGGTTGCGGAAGGTGTCCAGGGCCATCAGGTGGCCTTCGGCCTCGCGCTTGAAGATGTCGTAGAGCACCGGGTCCATGGCCACGGCCGGCGGCAGGATCTCGACCCGCGGCATGATGACGGTGGGTTCCTCGATGCCGGGCAGCCCCATGCCGGCGGGCCGGATCATGGTCGGCTCCTCGGGCGGCGGCGGCTCGGCGGCGGCGGTGCCAGGCAGCGGCGGCTGCTCGCCGCGGCTCATGGCGGCGGCGGCATCCATCATGGGCTGCACGTCCACCTTGGGTGAGCTGCCCACTTCCAGCTGTTCGACCAGCTCCGGCAGGGCCGCGATGCCCATGTCGATGAGGGCGTACATGTCCTCGTTCGGCGTCACGGTCTGGTCGATGACGCGGTTCAGCATGTTCTCGTAGGCCCAGGCGAACTCGCCAATGAGGCGCGCGCCCACCATGCGGCCGCTGCCCTTCAGGGTGTGGAAGGAGCGGCGCAGCGTGGTCAGGGCCTCCCGGTCACCCGGGTTGCTGCGCCAGCGCGGGAAGGTCTCGCGCAGCGAGTTCATCTCCTCCTGGGCTTCCTCCAGGAAGATCTCCACGATCTCGGGGTCCACGTCCTGGGCCACTGCGGCCTGGACGGGAGCCGGTGCCGGCTTGGGTGCCGGAGCGGGTTTTGGTTTCGGCGCGGCCGCCATGACCTTCGGCGCGTCCTGCTCCGACACCATGATGGTCGGAACTTCCTTGATCTGGGTCGGTTCGTCCGGCGGCGTCTCGAAGGATATCTCCTCCACCGCGCTGCCCGACTCCATGGTGATGGTCTCGCCCGGCTCGGAGTCGACGCCGGTCAGATCCACGTCTTCGTCGTCCGGGTAATCCTGGTCGGCGGGGAAGCCGAGCGCGGCCACGCAGGCCTCGGCGTTGTCCAGCATGGACAGTGGGTTGCCGCGGCCCTGCTGCACCGTCTCCAGATAGAACTCCATGCTGACGATGGCGTCCGCCATGCGGTCCAACTCGTTGTTGGCCGGCGCGCCCTTGGTGGCGAGCAGCTTGCGCAGGATGTACTGGCGCAGGCTGCCCAGCAGGTTCACCACCCGCGGCATCTCCAGGAAGCGGAAGCTGGCCTGGATCTCGCGGATGTGGCCCGGCAGGGGCTTCAGGCCGTCGCGCCGGCTCGGGTCGTTCACGAACTCGACGATGGCTTCCTTGACCCGCGCCATGTTGATGATGGACTCGCGGATCACCGCGGCCTGCACGTCGCGCATCTCGGCCTGGGCGGAGGCGGCGCTCGGGCTGCTGCTCTTGCCGCTGCCGTCCGGCGTGACGAGGTCGGCCATGGCCTCATCCAGGCCGCTCTCGACCCGCACGATGCCGCTCGCGATGTCCATGAGCGCCGCTTCGTCCGGCGCCTGCTTGGCGGAGAGGAGCTGCTTCAGGTTGTTGCGCTGCGCGTCCAATTCCTGGTTCAGCGCCGGCAGGCCGAGCACCGTGAGGGTGTCGCCCACCTTCTTGATGAGTTCGTCGAGCGGGGCCAGTTCGGAGGTGTCCGACTTGCCCATGCGCACGAAGATGTCGAGGGTGTCCTTGATGCGGCCGATGTCCTCGCGGATCGCGCCGGAGACGGTGCGCATCAGGTTGACGTTGGGGCCGGAGAGGCTGTCGCGCGCCTCCTGCACCTCGGATTCCTGCGGCAGGAGTTCGCCGAGCTTGAAGGATTCCTTGATGGCGAGGATGCGCTTGCCGGCGGTATCGGCGCGGCCGATGTAATAGAGCAGGTTGTTGACGAGGTCCTGGGCCGGATCGTCGGCCGCCTGGCCCTCGCCCTGCTCCATGAGCTTCTTCATCTGCCGGTCCACCTGGCCGAGCAGCTGCTTCAGGCTCACGTCCGCCTGGATGCCGCCTTCCTGGAGGCCCTCGATGATGCCTCCCACGATCCACCACAGCTCGAACACCGGCGGCGTGGTGGCCGCCTGCTCCAGCTTCTCGGCGGAATCCGCCAGCACCGCGAGGTGCTTGGCCGCGTCGTCGCCCTTGTACCAGCCGAGCAGCGCCGCCTGGAACTTCGGCCGCACCTTGGCGGCGAGGCCCTTGATGTCCACCGCCTTGGCCGGCGCCGCCTGGGGCGCCATGGTGGCGGTGCTGCGGCCCGCGAGGTTGTAGGCGAACAGCGCGCTCTCCGAGAGCAGCGGCTGGCCGCGCACGGTGCGCAGGTCGTTGAGCAATGAGAGCAGCGCCAGCGGCATGTCGCGCCGGCCGCCGATGACGCGCTCCAGGTAGTCCGGGAGCTGCAGCATGGCGCGCATCAGGACCTCGAAGGCGGCGTCGTTGCGCGCCACCTCGCCGGTCTCGAAGCCACGCACCACCGACTCCATCTCCTCGGCGAGCATGGCCGCGCCATAGACCTCGACGATGCGCAGCGTGCCCTGCACCTGATGCAGCAGCTCGAGGCACTGGGTCAGCGCTTCCTTGTCCTCGGCCTTCTCGACATAGGTCTCGAGGGCCTGACGCGCGCGCACGAGCGTGTGATCAAGCTCGTTCTTGATCCACAGCAGCGAGTCTGATGCGACCTGGCTCATGCGTGCGTCACGTCACCTTTTGTCCGTTCTCTCTCAAGCGGCCTGGTCGGGCCGCATCACCAGGGTCTCCTGGCTGCGGTTGCTGGGCAGCTTGAAGCCGGCGACCGACTTACGCATCTCGGTGGCCAGGGCCGCGAGCTTGCCTACGCTGACTGCCGTGGCGTTGGTGCCTTCGGTGGTCTGCGCGGTGATCTCTCTAATCACATTCATGGTGCGGGACACTTCGCCGGCCGTGACGGCCTGCTGGCGCGCCGCGTTGGAGATGCTCTGCACCAGCGTTGCGATGTGGTTGGCCACCTTCTCGATCTCGTCCAGTGCCGAACCTGCATTCTCGGCCAGCTGGGCTCCGCCCACCACGCCCGCGGTCGATTGCTCCATCGAGATGACCGCTTCGTTGGTGTCGGTTTGAATGGTCTTCACCAGCGCTTCGATCTGGCGCGTCGCGTTGGCGGAGCGTTCTGCGAGTCGTTGCACTTCGTCGGCCACCACCGCGAAACCGCGGCCTGCTTCGCCGGCCATGGACGCCTGGATCGCCGCGTTGAGTGCCAGGATGTTCGTCTGTTCGGCGATGTCGTTGATGAGTTCCACGATGTCGCCGATCTCCTGCGAGGATTCGCCGAGTCGCTTGATTCGCTTCGAGGTCTCTTGGATGGTCTCGCGGATGCTGTTCATGCCGTCGATCGTGCGGCGCACGGCCTGGCCGCCCTTGTGCGCGATCTCCACCGACTGCGCGGCCACCTTCGCCGAGCGTTCGGCGTTCGCGGACACCTGTTCGATGGACTTCGCCATCTCGGTGATCGACTGGGATGCGGTGTTGATCTGCTTGGACTGGTTCACGGACGCTTCGGCGAGGTGAGACGTGGTCGCCTGCGTCTGGCGGGCGGCGGCGTCCACCTGCACAGCCGTGTCATTGATGGTCGCTACCAGGCCGCGCAGGGCCTCGAGGGCGTAGTTGATGGAGTCGGCGATGGCGCCCGTGATGTCTTCCGTCACGGTCACCTGCACGGTGAGGTCACCGTCTGCCAGTGAGCCGAGTTCGTCCAGGAGTCGCAAGATCGCCTGTTGGTTTCGTTCGTTGGTCTCCAACTGCATCTGCGCTGCGCGGCGGGCGTCGCCGCCCAGCACGTACAGGTAGAGGATCGCGATCAGCAGCACGATGCCGACCAGGCCAAGGCCATAACCCACGATGGGCTTGGTGAGTCGGGCGTTCACGCTGCGCGTGTAACCGGTGTTGATGGCCTGGGCGTTGTTAAGCAGCTGGTCGCTCAGGTCATGGATGGTGGCGTTGGCCTTCTGCACGCTGATGAGCAGCTCGATGGTCGGCGCGGACAGCGCGTTCAGGCTCTCGTTGACCGCCTTGAACTTGATGTTGGTCTGGTTCTGGAACGGCAGCAGGCCGGAGTCGGTCAGTGCGTTCAGGCCGAACTGCGGGCTGCCCTCGAAGATCGCCTGGTTGATGCGGTTCAGGTTCTGCACGGCGTCGGCCAGTTCCTGCTGGATGCCGGACAGGTCGCCGTGGTTGCCGCCGGTGGTGAGCAGGTTCACGTCGCGCAGGATCACCTGGCCGTAGTAGCTGCGCTTGGTGGCGTAATACAGGAGGTTGGCCGGGGCTTTGCGGTTCTTGGCCTCGTCGGCGAACTTGTCCCAGGCGGCAAAGAGATCCGGCATGTTGGTGCGGATGCCGTTGGCGGCCGCGTTGGCATTGATGAGCTGGTCCTTGGCGGAGAGGATCACCTGGAGCGCGCTGCGCGCCTGGCTCCACTGGCTCTGCAGCACCGAGAGTTCCGAGAGCACTTCGCCGCTGGCGGCGGGCATCAGCGTCTGGGGATCGCCGTTGCCCATCAGGTTGATGGTGTTGTCGAACTGGTCACGCGCGTTGGAGAGCTGCGTGAAGGCATCCTGGTTGCCGGCGACGGCTTCGTCCGCGGAGCGCACGATGCTCTGCGAGATGAGTGCCTGCTGGGCCGACAGGCTCAGGAATTTGCTGTCGTGGGTGGAGTCGCGGGCCACGACCACGAAGTCGTACACCGCGGCGGCGACCATGATGACCGCCAGACCCAGCAACAGGTACAGGGTTGTGTTGGATCGCTTCTCGTTGTCGGCCATGTCAGTTCACCCTAGTTTCGTATGAGCCTTCGTCCTTCCATCCCCAAGCGGCTGCGCGTGCGGCTCTGGCCGCGCACCGTCCCAGATCTCAGCGCGAGGCCTGCAGGAACACGCCGCTCTCCACGAGCCCGTGCAACCCCAACACGCCCCATACGTCCTCTTCATTGCCATAGGCACCCGCCAGGAACGGCGTCATGCCCGGCAAGGTATCCGGCATCACCTCGGCCTTCTCCGTGGCGATGAAGCGGCGGAAACCGCGCACCTCGTCCACCAGCAGACCCGCCGGGATGTCGGCATGGTTCACCATCAGCACCCGCGTGGTGCGCCCGAGCGTGATCGGCTCGCCGCCGAAGAACGCCGACAGGTCAGTGATCGGCAGCAACTGGCCGCGCACGTTGGCGAGGCCGAGCATCCAGGGCTTGGCGCCCGGCAGGGCGGTGACGCCAGGCCAGGTCAGCACTTCACGCACTTCCTGGCGCGCCGCCACGAGGCGCGTCTTGCCCACGCGGAAGCCCACGCCCACCCATTCCTCCTGCTGGCCGCTCTCCTGGCCGCGGCCCGAGGCGGCGATGCGGCTGCGCCGCTCGAGTTCCTGCAGGAGCTCGAAGGGGCGTTCGCGGAGTTCGAGGAGTGCGCTTGCCATCATCAGCCCGCGATCACTTCCTTGATCTTGTCCACCAACTGCTTCTCCGTGACCGGCTTCGGCAGGTAGGCGACCGCGCCCTGGCGCATGCCCCATATCTTGTCCGTCTCCTGGTCCTTGGTGGTGACCATGACCACCGGGATGCGGGAGGTGTCCGGATCCTTGGAGAGCTGGCGCGTGGCCTGGAAGCCGCTCATGCCGGGCATCACCACGTCCATGATGATGGCGTCGGGTTTCTCGGCCTTGGCCTTGTCGATGCCTTCCTCGCCGCTCTCGGCGGTGATCGTGCTGAAGCCGTTCTTCTCCAGCCACGTCTTCAGGACATGCACTTCGGTCGGCGAGTCGTCAATGATGAGCACGGTGGACATGACTTCTTCCTCTGTTGCGTCGGCGCCCGGTTCCCCCGGACGCATGAAAAATCAGGCGCTCTTCCGCACGTGGCGGTGGATGGCGCCCACCAATTCATCCTTCGTAAACGGTTTGGTCAGGTACTGCTCGGAGCCGACGATGCGGCCGCGCGCGCGGTCGAACAGGCCGTCCTTGCTGGACAGCATGATCACGGGCGTCGCCTTGAAGTTGTTGTTGTGCTTGATGAGCGCGCAGGTCTGGTAGCCGTCGAGGCGCGGCATCATGATGTCGACGAAGATGATGTCAGGCTTGTGGTCCGCGATCTTCGAGAGCGCCTCGAAGCCGTCCACGGCGGTCACCACCTCGCATCCTTCCTTGGAGAGGAGCGTCTCCGCGGTCTTGCGGATGGTCTTGCTGTCGTCGATCACCAGGACCTTGAGGCCCTGCAGACCGCCCTCCGTATTCTCGCTAGCCACCTTCACCTCCGCGCATAGACCCCTAGCCGCCGCGCGAGCGCGGGGCAGCAGCCTTGACATATTATGCCCAAACGGTGCGTTATGCAGCCGCTTAAGCGTCCTGGGATGGGCTTAGCGCCGCCCGGTCCCGGCTGGCTGCGTGACTTGGGATTTAAGCATAATATCGTCACTTAATCCCTTGAATGCAATAAATTTCACCACCCGCGGCCCCCAGGGCCGCCACCCTGGAAGGGCCGTCCGAACATGGCAAAAAGCCGCCCCCTCACCCTCGGCGTCGTCATGGATCCCATCGCGGACATCAAGCCCGCCAAGGACACCACCCTGGCCATGCTGGTGGCCGCCCAGGCCCGTGGCTGGCAGCTCCTCTACATGGAGCAGCCGGACCTGTACCTGTCAGGCGGGGAAGCCAGGGCCCGGCGCCGCAAGCTCACGGTACGGGACGACCTCAAGGACTGGTACGACCTGGGTGCCGAGGAAGACGGCCCCCTCAAGGGCATGGACCTCATCCTCATGCGCAAGGACCCGCCCTTCGACATGGAGTACGTCTACACCACCTACATCCTGGAACGGGCTGAAGCCGCCGGGGTCATGGTGGTGAACCGCCCCCAGGCGCTGCGGGATGCCAACGAGAAGGCTTTCACCGCCTGGTTCCCCCAGTGCTGCCCCCCCACCCTCATGACCCGTGACCGGGCCCGCATCCGCGCCTTCCTGAAGGAACACAAGAAGATCGTTGTGAAGCCCCTGGATGGCATGGGCGGCGCCCAGGTATTCGTCCTGGACCAGGACGACCCGAACATCTCGGTGGTGCTGGAGACCCTGACCGGCGACGGAAGCCGCCTCACGGTCGCCCAGAAATACCTCCCGGAGATCAAGCAGGGCGACAAGCGCATCCTGCTCATCGATGGCGAACCCGTGCCGTATGCGCTGGCCCGCGTACCCGCCCCCGGCGAGTCCCGCGGCAACCTGGCCGCCGGCGGCACCGGTGTGGGCGTGGCCCTGAGCGAGCGCGACCGCTGGATCGCCGCCCAGGTGGCGCCGGTGCTGAAGCAGAAGGGCCTGGTGTTCGTCGGGCTCGACGTGATTGGCGACTGGCTGACGGAGATCAACGTCACCAGCCCCACCTGCGTCTGCGAACTCAACAAGCTCTACAAGCTCGACATCGCCGGAGACTTCATGGACAAGCTCGCGGCGAGGCTCGGCGGCTGACCGTGGCGAGAGCCCACTCCGCCCCTGCTCCGAGGCTGGATTCACCGGCCATCACGGCCCGTGACCGGCTGGTGACCACGCTCTTCTTCGCGGCGCTGCTGCACGGCATCATCATCCTCGGCATCACCTTCCGCCCGGAGAAGCCCGCCGGCAGCCCGACGCTGGAAGTGACCATGGTCCAGAGCCGCAGCGTCACGCCCCCTGATGATGCCCAGTATCTCGCGCAGGCCAACCAGCGCGGCGAGGGCAACACTTCTGACCTCGTGCGCTCGGAAAGCCCGCTGTCCATGCCGGCGGCGGTGAACAACCCGGGCCGCGCCGAGGCGCCGGATCTCGTGGATAACCCCGGCAAGACCAGCACCTCCAGCAAGCAGGTCGGCGAGAACCCGCAGCAGAGTTCCGACCGGGACGCCGCCGTCACCACCACCGCCATGACCGGCAACAGCGCCAACGCGCGGGCCGTGGCAGCGCCCATGAGCCTGGAGCCGCGCATCATGGTGGCGCGCCTGCTCACTCCCGGCGACGACGCGCTGATGCCGAGCGATGACGGGCTGCAGCTGCCCCAGGCCACCGACCCGGATCCGCGCGTGGCCTTCGTCTCGGTGAACGCGCGGGAATCGCGCTTCGCGCCCTACCTCGACGCCTGGCGCCGCAAGGTGGAACGCATCGGCAACCTCAACTTCCCGGCCGAGGTGCGCAACCGCAAGCTCTCGGGCTCGCTGGCACTGGAAGTGGCGCTGAACGCCGATGGCAGCATCCGCGAGCTGAACCTGGACACGCCCTCGGGCCAGCCGGTGCTGGACGACTCGGCCCAACGCATCGTCAAATCAGCCGCGCCCTTCGCCCCCTTCCCGCCCGCCATCCGCCGCGACACGGCGGTGCTGCGCTTCGTCTACGTCTGGCGCTTCAACGGCGGCAAGTTAGACACCCGTCACAGTTCAGTGAAATCAGCAGCTTCCGGGCATTAAGTCATAGCGGCTTGTGTCATCCGGAAGGGGCGCAGATACTTGGGGCCATGTCACAAGACTTCCTCACCAATCAGTTCCTGGTCGCCATGCCGGGTCTCGAGGACCCGAACTTCCGCGAGACCGTCACCTTCATCTGCGAGCACAGCGCCCAGGGCGCGCTCGGCATCATCGTCAACCGACCCATGAACGTGGTGCTGGAAGACGTGCTGAAGCAGCTCGCCCTCAAGGCCAGCGACAGCGACACGGGCGCGAGCCCGGTGTTCCTGGGCGGGCCGGTGCAGACGGATCGCGGCTTCGTCATCCATGAGCCCCACGGCGAGTGGGAAGCGACCCTCAAGGTCACCGATTCTCTCGGCGTCACCACCTCCCGCGATGTGCTGGAAGCGCTCGCCGCCGGCGGCGGACCGCGCCGCTGCTTCGTGGCGCTGGGCTATGCCGGTTGGACCGCGGGCCAGCTGGAAGAGGAGATGAAGAGCAACTCCTGGCTCTCGGTGCCGGCCGATCCCCGCATCATCTTCGATACGCCTTCGGAACTGCGCTGGCAGGCAGCTGCCCAGCTCCTGGGCGTGGACATGACCCTCCTCTCCGGCGACGCCGGCCACGCATAGCCTCCTATGTCCCAGAAGCGGGCGCTCGAACGCTGAAATTAGCGCGCGACGCCTCGCTGTGCTGCAATACCGCATATGGCAGCCACCCCTCCCCAGACCGCCTTGGGCTTCGATTTCGGCCTAAAGCGCATCGGCGTGGCCGTGGGCCAGACCGTGACCCGCTCCGCCTCACCCCTGGGCGTGGTGGCTTTCCGCGGCGGAGAGCCGGACTGGGAGGCTATAACCAAGTTCGTGGCCGAGTGGCGCCCAGGCTCGCTGGTGGTGGGACTGCCTTATAATATGGACTTGAGCGAGCAGGAGATGACGCAGCACGCGCGCCGATTCGCCGAAGAGCTCGCCCGACGCTTCCCGCTGCCGGTGCACACCGTGGACGAGCGCCTCTCGTCCCGCGAGGCGGAAGCGCAACTGAAGGAAAGGCGCCAGCAGGGACGGCGCCGCGTGACGCGAGAGGACATCGACGGCGCCGCCGCCTGCGTGATCCTCGAAAGCTGGTTCAACTCGACACGGGGACACGACACCGCATGAGCGACCTGCAGTTCGACGCCCGGGGGCGCCTCCGGCACCTCCTGACCCTCGAAGGCATCGGCCGCCCGCTCCTCACTTCCCTGCTCGACCGCGCCGAGGCCTTCCGAGTCGCCCCCGGCGAAGCCCCTCGCCGCCACACCTGGCTCGCGGGCCGCACCGTCGCCAACCTCTTCTTCGAGCCCAGCACCCGTACCCGCGCCTCCTTCGAGCTGGCGGCACGGCGCCTGGGCGCGGACGTCATCAACCTGGACATCCAGGCTTCCTCGGCGGTGAAAGGCGAGTCCCTGGAGGACACCCTCTACACGCTGGAAGCCATGAACGTGGACGTGTTCGTGGTGCGGCACAAGGACGTGGGCGTGCAGGCCCTGATGGCCTCGCATGCCGCGCCCCACGTGCACGTGCTGAACGCCGGCGAGGCGCACCTCTCGCACCCGACCCAGGGCCTGCTGGATGCCTTCACCATCCGCCGGCACAAGCCGGACCTCGCCAACCTGAGTGTGGCCATCGTCGGAGACATCAAGCACTCGCGGGTGGCGCGCTCGGCGCTGCGCGCCCTGGTAACGCTGGGTGTGCGCGACATCCGCCTGGCGGGCCCCAAGACCTTACTGCCCAAGAAAGGCGAGTTGAAGGGCGAGCTCTTCACGGATGCGGACAAGGCGGTGCGCGGCGCCGACGTGGTGATGATGCTGCGCATCCAGAAGGAGCGCATGCAGAAGGCCGCGGTGCCGAGCGCCGCCGCCTACTTCAAACGCTACGGCCTCGACGCGAGACGCCTGAAGCTCGCGAAGCCCGACGCCATCGTCATGCACCCCGGCCCCATGAACCGCGGCATCGAGATCTCGGCTGAGGTGGCGGACGGCCCCCGCTCCGTGATCCGGGAGCAGGTCAGCAACGGAGTGGCGGTGCGGATGGCCGTGCTGCAGGGCTTCTACACGTGAAGCATCCGGAGCACCGCGGCAGCATCTTCGTCGAAGACGCCGAGATCCTGGCCCACGAGCATTTCGCCGGCGCCCAGCACGTGCTGCGCATCAAGGCGCCGCAGTGCGCTGCGAAGGCCCTGCCCGGCAGCTTCGTGCACCTCTCCTGCGACGCTGCCCTGCCCATGCGCCGGCCCATGTCCATCATGCGGGTCTCGGCCGCGGACGGCTGGGTGGAATGCCTTTACAAGGTGGTGGGCGAAGGCAGCCGTTTGCTGGCGGAACGCCGCAAGGGCGACGTGCTCTCCTGCCTCGGCCCCATCGGCAAGCCCTTCGTGCTGCACCCCGACAGGCCCCGCCCGCTGCTGCTCGGCGGTGGCGTCGGCATCCCGCCCATGGTGTTCATCGCCGATGCGCTGCGCCAGGACAAGCGCGCGCCATGGAAACCGCTCGTCCTCATGGGATCGGAAGTGCCCTTCCCCTTCACCACGCGCCCCTCCACCATCCTGGTGCCGTGCATGCCCGAGGGCGTCATCGGCTGCATGCCGCTGATGGAGGACTGGGGCTTACCCAGCCGCCTCGCCAGCAAGCAGGGCTATGCCGGTTGCTTCGACGGTTTCATCACCGACCTTGCCCGCGCCTGGCTGAAGGATCTGGATGCGAAGCTACTCGCAGAAGTGGAGATCTTCGCCTGCGGCCCGACGCCCATGCTCAGGGCCGCCGCCCTGCTGGCCCAGGAGTTCGGCATCCCGAGCCAGGTCTCGCTGGAGGAGTTCATGGCCTGCGCCGTGGGCGGCTGCGCCGGCTGCGCGGTGGAAGTGAAGACGCCGGACGGCCCCGCCATGAAGCGCGTGTGCGTGGATGGGCCGGTGTTCGACGGCGCTACGGTATTTCCAGCTGCGTGAATTACCCTATGCAATAAATAAAGGCGCCGTGAGGCGCCTTTTCTTTATTTGAGGACCGTCATCTCAGGGTGTGACGAGCGGATAAGACGCGAGCTTCGGATACTGCTCCTTGAACATCTTCTCGAACGCAGGCCAATCGTAGTTCTGGTAGGTCCACAGGGTCTGCCCCCGGGCGCGCGGCGCCAGGTTACCGCTGTAAGCCACCTTGCCCGCCACCACGTCGAAACAGACCCCATGGGTCGGATCGTCCTGGGTGATCTTGTAGAAGGCCGTGTGGAACTTGACCAGGCAATAGGTGCCGGCCGGCACCGCGTAGACATTAAGGTGCACGCCCTTATCCACGAAGCCCACGGCCAGTTCCGTGCCATTGCGGTCGGGCGACTTGATGGTGACCGAGTTGAGCACATCGAGCGTGTCGAAGACCACCGCCGCGATGCCATACCCGGGCTGCAAGGTGACATCCTGGTCCGGCGTGACGGGATTCGTGCCGCAACCCGCCAGCAGTGCCGCAACCAAGCCGACCGAGATCCAGATGCGACGATGATGACGTCCGATCATGTGTGATTCCCCCTCCATCGTGGTTTAGCCCCCAAAACAATCCGCACGCGGGATCAGTGCTGAGCACCCGACTTGGGCGCACCCGTCGTACCCTTGGCCGCCGCATCGCCTATGTTCGCGTCCATGAACTGGGCCAGGCGCGTGTACAGCTCGAACTTGTCCGCCGGCTTGCCGAAGCCGTGTATCTCGTAAGGGTCGAACAGCACCTCGTATTTCTTGCCGGCCGCATCCATCGCCGCCATGAGTTCCTTGGCATTGTCCGGCACCACTCGCACGTCCCTGCCGCCGTAGGCGATGAACACGGGCACCGTGATCTTGTCGGCGTTGTAGACCGGCGAGTATTGCTTCAACTCGGCGGTGTTGTTGCCCCGCACGATCTCCAGATAGTTGCGGCCGCTCGCGGAACGGTGCACGTCGCCGTACTTCGCCTCGAGCGAGAGGTCGTAGACGCCCACGTATCCGGCAGCGCACTTGTACAGCTGGGGATAGCGGATCGGGTTCTCCAGTGCCGCGTAACCGCCGTAGCTGGCGCCGAAGATGCAGATGCGGCCCGGATCGGCGATGCCCTGGGCCACGGCCCACTGCACCGCATCGGCCAGGTCGTCCTGCATGGTGGTGCCCCAGTTGCGGTAACCGAGGCTCTGGAACTTGAGGCCATAGCCGCCCGAGCCGCGGAAGTTCACCTGCAGCACGGCATAGCCCCGGTTGGCGAAGAACTGCGCTTCCGGGTCCCAGCCCCAGAAATCCCGCACGTTGTGCGGGCCACCGTGGGGCAGCAGGATGAGCGGCAGGTCCTTCCTCGGCTTGCCCTGAGGAGCCGTGAGATAGCCGTACAGCGCGAGGCCGTCGCGGGACTTGAGGCTGACCGCCTGCATGTCCGCCATCTTGTCGGGATCGATGTCCTCCAGCCGGCTGAACAGCCAATCGGCTTTCAGGGTCTTGGCGTTGAAGAGGTAATAGTCACCCGGGTTATGGTCGCTGCTGACGGCCACCACCATCGATGTGCCGTCTTGGGCCGCGCTCGTGATGTCCACATACTGCCCGGCGAAGGCCTGGCGCAGAGCCAGCAGGACGGCGGTCTCGTGATCCTTGCCGTCGATCACGTGCAGCTCGGGCAGGCCCGGATAGGTCTCCACCGCCAGGACCTTGTGGTCGTCGTCGGGATAGTCGCCGTAGATGATCGTCTCCGTATCGAAGACGGGATCCGAATAGAGCAGCTTCAGGCTCGCGTCGGCGGGGTCCACCTGGAACAGGCCGAGCGTGGTCTCCGGCGTGCGTCCATGCCAGTAGAAGGTCTTGCCGTCCTGCGCCATCTGCAGCGGGCCGGTGTCGTAATCCGCCGGATCGGCCCCCTTGTAGAGGGCGCTCAGGTCCCGCCACTGCGCCGAGTCGTCCGCATCGCGGTAGAACAGCTGGCGGCTGCCGTCAGAGTTCCGCCTACCCCATGCGACACGCACGTGGCCTTCCGCATCGGCGAGGAAGCTGCCGCTGTCCACGGGAGATTCGGTCACGACCTTGACCTCGCCCGTATAGATGTCGAGATCCAGGGCCTGCGGGTGCTGGGCGTCAGACGAAGTCCCTTCCACCAGCACGTGGTGCGCATCGCGGGGCGGGATGTTCAGCATGCCGTCGAAGAAATGATCGACGTGCTTGGCCTTGACCTCCCCCTTGTGCTCGATGTGGCTGAAGTTGTCGGCCACGTCCTTGATGGGAGGTTTGTCCGCCGGCGCGGCCTCCGGCATGTCGCCGAGGAGCTGCATGGGCTGGCTGCCATCCACGTTGACGGCGTAGAGGGCGCCATCGAAGCTCGCTACCGAGAGCGCCCCGGTCTGGGTGGCGGTCGCCACCAGGATGCGCTCGTCGTTGGCCCACCAGTAGTGCCAGATCACCTGGTCATCCGACACCTGGAAGCTGGTCTTGATCTTCCTGTCGTCCGCCCCGATGACCGTGAGGAACTTGTTGCCCTCACCGGAAGCGCTGTCCGAGACCACCACCGCGAGATACTTGCCGTCGGGCGAAACCCGCACGGATGAGACCTTGTAGTTGCTGAAGAAAGCCCCGACCGGAATCGGCGCAGGTGGATCAGCGAGCGCGGTGCCCGCGATGCCACCCAGGATCAATCCGACGAGCATGGTGCGCAGCATCACAACATCCCTCTCGTGGTGTAACCCGATCAGTCCTTGCCGGCGGGCGGCGCCTTGGCCGCATCGGGACCGATGTATTTATCGAAGAATGCCAGCATCTGGGCATAAAAATCGAAATTGTGCTTTTCGTTAACGAACCCGTGCATCTCATTGGGGAAGTAGACCGGGCCCTCATACTTCTTTCCGAGCTTGTCCAGCGCCGCCATCATGTGCTGCGCGTGCAATGGCACCACACGCACGTCGGAACCGCCGTAAGCGATCATCACCGGTATGGTGAGCTTGTCCGCGTTGTAGGCGGGTGATTCGCGCTTGCGCTCCTCCATGTCGCTGCCGAGGAAGGAGTCCATAGCAGCGGAGCCGCCGGCAACATGGGAGACATCGCCCCTTTCGCCCAGCAAAGTGAGATCGTACGCCCCGACGTAACCCACAGCGCACTTGTAGAGGTCCGGATACCTGATCGGGTTTTCGAAGGCGGCATAGCCGCCGTAGCTCGCGCCATAGATGCACACGCGTTTCGGGTCCACGTAACCTTGCTTCACTGCCCAGTCGACGCCGTCGGCCAGGTCGTCCTGCATGGTGCTCGACCAGTGGTGGTAACCCATCTGCTGGAACTTCAGTCCATAGCCGCCAGAACCGCGGTAGTTGAGCTGCAGCACCGCGTAGCCGCGGTTAGCCAATAGTTGCACCTCCGGGTTGAAGAACCATTCGTCCCGCGGGCCATGGGGGCCGCCGTGCGGGTTCACGATCAAGGGCAGGTTCTTGTCGGTGACACCTGTCGGCATCGTCAAGTAACCATGCAAGACCACGCCATCGCGTGCGGTGATGGTGATAGGCATCATCGTCGCCATCTTCTCAGGATCGATCTCCGGCTTCACTGCGAACAGAAACCGCACTTGGCTCGACTTGGTATCGTACAGATAGAAATCGCCGGGATTCTTGTCGCTGGCGACGAAGATCACGGCCTTGGTGTGATCCTGCGTATAGCTGGTGACATGGACCTGTTGCCCGGGGAAGGCATCATAGAGCCGCGCGATATGGTCCACCATGGGATCATCGGCATCGACCACATTGATCTTGGGCAGTCCCGGCATCGTATCTACGGCCACGACATGTTCCGCATTATCGGTGCGGAACGACCAGACGAGGCCGTTTACGTCGTACCCCGGATCTTCGAAAACGGGTTCCATCGCTTGCGTATCCGGGTCCACCAGATACAGACCGAGCGTGGAATCCTTGCTGCGCGCAAGCATGTAGAACCGTTTGTTGCCCGGAGCAAAGCTCAAAGGCGTACTTTCGACGAAGAAGTCTTCCTCGAAACGGATCAAGCTGCTCAGGTCTTTCCAGTCGAGAGTGTCTCCGCTAGCGCGATAGAAGAGCTTGGGGTAACCCTTATCGTCAGTACCATAAGTGATGCGGACCGCGCCATCATTGTCAGCAACCAGGCCTCCCGTCCTCTCACCGCCGGACGCAATTTCACGCATCTGCCCGGTGTAGACATCGAGCAGAAAAGCCTTGGGCAACTGATGAAAGTACGCGCTCTGGCCCTCGTATTCGTAGCCCTGAAAGACGATATGCTTCGGATCCCTCACAGGATCGTGGTAGAGCATCTCGCCGAAATAGACGACGCTGCTCACCGATTGATGCATGTGCGAGTCCCGATCGTCGTTCGGGTTATATGGCATCAACAACTTCTGCTGAGTGCCATCGATGTTGACGCCATACAGTTTCCCGTATGAGACCGGGATATCGAGACCGCCGCTCTTCGTCTGGGCTTCGACCAATACACGCTTGTCATTCGCCCACCAGAAATTCTCTACGGAGTCGTCGCCGACCATATCGATCCTGGCTTTTGCCTTCATGTCATCCACGCCAATAATCACGAATACGTTCTTCTCAAGTCCGCTCTTGTCGTTGGCGATGGCCATGGCCAGATACTTGCCGTCGGGCGAGATCTTGGCTGCGGAGACCTTGGCGTAGGTGAAGAAGGTCTGGACCGGTATGGTCTCGACGGGTTTGGCCGGAGCGGGCGCGTCGGCTCGGGCGGCAGAGACGGAAAGGCACAGGGCGAAGCCCCAGAGCAGCTTGCGGAACATTTGGACCCCCAGATGTGTGATGCCGGCTGAACCGGTCTTTAATCCCTAACCGAAATTGATCTTCGCCTCGAGGTTGGCGCGCGAATCCGCGTTCTTGAGCGCCTCCTCCAGTTCGATGCGGCCGTCCTTGTAGAGCCGGTGCAGGGCCTCGTCGAAGGACTGCATGCCGCCCTCGGGGCTCTCTTCCATGGCCTCGCGGATCTCGTCCACCTGGCCCTTCAGGATCAGGTCGGCGATGTGCGGGGTGTTCAGCATCACTTCCACCGCCGCCACGCGCTTGCCGTCCTTACCCAGCACCAGGCGCTGGGAGATGATGGCGCGCAGGTTCAGGGACAGGTCCATGAACAGCTGCTTGTGCAGCTCCTGCGGGAACATGTTGATGATGCGGTCCATGGTCTGGTGCGCGTTGTTGGCGTGCAGCGTGGAGATGGCCAGATGGCCGGTGCCGGCCAGCTCGATGGCGGCCTCCATGGTCTCGCGGTCGCGGATCTCACCGATGAGGATCACATCCGGCGCCTCGCGCAGCGAACTCTTGAGCGCGTTGGCGTAGGAGAGCGTGTCCTGGCCCACTTCGCGCTGGTTGATGATGGACTGGGCGTTCGGGTGGCTGAACTCGATGGGGTCCTCGATGGTGAGGATGTGGCCCGCCTGGCTCTCGTTGCGGTGGTTCACCATCGCCGCGAGGGTGGTGGACTTGCCGGAGCCGGTGGAACCCACCATCAGCAAGAGGCCGCGCTTGTGCAGGATCAGGTCCTTCAGCACCGGCGGCAGGTTCAGGTTCTCGAACTTGGGGATCGCGGAGGGGATGTAGCGCAGCACCATCGCCACGTTGCCGCGCTGCACGAACACGTTGACGCGGAAGCGGCCCACGCCTTCCTCGGCGATGGCGAAGTCGCACTCGTGCTTGACCTCGTAGGACTTGCGCTGCTTCTCGGTCATGATGCCGTAGGCGGCTTCACGCACGAGTTCGGGGGTCAGCAGCGTCTTGCCCACGGGGATCTGCTTGCCCTCGATCTTGATCTTCACCGGCGCGTTGGTGGTCAAGTACAGGTCGGAGGCGTTCTTCTCCACCATGAGCTTGAGATAAGGAGAGAGGTCCATTATTCAAATCCCGTCGTTATTTCGTTATAGCACTAGATACCAAAAACTTCTCACTAAAAGCGTCGCGAGCGAAGGCGGGGCTAGGCGGGCGAGGCGAGCAGGAGGGAGTGCACTCTTGTGTGCATGACCGACTGCGCGCCCGAAGCCCAACAACGCCCCGCCGAGCGCAGTAGCTTTTAGAGCTTGTGGCCCTTACCAGGATCGACCAGCTGCATCGAGTCGATGCCCTCGTCCACCGGCGCCTTGCCGAGCTTGCTCTCCAGCTTGATGCGGAGGCGCAGCTCGTTCTGCGAGTCGGCGTTGCGGATGGCCTCCTCGTAGCTGATGCTGCCTTCCTCGTAATGGTTGAACAGCGCCTGGTCGAAGGTCTGCATGCCGAGCTGGGTGGACTTCGACATGATCTCCTTGATCTGGGCGATCTCGCCCTTGAAGATCAGGTCCGAGATCAAAGGCGAGTTGAGCAGGATCTCCAGCGCGGCCACGCGGCCCTTGCCGTCCGGCTTCTTGATGAGGCGCTGGGAGATGATGCCCTTGATGTTCAAGGACAGGTCCATCAGCAGCTGGTGCCGGCGCTCTTCCGGGAACAGGTTGACGATGCGGTCCAGGGCCTGGTTGGCGCTGTTGGCATGCAGGGTCGAGAGGCAGAGATGGCCGGTCTCGGCGAACTGCACCGCGTGCTCCATGGTCTCGCGATCGCGGATCTCACCGATGAGGATCACGTCCGGCGCCTGGCGCAGGGTGTTCTTGAGGGCGATCTCCCAGGAGTCCGTGTCCACGCCCACTTCGCGCTGCGTGATGAGGCAGCCCAGGTGCGGATGCACGTACTCGATGGGGTCCTCGATGGTGATGATGTGGCCCTTGGTGTTCTTGTTGCGGTAGCCGAGCATGGCCGCGAGCGAGGTTGACTTGCCCGAACCGGTGCCGCCCACCATGATGCAGAGGCCGCGCTTGGACATCACCACTTCCTTCAGGATGGGCGGCAGGCCCATCTTGTCGAAGTCGGGGATCTCGGTGGTGATGGTGCGCAGCACCGCGCCGGCGCGGCCCTGCTGCACGAAGGCGTTGACGCGGAACCGGCCGATGCCCGGCGGGTTGATCGCGAAGTTGCACTCCTTGCTGGCGTCGAACTCCTTGGTCTGACGGTCGTTCATGATGGCGCGCACCAGCATGGCGGCCTGATCCGGGGTCAACGGCTTGTCCGTGATCGGCGTGATCTGGCCGTCCACCTTCATCGCCGGCGGGAAACCCGCGGTGATGAAGAGGTCGGAACCCTTGCGGCCGATCATGGCGCGCAGGAGGTCCTGCATGAACTTTATCGCTTGGTCTCTTTCCATCGTCTAGAGCTCCACGCCTCCCCTTAAGGGTGCGCTCAGGTGAACATTTCCTTCGCCATGGCCTTGCCGCGCGCCTCTTCCTTGGTGACGATGCCCTTGCGCACCAGGTCTTGCAGGCACTGATCGAGGGTCTGCATGCCGTGCTGCTGGCCGGTCTGGATGGCGGAATACATCTGCGCGATCTTGTTCTCGCGGATCAGGTTGCGGATGGCGCCGGTGCCGATCATGATCTCGTGGGCCGCGACGCGGCCGCCGCCGACCTTCTTCAGCAGCGACTGCGAGATCACTGCGCGCAGGGACTCCGAGATCATGGACCGCACCATGTCCTTCTCGGCCGCCGGGAACACGTCCACGATGCGATCGATGGTCTTGGCGGCGGAACTGGTGTGCAGCGTGCCGAACACCAAGTGCCCGGTCTCGGCGCCCGACAGCGCCAGGCGGATGGTCTCGAGGTCGCGCATCTCGCCCACCAGGATCACGTCCGGGTCCTCTCGCAGTGCCGAGCGCAACGCCTCGCTGAAGCCGAGGGTGTCGCGGTGCACCTCGCGCTGGTTGATGAGGCACTTCTTCGACTCGTGCACGAACTCGATCGGGTCCTCGATGGTGAGGATGTGGCCGAACTCGCTCTCGTTCTTGTAGTTGATCATGCCCGCGAGCGTGGTGGACTTGCCCGAGCCCGTGGGACCGGTCACCAGCACGATGCCGCGCGGGTTATCGGATATCTCCTTGAAGATGTTCGGCGCGCCCAGGTCCTCGAGCGAGAGGATCTTGGACGGGATGGTGCGGAACACGGCGGCGGAGCCGCGGTTCTGGTTGAAGGCGTTGACGCGGAAGCGCGCCAGGTTGGGGATCTCGAACGAGAAGTCGCACTCCAGGAACTCTTCGTAGTCCTTGCGTTGCTTGTCGTTCATGATGTCGTACACCATGTCGTGTACGTCCTTGTGCTCCAGCGGCGGCATGTTGATGCGGCGCACGTCGCCATCCACGCGGATCATGGGCGGCACACCCGCGGAGAGGTGCAGGTCGGAGGCCTTGTTCTTGACGCCGAAGGCGAGCAATTGCGAGATGTCGGCTGCCATGTCTCTCCCCTGGACGCTGGAAGGTATACCCCTGTGGACCCCTGCCAAGCCTCGAAGGCCGGACAGGTGGGCTAGAGTATAACGGACTCATTTTGCATGCATATGCGTCCTGCCCCCTCTATAAAGGAGCCGGCCCTGGAAGACATAGCCCGGAATCTGGCCACGGTCCGCGCGCGCATCGCCGCGGCGGCGGCGCGTGCCGGCCGCGACCCGGCGACGGTCCGGCTCCTGGCGGTGAGCAAACACCAGCCACTGCCCGCCCTTGAAGCGGCCCTGACCGCCGGCCAGCAGGACTTCGGCGAGAACTACGTGCAGGAAGCCCTGCCGAAGATCGCGGCGCTCGGCCCCACGGCGGAATGGCACCTCATCGGCGCGCTGCAATCCAACAAATCGCGCGAGGTGGCGGAGCGCTTCCATTGGATGCACACCGTCGACCGGGAGGGCATCGCCCGGCGTCTCTCGGAGCAGCGCCCGGATACGCTGCCGCCGCTGCAGGTCTGCCTGCAGGTGAACATCTCCGACGAGTCCAGCAAGGGCGGCGTGATGCCGGAGCGGGTCGCCGAGCTGGCCGACGCGGTGGCGGGTCTGCCGCGCCTAAAGCTTCGCGGCCTCATGGCCATCCCCGCCCCCGCCACCGGCTTCGAGGCGCAGCGTCTGCCGTTCCGGCAACTGCGTGAGCTGCTGGACGAGCTGAAGCGTCGCGGCCATGGCCTGGATACGCTCTCCATGGGCATGTCCGAGGACCTGGAGGCCGCCATCACGGAAGGCGCCACCCTGGTGCGCGTCGGGACAGCCATCTTCGGTAAGAGGCCGCCAAAGTAGTTCGCCGTCGCGTACGCCCTTTCCGGCTGCGCAATCCTGCTCCGCCGGAAAGCCCAGGGCTGACATCCTGTCAGCCCGTTCACAGCCTCGCTGCTCACCCCTGTGCCGTAAAAGCGTCTTCTTCCCTACATTGCAGTATCCTTGCATCTATATAAGAACATTTGGAGTCGCACTTGCTCGACGACCTGCGCATCGCCTTCATCGGCGGCGGCAACATGGCCCGCAGCCTGGTGGGCGGGCTCATCGCACAGGGCTGCAAGCCCGGGCGCATCAGCGTCTCGGAACCGAATGCCGAGCAGCGCGCGCTCATGGCCAAGCGTTCGCCTGTGCGCATGAGCGCCGACGGCGCGGCAGCGGCCCAGGACGCGGACGTGCTGGTGTTCGCGGTGAAGCCGCAGGTGATGAAGCAAGCCGCCGAAGCGGTGGTCTCCGTGGTGCGGGCGAAGCGGCCGCTGGTGATCTCCATCGCCGCCGGCATCACGACGCCTGACCTCGACCGCTGGCTGGGCGGCGGTCTCGCCATCGTGCGGGTCATGCCCAACACACCGGCCCTGCTCGGCGCCGGCGCAGCGGGTCTCTACGCAAATCCCAAGGTCGACGCGGGCCAGCGCGCCACCGCCGGGGCCCTGATGCAGGCGGTGGGCACGGCGCTCTGGATAGACGACGAATCCCTGATGGACGCGGTCACCGCGCTCTCCGGCAGCGGACCCGCCTATTTCTTCCTGCTCATGGAATGCATGGAGGCGGCGGCCCTGGAACTGGGCCTCCCCGCCGACACGGCCCGCGCGCTGACCTTGCAGACCGCCGCCGGCGCCGCGCGCATGGCGCAGGAATCCGGCGAGGCGCCGGGGACCTTACGCAGACAGGTCACCTCCCCGGGCGGCACCACCGCCGCGGCCCTCCAGGCCTTCGAGGATGGGCGCTTCCAGGCACTGGTGCAGAAGGCGCTCACCGCCGCCCGTGACCGGGGCCGGCAACTCTCGCAGGAATCCGCCAAGGAAAAACCATGATCGCTTCCCGCTCCCTGATCGCGCTGGTCTTCGTCATCAACACGGTACTCGGCATCTACACCGGTGCGGTGCTGCTGCGCTTCCTGATGCAGCAGGTGCGTGCCGACTTCTACAACCCGCTGGCCCAGACGGTGATGCGGCTCACCAACCCGCTGCTCATGCCGCTGCGCCGGATCATCCCGCCCTGGCGCCGCATCGACCTGGCCTCGCTGCTGCTCGCGGCCGTGCTGCAGGCCGGCAACGTGGTGCTGGTGATCGCGCTGGCGGACACGCCGCTGCTCTCCGCCTGGGGTTACCTGATCTACTGGACGGTGCTGAAGCTCATCTTCATCCTGGTCAACCTCTATTTCTTCAGCGTGCTCATGGAGGCCCTGATGAGCTGGTTCTCCCAGGGGCGCAGCCCCATGGACGGCCTGCTCCGGCCCCTGAACGCGCCCCTGCTCCGCCCCGCGCGCCGGCTGCTGCCGCCCACCAGCGGCCTCGATTTCTCGCCGCTGCTCGTCATGCTGCTGCTGCAGGTCATCAACCTGCTGCTGCCCCTGGCCTGGCCGCTGGTATAGTTAATCCACTTCTGAAGAACCCTCTTGTTACCCTTGTTTTATAGGGGTTTTACTAACCATCCTGCCAACTTCCCAGCTCCGCCATCCCTGGCGGATCGTGCGTCGCATGCGGCGCACCCTATTTTCCCAGGCTCAAACGCACCCTCGTCTCAAAAAAAACGTGTTTTCCCCGGAAAATTCCTAACATTCCGGTCTCCCATGTGCTAAATTTCGCGGCGTGCATCTGCATTAGCCATCTACAGGAGACCTAAATGGCTGCAAAGAAAAAGGCTGTCGCCAAAGTCGCTGCCAAGGCCGCCAAGGCCCCGGCCGTCAACGCTGACAAGCCGTTCACCAAGTCCGAGACTTATGCCTACCTCGCCCACTCGACCGGCCTCAGCCGCAAGCAAGTGGCCTCGATCTTCGAGAACCTCGCTGGCCTCATCGGCAAGAGCCTGGGCAAGAAAGGCCCCGGACTCTACGTCGTGCCCGGCCTGATGAAGATCAAGGTGGTGCGCAAGCCCGCCACCAAGGAACGTGAGGGCATCAACCCCTTCACGGGCGAGAAGACCATCTTCAAGGCGAAGCCCGCCCGGAACGTGGTCAAGGTGCAGGCCCTCAAGGGCCTCAAGGACATGGTCAAGTAAGCCATTCCTGGCCGGAGCCGCACCGGGAGTGCGGCTCCGGCCCTTTAGGATGGCCCCGCCGCAGTCCGGCTCCTGAAGCCGGCAGTCTCTATCTCTCTCTCGATTTTTCCCGCGCTCTCTCTTTAAGACGCATCAGGTCCACCAGCGGCACGTACATGAGGTCCGCCAGCTTGTGCATGAGCGCGTCCTCGTGCTTGTCGATGCGCCCATCCGCGTAAGCCACGTCCCAGAGCATGCCCATGAGGGCGAGCTTGTCCGGCATGGTGAAGTGCTGGTTCACGAGGTGGGTGAAACGGAACAGCGAGACCGCATGGTCTGCCTCGCGCCGGGCGGCATCCAAGAGGCGCTCGGCATCCGGCGCATCCAGACCGTAGCGCTCGGTCAGCAACTCACGGGCCCGGGCCAGTTCCTCGGGGGATTCGTCGAAGTCCGCCCGCACCATCTCCACCAGGAGGGCTGCCGCGGCGATGCGCAGCTCATCCCGGGGGATCGGGGTGGCCTTGGGGTCGGCGGCGAGGCGTTCTTCGAGGAAGGAGACGAGGGAACTGAACATGGCGGTGTCTTCGCGCGGAAGGGGGAACCCCTCCGCCGGCGGTCCGGCGGAGGGGTCGACCGGATCAGAAGCCGAAGCCGAGCTTGAAGCTATAGGTGGTATTGCCCGCCATGTGCGCGTACTCGAGGGCGAGGTGCACGCCCAGGTTGAAGGTCACGCCGGCGAAGAACTGGGTGTCCGTGAAGTTCGCGCTCTTGAGGCCGGTGGAGGCGTCCGGGGTGCTGTCGGTCCACACCTCGCCCACGCCGGCATAGGGCGTCACGGGGCCGAAACCCTTGGAGATGGAGAGGTCCAGGGACTTGGTGTTGAAGGACAGGTCATCCACGCCGGTCAGGTGCGTGAAGGCCGCGCGCAGGCCGACGGCCGGCTCCGCGACGCCGCCGTCGAGGATCGCGTAGCGGGCCTCGAGGCCGTAGAGGTGGATGTTGGAGCCCGGCACGAAGCTGTACTCGCCGCCGATGTCGAAGCCGAGTGGCAGGCCCTTGGAGACGGTCACGTCGGCGAAGGGCACCGTGGAGACGCTGTCGCCCGTGGCATGGTCCCAGGCGTCCTGATGGCTCACCTGGGTGGCACCGGCGTTGAAGGACATGTCGAAGCCGGCGATGCCTTCCGAAGAGGAGCCCTGCAACTGCTTGTAGCTGGTGACGGCACCCAGATCCTCGGAGAGGTTGTTGAAATCGGTCTGCACGAGGCCGTTGACGTTGATGTCATCGGCTGCATAAGCGGCGCTGCTGAGCGCCAGGAGCCCGCAAGCGAGGATGAGATGGCGCATGGTCCTATACCCCTGTATCCGTTTGAAGACAGCTGAAGTCTAGCAAAACGCGGCATCGGCCACGCACCGCACACGAAATGAAGGCCTAGAAGCTCCTGACCACGGTCTCCCTGAGTTCGTTCAGGCGGCCATGGAAGAAGTGCCCGGCGCCGGCCATCACCTCGATCCGGGGCGGATGCTTCAGGCCGCGGGCCCAGTCGAGCACCGCCTGGGGCGGTACCACGTCGTCCGCGTCGCCCTGCACCAGCAGCCAGGGACAGGTGGGTTCCTGGATGGCGGTGGTGTCGAAACGCATCACTGCCGGCGCCACCGTGACGAGACGCTGCACCGGCCGCTCGCTCTGGGCGCGCAAGGCCACGTAGGAACCGAAGGAGAAGCCGCCGAGCCAGAGCGGCAGATTCGGGTGTTGCACGCTCATCCAGTCGATGGCCGCGAGCGCATCATCGGTCTCGCCCACTCCCTCGTCGAACTTCCCTTCGCTCCTGCCGACGCCGCGGAAGTTGAACCGCAGCGAGAGCGCGCCCATGTCGTTGAAGGCGCGCGCCAGCATGTAGGCCACCTTGTTCTGCATCGCGCCTCCCTGCAGGGGATGCGGATGGCAGACCACCGCGATGGCGGAGGCCGCGGCCACGGGATGATCCAACAGGCCTTCTATCAGTCCGGACGGACCGGTGAAGCTGCAAGGCTCGGTGTTGCGAGGGGCATCCATGGCGTTTCGGCGGTATCTCTGCGGGTTTTGGGGGTTAAGACGGATTGGCTGCCCCGGTATAATAGCGGTTTCGCCCGCTATCAATCACCGAGTCCCGCCATGAACAAGACCATCCAGCTCGAAGAACAGTACTGCGCCCACAACTACCACCCGCTGCCGGTGGTGCTCACCCGCGGCGAAGGTGTGCACGTGTGGGACGACGCGGGCAACAAGTACCTCGACATGATGAGCGCCTACTCCGCCGTGAGCCACGGCCACGCGCATCCGCGCCTGGTGAAGGCGCTCTCGGAGCAGGCTGCGAAGCTCGGCATCTGCTCCCGCGCCTTCCACAGCGAGAAGCTGGCGCCGTTCCTGCAGCGCTTGTGCGGCCTCACCGGCATGGACATGGCGCTCCCCATGAACACCGGTGCCGAAGCGGTGGAGACCGCGCTCAAGGCCGCGCGCAAGTGGGCCTACAAAGTGAAGGGCGTGCCGGCGGACAAGGCCGAGATCATCGCCTGCACCGGCAACTTCCACGGCCGCACCATCGCCATCGTGGCCATGTCGAGCGAGGCCCAGTACAAGGACGGCTTCGGCCCCTTCCCCAGCGGCATGAAACTCATCCCCTACGGCGATGCGGATGCGCTGGAGAAGGCGATCACCCCGAATACCGCCGCCTTCCTGGTGGAACCCATCCAGGGCGAGGCCGGCATCGTGGTGCCGCCCGCCGGTTATCTCAAGAAGGCCGCCGAGATCTGCAGGAAGCACAAGGTGCTGTTCATCGCCGACGAGATCCAGACCGGCCTCGGCCGCACCGGCAAGCTGCTCGCCTGCGAACATGAGGGCGTGCATCCGGACGGCCTGATCCTCGGCAAGGCCCTGGGCGGCGGTCTGCTGCCCGTGTCCGCGTTCCTGGCCAAGCGCGAGGTGATGGACGTATTCCACCCCGGCGACCACGGCAGCACCTTCGGCGGCAACCCGCTGGGCGCGGCTGTGGGCCTGGAGGCGCTGGACACGCTGGTGGATGAGAAGCTCGCGGAGCGCTCCTCGGAACTGGGCACGCACCTGCTGGACCGGCTCCACGGCCTGAAGAGCCCGCTCATCAAGAGCCTGCGCGGCAAGGGGCTGTTCGTCGGCATCGAGATCGACCCAAGCCAAGCCCGCGCGCGCGAGGTCTGCGAACGCCTGATGACCCAGGGCATCTTGAGCAAGGAGACCCACGAGACCGTGGTGCGCTTGGCGCCGCCCCTGGTCATCACCCGCGAGCAGATCGATTGGGCGGTGGAGCGCATCGCGCTGGTGCTGAAGGAGATGGCCCTGAAAGCCGCGTCCTGAAGCAGGACCGATTGATCAAAATAAAAAGGCCGGTCGAAGGACCGGCCTTTTTCATTCAGAGAGCCCGCTACTCAGATATAGCTGGTAGCCGACATCGGCTTGTCCGACGAGAGGTCGATGAGCCCCTTGATGTGCCGGTACAGGTACCAAAGCCAGGCGGCCAGCCCCAAGAGCCAGGCCAGCGGGATGCCGATGACGGTGACCACCAGCACGATGCAGGCCACGAAGGCCAGCAGCGTCAGCCAGAAGGTGCGGATCATCCAGGCGTGATGGCTCGCCATGAGTTCGCCATGGTCGTCCTTCGCCACGTAGTTAATGATGAGCGCGATGATGCTGAGGAAGCCGGTGCAGGCACCGATGAGGTGCAGCACGTAGGCGACGATGACCAGGGTACGGCCGTTATCGGAACTCATTTCCCCACTCCCCGTAAGAAAGGCCAGAAAAGAAGATACATCAAAAGCGTAGCGAGCGCAGGCGGGGCTAGGCGCACGAGGCGAGCAGGAGTGAGTGCACTCTTACGTGCATGACCGACTGCGAGCCGAAGTGCAACAACGCCCCGGCAAGCGCAGCAGCTTTTGAGGTTCTATGACGCCGAGGGGAACTCGAGCCTTACCCGGCGGTTCTGCTTCCCCTTCTTCTCCACCTTGGCGATGAGCACTTCGCCGATCTCGCCGATGCACCGCACGTGGGTCCCACCGCAGGGCTGGAGGTCGATACCCTCCACCTGCACCAGTCGGACCTTCCCCGCGCCACGGGGCGGCTGCACGGACATCGTCTTGACCAGTTCCGGATGGGCATCCAGCTCAGCGTCGGTGATCCAGCGGAAGGAGACGGGTGCGTCGCGGCGGATGAGGTCGTTCAGTTTCGCCTGCACCTCCTCCCGTTCGGGGCTCTCGGGCAGGTCGAAGTCCAGGCGTCCGTAGCCGTCGCCCACCGCGCCGCCGGTGACCGGGGCGATGATGATGGCGGAGAGGAGATGCAGGCAGGTGTGCATGCGCATGAGCCGGTGACGGCGCTCCCAATCTATCCGGCCTTGCAGCCGCATGCCGGGCGCGAGTTCCAGCGCCGCATCCTCCAGCACATGGGCCACGCTACCGGGCTCCTCGCCCTTGCGGGCATCGGTCACCTTGAGCCTGCGGCCGTCCGGCAGCGTCAGTGCGCCGGTATCACCCGGTTGCCCGCCGCCCTCCGGGTAGAAGAGCGTGCGGTCCAGCACCACCCGTCCCGGCACGGCACCGAGCACCGTGGCTTCGAAGTCCACGGCGTAGGCATCGTCCCGGAACAGGAGTTCGGTCATTTCTTGGCGTCCTTGTCGAAATCGAGGGAGCAGGAGTTGATGCAGTAGCGCAGGCCTTCCGGACCCGGGCCGTCCGGGAACACATGCCCCAGGTGCGCCTCGCACTTGGCGCAGACCACCTCGGTGCGTTCCATGAAGTGGCTGGAATCGTTGTGCATCTCGACGTTGCCCTTGGCGGCGGGCGCGGTGAAGCTAGGCCAGCCGGAGCCGGAGTCGTACTTGGTGTCGGAGGCGAACAGCGGGTTGCCGCAGCTGGCGCAGCGGTACATCCCGGCCTCATGGTTATCCACGTACTTGCCGGTGAAGGCCCGCTCGGTGCCCTTCTTGCGCATTACCGCGTACTGCTCGGGCGTGAGTTCTTTCTGCCACTCCGCATCGCTCTTCTTGATCTTGTCCATGTCCGGTTCCTCTTGCGAAATATTGCCAAAACCCGCCCCGAACCCCTAAGACCCGCCGCGAGGCCGGCCTATTACCAGCATACGCCCGCGGTCCACGGCTACAGGAAAGGCCCGGGGTTTGGTACTCTATGCGCCCTCGGGGAAGGCCTCTCAAGGCCCTCTCCAGCCATCACAAGTACGTCGTTAGGGAGAGAATCCGATGCGGACTCGCGCATACGCCCCGCGCCTCATGTTGGCCCTTGCCGCCCTGCTCGTGAGCTTAGGCGCCCAGGCCGACGGCGACGCCGCCAAGGGCAAGGTCGACGCCTACGCCTGTATCGGCTGCCACGGCGTGCCGAACTACACCAATAACTACCCGAACTACCGGGTGCCGCAACTGGCCGGACAGCATGCCGCCTACATCGTGCAGGCCCTCAAGGAATATAAGGCCGGCGACCGTGCGCACAAGACCATGCATGCCCAGGCCTCTTCCTTAAGCGATCAGCAGATGCAGGACATCGCCGCCTACTTCGAGAGCCTGGGTAAGACCCCGGCCGGCCAGTGAGGATAGACACCATGAAGAAGCACATGCTCCTCGCCGCCGCCCTGACGCTCGCCGCCCCGGCCGCCTTCGCCGATGGCAACGCCGCCGCCGGCAAAGAGATCGCCGAGCGCACCTGCGCCGCGTGCCACAACGCCAACGGCATCAGCAACAAGGGCCAGGACCCGCAGCCGCCGATCCTCGCCGGCCAGTACAAGGACTACATCATCCAGGCCCTGCACGAGTACAAGAAGAACGAACGCAAGGGCTCGCCCATGAACGCCATGGTGGCCCCGCTCTCGGAGCAGGACATCAAGGACGTGGCGGAGTACTTCGCGAGCCTGCCGGGCCCCCTGGGCACCCTGCCGGAAGGCGGCCACTGATCCGCGCTTCGATTTGACGATCCTGGAACACCCCGCTTCGGCGGGGTGTTTCGTTTTAGTATCTGCCCTATGGGCATTCTCACCGGCAAGAACATAGTCATCACCGGCGCCTCCCAGGGCTTGGGCGCCGTGATGGCGCGCCAGCTCGCGGAAGCCGGCGCCGACCTCCTGCTCGCGGCCCGCTCCGCCGACAAGCTCGCGGAGGTGGCCCGGAGCGTGCCCGCCGGGACGCGTGTCTTCACCCAACCCACGGACGTGACTTCCGCCGCGGACCGGGAAGCGCTCATCGCCCGCGCGCGCAAGGAACTCGGTCCCGTCGACGTGTTCATCAACAACGCCGGCGTCGAGGACTTGGGCGTATTTGCCGAACAGGATCCTGCGGTGTTGCAACGCATCGTCGAGACCAACCTCATCGCACCCATGCTGCTGGCCCGGGCGGTGCTGCCGGAGATGCTGGCGCGGGGCGCGGGGCACCTCATCAACATCGCTTCCCTCGCCGGCCGCACCGGCATGCCCTTCGGCGCCGCCTATTCAGGCAGCAAGGGCGGGCTCGCGGAATGGAGCATCTCGCTCGCGGCAGAGATCCGCGACTCGGGCGTGGCGGTGTCGGTGATCTGCCCCGGCTTCGTGGACGAGACCGGCATGTTCTCCCGCAAGGGCGTCGCCGCTCCCCGCAGCATCGGCGCCTCCCACCCGGCCGATGTGGCCCGGGCGGTGCTGAAGGTGCTCGAGACCCGCAAGGTGGAAGTGGTGGTGAACCCCAAGCCGGTACGGCTGCTCATGGCCCTGAAGGCCCTCTCCCCGGAAGCCGCGCTGGCCGTGGGCCGGCGCCTCGGGCTGGTGGAATTCCTGCGGCGCATATCCACCCATCCCCCTGCATGACCGGAGGTTGTAAACCCCGTCCGGGATGCTAGACTCTTGGGGTACACGACAAAGGCAAACCCGTCCGAAAGGTGGGGGCGCAAAGTCACCGGTCTAAGGGGTGCAAACCCTACGATGGCGGGATTACCGAATGTGCCAACCCCTGTGTCTAGGCCCCTCCCTCTTGCCTAGACCGGCTTTCGGAACCCCTGACCCGTCGTCAATAAAGGTTTGCACCCCTTTCTATTTGGGGCGCCCGTATCGTCGTGCTGATAATCTCCCACCATGTCTGAACCGGCCATCAGGAATGTCTCCGACACCGCCCTCTGGGTCGCGGTCTATCGCGCCCAGGAGAGCGAGCGCAAGGATCCCCTCTTCTACGATCCCTATGCGCGCGTGCTCGCGGGCGAACGCGGCGCCGAGATCGCGAAGCAGGTGGGCATGCCGAGTTGGCCCATCGTGGTGCGGACGCAGGTGCTGGACGAGCTGATCCTGAAGGCGGTGGAGGAAGACGGTTTCGACACGGTGCTGAACCTGGCCGCCGGCCTCGACACGCGCCCCTACCGCCTGGCACTGCCGGCGACCCTGCGCTGGATCGAGGTGGACCTCGCGCCCATGATCGAATACAAGCGCGAGCTGCTGAAGGGCGCCAAATGCTTCTGCCGGCTGGAACGCTACGCGGTGGATCTCGCCGACGCGGAGGCGCGCCGCGCGCTCTTCGCCAAGGTGGGTGCCGCCGCCGACAAGGTGCTGGTGATCACCGAAGGCCTGCTCATCTACCTCGATCCGGAGGCGGTGAAGGCCTTCGCCCAGGACCTGCACCAGCCGGCCGCCTTCAAGCGCTGGCTGCTGGACATCGCCTCGCCCCAGCTGCTGGAGATGCTGGCCCGGCGCGGCAACACCGGCAAGGACAGCACCCTGCTCAAGAACGATTCGGTGCAGTTCAAGTTCGCGCCGGCGGAAGGCTTGGGGTTCTTCCGCCCCTACAACTGGAAGGAAGCGGGTTATCTCTCGGTGGTGCTGGAAGCGAAACGGATGAACCGTTTCGAGATACCGCTGCCGTTCAAGCTGATCGGCTTCTTCGTCCATCTCCTGTCGCCCAAGCAAGGTGAGAAGATGCGCCGCATGAGCGGCATCGGCGTGCTGGAGAAGACCTAGCGCCGCGCAGGCTGCTCGATGACGCTGAGATAAGCCGGGCCGCCCAGGCCATCCATGTGCTCCAAGATCCAGTCCTCTCGCCGCTGCAGGCGGGCCGAAGGGTCGTTCACATCGAAGCGGTCTGGCGCCGGAAGCGAGCCTGCCAGCAGCGCTGCCTGTTCACGGCTTAAGGATGCGGGCTTCACGCCGAACAGGCGCGGCGCGGCAGCGCCCACGCCGAACACATAGTCGTCCAGCTGCGCCACGTTGAGGTAGACCTCCAGGATGCGCCGCTTGGGCCACTCCATCTCGATCAGCACGGTGAACCAGGCTTCCACCGCTTTGCGGGCGTAGCTGCGGCCCGGCCAGAGCCACAGGTTCTTGGCAGTCTGCTGGCTGATGGTGCTGGCCCCGCGCACGTGACGGCTCTTGGCGTTGTGCTCGATGGCATCACCGATGGCGTCCCAGTCGAAACCGTAGTGGAAGGGGAACTGCTGGTCCTCGGCGGTGACCACCGCGAGGCGCATGTAGGGCGATATCTGCGCGTAAGGCGTCCACTGGTACTGCACTTGCGCCTTCGACTTCTTGGCCCTCAGCTCCAGTTGCTTCTCCTGCATGAAGGCGCTCACGGGCGGGTCCACCACGCCGCGGAAGGCCACGCCGCAGACGCTGCCGAGGCACCACAGCCAAGTGAGCACCAGCACGCGCCGCCAGAGGCGCCCCCACGGCGGCTTCACGCGAGTCCCCGTCCGGTGAGGTGATACACGGCGAAGCTCGGCAGCCAGTGGCTGCCCGCGTAGTTCTCCTCGCGGATGGCGGCGAGGCCGGACTCCGCGTGCTCACGTGCGGCGCCCTCGAGAGAAGCGCGGCGGGCATCGGAGGCGGGCAATGCAGCCGCGATGCCCTGCAGCATCCAGGCGCGGCTCAGGTTCAAGCCATCCAGGTGCGCGAGCTTGCCGTCGGAGGGATCGCGGCTCACGGCGGGCTCCAGCCAGCGGCCGCCATCGGCCGGGATCTGCGGCAGGAACTTGGTGAGCCAGCGCGGATACTCCGCCTCGGACTGGAGCCGGCGCATGAGGTCCGCCTCCGCCAGCACCGGCGAGAGGAAATCCTGACCCGAGGGCTCATAGGCGAGCGGACCGTCCACGTCGAAGAGATGGAACTCCACCCCCTTGCCGCGCACGAGTTCCTGCATGGGCGCATCGCCCGTTATGCGCGCCCAGTCGTGCACCAACCCCAAGGCGAAGGCGCTCTGGGAATGCTCGCCGCTGCGGATGGGATAGAAGAGCTTGGGGAGCCAGATGCGGAAGCGATCCCGCGCGATCGCCTCCAGCGGCGAGAGCGCCGTGCGCCAGCGCTGCGCCTCCGGCGTGTTCCATTCATATAGCTCGGCCGTGAGCTGCAGGAGCCAGGCGAGGCCGTAGGGCCGCTCCCAGGAGGCGCGGCGCGGGTCGGAGCCCGAGTCCCCAAAGTATCGGCACTCCTGGGCCACGTCGGCGGCGTTCAGGCGCAGGGCGATGAAGTAGCGGGCCGCTTGCGCGAAAGCGCCTTCGGGCATGAGCCTGAGCAGTCGCACCAGCAGCCAGTAGTTGTGCACCGCCGAGTGCCAGTCGTAGGCGCCGCAGAACACCGGGTGCAGCTCGCGGGGCGCGGCGGCGTCCGCGTCGCCGTCCAGGAGGTGCTGGAGGTGGTTGGGGTATTCCCGGTCCAGGTTGGCGAGCGCGATGCGCGCCATCCGCTCCAGAAATACCGGGTCCAAGGTGGAATCTTTCATGCCGCCCTGGAGTCTACTGGGGGCAGGCCCCCTTGGCGACAGTCCCACCGGGCTGCCATGATGGGCCCCGATATAGAGCCGGGCTGACCCGGCCTCTCATCCATCTCTCAAGGGAAACAGCGCATGTCGAACAAATCCTCCCTGCGCCGGGATGTGGGCGTCGTCGCCCTCACCATGACCGGCATCGGCTCCATCATCGGCTCCGGCTGGCTCTTCGGCGCCTCCAAGGCGGCACGGTTGGCCGGCCCCGATGCCATCTGGGCCTGGGTGCTCGGCGCGGTGATCATCCTCGTGATCGCCCTCACCTACGCGGAACTCGGCGCCATGTTCCCGGAGTCCGGCGGCATGGTGCGCTTCGGCCTCTATACCCACGGCTCCCTGGTGGGCTCCCTCGCGGCCTGGGCCGCCTGGCTCTCGGTGGTCTCGGTGATCCCGGTGGAGGCCTTCGCCTCGGTGCAGTACATGGCCTCCTGGCCCTGGGACTGGGCCAACCCCTGGGCCCACAACCTGTTCCAGGACGGCAAGGTGAGCGACACCGGCCTCGCCATCGGCGCGGTGCTGGTGGTGATCTATTTCCTGCTCAACTTCTGGAGCGTGAAGGTGTTCGCCCGCACCAACACCGCCATCACCGCCTTCAAGCTCATCATCCCGGCCCTCACGGCGGTGCTGCTCATCGCCTCCGGTTTCCACTCGGAGAACTTCAGCGTCGGTACCCACGGCGGCGAGAAGGTCACGGACTTCGCCGCGATCCTCACGGCGGTGGCCACCGCCGGCATCGTATTCAGCTTCAACGGCTTCCAGAGCCCTGTGAACCTGGCGGGCGAATCCAAGAACCCGAGCCGCGACGTGCCCATCGCCGTGATCGGCTCCATCTTGATCTGTGCGGTCATCTACATCCTGTTGCAGACCGCATTCCTGGGTGCGGTGTCGCCGGAATCCCTGGCTGCCGCGGGCTGGAGCGGCATCAAGTTCAGCTCCCCCTACGCGCAGCTGGCGCTGGCGGCGAACCTGAACTTCTTGGCGATCCTGCTCTATGTCGACGCCTTCGTGAGCCCGAGCGGCACCGGCTCCACCTACACCGCCTCCAGCTCGCGCATGCTCTACGGCATGGAGAAGAACGGCATCCTGCCGAAGATCTTCGGCACGGTGCACCCGGTGTACGGCATCCCGCGCCCGGCCATGTGGCTGAACCTGGCAGTGGCGTTCATCTTCTTCTTCTGGTTCCAGGGCTGGGACAAGGGCGCGGACGTGACCTCGGTCGCCTGCGTGCTCTCCTACCTCATCGGTCCGGTGAGCGTGGCTGTGCTGCGCGACATCGCTCCGGAGAAGGCGCGGCCCCTGAAGTTGCCGGCCCTGAAGTGGCTGGCGGGCATCGCCTTCACACTCGGCACCCTGGTGCTGTATTGGGCGCGTTGGCCCCTCACCGGCAAGGTGCTGGTCACGTTGTTACCGGTGCTCCTGCTGTGGGGTTACTACGAGGCCCAGAACGGCTGGAAGGATTTCAGCCAGCACATGCGCGGCGCGCTCTGGCTGGTGATCTACCTGCCGGGCGTGGCACTGCTGTCTTATATCGGCAGCGACCAGTTCGGCGGCATCGGCTTGCTGCCCTTCGGCTGGGACCTGCTGATCGTGGCGCTCTTCGGCGCGGTCTTCTTCTTCTGGGGCCTGAAGAGCGGCTGGAAGACGCTGCAGCTGGAAGCCAGCGAGCAGACCAAGCACTGACAGGCAGGATGCCAAAGATGCCTCTGTTCAAGACGATCATGAGGTGCCTGCTAGTCATCTGCGGGCTGACCATGCTCGGGGCCTGTGCCAGCATCAAGGATCTGCCTGCCGGCGGGCGCTACCTGGTGGTGACCCGCTTCGGGAACGCGCTCTCGGTGGAGAAGATCGGGGTCGCAATCATGTCCGATGACCTGCGCGTGTTCCAGGACGACACCGACCTGGGCAAGCTGTTCCGCGATGACGCCGTCAGCATCCTGGACAAAGAATCAGCATGGACCTACCAGCCGGCTGACGTGCCGATGGATATCCCGGCGTTCGATGGCGACTACGGAGATTATCGCTCTGCCATCATCGGCGACTGGCACAAGACCGACGCCAGGTTGCAGAAACTCAAGCAAGCAGCAGCAGCGAACCATGCGGACATCGTCATCTATATCTCGGAAGCAATCATATCGCTCCCCACACCACCAATCGGCAACCCCTTCGCCAAGGAAGAGATGATCAGCCGCGGCGTGCACAAACACATGGCGCTCGGTTTCGATGATCGCAACAATGCGTTCGTCGCTTACAGCATCACTGTGTACGACGCCAAGACTTGGAAAGACCGGAATTACACTGGCGCCTATATGGCGCCCTTCCCTCAGTTCGAATGGCCGAAGCTGAGCTTCCCCCCAAAGCCTCTTCCGGCTGAAGTCGTGCCACAGGTGAGGCAGGCGCTGGCCGCTATCGAACCCGCACCAGACCTGAGGTTCGCACTCTGTTTCCTGGGATTGACGAACGTCTCCCAGGATCCGGTAGATCACACTCGCGCCTATCAGTGCGCCCAACACTACGGCGTCCCTGGTTCGTCTTATAGCAACATACCGGTCTATTGGCTGACCCACCCGGTGGACCCTCGCCACGCCGACCTGCATCAGTGATGGCGATGAAGGACTAGAGGTCCACGATCTCGACGTCGGAAGCCTCGATGGCTTCACCGAGAAACAGGCTGCCGACCCGCGCGAAACGTTCGGCGCCGTCGGTGGCGAGGTAGCGGGTGCGCCCCTGGCCGCTGCCGCGCTTGAGCTCGCCCTGGTCGAGCATGCGTTCCACGGCGCGGGCGGCGGTCTCGCCGGAATCCACGAGCTGCACGTCCGCCCCCGCCACCTCGGCGATGGCCCCTTTCAGCAGCGGGAAGTGGGTGCAGCCCAGCACCAGGCAATCAAGCCCTTCCCGCTTCTTCTCCCGCAGCAGCGGGTAGAGGTATTCCTTCACCACGGACTTCACCAGCGGGCCCTGCACCCAGCCCTCCTCGGCGAGCGCCACGAACAGGGAACAGGGCTGGGAATAGACGCGGGCATCGGCACGCCGACCGAGGATGGCGCGCTCGTATGCGCCGCCCTGTACCGTGCTCTCAGTGGCCAGCACCGCGATATGGCCGCTCTTCGATGCCGTAACGGCGGCCTCCGCCCCCGCCTCCACCACGCCGATGACCGGCAGCGGAGCGAACTTGGCGGTGAGGGCCGGCATGGCCACGGCGGAAGCGGTGTTGCAGGCCACCACCAGGAGCTTGATGCCCCGCTCCACGAGATGCCCCGCGGCCTGCACCGCATAGCGGTTCACCGTGTCGGGCCCCTTGGTGCCATAGGGCAGGCGCGCGGTGTCGCCGAGGTAGAGGAACGCTTCGCCGGGCAGGCGCGCGTGCAGGGCCTTCAGCACCGTGAGGCCGCCGACGCCGGAGTCGAAGATCCCGATGGGAAGTTCGGCAGGGCTCAATGCTTTTCGCGCAGTTCTCTACGGAGGATCTTGCCGACGTTGGATTTCGGCAGTTCGTTCCGGAACTCGATGTGCTTCGGCACCTTGTACCCCGTGAGGTACTTATGACAGTGGGCGATGAGTTCCTCGGCGGTCAGGGCCTGGTCCTTGCGCACCACGAACAGCTTGACCACTTCGCCGGAATGCACATCGGGCACGCCCACGGCGGCGCACTCACGCACACCCGGATGCATCATGGCCACTTCCTCCACCTCGTTCGGGTACACGTTGAAACCCGACACCAGGATCATGTCCTTCTTGCGGTCCACGATGGTGACGAAACCGCGGGCATCCACCCGGCCCACGTCGCCGGTGCGTAACCAGCCGTCATCGGACAGCACCTTGGCGGTCTCCTCCGGCTGGTTCCAGTATCCGCGGGTCACCTGCGGGCCCCGGAAGCAGAGTTCCCCCACCTCGTCCACGCCCAGTTCCTTACCGTCGTCGTCACGGATGGAGAGTTCCGTGGAGGGGATGGGCAGGCCGATGCTGCCGTTGTAGTCCTTGAGGTCCAGCGGGTTGATGCAGGCGGCGGGGGAGGTCTCCGTGAGGCCGTACGCCTCGACGATGGGCCGGCCCGTGACCTTCTTCCACGGCTCCGCGACCGCGCGTTGCACAGCCATGCCGCCGCCCAGAGCGAGTTTCAGGTGCGAGAAATCCAGCGCCTCGAAGCCCTGCGCGTGCAGGAGGCCGTTGAAGAGCGTGTTCACGCCGGTGATGACGCTGAAGGGATACTTCCCGAGCGTCTTCACGAAGTCCTTCATGTCCCGCGGATTGGTGATGAGGATGTTCTTGCCGCCGAGCGTCATGAACACCATGCAGTTCGCGGTGAGTGAGAAGATGTGGTACAGCGGCAGCGCGGTGATGACGATCTCCTGACCGGGCTCGAGGCCCGTGCCCAGCCAGGCGGAGGATTGCAGCACGTTGGCGCACATGTTGCCGTGGGTGAGGATCGCGCCCTTGGATACGCCGGTGGTGCCGCCGGTGTACTGCAGGAAAGCCACGTCATCGTGCCCCAGGGTCACGGGGGCGAGATCGTAGCCCATGCCGGCGGAGAGCGCGCGGTTGAACTTGACGCTGCCGGGCAGTTCCCAGGCCGGCACCATCTTCTTGACGCGCTTGACCACGAAGTTCACGAGCGTGCGTTTCGGCTGCGGGAACAGGTCGCCGATCTGGGTGGTGACCACGGTGTCCAGAGCATCGCAGCCCTTCACTTCCTGCAGCGTGTGGGCGAAATTCTCCAGGATCACGATGCCGCGGGCACCGGAATCGCGCAGTTGGTGCTCCAGCTCGCGGGCGGTATAGAGCGGATTGACGTTCACCACCGTGAGGCCGGCGCGCAGGATGCCGAACAGCGCCACCGGGTACTGCAGGAGGTTGGGCATCATGATGGCGACCCGGTCGCCGCGCTTGAAGCCGCGCTCCTGCTGCAACCAGGCGCCGAAGTGGCGGCTCAAGCGGTCGAGATCGGCGTAGCTGAGGGTCACCCCCATGTTCACGAAGGCCGGCAGGGCCGCGTACTTGGCGCAGCACTCCTCGACGATCTGCTTCACGGAGGCATAACGGCTGGTATCGATCTCGGCGGGCGTGCCGGCGGGATATTCTTTTAGCCAGAGCTTTTCCACGTGTCACCCCAGTTCCACGGTTCCGCCGCATCATACCGCAGGCCGCGCGACGGGACAGTCCGGGCCTTACAATAAGACATGGACAAAAGACTCGCCTGGATCACCGGCGGCGGCACCGGCATCGGCCGGACGTTGGCCCTGAAGCTCGCCGCCGACGGCTGGCAGGTGGTGGTGTCGGGACGCCGGCCCGAACCCCTTGCTGAGACCGCCGGCCACGCACCTCAAGCCATCCATCCCTGGCCGCTGGACGTGGGCGACCTGGCCGCGGTGCGCCGGTCGGTGCCCGCCATCGAGGCGGCCCATGGGCCCATCGCACTGGCCGTGCTGAACGCCGGGATCTACGAGCCGGTCAAACTGGATAACTTCAAGGGCGAGACCTTCGCCGCTCACATGCAGGTGAATTTCCTCGGCGTGGTGAACTGCATGGACGCGCTGCTACCTCCGATGCGCGCGCGCAAGTCCGGCCACATGGTGCTGGTGGCGAGCGTGGCGGGTTACCGGGGCCTGCCGCTGGCGGCGGCCTACGGCCCCACCAAGGCGGCGCTCATCAACCTCGCAGAATCCATGAAGGGTATGTTCGAGCGCGCGGGCCTCACTCTCTCGATCTGCAATCCCGGCTTCGTAGAGACGCCTCTCACGGAGGGCAACGTCTTCCCCATGCCCTTCCTGATGACGGTGGACGATGCCGCCGAGGCGCTCTACCGGGGCATCAAGCGTCGCAAGTTCGAGATCGCCTTCCCCACCCGCTTCGTGCTCATCCTCAAGGTCTTGCGGGCCCTGCCCTATGCCCTCTACTTCCCGCTCATCAAGCGCATGACCGGCCGCTAAGTACGGCCATCTGGTCTAAATCGATTCCTGCCGCTGGCACTTCAAAGGTCCGCTGCTGAAGCTCAGGATTACGCCCCCCCGCAAGACCGCCGCCAGGAGATGAACCCATGTCCGAGCATAAGGAACACCACTACACCGCCACCTGCCGCTGGTCCGGCAGCACCGGCGTGGGCTACGACCACTACGTGCGCGCCCACGAGATGCAGAGCGCGCCGGCCAAGGCCACGTTGCAACTCTCCGGCGATCCCGCCTTCCGTGGCGATGCGAACCTCATCAATCCCGAACAATTGCTGGTGATGGCCGCGTCATCCTGCCAGCTGCTGTCCTTCCTCGCGGTGGCGGCGCGCAAGCGCCTGGACGTGGTGGAGTATGTGGACCATGCGGAAGGCTTCATGCCGGAAGACGACAAGCCCGTGCGCATCACGCGCATCCTGTTGAAGCCCCGCATCGTGGTGAAAGCCGGAACCAAGGAAGCGGTGCAGAAGGCCGTGGACATCGGCCATCACGAGTGCTACATCGCCAACAGCGTGAAGACCGATATCCAGATCCAAGCCGAGATCATCATTCAGGCTTGAGACGGGCCCTCTAACCAATCGGTCAGCATCGCGAGGCCCTGCGCCTGCATGGTGGCGGCATGGGCTTCCGCGCTGCGCCGCAACTCGGCCGCCGTCAGGCCCTGCTCGCGGATCTCACCGAGGTTACCCACGTACCACTGCTCCAGGCCGCGGGCCGTCACTTCCGGATGGAACTGCAGCGCCAGCGCCTGGCCCCAGGTGAAACCCTGGCAGGGTGTGAGATCGGTGGACGCGAGACTCAAGGCACCAGCCGGCAGATCAAACCGGTCCGCGTGCCAATGCAGCACCGGCCCGGTGAGGTGGCGGATCACGGATTTCTGTCCCGCCTCGGTGAACGTGAGCGGCTTCCAGCCGAGTTCCATGCGCGTGCCCCGGCGCACTTCCGCACCCAGGGCCTTCGCCACGAACTGGCTGCCGAGGCAGATTCCCAGGATCGGGGTGCTCGCCTTGAGCCGTGCCTCGATGAACTTCAGCTCCGACGTCATGAAGGGATAGTCGCCCATGTCACCGACACCGATGGGGCCGCCCAACACTACCAGGAGGTCCCACTGCCGCTTCCCGATAGCAGCGAAGTCGGCCGTGGGTGCATCCACATAACGTATGGAATATCCCGCCTGGGCCAGCGGCAGGGCGAAGGAGCCCAGGTCCTCGAAGGGGACATGGCGGATGGCGAGGAGGTCTTTCACCAACCCATTCTACGGGTTGCTGGGCGCCTTCTGGAAGAACGTGATCACGTCGAAGGCGTGGAAGCCCCACTTGCTGCCGGTGGAGCGGTTGATGATGCCCCCGTCGGACTGCAGGAAGAACCAGTCATCCACCGGGAACTGCCAGACGCTACCGGAGCCGGTGGTCTCCTCCAGCACGTATTGGAGATGCAGGGCATCGCCGTATTGCTCGCCCTTCGCTTCGCCGACGATGCCGTTGGCGATGGCGGACACATGGTGTGCGTCGGCGCGATGCACCCGCCAGTCGCGCAGCTTCTGCTTACCATCGGACTGGTCCAGCACCTCGTGTATCGCCAGGTCCCCATCCGGCAGCAACTGCCCGTGCATCGTGAGGGTGAAATGCTGGATGACCTTGCCGGAGCGGTCCTGCACGATGCCCCAGGCGTGCACATCGCCCCGGAAATAATCGAGCATATCCAGGTTCGGGCGGGCGTCAGCATAGTCCGATGTGTGGACCGAAGAGCAGGCCGACAACAGGAGTGCTGTCGCGATAACGAGCCCCGCTGCGGTGCTCCACTTCATGGGCGCACCAGCACGGTCTGCATGAGATCCACGTGGCTGGTGGCGAAGCCGGCCTGGCAGTAGGCCAGGTAGTAATGCCACATGCGCAGGAAGCGCGAGTCAAACCCGAGCCCGCGGATCGCGGGTTCCGTCTCCTGCACCTTGCGGTCCCAGGCCCTGAGCGTGCGTGCGTAGTCCTGGCCGTGGAAGTCCCGCTCCTCGGTCTTCAGGCCCGCCTGCTCCACGCAGCGCTCCCAGGCTGAGACGGATGGCAGTATGCCGCCCGGGAAGATGTACTTCTGGATGAAGTCCACGGTGTGGCGGTAGTGCTCGAAACTGTGGTCGTTCATGGTGATGATCTGGAAGGCCGCGCGGCCACCGGGCTTCAGCCGGTCATGGACCGCCTGGAAATAAGCATCCCAGTAGTGCTGCCCCACCGCCTCGAACATCTCGATGGAGACGATGCGGTCGAACTCCCCCTGCACGTCCCGGTAGTCGATGAGCTGGAACTCCACCCGGTCCGCGAGGCCGGCGGTCTCCGCGCGGGCGCGGGCTTCCTTCAACTGCTCCTCGGAGAGGGTGATGCTCGTGACGCGGCAGCCGGTGGTCGCGGCGGCATAGAGGGCGAAACCGCCCCAGCCGGAGCCGATCTCCAGCAGGTGGTGTCCGGCCCGGAGGTCGAGCTTCCGGATGAGCCGGCGATACTTGTTGTGCTGGGCATCCACCAGCGGCTGCTCCGGGTTCTCGTAGACCGCGCTCGAATAGGTGAGGGTCTCGTCCAGCCACAGCTTGTAGAAATCGTTGCCGAGATCATAGTGGTACTGGATATTGCGGCGCGCGCCCTTGCGGGTATTGCGGCGCAGTGCATGCACCAGGGAATCGAACATGCGCCGCAGGCGGCTGGGCGTCCCCACCGAGAAGGACTGCAGGTTGAGCAGCCCGAGTTCGAGGAACGCCATCAGGTCCGGCGTCTCCCATTGGCCGTCCATATAGGCTTCCGCGAGCCCGAGGTCGCCACCGAACAGCGTGCGACGCACCGCCGCGGCATCGCGGATGACGATGGTGCCTTCCGGCCCGGGCTTGGAACCCCGGAAATGGAAGGCCTGGCCGTTGGGCGCCACGAGCTTCAGATGCCCGAGGCGGATGCGTGAGAGCAGCTTCAGCAGGAGCCGTATCGGCAGCGGCTGGCCCTCGGCGTGGAGGGCAAGCATGCGTTGGGTGGTGGTATTCATGTCTCGATGCTCTTTTCCTGGTCGTAGCGGCCGCGGGGCGGCATGCGGTGGAACCGGCCGCCGCGCAGCCAGATCTTCAGGGCCTGCCAATGGATCGCTGCCATGACCTTGAAGGGCATGAGAGGCAGGCGCAGTGACTCCAACAGGAGCCGGGCATCCGTGAGCGGCACACGCTTATAAGCCATGGAGGCATTAAACATATCCGCGCCGCCGACGCTCTCGACGATGCTCACATGCAGCCGTTCAGCCGGTTCCTGGAACCTGAATCGATACTCCGCCTGCGGAGGGATGAAAGGTGAGACGTGGAACACCTTTCGCGCACTATATTCACCGTGCCAGTCCATGGGCCCGCCCCGTGAGGGCGCCAATATGTAGTGGTGCATCTCGCCGAAGGTATTGCGCACCTCACAGACCACGGCCCGCAGGCTGCCGTCCCGATGCTGGCAGTACCAGACGCTCAAGGGATTGAAGACATAACCCAGCAAGCGGGGGAATGCGAGCAGGAGGACCCTTCCACCCTCCAGCTCTATCCCCCGGGTCCGCAACAGCGCTTCCAGCCAGGGACGCAGTGGCTTGCCATCGCGGCCGCCATGGTCCGAGTCATGGAAACTGAAGAGGTTGAAACGGTTGTGGGAGAACAGCCGCAAGCGCTTGGATAGGGCCGGCAACTCATCTATGTCCAACAGCAGGCCGAACACCTTATATACGAAGCGGTAGTCCAGCCGGTCTCGCCGCCGGTGCATCACCGTCCCTACATAGAGCGCGCTGTTCACGCTTCCAGCGCCCGGCCCCAGGCCGGCTCTGTGCTGCGTTGGTCCACGGCGGCCCCGGGCGTCAACCAAGGAATCCGATGGCCGAGTCGCTGCACCACCTGCACCGCCGAGCGCAGTCCGTCCTCATGGAAACCGTAGCCGCACCAGGCACCGCAGAACCACAGGCCGCCGGCGCCCTGGATCTCGCCGAGGCGCTCCTGGGCGTGCATCGCTTCCTGGGTGAAGACCGGGTGTGCGTAGACGGTCTCGTACACGACGCTAGCGGGATCCGGTTCCCGTAGCGGGTTCAGGGTCACGAAATAATCCTGCTCCGTATCCAGTGATTGGAGACGGTTCATCCAATAACTCACCGATACCCGGGCACGCCCGTCCACCACTTCGTCGCTGAGGTAGTTCCAAGAAGCCCATACTGAACGACGCTTGGGCATGAGCGCCTTGTCGGTGTGCAGCACCGCGCGATTGTCCTGGTAGCTGAAGGCGCCGAGCAGACGGCGTTCGGCGGGCGTAGCGCCAGCCAGGAGTTTCAGCGCCTGGTCCGCATGCACCGCCACCACCACCTGGTCATAGCGTTCGGCCCTGCCTGCCGCATCCCACACCGTCACGCCGACATCGGAGCGGCGCACCGCCGTCACCGGCGTGCCGAGCCTGAGGCGCGGCCCCAGGGCTGCGGTAAGCTTCTTCACGTACTGATGGCTGCCACCGGTGACGGTGCGCCACTGGGGCCGTTCCACCAGGTTCAGGAGGCCGTGGTTCTCGAAGAACTTGAGGAAACTCGCCGCCGGGAACTTGAGCATGGCGCCCACCGGGCAGGACCAGATGGCCGCCGCCATGGGGAGCAGATAGCGGCGCGAGAGTTCGTCGCCGTAGCGGCCTTCACGGATGAAATCACCGAGCGTCAACTCCGGCGCGATGCCGGCACCGAGAGCGCGCTTCGCGTCACGGTTGAAGCGCGCGATGTCCAGCAGCATGCGCCAGTGGGCGCGGTCGAAGAGGTTCCAGCGTTGCGCGAACAGCGTGTTCAGGTTGTCGCCGGCGTACTCTACGCGGCCGCCGCCGATGGAGGCGGCGAAGGACATCTCGCTGGGCTGGCTCGCGACATCGAGATGGCGGAACAGGGCCGAGATGTGCGGATAGTTGCGTTCGTTGAAGACGATGAAGCCCGTGTCCACTGCCGGGCCTCCCGGTACCTGGACGGTGTTGGTATGGCCGCCGGGGCGGCTATCCTGCTCGTAGACGGTAATGTCGGCATGGTCCCGCAACAGCCACGCTGCCGAGAGGCCTGCGATACCGGTGCCGATGACGGCGATCTTCATGTCCTTCCCCTGTTAAATCTAAGTATCTGTTAATATTGAGGTTTATCGTCGGCCACCCCTGCCATGAGGCCGACATACGGCAGGGATACGCTCGAGTGCCTAAAATGGAGGCAAGGCCCGCCTCCGGCAGCCACCCCTTGGCCGTATCCCCTGACACGGCAGCCCTTACTGCGAGACCGCCCATGCTTTACCCCGAACTGTTCCGTTCCCTTGAGAAGCTCCGCTGGAGCATGGACAAGGACATCCCCTGGGACCGCTTCGACGCGAGCCTCCTCAGCGACGAGCAGGCCCTCACCATCAAGATGAACGCCATCACCGAATGGTCAGCGTTGCCCGCGACCGAGATGTTCCTGCGCGACAACCGCGAGGACTCGGACTTCTCCGCCTTCATGTCAATCTGGTTCTATGAAGAGCAGAAGCACTCGCTGGTGTTGCAGGAGTACCTGCGCCGGTTCCGTCCGGACATGCTGCCCACTGAGGAAGAACTGCATGCGGTGCGCTTCGAGTTCGATCCAGCACCGCCGCTTGAGACCCTCATGATGCACTTCTGCGGAGAGATCCGCTTGACCCACTGGTACCAGTGCGCTTCCCAGTGGCATACCGAGCCAGTCATAAAGTTCATATACGACACGATCGCCCAGGATGAGGCGCGTCACGGCGGCTGTTACCGCCGCTTCATGGAGCGCGCCATCGACAAACAGGGCGACACCGCGCGTCTGGCCTTCGCCAAGATGGGCGTGCTGATGGCCAGCATCCGCACCTCCAACGCGCTGCACCCCACCAATCTGCACGTCAACAAGAAGCTCTATCCCAAGGACCGGGTGCAGGACCGGGTGCCGGAACCGGGCTGGATGGAGCACTGGCTGAACGACCAGATCCGTTTCGACCGCGAGTGGCAGGAGAAGGTGATCGCCCGCATCCTGCAGAACCTGTCCTTGATCCTGAAGGTGAAGCTGGACTCGGTTCGGGATCTGTCGATCTATCGCAAGCAGCTGGCCGCCGACGCCGCCTGAGCCCTAGGCGTGGACGCTCCCAACAAGCGCTTGTCGGCCGGCGTGGTGGTGGTGCGCGACACCCCCGAGGGTCGGCGCTATCTGCTGCTGCGGGCCTACAAGCACTGGGATTTCCCCAAAGGCATGGTGGAGGCGGATGAGACGCCTCTCGATGCCGCGCGCCGGGAAGTGGCGGAGGAGACCGGGATCCACTCCCTGGATTTCGTCTGGGGTGAGGTCTACCGCGAGACAGCGCCCTACGCCCGCGGCAAGGTGGCCCGCTATTACCTGGCCCGCACCGGTGAGAGCGAAGTGTCCCTCACGCCCAACCCCCAGACCGGCATCCACGAGCACATGGAATACCGCTGGGTGGACGTCGGGGAGGCCCTGGCGTTGGTCACGCCTAGGGTGAAGCACATCATCGATTGGGCCCAGGGTTGCATGGGCCACGCCTGAGACGATCAAAACCGCTTTGAGGCGGTTTTAGGCGCCGGTCTTGATCACCACCAACAATGCGACGCTGCTTATGAAGAGCCACAGGCACAGCCCCTGCAGGAGCGGCTTGTAGCCCACCTGGCGTATCGCCGCGCGCGAGAGGCTGGCGCCGATGCAGAAGAGCGTCACGGCGAAACCGATCTTGGCGAGGCGTGCCAGGTCCTGATCCCAGGGCCGCACCGCCGGCAGGAAACTCGCGATGGCCGAGGCCAGCAGGAAGCCGAGGACGAACCAGGGCAGCGGCGGACGCTTCCTGCCCTCCCCCGCCGGGCGCGGGAACAACGCCGCGGCCGCGAACGTCACCGGTACGATCCACAGCACCCGCGACAGCTTCACGATGGCGGCGGTCCTCAGGGCTTCGTCGCCGTAGGCCGCGCCCGCACCCACCACCGAGGACACATCATGGATGGCGATGCCGGCCCAGGTGCCGAACTGCAACTGGTCGAGGCCGAGGACATGACCCAGCGGCGGGAAGAGATAAAGCGCCACCGCATTCAGCAGGAACACCGTGCCCATGGCCACGGACATCTCGTTGCGGTCCGCATCCACGGCACTGCCCACTGCCGCGATGGCCGAGCCGCCGCAGATGGCGGTGCCGGCGGAGATCAACAGCGAGGTCTTGCGGTCGATGTCGAAGAGCCGCGCGAGGCCGTAGCCCAGGGCGAAGGTGCAGCCGATGGTGAACGCGGCGAAGAGCAGGCCGTGACTGCCTACCCGCAGCACCGACCCCAGGTCCACGCCGAAACCCAGCAGGACCACGCTGCCCTGCAGGAGCCAGCGCACGTACTGCGTGCCGGTATCCCGGTAGGGGTTGTCGGAGAGCAGCGCAAACACGAGGCCAAGGGCGAGCGCGATGCCGGGCGAAGCCCATGGCGTCAAGCAGAAGACGACACCTGCGGCATAGACGCCGAGGGCCAGGGGCTTCTGCATCATGGGGCCGGCACCCGGTAGCGGAGGAACCCCAGGCCCGGCAGGCGCGTCACGCGGCGCAGGAGCCCATGCTCCTCCATCCACAGGGCGTACTGCACGTACACCGGATCCCACGAGAGGTGCCGCTCCTCGGTGCGGGCACGCAGCCAATAGAGCGCGTTCACGCCGAGCAGCATCAGGCAGGAGAACAGCCCATGCAGGGCGCCGTCCTGGCCTATGAAAGGCACGGCGATCAGCCACCAGGAGAGGTTCTTGGCGATGTAAGCCGGATGCTTGCTGAAACGGTAAGGACCGTTGGTCAGGATGCCGCGATGAGTGAGGTTGGAGAAGCGGCAACCGAAGGCCAGCGTGGCCCAGAGATACACCGCCGTGAGCGCGAGGATCGCGCCGCCCCAACCCATGTAGAGCACTGGGATGCCGGCGAGCCAGTCCTGCCAATCATGGTCGCCGTGATAGTTGAGATAGCTGCCGAACACGAGGTCGCGGAACGGCGGGTAGCAGGACAGCGCCGCCGCCCAGCCGAGAAGGGTCGGCTCGATGCTGCGGACGTGACTGTCCATGAGACGCAGCGTCGCGAGATATCCCACCGCCGCCAGGGTCACGTCCACGAAGTACATGCCGTTGGCGGCGAGCGGGTAGAGCGCGTTGGATAGAGTCGGCACTTCGCCGCCGAAATGCAGCAGCCGCTGCATGTCCTGGCAGAGGTAGCCGAACATGAGCGGTAGGAAGAAGCCCTTCACCAGCCAGCCCAGGAGATGCTGGCCGAAGACCTTGGTGTCCACCTCGCGCCAGCGCAGCAACAGTACCTGCCCCGTCTGCCAATAGCCGTCGTGGGGCTCACGCATGCGCCGGTCCACGAGATAGAAGTACGGGACCGCCGCCGCCAACAAGAGCGGCACGAGCTTCATGAGCATCACGAAGTACGGACCGTAGAAGGGATCGCTATATAAGGGGAAGACGAGATAGCCGAGCGCCAGGAACCCGAGGCTGCCGAGCAGGCCCAAGAGCTTGATGGCGGTGCGCTTGAGGGAAGGATCGTGGACCGTGGCATCGAGGCCGCTGTCGGCGCGCCGCCAGCTGCGCGCGGCCAGCTCCGCGCCGATGAGCACGGCAGCCACCACCGCCACCAGCAACAGGCCCGGCATGGCCGGTTCCTCCCAGGGGCCGAGCATGCGCACGAGCTGTACGCCCGCGGCGAAGGCCGCGAGCCCCAGCAGGGGCACGGCCCAATGGACCGCCGACTTGGGGAGCGTATGCATGGGGATCCCGTACGAAGGCGATGCGCCAGTCTAGCCGCTGACGCGGCTCATTTGTGCAGCAGGGGCTTCAACTTGGGCCAGACGTTGTCCAGCACCTTGGGCTCCCCCGCCGCCAGCGGGTGCAGGCCGTCCTCCTGCATCAGTTCCCGGTGCTGGACCACTCCGTCAAGCAGGAAGGGCAGCAGCGGCACCCGATACTGCTTGGCGAGTGCCGGGAAGACCGCGGCGAACTGGCGGGTGTAGGGCCCGCCGTAGTTGGGCGGCATGAGGATGCCGAGCATGAGCGTTTTCGCACCGGCAGCGCTTGAAAGCTTGAGCATCTGCCCCAGGTTATCCTGGAGCACCGCCACCGGGGTGCCGCGCAGGCCGTCGTTGGCGCCCAGCTCCAGGATCACGATGACAGGTTTGTGCTCGGCGAGGGCGGCGGGCAGGCGCGTCAAGCCGCCGGAGCTGGTCTCGCCGCTGATGCTGGCGTTGACCACGGTATAGTCATAGCCCTCGGCCGCGAGGCGCTGCTGCAACAGGGCGACCCAACCCTGGGATGTCTCGAGGTTGTAGGCGGCGCTCAGGCTGTCGCCCATCACTAATATCGTGTGTGTCGGTGCCGCCGCGAAGACGAGCGCCGGGGCCACCCACAAGACCACAAGAAGAAGGACGCGTCTCAACATGCCTAAGGCCTCCGCCGCCGACGCCCTACTCAGCGCCCGGCATCTCAGCAAGCAGGTTAGCAGCCCGGACGGCGTGTTGACCATTCTGGACGACGTGTCGCTCGCCATCCGCCCCGGCGAGTCCGCCGCCATCGTCGGCCCCTCCGGTTCCGGCAAGTCCACCCTGCTTGGCCTCCTGGCGGGACTCGACGTGCCGAGCTCGGGCGAGGTCTGGCTGGATGGCGAGCCCTTCAGCAGCCTGGACGAGGACGCCCGCGCCATGCGCCGTGCCCGCGAGATCGGTTTCGTGTTCCAGTCCTTCCATCTCCTGCCGGGGCTCACGGCCCTCGAGAACGTGATGCTGCCGCTGGAGTTGGGTGACAGCCCGGGCGCCGAGCAATCGGCGCGGGACGTGCTGGAAGCGGTGGGCCTGGGCGCACGCGCGAAGTACTACCCGCAGAAGCTCTCCGGCGGCGAGCAGCAGCGGGTCGCCATCGCCCGCGCCTACGCCACCCGCCCCCATCTGCTGTTCGCCGACGAACCCACCGGCAACCTGGATGCCGCCACCGGCCGGGTGATCGTGGACCTGCTGTTCAAGCTCAACGCCGAACGGCGCACCACGCTCGTGCTCGTGACCCATGACACGGAACTCGCGGGCCGTTGTGACCGCATCCTGCGACTGCACGCCGGCCGCCTGGAGCCGGAAACGTGACCCTGTTCCGGCTCTCGGCGCGCCAGTTCCGCCGCGGCTGGAGGAGCGGCGAATACACCGTGATGGCGGCGGCCCTTGCGCTCGCCCTGGCAGCGGTCTCGGCGGTGGGTTTCTTCACCGCGCGGGTGCGCACAGCCGTGGTGGAGCAAGCCGGTGAGAGTCTCGCGGCGGACCTCGTGCTGCAGAGCGGCGAGCCCTTGCCGGCTAACTACTTGCAGGAAGCCCAGACTGCCGGCGCCGTGACATCGGCGCTGATGGATTTCTCCACGGTGCTGGTGAAGGACCAGGGCACCCTGCTGGTGGACGTGCACGCGGTGAGCGCGGGTTATCCGCTGCGCGGCAAGGTGCGCCTGAGCGAACAAGCCTTCGGCATCTCACATCCCGCCGATGGCATACCGGTCCGCGGCACTGTGTGGGCGGAACCGCGCATCCTCGGCACCTTGGGACTGAAGTCCGGCGACGCGGTCCAAGTCGGCGACAGCCCCGTGCACATAGCGGCCGCTCTCGCCTATCTGCCGGATGGAGGCTTCGGCTTCTCGGCTCTCGAACCCAAGATCGTCATGGATCTCGCAGATGTCCCCGCCACGAATCTCGTGACCGCCAACTCCCGCGTGGATTACAAGCTCCTGGTGGCGGGCCCGCCGGATGTGGTGGAGACGTTGGAGAACCGCTGGCGCGACAAGCTGCCTCCCGGCGTCCGCCTGCAGGACGCCCGGGACGGGCGCCCGGAACTCGTGAACGCCATCGAACGCTCCCAGCGCTTCCTAGCCCTCGCCGCCCTCGTGAGCGCGCTCATCTCCGCGGTCGCGGTGGTGCTGGCGGCGCGTCGCTACGCCACGCGCTACACCGATGCGGCCGCGATATTGAAATGCCTCGGCCTGACGCGTCGTCGAGTCCAGACTGTACTTCTATTGGAACTCCTGTGGCTGGGCCTCTCTGCCGGCCTCGCAGGCGTGGCCTTAGGGTATGGCGCCCAGTTCGGCCTCGTGGCCTTGCTGAAGGACCTGCTGCCCTCCCAGCTGCCCCCCGCGCCGCTCACACCTGCTTTCGCAGCGCTCGGGATGGGTCTCGTGCTGCTGCTCGGCTTCGCCCTGCCGCCCCTGATGCGCCTAGGCGATACACCGCCGGCCCGGGTGCTCCGGCGCGACCTCGCCCCGCCACCGGCCCGGGGCTTCGTCATCTATGGTGCAGCCATACTCGCGAGCTTCGGCCTCACCCTCTGGCAGGTGCGCACCCTGGGGCTCGCCCTCTCGGTTCTGGCAGGTCTCGCCCTCACGGTGCTGCTCCTGGGGCTGGGTGCCGTCGTGATGCTCTGGCTGCTGAAGCGCTTGCGCCATGGCGGGAGCGCCGGCTGGCGCTACGGCCTCGCCAACCTCAGCCGCCATCGCCGCGACACCATCGTGCAGATGGTGGCCTTCGGCATCGGGCTCATGGTTCTCCTGCTGCTGGCGCTGGTGCGCACGGACCTGCTGCAGAGCTGGCGCACCAGCCTGCCCGACGACGCACCCAACGAGTTCATCATCAACATCCAGCCGGACCAGCGGGACACGGTGACGAAGTTCTTCACGGACCGGGGCGTCGCGGCCCCGACGCTCTATCCCTTCGTGCGGGCGCGGCTCTCCGCCATCGGCGACAAACCGATGACGGGCATGCATTTCCAGACCGAGGATGCCAAACGCTTCGCGGAGCGGGAGCAGAACCTGAGTTGGTCCTATGACCTGCCCGCGGCCAACACCCTCACCGCGGGCACGTGGTGGGACAAGGAACAGGCGAAGCAGCCTCTCGCCTCCGTGGCGGAAGACTTCGCCACGAGCCTGGACCTGAAGGTCGGCGACAAGCTCACCTTCGACGTGGCAGGCACGCCGGTGGCGGTGACCATCGCCAACATCCGCAAGGTACGCTGGGATTCCTTCCAGCCCAACTTCTTCATCGAACTCTCCCCCGGCGCCCTGGAGCAGCACCCGGGCACCTGGATCACCAGCGTGTACCTCCCGCCGGCGAAGGCCGGCATGCTGGCAGACCTGATCCGCGCCCTGCCCTCGCTCACGCTCTTCGACGTGGATGCCATCATGCAGCAGGTGCGCAAGCTCATGGACGAGGCCTCGCTCGCGGTGGAATACGTGTTCCTGTTCACGCTCGGTGCCGGCATCGTGGTGCTGCTGGCCGCCGTGCAATCCACCCGGGACGAACGGCGCTTCGAGGCGGCTGTGCTCAGAGCCTTGGGCGCCTCACGCGCAAGGGTGCGGGCCGCGGCGGCGGCGGAGTACGCGGCCTTAGGGTTCGCCTCGGGCCTCTTAGGTGCCATCGCCGCCACCGGCGTTGCCTGGGCCCTGGCGGTGAAGATCTTCACCCTGCCCTACACGCCGGACTGGCGGGTGTGGGTGGCGGGTATCGTGCTCGGCACGCTCATCGTCGCCTTCAGCGGCTTGATGGCCACGCGCTCGGTATTGAAGGCACCGCCTATCGAGACCCTGCGGGACAGCTGATGCGCTGGCTGCTGCTCCTGGGCTTCTTCGCCGCCTCGGCTGCCCATGCGGACTGCGGCGTCACGCCGCCGGTGAATAAGATCTTCGACTATCCGCGGCTCCTGAAGGCCCACGCTTCGTTCCAGAACTATGAGATACGCATCTTCGATTCAGTGAGCTGCGAAGAGCCGGTGTTCAAGGATCGCTCGGGCCTGGAGATATTGAAAGGCGGTCAGCGGGTCTATGGAGAGACAGGCTATGGCTTCGCCATCGGCTACCCTCTGGACCAGGACCAGCCACCGGACACAGTTAAGCTCAGGGTCGGCGATGACATCAGCGGGCAGGGCCAGTCGGAACTGCTGGTCTCCACCTGGTCCGGTGGTGCCCACTGTTGTTACAGCTTCGAGGTGATCAGCCTCGGCGATCCGCTGCGCAAGCTCCAGAGCATCCCGCTCTTCGACGCGGATGAGTCCGCCTTCGTGCGCCGCCCCGGCATAAAGGGACTCGTGTTGGTGACGGCGGACTACAGCGACTTCGCCTATTTCCCCACGAGCTTCGCCGGCTCTCCCGCAGGCCGGGTGTTCCTGAGCTTCCAGGATGGCCGGTTCCGCCCCGATACCTCCCTCATGAAAGCCGCCGCACCCAAGAGCGGCGTGACAGCGAAATGCGCCGGGCTCTTCAGGCAGAGCCACGAGTGGAAGGCGAGCCAACCCTTGGGCATGTGGTACTACGCCACGGACCTCATCTACACCGGCCATGCGGACGAGGCCTGGAGCTTCCTGGATGCGGCCTGGGGCGGGAGCAAGGCAGATAAGGATAAGTATATGGGCGATTACAAGCAGCGCTTGACCAAGAGCGTCTACTACCCGGACCTGATGCTGCTACAGAAGGCGCCGCTCACCGATGCGGGGCAGAAGATAGATTGGGAAAGACACTGTTTCGACTACATGCACGGCTGAGAGGCTCCCTGCGCTCCGACAGCAGGGATGCCATCGATATAATGTGCGTCCCTACCGCCGTCGGTGACGCCATGTACTCACGTCTCCTGAGATACCTCGCGCTCGCGCTGCCCTTCGCCTTCACCCAGTCCGATGCCCTTGCAGCCGCCCACGACGGAGCGGCCGCGGATATACGTGCAGCCTACGGGGTGTGGAGCCGCGGCATGCAACAGGGGGACGCGTCCCTGGTGATGTCGGTGTTCGATGAGGAAGCTGTCTGGTGCGCCCAGGATGGGCGCTGCTTCTCAGGCCGCGCCGCCATCGAGACCATGAACCGGGAGCGTTTCCAGAAGAACGGGGCGATGCGGAGCGCGGAACCCAAGACCACAAAGCTGGCGGAAGACGGGGATTTCATCCACGAGTGGGGCAACACCCGGATCGTCTCCGCAACAGGCGAGATAAGGGTCGTGCATTACCTCGCCGTCTGGCGACGCCAGCAGGACGGGGCTTGGAAGATCTTCCGGGACATCCTGCTTCCATCCTGAGCCGGGACCGGCGTCAGGCTGGTCTCGATGCCGATACCCGAGCCAATGCGATCACGATAGCCGCGATGACCGCGAAGATGACGCCGACGAACAATCCTGCCAGCCACGGCGCCTTGCCCCAGACCACCGGCGCCAGCGCGCCCGTGATCACCAGGGTCAGGCCCCAGGCGTAGAGCAGGATGCGGCTCGCAGAGGGTTTCAGGAACAAGGCCAGGGCGGAAGCGAAGCCCAGAGCCACGTAAGCCAGCTGCGCGGCGGCCTGGATGCCCCGGGCGGGACCGTCTATGGCCCTGAGTTCATCCGTATAGCCCACGCATCCCGCGATGCTCAGGGCCACGAGGATGAGCGCCGCCACCCCAAGCCGGACCTTCTGCCACGTAGTCATCGCATCCCTCAAGAGCTGGCGCCAAAGAGTTCCCGGGCCTGGGCCACGGGGATGCGCTGGCTCGCGTGCCCCAGGGCCGAGATGCAGATGTCCCGGTCCGCAGCCAGCGCCTTGATGTCCGCCGGCAACTGCGCCAGGCCCGCCGCCACGTCATCGGAGTAGAGGTCCGGTTGCGCATCATCCAGGGATTGCAGGTCGATATGACCTGCGTAGTTGAAGCAATCCGCCTGCACCTCGAAGTAGCTGTTGCCCGTCTTCAGGGATGCGGAGCCGCCGCCGTAGGAGGTGACGCTGTAGACGTAGTAATGCCCCGGCGGCAAGGACTGCACCAGATAGGTGGTGCGCTCGGTGCCGATGCGCTTGATCTGGATGGCGTAGGTCTTGCCGCTGTCCGCGTCCTGCACCGTCACGGGCGTATCGGCGTAGAGCCAAGTGGAGGCCACGAACAGGCCATAGTGCTCAGGGTTGTCGGTGAAGGGCTTCGCCGACTGCGAGCAGCCGGCGGCAAACAGGGCTGCGAGCACCCAGCCTGACCATGCCATGTGCCTGATCATGAGCTGCACCTCATGTATGCAGGGGGACACGCTGGTTGGCTTTCCCCGTGGGCGCCATGCAGATGTCCTTGCCGGCAGCCATCTTGGCGAGTGGCTTCGGCAGATTCTCGATGTCACTCACGTCCACTTCGTTGGTATAGACGGCGCGATTGTCCATGGCCCCGAAATGGATGTGCCCACCATAGTTGAAGCACCCGGCAACGACGTCGAAGTACCCCGTGTCCGTCAGCAAGGGCACCGTGATGTTGGAATATGGGTGATAGCTGTAGATGTGATACCGGCCAGGCGGCAGGGACTTCTCCAGATAACCGTATCCGTCACGGTTGCCGAATATCCGCATCTGGATGGAGATGACCTCGCCTGTCGCATCGCTCCTGATCTGCAGCGGGATTGCCATGTCCAGGTTGGTGGCCGCGACGTACAGGCCATACTGCTCAGGATGATCCACGAAACCCTGTTCCGTGGCGGAACAGGCGCAGAGCAAGGACAAGCCGAGGATGACTGCGAGTCTCATGGGCCTCTCCTAAGCGACGGCTACGATTGTTTCCCCAGGACCGCCAGCGCCACACCCCCCAAGATAGCGCAGGAAGCGATGGCGAGGCGCGAAGTGAAGGCCTCGTCCAGCAGCCAGATGCCGCCGAAGGCGGCGATGACCGGCACCGAGAGCTGCACGATGGCGGCACGCGTGGCGGTGAGGCCCTTGAGAGCCGAGTACCAGACGACGTAGCCCAGCCCCGAGGTGATGGCGCCGGATGCGACGGCATACAGCACGCCCACGGTGTCGAGGTGCAGCCGCGGCAGGAACGGCAGGTTGCAGAGGACGGCGAGCGGCGCCGCCCAAAGGAAATTCCCGGCGGTCGAACTGACCGGATCGGCCGCGCCGCGTCCGCGCAGGGAATACACGCCCCAGGCGAGACCCGCGACGACCATCAATGCCGCGCCCAGGGGCTCCGGCGCAGCGAGCCCCGGCCATACCAGGAACACGAGGCCGCCCAGGGAGAGCGCGAGCCCGCCGAGCTGGGCCGGACCCGGACGCTCACCCTGCCACAGCCCCGCCGCCAGCATGCAGAGCTGCACCGCGCCGAAGGCCAGGAGCGCGCCGACGCCCACCCCAAGGCTCACATAGGCGAAGGAGAAGGCGATGGCGTAGACGAAGAGCGCCAGGGCCGAGTACGCATCGCCGCGGACGCGCGCACCGCGGGCGCGCACCAGCAGCCACAGCACAGCCGCACCGGAGACGAGGCGCAGGCTGGTGAAGCTCGCCGCGTCGATGTGCGAGGCCTTGAGCGCGAGGCGGCAGAGAAGTGAGTTGGCGGCGAAGGCCGCGAGGGCGGCGGCGGTGAGGAGCAGCAGCCGCGGGGCGGCATGCTTGGAAGCTGTCATGGGATATCCCGGTGTGGGCGCCGCGTCAGACGATAGCAGACGCCCGCCACCGGGGATATGCGCTCAGCTCAGAGGTCCAGGACCTGGGCCACGTCCTTGGCCTCGAGGCGTTCGCTGTCGTGCCCCATGGTGGCGGAGCAGATGTCACGTCCCTCGGCGAGATCGCGGTAGTGGTGCGGCAAGGCGGCGATGTCCTGCAGGGTGGTGCTGTTGGTGTAGCTCGGCATGCCGTCCTCGCCCAGCTGGAAGGTGTATGTACCGCCGTAGTTGAAGCAGTTGGCCTGCACGTCGAACCAGCCGTTGGGGGTGGTGATGGGGTAGTTGCTGCGGCCGTCCGGATTGTAGCTGAGCAGGTGGTAACGGCCCGGGGGCAGCGAGGCCATGGCATAGCCCACGCTGTCGCCGGCGGCGATGTGGCGCACCTTGATGCTGATGGGCTTGGCCCCTTCCTGCTGCACCACGATGTCGGAGCTGGCGAAGATGTTGGTGGCGGCGACATAGAGGCCGAGCTGGCCCGGATCGTTCTCGAAGGCATGCTGCGGGGTGGAGCAGCCGCACAGGAGCCAGGCTGCGGCGGAAAGCGACAGGACGAGCGACTTCATGGTATCTCCCTGACAAAGATGAGGCCCGGCAGCCGCCGGGACCGGGCAAGACCTCGCGGGTCTATGTACTAAAATTATAGTACATGTCCCGTCCCGGCTGACAAGCCGGGACGGGACGAAGGCTTCAGAACAGAGGGATGGCGAGCATCAAGATGCCCACCAGGGACACGGTCCAGATGCCTGTGCGCAGCACCGGGATGCCGGAGGCATAGACCGGCAGGTAGGCCACACGGGCCCAGAAATAGATCATGGCGCCCCAAGCCGTGAGCGCGGTATGCACGCCCATCGCCCCGCCCAGGAGCACCAGGGCGGCGAAGAACGGGAAGGTCTCCAGGAAGTTATACAGCGCGCGGTCGAGGCGCCCCGGCACTTTCGGCAGCGGCGGCATCACCTCGTCGCGGGGGCTGAAGCCCCAGGGCATGCCCCGCACCAGGATGGCGCCGGTGGCGGCGATGGCCACCTGCACCAGCCCCAGGATCACGCTCCATAGCAGCATCTGATATTCACCGGTCATGTACCTCTCCTCGCGTGGATGAAGATGTCGGGAGAGTCACTTGTCGTGACTCTCGCCCCAATGGAAAAGATGCATGACCCGGTGCAGCACCGGTGCCGTCATGATGCCGACGATGATGATGAACACGAGGCCCGCATAGAGGGCGTAGAAGCCGGCGAACACCTTGCCGCCGTCAGAGAGGCCCTCGGTCTTGATGGGCCCCATGCCACCCAGCAGCATGGCGCTGTTGACGAAGGCGTCGCGCCAACCCATGTCCTCGTAGTAGGCGTACCCGCCCATGCCGATGGCGAGGGAGAAGGCCACCAACACCTGGGCGAACAGCGCGTGTTTGAGCATGCGCAGCAGGAAGCGGCCGCGGCTGAGAGGCTTCGCATGGCGCGGTTCGTATAGAGACCGGACTACCGACATCTCCCTTTCCCTCTGGATAAACCGACCTCAATCTACACTTAAAAGCGTCCCGAGCGAAGGGCGTGTACTGCGCGTGCGCAAGGCGAGTCCTCGCACTCGCCGCTCTCGCACGTCCTTTGTGCTCCGCGGCACGTACGCACCCCGCTACAGATAACGCCCTGCCAAGCGCAGCTGCTTTTAAGCCACCCTGTTCCGCATCTCTCCCTTCTGGAACGCAGCGATGTTCAGCGCCATCTCATCCACCACCCGCTGGCGCGCCTCGCGGGCGGCCCAGGCCACGTGCGGGGTGACGATGAGGTTGGGGATGGAAGGGTCCAGCAGCGGGTTGCCGTGCACCGGCGGCTCCTCCGAGAGCACGTCGATGCCGGCCCCGGCCAGGCGTCCGGCCCGCAGCATGGTAGCCAGGGCGTGCTCATCCACGATGGCGCCGCGGGAGCAGTTGATGAGCACCGCCGTGGGCTTCATGAGGGTGAGTTCATTGGGGCCGATGAGGCCGCGGGTCTCGGGGGTGAGGGGCATGTGGATGCTTAGGACATCCACGAGGGGCAGCAAGTCGTGCAGCGGCAGGCGGCCCTGGCGCTTGTCGTCCTTGTTGCGGGCGGCGAGGAACACGCCCATGCCGAAGGCCTCCGCCACCCGCGCCACCGCCTGTCCGGTGTGGCCGTAACCCAGGATGCCCATCCGCTTTCCGGCGAGTTCGCGGATGGGGTAGTCGAGCATGGTGAATTGGGGCGAACGCTTCCAGGCGCCCTCCCTGAGCAGCGCCTCGTAACCCTTCAAGTGCTGGGTGAGGGCGAGCAGGAGCGCGAACACATGCTGGGCCATGGAAGCGGTGGAATAGGCCGGCACGTTGGTGACGCCTATCTTGCGGTCCCAGGAGGCGGCGAGGTCCACGTTGTTGACGCCGGTGGCGGCCACGCTGATGAGCTTCACCGCGGGCAGGCGCTTCACGATGTCCGCCGGCAGCTTCACCTTGTTGATGATCACCACGTCGGCATCCGCGACGTGCTCGAGCACCCGCTCCGGAGGCGTGACCGCGTAGGTGCGCAGCACCGACAACACCTTCTCCAGGGGGCGCAGCTTGATGTCGCCCTGGTGGCTCACGGTATCGAGATCGAGGAATACGCCCTTCATCGCTGCAGCCTCTCCTCCCTGGCGCGGATACTACACCGCCGCGCCCTCACGGGCGCGGCGGCGGTTTATGTCGCACGGTCCGAGGAAGCGTCAGTGGGTGAGCGCCTCGACGATCTTCTGCGCGATGAGGTCGGCGGCATGGTTGATGCCGCCGGGACCAGCGCCCGGACCCCACAGGTAGGTGACTTGCCCCGTCTGCTCATCCTTGTTGGCGATGTAACCGGTGTCGGGACTGTTGGCCGTGAAGCGGATGTCGTAGATGCCGCTCAGGTCGTCGCTGAAGTTGTAGTAGTTGAAGGTGCAGTTCACGCTCTGACAGATGGGCACGTGCAGGGTGACGATGCCACCCACTTCGCCCGTGGCCACCACGATGAACTTGGCCTCCACGCTGGCCACCGCCTCGCCCACCTTGCCGGAACCGCCGGTGCCCGGCTGCCCGCTGTCGGTGAGATAGTCCTGGCTCACGAGCCAGTCCTGCGGATCGTCGAACTTGAGGGAGCTCACGTCGATGATGAGGTCCGTGTCCACCCGCGACTGGATCTCCTTGTAGCTGGTGATGCCCTTCTCGTTCATGAGGTTGTTGAGCAGGGCCCGGTCGCGCACCACGAAGCCGGCCTTGAACAGGCGCTTCTCGATGATGTCGTAGGCGCCGTTCAAGGAGGTGTCGGCGTTGCCGCTCTGGCCGGTCTGGGACTGGGTCACGTTGTTGCTGACGTTGGGCACGCGCAGCACGACCTTGAGCGCGGGGTTCTCGTGCACGAGCTTGGTGAGGCTCGGGCGCACGTCGATCTCGTCCTGGGGCGGCGGCGGCCAGTTCACGCGGGTGATGTTGTAGGACTGGGTGGTGGCGCAGCCGGAAAGCAAAAGGCAAGCCGCGAAGGCAGCAAGCTTGAGAGTCTTGGCGAACATGAGATCTCCCCTCCCCCATGATTATCGTGCTGTCACTCTAGCCCTCGGGAGACGGAAAGGTCCACGCGGTGACATTCTCGCGCGGCTCAGCCACGCGCAAGCGCTTGTTTTGACTGGGATTGGAATGGGACAGCTGCCGCTTACGGTATAGTCTGCGCCGCCCTCAAACGCCGGGATGCCGAATGTATACCCCCAGCCATTTCGACGAACGCGACCTCGCCGCCCAGCAGGCGGTGATCACGCGCCATCCCTTCGCGCTGCTGGTGACGCAACACGCGGGCGAGACCCACCTCACCCACCTGCCCTTCCACCTGGACGCGAGCCGTGGCCCGCGCGGCACGCTGGAAGCGCACCTCGCCCGGGTGAACCCGCACTCCGATGCGATCCTGGCAGGCGCGCCCTCCACGGTGGTGTTCAAGGGGCCCGATACCTACGTCTCGCCGCGCTGGTACGTGGACCCGGCCAAGAACGTGCCCACCTGGAACTACGTGGCGGTGCACGTGCACGGCCGGCCGAAGCCGGTGACGGAGCCCGCGGCGCTGCTGGCCCTCATCGGCCGGCTCACGGACGAGCATGAAGCATACATAGAGCAACCTTGGAGCATGGCCGAGGCGCGCCCTTATGTGGAGCGGCTGGTGGGTCACATCGTGGGGTTCACGCTCGAGATGGAGCGCATCGAAGGCAAGTTCAAGTTGAGCCAGAACCGCAGCGATGACGACCGTGCCGGCGTGCTCAAGGAGTTCGCTAGGAACGGAGCAGACGGCGTGAAAGAGATGCTGGCCCTGATGCGCGGGCTCTACACGGAAGACGGCAAGCTCCGCTGAATCACTGCGCCGCCTTCGGCGGCAAGAACACGGCCGGGTCGAACTTGGGGTTTATCTTGAGCGACTTCACCTGTTGGTGCGCGAGTTCCTTGCCGCTGACGATGTCCTTGTTGACGGAGGCGAAGGCGTACTGCAGGCCCTCCACGGGCCGGTAGTCGGACCAGTCCGTCTCCACCCAGGTCTCGTGCCCGTCCAGCGCCGGGTGGAACGCACGGAAGTCGCGGCCACGGTCGATCATCCAGGTGTCAGGGTTGACGTAGCGGTAACTCTCGAAGCCATCGCTCAGCTTGAGCTTCAGCACGTAGTAGTCGATGCCGTCCAAGCGCTCGCGTCCCGCATATTCCAGCGTGTGCCCGTTCGAGCGCATGTCCTTCAGGTTGAAGATGTTCCCGGGGAATTGGGTGCCGTGCCAGAGTGCTGCGCTGTGGGGATCGACCACCGGCGTGCTGCCGTCCTTGCCGAGATCCCATCCCTGGTGCCCGTCATAGGCCTCGGTGTAGACGCGCTTGCCGCCCTTCAGGATGTCGATGCGCATGCGCCCGTCGCGGGTCACCTTGTAGTCCGCGTCCAGGTCCTGCCCGCCGTCCTGCATGGCCAGGCTCAACTCCAGGGTCTCGATGCCGGAAGTGTCCTGCCCGTGGGTCACGGCACGCTGGTTGTTGGCGACGATCTGGTCCAGGTCCACGGGCGGGGCCGGCAGGGCGCCGGCCGCGGCGGTCAGGCCCGCCAAGCCCAGGAACACGATACAAAGCCCGTCGCTACGTCTGTTGCGCATCTTCCTTCTCCGCACTCTGGCACGGTGGAACGTGCCTCATGGAGATAGATGCGCCGGCCCCCTAAAAGGTTGCGCCGGACACTTCCGGACACTTTCAGGTCAAAACAGCTTGGCCTGCCGGCTCGCAGCCGGGAGCGCGCCTTCCAGGGCCAGGAGCTTCTGCTTGATGGGCAGTCCCCCGCCGAAGCCGGTGAGGGAACCGTCAGCGCCGATGACCCGGTGACAGGGCACGATCACCGGGATCGGGTTCTGGCCGTTGGCGGCGCCCACGGCGCGAGGCGCCTCCGGATGGCGTATGCGGCGGGCCAGCTCACCGTAGGACCAAGTCTTGCCGTAGGGGATGGTCCTGAGCGCCTTCCACACCTTGAGCTGGAACTCGGTGCCCTGGGGCGAGAGCGGCAGGTCGAAGTCCGTGAGCTTGCCGGCGAAATAGGCCTTGAGCTGGCGCTTCACTTCGCGGAACGGCCGCTCCGAAGGCTCCCAGCTCTTGTCCGGCTTGGTGGGCCCGCGCTTGCCGTCCTGGAAATATACGCCGTGCAATGCGTCCGCATCGCCCACCAGCAGGAGACCGCCGATGGGGGTGTCCAGGGTGTGGTGGTAGAGATGTTCGCCGCGGATGAGTGATTTCATGCTGCTCTCCAAGAGTATCGATTCCCAAGATGTCTTCGCTTCCTCCCTCTCCCGGAAGGAGTGCGCTTCGCTCTCCGGGAGGAAGGTTGGGATGAGAGTGATCTGTTCCCAGGTATTCATGTCTCCTCCGAAGAGGCGCGCCACAGGTGCAATACGGCGTAGGCGCGCCAGGGGCGCCAGGCCTCCGCGGCCTTGAGCAGTCCCTTGGTGGTGAGCGGCTGCTTGCCGCCGGCCATGCGCCGCAGGATCAGGTCTTCAGCGGGGAACGCGTCCGGATCAGAGAGGCCGCGCATGGCGATGTATTCCGCGGTCCAGTTGCCGATGCCCGGCAGCGCGACCAGCGCGGCGCGCAGCTCCTCGGCACCCGCATCGAAGCTCACCTGCCCGTCCCGCACCGCCTTCGCCAGCCCAACCAGGGTCTTGGCGCGGGCGCCGGTGAGACCGATGCCAGTGAGGTCCGCATCCGCGAGCGCTTCCGGCGTGGGGAAGAGATGGGTGAGACCCTCGGCCGGGTTCGACAAGGCCTCGCCGTAAGCGCTGACGATGCGCATGGCGAAAGTGCGGGCCGCCGCCACGCTCACCTGCTGGCCCAAGACAGCTCTGACAGCGATCTCAAACGGATCCCAGGCACCAGGCACGCGCAGACCCGGGCGCTTGCGCAGGAGCGGCATGAGACGCTTGTCCTTCTTCAAGACCGCGCGCACGTCCGCCGGGTCCGCCGCGAGATCGAACATCTGCCGCACCCTGGACACCACGCCGAACAGGGCAGCCGACCCGAGGCCGTGCACCGCGAGTTCCAAGGCGTCCACCTTCGGCACCGGCTTCACCTCGAACCAGCCGCTGGCGGCGCCCATGCGCACGGTGCGGGCGTAGCCGCCCTCGCTCACACGCTCCACGCCGGGCAAGGCCCGGGTGGCGAGGAAATCCCGCAGCGCCACCCAGTCATAGGGCGGCCGGTAGGCGAGCCGCAAGCGCAGCGCATCGTCGACACCCGCCTGGGACCGCCGCTCGCGGCGCAGCTCCCGCGGCGCGCGGCCGTAGGTCTGGCGGAACGCATCGTTGAAGCGGCGCAGGCTGCCGAAGCCACTGGCGAGCGCGATGTCCGTCATCGCCAAGCGGGTGTCGTCTATCAGGTGCTTCGCGAAATGCAGCCGGCGGGTCTGGGCCACTGCCAGGGGCGAGGCGCCGAGATGCTGCACGAACAGCCGGTGCAGGTGGCGCGGGCCTATCCCCAGGCGCGAAGCGAGATGGTCCACGCTCTCCGTGTCCAGGGCCCCTTCCTGGATGAGCTTGAGCGCACGGCGCACCGTGGCGGAGGTGCCGAGCCAGGCCGGCGAACCCGGCGCCGCCTCGGGCCGGCAGCGCAGGCAGGGGCGGAAGCCTGCCTCGGCCGCCGCAGCGGCACTGGGGAAATAGCGCACGTTGCGCTGCTTCGCCGTGGGCGCGGGGCAGATGGAGCGGCAGTAGATGCCGGTGGAGGTCACACCGATGAAGAAACGGCCGTCGAAGCGCGGGTCCTGCGCGAGCCGGGCCCGGTCGCAGGCAGCGAAGTCGAGGTGCATCGAGGTGGCGTGTTCCATGGGCGGAACTATACGCCAGCGACTTCGAAAAACTAGCTGTTTTCGGACCTGGATTCGGGCCTGATTTCAGGCCTTGGGCCCACGAAGTCGCCTGGTCGGTCCGGCGCATCGAGGAGGAAACCCTGGCGATGCTCCACGTCTGACAATAAGCGGTCCAACTCGTCCTTGACGATGGCGTAGCACTCGCACACGCGCGCCTCCAGGCCTTGGCGATCGAGGGCGGCGATCTGACCGCGGCGGTTGCGGATGAAGCCCGCCTCCTGCAGTCGCCCGACGGCGGCGGTGATGCCCTCACGGCGCACTCCCAGCATGTTGGCCACCAGCTGCTGCGTCATGACTATCTCATGCGACGGAGCCCGATCGAGCGTGAGCAACAGCCAGCGGCACAACTGCTGCTCCACCGAATGGTGACGGTTGCAGGCCGCGGTCTGGGTCATCTGGGTGATCAAAGCCTGCGTATAGCGCAACAACAGTTGCCGCATGAAACCCATGCGGGCGAACTCGCGCTTGAGCACGTTACTGTCCAGGCGATAGGCATGCCCGGCGATCGGCACCACGGCTGAACTGGGCGTACTGCCCCCGCCCATGAAGAGCGAGATGCCGATCATGCCTTCATTCCCCACCCCCGCGCTCTCGGCCGAAGCACCTGACTCCAGCACATAGTGCAGGGAGACCACGGCGGTGACGGGGAAATAGGCGTGGCTCATCCGCACACCGGGCTCATACAATATCTGTCCCAGCGGCAATGAAACCAGCTCCAGGTACGGGCTGATACGGTCGAACTCCTCCGCCGGCAGCGCCGCGAGGAGATGGTTCTGGTTAGGGTCGGGAGCGAGGTTTGGCATCGTGAAGTTGATAGCGGGCGCGCTATCCTGCCGCGGTGATCTCCACGCCGATCCCGCGGTAGCCGATGAAGCTGCACGCGCGATTGAACATCGGCTCACCGCTCACGCGGAAATGCTGGCGTGATCCATTGGCATTGGTGCGGCTCAACACCAGGTCCAGGAAGGGCTGCCGGGTATCGATGAGCATAGAGAGCTCATCGCGCTTCACCTGGTCCCAGCCCACGGCGTGGTCAGTGCTGCGCTCTCCCGTCAGGGAGTCCACCCTGATACCGAGCATCTCCAGCACCGGGCCCGAGACCTTGCTGAAGTTGCCGATCTCGTCCTGCTCCCAGTACCAGTCGGATGCGAGTTCGGTCAGGCTGCGATAGCGGGCTTCGCTCTCGCGCAACTCCGCTGTACGCTCTCGCACCGTCCGCTCCAGCAGTGCGGCATGATGCGCGAGGTTCCGGTAGAGCAGGCGCACTTCCAGCAGGTTATGGATGCGCGTCTTCACCTCCAACAGATCGAAGGGCTTGCTGACGAAGTCCTTCGCCCCACTACGCAGGGCGCGGAGCTTGTGCCCGGGTTGGGCGGTGACCACGAGCACCGTGAGATAGCTGCCGGCGGCGCTGACCTTGAGGGCCTCCATCACCTGGAACCCATCCATGGCCGGCATCTGCAGGTCCAGGAGGATCAGGTCGTAGTCGTGCTTGCGGTTGAGCGCGCAGACCTGTTCGGGATCGGAGGTCGAGGAGACATTGCTGTAACCGGCGCCACGCAACATCTCCTGCAGCAGGCTGACGTTGGCTTCCTGGTCATCGACTATGAGGATACGGGCCTTGAGGATGTCGGATTCGGTGACGCTCATGCGGACTCGACTTGGGCGGTGAGACCCGGCGTCCTCTGGGCGTATTCCAGGGCCTTGTCCAGGGCCTCCATGAACTGGTCGACCTTGATGGGCTTGGTCAGGTAGTTGAAGAAGCCCGCCTCGAGGGCTTTCTCGATATCGCGGGGGACCGCGTTGGCGCTGAGCGCGAGGATGGGGATATGCGCCGTCGCCGGGTCAGCCAGCAGCACCTTGAGCGCCGCGACGCCGCTGATGCCGGGCAAGTTGATGTCCATCAGTATGACTTCCGGCTGGTAGGCGCGGGCGTACTCGATGCCGAGTTCGCCGTCCGGCGCGCTCAGCAGATGCAGGTCGGGACGGCGCGCGATGAGTTGTTCCACGAGTTCCAGGTTGGCCGGGTTGTCCTCGACATAGAGCACGGTACGCGGCGCCAGGCCCTCGGGCAGCGGCCGGCTTTCCATGGCGAAGGGTGTGACCATGCCGACGAGACGGGGTGCTTCCGTCAGGTGCAGTTCGACCCAGAACGTGCTGCCCACGCCGACGGTGCTCTCCACACCTATGGAGCCGCCCATCAGTTCCACCAGCCGTTTGGTCACCACCAGGCCGATGCCGGTGCCCTCCTCCACGCCCGCCTCCCGGCCGAGCCGGTTGAAGGGCTGGAAGAGCTGGTCGAGCTGGGCCGGGGTGAGCCCGGTACCGGTGTCAACGATGCAGATGCGGATGGCACCCCCGGGCCACAGGTTGTACTCGATGGAGACCTTGCCGCCCGGTTTGTTGTACTTGACCGCGTTGAAGAGCAGGTTGATGAGCACCTGCTTGATGCGGGTACGGTCGGCCTTGACGAAATAATCGGTCTCGAAGCGTGGGAAGTCCATGCTGATGCTGCGCTTATGCGCCTGCGGCTCGATCATGGCGCGGCACTCCAGCATGATCTCCGGCAGCGAGACCGGCTCCTCCGACAAGGTGGCCTTGCCCGACTCGATGAGCGCGAGGTCGAGGATCTCGTTGATCAGCTCCAAGAGGTACCAGCCGGCCTTCAGGATATGGTTGATGTTGCGCTTCTGGCCCGGCGACTGCGGCGAGATATCCGACAGCATGATCTGGGCGAAACCGAGGATCGCGTTAAGCGGCGTGCGCAGCTCGTGGCTCATGCCCGAGAGGAAATCCGTCTTTGCCACGTTGGCCTTGTCCGCGGCCGCCACTGCTTCCTTGAGTGCCGCTTCGTCGCGCTTACGGACGGAGTTGTCCGCGCCGATCAGCAGGTAGCCGATAAGCCCGGTATGATCGTCGCGTAGCGCCGTGATGGATACGCTCGCCGGGAAGCGGCTGCCGTCCTTGCGGATGTAGGTGAGATCATAGGTATCATCGATGGTCCGCGACGCTTTGTAGGCCAGGGCTTCGAAACCGGGGGCAATGGGGGTGTCGAACTCGAGGCTCAGTTCCTGCGCGCGAGCGCGGACTTCCTCCTGGTCATGGATGTCGCTGGGACTGATCTTGTCCACGACCTCGGCCGCCTCATACCCGAGCATGCGCTCGGCGCCGGAGTTGAACAGTTGGATGATGCCCTTCTCGTCGGTGGCTATGATCGAGAAATTGCCGCTGGTGAGGATCGCATGCTGCAAGGCGCCCTTCTTCACCACCGCTTCCGCTTGGCGTACGCGGGCATCGCGCTCCCCGTGACCGGCGAAATTTGAACGATTCCCTGCTTCAGGCATGGCAATTCCTCCGTGAAAAAAGGCCGTCCAGCGACACGCCTGCCGACCTGGACATCAGCATCGAGGGCAAGATGGATGCAGATGAGTCGGATCCCCCTTCAAGCCCGTATTGTCACCGCCATCCACGCCACTCTCTGTGCGGCAGCGCACATAAAGGGGGACCGGAGACACCGGATCCGGTTCAGTCGCATGCGAGAGCTTTGTGACGGCGATGGAAGGTATATCGCAGACTAGAAGCGATCATCGGTGCCGGAGATGGGCACCAAAGACAGGCAACGATATGCTGGCGCGGCCGGGAGGCCACGCGGAGAAGAGCGCTGAGGCGTCAGGCCTTCTTGGTCTTGGACGCTTTCGCCCGAGCGCGCGGGGGGACTTTCTTCTTTTGGTTCTTCTTCAGCTTGGTCTGGTTGTAGACGATGGCGGCGCGCACCAGACCCTTCAAAACCCGTGCATTGACCTTGTCGCCCTCGAAGAAATCTATCGATCGCCTGGCATTGCCGGCGAAACCGTCGTTGAAGAGCTTGTCCGGATCCTTGAGCCGCGCGCCGTGGGCGAAGGTGAGCTTCACCTTGCCCTTGTGTGCGTTGGCGACCGCGATCATCCCGTCGCAGGACCACACCGGGCTCCCCATCCACTTCCATTCCTCGACGATGCCCTTGTCGGCCGCGAGGATAGCTTTGCGGACGCTCGCGAAAGTCTCGCCGCGCCAGTCATCGATGCCGGCGATGAGCTTGTCTATGCGTTCCGATGGACCCATTGAGCCCTCCATATCTCAGGTTCCGGTGACACCGCCTACATTATCAAATGGCTCGCCCGCGGCGATAGCCGGTCACATGCGCCTGGCGACAGGCCTATACTCAGGTGGGGCCGCCATCCGGGAATAGGGAGACCAAGCGATGAATAAGTCGATCGCGATCACGACTGCCTTGCTGTTGCTTGCACCGCTCGCGTCCGTAGCCGATAGCGGTTGGGTGACAGCAGCGCCCGACAACGCCGGGTTCAGCGCAGAGTTCCCCGTCGCGCCCAGCCCCCAGGTGCAGTCGGGGCAAGGGTTCACCACGAGCATGTGGCTGGCGAAGTCCGCCGATGGAAACGTGCTGGTGCTCACCGGCGTGACGGACTACTGGGCGGACATCGACACAGACCAGGAACTGGAACTCGACCAGAAGAACTTCCTCAGTTCCGTGGGCGGCACCGCCAGTTCATCCAAACGGGACACCTACCCGGGAACGAAGCGTAAGACCAAACTCCCTTCCGTGGTCTTCGATTTCTCCACCGCCAGCGGCTGGAACGGCCGCTCCCGCGTGATAAAGGACGGCGACACGGTCTATCAGACCGCGGTGATGTGGAGACAGGGTTATGACGGCGGCACCGCGCTGGAACTATTCGAGAAGACCTATAAGCTGTTGCCGCGGGTGCGCCCGACTCCGCCGGCGGCGACCGCGGCCCCGGCAGCGGGCGGATAGATAAACCTCAGATTAATTCAAAAATAGACGAGGCCGGCTTTTTAGCCGGCCTCTCACTTTTTAAAGATGTGCGCGGGTGATCCACCCGAGCTGATCTACCGTTTTGGGATCGGGATGTTGTGCCGAGGGGGCTTATTGGCCCAATCGCGTTTGTGCATCTCAGCGTAAGCCGGCGCGGGCTTATGGGACGGGATATGCATGGGCCCATGCTGGTCGTTGGGGTCGGCTAGCTGCGCCGGCTGCCCGCTGCCCGGCGGCACCGGCTGCGGGCGCGACGAGGGCGGCACGGGGCGCTTGTGGGCACGAGGCAGCGTGGTCTTCTTCGGCGGCGCCTTGGGCGCCGGCTTCTTCGCCGAAGCCTTCTTCGCCACGGCCTTCTTGGGCGCCGCCTTGCGGGCGGCGGTCTTCTTCTTAGGAGCGGCTTTCTTCTTCATGGCTCAAGCCTAGCACCGTACACGTGACTTGCGGAAGCGGCGACTTATCGTAAAAAAGGAGGGCCGCTCACGCGGCCCTCCCTTCGAGGCATCAGCCCTCCCGCATCAGGTGCAGGGCGGAGTCTCGCGCTTCTTCACCTCGTCGAAGGTCACCGGGGCCGTGGTCGGCACGGTGGCGAAGATGAAGGGGTGGGTGATGTCCATGGTCATGTTGTGGCAGTTGGTGCCGGGCTGGATCACCGTCAGGCCGACCGCGTAGCCGGTGCCCGCGGGCTCGGCACGGGTGACCTTCACGCTATAGCCGCCATGCTTCATCTCGCCGACGGAGTAATAGATCACCGTCTGCTTGGTGAAATCCACTCTCGGCAGCGCCGGCTTGCTGGACTGGTCCGAGTAGATCTTGTCCCAGGCGGCCTGGAAAGCGGCTTGATCATGGATGTCCTGCTGCTCCGTATCCTTCACGCCGCTGTGGGAACCAGCCTGCAATACGGTGACACCATTGGTGTCGGCGCCGGCACCGCCGCCGCCACTGGCGCAACCGGCGAGGAACGCGGCCAGGGCCGCGAAGGCGATCAGCAACTTCTTCATGACGTTTCCTCCGAGAGTGTTGGGAAGCTTCACTTGTTTATGCGGTAAAAGACCTGCACGTCGGCACCGATGTCTATGTCACCGTTCAGGTATTCGGGATCGGCCGCGGCCGACTTCGACAGGGACGCTGCCATCATCGGGCGCGGACCGCCGTAACCGCCCTGCTCGCTGATGCTGAACACAGGACCGACCGAGACCCCGGCGCTCTTGGCGAGGACGGCAGCCTTGTCGTGGGCATCCTGTACTGCGAGCCCGCGCGCCTGCTGCTGCAAGGCGGCCCGATCGCTGCGATCCAGGCTGACGCCGCCGAGGTCCGTGACGCCGGCGCTGAACAGGCCGTCCGCCAACTCGCCATAGCGGGAGAGATCATGCAGCGTGAGGCTGATGCTGCGGCTGACGTTATAGCCGATGAGCTTGTAGGCGCGCTTGCCGCTTGCGCTGCTGCTGATGCCGCCGCCTTCGCTGACCCAGCCGTATTGGGGGTAGACGGTGACCGCAGGCGCGACGATGTCCTTGTCGGCCAGCCCGAGCTTGCGGGCCAGCGCGATGACCTTGGCGGCACGGCCTTCCACGTCGGCACGGGCGGTCTTGGCATCGATATCGGTCTGCTGCAGGGTCAGATTGACATAGGCCATGTCCGGCGCCACGTGCAACTCGCCGTGGCCGTTCACCTGGATGTAGGGATCGCGCGGCGGGCCGTCGGCATGGGTCGCATAGGCGGGCAGCAGCAGCGAGACGAACAAGCCGGACAGCAGATATCTCAAGGGATCATCTCCAGGGTGCGCAGGATCGCGTCGGTATCGGCCACCTCGGCGAACTCCCCATGCAGGCTGGCGAGCGCCAGGGCGTGCACGGTCTCGGCGTCATAGGGGCGGCCATCATAGCCGGTCTGGGCGTTGGTGGCGCAGGCGTCCGCCGCCAGCAAGGCGCGGAAACCCAGGTTCCCCGCCATGCGCGTGGTGGTGGAGACGCAGTGGGCGGTGGTGAGCCCCGCGATGACGAGCGTGCTTATGTCCAGTGAGCGCAGCCGCGCTTCCAGGTCCGTGCCGATGAAGGCGCTATTCACCTGCTTGCCGATGACGGGCTCGCCGGGCAGCGGCCGGACCTCCGGCTTGATGTCGCAACCCGGCTGCCCGGGCCGGAGCGGCGAGCCCGGCGTGGTGGAACGATGCTGCACGTGGAACACGGGCCGGCCGGCAACGCGCCAGCTCGAGAGCAATCTCGCCGCGTTGGTTTCGGCCTGGGGGTTGTTGCGCGGGCCCCAATACTTCAGGTCATCGAAACCCTGCTGGATGTCGATGAGGATCAGCGCTGCGTTCTTGGGGATGGGCTGCATATCGGAGATGCGGCGCCCGCGGGCGCCGCTCTGGATCAACCTTCCAAGACGCAGGCGAAGATGAGCGGCGCCACGATGGTCGCGTCCGACTCCACGATGAACTTCGGCGTCTCGGCGGCGAGCTTGCCCCAGGTGATCTTCTCGTTGGGGACTGCGCCCGAATACGAACCATAGCTCGTGGTGGAATCGCTGATCTGGCAGAAGTAGGCCCACAGGGGCGTGGCTTGCTCCATGTCCTGCTCCAGCATGGGCACCACGCAGATGGGGAAGTCGCCGGCGATGCCGCCGCCGATCTGGAAGAAGCCCACGCCCGCGCCGCCGGAGTTCTTCCGGTACCAGTCGGCCAGGAACATCATGTACTCGATGCCGGTGCGCACGGTGTGCACGTTCTTGATGTCGCCCTTCATGCAATGGGCGGCGAAGATGTTGCCCAGCGTCGCATCCTCCCAGCCGGGGACGATGATGGGTATGTTCTTCTCGCAGGCCGCCACCATCCAGGAATCCTTCGGGTCGATCTGGAAGTGCTGCTTCAGCACGCCGGAACGGATCAGGCGGTAGAAGAACTCGTGGGGGAAGTAACGCTCACCCTTCTGGTCGGCGGCCTGCCACTCGGCCAGGATCGCCTTCTCGATGCGGCGGATGGCCTCGCCCTCGGGGATGCAGGTGTCGGTGACGCGGTTCAGGTGCTTGTCGAGCAGCTTCTGCTCGTCCGCCGGCGAGAGCTCGCGGTACTTCGGCACGCGCACGTAGTGGTCGTGGGCCACCAGGTTGAAGATGTCCTCTTCCAGGTTGGCGCCGGTGCAGGTGATGATCTGCACCTTGTCGCGGCGGATCATCTCGGCCAGGGAGATGCCTAGCTCAGCGGTGCTCATGGCGCCGGCGAGGGTCACCATCATCTTGCCGCCGTCCTTCATCAGCTTGATGTAGCCGTCGGCGGCGTCGATGAGCGCGGCCGAGTTGAAGTGGCGGTAGTGATGACGGACGTATTCGGCGACGGCTTTGGTATTGGTCACGGCCCCTGGACTCCCCGGATGGACGGTCTGAAAAGAGGGCAAATTGTAGCCTCAGGGGACCGCCGGGGGCCACGTTTTTCAGCCGGGTTTTTTGCTTGGCTCCTGCGCCGCCAGCAGAGCCGCGATATCCAGGGTGCTGACCGCGCCCAAAGATGCCTCCACCGCGCCCTCGTGGCAGAGCCCGCTGGCGGAAGCCTGTGCGTAGCCTTCTTTTGCAGCCTTGAGACAGGCGGCCCGCACCGCTTCAGCCAGGGCCTCTTCAGAAGTCATAAAACCCTCCCGGCATGGGCCCTGGCTGGCAAAGCGTAGCGAGCGAAGGCGGGGCTAGGCGCGCGAGGCGAGCAGGAGGGAGCGTACATTTCAGTACGTGACCGACTGCGAGTCCGAAGCGCAACAACGCCCTGCCGAGCGCAGCAGCTTTGCCGGTCACACGCATTCCCAAGAGAAAGTACCGATGGGCGCGCTGCTGATCTCGATGCGGTCGCCGGGGACGAGCGGGCCCACACCGGCCGGCGTGCCGGTATAGATGAGGTCGCCGGGCAAGAGGTGCCAGCGCGTGCTCAGGAACGCAACGATGGTGGCCACGGGGAAGAGCATGTCCCGGGTGTTGCCCTGCTGGCGCAGCTCTGCATTGACCGCGCAACGCATCTCGATGGCTCTGAGGTCCAGGTCGGCGGCGGGGACGAAGGCACCCAAGGCCGCCGCATCGTCGAAGGCCTTGGCCAATTCCCAGGGGCTGCCCGCGTCCTTCAGGCGCTTCTGCTCGTCCCGCAGGGTGAGGTCGAGCCCCAGGGTCGCCCCCTCGACGTGATCGAGAGCCGCAGACTCGGGGATGGCGCTCCCGCCTTTCCCCAGGACCACCACCAGTTCCATCTCATGGTGCACGGCGCCCACGCCCCGGGGCAGACTCAGGCTGGCGCCCTGCACCAGGCTGGTGATGGGCTTCATGAAGATGATGGGGATGGAGCCGGCAGCCGGCATGGCGTTGCCCAGTTCCTTGGCGTGGTCGGCGTAGTTGCGCCCGACGCAGAAGATGCGCTGAGATGCAGGGACGTGCTCGAGACCGACGAATTGCATGGCTGACCTCGGGATTGCTGGAGCGGCAGGCGCGACGGAGCGATCCGCTAGGTAAAGAACTGCCTAAACGCGGCGATGACTTTGGTCACGTCATCCTTGCTCACGTCCAAGTGGGTGACGAGCCGCAAGTTCGGGTTTGCCAGGATCACGATGCCCTGGTCCTTGAGATGCTTGGCCAGCGCGTGCACGCGCGCGGGTTCCATGGATGCGAACAGCATGTTGGTCTGCACCAGCCGGGGATCGAGGCTCAGGCCGGGGAGCCCGGCAAGGCCCTGGGCCAGCGCCTGGGCATTGGCATGGTCTTCCGCGAGCCGGTCCACGTGGTTCTCGACCGCATGCAGGCAGGCTGCCGCCAGCACGCCCGCCTGGCGCATGCCGCCGCCCAGCAGCTTGCGGATGCGGGCTGCCTGGGCGATGAGATCCTTCCGGCCCACGAGCACGGAGCCCACCGGCGAACCCAAGCCCTTGGAGAGGCACAGGGACACGCTGTCGAAGTGCCTGGCGATGTCCTTCACCGGGAGCTTCAGCTTCACCGCGGCGTTGAACACGCGGGCGCCATCCAGATGGAAGGCCAGGCCCCGCTCCCGGGCGAAGCGCGAGGCCTCCTCTATATAAGACATGGGCAACACCCGGCCGTTCTGGGTGTTCTCCAGCACCAGGAGGCGGGTCTTCGCGAAATGGACGTCGTCCGGCTTGATGAGCGCCGCAACCTTCTTCAGGTCCAGCGTGCCGTCCACCTCGTAGTCGAGGGGCTGGGGCCAGAGGCTGCCCAGCACGGCGGCGCCGCCCGCCTCGTACTTATAACTGTGGCCCAGCGCCCCGATGATGAACTCCTCGCCGCGGCCGCAATGGGCCATGAGCGCCGCGAGGTTGGATTGGGTGCCGGATGGGAAGAACAGCCCGGCCTCGTGGCCGGTCATCTCCGCCAGGCGCGCCTGCAGCGCGTTGACAGTTGGGTCGTCGCCGAACACGTCGTCCCCGACCTCCGCCGCCGCCATGCGCTGGCGCATGGTGGCGGTGGGGCGGGTGACGGTGTCGCTGCGCAGGTCGATCATGCGCGGCGAGGCCTCAGGTCAGTGGGTCGAAGCGGCCGGAGCGGGGGTCGCGGCGGGAGCGGGCTTGGGCTGGGAGGCCCAGTCCTTGTCCATCGCGACCGTGACACCGTTGGTGACGTCATAGGCATCGGTGACCGAGATCGCGCCCGGGATGCTCTTGGTGAGCAGGATGTCGATGTGGTTGTCCTTGGTGTACTGGGTCACCACCTGGCCGAGTTCCTGCTGCACGGGCTGGAGCAGCTCCTGCTGGCGCTGCTGGAGCAGCTGGCGGGCTTCACCCACGAAGTTCTGCCAGGCCTGGTCCGCATCGGTGAACTGCTTGAGCAGCTTGTCGTGGTCCGAGGACTTGGCATCGGACTTGTCCAGCGCGTCCTTCATGGCCTTGCGCTTGTTGTTGAGGTCGTCGGCCTGGGCCTGCAGCTCGTTCTGCTTCTGCTGCAGCACCTGCATGGCATCCTGTCCGCGCTTCGACTTCTGGATGACCGCCTGCAGGTCGATCACCGCGATCTTGGGGACGCCGGCGCTCTTGGCGGAGGTGCTCGTGGCGGCCTGGGCCGGGGAAAACGCGATCAGGCCGGCCACGATTGCCGCGGCGGCGATGAATCCTTGACGCATGATCTGATACTCCTGGATGGTAGGGCCCCGGCCCCCTGGGACCGGGTACAGTCAAAAACCGCACCAGGATACCCCGCGTTGACGGCCCCGGCCACCCTGACCCCCAGTTTGACTGGTCCCGCGGGATGGATGAGTATCCCAGCCCCCGGCGGCAGACCTGGAACCTAAGCCTGCCCGACCGGTCCGATACAGCACGGCTCTATATAAGTATGCAGTCCCTCAGAAAGAACCCCTAAGGAGATTCCCATGTCCCGGCGCATTTCCATCCTGCGTCACGCGGCCTGGTTCGCGGCCCTGACCCTAAGCCTCGGCGCCCTCGGGCAAGCCCGGGCCGACGCGACCTTCACCCGCTTCCCGTCGCTGAACGGGAACAGCATCGTGTTCGAGGCCCACGGCAACCTCTGGAAGGTGGACCGCAAGGGCGGCACCGCCCAGCGCCTGACCTCCGAGCCCGGCTACGACGTGATGCCGCGCTACTCGCCGGACGGCAAGTGGATCGCCTTCACCGGCCAGTACCAGGCCAACACCGACGTGTACGTGATCCCCGCCGCGGGCGGCCAGGCCCGCCGCCTCACCTTCCACTCCGATGTCGTGGACGGCGCCCCGGAACGCTGGGGACCCGACAACATGGTGCTCGGCTGGACGCCGGACTCGAAACAGATCGTGTTCCTCTCGCGCCGCAGCTCCATGAACAGCTGGTTCGGCCGCTACTTCACCGTGCCGGTGGAAGGCGGCGAGGAGAAGCTGATGCCCCTCGACAAGGGCGGCGTGTTCAGCTGGAGTCCGGATGGCAAGTCCATCGTCTACAACCGCATCTTCACCAACTTCCGCACCTGGAAGCGCTACACCGGCGGCATGCACCAGAACGCCTGGATCCACAACTTCGAGACCGGCCACGATGAGCTGGCGGTGGACTCGAAGGGCGCGGACCTGGACCCGATGTGGTACGGCAAGACCATCTACGTCGCCTCAGACCGCGGTGCCGACCACCGCTTGAACCTGTGGGCGATGGATACCGCCACCAAACAGATGCGCCAGGTGACCCATTTCTCGGACTACGACGTGGACTGGCCGAGCCTCGGATCGGACGGCATCGTGTTCCAGCAGGGCGGCTCGCTCTACGTGATGGACCTGCCTTCCGAGCAGCTGCACAAGCTGGACGTGGACGTGCCGGATGACGGCATGCAGACCAACCCGCGCTACGTGGATGCGTCCAAGTACATCCAGAGCAGCGACCCGGCGGGCGGCCCGAACTTCGACGTCTCCCCCAACGGCAAGCGCGCGCTGCTGCAGGCCCGCGGCGACATCTTCACCCTGCCGGCCGAGAACGGTGCGACCCGCGACCTGACCCAGACTTCCGGGGCCAAGGAAGAGAACCCGAGCTGGTCCCCGGACGGCAAGTGGATCGCCTACGCGACCGACGCTTCCGGCGAGGATCAGGTGGCCATCCGCCCCTCCGAGGGCGGTGCCGAGCAGGTGCTCACTTCCTTCAAGACCGGCTACTTCTACAAGCCGGCGTGGTCCGCGGACAGCTCCAAGCTCGCCTTCAGCGACAACGAGCACAGGCTCTGGTGGCTGGACGTGAAGTCCCACAAGGCCACCCAGGTGGACCAGGACAAGCGCAACGAGATGCATGACTTCACCTGGTCCCCGGACGGCAAGTGGCTGGCCTACAGCAAGCAGCGGGACAACCAGGTCCCCGGCATCTGGCTCTACAGCCTGGATTCCGGCAAGAGCACGCTCGTGAGTTCGGCCTTCGACGCCGACCTCAACCCGGCCTTCGACCCGGACGGCAAGTACCTCTACTTCGTCTCGGCCCGGCACGAGAACCCGGTGTTCACCCAGAGCGAGTTCAACATCGCCACGCTGCAGATGTTCGGCCTCTATGTCGCAACCCTGGACAGGGACGATCCCTCGCCCTTCGCGCCGCGCTCCGACGAGGGCGTGCCGGAGAAGGACGGCAAGGGTGACAAGGACGGCGACGACAAGTCAGGCAAGGGCGACAAGGCCCCGAAGGCCCTGCACATCGACCTGGACGGCCTGATGAGCCGCGCCGTGGCGCTGCCGGTCCCCTCCGACAACTACGCCGGACTCACCGCCGTCTCCGGCCACGTGCTCTACCTCACGCAGGCCAACTTCAGCATCGACGGCCCGCTCACGGGCAGCCATGGCGGCCTGCACTCCTTCGACATGGAGAAGCGCAAGGACAAGGAGATCGGCCCGGACGTGGGCGCCTACGCCCTCTCCGCGGACGGAAAGACGCTGCTCGTCGCCGGCCAGGACGGCAAGTTCTCCTTCATCGGCGTGGACGGCGGCGACGACAAGAAGGACCTGGACACCTCGCAGATGCTGATGCGCATCGAACCCAAGGCCGAGTGGGCCGAGATGTACCACATGGCCTGGCGCCTGGAACGCGACTTCTTCGTGAACACGAAGATGAACGGCGTGGACTGGGATGCGATCCACACGAGCTATGCCAAGCTCCTGCCCTACGTGGGGCACCGTGAGGACCTGAACTACGTCATCGGCGAGATCCAGGGCGAACTCTCCAACTCCCACACCTACGTGGGCGGCGGCGACCTCAACGATGACCGCAGTCTCCTGGCCACCGGCCTCCTGGGCGCGGACTACGGCCTCGACGCCAAGTCGGGCCGCTGGTTCATCCAGAAGATCTATGCCGGCGACAACACCCGCCACGACTACCCTTCGCCCCTGACCCAGCCGGGCCTCGGCATCAAGGAAGGCGATTACATCCTGGCGGTGGACGGCCATGACCTGAAGGCCCCGACCGACATCTACAGCCTGTTCGTCGGCAGCCGCGGCCGCACCGTGGTGCTGACGGTGGCGAAGGACGCCGCCGGCACGGGCAAGCGCGACGTGAGGGTGGAGACCATCCACGACGAACTCACCATCCGCCAGGACGACTGGATCAAGCACAACCGCGAGGTGGTGGACAAGGCGTCGGGGGGCAAGATCGGCTACGTCTACCTGGACGACATGAGCGCCACCGGCCTCAAGCAGTTCATCGACCAGTTCTACCCGCAGATAGACAAGCAGGGCATGATCATCGATGAGCGCTTCAACGGCGGCGGATTCATCGACCAGATCCTGCTGGAGCGCCTGCGCCGGGTGCTGGCCGGCATGACCACCAACCGCCAGGGCGTGCCGGCGACCGATCCGCCGGTGCTGTCCAACAGCTACAAGGTCTGCCTCATCAACGCCTACTCGGCGTCTGACGGCGACATCTTCCCGTACTACTTCCGCAAGTACGGGCTGGGCCCGCTCATCGGCATGCGCACCTGGGGCGGCGTGCGCGGCATCCGCGGCAACTGGCCGCTGCTGGACAACGGCTACATCACCGTACCCGAGGGCACCAACTACGGGCTCGACTCGCAGTGGGTGATGGAGAACCACGGCGTCGAACCGGACATGGAAGTGGACGACATGCCGGGCGACCTCGTGAAAGGCAAAGACGCGCAGCTGGATGCGGGCGTGAAGTACCTGATGGACAAGATCAAGGCGCATCCGCTCGACCTGCCGCCGGTGCCGGCGCTCGATCCGGCTTATCCGCCGGCGGGTCACGAATGACATCTAGAATCAGTGTCTAGCAACATTTAACGGCGGCCCTCTGGGCCGCCGTTTTTTTGCGCCTGAAATTTGTTCCAGGACATCGCAACGGTTTGGCGTGCCCGCGCATCGAATGTGTGCAGAGAACGAAAACGGTATTAAGGAGTGTCCGCGCGGACACTCGAGCGGACACGGACAGATGTCCGGACCGCGATGGAGACGGGGCAGAGACCGCATCCGACAGGGGAAAACCCCGGTCCCGCGCGGTCTTCGCGAAGAAGAAGTGGATTGGCACGGGGCTTGCTAGGTAACAGGCATGAACACCAACAACCCGCAGAAGATAGTGAAGATCCGCGACACCTCAGGTCAGGACATCGCGGTGGACAACGCCCCGGCTCAGCGCAAGCGCCGCCGCTGGTATATCGGCGCGGCCGTGGCGGCGGTGGTGCTCATGGCGCTGGCCTTCCCGGCGCTGCACCGCTGGGCCAAGGCCGAGCGCACCGTGTCCCTGGACCAGGTGCGCCTCGCCAAGGTGAGTCGCGGGCTGTTCGTACGGGACGTCTCCGTCGATGGGCAGACCGTCGCCGCAGTCAGTCCGACCCTCTATAGCGACGTGAACGGCACCGTGACCCTGAAGTCGGTGGCGGGTGACGCGGTCAAGAAGGGCCAGGTGCTCGCCGTCATCGACAGCCCCGAACTCACCAGCAGCTACCAGCAGGAGCAGTCCACCCTGCTCTCCATGCAGACCGACCTCGAACGCACCCGCATCAACTCCAAGAAGGCGGCGCTCTTGAGCCAGGAGAACGTGGACCAGGCCGGCGTCACGCTGGAGGCCGCCAAGCGCGAGATGAAGCGCGCCGAGGCCGCCTGGGGTTACAAGGTCATCAGCGAGCACGACTACGCCAAGGCCAAGGACGACCTGGCAGCGGCCCAGCTCAACTACGACAATGCCAAGGCCAACACCGATCTCGACAAGGAAGGGCTGAACTTCGACGTCAAGAGCAAGGAGCTGCAGGTCAAGCGCGAGCAGCTGCTGGTCGCGGACCTCAAGCGCCGCTACGACAACCTGACGGTGCGTTCGCCGGTGGACGGCATGGTGGGCAACATCGCGGTGCAGCAGCGCACCAACGTCACCCCCAACCAGCCTCTCCTTACCGTGGTGGACACCACCCAGATGGAGATCCAGGTGCAGATCCCCGAGACCTACACCGACGGCCTCGCGCTCGGCATGGGCACGGAGATCACCTACGGCGGCAACAGCTACCAGGGCAAGCTCACCGCGGTCTCGCCCGAAGTGCAGAACAACCTGGTCACCGGCCGCGTGCGCTTCGCCGGCACTCCGCCCAAGGGCCTGAAGCAGAACCAGCAGGTGCAGGTGCGCATCGTCATGGATTCGCGCGACGGCGTGCTGATGGTGCAGCGCGGCCCGTTCCTGGATGCCGGCGGCGGCAACATCGCCTACGTCGTGCACGACGGCATCGCCACCCGGACCTCCATCCACACCGGCGCCACCAGCATCAGCCAGGTGGAGATCCTCGACGGCGTGCAGGAAGGGGACACCCTCATCGTCTCCGACACCGGCAGCTTCGAGAACGCCAACACGGTCTACCTGAAATAACCGAACCCTCAGACGGGAGTCATCACATGTTGAGCATGCAGAACATCAGCAAGATCTACCGCACCGACGTGGTCCAGACCCACGCGCTGCGCGACTTCAACCTGGAGGTCAAGGAAGGCGAATTCGTGGCCGTGATGGGCCCCTCCGGCTCCGGCAAGACCACCTTCCTCAACATCGCCGGCATGCTCGAGTCCTTCGACCACGGCACCTACATGCTGGACGGCGAGGACGTGAGCCACCTGGATGACGACGGCCGCTCGCGCATCCGCAACGAGCGCATCGGCTTCATCTTCCAGAGCTTCAACCTGATCCCCGACCTCAACGTGCACGACAACGTCGACGTCCCGCTGCGTTACCGCGGCTTCAAGTCCGCCGAGCGCGAGCGCCGCATCCAGGAAGCCCTGGAAGTGGTGGGCCTGGCCTCGCGCATGAAGCACCTGCCCTCGCAGCTCTCCGGCGGCCAGCAGCAGCGCGTGGCCATCGCGCGCGCGCTGGCGGGCGAGCCGCGCGTGCTGCTGGCGGACGAACCCACCGGCAACCTGGACTCGTTGATGGCACGCCAGGTGCTGGACCTGCTGGAGGGCATCAACTCCAAGGGCACCACCATCGTCATGGTCACCCACGATCCGGAACTCGCGCGCCGCGCGCACCGCAGCGTGCACGTGCTGGACGGACAGGTCATGGACCTGAAGGCCGTGCCGGACAGCGGCAAGCGCGAATCCACCGTCAAGGCCTGAAACTCCGGGAGTGATGCACATGTTCCTCTATAACCTGCGTCTCGCGCTGCTGAGCCTGAAGCGCGACCCGGTGCTGACCGCGCTGATGATCGGCGCCGTGGCCATCGGTATCGGCATGTCCACCACCACGCTCGCGGTGTTCCACTCCATGTCCGGTAACCCCATCGCCGACAAGAGCGACCAGCTCTACGCGGTGCAGCTGGACAGCTGGTCCCCCAACCAGGCCTATAGCGACCCCAACGAGCCCCCCACCCAGGTGACCTACCGGGACGGCCAGGCGCTCATGAAGGCAGCCAAGGCCAAGGACCAGGTCCTGAGCTTCACTTCGACGCTGGTGCTGCAGTCCGACAAACCGGACGTGAAGCCGGACCTGGTCGTGGCGCGCGTCACCTACCACGATTTCTTCAACATGTTCGAGGTGCCCTTCGAGTACGGCGGTCCCTGGAGCCAGGACCAGGACCAGAACGCCGAACAGGTGGTGGTGCTGGACCAGGAGTACAACCAGAAGCTGTTCGGCGGCGCCAACAGCGTCGGCAAGGAAGTCGTGCTCAACAACCGCCGTTTCCGGGTGGTGGGCGTGATCAAGAAGTGGACCCCCGTGCCGAAGTTCTACGACCTGGAGAACGACCAGTTCGGCGACCCGGAGGACGTGTTCATCCCCTTCAACCTGCTCACCTCCATGCAGCTGCACAGCAACGGCAACAACAGCTGCTGGGGTCCGCCGCCGCCCGACTCCAGTTTCGAGAGCAGGCTCAACTCCGAGTGCGTCTGGCTGCAGTTCTGGGCCGAATTGCCCACCGCCGCCGACCGCGACGACTATCACCAGTTCCTGGACAACTACACCCAGGAGCAGAAGAAACTGGGCCGCTTCCAGCGCCCGCTCAACAACCACCTGCGCGACGTGGAGGACTGGCTGAAGTACAACCACGTGGTCAGCCAGGACAGCAAGGCGCTCGTCGGTCTCTCGTTCATGTTCCTCGCGGTGTGCATGCTGAACACCATCGGCCTCATCCTGGCCAAGTTCCTGCGCCGTTCCGGTGAGATCGGCCTGCGCCGCGCCGTGGGTGCGAGCAAGATGGCGCTGTTCCGCCAATACCTCGTCGAGACCGGGGTCATCGGCGTGAGCGGCGGCCTGCTCGGCGTCCTGCTCGGCTGGGCCGGTCTCATCGGCGTGCGTCACCTGCTGCAGGACAGCGACCACATCGCCCGACTCGACTGGACCATGGTGGGCGCATCGCTCCTGATCGCCCTCGCTTCCAGCATGCTGGCGGGCCTCTACCCCGCCTGGCGTGTCGTGCGCATCCCGCCCGCCATCTACCTCAAGGTCCAATAAGGAGTCGCGCCATGGAGATCCGCCCCATCCTCAATGCCATGATGCGCAACAAGACCGGCGCCATCCTCATCGCGCTGCAGATCGCGCTGACGCTGGCCATCGTGTGCAACGCGGTGTTCATCATCCACGACCGCACCACCAAGCTGGCCCGACCCTCGGGCATGGATGAAGAGAACATCTTCATCATGAACGTGAGCGCCTACAAGCCGGACTACGACGCCGACAGCGCCATCAAGGGCAACCTCGACCTACTGCGCACGCTGCCGGGCGTGGTGGACGCCACCTACACCCAGTCCATCCCCCTGAGCGGCGGCGGCTGGAGCGATGGCGCCACCGCCAAGCCCGATCCGAACCCCAAGTCCACGGTGGGCATGGGCGTCTACCACATGGACGACCACGCCCTGAACGCGCTGGGCGTGAAGCTGGTGGAAGGGCGCAACTTCACCCATGAGGAGATCACCTATATCGATGGTGACAAGTACACCACGCCCAAGCTCGCCATCGTCACCAAGGCCTTCGGCGAGAAGGTCTGGCCGGGCCAGGACGCGCTGGGCAAGGACTTCTATGAGGGCACCTCGGCGGTGACCGTCATCGGCGTGGTGGACACCCTGGAGGGCACCTGGCCGCACTGGGAGGGTTTCGAGCGCCAGATCATCTTCCCCACCGTGCTCGAGAGCGAGTACACACGCTACATGGTGCGCACGCTGCCGGGACAGCGCGACGAAGTCATGAAGGCCGCCGAGCAGAAGATCATGGATGCGCACACCGGCAACTTCGTGCGCAGCATGCACCCGCTGACCTACTACCGTGACAACACCAACTCCGGCGACCATGCCATGACGGTGATGCTCACGCTGGTGACGGCGCTGATCCTCTCCATCACGGCGCTCGGCATCGTCGGCCTGGCGAGCTTCAGCGTGCGCCAGCGCACCAAGCAGATCGGCACGCGGCGCGCCCTGGGCGCCCGCCGCATCGACATCGTGCGTTACTTCATGACCGAGAACTGGCTCATCACCACCATGGGCGTGATACTGGGGAGCGCGTTCGCGGTGGGGCTGAACTATTGGCTGGTGAACCTCTATGACCTGCCGGCGATCTCCTGGTACTACATCCCGGTGGGCATCGTGTGCCTGTGGGTACTGGGTCTCCTGGCGGTGCTCGGGCCCGCACTCAAAGCAGCGGCCATTCCGCCGGCCATCGCCACGCGTAACGTATGAAAATGCGTCTTTTGCTCCCTGGCGTTGTTGCGCTTCGGGCTCGCAGTCGGTCACGTACATCAAGAGTACGCTCCCTCCTGCTCGCCTCGCGCGCCTAGCCAGGAAGCAAAACCCGCTATTTTCACTCCCGCGCGGATTAAGAATCCGGCGACAGAAAAGGGGTAGAAAGTGTTCGGATACTACTTGCGCCTGGGGACGGCGAGCCTGCGCCGCACGCCGGTCATCACCGCTCTCATGGTGCTCGCCATCGGCCTCGGCATAGGCGCGAGCATGACCATGATCACGGTGCTGCACGTCATGTCCGGCGATCCCATGCCGGAGAAGAGCGGCGCGATCTTCTATCCGCACCTCGACCCCACCCCGCTCGACAGCCCGGACGATGATCAGTACGGCGCCGCCAACGACTTCACCTGCCCCGACGCCATGGCAATGCTGGAGCACGGCCCCGCCGCGCACCAGGCCGCCATGGCGGGCGGCTCCCTCCTGGTGCGGCCGGAGAGCAATGACAAGCAACCTTTCTATAGTGACGGCCGCTACACCACGCCGGACTTCTTCTCCATGTTCGGGGTGCCGATGCTGGAAGGCACAGGCTGGTCCGCGGCGGACGAGACGGCTCGCGCGCGGGTGACGGTGCTATCCAAGAAGCTGGCGACACGCCTGTTCGGCAGCGCCCACGCCGTGGGCCGCAGCGTGCGCTTCCAGGACACGGACTTCCGCGTCATCGGCGTCACCGCCGACTGGCGGCTGCATCCCAAGTTCTACACCGGCTACTCCTACAGCATGTTCGGCGACCCAGACGGCTACTTCGTGCCGCTGCACACGGCGCTCGAGCTCAAGTTCGGCGTGAACGGCAACGTGGATTGCTGGGGCGATGCGGACTCTGACGCCATGTACACGAGTCCAGCCTGCACCTGGCTCCAGGTGTGGGTGGAGCTCAATGACCCCGCCGCGGTGGCGGCTTACGCACAGTTCCTCAACGGTTATTCGGCGGAACAGAAGAAGGCCGGCCGCTTCCAGCGCCCACCTTCCAGCGCCCGCCTCGACGGGCTGCTCCCCTGGCTGCGCGCCAAGAAACTGGTGCCGGAGGACGTGCAGTTGCAGCTCTGGCTCGCGCTGGGCTTCCTGGCCGTCTGCCTCACCAACATCGTGTGCCTGCTGCTGGCCAAGTTCCTGCGCCGCCGCGGCGAGATCAGCGTGCGTCGTGCCCTCGGGGCACGCCGGCGCGACATCTTCATCCAGTTCTGCGTCGAGGCAGGGCTGATCGGCCTGTCCGGCGGGCTGCTCGGGCTCCTGCTGGCCCAGCTCGGGCTGTGGAGCGTGCGCCAAAGGCCGGATGATTATGCCCAGCTCGCGCGCATGGACCTGCCGCTACTGCTGGGGACACTCGGCCTCGCGGTGGGCGCGAGCCTGCTCGCCGGCATCGTCCCCGCGTGGCGCGCCAGCGGCGAAGCCCCCGCCGCCCTGCTCAAGGCCCAGTGAGGCCCGCCATGCCCATCCATCCGATACTCGCGAGCCTGCGCCACCACAAGCTCACCAGCATGCTACTGGTGCTGCAGGTGACGCTCACCGCCGCCATCGTCTGCAACGTGGCCTCGCTGATCGCGACGCGCATGGCCAATGTCTCGGTGGTCACGGGCGTGCAGGAAGCGGGTCTGTCGGTACTGAACGTCAACGATGTGGGCCCGGCAAGCGACACGCAAGCGCGTCATACCCGCGATCTGGCGCTGCTGCGGGCTGTCCCCGGCGTGCAGGCCGCCGCCGCGGTGAGGAACTCCCTGCCACTCAACCAGAGCAGCTGGAACAGCACCACCTGCGACAGCAAGGCGGACGCCGACCGCATGCACCAGCTCCACAGCAGCAAGGCGCCGGGCTGCGGCCAGGCCAGCATCTACCACGGCGGGCCGGGCGAATTGGCGATCCTGGGCCTGAAGCTCACGGCGGGACGCGACTTCGACCCCGCCGAGTACGTGCTGCCCGGCCACGACGACAGCGGCCCGGTGCCGGCCGCCATCCTCAGCCGCAGCCTGGCCGAGCGCATCTTCCCGAGACAGGACGCGGTGGGTAAGGACATCTACCTCAACAGCAAGACCATCCGCGTGGTCGGCGTGGTGGACAGATTGTTGCGGCCCTACCTGTCCCAGCCGGACACCGATGGCGATGACATGCTCCTGCCGGTGCTGCCCGACCGCTCAGGCGTGATATACCTGCTGCGCAGCGACCCCAAGGACCAGGTGGAGGTGCTGCGGGAGGCCAAGGCTGCGCTGCTGAAGGCGGACCCGCAGCGCGTCTTCGAGAACGCCCAGACCTATGCCGAACTGCGTGGAGCCTATTTCCAGCGCGACTTCACCATGATCGGCCTGCTGCTCGCCTCCGCGCTCGGTCTGCTCACGGTCACCGCCATCGGCATCGCCGGGCTCGCGGGCTTCTGGGTGCAGCAGCGCACGCGCCAGATCGGCATCCGCCGCGCGGTGGGCGCGACGCGACGCGACGTGCTCAGGCACTTCCAGCTCGAGAACTTCCTCATCGTGGGCACCGGCATCGTGCTGGGCCTGGGGCTGGCGGAGCTGCTCAACATGGTGCTGGTGCGCAGCTACGGCGTGGCACCGCTGCCATCACTCTACCTGCCGGTGACGGCGCTGCTCCTGTGCGCGCTCGGCCAGTTCGCGGTGCTGAACCCTGCTTTGCACGCAAGTCGAATTCCGCCGGCCACGGCAGCCCGTAACGTCTAGACCAAAAACAAACTTGGGGGTCACAATGAACATCCGTATCTTCGCGCCCATCATCTTCGCCGGCCTGTCGGCGGCGCCCTACGCCCTGGCCGCCGACCCGCCCGCCGCCACCGACCCCTTGTTCGACACCGTCTCGGCGCTGGACAGCGCGGTGTTCGATTCCTTCAACAAGTGCAGCGATCCGGCGCAGCTCAAGATCCATGCCAGCTATTTCGCGCCGGACGTGGAGTTCTACCACGACAAGGGCGGCGTCACCTGGACGCGCCAGGACATGCTGGCGAACACGGCCAAGAACGCCTGCGGCAACTACCGCCGCGAGTTGGTGCCCGGCACCCTGCAGGTCTATCCGATCCCCGGCTACGGCGCCATCGAACAGGGCGTGCACCGGTTCTGCATGGTGAAGACGGGGGCATGCGAAGGCATGGCGGACTTCGTCATCGTCTGGACCCACCAGGGCGACGAATGGAAGATCACCCGGGCCTTGAGCTACGGGCACCGTGCGATCCCGCAACCCTAGAAGGCGACGGGTGCGGAATCGGGCATGAACGCTTAGACTGGAAGTAGGCGGTGCCCGCGCTGCCCGCTCCTCCATCGGGGTAGGAATTTGGCCAACATCCTCGTCATCGACGACAACCGGGCCATCGGTGAAGCCCTCTCGGTCCTGTTCGACCTGCACGGTCTGCGGAGCCTCGTGGCGCTCTCCCCGGAGGAGGGCCTCGGCCTGCTCGCCCGCGAGGACGTGGACCTCGTCATCCAGGACATGAACTTCAGCGGCGACACCACCTCCGGCGAGGAAGGCACCCGGCTCTTCGCCGAGATCCGCCGCGATCATCCGGATCTCCCCATCATCCTGCTCACGGGCTGGACCCATCTCGAGCACGCGGTGGGACTGGTCAAGGCCGGCGCCGCCGACTACCTGGCCAAGCCCTGGGACGATGCCAAGCTCGTCACCACCGTCAACAACCTCTTGGCCCTGGGTGCGCTGCAGCGGGAACGGCGCCAGCAGGCGGAGGAACGGCGCGCTGCCCGCGAGAAGCTCGCGGACCGCTTCGACCTCTGCGGCATCGTCTACGAGAGCGCCGCCATGCAGCAGTTGGTGGGCATCGCGACGCAGGTCGCCCACGCGGACGTGCCGGTGGTCATCACCGGCCCCAATGGCGCCGGCAAGGAGAAGATCGCCGACATCATCCACGCCAACTCCACGGTCAAGGCCGGCCCCTGCATCAAGGTGAACATGGGGGCGCTGCCGGCGGAACTCATCGAGAGCGAGCTGTTCGGCGCCGAAGCGGGCGCCTACACGGGCGCCCAGAAGGCCCGGGCCGGGCGCTTCGAAGCGGCGGATGGAGGCACCCTGTTCCTGGACGAGATCGGCAACCTGCCGCTGGCGGGACAGGTGAAACTCCTGCGCGTGCTGCAGACCGGCGAGTTCGAGCGCCTGGGCTCGACCCAGACGCGCCGCGTGAAGGTGCGGGTGATCACCGCCACCAACTCGGACCTCCGGGCCGCCATCGCCGCGGGCCGCTTCCGCGAGGACCTCTTCTACCGCCTCAACGTCATCGAACTGCACGTGCCGTCCCTCGCCGAGCGGCGCGACGACGTGCTGCCACTGGCGCGCGCCTTCCTGGGCGCCGTGCACCGCCTGAGCCCCGAGGCGGAGAAGGCGCTCCTGGACCACCTCTGGTCCGGCAACGTACGGGAACTCCAGAACTGCATGCGCCGGGCCGCCCTGCTGGCCCGAGGGCCGCAGGTGAGCGTGGCGGACCTGGGACTGCCGGCGGCACGGCCGGCGGCTGCGGCCCAGCCCGAGCCCGCCGCGGAACCCACCCGGGCCGACATCGAACGGGTGCTGGCGCGCCACCAGGGTGTCATCGCCACCGCAGCCCAGGAACTGGGCCTCTCGCGTCAGGCGCTCTATCGCCGCATGGAAAAATTCGGCATAGCGAAAGGCTGACCTCCTCCGGTTAAACTTGGCCGGTGAGATTCAGGCAATCATTCGAAGGCAAGTTCGCATCCCTGGCCGTGCTGCTGGTGGTGTTCACCGCGCTCGCTGCCGGCGTGGCAGCGCACTTCCTGGATTCCGTGCTCGGCGGCGCCTGTGCCGCCCTCATCGTGGCGCTGCCCTTCTCCGTCTACGCGGTGCGCCGCTTCATGCGGCCCGTGAACCGTCTCATCACCGCCCTCGACGACGGGGTGGCGAGCTTCCAGGACGGGGACTTCAGTGTGAGCCTGAATGCCGGCCGCGACGACGAGCTGGGCGCCCTGGTGCGCCACTACAACGCCGCCGGCGACGTGCTCCGGGCGGAGCGCCACGACCTCTATCAGCGGGAACTGCTGCTGGATACGGTGATCCAGAGCACCCCCTGGGCGCTGGTGCTCACCAACGCCAACGAACGGGTGGTATACAGCAACGTGGCCGCACGCCAGCTGTTCCAGCAGGGCCGCCGCTTCGAGGGCCGCGCCTTCAGTGAGGTGCTGGCCGGCGCTCCCGAGGCCTTGCGGGAAGCGGTGCAGGCCGGCTCTGATGGCATGTTCAGCGTGCGCCGCCCGGACGAGGATGAGATCTACTACCTCTCGCGCGAGCACTTCACCCTCAACGCCCAGCGCCACAGCCTCTATCTCTTCAAGCAGCTCACCCGCGAACTCAACCGCCAGGAAGTGGCGGTGTGGAAGAAGGTGATCCGGGTCATCAGCCACGAACTCAACAACTCGCTGGCGCCCATCACCTCGCTGGCCCACTCCGGGCGCCTGCTCTCGCGGCAACCGGACCCGGCGAAGCTCGAGAGCGTGTTCGGCACCATCGAGGAGCGGGCCCAGCACCTCAAGAGTTTCATCGATGGCTATGGGCGCTTCGCCAAGCTGCCGGCGCCCAACATCGAGACCGTGGCCTGGACGGGCTTCGTCGCCTCCTTGAGCGGCCTCACGCCCTTCACGCTGGAGGGCGCGCTGCCGGAGAGCAGCGCGCGCTTCGATGCCACCCAGATGCAGCAGGTGCTCATCAACCTCCTGAAGAACGCCCACGAGTCCGGTTCGCCACCTACAGAGGTGAAGCTCGCGGTGCGCCAGAACGGCCAGGGCCTGCGCATGGACGTGATGGACGCGGGACCGGGCATGAGCGAGAGCGTGCTGGCCCAGGCGCTCTTGCCCTTCTATTCCACCAAGCAGTCCGGCACCGGCTTGGGGCTGCCCCTCTGCCGCGAGATCGTGGAAGCGCACGGCGGCCGCATCAGCCTCGCCAACCGGCGCGAAGGCGGTCTGCTGGTCAGCGTGTGGCTGCCGCCGCTCTAGATAAGTGCCTGTATCCAAAGGGCCGGGCGGCCCGGCCGGCCGGCGCTTCACAAGCCAGCGGCAACCGGTTTAGTGTTAACGCCCTGCGCCAGGCGCGGTCATATCCATCAGACATACCTAGAAGGGGGAGAAGGCCCATGCTGAAGAACAAGACGATCTCCGGGACCCGCATGCTGCGTCCCATGCTGGCGCTGGCCGCGTTCGGCGCCATGGCGCCGGCCTTCGCCGACACCCACATCACCTTCGTGGACGACAAGGGCGCCACCGCCTCGCAGATGTACGTGAAAGGCGACAAGGTGCGCATGGACATGGGCGGCAACGGCCAGGGCTATGCCATCTACGACGTGGCCAGCAACAGCATGAAGGTGATGATGCCGGCGCAGAAGAAGTACATGGTGTTCGACCAGCAGAGCGCCGCGCAGATGGGCGCGGCGGCGAGCAGCGCGCAGCAGCAGGGCCAGGCGGCCGGCGCCCAGGCCCAGGCCGAGATGGCCCAGCACCAGGCGGAGATGGACGATGCCAACAAGAAGATGGAGACCGGCATGGCCAACATGACGCCGGAACAGAAGGCCATGGTGGAGAAGATGATGGCGGCCCAGTCGGCCCGCACCAGCAGCGCGCTCGGCGCCGCGCAGAACGGCGGCGGCGTCCAGGTGGAGATGAAGGAGCTGGGCACCTCCGAGACGGTGGCTGGCCACTCCTGCAAGGACGTGCAGATGGTGGTGAACGGCAAGCCCAGCGCCAGCATGTGCATCGTCGATTCGCCCGCCTCCCTCGGCATACCGGCGGCGGACCTGAAGACCCTGGAGGCCATGCGTGACGGAATGCAGAAGATCGTCTCGCAGATGGGCCCCATGGGCCAGGGCATGTCCTCCATGATGGCGCGCGGTTTCGCCATCAAGACCACACGCCAGACCTACCAGAACTTCAAGCCCACGATGGAGACCGACACGCTGAAGTCCGTGAGCACTTCGAGCGTGGACGCCGGCCTCTTCACCCTGCCCTCCGGCTACACGCAGACCTCCATGCAGGAGATGATGCAGGGTGGCCACCAGTAAGCGGCGCTCCAGACGAACCAAAGGGCGCGGCTCTCACGAGCCGCGCCCTTTTTTCGTCCTGCCGGTGGTGGCTTAGCGCGGGCCCTGCTGGCCCTTGACCGTCATGTCGTTGGTCACCGACTTCACGCCGTTGACGCCCTCGGCTGCGTCCACCGCCAGGGCGATCATGTCCTTGCTGTCCAAGAACCCGCTCAGCTTGACCACGCCCTTGAAGGTCTCGACCGTGATCTCGGTGGAATCCACACCCTTCGTGTCGAGCAGCGCGGCTTTCACCTTGGCGGTGACGGCGGAATCGTCCACGTAGCCGCCGGTGCCCTCATGGGTGGCGGTGGCGGCGCAGGCCGAGATGGCGCCGATCGAGACCGCGCCCAGGAAGGCAAGCGCGAAAGCGGCGGTGTATCTGAGGGATGATTTCATGATGTTGCTCCGGGTCTATTGAAAGGTTGCGGTGGGGTGTTATGTGAATCGGCGGGGATGGGGAGGTCCCATCCCGGCAGCCTACGGGGAACCGGGCGGTTTCACTGTGCGCCAGCGCGCTTAGGGCCGGAGGCCCAGCCGGCGCGGACCTCCGGCATCCCCTATGTACCCTGCCGCACAGAGGGATGCGAGGCAGGCGAGTAGCTTGGAGCGATGCTTAACACGATGCAGGGAAGATTGACCCATGCGGACGCGCTGACTGCGTGGTTCCGCGGCTCGGCGCGGGCTCCGCCCCGACCCAACGGGGGACCTTGCACGCAAACCTGAAAGTGATGACCGCCACGTCGGACGACAAGCTCATGCATATCGCGCATATGGCCCTTGGGAACCTGCATTTCGAGATGCGGGACACGCGTGATGGCGAGACCACCCTGCGCGCCATGCGGCAGGAGCGCCCGGATCTCCTGATATTGGACGACGCGATCCCCGGCACCGGCGGCGTGGCCTTGTGCCGCCGCGTGCGTGAGAGCCCCCTCACCACCAGCCTGCCCATCATCATGGTCACGGATGCCGGCGACGATGAACGGCACATCGAGGCCCTCGACAACGGCGCGGACGACTGCCTGTCGCGCCCCCTGCGCGTCGACATGCTGGTCGCGCACATCAAGGTGATCGCCCGCCGCCTGTCGCGTGCGCTCCCGGTGGCGCGCCTGCTGGTCGGGCCCATCGACATGGACCTGGAGCGCTGGATACTGAAGGTGGCAGGCGCGACGGTGGACCTCACCAACAAGGAATTCAGGCTCCTGCAGGCGCTGCTGGAGGCGAAGGGTCGCACCCTCAGCCGCGACGTGCTGCTGCAGCTGGCCTGGGCCCACGATCCCGGGCTCGCGCTTGAGTCCCGCACCGTGGACGTCCACATCGGGCGCCTGCGTCGCAAGCTGGGCGCCTCCATGGGACGCTGCCTGATCACAGTGCGCAACGTCGGCTTCCGTTTCGAGGTGCTGTCGGAGTGGCTGGTGGGCCACGAGGCCGGGGGGACTCCCGCCCCTGAACCCACATGATCGACCTCACCCAGCATCTCGCCTCGGTCCCGCCAGCCGTGTTCTTGCCGGCCGCGAAATCCATGCTCACGGTACCCATCCAGGTGATGGGCGACATCGTCACCGCCCGCCAGCACGGCCGCCGGTTGAGCCTGGAGATCGGCAGCGGCGCGGGCGATTCCACCTTGATCGCCACCATCATCTCGGAACTGGCGCGCAACGTGATCCTCTACGCCAAGAGCGGTGAGATCATGCTGGGGAAGATTGTCAACACGCACCAGCACGGCATCGAGATAGTGTGCCGCGACAGCGGTCCGGGCATCGCGGAAGTCCAGCGCGCGTTGTTGGGCGGCTATTCCACCTCGGGCGGTCTCGGCATGGGCCTGAGCGGAGTGCGCCGGATAGCGGACACGTTCCACATCGACACCGGCCCCGGCACGGGGACCACCATCAAGTTGACGAAGTGGCTGCGTTGAGGCGCTGCACCGCCGCAAGGCGCTTCAGAGCCGGATGACCTCGCCGCCATTCTGGGGCATGCCCCAGGTGGCGTTGCGGGTATCCACCACCAGCGAGGCTCCGTCCACCACGTCCTGGTAGTCGAACTCCACGTGGTCGGTGAGTATCAGCACGCAGTCCGACTCGCGCACCGCGGCCGCATCGGCCGATATCGCTTCCATGCGTACCCCACCCACGTCCACTGCCGGCACGTGCGGATCCGCATAGGACACCTTGGCGCCCTTCTGCAGCAGCTGGTCTATGACCTCCAGCGCCGGTGACTCGCGGATGTCGCCCACGCCGCGCTTGTAGGCGACGCCGAGCGCCAGGATGCGGGCGCCGCTGAGCGAGCGCTCGCGCCGGTTGAGCGCCTCCGACACCAGCCCCACCACGCAGGCCGGCATGCCCTTGTTGATCTCCTCGGCCAGGTGGATGAAGCGGGCGTCGTAGCCGTTCATCTTCATCTTCCAGGCGAGGTAGGCGGAATCGATGCCGATGCAGTGGCCGCCGACGCCGGGCCCGGGGTGGAAAGCCAGGAAACCGAAGGGCTTGGTGGCCGCCGCATCGATGACCTCGCGCGTGTCCACGCCCAGGGCGCGGCACATCAGCGCGAACTCGTTGGCCAGCGCGATGTTGACGTTGCGGAACACGTTCTCATAGAGCTTGGACATCTCCGCCACCTTGGGGCTGGAGACCTGCGTCACCTTGCCCACGATCTGGGAGTAGAGCAGGGCCGTCAGGCGCGAGCACTCGGCGGTGACGCCGCCCACCACCTTGGGGATGTCGCGCACCTTGAACGTGGCGTTGGCCGGGTCTATGCGCTCCGGCGAGAATGCCAGGAAGAAATCCACGCCGGCCTGCCCTCCCTTGTCAGAGAACAGGGGCAGCAGCAGCTCTTCCGTGGTGCCGGGATAGGTGGTGGACTCCAGGATCACGAGCTGGCCGGGATGCAGGTGCTCGGCCACCTCCGCCGCCGCCGCCATCACGTAGGAGATGTCCGGGTCCTTGCTCTTGCTGAGCGGCGTCGGCACGCAGATGATCACCACGTCGCTGTCCTGCAGCACGTCGGGGTTGCTGCTGGCGCTGTAGTGCCCGCTCGCGCGCGCCGCCTGGAGTTGCGGGTCCGGCACGTCCGGGATGGGCGAATGGCCGCCGTTGAGGGCGGCCACCCGTTCGGGGCTGGTATCCAGACCGGTCACGTCGAAGCCGGCCCCGGCGAACTCGATCGCGAGCGGCAGGCCCACGTAACCCTGGCCGATGACGGTGATGTGGGCGGAACGGCCTTCGATGCGGCCCGTGAGCGTCTGTGCGTTCAAAGTATGTCCCTGTGGTGGGATGCAGTGGATAAGGAGATGCGCCCCGCGCTGTCAGATGGCGACGACCATGCCCCGGTTCACCTTGACCGCCAGGCTGCGCCGCAGCATCTCTATGGACAGCACCAGCAGGCCCTTGCGGGCGTCGGTCTTGACGAAGAAGCCTTCGACGTCGGTCAGCGGCCCCTTGGTGATGCGCACCCGCTGGCCTTCCTGCAGGTAGGCATGGGGCACGCCCGGCGTATCCGACTCATGCACCTGGCGGATCGCCTCGATCTCCCGGTCCGGCACCGTGGCCAGCTTGTCCCAGCGCTCGCCCAATATCCGCACCATGCCGCGGGTCCGTGAGATCTCCGTGTAGCTCGTCCGGTCCACCGCCTCGCGCACGAACAGGTAACCGGGGAACATCGGCGCACGGAACGGCACGCGCACATGCTTGCGACGCGCCCACTTGTCCAGCATCGGCAGCCATAACTCGAAGCCCTGGACGCTCAACTGCTCGTACACCAGCTGTTCGCAGTTGCTGCGGGTCCACAGCACGTGCCAGCGTAGCGTCGGCTCGCGGAAATCGCTGGGGCCGGCATGCTCGGCCAGGGGCAGCATCAGCCGCGGCGGATAGGCGTCCATCCGCGGGACGATGCCGCCCGGGTTCTCGCTTGGGATCATAGGAAAAGACCTGCACACCGGTAACAGTCGAGTACCGGCGATTACGGGATCGGATCAGGGACATTAGTCGCTTGGGTGTCCGATCTCTGTTCGTTGCCGCACATTGGGTCACGTCAGCAGACCAAGATGCAGCGGTCTCCGTCCAGAGTCGCCCTTCAGCGGCGCCCGCTCCAGATGATGCCGAAGATCGCCAGGATCACGAACAGCACGATGAACAAGGCCTGGCCGATACCTGCGACTACCGCGGCCGGCCCTTCGTAGACCAGCGCCGTCGCTACCGACGCGAAGGCCAGCAGCCCGATGGCCCAGTACAGGGGCTTGAGCGCCCTGTGCTTCGCGGCCAACCATTGGCCTGAGATGTCCTTGTACAGCTGCGCGGGGCTCCGCTCGGCGTGGGAATAAGGTACCAAATCCCTTTCAGGCCGCAGCAACTCCGCTTCCTCGGGTTGGAAGCGGTCATGGGCGTCCCGTACCGCCGTTGTGGGATGGCCGTTGATCTCTATCGTCATGGCATGCCTCCTGTGATGCTGCCAGAGCGTCGGATCCCTCGCCGCACGACGCGGATTCCTCGGTTCCTAAGGTATGCAATGGCGCGCGGCCGCTTCTGTGCGGTAACCCACTTAGGGCAGGCCCGATGCGCGAAAAAGCCGCAGCCTCGCTCTCCGTGCGCCTTCCGCCCGTCGCAAAGCAGACATAATCTATGTAACTCCTTGGAATCAGTGAATATCGGCGTATGCTGGGTAACGATCACGTAACGTCCAGGCTGATATCCGCAGCCTCTCATCCTACGAGGCGCAGAACCTGAGCAAGAATCCATTATCGAATTACGATGTGTCACCGCGGCAGAACTACCTGCTGGCGGCGCTGCAGCCTGAGGTCTACGCCCGCGTGCTGCCCAACCTGGAATTGCAGAGCTTCGAACTCGGCGAGGCTCTGTATGAATCCGGCGGCGCCCAGGGCTATGTGTTCTTCCCCACCACCGCCATCATCTCCTTGCTCTACGTGATGGAGGACGCCGCCTCGGCGGAGATCGCCATCGTCGGCAACGAGGGACTGGTGGGCATCGCGCTGTTCATGGGCGGCGAGAGCACCCCCAGCCGCGCCGTGGTGCAGAGCGCGGGCGAGGGCTACCGGCTCAGGGGCGGGCTGCTCAAGACCGAGTTCACCAAGGGCGGCGACCTGCAACACCTGCTCCTGCTCTACACCCAGGCGCTGATCACGCAGATGGCCCAGACCGCCGTGTGCAACCGCCACCATTCGCTGGAGCAGCAGCTCTGCCGCTGGCTGCTCCTGAGCATCGACCGCCTACCCTCCAACGAACTCACCATGACCCAGGAACTGATCGCGAACATGCTGGGCGTGCGCCGCGAAGGCGTGACCGAGGCCGCCGGCCGCCTGCAGGACGCGGGCCTGATCCACTACAGCCGCGGCAAGATCACGGTGCTGGACCGCCCGCGGCTGGAGCAGCGCGTGTGCGAGTGCTACGCGGTGGTGAAGCGCGAATACGACCGGCTGCTGCCCTATGTACCCCCCCCCCGCCCGCGTGACTGACGACTCAGCCTGAATGAAAAAGCCGGCGACTTCCGTCGCCGGCTCTTCCATACCTGACCCGCGCTTGGAGCCGCGGACCCTTATCGGTCAACGCGTCGCGGGAAAAGTGCCGTCCGCATCGGAGATCACCACCTCGACCCGGCGGTTCTGCTGCCGGCCGGAGGCGGTCTGGTTGCTGGCGACCGCGAAGTCCTGGCCGAGGCCCTTGGTGGTGGCGCGCTGGGCATCCAGGCCGCCATCCACCAATGCGGAACGCACCGCATCAGCGCGGCGCTGGGACAGGTCCCGGTTGTAGGCGGCGCTGCCGGTGCTGTCGGTATAGCCTTCCACCCGCACGTTGCGCTTGGGGTTGTCACGCAGGAACTGCCCGAGCTTGTCCAGGCTGCGTTCGCCGCTGGCATTGAGACTGGCATCGTTGCTGTCGAACAGCACGCTGCCGAGCGTCAGCACCATGCCGCGATCGGTCTGCTTGGCATTGAGCGCGGTCAGCAGCGCCGCGTTCTGCTGCTGCGCCTGATCCGCCTGGGCACCGGCGCTGGCGGCCTGCGCATCGGCGTTGTCCGCCCGGGCGTTGGCCGTGGCGGCTTGGTTCTGCGCGCGTTGAGTCTGCTGCTGGCTGGCCTGCAGCATCATCTGGCTACGCTGGCTGCCGGCCTGCTTCACGTAGGCCTGCGAGGCATCCGCCTCAGTGAGCTGCCGGGCAGTCACCACCTGGGTGGTGGCGAGGCGGGCGTAATGGTCCACGTCGGCCTGCGGTGCCTTCTGCTGTTGCAGCGCCGTGGCTTCACTCAGGTTGGCGGAGGCCAGCCGGAGCTGCTCCGGCGCGGCTCGCGTCACCTGCGGGTCGTTGTTGGCCGCGGCGTAGTCGCTGCGCGCCTGGTCGAGTTGGGCGTTCCGTGCCGGCGTGCCGGCGCAGCCTGTCAACAGGGTGCCGGCGAGGAGGCCGGCCGCGAGGCTGCCGTGACGTATGTGTGATGTGTTCATGATCGTGCTCCGTGATTTGATGTGAGAGGCCGCGCTCAAGGCTGCGGCGGATTGCTTGAGTCCACCTGGTTCTGCAGCGCCTGGTTGCCCTGCTGCACCTGCCTCGCGGCTTCCGCGGACTTGCCGGCCTGGGTCCTGGCCAACGCCAGTTGTGCGTCCACTTCGGCGTCTTCAGCCTGGTAACGCGCCTGCTTGTAGTCGCCGCTGGCCTGGGCCGTATTGGCCGCCTGCAACTGGGACTGGGCGTTATTCAGGTCCATGGGCGCGTACTGGCCGGCGCCGGCGAGGGTGGCCTGGTCGATGGCGGTCTTGGCGCGCACCAGGGAATCGTCGGCCTTGGGCGGCTGCCCGCTGCAGCCGGCGAGCAGGAGGATCGCGGACAGCGCGGCGGCCGCGGTCCCGATGGAGGCGATGGGTCTCATCTTCATGGCGTATCTCACTTGTGTTTTCCCGAAGCCGGGTCTTGGGCATGGATCATCGGGATCTGGAAGGGACGGCTAAGGGTGCCCGGCGATGGCCAAGGCAGCCGGCCTTGCGGCGCGGCTGCACTTGCCCCAGAAAGACCGTGATGCTTCCGGCCCGAAGCCACGTCGGGCTTGGGGTCGGTGACCCGCACCGATGGATGGGCGGGACGGACGCCAGTATCGCCTTCGCCGACGGATCGGTCGGTGCGCTGGCTAACATACGCGGGCGATGCGCGCAAAAAAAAAACCGGCGACATGGGTCGCCGGTCGCGCATCCCTGCACTCAGGCGATCAGCTCGCGGGCTTCGCCGAAAGCTTCGACGTAGCACCGTCGCTAGCGCCATCGACGGATCCTTTCGCCGAATCGGTCTTGGCGTGGTTCGCCGCATCCGGCTCGCGCACCGCACGGTGGGTGTCGTTGGCCGCGGTGTGGCCGCCTTCGCTGACCATGGTTTCGCTGTTGGTCTTGTCGCCGGAAGCGGCACCGTTGGTCTTCGGGCTCGAGGCGTCCGCGGAGGCATGCACGGCAGGCTTGGCTTCGTTGCCCTTCTCCGCCTGGGCCGGGTCACGGCTCTTGTTCAGGTCCGGGTTGCTGGAGGACGGCACCGTCACGGTGGCCTTGTTGGCGTTCTGCTTCGGATCCAACTTGGAATCGTATTTGGACTGGTTCATGGGGAGTTCCTTGCTGTCGGTCTGATCGGCACAGGCGGCGACGATGGGCACGTGGCGCCATCAGCGTGTCTGCTTCGCACTACGGCATCGACAGCGGCGGGATCACGCTCAGGGACTTAAGGTCCGCAAGAACGATGGAGACGGTGTGGCTGCTTCAGCGGGTCCCTACGGACGGCGCTGGGTGTATTGCGTCGACGGAGTATACGCGCGCCTGGATGAGACTATCTAATCGCCGCGTCGTGATGCGACGTTTCCCGGATACTCAAGATCGATCTTGCGCCTCAGGTCATCTTGGATGACAAGGTCTGAGATGAAACCTACGCAAAGGGGGAGGAGGCGATCAAGAACGGCCTCAGGCCCATCGACAATCAGCCCGAAGTGCCAAGCGTCCTGACCCATTCGTTTTCTGCAGCTCCTGGCGCCAGCGAGGCCTGGGAGTACGAAGGTCCATGGACGGAGGACGCCTTTCCTGCCGGCAATGCTTCTGGCGGAATCGTCGTCCTGAACGTCCCCGGCGTCCTGGTGGACCCCGTCAACCTCAAGAAGGAAAACTTCCGCTACATCTACGATTACAAGACAAAGCAGTTCAGCCGTGATGCCATTGAGAAATCGAGCACCATGCTGCTCCGTCCCATCGTTGCCGATCAGCTCAACGGTCAGATCCTTAGAATAGCTGACTACCGATTGGACAAAGCGTAGGGCTCTCGATCCAGGCCTAATGCCCCCTCACACGTCCGACCTCTTGGTATTGTCGCGATTCGACAATCCGTGTCTTGTCTGCGCTACGAAAGTATCCGATATGCTAGCCAGCGCACGGAATCAACCTCGGGACGCGACCTATCGTTAACGAATCGAGAAGACTACCCGTTTCGAACCAAGGACAAGTGTCATGCATGAGAACCTGCCGACACCGGTGGAACACTCTCCCCGGAAAAACCTCATTCTCGCTGCTCTACCGACAGCGACGTACGAACGAATTTTCCCAGACCTGAAACTCGTGCGGGTTAAACTCGGCGAAGTTATCTATGAGCCCGGAACCCGCCTGGAATACCTGCTATTTCCTACCACAGCTGTCATCTCCATGCTCTTTGTCTTGGAGAACACCGAAACGGCTGAGATCGCCATGGTCGGTTTTGAAGGCGTGGTCGGTGTGTCCCTATTCATGGGTGGCGAGACCACGCCGAGCCGCGCGATCGTGCAGAATGAGGGATATATGTACAAGCTCAAAGCGGCTGCGATGTTGAAGGAATTCGAGCGTGGCGGAGCGGTCCAGCATCTACTCTTGCGTTATACCCAGGCGCTGATCACGCAGATGACTCAAACGGCAGTTTGCAACAAGCACCATGATATTGATCAGCAGTTCTGTCGCTGGCTGCTCCTGAGCCTGGACAGATTGCCCGCAGACGAATTAACGATGACGCAAGGTCTCATTGCCAATATGCTCGGCGTACGCCATGACGGCATGACCGATGCCATCGATCTTCTGCAGTCATCGGGGTTGATTCACTATAAAGACGGCACCATCACCGTACTGAACAGATCGAAACTGGAGCAACGCGTTTGCGAATGTTATGCCGTCGTGAAACGTGAATATGACCGATTGCTTCCAGCCTTGGCAGCCGGCGTTCAGCCGCTTCCAGATACATCAATTTGATGTGGCAGGTGTGGTTCCAAGTGGTAGACGCTAGCCGGCGACCATCTTCCCCCTGACGGCGCCGACTTTCTTATATCGTAAGCTCTCCACAGCATGGGCGGCCCAAGCGACAAAGGATGAAGCCCCCGCCTAAAATGAAAACCCCGCCATAGAGCGGGGTTCGTGCTTATCCGCACTATTCAGCTCAAGCCAGCAGTTGCTTGACTCGCAGGTGCAAGGGGCTCGAGCGAGGAAAATGCGCCAACAGGAACTCCATCTGGTCCGCGAGGATGCGCCGGCCCTTCAGGAAGATGTACTCGGCATGGTTGGGCGTGAACGGGATGGCGAGCAGCTGCATGCGCGCCTCTTCCGGCGTGCGCTGGGCCTTGTGGTTGTTGCAACGCTTGCAGGCCGCCACCACGTTGGTCCAGGCATCGTGCCCGCCGCGGCTCAAGGGCGTGACGTGCTCGCGGGAGAGTTCACCGGAGGAGAACCGCTTGCCGCAGTACATGCACACGTGCGCATCGCGCTTGAAGAGGGTGTGGTTGTTGAGCGGCGGCACGTAGTGCTTGCGCGCCTTGGCGAGGGCATGGTTGTTGCCGTAGGTGGCGATGATGGAATTCACTTCGATGACGCTGCGCCGGCCGCTCTTGGCGCAGATACCGCCGTGCAGGCGATACAGCAGGCTGCCGTAGCTGTACGCCACCTGATCCAGGTGATACAGCTTCACCGCATCCTGGTAGTCGATCCACTCGAGCGGCATGCCCGCCGCATCGGTGCGCAGTACTTCTTGCGAGAGGTCGTACACCGTGTCCCCTCAAGGCACTGAATATTCAAGGCAAAATATTGCAGTAATAGGCTTAAAAAGCAACGACAAGCCCAAGACGATCCGGGGAAAGTCCCCCGCCCCGGCGGGGTGGCAAAACCCCCCCGGCACGCTACACTGCTCCCGGCCCCAAAAGACGGGAAAAACATGGCCATCAAGCTATTCGTGCCCCTGGAACAGAGCGGTGGCGAGCGCCGCGTGGCCCTCTGCCCGCCGGTGGCGGCCAAGCTCAAGGCCCTCGGGGTGGAGCTGATGCTGGAGCCCGGCGCCGGCGATTCCGCAGGTTTCCCCGACAGCCTGTTCCCGGACGCGCGCTTCCTGAAACCCCCTGAAGCCATCCCGCAGGCGGACCTGGTGTTCCGTGTCACCCCGCCGCCTGTCGCCAACGTGCCGCACATGCGCGCGGGTTCGGTGCTGGTGGCGTTCCTCGCGCCCCATAAGGATCCGGACCGCATCAAGGCTTTGCGCGATGCACGCGTGACCGCCTTCTCCATGGAGCTGGTGCCGCGCATCTCCCGCGCCCAGGCCATGGACGCGCTCTCCTCCCAGGCCGCCGCCGCCGGCTACAAAGCCGCGCTGCTCGCCGCCGAGAAACTCGGCCGCTTCTTCCCCATGCTCACCACCGCTGCCGGCACCATCCGTCCGGCCAAGGTGCTGGTGGTGGGTGCCGGTGTCGCGGGCTTGCAGGCCATCGCCACCGCACGGCGCCTGGGCGCCATGGTGGAAGGCTACGACGTGCGCGCGGCGGCGCGGGAACAGGTGGAATCCCTGGGCGCGAAGTTCGTGGACACGGGCGTCTCGGCGGAAGGCGCCGGTGGCTACGCCCGCGAACTCACCGCCGAAGAAAAGCAGAAGCAGCAGGACGCGCTGGCGAAACACGTGGCGCTGGCGGATGCGGTGATCACCACCGCCGCCATCCCGGGCCGCCCGGCGCCGAAGATCCTGACCCGCGCCATGGTGGAAGCCATGAAGCCCGGCGCACTCATCATCGACCTCGCCGCCGAGACCGGCGGCAACTGCGAACTGACCCAGCCCGGCGAGGACGTACGCCACGGCCACGTACTGGTGTCGGGCCCCCTGAACCTGCCGAGCCTGCTGGCCGAGCATGCCTCCGACATGTACGCCCGCAACCTGCTCAACTTCTTCACGCCGCTGGTGAAGGACGGGAAGATCGCCATAGATTGGAACGACGAGGTCTATGCCAAGAGCGCCGTAACCCATGACGGGAAGATCGTTCACGAAGCCACGCGTAAGCTAGTCGAAGGAGCCTGAACATGATCGACGGCTTTATCGCGCTCTATATATTTATGCTCGCGGGCTTCACCGGCTACGAGGTCATCTCGCGGGTGCCGGTGATCCTGCACACGCCCTTGATGTCCGGTTCCAACTTCGTGCACGGCATCGTGCTCGTGGGCGCCATGGTCGCCTTGGGGCAGGCCGACGGCCCCGTGGAACAGATCATCGGTTTCGTGGGCGTGGCGCTCGCCGCCGGCAACGCGGTGGGCGGCTACGTGGTGACGGAGCGCATGCTCGAGATGTTCAAGGACAGCGGCGGCAAGAGGGGCAAGGCATGAACCTCTCTCCCGCCTTCACGGACGACCTGATCCAAGGCGCCTATTTCCTGGCGGCCCTGCTCTTCATCGTGGGGCTCAAGCGCATGAGCAGCCCCAAGGGCGCCCGGGTTGGCATCCTGTGGGCCGGCGCCGGCATGCTGGTGGCCACCCTCATCACCTTCCTCTGGCCGGGCATGCACAACTTCGGCCTCATGCTCGCCGCCATCCTCATCGGCGGCGGCGCGGCCTGGTGGAGCGGCAAGCGCGTGGCCATGACCGCCATGCCCCAGATGGTGGCGCTCTACAACGGCATGGGCGGCGGCGCGGCGGCGGCCATCGCGGCGGACGAACTGCTGCATCCGGAAGGGCTCGGGCGCGCGGCGCTCACGCTCGCGGTGGTGGGCGCGTTCATCGGCACCGTCTCCTTCAGCGGCAGCCTCATCGCCTTCGGCAAGCTGCAGGGCCTCATCAACAAGTCCTGGCGGTTCAAGGGCCAGCAGCTGGTGAATGGCCTGGTGTTCCTGCTGGCGGCGGGCCACGGCGTGATGATCGCCTTAGGCTATGGCCACGGCATGGGGCCGGTGGTCTTCTTCTTCCTGCTCTCGCTCTTGTTCGGCGTGCTCATGACCGTGCCCATCGGCGGCGCGGACATGCCGGTGGTGATCTCCCTCTACAACGCCTTCACCGGCCTCGCGGTGGCCTTCGAGGGTTTCGTGCTGCAGAACCCGGCCATGATCATCGCCGGCATGGTGGTGGGCTCGGCGGGCACGCTGCTCACCCAGCTCATGGCCAAGGCCATGAACCGCTCCATCGGCAACGTGCTGTTCAGCAATTTCGGCGAGACCGCGGCGGCGGGCGGCGAGGTGAGCGGCAGCCTGAAACCCATCGATGCCGCCGATGCGGGCGTGATGATGGCTTACGGCGCCAAGGTCATCATCGTCCCTGGATACGGGATGGCCGTTGCCCAGGCCCAGCACAAGGTGTGGGAACTGACCCAGCTCCTGCAATCCCGCGGCGTGACCGTGAAGTTCGCCATCCACCCGGTGGCGGGTCGCATGCCGGGGCACATGAACGTGCTCTTGGCTGAGGCCGGCGTGCCCTACGACATCATCGCGGACCTGGAGGAGATCAACGCCGAGTTCCCCACCGCCGACGTGGCGCTAATCATCGGTGCCAACGACGTGGTGAACCCGGACGCGCGCAACCGCAAGGACAGCCCCATCTACGGCATGCCCATCCTGGACGCGGATAAGGCCAAGAACGTGATCGTCATCAAGCGTGGTCAGGGGCGCGGTTTCTCCGGCATCGAGAACGCGCTCTTCTACATGGACAACACGCGCATGCTGTACGGTGACGGTCAGGAAGCCGTCGCCCGTCTGATCCAGGGCATCAAGACCCTGGATTAGCCCTCCCTGGCGCGAGCACGCGCCTCTACGTTCCCCGGCCCGCACATCCTAGTGCGGGCGTTCGCGCTTCGCCGCTGACTCGCGGCATCAAGACCCTGGACTAGCCGCCCCTTCCGTACGGCAACGTACAGAGAATTCAGGTATATGCACGTAGAGTCTCTGGATCACTGACCCATAAGATACAGCGCATTTTTGTGCGAATGGGACCAGCTTCCGGCGGAGATCGGGGCGGTGACCGCCTTTCTCGCGTCGTCGGACAGCAGCTTCATGACCGCCAGCGACATCGCCGTTGACGGCGGCCTTGCGCAACTCTGACGCGCTACGCCCGGCCAGGCGCTCCATTCGATTATTCGTAGCGCCGTAGTGCGTGGTGAACCCAAAGAGAATACGTAAAGGAGACCCCGATGTACGACCCATCCAAGCTATCCGAGTTGATCCGGTTCGCACGAGTCGATGCGGGCTCCACCGTCATCGACGTTTACCCAGGCGACGGTGACTGGACCCGTCTCTTCTCCGACATCGTGGGACCCGAAGGACGTGTCTACAGTTTCGTGCCGGCCGAAGTCGCCCACTTCAAGAACGATCCGGTCGGCCGCATGCAGACGCTCGCGAAGGAGCCGGGCCGAGAGAACGTCGAAGCCGTCTCGGCGGACCTCGTTGCGATGCCGGAGGCCACCCAACCAGCGGATGTCCTGTGGCTGCACCTGTTCTACCACGATCTCCACACCGCGCTGATCCAGGCCAGGGGTGCGACGGCCGCCCGTTTCAATCGGGCCGTCTACGAGCGACTGAAGCCCGGTGGGGCCTACGTCATCGTAGACCACGTCGCCGCCGTCGGGGCGGGCACGCGCGATGCCCAGTCGCTGCATCGGATTGAGCCTGCATCCGTTCGCGAGGAGGTGGAGGCGGCCGGCTTCGTACTGGACGCGGAAAGCACCCTGCTCGCGCACAAGGACGATCTGCACTCGATCAAGGTGTTCGATCCCTCGATCAAGGGCGAGACCGATCGCTTCGCCTATCGGTTCGTGAAGCCCTGACAGGCCCCGGCGCCGACTGCATGTCGATCTCCCCGATGGGTGCGAACAAGTCCAGCGAATACATCGAGGCAACCCTGCTTGCCTCCACGAAGTCGGCCTTGGATGAGTTCGCCTGATGGGCCCATGTGACTGAGACATGACGGCTTTCCGTCAAACCAGGGTATAAAGCCCCGGGCTTCCCCCTAATCCCCCGCACCGCTGCAGGCCCCCAATGTACGGGACCGCACAGAAGGTCGCGCCGCATGCGCATAACATAAGCGGATGTTGTATGAATTCCTCACCGCGAACAAAGCCGAGCTGATCGCCCGCTGCAAGAGCCGCACGGACCAACGCACCAAACCGGAAGGGTCCGACGGCAAGCTGGACCAGGGCGTCCCGCTGTTCTTCGATCAGCTCATCAGGACACTCGAGGCGGAACAGGCTTCCGAGAAGGCGCTCAGCATCAAGGTCTCCGGCGCCTCCGGCGGCAAGGTGCCGGAGCGCTCCGAGATCGGCGCCACGGCCGCGCGCCACGGCCGCGAACTGTCCCGCCAGGGCTTCAGCTTCGACCAGGTGATCCGCTCCTATGGCGACATCTGCCAGGTCATCACCGAACTCGCGGACGAGCGCAAGGCGCCCATCGATGCGGCCGAGTTCAAGACCCTCAACCGCTGCCAGGATAACGCCACCGCCGACGCCATCACGGAATACGCCTTCCAGCAGAGCACCCTGGCGACGGAGCGGGATGCCCGCATATCGGATGAGCGGGTGCATGTGCTGCTGCAGGAGCTGCGCAAGCAACTGCGGTCGGCGACGCTCGCCATCGCCGCCATCAAGGCCGGCAACGTGGGTCTGAACGGCGTCACCGGCACCATACTCGACCTGAGCCTGGTCTCCATGAAGAACCTGCTGGAGCGGCCCCTGGCCGCGGTGAAACCCATGGCGGTCGCGCCGGAGCGGCATGAATCGATCCCGCTGGCGGGCTTCATCAACGAGGTCAAGACCTTCACGGCGCCGGAAGCGAAGGCGCGCCGGTGCAAGTTCATGGTGTCGGACGTGGACGCCGGGCTCGAGGTCTACGCGGACCGGGACGTGCTGTTCTCGGTGGTGGGGTCGCTGCTGGAGAACGCCTTCAAGTTCACCCACCCCTTGAGCGAGGTGAGCCTGAACGCCTACTCCGCCGGTGACCGCATCCTGATCGACGTGGCGGACAACTGCGGCGGCCTGGCGCCCGGCGTGGCGCAGAAGATGTTCATGATACCGAAGCAGAACGGCGACGACCGGCCCGCCTTCCGCCACAGGCTCGCCACCTGCCACCAAAGCATCGAGAAGAACGGCGGGACCTTGAGCGTGCGCGACGTGGCCGAGAGCGGCTGCGTCTTCACCATCAGCCTGCCGCGGCACGCACCGACCAACGGCCCTCCGGCGCGAACGCTGTCCTGAAACAAAAAACCCCGCGAGAGCGGGGTTTTTCATCTGGGCGGTTTCTGCGCGGGCTTGGAAGCGGCGGCCGGCGCGGCCTGGGCCGGATGGTTCTTCTTGTAGCGATCCTTGAGCTGCTGCTGCTTGTCCGGCGGCATCTGCTGGTACTTCCTGAAGGTGTCGCGGATGTGCTGCTGTTCGTCGGGCGGCAGCTTCTGGAAGGCTTCGTAACGCTGGCGCAGGCGCGCGCGCTCCTCCGGCGTGAGCTGCTGCCAGTGCTGGAGGCGCTGGCGGAAATGCTCGCGCTCCTCCGGGCTCATCTTCTGCCAGCGATCGGCGATGCCCTGCATCTTGTGCTGGCGCGCGGCGGGCAGGCTGGACCACTTGTCCTTGTCGTAACCCAGCACCTGCTGCTCGGCGGGACTGAGGGCGCTCCAGGGTATGGGCTTGTCCACACTCGTGGCGGGCGCGGCCACCGGTTGCCCCGCGGTCGGAGCCGCCAGCACGCTGCCGGCCCAGAGGGCGGCGACGAGAGAGGACGCGAGGACCCGGTGCTTCATCGGACGGCGCGGCTGGCCGCGGCGGGGGCGCCATCGCTCACGGGCGCGGGGATGGGGGTCTTGCCGTGGCGTTTGGCGTCATCGGCCCGCACCTTGGCGGGATCGATGCGGGCGAAGGTCATGGGGTCCACCCACTGGCCGTCGCTGCCCTGCCAGTCGGCCATGAAATCCAGGACCATGGGATCGGCCGGGGCGACGGAGGTATCGGAAGCCTGCAGGGACCCGGCCACGAGGGCGAGGGGCAGGAGCCAGGCCAGGCTCACTCGCGAGGAAGGCTTATGCATCAGCCGCCCACGCCGGTGTCGTCGTCATCGTCCCCGCTGTCGTCGATGGTGTCCTCGTCCGGAGCCGGGGTCGGCTGGTCCTCGGTCTCCATCCACTGATAGAAATCCAGGTCCGCGTACATGTCCAGGTTGTCGCCGGTCAGCATCAGGGGGTCGGTGTTGGCGGCACTATAGGGCGCGGACGGGGCGGGCGTGCCGCCGCCACCGTTCCTCAGCAGGGCGCCTCCCACCACGGCCACGAAGGCCAGCGCCACGGCGCCGGCCGGCATGCGCCAGCCCCAGGACAAGCGTCGCGGCTGGCCGACCATATCCACGGCTTTACGTCGCGCCTCCGACAGGCGCGCCAGGGTCTTGGGCTCCAGGGAGCCCAGGCTGGCCCGGAACGCTGTCCTGGCCTTTTCCGTGAAGATGTCGTCCATATCCTGCTCGTTCATTGCCAATGCTCTCCCAAGGTCTTTCGGAGGCTGTGCACAGCCCGCGAGAGATGGGTTTTGACGCTCCCTTCGGAGCATCCCATGGCCTTGGCCGTCTGTTCGACGTCCAGGCCTTCCAATATACGCAGCATGAAGGCTTCCCGTTGACGCGTCGGAAGCTCACTTAAGGCTTCTTCGAGGGCCACCATGGCCTCCCCCTGGGCCACCTGCTCGGAGGGGTCCCGCCCGGCGGTATCCACCGCGCTGGCGATGGGATCCGGCATGTCGTCTTCGCCGCCCTCGTTCTGGCCGCCGAAGAAGGACAGCACCCGGTTGCGCACCTTGCGGCGGCGCTGGGTGTCGCGGATGCGGCTCTGGAGGATCTTGTAGAAGAGCGGCGTCCATTCCGCCGGCGGACGGGCGGAGTAGCTCTTGACGAGCTGGAACATGGCTTCCTGGACCGCGTCCTGGGCGTCCTCGACGCTGCGCAGCTGCATCTGGGCGATGCGGAAGGCGCGTCGCTCCACGTCTGCGAGGAAACGGTTGAGTTCTTGGGCGGTATCCAGAGAACGGACCCCTGCCGGCGGTGCCGGGTGGTTGCCACGGCGGGCGCCTGCGCCCGCTCGGCCCGAAAGGGTATCATGCCGCTGCCTCCCCGCAGGCCGCGACCTTCCCCATGCCCCAGCCGGACGTACAAATTTTCATCAAACCGACATGCGTGCACTGCCGCTGCACCGTGGGTGCCTGCAAGCGCGATCCATCCACACGGTTATCCACAAAATCTGTGGATAACATATCGCCCGCGTGAAGCGCGTCCCCCTCTATCTCAAGGTCGCGGTGCCCTCGCCGCTCTACCGCGACTTCGACTACCTGCCGCCCGCCGACGCGGACCCCGCCGCGCTGCTGCCGGGCGTGCGCCTGAAGCTGCCCTTCGGCCGGCGCGAGGTGGTGGGCGTGCTGCTGGAGACTTCCGCCAGCACGGAGGTGCCTGCCGGCAAGCTCAAGGCCGCGCGGCGCGTGCTGGACGCCACGCCGGTGATCCCGGCGGACATGCTGGCCCTCGCCCGCTGGGCCGCGGACTACTACCGTCACCCCATCGGCGAGGTGGTGCAGGTCTTGCTGCCGGTGCCGCTGCGCCAGGGCAAGCCCGCGAGCATCGCCGCCACGCCGGTGTGGCGTCTGAGCGGCACGGGCCGCGAAGCGGACCTTGGCCTCCTCGCCCGGGCACCCAAGCAACGGTCGCTGCACGGGCTGCTCGCGCGCCATCCGCAGGGCCTGGAGCCTTCCGCCATCGCCGAGGAACTGCCGGGCGCAGGCCCCGCGCTCAAGGCGCTGCTGAAACGCGGCTGGATCGAGAGCGCCATCGACCCGGCTGCACGGGCGTCTTCGCCCTCTGTCGCCGACGGCGCAGTCCTGAACCCGGCACAGCGGACCGCGGCGGACGCGGTCATCGCCGCGCTCGGCTCATATAAGGCGTTCCTGCTGGATGGCGTCACCGGCAGCGGCAAGACCGAGGTCTACCTCGAGGCCATCGCCGCCGCGGTGCAGCAAGGCCGCCAGGCGCTGGTGCTCTTGCCGGAGATCAACCTCACGCCCCAGACCCTGGCCCGCTTCCGCGCCCGCTTCGGCGAGGTCGCGGCCTTCCATTCCGGCTTGAGCGACGGCGAGCGCCTCGCCACCTGGCTCGCCGCCCGGGACGGCACGGCCCGGGTGATCGTGGGCACCCGCTCCGCCGCCTGGCTGCCGCTCATGTCGCCGGGCCTCTTCGTGGTGGACGAGGAGCACGACGCCTCCTTCAAGCAACAGGACGGCTTCCGCTACTCGGCCCGGGATCTCGCGGTGGTGCGGGCCCAGCGCGCGGGCGTACCGGTGGTGCTCGGCTCCGCCACGCCCTCGCTGGAGTCCCTGCACAACGCGGCCCAGCAGCGTTACACGCGGCTCTCGCTGCCGGAGCGGGCCGGCATCGCGCGCCACCCCAGCATGAAGCTGCTGGACATCCGCAGCCGGCCCCTCGTGGAAGGGCTATCGGATCTGCTGCTGGACGCGGTGAAGCGCCACCTCACCGCCGGCGGCCAGGTGCTGCTGTTCCTCAACCGCCGCGGCTACGCGCCCACGCTCATGTGCCATGACTGCGGCACGCCGGAAGCCTGCAAGCGCTGCGACGCGCGCATGACCCTGCACGGCAACAAGCGCCTGGTGTGCCACCACTGCGGTTCCGAGCGCCCCATGCCGCAGAAGTGCAGCCACTGCGGCAGCGCATCCTTCGGCGCCTTCGGCGAGGGCACCGAGCGCATCGAACAGGCCCTGATGGAACTCTTCCCCGATGCGGGCGTGGCGCGGGTGGACCGGGACAGTACCCGCCGCAAGGGCAGCATGGAGAAGCTGCTCGGCGAAGTGCAGCGGGGCGAGCGCAAGCTGCTCGTGGGCACGCAGATGCTGGCCAAGGGCCACGATTTCCCCAACGTGACGCTCGTCGGCGTGCTGGACGCGGACCAGGGTCTCTTCAGCGCTGACTTCCGCGCCAGCGAACGCATGGCCCAGCTCATCACCCAGGTGGCGGGCCGGGCCGGGCGCGCCGACAAGCCGGGCGAGGTGCTGATCCAGACCCACCAGCCCCAGCATCCCTTGCTGGTGCATCTGGTGCGGGAGGGTTACGCGAGCTTCGCCGCGGCGGCACTGGATGAACGCCGCCAGGCGGCGCTGCCGCCCTATGCGGCCCTGGTGCTGCTCAGGGCCGAGGCACCCGCCGCTGCGGCACCCCAGGCCTTTCTGGAGGCCGCCCGGGACTTGCTCGCCGCGCGCCGTATGGCCGGGGTGCAGTTGCTGGGTCCGGCTCCCGCACCCATGGAGCGGCGCGCCGGTCGCTACCGGGCGCATCTCTTGTTGCAGGCGACCCAGCGGGCGCCCCTGCAGAACCTGCTGGCGGCGGTGCTGCCGGAGCTGGATAGCCTCAAGGAAGCGCGCCGGGTCAGATGGTCAGTGGACGTGGATCCGGTCAGCCTCGATTGAACGGGCTTTCCGGTGGCGCAGCCGGTAAAATCGGCGCGCTATGAAACATGCTTTAGATCAGCTCCTCCGCGACACCCTGAAGTCCATGGGACAGACGGTCCCGCCTACTTTTGATCAGGTCCCGCTGGTGGAGCGCACCCGCGACCGCAAGCACGGTGACTTCGCCACCAACGTGGCCCTGGCTCTCGCCAAGGCGGCCGGCAAGAAGCCGCGGGACCTCGCTGAGGAGATCATCAAGGCGCTGCCGAAGAACGATCTGGTCGCCAAGACCGAGATCGCCGGTCCCGGCTTCATCAACTTCTTCCTGGCCCCCACGGCTTACCACGCGGAACTAAAGACCATCCTCGCCCAAGGCGGGAAGTACGGCACCACCGAGTCGGGCAAGGGCGCCAAGGTGATGATCGAGTTCGTCTCGGCCAACCCGACGGGCCCCCTGCACGTGGGCCACGGCCGCGGCGGCGCCGTGGGCGACAGCGTGGCGCGCCTGCTCGAGGCCACCGGCTGGTCCGTGTGCCGCGAGTTCTACTACAACGACGCCGGCGCGCAGATAGATAACCTCGCGAGATCCGTGCAGGCCCGCTGCCTCGGCGTGGAACCCGAACAACCGGGCTGGCCGGAGGACGGCTACCGGGGCGATTACATCAAGGACGTGGCCAAGGCGTATCTAGGGAAAGAGACCGCCCACGCCGACGACCGGGACGTGGTGGCCAAGGGCGACGCGCAGGATCTCGCGGCCATCCGCGAGTTCGCCGTCGCGTATCTCCGCCGCGAGCAGGACCTGGACCTCAAGGCCTTCGGCGTGCAGTTCGACGTGTACTTCCTCGAGTCCTCCCTCTACACCGAGGGCAAGGTGGAGGAGACGGCACAGGAACTGGTGAAGCACGGCCACACTTATGAGAAAGACGGCGCGCTCTGGCTCAAGACCACGGACTTCGGCGACGACAAGGACCGGGTCATGCGCAAGTCCGACGGCAGCTACACCTACTTCCTGCCGGACGTGGCCTACCACGTGCAGAAGTGGCAGCGCGGCTTCCACCGCGTCATCGACGAGCATGGCGCCGACCACCACTCCACCACCACGCGGGTGAAGATCGGCCTGCAGGCGCTGGACATGGGCATCCCCAAGGGCTGGCCCGAATACGTGCTGCACCAGATGGTGACGGTGATGAAGGGCGGCGAGGAAGTGAAGCTCTCCAAGCGCGCCGGCAGCTACGTGACCCTGCGGGACCTCATCGACATGGCCGGGAAGGACGCCACGCGCTACTTCCTCATCGCGCGCAAGTCCGACTCCCAGCTCACCTTCGACGTGGACCTGGCCACCTCCAAGAGCAACGACAACCCGGTGTTCTACATCCAGTACGCCCACGCCCGCATCATGAGCGTGGAACGCCAGCGCGCCGAGAAGGGCATCGGCTATGACCAGGCCAACGGCTTGGCCAAAGCCTCGCGCCTGGACTCGGTGCATGAGCAGGCGCTCATGACCGAGCTGTCACGTTATCCGGAACTGCTGGAGTCCGCTGCCCGCACGCTGGAACCGCACCTCATGGCCCAGTACCTGCGGGAGCTGGCCGCCGCCTTCCACGGCTTCTATGACAACTGCCCCTTCCTGGTGGACGATGCGGACCTGAAAGACGCGCGCCTGACCCTGGCTCTCGCCACCCGCCAGGTGCTACGTAATGGCCTCGCATTGTTAGGCGTCTCGGCCCCGGATAGCATGTAGCCATGGCCAAGGACTACAAAAATTCGCCCAAGCCGAAGGACAAGCCGAAGAAGAAATCCGGCGGCTTCCCGGGCTGGGGCTGGTTCTTCGTGGGCATCGTCGCGGCCATCGCCCTCATCAAGGGTGGCCCGCTGCTGTGGAAAGCGGAGATGGAGGCCGGCAAGCACGGCGCGAAGGCCGTCCCCGCTTCCGCCACGGTGGTGAAGGCCCCTGCCGCCTCCACCGCGCCCCACTACGATTTCTACAAGATGCTGCCGTCCTTCCAGGTGGTGATCCCGGGGCAGGACAAGGAAGTGAAGTCCGTGGCGCCCGCCACCCAGGTGAACCAGCCGGGCAGCTACATCCTGCAGGTGGGCTCCTTCCCGAGCTTCGCCGACGCGGACAAGATGAAGGCGACGCTGGCCCTGCAGGGCATCGAGTCCAGCATCCAGCAGGTGCAGGTGAACAACGGTTCCACCTGGAACCGGGTGCGCATCGGGCCCATCAAAGACCTGAAACAGCTGAACTCGATCAGAGCGAAGCTCGCCGAAGATCACATCGAGCCTTTAGTCATCAAACAATAGAAGCAAGAACGCGCCAAAAGCGTCGCGAGCGAAGGCGGGGCTAGGCGCGCGAGGCGAGCAGGAGGGAGTGCACTCTGATGTGCATGACCGACTGCGAGTCCGAAGCGCAACAACGCCCTGCCGAGCGCAGCAGCTTTTGGTTAGTGTCCGGCATCTGCAATCGCAGCCCCACCAGAGGCAGCAACCGGGCGGCGAACCAGCCATACCAGCACGATCAGCGCCGCGAATATCCAGCCCGAGATCCAGGCGAAGTCGTCCGTCGCCTGCATGAAGGACTGGCGCATCACCGCGCCCGCCACCTCGGCCGTGCGCTGCGCGGCATCCAGTCCCGGCACGGTGACGTGGCTGAGGTCCGCGGCCGAGACGGTCTCGCTGATGCGCGCGTCGTGGAAGGCCTGACGGCTGTCCCAGAGCGAGATGCCGAGCGACGCGCCGAAGCCCGCCCCCAGCATGCGCAGGAAGTTGAACAGGCCCGAGGCGCTGGCTATCTTCTGGGGCGCCACTCCCGAGAGCGCCATGCTCATGAGCGGCACGAAGAAGAGCGGCATGGCGGCGCCGTAGATGAAGCGCGGCCAGGCCAGCTGCGCCAGGGTCACGTCGGTGTCGAAGTGCACAGTCCAGAACGACACTGCCGCGAACACCACGAACGACGTGGTCACCAGCCAGCGCGGGTCGAAGCGCTGCATGAGCTTGCCCATGAAGGGCGCCACCACCACCGCCAGTATCCCGATGGGCGCGGCGGCGATGCCGGCATCGGTGGCGGTGTAGCCCATCTGGGTCTGCAACCAGAGCGGGAACACCACCACGTTGGCGAAATAAGTGAGATAGCCGAAGGTCAGGGCCAGCACCGGCAGGCTGTAGCGCGGATTCTTGAGCAGACTGAGGTCCACCACCGGGTGGCTGTCCGTGAGTTCCCATATCACCAGCGCGCTCAAGCCCACCAGCGCGACCAGGCCCAGGGTCCAGACGGTGCCGGACGAGAACCAGTTCAGCTCGTTGCCCTTGTCCAGCATGATCTGCAGCGCCGCCACGCCCACGATGAGAAGCCCCAAGCCGACGCGGTCTATGGGGGTCTGCACCTTCTCGGTCTCGCGGCCGCGCAGGGTGCTCCAGGTGAGCCACACCGCCAGCGCGCCGAAGGGCACGTTGATGTAGAACACCCAGGGCCAGCTGTAGTTGTCGGTGATCCAGCCGCCGAGCAGCGGCCCCACCACCGGCGCCACCACCGCGGTCATGCTCCAGATGGAGAGCGCGGTGCCGTGCTTCTCCTTCGGATAATTGGCCATGAGCAGGCTCTGGGACAGCGGGATCATGGGGCCCGCGGTCACGCCTTGCAGCACCCGGAAGAAGACCAGCGTGCCCAGGTTCGGCGCGAAGCCGCACAGGAGCGAGAAGAGCGAGAACAGGCTCGTGGCCCAGAGGAACAGGCGCACCTCGCCGAAGGTGCGGGCCAGCCAGCCGGTCAGGGGCACGGCGATGGCGAGCGTCACCGTGAAGGAGGTGATGACCCAGGTGCCCTGGTTGGGGCTGATGGCGAGGTCCCCCGCGATGGTGGGGATGGCCACGTTGGCGATGGAGGTGTCCAGGATGTTCATGAACACCGCCAGCGATACTCCGAGCGTGAGCAGCGCCAGCTTGAAGCCGGTGATGGCGGGATACTTACCGGTCACGGCCCGCCACCACTGAAGCCACGCCCGCCAGCATGGGGCGCGCGCTGCCGCCGCCGTTGCTGCGGATGATGCCGGCGATGAGCTCGTCCACGCCCGCCATGCGCTGGTCATAGACCGGCGTCGAGTACTGGGGGACCGGCAGCGCCGTCAGCAGGGTGCCGTCCTTCTGCACGCGGGTGTCCACGTCCACCGCCATGGAGAGGCCGATGCGCAGGGGATGGGCCGCGAGTTCGGCCGGATCGATCTCGATGCGCACCGGCACCCGCTGCACCACCTTGATCCAGTTGCCGGTGGCGTTCTGGGCCGGCAGGAGCGCGAAGGCGCTGCCTGTGCCCGCGTCCACGCCTGCCACCTTGCCGTGGAAGGTGACGCGGCGGCCGTACACGTCCGAGCGCAGGCTCACGTCCTGGCCGGGGCGGATGCGGTCCAGCTGGGATTCCTTGAAGTTCGCGTCCACCCAGATCTGGGACAGGGGCACGATGGCCATGAGCGGCGCGCTCGGGCTCACCCGCTGGCCGATCTGCACGTCGCGCTTCGCCACGTAGCCCGAGACCGGCGCCACGATGGTCATGCGCGCCAGCGCGAGGTAGGCGGCACGCACCTCGGCGGAAGCGAGCTTCACGTCCGGATGGTCCGCCACCTCGCCGCCGCCGATCTGGGCACGCACCGCGGAGAGCGCGTGCTCGGCTTCCGCCAGCTGGTGCTCGTTCACCTCCACGTTGGTCCCGCTCTGTTCCAGCGCGCTGTCGGAATAGTAGCCGAGCTTGTTCAGGGCCTGGTGGCGCTTGTAGTCGGAACGGCTCTGGCTGAGGTTCGCCTGCTGCTCCTCAGTCTTGGCCATGAGCTGCTTGTCGGTGGCGTAGAGTTCCTCCACACGGCGCACGGTGGCGGCCAGCTTCGCTTCCGCCTCCTGCAGCGCGACCCGCGCGTCGGCGTCGTCCATGCGCACAAGCACCTGGCCTTGCTGCACTTCGGTGGTCTCATCCGCCAGCACCGCGGTCACGGTGCCTTCCGCTTCCGTCATCACCGGCACACGGTTGCCCGCCACGTAGGCGTCGTCGGTGCTCTGGCGCGTGTTGCCGTAGATACCCCAGTACGTGCCGTAACCGATGGCCGCGGCGGTGAAGATCGCGCCGAGCCCGAGCAAGGCGGTCTTGCGACGGCGCAGGCGCTTCTGTTCGTTGAGGTCGATACCCGTCGTCGTGCTGTTCTCGGCCATGGCCCTGCTCCTCGAATTAATAGTTGACCATCTGGTCAACATGTAGGCAAAAAAATCCGCGGAGCTTTCGCACTCCGCGGCCTGATCTTTTTAGGCGGTCCGCCTCGCGGGTTCCCGTGCTTCCGGCACGGCTTCCAGGAGGCGCAGCACCTGCTCGTAGATGCCCTTCAGGGGCTCGGGGCTGTCCTGGATGCGGGCCCGGGCCAGCGCGCCCTCGAACAGCGAATACACCGCCTGGGTCGCCGCTTCCACGTCATCCACCTTGATGAGGCCCTCGCGCTTGGCGTCGTCGATGGCCTTCACGAAATGCTTGCGCTTGCGCGAGAGCGCCTGCTGCGCCGCGGCGCGCACGTCCGGCTCCACGCCCTCGCCCTCGATGGCGAGACGGAAGAAGGCGCAACCGAGCAGCGTGCCGCCCTCGCGCTTGATCTCCAGCTGGCGACGATAGATGCCCTCGAAGTAACGCTGCAGGCGTTCCAGCGGCGGCACGCCTTCCGCGAAGGAGGACTCGATGATGGGCCGGCTATTGGCCTGCCACCAGGCTTCCAGCGCCGCCTTGGTGAGGTCCGCCTTGGATTCGAAGTAGTGGTAGAAGCTGCCCTTCTTCACGCCGGCGGCTTCGCAGATGGCGTCCACGGTCACGGCGTTGTAGCCGTGTTTCCACGTCAACTCGTTGGCCGCCTTCAACAGGCGCTCACGTGCATCGCTGACTCGACCCATGGCACTCCACCTCTGACTGGCGATAAATATAGTTGACTAGTTAGTCAATTTCAAGCCGGGAGCGATATTCTATTATTTACTTATTAAATCAATAGGTTAAATAAATAACTGGCCCCAAGTCAATTATCGACTTCCTCGCCGCCCAGCTGTCGGAAGTCGATGCCGAGGGAGTTCAGCTTGCGGTAGAGATGGGTGCGTTCCATGCCCACCCGCTCCGCCAGCTTGCCCACCTTGCCGCCGCAGAGCTGCAGCTGCTGCTCGAGATAGGCGCGCTCGAAGTGCTCGCGTGCCTCCCGCAGGGGCATGGCCAGGATGTCCTGCTTGATGAGCGGCTCGCTGTCGGCGACGGCGAGCGGCGCGATGGCCGCCTCCACCTCGTCCAGCGTCACCTCACCGTCCTCGCCCATCATCAGCACACGCTGCACCAGGTTGGAGAGTTCGCTCAGGTTCCCGGGCCAGGGATAGTTACGCAGCCGGTTCTGGGCCGCCACGCCGAAGCGCCGGTACTTGAGGTTCTCCGCATCCACCAGGATGTCGGTGTAGTAGCGCAGCAGTTCCGGCACGTCCTCCCGGTACTCGCGCAGCGGCGGCACCCTCACCACGACCGAAGCGAGGCGCGTGTAGAGATCGCGGCGGAACTCGCCCCGGTCCAGCTGCGACTCTATGCGCGGTTCGGCGGCGCAGATGATCCGCACGTCCAGCGTGTGGGCGGTCTGGCTGCCGACGCGGGTGTAAGCGCCCTGCTCCAGGATGCCGAGCAGCGCCGCCTGGCCTTCGCCGTGCAGGTCGCTCAAGTCGCCGAGGAACAGGGTGCCGCCCCGGGCCTGCTCGAAGCAGCCGGGGGATTCGGCGCCCTCGCGCCCGCAGAGGGATTCCAGCACGTCGCGCAGCTGCAGACCCGCCAGCGAGACGGGCACGAAGGGCCCCGCCGAACGCGGACCCATGGCGTGCAGGTAACGGGCCAGGGTCTCGCGGCCGGAGCCGGGCTCGCCCACCAGCATCGCCGAGGCTTCATGCGGCGCGAGGCGCCGGAGCTGGTCCCGCAGGGCCTGCATGGCGCGGCTCTTGCCGACGGGCTCCAGGGCCGGGCGCGAACGGCCGCCGTGGCGGCCGCGCTTCTGCCTGCCGCTCTCCACCGCCTGTTCGACGGTGCGCAGGAGCTTGGCGAGCGAGAGGGGTTTCTCCACGAAGTCCACGGCGCCCAGGCGCGTGGCCTCCACCGCGGTCTCCACGGTGCCGTGGCCGGACATCATCACCACCGGGAAACTGAGGGCCCCGTCGCGGGTCCACTCCCGCAGCAGGCTGATGCCGTCCATGTCCGGCATCCAGATGTCGAGCAGCATGAGGTCCGGCTCCGCGTGGGCGCGGGCCGCGCGCGCCTCGGCGGCGTTGCCGGCGGTGCGCACCTCATAGCCTTCCTCGGTGAGGATCTCCTGGACCATTCCGCGGATGTCCGCCTCGTCGTCCACCACGAGTATCTGCGAGGCTCTCATTTCGCCTCCCTCCTGCCGCCGTTACGGCGGTCGTTGCTGCCCAGCAGCGCCGTGCTGCGAGTGTGTTCGTTGATCGGCAGGCGGATCATGATCTGCGCGCCGCCCTCGGGGCGGTTCTGCACGCGGATGCTGCCGCCGTGTTCTTCCGCCAGCTTCTTCACGATCGCGAGACCGAGGCCCGTGCCCTTGGGCTTGCTGGTGACGTAGGGCTCGAAGGCCTTGCCCAGGATCTCGGTGTTGAAGCCCGGCCCGTTGTCCTCCACGGTCACCTCCGCCATCTCCTCGGCACCGCGCCGGAAGTAGTGGGTTGCGATGCGCACGCGGCCGTCCTTGCGGCCCTCCAGCGCCTCGTGGGAGTTCTTGAGCAGGTTGTGCAGGATCTGGCGCACCCGGCCCGAGTCGGCATGCACCGGCGGCAGCGCCGCGTCCAGCTCCACGTCCACCTGCATGTCAGCCTCGCGGGTACGGTACAGGTCCGCCACCTCGCGCACCAGCGCGTTCAGGTCGAAGGCCTCCATCACCAGGGCCGGGGCGCGGGCGTATTCGCTGAAGGCGTTGACCATGGACTTCATGGCCTCCACCTGCTGCACGATGGTGTTGGTGGCGCGGTCCATCACGTCCGCATCCTCGCCCTTGAGGTCCCCGAGGTAGCGGCGGCGCATGCGCTCGGCGGCGAGCTGGATGGGCGTGAGGGGGTTCTTGATCTCGTGGGCGAGCCGGCGCGCCACCTCGCCCCAGGCGGCGTTGCGCTGCGCGTCGATGAGCAGGGTGAGGTCGTCGAACACCACCACGCGGCCCGGCGGCACCTCGCCCGTCGAGGGCAGCATGGCGCAGCTCACCATGAAGATGCGCCGCCCGCCGGGGCTGTTCAGCACCATCTCCTCGCGCCACTCCTTGTCATCCGCGTCCAGGTGGCGCCGGCAGGCCGCCACGAACTGGCCGAGCAGCGTGTCCTGGCCGGCGAGTTCCACCAGCGAGCGGCCCATGTACTGGTGCAGGTCGGTCTCGAGGATGGCGCTGGCGGTGGGGTTGGCGGTCTTCAGCACCAGCGCCGCGTTGAAGGACACCACGCCGGACGAGAGGCGCGTCAGCACCGCACCCAGGTAACTGCGCTCGTTCTCCACCTGCTCGCGGCTCTTGCGCGCGGCCTCGCGCGCCTCCGCCAGGCGCTGGGTCATCTCGTTGAAGGAGGACACGAGGTAGCCCACCTCGTCCCGCGACGGCAGCGGCAGGCGCGTGGTGAAGTCGCCGCGCGCCACCGCACGGGTGCCCTCCACCAGGTCCTGGATCGGCTGCACCAGGGTGCGGGCCGCGACGAAGGCGCCCCACACCGCCATCAGCACCGACAGCAGCAGCACCAGGAGCAGCGTCAGGTTGAACATGAGCTTGAGCGGCGTGCGCAGCACCGTGAGTTCGCGGTAGTTGGAATAGGCCTGCTGCACCCGGTCCGCGAGGCCGCTCTGGTCGCCGCCCACCGGATACAGCGCCTGCAGGCTCTGCCGGTTCCACCAGGCATTGCCGGTGGCGAGCGGCACCACCGCGCGGATGTGCAGGCCGCCCTGGCCCACCGGGTCCAGGCCCACGTACTCGTTGCCGGCGCGCACCTGCAGCATCACGTCGGGGCCCGGCATGTCCGGCATCAGCGCGCCCTGGGTGGCGGAGCTGGTGGCGACGATGTGGTTGTTGAAGCCGCCCAGCACCGTGAGTTCGCTGGCGCCGTTCAGGCGGCGCAGCACGTCGAGCTGGTAGGAGAGCTGGTGCGGGTCGGTACTGGTGAGGGTGTGGCCCATGCGCTCGGTGCGCACCAGGAGGTCCCGCACCCGCATGTCCAGCGCGGTGCGCGACAGCTCCATGGCATCCGTCAGCGCGCTCTCCACGCGCACGTCGAACCAGCTGTCGATGCCGCGGCTGATGAACTGGTAGGAGAAGTAGTAGACCAGCACCACCGGCATGATGGCGAGCAGGCCGAAGGTGCCCACCAGCCGCAGCGTGAGGCGCGAGCCGGGCACGTTGCGCGCGCGCTGCACCAAGAGCCGCGTCAGGTTGTAGCCGATGATGATGAACAGCGCTACCGCCGCGCCCGCGTTCAGCAGCACCAGCCACACGTGCATGCTCTCGAAGGAGGCGGAGTTGGAGGTGCTCTTGGCGAGGGTGATGAGCGAGGCCAGCATGACGATCATGCCGAAACCGATCAGGAACACCATGCCGTAGCGTCTCATGGCGACACCATGACCCACTGGTACCAGTCACTCGACAGGTCCCAGCCCTTGAACAGGGAGGCGATGAGCTGCAGCGGTCCCGGGAAGCTCTTCACGTCCAGCACCGCGCGCATGCGCACGTTGTAGCGCGCGCCCGGATCCAGCAGCTTCTCATCCAGGATCGGCAGGTCGCTCACCTGGCCGAGGTCGATGATGGCTTCGCGGTAGGTGGAGTAGCTCTTCTGGTCGCCGCTGTTCAGGTTGGTGACGATGAAACGGCGGGTGAGTTCGTGGTAGCTGATCTGGTAGCGCTGCTCGAGATAGGCGGCCTGCTTGTCGAGCCACCAGCTCCGGTGCTTGATGATCTCTATCTGGAGTTCCACCGTGAGCGGCAGACCGTTCTCGAGGGCATTGATGGCGTCGTCGGAGAGGTTGAGCCCCAGGTCGGCGTTGAGGTAGTACACGCCGTTGACGAGTTCGGTGTAGGCGGTGTGGATGATGAAGCCCGGCTGCTCGTCCGCCTGCGCCGGCACACCCCCGGCGAGCGCGAGCACGGCGGCGAGGCCGAAGCCCGCGAGGCCGCGCTGCAGGACGCTGAGGGCGCGGGGGCGCATCATGCGTCAGCCGCGCTTCTCGAGACAGGCATAGTAGAAACCATCCATCCCGCCTTCGCCGGTGAGCACCTGCCGGCCGGCACCCGCGGCCACGCCCCAGGAGACATCCAGGGGCAGCGCCGAGGCATCCGGATGACCGGCGAGGAAGGCCGCGACTTGGGCGGCATTCTCCCGCTGGAACACGGAACAGGTCACGTACAGGAGCTTACCCCCGGGGGCCAGCAGCGGCCAGAGCGCGGCCAGGAGCCGCGCCTGCAAGCCGACGGCGGCGGACACTTCCGCCGGCGTGCGCCGCGCCTTCACGTCCGGATGGCGCCGCACCACCCCGCTGGCGCTGCACGGGGCGTCCAGCAGGATGCGCTCATAGGGCGTGCCGTCCCACCAGCTCTGCACCTCGGCCGCGTCCGCCACCTTCAGTTCGGCGGTGAGCTTCAGGCGCCGCAGGTTGTCGTTGATGCGCTGGGCGCGGCGGGATTCCAGTTCCACCGCCGTCAGGTGCTTGAGGTCGTGACGCTCGAGCAGATGGCAGGTCTTGCCGCCTGGAGCAGCGCAGGCATCCAGCACGCGCATGCCGTCCTCTGCGTCGAGGAGCGAAGCTGCGAGCTGCGCGCCTTCATCCTGCACGGAGACGCGTCCTTCCGCGAAACCCGGCAAGGCAGTGACATCCACCGCCGCATCCAGGGTGATGCCGTCGTCGGAATGCACGCAGGCCTTGCCCGGCATACCGGCAGCGGTGAGTTCCACGAGGTAGGCATCGCGGCTCACTTCACGCCGGTTCACCCGGAGCGTGAACGGCGGCCGTTCGTTCCCCGACTCCAGCATCGCCTGCCAGTGCTCCGGCCAATCCTTCTGCAACTCTTCGATGAACCACTTCGGGTGCGCGTAGCGCGCCTGGGGGTCGTCCGCAGTGGCGGCTTCCAAGGCTGCCTGCTCGCGCTGGAAGCGGCGCAGCACGGCGTTGAGCAGGCCCGCCGCCCATGACTTGTCCAGCGCACGACAGGCTTCCACCGTCTGCTGCACCGCCGCATGAGGCGGCACGCGCATGTAGGCGAGCTGGTAGAGGCCGAGCAGCAGCAGAAGCTTGATGTCGAGGTCCGCGGCCTTGATGGGGCGTTCCACCAGCCGCGCGAGCCAGGCCTCGAGGCGCGGCTGCCAGCGCAGGGTGCCGTAGCAGAGTTCCTTCACCAGGGCCGCGTCGCGGGGGTCGGCGCATTCCACCGCGGCCTTGTCGGCGGCCTGGGTGAGCGTCTGTCCGTCCTTCAGCACCGCGAGCAGCGCCTGCACCGCGAGCACGCGGGTGGGCTTCGCCGCCATCATCCGAACCGTGCCTGGCTGAGGTCGCGGCCATTGGCGAAGGCTGCCGCATCCTGCACGCGTCCGCCGGCGGGCTGCAGTTCCAGCATGCGCAACACGCCCGCGCCGGTGGCGACATCGATGCCCTCGCGTCCCACCGCCAGCACCGTGCCCGGCGCAGTTTTCCCCGGGGAATCCAGGGGTATTGCACGCCAGACCCGCAGGGGCTGGCCCTGGTACCGGGTATACGCCACAGGCCAGGGGTTGTAGCCCCGCACGGCCCGCGCCAGCTCTGCGGCGCTCCTGCTCCAGTCGAGCAGCGCCTCTTCTTTCGTGAGCTTCTCCGCGTAAGTGACAGCGGCGGCATCCTGTCTGCGCGGATGCGTTTCGGGCAAGGCGTCCAGCACCTGCATCAAGGCATCGGCGCCCAACTGCGCGAGCCGGTCGTGCAGGGTCTGGGCAGTGTCGGCATCGCTGATGGGTGTGCGCTTCTCGAGCAGCACGTCGCCGGTATCGAGCCCCTTGTCCATCTGCATGATGCCGACGCCGGTCTCCGCGTCGCCCGCCAGTAGCGCGCGCTGGATGGGCGCCGCGCCGCGCCAGCGCGGCAGGAGTGAAGCGTGGATGTTGAGGCAACCGTAGCGCGGGATGGCGAGTACCGAGGCGGGCAGGATGAGGCCGTAGGCCACCACCACCATCACGTCCGGCTGCGCGTCGCGCAGCGCCTGCTTGGCTTCCTCGGACCTCAGTTTCTCCGGCTGATGCACCGGGATGCCGAGTCCCAAAGCGCGCGCTTTCACCGGGGAGGGCGTGAGCTTGCGGCCGCGGCCCGCGGGCCGGTCCGGCTGGGTCCATGCGCCCACGAGCCTGTGGCGCGAAACGGTGATGGCGTCCAGCGCCGCGAGCGAGAACTCCGGGGTGCCGGCGAAGGCGATACGCAGGGGTGCAGACATGGAGACGCCGGGCGGCGTCACGCGCGGGTCGAAGTTTCGGAGCGGCGCTCCTGGCGCTCGCGCTCTTCCTTCTCGATGCGCTTGCGGATGCGCTGGCGCTTCAGGTCCGAGAGGTAATCCACGAAGAGCTTGCCGTCGAGGTGGTCGATCTCGTGCTGGATGCAGACGGCCAGCAGGCCGTCCGCGTCGAACTCCAGGGGCCGGCCCTGGCGGTCCCGCGCCCGCACCCGGATGCGTTCGGCCCGCTCCACATCCTCATATACGCCCGGCACCGACAGGCAGCCCTCCTGCATCACCTCGGTGCCCTCCTTGCTGAGGATCTCCGGGTTGATGAAGGCCTGGGGCTGGTCGCTGTCGTCCGAGACGTCCACCACGATGATGCGCTCGTGCACCCCGACCTGGACCGCCGCCAGGCCGATGCCCGGAGCGGCGTACATGGTCTCCAGCATGTCGGCGATGAGCCGCCGGTGCTGGTCGGTGACCTCCGCCACGGGCTTCGCCTTGACGCGCAACCGGGGGTCGGGGAAGTGCAGGATGTCCAGGAGTGCCATAGTGGTTAGATTACAACAGGGGCTTATCTAAAGTTGGGGCCCGGGGAGGGGGTTCTCAAGCGGACCCGGGCGGCGGGCCAAATCCTCACGCACTTTTGCATAAAAGACTGCTAAAGTTATGATACTGTTGAAAAGTCGCCCAGCGGCCTCAGGCCGCATAGGGGTCCAAAAACGAGCCTTTCGGATGGGTGTCGGACTTTGGGCTGGGCACGCCACAGGCGAGTCGTGGAGACCGCATCGATGAACCATTATAACGTCCCCCGCGTCGTCGCTACTGGGCTGGCCATCGCCCTGCTGAGCGCCTGCGCCCTCTTCCACAAGAAACCCGCTCCGGCGCCCGCGCCGGTGACAGCGCCGGCGACCGCCACGGTGGCGGCACCCGCAGCGGCCACCGCCGCGCCGCTGATGCAGCCCTCGGCGCCGCAGCGCTACACCGTGAAGAAGGGTGACACCCTCTGGGGCATCGCCTCCATGTACCTGCGCCAGGCCTGGGCCTGGCCGGACATCTGGTACGCCAACCCGGACATCAAGAACCCGCACCTCATCTATCCGGGTGACGTGCTGATCCTCGGCTACACCAGCCAGGGGCGTCCGACCTTGAGCGTCGAGCGCAACGGCGAGACCGTGACCGAAGCCAGCGCCGCACCGGTCATGGCGGCGTCCGTCACCCCTGGAGCCGCTCCCGTGACCGGCACCGCGCCCGTGGCCGCTGCGCCGACCGCCGCGGCGGTCTCCGGTCCCGCGCTGCCGGTGACCAGGATCGAACCCCAGGTGCATTACCAGCCGCTCTCAGCGGCGGTGACCGCCATCCCGCTGGACGGGCTGCGCCCATTCCTCTCCAAGACCCGCGTGGCGAGCGGCAGCGAACTGGATGACGCCGGCTACCTGCTCTCCTCCTTCCAGGGCGGCCCCGCCAGCGGCGGCGGTGGCGAGGTCTATGCCCGGAACCTGAAGCCCGAGCAGGGCGCGCGCTACGAGATCTTCCGCAAGGGCCAGAAATACGTGGACCCGGACAGCGGCGATACCCTGGGCTACGAAGCCATGTACATCGGCGACGCCACGGTGGAAGCCTGGACCGATCCCGCCAAGCTCATGATCACCGACTCGGTCCAGGAAGCCATCGCGGGTGACCGCTTCCTGCCCTCGAGCACGGACAACGTGAACCTCAACTTCCTGCCGCACCGGCCGGGAAAGACCGTCGACGGACAGATCATGGCTGTCTCGGGCGGCGTCGGGCAGATCGGCCAATATGACGTGGTGGTGCTGAACCGCGGCAACGCCGACGGGCTGGATCCGGGCACCGTGCTCGGCATCTACCGCAAGGGCACCCAAGTCAAGGACCTCAACGCCAGCTTCTTCAGCAGCAGCAACATCACGCTGCCCGTGGAACGCAGCGGCACCCTGATGGTGTTCCGGACCTTCGACCGGGTCAGCTATGCCCTGGTGATGCAGGCGACCCACGAGATCCACGTGGAAGACATGGTGGCCAATCCTTGAAATCCGACCTCGTATGGTGCGAGAGTAGAGACGCGCTGAGACTGGGTTAGGTACACCGGACCGCCTTCGAACCGGCGGTCGGCCACCTGAGGGGACGGCGATAGACCCACAGGATGCACTGGACTGGCTTGCCCTGATCCGCGCTCCGCGGCTCGGTCCGGCCGGTGCTCTCCGGCTGCTGCAGCACTGCGGCAGCGCGGCGGACTGCTTCACCTCCAAAGACCTGCCCGCTTCCCTCGAACTGCACCCCGAGACCCGCGCGTACCTCCGCGCCCCCGACCGTTCCGCGGCCGAGCAGGATCTCGCCTGGATGCGGCGCTCCGGCGCACGGCTCGTGCCGGTCACCGGCCCCGATTACCCGCCGCTGCTGAAGCAGATACCCGACCCTCCTTACGCGCTATTCGCGCGGGGCGACCTCACCCTGCTCGGCGCACCGCAGCTCGCCATGGTGGGCAGCCGCAACCCCAGCGTGGAAGGCCGGCGCAACGCGGAGGAGTTCGCCGAATACCTGGCGCGCTGCGGCCTCGTGATCACGAGCGGCATGGCGCTCGGCATCGATGCCGCCAGCCACAAGGGCGCCATGAAAGCCGGCAAGACCGTGGCGGTCTGGGGCACCGGCCTCGACCGCGTCTACCCCCCGCGCAACCGCGAACTGGCGGAGGAGATCCTGGCCTCCGGCGGACTGATACTCAGCGAGTTCCCGCCGGGCACGCCGCCCCTGCCCACGCACTTCCCGCGCCGCAACCGCATCATCAGCGGCCTCTCCGTGGGCACGCTGGTGGTGGAAGCGGCGAAGCAGAGCGGCTCGCTCATCACCGCCAGGCTCGCCAGCGAACAGGGCCGTGAGGTGTTCGCCATCCCTGGCTCCATCCACAACCCCATGGCGCGCGGCTGCCACCGGCTGCTGCGCGACGGCGCCAAACTCGTGGAATCCGCCGGCGACATCCTCGAGGAACTGGCGCCGCTGCTCGGGCTGGAGACGCCCGCGATCACGGGCAGCGAGCCCGCGACGGAGGCGCCGCCGGAGGACCCGGAGTACAGATTGCTGTTGAATTCGCTCGATTACGCCCCCACCTCGGTGGATGCGCTGGTCGACCGGACTGGTTTGACGCCCGATGTGGTTTCATCCATGCTCCTGATGCTTGAGCTTCAGGGACACGTGGAAGCCGCACCGGGTGGACGATATTCCCGCGTGAACAAGAGGTCGTGACGTCATGATGAAGGAAAACGTACTCGACGTGCTCATGTACCTGTTCGAGAACTACCTGGACGATGACGACAACGAGAGCGAAGCCGACCGCGAGACCCTGACGGTGGAACTGGAAGAAGCCGGTTTCGCCAAACACGAGATCAACCGCGCCTTCGACTGGCTGGAGAACCTGGCCAAGAGCGCGCCGGACAGCGACCTCCCCATCACCCAGCGCGACGCGTTGCGCGTGTACGCGGCGCAGGAGCTGGAGAAACTGAGCGTCGAATGCCGCGGCTTCATCCAGTACCTGGAGAACATCGGCATCCTGGAAGCGGCCCAGCGCGAGGTGGTCATCGACCGCATCATGGCGCTGGACGGTGCGGAGATCGAGCTGGAACAGGTGAAGTGGATCATCCTCATGGTGCTGTTCAATCGCCCGGGTCAGGAAGACGCCTACGCCCGCATGGAGGAACTGGTGTTCGACGAGTCCATGGGCGTGATGCACTGATGAGGCGAGGCACCAAAAGCTGTAGAATGCGCCGCCCGCCGGGGGTTTCAGCCCCCGGCGGTGCAGGATTCCAGACCTCCACCCGGCTCTCGCCGGGTTTGCTTTTTGCGACAGCGGAGCCGGAACTTCGCACCCAAAACCGCTCCGGAGATGCGTCTCCGGGAGCACACATGCAGGCCTAGAACTTGCGTCCCGAAAACCTTTTGTAGTATTGCTGTATATATATGAGTCAAAACCTAGTCATCGTCGAATCCCCCGCGAAGGCCAAGACCATCAAGAAGTACCTGGGCAAGGGCTTCGAGGTGCTGGCCTCCTACGGCCACGTGCGCGACCTGGTGCCGAAGGAAGGCGCCGTCGATCCCGCCACGGACTTCACCATGAAGTACCAGCTGATCGAGCGCAACGAGAAGCACGTGGACGCGATCGCCAAGGCCATCAAGAAGGCCGGCGCCCTCTACCTCGCGACCGACCCGGACCGCGAAGGCGAGGCCATCTCCTGGCATCTCACCGAGATCCTGAAGGAGAAGGGCCTGCTCAAGGACAAGGAGGTGCACCGCGTGGTGTTCCACGAGATCACCCAGCGCGCCGTCTCCGAGGCGGTGGCCAACCCGCGTCCGCTCTCCAAGGACCTGGTGTACGCCCAACAGGCGCGCCGCGCCCTGGACTACCTCGTAGGCTTCAACCTCTCGCCGCTGCTGTGGAAGAAGATCCGCCGCGGCCTCTCCGCCGGCCGCGTGCAGTCGCCGGCCCTGCGCCTCATCTGCGAGCGCGAGGACGAGATCGACAAGTTCAAGAGCGAGGAATACTGGACCCTGCTCGGCCAGGCCGAGAAGGCCGGCCAGGCCTTCCAGCCGCGCCTGTGGCAGTTCCAGGGCACCAAGATCGAGCAGTTCAGCTTCCGCGACGAGAAGTCCACCCGCGCCGCCGAGAAGGCGATCCTGAAGTCCGCCGGCGGCAAGCTCAAGGTCGCGAGCGTCGAGAAGAAGCAGCGCCGCCGCAACCCGGCCGCGCCCTTCACCACCTCGACCCTGCAGCAGGAGGCCTCGCGCAAGCTCGGCTACGGCGCCCAGCGCACCATGCGCATCGCCCAGCAGCTGTACGAAGGCATCGACCTCACCGGCGAGGGCCAGGTGGGCCTCATCTCCTACATGCGCACGGACTCCGTGAACCTGGCCGCCGAGGCGGTGGTGGAAATCCGCGAGGTGATCGCCAAGCGCTTCGGCGCTGACCACCTGCCGCCGGAACCGCGTGTCTACAAGACGAAATCCAAGAACGCCCAGGAAGCCCACGAGGCGGTGCGCCCCACTTCCGCGGCGCGCGCGCCGGAGGAGATCCAGGGCAAGCTCACCGACGAGCAGCGCAAGCTGTATGAACTGATCTGGAAGCGCACCATCGCCTGCCAGATGGAGCAGGCGGTGTTCGACACCGTCAGCGCCGACCTGGATGCCGGCGGCGACACCCTGTTCCGCGCCAGCGGCTCCGTGCTGGTAGTGCCGGGGTTCATGGCCGTGTACCAGGAAGGCAAGGACGACGCCCCGGTCGCCGCCGCGGCGCCCGCCGACGACGACGAGGAGCACATGCTCCCGGCGCTGGTGGAAGGCGAGAGCATCGCCCTCAAGGGCATCCAGTGCGACCAGCACTTCACCGAACCGCCGCCGCGCTTCTCGGAAGCGAGCCTGGTGAAGGCGCTGGAGGAATACGGCATCGGCCGCCCCTCCACCTACGCCACCATCATCCAGACGCTGCAGGCGCGCGAGTACGTGGAGATGGACCGCAAGCGCTTCAAGCCCACCGACGTGGGCCGCGTGGTGGCAAAGTTCCTCACCGAGCACTTCACCCAGTACGTGGACTACGGCTTCACCGCCGCCATGGAAGACGAGCTGGACGCCGTGGCCCGCGGCGAGAAGGAATGGGTGCCGGTGATGCACGAGTTCTGGGACCCGTTCAAGAAGCTCGTCGACCACAAGGAAGAGAGCGTCTCGCGCAAGGACGTGACTACCGAGGCCATGAACGAGGCCTGCCCCAAGTGCACCAAGCCGCTCTCCATCCGGCTCGGCCGCCGCGGCCGTTTCATCGGCTGCACCGGCTACCCGGAGTGCGACTACACGCGCAACCTGGACGAGACCGCGGAGCAGGCGGCCCAGCCGCAGAAGATCGAAGGCCGGCAGTGCCCCAAGTGCAACTCCGACCTCATCATCCGCCGCGGCCGCTACGGCAAGTTCATCGGCTGCTCCAGCTACCCGAACTGCAAGCACATCGAGCCGCTCGAGAAACCGGCAGACACCGGCGTCGAGTGCCCCGAGTGCAAGCAGGCCACCATGCTCAAGCGCAAGTCGCGCTACGGCAAGGTGTTCTACTCCTGCGCCCGCTACCCGGACTGCAAGTACGCGGTGTGGAACCTGCCGCTGGCGCAGCCCTGCCCGCAGTGCAGCTGGCCGATCCTCACGGTGAAGACCACCAAGCGCAAGGGCACCGAGCGTGTCTGCCCGCAGAAGGAATGCGGCTTCGCCGAGCCGGCGCCCGAGTTGGCCCCGCCTCCGGAAGAGACGGCGCCAGCCGCCTGAGCAGGCCTGAACCGATGAAACCCGCCGCTTGGCCGTTGAGGCGAGCAGTCGAGACGGTACGTAGCGGCGGCGTCATCGCTTATCCCACCGAGGCGGTCTACGGCCTCGGCTGCGACCCCCTCGAGCACGCCGCGGTGGAGCGCATCTTCGCGCTCAAGCAGCGGGACGGGGGCAAGGGCCTCATCCTCATCGCCTGCGATATCCAGCAACTCCTGCCGTTCATGGCGCCGCTGCCCGCGGACGTCATGCAGAAGCTGAAGGCCAGTTGGCCCGGCCCCGTCACCTGGGTGGTGCCGGCGGCGCCGGCCATCCCCTTCTGGCTGGGCGGCGGGCGCGAGACCCTGGCGGTGCGCGTCACCGCCCATCCGATAGCCTCCGCCCTGTGCAAGAGCGCGGGTATGGCGCTGGTCTCGACCAGCGCCAACAAGAGCGGACAGCCTCCAGCCCGCACCGCCCTCGCGGTGCGCACCCAGCTGGGCGATGGTGTTGACTACATCCTGCCCGGCGACCTGGGCGGTCTGGATAAGCCCACTGAGATCCGCGAAGCGCTGACGGGGAAGGTTTTAAGAGCCGGATGAATTAACATTGACGGCATGGACATCCAGGCCGTCGAGACCTACCTGCGTTCCCTGCAGGACAACATCACCTCCACGCTCGAGTCGCTGGACGGCAAGGGCCGTTTCAAGCGCGATACCTGGCCGCGTCCGGAAGGTGGCGGCGGCGAGAGCCGCGTGCTGCGTCACGGCGCGCTCTTCGAACAAGCCGGCGTGAACTTCTCGGACGTGCACGGCAAGGCCCTGCCGCCCGCGGCCACCGCCCACCGACCCGAACTCGCGGGCCGCGCCTGGCGCGCCCTCGGTGTGTCCCTGGTGCTGCATCCCTGGAACCCCTACGTGCCCACGGTGCACATGAACGTGCGCTTCTTCTCCGCCCCCAAGGAAGGCGCCGAGACGGTCTGGTGGTTCGGCGGCGGCTTCGACCTCACCCCCTACTACGGCTTCGAGGAGGACGCGCGCCACTGGCATGCCAACGCCAAAGCCGCCTGCGACTCCTCCTTCGGGGCCGAGGCCTATGCGCGCTACAAGAAGTGGTGCGACGACTACTTCTTCTTGAAACACCGCAACGAGCCCCGTGGCATCGGCGGGCTGTTCTTCGACGACCTCAATGCAGAAGGCTTCGAGCGTTCCTTCGCCTTCACCCGCAGCGTCGGCGACCACTTCCTAAAGGGCTATGTGCCCATCGTGGAGAAGCGGCGGGATATGAAGCACGGCGAGCGGGAACGGCAATTCCAGCTCTACCGGCGCGGCCGCTACGTGGAGTTCAACCTAGTGTGGGACCGGGGCACGCTCTTCGGCCTGCAGTCCGGCGGCCGCACCGAGTCCATCCTCATGTCCCTGCCCCCCGAAGTCCGCTGGGAATACGACTGGAAGCCGGAGCCGGGTTCCAAGGAAGCGGAACTGTATGAGAGATTCCTGGTGGTGAGGGATTGGGTATGACCGCGATACAGCCCTTCCATCTCGCCTTCCCGGTACACGACCTGGAAGAGGCCCGGCACTTCTACGCGGGACTCCTGGGCTGCCCCACGGGACGGGAATCCAGCGAGTGGATCGACTTCGACCTCTACGGCCACCAGATCGTGGCCCATCTCGCGCCGGCTGAAGCCGCCGCCGCGACCAACAAGGTGGACGGCGAGGACGTGCCGGTGCGCCACTTCGGCGTGATCCTGGAGTGGAACGATTGGGAGAAGCTGGCGACGCGGTTGAAGGGCAAGGTGAAGTTCATCATCGAACCCGGCATCCGCTTCAAAGGTCAGGTGGGCGAGCAGGCCACCATGTTCTTCAAGGACCCCAGCGGCAATGCCCTGGAGTTCAAAGCCTTCAAGGATCAGTCACGGATATTCGCGCGCTGACGGAGGACTACGACAAATGAAGACCCATCGGATCGCATTCGCTCTCATGGCCTTGTGCCTCTGCGCGCTATCCCTATCCATCCGGGCCGCCAATGACGAAGACCCGGCCGCCGTCATCCGGGCGCTGTACGCGGCGGATCAGCCTTGGGCTCAGAAGAGCGTGGATCTGGGCGACCAGAAAGCCTTGTCGCGCTATTTCACACCGGACCTGGCCAAACAGTTCCTGCGACTGGATGCGGCAGCGAAGCACTGCAAGGAAGACCTCTGTGGCTTCGACTTCGAACCCTTCTACGACACCCAGGATTTCGATGACCATCCGGACATCCAGCTGCGCGTAGAGCGCCTGGATCCAGCGAAGGGGCTACGCTACGCGGTGTATTTCACCGTCATCAAGAGCGAAGGGGAGCACCGGCTGGAATACAGGCTGGCCCGCACTCCAAACGGGTGGAAGATCGCTGACATCCTCTATCCGGAAGCGGGGGATGACCGGGCGCTGACGGCGATGATCGCCAGCCTGACCAAGGAAGCGCAGGACTCGAAATAGAGAGTCGCGGCCCGGCCGGATTCATGCCCGGCCGGCGAATAGGCCGATCGCAACCAAGCTCATCACCACCACGCCTATCGACACATAGGCCCAGTCCCGGACTCTCATGCTGGCCACCACGCCCGCCGCGAGCCGCACCAGGGGCGTGAGCAGGATCACCAGTATCCCCGCGTCGAACCAGGCGCTGGGCCTCAAGCCCAGCATCCCCTGCCAGGAGTCCGCGGCGATCTCCAGGAGCGAGCCGGAAGGGGTCTTGGGGAAATACGCGCCGCCGCGGATGGCGAAGAGTTCCAGCCCCACCACGACGAAGAGCACCGCGAGGCCGATGCTGGCACGCAATATCCAGACGGTGATGAGCCGGCGCTGGGCTTCCAGCTTCTCGCTCATGGCACGAACCCCTTGTAGAGCATCTCGCAGGCGACCGCCATGAGCACCACGGCGAACACGCGCCTGAGCGTGACCACCGGCAGCAACTTCATCCAGTGGCCGCCGAGGTAGGCGCCACCCAGCGTACCCAGCACCACCGGCGCGGCCACGAGCGGCGGCACGTCGCCGTGGGAGAGGTAATAGCCCGCGCTCGTCGCGGCGGTGATGCCGATCATGAAGTTGGAGGTGGCGGTGGAGACCTTGAAGGGCAGGCGCATGAGCTTGTCCATGGCGAGCACCTTGAACACGCCGGAGCCGATGCCGAGCAGGGCCGAGAGCATGCCCGCCCCCAGCATGATGCCGAAGGCCGGCAACACGCTCCCGACTTGATACTCGACCCAGTCATCCCCTTCCTGGTAACGCCCCGCGAGCTTCAGGCGCTGTGCCAGGGGTGAACTCGCCTTGAGCCCTTCGCTCCGGCGCGAAGGCAGGAAGGAAGTGACGGCGTTGTAGAGCATCACCAGGCCGAAGATGAGGAACAGCGCCCGGGCCGGGATGTCGTGGGAAACCAGCGCACCCACCAGCGCGCCGGCGGAAGCGGCCATCTGCAGGAACAGTGCGACCCGCAGGTTGGTGAGGCCGGTGCCCACGAAGCGTGGCGCGGCCCCCACGGAGATGGCGATGACGCCGAAGAGACTGACCCCCACCGCTTCGGTGATGGGCATGTGCAGCACTAGCGTCAGCAGCGGCACCACGATGATGCCGCCACCGAGGCCCGTGAGGGCGCCGATGATGCCGCCCAGGAAACCGCCGACGAGGGCGATGAGCACGATAACGAGGGGCGTCACCGCGACTTGCCGTGCCGGAAGCAGCCGACGCGATGGTCATCGACCATACCGACGGCTTGCATGAAAGCGTAGCAGATAGTGCTGCCCACGAAGCGGAAGCCCCGCTTCTTCAGATCCTTGCTCATGGCATCGGACTCGGGCGTGGCGGCGGGGATGCCGTCACGCCAGCGGTTCTTCTTCTGTTTGCCACCCACGAAGGACCAGATGTACCGGTCGAAGCTCTTGAACTCTTTCTGGACCGCGAGGAAAGCCTGCGCATTGGAGATGCTGCTCTCGATCTTCAGGCGGTTGCGCACGATGCCCGCATCCTTCATCAGCCGCGCCACGTCCTTCCTGGTGAACTTCGCCACCCGCTTCGGATCGAAGCGGGCGAAGGCCTTACGGTAGTTCTCGCGCTTGTGCAGGATGGTGGACCAGGAGAGGCCCGCCTGGGCGCCCTCCAGGATCAGGAACTCGAACAGGCGCCGGTCGTCATGCACCGGCACGCCCCATTCCTTGTCGTGGTATGCCGTATACACCGGATCGTCTGCCGGCGCCCAGCGGCAACGGACTTTCCCATCCTCGTGTTCGGATCTCACTTGCGTAAGTCCGGTGCTACATCGCCTACACGCGCGCTTTTAAACCATTGCTCGAACTCGGCGCAGCGGGCATGCCCCTCGGCCGGAGCCCAGGGCACGAAGTCCTTCTCATCCGTGGGCACATAAGGGCCCTGCTTGCACTCGAACACCACGGTGGAGGGCGCCAGCGTCACGATGCCGTGCCAGGTGTTGGCGGGGGTCTCGAGGCCGAGCGTCTCGCCGCCGGCCTTGAGGCGCGTCACCGCGGTCACCTTGCCCTTGTCGTCGAAGTAGAGCACCAGCATGTCGCCGCTCACGATCAAGAGCAGCTCCCACTTGTCCGGATGGCGGTGCGGGCGCACATAGGTGCGGGGCTCCATGGCCATGCACATGCGCTGGATGGGGTCTTCGTGGCTCGGATGCAGGTTGAAATGGGTGCGCAGGCGCGGCGCTGACGCGGCCTTCAGGTGCAGGTCCGCGACGAGGATTCTATCGATGAGCTTCATGAGAAAGGCCCTTCTGAAGGGCCTCTATTATAAGGGACTGAAACCACCATCTTTTATAGAGTCCACTCGACCTTAGAGGTCAGCTCCTGCTCCATGGGCTGCACCGGCGTGTTGTTGTTGGTGACGATGGCGATGCTGCCCTCACCCGCCGGGACGATGATCCCGTGGAAACCGTCCTCGTCCACCGGCACCGCCCTGTCCACGTGGATGTGCCGGAGCAGCATCACGGTGACCGGGCCGTTGTCGCCCTGCACCACCAGATGCGCCACCCGCTCACCCTTGAAGAGGCAGGTCTGCGCGTAGGTGACGCGGCCGAGACCGGCGGCGCCGCCCTGCATGCCGGCACCGGCATCGTGCATCACGCCTTCGATATAACTCGCATCGTGCAGGAGCGCCCGGTCCGGACCGATGGCCACGATCTCTTCCGGGTTGCGGATGTGCCGCACCACCGCGTCCGCCAGCGCGCCATCGACCGGATGGTCGTGGTGCCAGGCGAAGGTGGCGAGCGCCGTGGCCATGACCACGCTCGCTGCGGTGGCGAGCCAGGGGCGCCAGGCGCGGTTGTGGTTCTTGAGACTGCCATCCAAAGCGATGCGCGCCTCCAAGCCCTCGGGCACCGGCACCTTGAACGCCGCCTCCAGGCGCGCATCCAGGGCCTGCATCTCGCGCACGAAGGCGGCGCAACCGGGGCAATCCTTGAGATGCGCGGCTATGGCCTCGTCGCGGCGCTGTGGCTCGGCGCCGATGATGCGGCGTACATCCAGGCAGGTCACGGGTGCGCTCATGCCGCACCCTCGCCCATGGCCACGCCGGCGAGGCCGAGATGTTCGCGCAGCTGGTTGCGGGCCCGGTGCAGGCGCGTCAGCACCGTGCCCTGGGTCAGCTCCAGCATGTCGGCGATCTCCTGGGTGGTGCAGCCCATGAGCACCTGCAGCGCCAGCGGCTCGCGGTACTCGGGCGTGAGCTTCCAGAGGGCACGGCGCACGTCGAACATGTCGGTGTCGCTACCGCCCACGTTGGCGGTGTGATCCACCAGCGGCATGTCGTCGATGGCGACCGTGTCGCGGCGTTTGGATAACTCACGCATGAACTCGTTCCGCAATATCGTGATGAGCCAGCGGCGGGCCGCGGCCTCCTCGCGCAGCGAGTCCAGCGACCGCCACGCGCGCAACAGGGTCTCCTGCACCAGGTCTTCCGCCAGGGCGCGGTCGCGGCACAGCCAGTACGCATAGCGGTACAGGCCCGGTGTCTGCGCTCGCGCCAGCATGTCGAAACGATGCTGATGCGTCCCCATGTGTGCAGGGACCGGGCCAGGCGCGGATTTATTACCTGATCCGGACATCAACTGGCCACAAGGGGCGCGACCCAGAGCACGGGCCCGGTGGGTTGGCCGGTGGGAGAGCCGCCCTGGGGTTCGAGGGAGATGGCAAGTGCCTTGGCATGGCTCAAGCGGGCCAGCAGTTCCGGCGGCACAGTCTCACTGGCGAGACCGGTCTCATTCATGAGACCCATGGGCACCGGCTTGCCGCCGTCGGGGATCATCCACAGTTCATAGGACTTGCCGGCGGGCGGCGCATTCGAGGCCAGCGCCTTCATGTCCACCCGCTGGGCTTCCGGGTGCACGCTGATGAGCCAGAGGGGCATGCCCTTGGTATCCGACATGAGCGCGAACTGGGCGGGCTTCGCCTCCGGCGGCGGCGCGACGCGCTGGGTGACGATGACGAGCGCCAGCACCACCGTGGCGGCCACGGCCCAGGTGCGCCAGAAGGTGTTGCGCATGCGTTCGCCGCGAGGCCGGGACTCGGCCCGTACCCGCGCCATGACGCGCCACCAGAGATAGTCGGGCGGTTCCACCGGCTTGAGCCTGAGGGCCAGGCTGGCGAAGTGGCCTTCCCATTTCGCCACTTCCGCGGCGAGGGAGCGGCTCTCCATCATCAGGCGCTCGAAACGGCGGCGCGCGGGACCGCGCAACACTCCCAGCACGTATTCGCCGGCCAGCAGGTTCTGGAGCTTGGAGCCCTCGTAGTTCATGCCGCTTCCAGGCAGCGCTTCAGGCTCTCGAGCCCGCGCCGCACCCAGCTCTTCACCGTGCCCACCGGGGAGCCCACCTTGGCGGCGATCTCCTCATGGGTGCAGCCGTCCACATAGGCCAGGCGGAGGCTGCTCCGCTGGCCGTCGTTCAGGCGCTGCATGCATTCGTCCAAAGCCCGCTCCTCTGCCTTGCTGATGAGGGAGGCTTCCGCCGCGCCCTCGCCCATGTCCGATAAGCCTTCGCCCTCGTCCGCCTCGCCGTCCCGGTCCGTGTCCAGGGACACCTCGCGACGCTCCCGACGCAGCATGTCCAGGGCCCGGTAACGGCAGATGGACACCATCCACGTCATGGGGGCGCCCTTGTCGGCGGCATAGCTGCCGGCATTGCGCCAGACGCTCAGGAGGGCGTCCTGGAGGGCCTCCTCGGCCAGGTCCTTGCGTCTCAAGATACGCAGCAGGACCGCGAATAGTTGCGGGGAGACGGCCTTATAAAGCTCCTGGAAGGCCGCCTGCCGCCCCTGGGCGCAGGCATGCAGAAGGTCGGTCAGATGCCGGTTTCGGTCCTGGAGGTCGGCTGGGGAGGCGGACATGAGGCTTTGTAACCTTCTATTTCCAATGGGTTAACTGGCTCATCCGGCGGGTTTGTTTTACCCTATTTGGCCCGACTTTGCAGCCTTGCAGCGCCTTCCCAGGTCAGGAGCTTGAGAGCATCCCCGTGAAGACCCCTCCCCGAACCCGCGGCGGCTATCCCGCCATCCGCCCGCGGCGCATGCGCCGCGATGCCTTCTCGCGCCGGCTGATGCGCGAGACGCGCTTGAGCGCGGATGACTTCATCTATCCCGTGTTCGTGATCGAAGGCAAGGGCAAGCGCGAGGCCATCGCTTCCATGCCCGGCATCGAGCGCGTGAGCATCGACCTCTTGCTGAAGGAAGCGGAGGAATGCCAGAAGCTCGGCATCCCGGCGCTCGCCTTGTTCCCGGTGCCGCCCGCGGCCAAGAAATCCCTGGACGCGAAGGAAGCCTGGAACAAGAAGGGTCTCGCCCAGGAGGCGATCCGCGCGCTCAAGAAGCATTTCCCGGAACTCGGCGTCATCACCGACGTGGCACTGGATCCCTTCACCACCCATGGCCAGGACGGCATCATCGATGCCAAGGGCTACGTGCTGAACGAGAAGAGCATCGAGGCGATGGTGCGCCAGGCGCTGTCGCATGCTGAAGCGGGCGCCGACGTGGTGGCCCCCTCGGACATGATGGACGGGCGCGTGGGCGCGATCCGCGCGGCGCTCGAAGCCGAAGGCCACATCCACACCCGCATCCTCGCTTACTCGGCGAAGTACGCGTCCAGCTTCTACGGCCCCTTCCGCGACGCGGTCGGCTCCGCCAAGAACCTGGGGAAAGGCGACAAGCACACCTATCAGATGGATATCGGTAACAGCGATGAGGCCCTGCGCGAGGTCGCGCTGGATCTCGAAGAAGGCGCGGACATGGTGATGGTGAAGCCGGGCCTGCCCTACCTCGACGTCGTGCGCCGCGTGAAGGACGAGTTCGGCGCGCCCACCTTCGTCTACCAGGTGAGCGGCGAGTACGCCATGCTCATGGCCGCCGCCAAGAACGGCTGGCTGGACGAACGCGCCTGCGCGCTGGAAGCCTTGACCGCCATCAAGCGCGCCGGTGCCGACGGCATCCTCACCTACTTCGCCAAACGCGCCGCCCGCTGGCTCAAGGAAGGAGCCTGAGACGCTCCGCTGACGATCACCCATGACCGCTGCCTCAGACCGCTACGCCATCATCGGCCACCCCGTGGAGCACAGCCTCTCGCCGGGCATCCACGCCGCCTTCGCGCGCCAGACCGGCCAGCACCTCGAATACACCCGCATCGACGCGCCGCCCCACGGTTTCACCGCCGCGCTGCGCGGTTTCCTGGCCGGCGGCGGCAAGGGCCTCTCGGTGACGCTGCCGTTCAAGGAGGAGGCCTTCGCCCTCTGCCATGAACTCACGTCCCGCGCCAAGAAGGCCCGCGCCATCAACACCATCGCGGTGCGGGACGACGGCACGCTGCTCGGCGACAACACCGACGGCGCCGGCCTGGTGCGGGACCTGAAGCTCAACCGCCACCTGGTACTGAAGGGCAAGCGCGTGCTGCTCCTGGGCGCGGGCGGCGCGGCCCGCGGCGTGCTCGCCGCGATCCTGGAGGAGAAGCCGGCGCTGGTGCACATCGCCAACCGCAACGCGGAACGTGCGGTGCGCCTGGCGGAGCGTTTCGTCATGCACGGCGCCCGCGGCGGCGGCTACGATGCCATCCGCGGCAGCTTCGACCTGGTGCTGAATGCCACCTCCGCCAGCATGAGCGGCGAGATGCCGCCGCTGCCCCACGACTGCCTCGACCCCAACGCCGCCTGCGTGGACCTCTACTACGCCGACCGCCCCACGGTGTTCATGCTGTGGGCCGAGCGCGAGGGCGCCACCCGGATCTTCGACGGCTGGGGCATGTTGGTGGAGCAGGCCGCGGAAGCCTTCCTGCTCTGGCGCGGCGTGCGGCCCGAGACGGCCGAATTGCTCGCCGCGCACCGGGCCTGACCGCATGCGCTCATCCAGCATCGTCATCGCCGCCTCGGTGGCCGCCCTCACGGTGAGCGCGTGGGCCTGGCTCAACCGCCCGGACCATGAGCCGCCCTGGCCGGATCGCATCCAGGGCTTCTCCTTCTCGCCCTACCATGCGGGCGAGGACGACATCGCCCAGATCTACCCGACCGACGCCGAGATCGACTCGGACCTGAAGCTCTTGAGCGGCAAGACCGACTCCATCCGCACCTACACGATGGAGGGCACGCTGGTCGATATCCCGCGCCTGGCCCAACCCTACGGCATGAAGGTGATGCTGGGCGCCTGGGTGGATTCGGACAAGCAGAAGAGCGATGGGCAGGTGGCGCAACTGATCGACGCCGCGCACCGTTACCCGGACGTGAAGCAGATCATGGTGGGCAACGAGGTGGTGCTCACGGGCATCATGCCCACCGAGGAACTCATCGGCTACCTGGACAAGGTGCGCGGCTCCGTGCGCCAGCCGGTGGGCACCGCCGAGACCTGGAGCACCTGGATGCTGCATCCGGAGCTGGTGGACCACGTGGACTTCCTCGGCGTCCACATGCTGCCCTACTGGGAGGGCGTGGACGTCAACCAGGCGGTGGACTACATCGACCAGCGCATGCAGGACCTGGAGAAGCGCTACCCGGACAAGCCCATCATCATCGACGAGGTGGGCTGGCCTTCCTACGGCCGCACCCGCCAGGCCGCGGTGGCTTCCCCCGCCAACGAAGCCATGTTCCTGCGCCGCTTCCTCGACCTCGCCAAGAAGCGCGAGTGGACTTACCGTCTCATGGAAGCCTTCGACCAGCCCTGGAAGGAGCAGACCGAGGGCGCGGTGGGCGCCTACTGGGGCGTATGGGACGTGAACCGGCAGGAGAAGTTCGCCATGCGCAGCCCCATCGTGCGCATCCCTGCCTGGCCTATGCTCGCCGGCTTCTCGGTGCTGGTGTCGATGGTGGTGCTCATGCTCATCCTCGGCCGCAGCCACACTCTGCAGAAGCGCGGACGCAGCTTCATCGCGGTGGTGGTGTACACCGCCACCACCACCGTGGTGTGGGTGTTCTACGACTACACCCAGCAATACCTGACCATCACCAACGTGGCCGTGGGCCTGCTGCTCTTCGTCGGCATGATAGGGGTGGTGCTGGTGCTGCTGGCGGAGACCCACGAGTGGGCCGAGGCCCACTGGGTCACCATGCGCCGGCGCGCCTTCGATCCCCGGCGCGTGGCGGACGCCGAACTGCCCATGATCTCGGTGCAGGTGCCCGCCTACGACGAGCCGCCTGCGATGCTGAAGGAGACCCTGGACGCGCTGGCGCGCCTCGACTACCCGCGCTTCGAGGTGCTGGTGATCGACAACAACACGCCGGATGAGGCCACCTGGCGGCCCATCGAGGAGCATTGCCGCAAGCTGGGCGAGCGCTTCCGTTTCTTCCACGTGGCGCCGCTGCCCGGGTTCAAGGCCGGCGCGCTCAACTTCGCCCTCAAGCACACCACGCCGGGCGCGGAGATCGTCGCTGTCATAGACAGCGACTACGTGGTGGACCCGCACTGGCTGCGGGACCTGGCGCCGCTGTTCGCGGAACCGCGCATGGGCGTGGTGCAGGCGCCGCAGGACTACCGCGATGCGGACGAGACCTTCTTCAAGGCCATGTGCCACGCCGAGTACCGCGGCTTCTTCTACATCGGCATGATCACACGCAACGAGCGCAACGCCATCATCCAGCACGGCACCATGACCATGATCCGGCGCTCGGTGCTGGAAGAGGTGGGGGCCTGGTCCGAGTGGTGCATCACCGAGGATGCGGAACTCGGCCTCAAGGTGTTCGAGGCGGGGCTGGAGGCGGCCTACATCCCCAAGAGCTACGGCGGGGGCCTGATGCCGGACACGCTGCTCGACTACAAGAAGCAGCGTTTCCGCTGGGCCTACGGCGCGGTGCAGATACTGAAGCGCCACCTCGGCGCGCTGTTCGGACGCCGCGGCAAACTGAGCCTGGGTCAGCGTTACCACTTCCTGGCGGGTTGGCTGCCGTGGCTGGCGGACGGCTTCAACCTGGTGTTCAACGTCCTGGCCATCGGCTGGTCCATGGCCATGGCGCTCTTCCCCCACTACATCGACCCGCCGCTGATGATCTTCTCGGCGCTGCCGCTGGCCCTGTTCGTGTTCAAGATCCTGAAGCTCTTGCACCTGTACAGCACCCGCGTGGGCGCGAGCCTGCGCCAGACGCTGGCCGCGGCCATCGCGGGCCTGGCCTTGAGCCACACCATCGGTCTCGCTGTGCTGCAGGGCCTGTTCACCCGCGACAAGCCGTTCTTCAGGACGCCGAAGCGCGTCGCCAACCACGCCTGGCTGCAGGCCCTGGCGGACAGCCGCGAGGAAGGCATGATGGCGCTCGGCCTCTGGCTCTCGGCGCTGGGGGTCTACATCGCGGTGGGCACGGTGATGACGGATCTCACGGTCTGGATCGCGGTGCTCTTGATCCAGTCCATCCCCTACTTCGCGGCCATCCTGATGTCGCTCATCAGCGCGTGGCCCCAATTGCCTGCGCGCTACGTGGGGCGCGCGGAAGACATGGACGCACTCGCGCATGTTGTGCTCGCTGAAGACCACAACTCATAACACCATGCCTGGAAAAAGAAGCTGATACATCCCTGTATCGCCACTCTCCTTCCTCAACCTTGATTGAGATTCAGAACGGGATGATGTTGCCGATCACGAACTGGCGTTCGGTGGCGCCCGGCAACTTCACCAGCGGCCAGGCATAGGTCACGTAGATCACGCCGCCATAGGCGCTGCGCACGTCGCCCAGGCGCAGGGCCACGCCGCCGTCGATGAGGGTACGGCTCCAGCCGGCGGCCCCCAGCTGCCGGATCTGCCCGGCGTCGCCGTAGACCTCGAAGCCGATCTGGAAGATGTTGAACAGGTAGGCGTGGGTGGTGATGCGGTCCGCCACGTGGGTCTGCCAGCGGCGATCGCCGATGAGGTAGTAGTTCGGGTAGCCCGGCATGCCCTGGACGCCGCCGAGATACTGCAAGTCCTCCGGGTCCGAACGCAGCCCGTAGCCCATCTCGCCGTGGGCCACCAGCGTCTGCCAGGGCAGGCTCTGGTTGTAGTAAGTGAGGGCGGCTTGCCCCAGCACGCCTTGCTGCTGCCCGTCCTGCTGCCGGCCGCGCACCTCGGCGCTGCTCAGCAGCAGGCTGTCCTCCGACATCTGGCCGCCGTAGCTGGTGGACAGGTCATAGAACCAGGCGGGATCGCGGCTGCCGAACTGCGTGCCGAAGTAACCCAGCTGCACCTTGTCGTCCCAACCCAGGTTGTAGTCCTCGGTGCGGCCGATGAGCGCCATGTTGTTGAAGGTGCCGTAGCGATCCTCGTAATACTCGAAGGTGCCCGCCGGCCCGCCGTAGCGGCGCGGCCTGAGGTCGGGGCGCACCAGCGCGGTGGGCGGGAACTGGCGCAGGGCGCCGTAGCGTATGTCCTGGTTGATGTAGCTCAGACCCGCGCGCATGCCCTCGTCGGCGGCGCCGTCCCAGTACAGGAGCTTCATCCAATCCAGTTCCAGCTTCTGGGTGATGTCCGGCGCGCGCCAGCCCACCACGGAGTCGTCGTAGAAGTTGAGGTTCTGCTGTTGGTCCAGGTAGTGCACGAACACCGACCAGGGCGCCTGGTCCTCGTAGAAAGGCTGGCCGAGGTCGAGGGAACGGGTGAAGCCGTCCGAGAGATGCGCGTAGGTGGCGGCCATGGTCCAGCGGCTGCCGAACAACGCCGGATCCTGGTAGCCCACCTGGTTGCTGGTGCGCTGGGTGTCGCTCTTGTGGCCGACGGCCAGGGTCTTGCCGGTCCCGAGGAAGTCCACGTCCTCGAAGGAGGCGCCGAGACTGCTCTGGCCGCCCACGTGGTTGAAGCTCAGATCGAACTTCAGGGACCAGGCATCCTTGACGTGCGCTTCCACCACCACGCTGTGAGCCTGCTCGTTGCAGCTCAAGGGCACGATGTCGGCGTAGCGGAGGTAAGACAGCGCGCGCAGGCGCCGTTCGCTCTCGTAGATGCGGCGCGCATCCACCGCCTGGCCGGCTTCGATCAGCAGTTCGTTGCGGATGACGTAGGGATGGGTGTTGATGTGCAGCGCATCGGCGGTGCGCCCGTACCAGGTGTCTTCCTGGGGGTTGTTGAGGTCGAACACGCCGTCGACCACCACCACGATGTCTTCGATCTGGTAACCCGCCTGCTCCAGGGCCTGCCAGGTGTGTTGGCCCTGCCACTGCTCGCGTCCCTTCGTGTCGGGTGCGGGACACTGAGAGGTGGGTTCGACGGTGGTGTCGGCATGGGTGCCGGCACTGAACGCCGCCAGCAGCAGCGCCGCGATGAGATGCGCGGATGCCTGACTCCGAGGTCGCGTGGCGGGCACCGATCCGTAGCCGTTACGTGAGCGCAAACCTGATCCTTGTCGCCGCCCTCCCCAGGGTGGCGTGTCTCGTTATGCAGCTAGCATACCGGACTGCGGCGCCGGGAGTGGAACCGCAGATCCCGCTTATGGAAACAGCGTGTCGCTCTTAAAGCCCGTGCAGGCGTCCCACCGGGGTCCAACGGGCCTTGCGGCGCTGCCGCCGGGCCGCCGGATCCTCCCCTTCGTAGTCCATGGGCTGAGGTTCGGCTGACAGCCCTGCCCATCCGTCGAGGGCATTGGCATTCAGAACCGCGTACCGCCCGCCATCCATCTCCGCCAGGGCCAGCAGATACACTCCGCAATGTCTGCAGATCAGGAAATCTGTGATGCCGAGCCCGAAACGGTAACGCTGCAGCTGGGCGGCATCCGCCACCCGCACGCTCACCGAACCCGCCGGATCGGAGGTGCTGAGCACGCCATGGCTGCGGCAGAAGGAACACTGGCAGGCACGCAAGGGCAGCTCACCGGGGCTGAGAGCGGTCTCGAATTCGAAGCTCAGGTTCCCGCAGTGGCAGCGGCCGAGGATCTGCATGCTCAGGCTCCCAGCGCGCCCGCTAGCGCCGTCAGGACCGGGCCACAGGGCGCGGCGAGCTTGAATTCCAGCAGGGCGTCGGCGCGGGTGGCGCCCAGGTTCACCGCCGCCACGGGCTTGCCCGTCTCGGCGACGGACCGCACCAGCCGGTACCCGGACCAGACCATGAGGGAGGAACCGACCACCAGCAGCGCATCCGCCCATTCCACCGCCTCCGCGGCCGCGCGCGTGTAAGCAACCGGGATGGCGTCACCGAAGAACACCACCGCGGGCTTCAGCACGCCGCCGCAATGGGTGCAGGCCGGGACATCGAAAGCCGAGAAATCCCTGGCCTCGAGGTCCGCATCGCCGTCAGGCGCGTGGCCCGCACTCAAGGCGGTCCACTCCGGGTTGCGCGCTTCCAGTTCACGCTGCACGTCGGCGCGCGTGCTGCGCGCCTCGCAAGCGAGGCACTGCACCTCGTCGAGGCGGCCGTGCAGGTCCGTGACCCTGCGGCTGCCGGCCCGCTGGTGCAGGCCGTCCACGTTCTGGGTGACGAGGTGATGCACGCGCCCGGCGGTCTCGAGCCGCGCGAGGGATGCGTGGGTCGTGTTGGGTTCGGCCCGGGAGAAGTGCCGCCAGCCCAACAGGCTCCGTGCCCAGTAACGCTGGCGCACCGCGTGACTCATGAGGAAGTCGCGCTGTTGCACCGGCGGCTTGCGTTTCCAGTTGCCGGCTTGGTCGCGGTAATCGGGGATGCCGGAGTCGGTGCTGCAGCCGGCGCCGGTGAGCACCACGAGCCGGCTGCGCGTCCGGCACCAGTCCGCGAGGCGCTCGGCCCCGCCCCCGGTCAGCGCGCGTGCCGCCGTGTCCATGCTCAGATGAGCGAGAGCACTGCGCCCATGATGCAGAAGCCCACCAGGTTGTAGCCCGAGTTGATGAGGAACAGCTTCCAGCTCTTCTTCTCGAAGAGATAGTTGATGCCGGTGGTGGTGGTGGCGAGGAGTCCGCCCAACAAGCCCACCGCCGCCCCGTGGAACAAGCCCTCGCCCGCGGCCCAGCTGGTGATGACGCAGTCGAGCACGGCCGCCGAGAGCAACAGCAGCACGAAGGTGGCGCCGAAGGTGCGGCCCATCTCCTTCCCGTCGGGTTTCCTGCTTGCGTCCACGCCGGCCTCCCGGGCCCAGACCTTGGAGAACAGCACCGGCGAGTACCAGACCGCGCCGAGGGCGAACATGGCGAGGGCGGCGAGGAAGATGCCGAGGTAATGCATGGGGCGGCTCCAGGACGGATGAGAGACCCTAACTATATATCCGTTCGGCTCTCCGACGGACTTCCCCTGCGGCCACGCGGCACGCTACAGTCCCGCGCATGCATACGCCCCCCGCCTCCCAGAAGCTCCCCCGCAGGCTCGGTGCCTGGACCGGCGCCGCCGTGGTGGTGGGGGTGATCATCGGCAGCGGCATCTACAAGGTGCCGGCGCCGGTGGCGGCGGACACCGGCAGTCTCACGGGCGTGGCGCTGGTGTGGATCCTGGGCGGCCTCATCTCGCTGTTCGGCGCGCTCTCGGTGGCCGAGCTCGCCGCCGCCTTCCCCGACGCGGGCGGACCCTATGTGTACCTGCGCCAGGCCTTCGGCAAGCCGCTGGCCTTCATGTTCGGCTGGATGTGGCTCGTCACCACCCCCAACTCCTGGGCCGCCCAGGCGGTGACCTTCGCCAGCTACTTCGGCGCCAGCGTGGCCCTGAGCGCGTTCCAGGTGAAGCTCACGGCGGCGGCGCTCATCACCCTGCTCTCGGGTGTGAGCTACTACTCGGTGGGGCTCGGCGCCTGGGTGCAGAACCTCTCCACCGGCGCGAAGCTCATCGGTCTCGCCGGTCTCGCGCTGGCATTGTTCATCTACGCACCCCATCCCGGCGCCTCCCTCGCAGGCGTGACTTCGGGCCACGTGCTCTGGGGCGGCGTGGGCGTGGCCCTCATCGCCACGCTCTGGGCCTACGACGGTTGGGCCAACCTCACCGCCCTCTCGGGTGAGATGAAGGATCCGCAGAAGAGCCTGCCGAAGGCGCTCATCGTGGGCACCCTGGTGACGCTCGCCGTCTACCTCACCATGAACGCGGCCTTCGCGGTGGCGCTGCCCTTCGACCGGCTCGCCGCCTCCAAGGCCGTGGCCAGCGACGCGGTGACGGCGGTGCTCGGCTCCGGCGCGGCGGTGATCATCGTGGCGCTGGTGATGGTCTCCACCTTCGGCTCCATGAACGGCAGCATCCTCTCGGACCCGCGCGTGTTCTACGCCATGGCGGAGGACGGCCTGTTCTTCAAATCCGTGGGGAAGATACACCCGCGCTTCCAGACGCCGCACGTGGCCATCGTGTTCAGCTGGGCGCTGGCCGTCGTATTCGTGTTCTGCCGCGATTTCCTCGACCTGGCCGAGGCCTACGTGCTCGGCATCTGGCCGTTCCTCGCCCTCTCGGTCATCGGCCTGTTCGTCCTGCGCCGGCGCCGGCCGGATCTCGCGCGCCCTTACCGTGTATGGGGCTATCCGGTGGTACCGGTGCTGTTCGTGCTGGGCACGTTCCTCGTCATCGGCGACACCTACTACGAGCAGTTCCGCGATGCGCCCCTCATCACCGGCATCAACCTCGGCCTGATCCTGGCCGGCCTGCCCATCTACTGGATCTGGACCCGGCTCACGCGCCGGGCGTGATCTGCGCGCGGGAATATCCCGGCACGCGGCCGGTCAGAATCGGTGGAAATCCGCGGAATCTGGCCCTGGCCGCCCGTATCCGCAGCGGTAACATGGCGCACCGAACCCGGGACACCTGAACGATGTCGGACCAAGCTCATGCCCACGCTTCGCCCGGCCGCATCGCGCTGGGCTTCGCCGCCGTCTACGTGCTATGGGGCTCCACCTACCTCGGTATCCGCTTCGCGGTGGCGAGCCTGCCGCCCTTCATCATGGCCGGCACGCGCCACCTGATAGCCGGGCTCATCCTCTACAGCCTGCTGCGCCTCACCGGCACGCCCCGGCCCACCTGGAAGAACTGGCGCAGCGCGGCGCTGATCGGCACGCTCATGCTGCTCGGAGGCAACGGCCTCGTGTCCTGGGCGGAGGAGACGGTGCCCTCGGGCGTGGCCGCGCTCATCGTGGCGGCGGTGCCCTTCTGGATGGTGTTGCTGAACGCGCTCGAGAGACGCGTGATGCCGCGGCTCTCGGTGCTGGCCGGCCTGGTGCTGGGCGTGATCGGCCTGGGGATATTGGTGCTGCCGACGGACGGCCATGCACCGGATCACATCGACCCGGTGGGCGTGGCCATGCTGTTCGCCGCCACGTTCTCCTGGGGCGTGGGTTCCCTCTACGCCCACCGCGCCTCCATGCCGGCTTCCACCTTCCTCGGCATCGGCATGCAGATGATCATGGGCGGCCTCATCCTGTCGCTGGTGGGCCTGGCCGTGGGCGAAGGCGCGGACCTGCACCCTGCTGCCATCACGCTGAAATCGCTGCTGGCCTTGGGTTACCTGATCGTGTTCGGCTCCCTCTTCGGCTTCTCCGCCTACGTGTGGCTGCTCAAGGTGACGACGCCGGCACGGGCCTCCACCTATGCCTTCGTCAACCCGGTGATCGCGGTCATCCTGGGTTGGGCCCTGGCGGGCGAGGCCCTCACCTGGCGCATCGCGCTGGCCGGGGGCACCATCGTGGCGGCGGTCTGCCTCATCCTCTACTTCGGGTCCGCCAAGCCCAAGCCCGCCGCCGAGTCCTGAGCGCCGGACCTCCGGCAGCGATAGAATCCGGGGACATCCCAGCGCCTCCAGGAGGCCCCCCATGATCGTGGTCACCACCGAGAACGTCACCGGCTATCGCGTCAAGGAACTGAAGGGGCAGGTGTTCGGCGTGGTGGTGCGCAGCCGCGGCCTCGGCGGCAACATCATGGCAGGCCTGCGCTCCATCGTCGGCGGCGAGATCACCGAGTACACCCAACTGCTGGAAGAGGCGCGCCGCCACGCGGTGGACCGCATGGTGCAGAACGCCCAGGCCATGGGCGCCAATGCCATCGTCATGATGCGCTTCGACTCCTCCGAGATCGGTCAGGTCATGAGCGAGATCGTCGCCTATGGCACCGCCGCAGTGGTGGAGAAGGCCTGAGCATGCTGCGCAGACTGCTGTTCTTCGTGGCGGTAGGCTGCCTGGTGCTGGGCCTGGTCACGCTCATGTCCGGCTTCTGGCCGGCGGCGTTCTGGCTGCTCGTCAACGGCAGCGTCCTCACCCTGGGCCTGGTGTTCGAGCGCTGGCGCTACAAGCCCATGAAGACGGCGGCCACTGCGAAAGGCCTGCCGACGGGCGAGCGCTTCGTGGACCCTGAGACGGGCGCCTTGACGGAGGTTTACTACGACGCCGCCACCGGCGAGCGCACATACGTGCGCCTGTCGGGCCCCAGCGCCGGCTAGAGGTTGATCTTGAAGGTCTTGGCGGCCTTCTCGGCCTCATCCAGGCTGATGAGTTCGTGGCGGACGCGCAGCAGCTGATCGTTGTACTTCTCGAACTTCTTGCCGCAACCGGGACAGGCGAAGGAGGGGTTGCCCTCCAGCCAGCGCAGCTTCTGGGTGATGGCCTTGCTGCAACCCGGGCAGCTCATGTGCACATCCACGTCCATGATCACGGTATTCATGCTCTAGCTCTCCCCGGATGCGGTTGACGTCCCGCACCGATATTACACCCGGACCCAGCCCGCTCCATAAGCCCGCGTACGCGCGCCCTTACAGCCTCTGTAGGTCCCGTCTGACTGCCCCTCCCCGCTGCCCACCCTAGACTGGACCCGTCCCATAACCACATAAGAAACGGACCTGGAGATGAACGACAGCCTGCAGAGCCATCGCGTCACACTGCACGATGCCGCCGTGTGCTGCCGCCTGTGCGACCCGCCGCAGCGGGTGGAGGTGGCGGCCCGCATCTTCTACAAGCTCAAGGACACGGACCTCATCGCCTGCCCCAACGGCCACCAGGGCACGCTGCTGGAATACAAGAACGCCGCCGGCCAGATCGCCACCCCCCACGGCCCCTTCATCCGCTATGACCCCCATCCGGCGGACTGGCTGCCACCCCTGGCCGGGGAAGGCTGAGAGTGTAAGCCCCAGCCAAGTCCATCGTGTCTTCGGCGGTATCCGGCGTGCTTCTGGGTGCCTCCGCCTCGTGCCTGTCGGCGGGCGCCAAAGTCTGCTATTTTCGCCGCGCCTACCCACGGAGCATCCGCCACCGTGCACAGCCTGTTCACGCGATTGCCGCCGCTAAGCTCCCTCAACCGCACTCGTGTGCTCATCGGCGTGACCACGCTGCTGTGGATCGTCGATCTCGCCAGCAACCTGCTGTTGACGCTGGCCACCGCTCCTGCGAGCGACTCGCTACATTGGCAATCGGTCATCGCATCGCTGCTGATCGAATACCTGTTGCTGTTGCCACTCCTGATCCTGTGCTACGCGGCAGCCACACGCATCCCACGCCTCATCCGGCAACCGCTGTTGGGAGCGCTGGCCCACGGCAGTCTCGCAGCTTTCTTCGTGGTGATGGTCCGTGTGGCCGCGTTCGTCGGTTTCTACGTGATGGCGACCGAAGCGGACCTCGCCGGCACGCACTACCGCATGCTGCTGCGGGGGCTCGCCGCACCCATGGATTGGTATGACGATGTGCTGCTCAACGTCACCTACTACCTGCTGGGCTTGTTCATGATCATCGGCGTCAACGCGCGTCTGGACCTGCGGAACGAGCGCGAGCGCGCCGCAGACCTGCACGCACGCTGGCTGAAGGCGCGTCTCGACACCTTGCGAGGCCAGTTGAACCCGCATTTCCTGTTCAACAGCTTGCACACCATCTCCGCGCTGCTGTATACCGACGTCCATCGGGCCGACAAGCTGCTGGCGGATTTCAGCGACGTGCTCCGCATCTCGCTGCGCGAGGGGCAGCGTGAGTTCTCCACGGTGCGCGAGGAGCTCGACTACGCGCGCCGTTACCTGTCCATCGAGGAGACCCGCTTCGAAGACCGCCTCGTGACGCGCTTCGAGGTGGATGAAGCCAGCCTGGGCGTGGCGGTGCCGAGCCTGATCCTGCAGCCGCTCATCGAGAACGCCATCAAACACGGGATATCCAACAGCACCGGCCCGAACACGGTAGTGGTGAGGGCCAGCGGCAGCGAAGCCGCGCTGGTGCTCGAAGTGAGCAACGATTTCCGGGTCGACGCCGCGCCGGTGAGCGCCGATCGCAGCATGGGCATCGGCCTCACCAACGTGCGCGAACGGCTGGCCGCCATCTACGGGGGGGATTTCACGCTCTCTTCGCGGCCGCTCCCGGGCCACCGCTGGTCCACCCTGATCAGCCTGCCGTATCCGACGGTGCACGGTGGCTGAGGCCCCGAGCGATCCCAGCGGCCTGCTAGTATCTGCATCTTGCTTGAGGCGGCTCGCAGCCGCAGGAGACGCTAGCACGTGATCCGGGTACTGGTGATAGACGATGAGCCGCATGCACGGCTCAAGCTCGCCCAGTTCATCGAACGCACGCCGGACCTGGAGCTGGTGGGCGTATGCCAGAATGGCCGCGAGGCCCTGGCGGCCATCCGTGCGCGACGCCCCGACCTCATGTTCCTAGACATCCAGATGCCGGAGATGGACGGCTTCGCGATGCTGGAAGCCCTCAAGGGCGAGAAACTGCCCTACCTCGTCTTCACGACCGCCTACAGCGAACACGCGGCACGTGCCTTCGAGGTGGAGGCCGTGGATTACCTGCTGAAACCCTTCGACCAATCCCGTTTCGAACGCGCCGTGGACCGTGCCCGCCGCCTCATGGAGGCCCACCCCGGGCTCGCGCCGGCCGCCGATGTGGCCGAACAGCTGTCCAAGCTCCTGGACCGGCACCTCGGCAAGGCCCGCATCCTGGTCAAGGTCGGCAACGCCATCCGCCCGCTGGACCCGGCGGCCATCCTCTACGCGCAGGCCGAAGGCGACTACCTGCGCCTGGTGCTGCGGGAGGAGGAGTTGCGCATACGCGAGCGCATGAAGGACATCGAAGAGCAGGTGGCCGATGCCGGCTTCGTCCGCATCCACCGCTCGGTGCTGGTCAACCTGGACCACGTGAAGGAGATGAAGCCCAAGAAGCACGGCGACTACGAGTTCCGCATGGCGGACGGCGTGAGCTTCGTCTCGGGCTCCACCTACCGGGGCAACGTGAAGCGCATCCTGGAGCAACGCGGCCGTCCCGGCTGAGGCCTCGCGGATGCTTTCGTCGCGCGGCTGGCCGCGTCCATCGCCGCGGCGGCGGCGCCGGTCCCGCAAAAGGGCCCTTTACCACGCAGAAATCCGCCTTGGACCCCTTCCCCGTCTCTGGCAGTCTTGCCGCATCCGTCGACGCCGGATGGCAGTCGACACCCGATACGATGGAGGCGACGCATGATACGTGTACTGGTGGTGGACGATGAACCCTTCGCCCGCAGCAAGATCCGCGGCTTCCTCCAGCCGCACCCCGATTTCGAGGTCGTGGCCGAAGCCGGCGACGGCCAGGATGCGCTCGCCAAGCTGAGGACACTGACGCCGGATGCGGTGTTCCTGGACGTGCAGATGCCGCGCCTCGATGGCATGCAGATGCTGGGGCTGGCGGGGCTGTCCCGGCCGCCCTACACGGTGATGACCACGGCCTACGACAACTACGCGGTACGCGCCTTCGAGATGGATGCCTTGGACTACCTGCTCAAGCCCTTCGACCGCGCGCGCTTCGAATCCGCCCTCACCCGCATCCGCGCCCAGGTGGAGCGTGCCAACCGCGCCGAGGGCCGGGTGGATATCGACCTGCTGCTGAAGCGCCTCGGGCCCGGCACCGAACCGGCGCGCCAGGCCAACCACTCTGGCCGTGTGCCGGTCAAGATCGGCCGGCGGGTGCGCTTCCTGGACACCGGCCACATGCGCTACATCGCCGCCGATCGCGACTACGTCAACATCCACATGACCACGGGCGAGATCATCCATACCAGCGACCGCATCTCGCACATGGAGGAGAAGCTCGCGAGCTTCCCATTCCTGCGCATCCACCGCTCCACCCTCGTCAACCTGGAACAGGTGCGCGAGGTGCGCTCCATGGGGGCCTTCTATGAGTTCCTGCTGAGCGGCGAAGCACAAGTCGTCTCCGGCTGCACTTACAAGCGCGAGATCCATGCCCTCCTGACCACCTGGAAGAAAACCGGGGATAAGCGCATCTCCTGATTCTTTCTCTCCTGCTACCAAATCCCCGCTTCGGCTCGCTTAAAAGCGTTACGAGCGATGACGGGGCTAGGCGTGCGAGGTGAGCAGGAGGGAGCGTACTCTCCGGTACGTGACCGACTGCGAGTCCGAAGCGCAACAACGCCCCGTCGAGCGCAGTAGCTTTTAAGCGACCCAAAAAGAAGCGGCCCCCATTGGGGGCCGCTCAATTACCGACTCTTGTAACAGTTCGTTATCAGAACTTGACCGAGATACGGCCGTAGAACTCGCGGCCCGGCACACGGTAGAACGTGGGCAGGAAGCTGTTCGCGGCGGCCGTAAGCGCGGTCGGCGGCTGCTTGTTGAAGAAGTTCCGGATACCGAAGGTGAAATCGGTGTTCCAATCGTCCACGTGGTAGCCGACCTGGGCGTCGTGATAGACGGTCTTGCCCAGATGGTTGTTATTGGACTCAGTCAGAGCACCGATGTACTGCACGTTCCAACTGGCCAGCCAGTCGCCGTAGTTCCAGGCCAGCGACACGTTGGCACGCTGTTTCAGGAACCCGCCGAAATTGGTGGTGGTGCCAGCCAACTCGGTGTTGGAGAACGCCGGGCTGCCGCCGGTCGGCAGGGTACGCACGAAGTCGCGCATGAACGTCCAGTCCGTGCCCAGCTTGAAGTCACCCACCGAGGTGGAGGGGAACTTGTAGTGGGCCGCGATGTCGATGCCCTCGGTACGCACGCCACCGATGTTGGTGTTGAGGTCCACGACATTCGTGATGGTCTTGCCGGTCAGCGTGACCAGATTGCAGTAGGTCGGGTTCTGCTGCAGGTAGCAGGCGTTCAGGATCACCTGCACGGGGACCGCCGTGATGTCCTGGTCCACTTCGATCTTGTAGAAGTCCATGCTGAAGTCGAAGCCCGCCAGCCAATCCGGGTTGTAGACGAAGCCCACGCTGCGGGACAGCGCACGCTCAGGCTGCAGCGCCGAGTTGCCGCCCACCGTGGCCTTGACCTGCGCGCCCGTCTGGCTGTGCTGGACTCCATGGCAGCCCGCCGGCAGCGGGGTGACGTGGGCGCAGGGGTCCGAGGCGGAGGGGAAGGAGTCCGAGTTGCCCAGGAACAGCTCGCTGATGCTGGGGGTGCGGAAGCCCTGCGACCAGGCCGCACGGATCAGCAGGGTGTCGCTGGGCTGCCACTTCAGGGCCGCGCGGGCGGTCGAGGCGTTGGCACCATGCTGCACGGACGAAATCGCGCTGCCCGGGGTCCCGCCGAACCACTTGAACTGCGACCAGCGGTTGGCGATGTCCAGGTCCAGCATCTTGAAGCCGGGGGCGTCCGCCACCAGCGGGAAGTCGAACTCGACGTATTCCGCGTTGGTCTTGGTGCGGCCGTCGGTCGGCTGGATCACGTTGCCGGTGGTGTTGCCGGAGGACACGGTCGCATCCGGATGGAAGAAGCCGTTGAACTCCAGGTATTCCAAACCGGCCGCGGCACCCAGCGGGCCCGCCGGCAGGTCAGCGATGCTGCCGTTGATGTTGGCCGTGTAGTCGCGCATCCGCACGTCGGAGGAATCGTGCTCCTCGAACTGCGTGTACTGCAGCATCTGCGGGGTGATGGAACCCTCGCCGCCGAAGATGTTGAACGGCACGCAGCCCGCGGTCTGGGCGCAGGGCGCGAAGCCCGGCGAATCCAGGGCCTGGGCCAGGCGCTGGGTATTGAACAGGCCGGTGGTGACGTTGTTCTGGTTATCGTCGGCATAGGTGTAGCCGACATCCCAGTCCCATTCGTTACCGCCCAGGTTGAAGTATCCCTTGAAGCCGCCGGTGAACTGCATGGTCTCCACGTTCTGGTTGAACAGGCGCAGGCCGCCTTCCAGCGGACGCCGGCCCAGGAACGCCAGCAGTTCGTTCGGATCGGCGCAGCCGGGGCCCACGGTCGGGCAGTACTGGCTGAGGTTACCCACGAGGTCGATGTTGAACGGGTTGAACGGGTTGCTCTTGCCGATGCCGATGAACTGACCGTTGGTCGTCGAGCGGCCCAGGCCGAGGGTGATCGGCGAGGGCGCCAGCGCCTGTTGCGAACCGCGTTGGTTGAACAGCGTCGAGGCGAAGAACGTCAGATTGTCAGCCAGGTCATAGTGACCCTGGGTATAGAAGCTCGTGCGTTCGTTCGGCGTGATGAAGTAGTTGAGCGGCGCGAAGTTATAAGCATCCGCAGGCGCGAAGTTGCGGAAATCGCTGACCCCAGGCTTGCCGGCGACCGGCTTATTGAGGGTCAGGTCGCAGGTGCCGTAGTGGTGGGTGGCCGGGTCGAACGGGCCGCAAGTTCCGGCACCGATCGACGTGCCGGCGAAGGTCGGACCGGCGATCAGGAACTGACCGTTCGGGATGGAAGCGCTGCCGCTGGCGCTGCCGCCGTCACGGACCGGCTCCCTGGAGATGGAGCGATTGCCGGCCCAGATCTCGTGCTGGTTCACATAAGCCACGTTCATCACCACGGCGCCCTTGTCGCTGGAGTTGCCCAGGGTGAAGTCGTATGCCTGCACCTTGCCGTCATGGTGGCCTTCACCGGCATAGATGCTGGTGTAGGCGTTGGCTTCAGCGCCGTTGTAGTTCTTGATGGTGATGATGTTCACCACGCCCGCGATCGCGTCAGAACCGTAGATCGCCGAAGCGCCGTCCTGCAGGATCTCCACGTGGTCGATGATCGAGACCGGGATCTCGTTCAGGTCCACCGGGCCGTTCAGGTTCGGGATCCAGCGGCGGCCGTCCACCAGCACCAGCACGCGGTTGGCGCCGAGGTTGCGCAGGTCGATGTTGGTCGAACCGTTGCCGCCGTTATTGAAGGTGGTGTTGAGGGCCGAACCCGCCTGGGTCACGGTCTGGAGGATGTCGCCGATCGACGTCAGGCCCGTGGCCTTCAACTGCGCCGAGGTGATGACGTTCACGGGCTGGGCGGTCTCGACGTCGGTGCGCTTGATGCGCGTGCCCGTTACTTCGATCTTGCCCAGCTGGGCAGTGTTGTTCTGGTTGGTCGCGTCCGTGGTCGCGTCCGCGGCGAATGCCGCCGGTGCCGCCACCGTGACGCCGACGGCTGCGCCTGCCACGAGGGCGAGACGCACGGCCTTGCTGATCTGGTTGCTGTTCATCATGGAACCTCCGCTCCGAGTGTTTTGTAATGTCGTCCGCCTCAAGGCGGCCTCTCGTCGTCTGCGTGCAACAGCGGGATGCCGCTGCAAGCCTTTGTCCATCGAATGCCGTGAGCAGCTGTCGTGTGGACACGACGGATGCAGCACTGCGGCAGATTCTGTAGAACACGCACGCGGCTTACCACGCGCAAGACGTGCATTCGTCGAGCGTCGGTCGTTACTCGTCGAGGAAGGCTAGAGAGTCGGCGGGGAGGTCGTGCTATCGGTCAAGTTTGATTCCCGCGCGGCCGACGGCCGCGCGGGATCGGCGGGGATATCAGCGCCGGGGGGTCCGGGAGCGGTGGCAGAAATACGCCACGATCAGCCCGAACACCAGCATGGCGCCCATGTTCAGGATGAAGCCTTTCCATTCGAAGGGCGGCACCCGGTGCAGCGCTGACAGGGCCAGCACCACGTAGTTCATGACGAAGTAGACCACCACCCCGTAAGCGAGGCCGGTCAGGCGCCAGTCCCGGTTCATCCAGGCAAGGCGCCGCGCCGCCAGTACATAGATGGTGGCGATGATGAGCCCCATCAGCCACTGCAGCAGCAGCCCGACGAATGAGATGTCCAGGCCACCCTGGATCACCTCACGTCCCAGGAGGCCGGCGGCGATGAACCGCAGGATGAGGAGCGGGCTCAGGAGGGTGATGAGGGAGGCGGCGAAGATATCCACGGTCCCGGCCACGAGGCCGCCCCAGAGGATGGCTTTGAGGTCGGCGCGTTGCGTGTCGTTCATGTGGGTACCCCGAGGGTGGGCGCGGCAGGCGCCGGGTCATTGTTATTGAGGCCAGCCCGGACCCGCCAGGCCCCCAAAGGGGGCCGACACTCCGCGGCTATACTCCCATGCGACCCCCGCCTGCCCCAGAGGTTCCCCATGGCCCGCATCCGCATCCTGCTGCTCCTGGCCTGCATCGCCTGCGTGGCCCAGGCAGCCCCCTACCTGCCCCCAGGCGGCAAGCCTGACCCCTTCCTGGCCTACCAGGCCCCGCTGCTGGCCCTGACCGGAGCGACGCTCCTGGACGGCACCGGTACCCCGGCCCAGCGCGGCATGACGGTGCTCATCAAGGGCCAGCGCATCCAGGCCCTGGGACCCGACGGCCAGGTGGCCCTGCCGGAGGGCACGGTGAAGGTGGACCTCACGGGCAAGACGCTCTTGCCGGGCTACGTGATGCTGCATGAGCACTTCTTCTACCCGACCGGACTCCTCACCTACGCCAACATGCCCTACAGCTTCCCGCGCCTCTACCTCGCGGGCGGCGTCACCACCCTGCGCACCGGCGGCAGCATCAACCCTTACGCGGATCTCGGCATCAAGCAATGGATCGATGCCGGCCACGCGGTGGGTCCGCACATGTTCATCACCGGCCCCTACCTCACCGCCGGCAACGATCCGGATGACCTGCCGGTGATGCAGCTCGCGGACTTCGGCGACCCGGCCATGGCGGTGGAGGCGGAGCGCCACTGGATCGCGCTGGGCGCGCGGGACTTCAAGACCTACACCACCATCCCGAGGAAGACCCTCGGCGCGGTCATCGACTACGCCCACAAGCATGGCGCGCGGGTCACCGGGCACCTCTGCTCCGTCACCTATAAGGAGGCGGCGGAACTCGGCATCGACGACCTGGAGCACGGCATCTTCGTCGCCACCGACTTCGTGAAGGACAAGCAGCCGGACAAGTGCCCGAACTATGGTGTGGTGCAGAAATCCCTGGCGGATCTCGACGTGCAAGGCAGCGAGGCCCAGGCACTGTTGCAGACGCTGCTCAAGCACCACGTGGCGCTCACCTCCACCCTCACGGTGTTCGAAGCCTCGACGCCGGGCCGGCCGATCCTGCCGGATGCGGTGCTGGATCTCATGTCCCTGCAGGCTCGCGCCAATTATCTCCGCAACTATGGCCGCACCGCCCAGGCCGCCAACCAGGATGCAGTGAAGGCCTTCCAGCACGGCATGGCCTTCGAGAAGGCCTACTTCGACGCGGGCGGGCTCCTGGTGGACGGCACCGATCCCACAGGCAACGGCGGCGTGGTGCCGGGTTATTCCAACGCCCGGGAGGTGGAGCTATTGCTGGAGGCCGGCCTCTCCCTGCCGGACGCCATCAAGGTCTCGACGCTGAACGGCGCGAAGTTCCTGAAGATCGACCAGGACCGCGGCAGCATCGCCCCCGGCAAGTACGCAGATTTGGTGGTGCTGGACGGGGACCTGACTACGGACCCGAAGGTGCTGCACAAGGTGCAATGGGTGTTCAAGGATGGGCTCGGCTACGACAGTGCCAAGCTCACGGACTCCGTGCGCGGAGACGTGGGCATACGCTGATTCCTGCACATGGGAATGAAAAAGCCCGGCTCACGCCGGGCTTTCTTATCTCATGCATCGGCCGCAGGGCTCAGTTGAACTTCCCGCCCTTGCCGGCGGCGCTGTAGGCCCCCGCGCCGAGCAGCGCCACGCACAGACCACCCACGCCGTAGAAGAGTTCGAGCTCGATGCTCCAGCCGCCGTACTCGTTCAGGTGCATGACGTTGAGTCCATGGGTCACCGCCACGGCCACCAGCATGTTGGCGACCACCAGCAAGGCGCCGATGCGGGTGTAGACGCCGAGGATGATGAGCACCGGACCCACCACCTCGCCGAGGTAGACGCCGAAGGCAAGGAAGCCCGGCACGCCGTGGGCGGCGAGCATGGAGGCCACCTCGCCCGGGCCGGTGATGACCTTATGGAATCCGTGCAACAGGAGCAACACGCCCACCAGCAGGCGCAACAGCAGTTTGCCGGCGTCGTCCATCGACCAGTTCATGGGTTACCTCTAGAGGATTCCGGTCCGCTCAGTGGAACAGGCGGCGCCAGTTGGAGATGTTGTTGTCGGTTATGAGTTCGATGCCGAGCACGTAGCCCGGCTCGCCCTTGGACGGGGCGATCCAGCGGGTCACGCCCGAGAGGTTGAAGGCCGCCGCATGCCCTTCCAGGTTGATGGTGATCTCCACCTGCTCACCCAGGGGGAAAGCCCGCTTGGTCTGGATCTGCACGCCACCGGGCGAGATGTCCACGGTGGTGCAGTAGTACTTGGAGACGGTGACGTCCTCGCCGCTGATGTTCAGCTGGCGTATGACGGCACGCTCTTCCCTGCGCAGGCGCGGATGCTTGCGCCGGTCGTCGTGGTCTTGTTCCATGGCTCGCATCTGTCGGGTTACTGACATGACTTATTGTTCTAGGAATCGAGATTTTGCCATATAAATGCGGGCGGGCTTGTAATACAAGTCTTCTGGATTATGGAATATGGATCGGGAATAGCCCGGGAGAGATCCCGGTCTTAGTGGCCGGGACCTCTCCTGCAAAACAAGCCGTTCAGCCGCCCGTGGCGAAGGCGTAGAAAACCCCATCCAGGTCGCCGAAGTAGACCCGCCCATCCCCGAGCACAGGCGAGCCGGCCACCCCATAACCCCTCTCATCGCCCCCAGGCGGCATCTCGAAGCGCCAGACGGGCTTGCCGCTGGCCCGGTCCAGGGCATAGAAACCACCGAAACGCCCATATCCCTTGTAGCCCACGCTGCCTACATACAGCCGCCCGCTATCCAGGGCCGGGATGGTCCAGGCCTCGCCCCCGGCGTTGAAGCGCCAGCGCTCCTCGCCGGTCTTGGGGTCCAGTGCATAGAACTCCAGGCAATCGGAGGAGCCCACATAGAGCACCCCATCCGCCAGGCGCGCAGAGGATTCGACCCAGGACACCCAATAGAACTTGCGCCAGAGGGTCGCGCCAGTCTTCGCATCCAGCGCATAGAAGTCGGCGTTGCGGCTGCCGATGTAGACCTGCCCATCCGCCACCAGCGGCGTGGAGACCACGGGCATGCGCGTGTCCTTGCGCCAGGCCACCTGCCCGGTCTTGGCATCGAGGGCATAGAGCGCGTGATCATAGCTGCCGAAGTAGACACGGCCTTCAGCCACCGCCGGCGTGGAACGCACCATGCCCTGGGTGGCGTAATGCCAGCGTTCCTTGCCGCTCTTCGGATCCAGCGCGTAGAGGCTGCCGTCGGCGCTCCCTATATAGAGGAGCCCGTCGGCGATCACCGCGCCCGAGGTGAGGCGGTCATATCCCAGACGCTTCACCTTGCCGCCGTGGGTGTCGAAGCGCCAGACACGCTTGCCGTCCTTGCGCGCGAGCTTGTAGAGGAAGCCGTCGTCCGAGAGGCAGTAGAGATAGGCGCCGTCCAGTGCCGCCGGACACAGCACCGCGCCGCCGGTGGCGACGCTCCAGACGGGCTTGCCGCTCGCGGCGTCGAGGGCGTAGATCCGGCCGTCGTCGCCGCCGAAGTAGACCCTGCCGTCAGCGAAGGCCGGCGTGGACCAGATGGCGCCGCCGCTCTTGAAGCTCCAGAGCGGCGTGGCCGCCGTGCCACCGGTGTCGCGCGGCGCCGCCGCAGGCAGCGGCCCGCGCACGAGATCGAAAGGCAGCGTGTGACCGTCGAAGGCCAGCACGCCCGTGAGGTGCTCGGGGTCCCCGGCGAACCGCACCTTGAGGTCGTAGTGGTCCTGCTCGGCTTCGTCGTACCAGCCGTCATGCAACACCATGGGGATGGGGCCGTAGTCACTCAGGTTCGCCTCTGGCAGGGTCCAGAGCAGGTCCGGTACCGCTGACTTGCCCGCCACGAAGCGCAGACCGAAGGGTCTCATCTGAGCCCCGTCATGCACCTGGCCGGTCCAGGTCCCCAGCAGCGGGTCCGCGGCGGGTGGCGTGTCCGCCAGCACCGGCAAGCTGGCGGCCAGCAACAGGGATGCGAGGGAGAGGCGGACGATGCGCATGTGGGCTCCGGGGATGATGACCTCGCTGGATTGGAGGCCCTATGCCGCGCTTGGTTCCCGCCCCGTAGCACGCCGTATGGGCGGATTGCATTCGTCCGTATTGCGTATTAATGTACCAATGTACCAAATAGGAGCGCAACATGGCCGCAGCCAAAGAAGTGGAACGCGTGCAGACCGGCATACGCATCGAGAAGCGCCTGCTCAAGGTGCTGAAGGCGGTGGCGGAGGACCATGACTTGAGCCTCGGCGACCTGCTGGAGGGCATCGTGCTGCACGCCTTCGAGGGCAAGGCACCCTTCTCCCGTGCCTCCATCCAGAAGATCGGCAAGTTCAAGGAACTCTACGGCCTGGACCTCTCCGCCGCCGACAGCCACAAGCTCAAGGAGAAGTGATGCGCCTGGGGTCCGCCGAGCGGGAGCTGATCGCCGGCTTCGAGGACTTGAGTTTCCCCGAGGCGCGCTTCCACCACGCCGAGCATGTGCAGCTCGCCTGGGCGCTGCTCGCCGGCCAGCCCCTGCTCGCGGCCATGCAGCGCTTCCGCGGCTCGCTGAAGGGCTATGCGGCGCATCTCGGCGCGGGTGCCATCTACAACGAGACCATCACTTGCTTCTACCTGCTGCTGATCCGCGAGCGCATGGATGGGCTCGGCTCGGACCATGACTGGGGCACGTTCCGCGCGGCCAACCCGGACCTCTTCACGCACCCTAAGGCTTTCCTGGAACGCTGGTATCCGGCCGGCCTCGCCTTCTCGCCGGAGGCCAAGGCCGCCTTCCTGCCGCCCGCTGCTCTCTGACCGCAGCCACAGATGATGAATTGAATTGCTCGCGTTCATCACCGGCAAGCCCCGCTGGCACTACACCTTCCTTCCCAACGGCAGCTTCGTTTTCGGGGTCGGCAACACGCCGGTGCTGGCGGACGGGAAGGTGCTCTTCGGCGGGCTGTATGGGCTGTTCTATGCCTTCCCAGCGGGGACCGGCCGGTCATAAAACCGGGTCCCCGCGGGTCCAAGAAGACATGCACGGTCACGTCGCGAAGCCTCTGACGCAGGTCCTGGGTGGCTACCGCCAGAGCGCCCCTCCCGTCGCGTTGGCGGGGTTGTCGGAATGCCGCTGGCTGCACGCCATCGCCGGCGCCACCGACCCGCGCTGCCCCGCGCACCAAGTGCTGCCGGACCCGGGCCTGAGCCTCGCCTTCATGTGCAGACGCGATGCGGACGGACGGGTGGACGCACCCAGCCTCGCTCTCATCGGGCCCATCTTCACGGCATATCCGCTGGCGCTGCGGCCGGGATACGAGATCGTGGCGTTCAAGCTGTATCCGGAATGGTCGCTACCCTTGCTGGGCGCCCATGCGCGCGAGCACGTGGACCGGATACACGACATGCAGGAAGTGGATCCCCGGACGCGTCCGCTGCTGGAAGCGCTGACGCGCACGCGGCATTGGTCCGAGGCCTCGCAGCTGCTCGCCGGCTCGCTGCATGAAGCCCGGGGGAGACTGGGCACGAGCGCAGGCCGGGAAGCGCGCCAGCAGGAGGCGGCAGCGGCCCTGCGCGGGGCACCGGCGCGCCGTCCGGTGGCGGCGGCGGCGGCGCTCTGCGGCATCGGCACGCGGCACTTCCGCCGCCTGTTCGAGGCGGCCACGGGCGTGACACCGAAATCCTACAGCCGCGCCCGGCGCTTCCTGCGCGTGCTGGCCGCCGCGGATGCGGCCGCAAGCCCCGATTGGGCCGCGCTCGCCCTGGCCGGCGGCTACAGCGACCAGGCGCATATGGTGCACGAGTTCCGCGACATCGCCGGACGCACACCAGCGGCATTGCTGCAGGAACGCCGCCTGGAAGCGGGGCTGTACCGGCCTCGCGGCTGAGGTCCGTTTCCTCCAATACGGGACCTCTCCTCTCCGTCCACCATCGGGCCGCCACGCCCCTTTCCGGCGTGGAGGAGACCGACCATGCGCATGTTCTTCCTGTGCTTCGCCCTGCTGGCCTGGCTACCCGCCGCCTCCGCCGAGGAGGACACGGGCTCGCTCTGGGACGTGAAGCTGCACAAGCTGCGTGACGACATCTACGTGGCGCAGATCGCCGACCCGCTCAACATCATGGTGATGGGCAACGTCACCATCATCATCAATCCGCGCGACGTGGTGCTGGTGGATTCCGGCGGTTCCCCGGTGGCAGCCCGCCGCATAATCGCCGCCATCCGCGCGCTCACGCCCAAGCCGGTGAGCGCCGTCATCGACACCCACTGGCATGGCGACCACACGCTGGGCAACCAGGAGTACGTCAGGGCCTGGCCCGGGGTGGAGATCATCGGCCGGCCCGAGACCCGCGCCGCCATGCTCGGCGATGACATCGGTTATGTGAAGGACATCGCCAAGAGCATCGACTCGCGCCGCCAGCATTGGGACGAGGTGATCGCCGACCTGCGCAAGAAGGGCGACCCCGCCGATGCGCGGGTGGCGGATTTCCTGAGCCGCTACTTCGACCATGAGATAGACATCACCCACCGCGAATACCAGACGGTGGAGCTGACGCCGCCGGACCTGACCTTCACGGGCAGCCTCAGCCTCTACCGCGGCACGCGTGAGATCCGGGTGCTGCACCTCGGCAAGGGCCATACCGCCGGCGACATCGTGGTGTACCTGCCCCAGGAGAAGCTGGTGGCCAGCGGCGACCTGGTGGTGGCGCCCATGCCTTTCGGCTTCACCGGCGCGCTGGAGATAAACGACACGCTGGACGCGCTCGCAGCCCTCGACTTCGACACCCTGGTGCCCGGCCACGGCGCGGTGCAAGCGGGCAAGGACTACCTGCACCAGTTGCAGGCGCTGCTCAAGGACGTGCAGGGCCAGGTGCGCCCGCTGGTCCAGCAGGGCCTGGAGCCGGATGAGATCCTGAAACGCCTGGACCTGCGCGCCGAGACCGATCGCTTCGCCGGCCAGGATCCGGTGGCCCGCTACCTGTTCGACCTGGACTTCACCCAGAACTACGTGCAGGAACTCTACGACGAACTCAAACCCGACGGCGGCTGACCCGCCGGGCGCCGGCGCGCCCCGATTGCTCTCCCCCCGCGACCGGTTGATACTATTCCCATAGTAGATCGACCGGCCGCTTCGAGCCGGGGGAGCCCGCCCTTGAAACACGCCCTCAGCCTCACGGGCCTGCTGGCCCTCGCCTCGCTGCCGTCCGCCACCCTGGCGTTGCCGCCGCCCGATCCCACGCTTCAGGCCCTGCAATGGCGTCTGGTGGGCCCGTTCCGTGCCGGGCGCGTGGACGCGGTGGCGGGCATCGCCGGCGACAAGCAGACCTTCTACATGGGCGCCGCCGACGGCGGCGTGTGGAAGACCACCGACGCGGGCCACCACTGGGTGAACGTCAGCGACTGCTGCCTGGATGCAGGGCCGGTGGGCGCGCTGGCGGTGGCGCCCTCGGATCCGAAGGTCGTCTACGCCGGCACCGGCGAGCCCTTCCCCCGCGGCGACGTGCTCACGGGCGACGGCCTGTGGAAGTCCGCCGACGCGGGCAAGACCTGGACCCAGGCGGGTCTCGCCGAAACCCACGTGATCGCCAACATCATCGTGGACCCGAAGGACGCGCAGCATGTGTATGTGGGGGCGCTGGGCCACGTGTTCGGACCTAACCCGGAGCGGGGCGTGTACGAGACCCACGATGGCGGTGCCCATTGGCAGCAGATCCTCTCGGTCGACGCGGACACGGGCGTGGGCGATCTCGTCATGGACCCGAACGACAGCAAGACCCTCTACGCGGCTTTCTGGCAGATGCAGCGCACTTCATGGAACCTGACGAGCGGCGGCCCCGGCAGCGGCATATATAAGACCAGCGACGGCGGCGCCCATTGGAGCAACGTCGCGCTGAACCCGGGCATGGCCGCAGGCGTGCTGGGGCGCATCGGGCTCGCCCTGCCCTCCGGCGCGCCGGGCCGCGTCTACGCGGTGGTGGAAGCGAAGGACAGCGGCCTCTACCGCTCCGACGACGGCGGCGGCCATTGGCAGTTGCTGTATCACAAAGGCAACCTCAACCCGCGGGCCTGGTACTTCAGCCGCGTGTTCGCGGATCCGAAGGACCCAGACCACCTCTACGTGACGGAGGCGCCGGGTTACATGGTGTCCAAGGACGGCGGCAAGACTTTCAAGAGCCAGCAGATGCAGGGCGGCGACCACCACGCCATGTGGATCGACCCCGCCGACCCCAAGGTCATGGCCATCGGCAGCGACGGCGGCGCAGCGGTGAGCCTGGACGGCGGCACCTCCTGGTCGGAGCTGCAGAACCAGCCCACCGCCCAGATCTACAAGCTCAACGTGGACGACCAGTTCCCTTTCCATCTCTACGGCGCGCAGCAGGATTCCTCCACCGTGGGCATCGCGAGCGCGAACCAGGATTGGGGCATCGGCATCCAGGACTGGGGCAACGTGGCGCAGTGGGAAGCGGGTTACGGCGTGCCGGTGCCGGGCAAACCCTGGATCGTCTATTCCAGCGGCGGCCCCATGGGCATGCTGGAGCGCTTCGATGCCCATACAGGGCTCAAGACTTTCATGGGCCACTGGCCCGACGACAACACCGGCCGCGGCGCCGACGACCTCAAGTACCGCTTCCAATGGACCGCGCCGCTCATCGCCAGCAGCCACGCGGACGACACCCTCTACATGGGCGCCCAATACGTGCTGAAGAGCGAGGACGGCGGCCACGTCTGGAAGGAGATCAGCCCCGACCTCACCCGTGACGACAAGAGCAAGCAGCTCCCCTCCGGCGGTCCGTTGCACAAGGACATCACCTCCGTCGAGTACTACGACACGGTGTTCGCGTTGGCGGAGTCGCCCTTGAAATCGGGGCTGCTCTGGGCCGGCACCGACGACGGCAAGCTGTGGCTCACCCGGGACGACGGCGGCCACTGGCAGGACGTGACGCCGCCGGATCTCCCCGCGTGGAGCACTGTGAACGTGATAGACGCCTCGCGCCTGGATGCAGGCACCGCCTACGTGGCGGCGCATCGCTACCGCCTGGATGATTTCACGCCCTATCTCTACAAGACCCATGACTACGGCGCCCACTGGCAGAAGATCGTGGCCGGGCTGCCCACGGACACCACCAGCTTCACCCTGCGACAGGACTGGCAGGACGCGAGCCTGCTCTTCGCCGGCACGCTCAACGGCGCCTGGTTCTCGACGGACGATGGCGCCCATTGGCAGACCTTGCAGCAGAACCTGCCGCGCACCGCCGTCACGGACCTGGCACTGGTACCGCAGCAGGATTCCCTGGCCGCCGCCACCCACGGCCGCTCCTTCTGGGTGCTGGATGACCTGCAGCCCTTGCGTGAGATCGGTCCCGAGACCCGCAGCGCCGACGGCCACCTCTACACCCCGGGTGTCGCCTTCATCACGCCCATCCAGCAGGACAGCTCCGCCAGCCAGTACAACATGGGCGTGAACCCTGCCGGCGGCGCCAAGGTCTTCTACCAGTTGAAGAAGCCGCTGGCGAAAGGCGTGAAGCTCAGCGTAGCCTTCAGCGACCTGCAGGGCCATGCCATCGCCTCCTACGAAGTGACCGGAGGTCCACCCAAGCACAAGGATGATGACGACAAAGACGCGGATGAAGAGGCCGCCCCGCCCCTCAACGGCGATGCGGGACTGAACCTGTTCGTCTGGGACTTGCGCGAGGCGTCCATGGGCAAGGGTGACGAAGAGGTGCCGGGTCCGCAGGTGTTGCCGGGCCGATACCGGGTCACTTTCAGCCTGGGCCGCCACCAGGAGACCCGCGAGTTCGAGGTGAGGAAGGACCCGCGCATCGAGGCTTCCGAGGCTACCCTCGCGGCCCGCGCCGCCATGCTGAAGCGGGTGCAGGCGAAGATGGCGGTGTTGGGGCAGGCGGCGGAGCGCATCAATGCCCTGCGCCAGGAACTCAAGAAGCGCCCCCGGGACGCGGCGCGCCTGGCACAGCTGGAGGCCATCGCCGCGGTCCTGGTGGTACCTACCTTCGACGGCTACCTGGAGACCCTGGCGCACCCGGCCACGCTGCAGGCTCGCATGGGCACGCTCATGTGGAACCTGGAAGGCTCCTACGTGCCGCCGACGCCGGCGGACGAGGTCTTGTTCGCCTCACTCTCGGAGCAGTCGGACATGCAGCTCAAGTCCCTGCACGCCTTCGACGACGTGCATCCCAAGGATGTCACGGCCCTGCACATCGGCCGGCCGGTGGTGCGCATCGCGCAGCAGCACAAGGACGAAGACGACTGAGACGCCCCGTGCGGGATTCCTTCACATCATCCGTTCAGGATCCGGCACGCGCTCGAAACGCCTCAGCTGGGTGTTCTTGCGTGCCCGTGCCGGCAGGAAGCATTCGCCGCCCATGACGACATGCGCACCGGGGGGCAGGAGCTGGACCGCCAGCAGCGCAGCACCGAGGTTGAAGGCCGCGTCACCCGGTCTGTCCGCTGTCACGAAGGAGCCGGTCAGCACCACCACCTTGTCCGGCAGCTGACCCAGGGCCGCCGCGGTCTCCAGCATGGTGTCGGTGCCATGGACGATGATGAAGCGGTGCGCGTCCGAAGCGTCTATCACCCTGCGCATGTGCTGCCGGTGCACGTCCTGTATCACCGAGCTGTCCAGCCGCATGAGTTCGTAGCAGCGGGTCGCAAGCGTGACCCGTGCCGCGGCCAGGACTTCCGCGGCGCGCGGCGGGCCTATGCTCCCATCGGGCAGGGTGTCGAAGGTCCCGCCGGTGGTCAGTATCTCGATCATCCCTCCCCTCCTTCGCATCAACCGCCCGCGGGCGGGGTGTAACTGAGCTCATCGTCCCGGCTCTGCATGTCGGACCAGCTCTCGCGCAGGGCGCGCCGCTGTGCCTTGCGCAGCGAATCGGCCCGGTGCCCACCGTAGACGCTTTCGGCTGCATGCCAGAGGACCTCTGGCCGGCGGCCGAAGTCCTCCCAATCCCGGTAGGGGACCAGCAAGAGATAGTCCGCCGAGCCGCGGCCGCCGTCGGTGACCTTGAGCCACAGGTAATCCCCCGCATGGCTCCGTTCCGCCGCCGCGTGCAGCGCACGCATCACCTCCAGGAAGCCCTGGGGATCGGCCACGACGAAGGAATCCACCTCGAGCATGGGTGAGCCGAACACCGCGCCGGTGCCGTGGCTGAACTCAGGCAGCATCTCCAGGAAAGACCGCTGCAGGTCCTGCGCGTGGTCCAGTGCCTGGGTCACGAAGCCCGGCGAGCAGGCGATGCCGGCTTGGGAACCCCCGTCGAAACCGGCCCAGCTGCGCTGGTCGGTCACGAACGTGTAGATCCAGCGGCTGCCGCTCTCGTGCAACCAGGTGCTGTGGGCATGGGGGCTGCCGTGTTGCTGCAGGCATTGCACGTAGGCCTTCACGCCGTCTTCGAAAGACTCATGCTCCGCGGGCGAGACCGTCAGGGTGTAGACACGGCTCACGGGCGCGCCGGTGTCCGCCTGCGCGCCGCCCATGCAGGCGCAGGCCGCGGCTTGCAGCAACAGTGCCGTCACTCTTCCCATCGGGGTGCTCCTAGAGCGCGGCCGGCACCGGCAGTTGCTTGGTGCCATCCAGTTCGGCTGCCGTCTGGGCGACGTTCAGGGGGAGGAAGAAATCGAAGCCCAGCCAGTCGGCATACTTGCGCTTGAGCACGGGTTTGACCTCGTCCACCAGCCCCTGGCCGGACTTGCCTGCCGCCTGCGCCGCAGCCACTGCCTGGCGCAGGTCCACGAGGTAGCCGCGGAAGGCGCGCAGGTCGCCGGCCGTCGCCAGCTCCCAGTGGCCCGGCACGAAGGTGGCGTCAGGATATTCATCGGCCAGGGTGCCGTCGGAGGCGATCTGCTGCGCGGTGTTCGCATCCACCAGGTTCGGCAGGGCGTGGTACCAGAAGAGGTCTCCCGTGAAGACCACCTTGGCGTCCGGCACGATCACCACCGAATCACTGCCGGTATGCCCCGGCATGACGCGCACCACCACCCTGCGGTCCCCCAGGTATACCTCGACGCCATCCTGGTAGGTGAGCGTGGGCAGCGTCAGGGTGGACATCTCCTCGAGGAACTCCGGCGTGGGCGTGCCGAAGAACACGCGGGTGTTCTCGGTGCGCTCCCAGGTACGCACGTTGCGCTGGGCCATGATCACCGCACCCTGCTCCGCGAACACCCCGTTCCCGGTCAGATGGTCGCCGTGATAGTGGGTGTTGACGACGTAGCGCACGGGTTTGTCCGTGACCTTCCGGATCTCCGCCAGCAGCAACTCGGCCGCCTCACGCTTGGCGAAGGTGTCTATGACCAGCACGCTGTCGGAACCGACCACGAAGCCGGAGTTGCCGCCTCCCTCGCTGTGGTGCTTGACGATGGCCGCCCAGACGCCCTTACCCACCTGGTGCAGTTCGAAATACGGGTTGGCGGCATCGGCTCGCGCCGCTGCATACGGCAATGCGAGCAACAGCAGGCAAAGACGGGAGATACGTGCGTACACGACTGATACCTCGGCATCGTTGGCGCGGGGGTCCGCGGCTGCCGGGGATTCTAAGACGCTGCACGGCGGACGCGCCGTCGCCTCGTCATCGATATTTATGCCGACCTCGACCTCAGCATTTTTCACACGCGGCCGAGGGTCGCGCGAGATGCCGCAGCGAGGCCGAACCAATCCGCGCTGCCGTGTTCCAAGGCCGTGCCACCCATGCGATGACACCGGCATAAAAAGATGGGGCCGCTCGCGCGGCCCCATGTTCAACCGATCGCTGCCGCGGTCATTTGCCGCCGACGTAGATCTGCCCGCCCTTCATCACGAACACCGGGTGTTCGGTGGCATGGATGTCCTTCAGCGGATCGCCCGGCAGCGCGATGATGTCGGCGAACTTGCCGGCCTCCAGCGTGCCCACCGGCGCGTTCACGTTCTTGTCGCCGTGGTTGCCATAGAGCAGCTGCGCTGCCCGGGTGGTGGCGGCCATGAGCGCGTCCGCCGGTGACATGCCGTTCTTCACCATCAACCAGAACTCCTGGGCATCGAGACCGTGGGGCTCCACCGCCGAGTCGGTGCCGAAGGCGATGGGCACGCCGATCTTCACCGCGTGCTGGAACATGATCTGGGACTGGGCCGCGGCCTTCAACGCCTTCTCGCGGATCGCCGGCGGGTAGCTGTCGGCCTTCTGCCCGACCCAGTAGCTCGCGTACAGGGTCGGCACCAGGAACACGCCCTTGTCTTTCATCAACTTCAGCGTGTCATCCTGCAGGAAGGTGCCGTGCTCGATGGAGTCCACGCCCGCCTGGATGGCCATCTTGGCCGCCGCGTCGCCGTGGCAATGGGCCGCGACCTTGCGGTGCCAGGTGTGGGCCTCGCCCACGATGGCGTCCATCTCGTCCTGGGTCAGCTCCGGCACGTCCACCGGGTCCGAGAGGGAGAGCACGCCGCCCGAGGGCATGAACTTGATGACGTCGGCGCCGTACTTCATCTGGTAGCGCACCGCGGCGCGGCATTCGTCCGGCCCGTTGCACACGCCCTGGACCGGGCCCGAGGGCGGCACCAGCTGGGGCGGGAACGGGTTGTCGTCCGCATGGCCGCCGGTGGAACCGATGGCGTAGTTGGAGACCTTCATGCGCGGGCCTTCGGTCACGCCGGCGTCGATGGCGTCGCGCAGGCTCACGGCGATGTAGTCCGTGGAGCCCACGTCACGCACGCTGGTGAAGCCCGCCTCGAGGGTCTCCTTGGCGTACTTGGCGGCGTAGAGCGCCTGCTCCGCCGGGAAGCGGGTCGCTTCCTGGTAGAAGCCCTTGTACCAGTTCTCCTCGAACTGGCCGTCCAAGTGCACGTGGGAATCGATCATGCCGGGCATGAGGGTGGCGTCGCCGAGGTCGATGACGCGCGCGCCGGCGGGGATGGCCGCGCCCGTACCCACGGCGGTGATCTTGCCGTCCTGCACCACGACCACGCCGTGGTCGGCGAGCTTGCCGGACACGGAATCGAAGATGTGCGCAGCCTTGAGCACCACCGCCTGTGAAGCGGCGGGCGCATCGGCAGCCAGCGCCACGGGCGCGGCGGCGAGCGCGGTGCACAAGAGGGAGACGGAGAAGGGAAGATATCTCACGATGCACTCCTTGGAAGGATGAGGATCTGGTCAGGCCAGGCTTCGGAAAGGTCCGACATGTTTAACCCATGGCGCTGGCCTGTCAATCAGGCCGGGTTCAGTGCGCGGCACCGGGCAGGCGCCGGTAGGCCAACTCGTTGTACTTGTGGATCTCCCGCACCTCGGTGATGGCGCCGTCGCCGCCTGCCACGAAGATCATGGTGTGGATGCTACCCGCCTGGAAATACACGCGCGGCGAGAGCGGGATGAGCCGGGTGGCGGATTTCTGGTCGCGGCCGCCGAAGAGCTGCCCGTCCTTCAGGAACACGAGGTAGGAACTCTTGGTCTCGGGGCTGAGCTTGTATTCGCCGATGAGCGGCGCGTAGTCCTTCGGGTCCACCGCCACCGGATCCAGGTCCCGCGGCACCACCGTGGTCTGGGTAGCGAACATCTTCCAGCCGCCCGCCGTGCGGCGCCAGGTATCGGTGCTCACGTAGGTCGTCTTCAGGTGCTGGCCGAACACGTCCTCCCATTCGTCGTTCCAGTAATGCACCACCGCCGCGTCGCCGGCATAGCGCACCGTGAGGTCACGCAGCTTGATGCCGCCGCTGAACCCCTTGGGCAAGGGCCCGAATGCCTTCAGGAGTTCCGCCTTGGTCTGCACGTCCCCGTCCTCGGAGGTGTAGATGCAGTCGTCGGCGAGCGCCTGGTCCCAGACCTTGGCATCCCCCGGCGCCACCGCGTCGTACAACGCCTGGGTGGTCTTCTGGAACCAGGCGTCATCGGTGGGAGAGGCCTGTGCCTGGACAGCGGCCAGGAAGATGGAGAGCACGAGGATCATGCGCATGGCGGGTGTCCGGCGGCGTGGATTCGGTTTGGACCGCCTCCACGCCACCGGAGTTCCGGGATTCAGTCCACGGACCTGAAGTTGTAGCTGTAGGAGTAGCCGAAACCGGCGTGCTTGTCCGCCGGGGTGAAGACCTCGATCTGCCGCACCTCGAAGGGCGCCAATACGGTGTCGAGCTGCTGCTCGCCGCAGGACTGCTGCAGGTTCACGCAATCGCCGACCACGAAGCGCTCCAGCTTCACCTTCCAGCTGGTGTTGTTGCGGATGAAGACGGTATGGACCTGGGCCTTGTCATCCCCCACGGTCCAGGCGCTGAGTTCGTGGTCTCCGGAGCTGGCTTTGGCCCCCTCGGGCGCCGCCGGGGCCGCGGCCAGGGGATAGGCTGCCGCCATCTTCGGATAGTGTGCCTGCAACAATTTGAGGAAAGTGTCGGGGTAGTAGTAATGGGAGGTGTAGACGGTCGGCTCGTCGCTGCTGTTGAAGCGCTGGGTCTCGGGCACGATGGTGCCGCTGTAGGTGATGTGCCCCTCCATCACCGTGAAGCATCCCAGGTCCTCCTTCGACTCGACGCTGTGATGATCGTAGTAGAAGTGCTGCAGGCAATAGCGTCCGGCCTGCACCGGCAGCAGATAGATGGAAGGGCCGCCCTCCGTGTCAGGCACCTCGAAGCTCTTGCCGCCCTTGAAGCGGGGCGCGAACTTCAGCTGCTGGATGCGCTGGGATGCATCCAGCGTGACCGCCGCGATGCCCTGACCGGATTGCAACGGCAACGGCTGGTCATCCAAGACGGGCACCGAGGAACAGGCGCTGAGCAGGATCAGGCCGGCCGTGACTATGACGAGACGCATGGTGATATCCCCCTTAACGGATCCGTCGTTATGAAACACTCAGCGTTGACCCCGCCCGGTCACACGCCAGGTGAGACCGATGGCGGCGACGACGGCATGGGTGAGCCCACGCAGCGCCCAAGGCAGCTCCGGGCGGAACACATCGAGCAGCAACACCGCGCGCGGCGCGCGGCTGTCGTTCCAGGCCTCATGCTCGTAAGTGTCATCCCAGAGAAGGCCTTGGCCTTCGCGGAGGACATGGACGCCCGCATCGACCCGCAGGCGATTGCTGGGGCGGCCTTCCACATCCGGTGGGATGACGAGCGGCAGGTGGTAACGCAGGATGCCGCGGAAGGGGCCGCGGTGCGCGGGGATGTGCTTGCCGGCCTCCAATATCGAGAAGGCTGCGCTCTTGACCTCGGGATGGGCGTGCAGGAGCCGGCTCAAGGCCGGGCAGCGGGCCTGGTTGCGCCGGTGATCCGCGCCGTAGGCGCGCAACACGTAGAGCCGCCAGAAGCGCCCGCCGTGCCGGGAGAGATCGGCCTGCTCCGCCATGAGTTCATGGAACTCGGGGATCGCGGCCATGCCGCCCATGAGCGCGTTGCATTCGGCCTGGATGGCGCGCCAGTCACGCTCGAAGTCCGCGTGACCTGGGAAGTAGCGGTCCCGGTCCAGGACCGGCGGCGTCCGCACGCGCCGGTCATAGACGCCGCGCAGCGCACCGGAGGTGGCTTCGTAAAAGTTGGCCACGCGTGCTGTTAGAGGTTCGCTTCGATGAAAGCGGTGAGCTGCGATTTCGACATGGCGCCGGTCTTCTGCGCCTCGACCGAACCGTTCTTGAATATCATCAGCGTCGGCATGCCGCGCACGCCGTATTTCTGGCCGATCTGCACGTCCTCGTCCATGTTGACCTTGGCGATGCGCAGTTTGCCCTGGTATTCCACCGCAAGCTCGTCCAGCAGCGGGCCGATGGCCTTGCACGGCGCGCACCACTCGGCCCAGTAGTCCACCAGCACCGGCAGGGGCGACTGGATCACATCCTGGTCGAAGCTGGCCTTGCCGGTCATCACGATGGCTGCGCTCATGCGGTCCGCTCCCAGAGGATGGAAGGTGGCTGGAGGGACAATTAGACCCCTCGTCTCGCGCGGCCGCAAGCGGCCTGTCAGGCCGCGGTGGTGACGGCTGTCACTTGCGGCCGGGTCGGGCCGGCCCTACTGTAACCACACAGAAACCAGGGGAGTGCGCCATGACTGACCAGGAAAAACCACAGGATCCCCGCTACGGCATGTGGAGCAGCTTCGCCATCGGCCTGCTGGTGGTGGCGGTGGGCGTGGGCTTCCTGCTGGATAACTTCGGCATGCGCCTGCCCTTCTACCGGCCGCACAACTGGTGGGCGCTGTTCATCCTCGTTGGCGCGGTGCCGCTGCTGTTGCAGGCAGCGGATCAGTACCGGCGCAGCGGCAAGCTGGACCGGGCGGTGCTGTGCATGCTGTTGAGCGCGAGCGCACCCATCCTGGTGGCGACGATGTTCCTGCTGGAACTGGATTGGAGGTTGTGGTGGCCCGTCTTCATCATCTACGGCGGACTGTGGATGATGGTCGGAGGCCGCAAGCGCAACCGCCTCAGCTGATATGAAGTCCGCGCGGCAGCCATCCGGCTGCCGCGCGGAGGGTCCTCACTTCTTCTTCATCGGGTCTTCGGTGCTGAAGCGGCCGCCCAGCTGGTCGCAGGTGCCCTTGCTGACGCTGTCCACGAAGCCCTTGCCCTTGCAGCTGTTCTGGCCCTGACAACCGCTGGTGGCGGTCTTGCAGCTGCTCTTGCCCTTGCAAGCATTGACGCCGTAGCAATTGCCGAGCGCCTGGGCACCGTCATCGGCGATGGCGATGGGGGCCAAAGCGAACAGGGAGGCGGCGACGGTGGCGAGAGCCAGACCGCGTGCAGTGTTCTTGTGCATGGAGAGGGTCCTCTGTTTGGATGGGATACCCCATCTAGGACCGTCGTGAGCGCGACATTGTTCCCGCGGGGGATCAGGTGGGGGTCTTGTTGCTCAGCATCCAGTAGAGGCCGACCTCGGTCACCATCTTGGCGAAGTTGTCGAAGTCCACCGGCTTCACGATGTAGCTGTTCACGCCGAGCTTGTAGCTGCGCACGAGGTCGCTCTCCTCATGGGAGGAGGTCATGATCACCACGGGGATCCCGCGGGTGGCCTCGTCCGCCTTCAGCGCGCGCAGCACGTCGATGCCGTCCATCTTCGGCATCTTGAGGTCGAGCAGGATCATCTTCGGCATGCCTTCGCTGCGGTTCGCATAGCGGCCGCGGTACTTGACGAACTCCAGCACTTCCACCCCATCCCGCACCCACACGATGTTGTTGGCGATGTTGCGCGTCTTGAGCGTGTAGAGCGTGAGCTCCGCGTCGGAGGGATTGTCCTCCGCGTAGAGGATCTCGACCTGCTTGTACTCGCTCATCTACGGCCCTCCTGGCTGGGCAGGGAGAAATGGAATGTGGCGCCCTTGCCCGGAGCAGCATCGGCCCACATGCGCCCCCCATGCTTGGTGATGATACGCATGGCGATGGCTAGCCCCACGCCGGTTCCGGGGAAATCTTCCTCGGCATGCAGGCGCTGGAACACACCGAACAGTTTGTCATAATACTGCATGTCGAAGCCAACGCCATTATCCCGCACGGTGTATATGCTCTCGCCCTGCTCCACCCGGCCCAGGATCTCGACCCGGGCCTCGGGGTTCCGGCTGCTGTACTTGACCGCATTGCCGATGAGGTTGATGCATGCCTGACGGATGAGGGAGCGGTCGCCCCGGCAGGGAGGCAGTTCCCCCACGGCGATCACCGGCCGCCAGGGGTTGTCTCGCAGCACCTCGGCCAGGCATTCCTCCACCAGCGGGCGCATCTCCACATCCCCGAGCTGCAGCGGCCGGCGGCCGAGGCGGGAGAACTCCAGCAAGTCGTCGATCAGCACCGCCATGCGGCGGCTGCTGTCCCGCACCACGCCGAGCAGCCTCAGTCCCTCTGCGTCCATCTGGCCCGCGTAGCGGCGCTCCAGCAATTCCGAGAATCCGTCGATGGCCCGCAGCGGCGAGCGCAGGTCATGGGAGATGGAATAGCTGAAACCTTCCAGCTCGCGGTTGCTGAACTCCAGGAGCGCGTTGTGCTCCGTGAGGCTGGCGTTCAAGAGCCGCGCCCGCGCCTCGGCGCGGCGCCGGCTGCGCAGCTCGCTGGTGAGCAGCCACAGGCAAGCCAGCAGCACCGCGAGACTGATGCTGTCGCCGATGGTCATGACCCACAGCGTGAGACGACCGCCGTTGGTGGCGCGGTCGCGGCGATCGGCCAGCAACTGGTCCTCCTCGGCGACCATGGCATCGGTGATGTCGCTCAGGTCGTCCAGGCTGCGTTTGCTCTGGAGGAGCTGTGCCGTCAGCTCCGGCCCCAGCAGCGAGGCCGGCGGGTGCTTCTCCTCCAGCATCTTGTCGAGGGCGAGGAGCCGGGAGGCGCTCACGGTCTTGAGGTCGGCGACGCGCTTCACCTCGATGGGATTGTCCTGGATGAGCGCGGCGAGCCGGTCGAGGTCAGCGGGGATGGCCGCCGTGGCCGCGTGGTAAGGATCCACGAACAGGGTGTCGCCGGTGAGCATGAAGCCGCGCGCATCGGCAGCGGCATCCTTGTGGTCCATGACGAGCTTGTTGGTGGCGCGGATCACGTCATAGGTGTGATCCACCCAGGCCACGCGCTCGGCGTTCCCGCGCACCACATAATAAGAGAGCGTGCCGATGCCGGCGAGCAGCGCCAGGGCCGACAAGAACGCGATACGTACGAGCAGCGTGCGGCGCTCGGCGCTACGGTAGTTATCCGGCTCCCGGCCGGCATCCGCGGTCTGCTGCAGGTCAGCCATCCACTCCGCCTCCCGGACGGAGGTCATAAAGATACCGGCAGACCGGGGAGGCCGCTAGTCCCGCGGCGGTTCCGCGAAGGTGAAATAGAAGGTGGCACCCTCACCTTCCGAGGCTTCGGCCCTGATGCGCCCGCCATGGCGCATCAGGATGCGCTGGGTGCTGGCCAGCCCCACGCCTGCGCCCTCGAACTCGTCCTGGCGGTGCTGGCGCTGGAACGGGGTGAACAATTTGTCGGCATAGGCCATCTCGAAGCCGGCCCCATCGTCGCGCACGTAGAACACATCCTCGCCGTTCTCCCGCAGCCGCCCCACCTCGATGCTGGCCTCGGCACGCTTCCCGGTGAACTTCCAGGCATTGCCGAGCAGGTTCTCCACGACGATGCGCGCGAGCCTGGGATCCGCGTCTATCCACATGCCGGGCTCGACCTGCACGCTGCAATGCCGCGCCGGATCCTTCCGCTTGAGCTCGGCCGCCACCTCTTCGGCCAGGGCGCTCAAGTCCACGGGCTGCTTGTCGAGCTTGGCACGGGTCACCCGCGACAGATCCAGGAGCGCATCCACCAGCATGGCGATGCGCTGGGTGCCATCGGTGACGTAGTTGAGGAAGTTCTTGCCGGCCTCATCCAGCTTGCCCTCGTAGTCCTTCGCGAGCAGCTTGCCGAAGCCGCTCACGCTGCGCAGCGGGCCGCGCAGGTCGTGGGACACGGAGTAGCTGAAGGCTTCCAACTCGCGGTTCACCGCCTCCAGGTCCCGGCTGCGGTCCTCCAGCTCATCCTCCATCTCCCGGTACAGCCGCACGTTCTCCAGCGCGGCCGAGGTGGTCTCGGCCAGGGACTGCAGCAGCTTGAGTTCTCCGCTGCTGGGACGGTGCCGGCTCTTCCAGAAGCAACAGATGGCGCCGGCCGGATCGCCGATGCGTACCGGCACTGCGACCATGCTCTGCATCGGTGTGCCGCGCAAAGCGGCCTTGGGCACCCGCGGATCGGTATGGATGTCCTCCACCAACGCGATCTCGCGCTGCTGCATCGCCCAACCGCTCACGGATTCACCGGGCGCGAAGTGTTGTCCCTTCCACTGCGGCGCGATCGAGTCCTCGCCGATCACGCGTCCGGTCTCGCCTTCACGCAGCACGAAGGTCACTCCGTCCGCACCGCTGAGTTCGCGCGCGGCCCGGCACACCAGGTTCACCACCATGTCCCGATCGCGGGCCAGGGGCAAAGTCTGGGCCACCTTGACCAGGCTCTCCAGACCGTGCACATAGAGTTCTTCCGACGGCGGGCGCACACCATCGAGGGCGCGTTCGATGGCCGGCACCAACGACTCGATGTCGGATTTCTGGATGCAGTCCACGGCACCTTCTTCCTTGAGGTGCGCGATGTCCTTGCCCTCGTAGGAGCCGGACAGGAACAGGAAGGGGATGCCGGGATGGTTGCGACGCACGTTGCGCAGCACTTCCAGCCCGTCGAAGTCGTAGCCGCGGTTGTCGGAGAGGATGAGGTCGATGCCGCCGGCCTTGAGCGCACCCTGGTAATCGTCGCGCGACAGGGCGAGGGTGATGTCGCAATCGAGGTCGGAGCGCAGCAGGGTCTGGCGGATCAGCTCCGCGTCCACCTCGTCGTCTTCGATGTGGAGGATATGTAATCGCCGCGACCTATCCATGTCCGCTCCTGGATATCTTCGGGGTATCTGCAGAGAGAAGTCCCTTTTCCGTCTGCCGTCGAAATCATAGCCCGCCTGGGAAAAAAATCCACGTCATACGCGTGCCACGTGCCGGTGACGGGCGTGTAGCCCGCGTGGTTACAGGATTTTTTACATAAAACGGATCAGCCGGCAGGCTGGCCGCTGTCTTCCGCCACGTCTATGTCGCCGACCTTGGTACGGCTGCAGCTCAATAGGTAGCGATGGCCGGCGTGGAGGTATACCGGCTTCTGATCGTCGGTGTCGGGCAGTATGGGATCGGCGGTCGCAGGACGGTCCCGCGGCGTGAAGCACTGGAACTCCACCACGAACCAGCCTTCGCGGACCCACAGCCCCGACCGCGGTATCTGCATCGAGGCAGGCGCCACGCCATGGCGGCCCGCGGCCGGCGGCGCGATCCAGAAGTATTCGTCCTCGGGCACGCCGACGAAAGAGGTGTCCTTATAATCCAGCGGGCTCTTGCCGAGGATCTCGCCGCGCTGGATGGCACAGCCGGCGAGCGCCAGCAGCAAGAGACAGGATGCGATACGCAGCGGAGCCATGGCGTGATTCTACCCTCCGCTATGCCTTCAGGCCTGCCACAGGAACACCTTCAACGGCGGCTCCTCGGGCTTGAACACCCGGGATTCCTGGAAGCGGAAACCGAGCCCCTCCAAGAGATGGATGGAGCGGGCATTCTCCGGATCGGTTATGGCGGCGATGCGCCTCAAGCCCAGCGCCCGTGCGTGCTCGAGGGTGCCGGCCGCCGCTTCCCGGGCGTAGCCCCGGCCGCGGCAAGCATTGAGGAAGGCGAACCCCAGATCCACGTCCTCCAGGTTGTCGCGCTTGATGAGACCGCACATCCCCAAGGGAGCACCGTCCTCTTTAGACGTGACGCAGTAGAGGCTGAACCCGTGCCGAGCCTGCATGGCCTGGGGGCCGTCCACGATGTAACGGCGTGCGGCGTCCAGGTCGTGTATGCCCCGGTCGCCTATGAAGCGCAGCCAGTCCGGATCGTTGACCAGCTCGAGGATGAATGGCGCGTCCTCCAGTCCCAGGCGCCGGAGCCGCAGGCGCGGCGTATCGAATGCGGTCATCTCTATCCCCTCGGGAGGCCGGGCACCAAGCGGGTTTTGACAGGGCCGGCCCTGGGGCATTATATAGTTGCGGCAAGGGCCTCGAAGAGCCCGAGTTCCTGGGATAGACGAGGGATCACAGCATGAGCACCCACAGTTCCACCGGGCCAATCGCCTTCGGCTGCGTCGGCTCATTCACGCTGCTGGAATCGGTGTTCCATAAGCGCGCCGGCGCGCTGCTGCACGAACTCTCCGCACGCATCACCGGCAACGACGACTACGAGTGCCGCCGTGTGTTCGTGGGCGGCGTCGAGGCCCGCGAGGTCAAGCTGCACCTGCCCTTCGCCCCGCGGGACTCGCGGGTGCTGTGGCTGGTCCGCCAGCTGCTGGTGCGGGTGAACCACCACCTGCTGGAGCAGTCGGTGGTGATCCTGAAGACCGCGGGCCAGACCTCGAACCGCTACACCCTGATGCCCTCCACCGAACAGCAGGACGGGGGCCCCGAACCCATCGCCCACCGGCGCATGGCCGTGGTCTCGCGCAACCCCAAGGGCAAGCCCTCGGTGATGTGGTACCAGGTGCCGATCTACGAGCAGGACAAGATCAACACCGACACCTACGGCCGCGCCATCAACATGGCCCGCGACGAGGGCCAGGAAGGCGAACTCATGGTGTTCTCGGAGAACGACGCCGATCTCCTGCGCGACGTGGTGACCAAGCTAGAGTTCGACCTGAAGCTCACGCGTCGCGACCGCACCGGCGGCGGGACCAGCAGCGGCAAGCTGGTGCTGTTCAACCACCACCGCAAGAAGTGACTGCCCAGTCCAGGGCGATCGGATCCTAATCTCCTACGGCTATAGCGTCTTGCGGAAGCAGCGCAATTGGTCCACCTCGGTGAACCCGAGGGCGGCATGGGCCAGGGCGCTGTCGAGGTTGGTGGATTGCGTGTCGGAGGCGAACTCGCGACAGCCTTGGGACTGGGCCCAGGCCTCGGCGGCCCAGATGAGCGCGCGGCCGGCGCCGTGGCGGCGCGCCCGGGGATCCACGTACCAGCCTTCGAGATAAGCCACCCAGCCGCTCTCGCAGCCCTCGGCGGCGGAACGGATGGAGAGTTCGGCGAAACCGACCGCCGCGCCCGCCTGGTCGAAGGCGATGAAGGTGGCGGATGGCAGCCGCGCCTCCCGGGCGAAGAAGCGGGCGATGTCCTCCATGTGCTCGGACTGCTTGCCTTCGGGCCAGAGCGCGCAACGCATGCGCAGCCAGGAGGGCGTGTCGGAAGGGATGGCGGCGCGCACGCTGATCATGGACTCGGTCACGCGCCCGCGCTTGGGTTGTTCCGGATGCTTGCCTTCCGCATGGGTGTCTCTCATCACTGCCTCCTGTTAGGACACGCGCACGGCTGAGATTATTCCGCTACATCACCGCCAGGGGGCGCCCGCTCTGCTCGGGGATGTCCGTCTCGTAGCGCACCCGCCACACGCCATCCTCCAGGCCCCACATCTCCACGTAGTGGCCCTGCTCGACGATGGTCTTGCCGCCGCTCTTCGGCGTATAGGTGATGGTGTAGTGCCCGCGATCGAAGCCCATGCCGCCTGAGGCATAGACCTGGTCCAGCACGCAGACGATGTGGGTCTGGTACTTGGCGAAGACGTGGCTGAAGGCCCGCCCCACCGCGCGTTTGTCGCTGCTGCCCGGCAGGCCCTGGGTGTCCTGCACGTAGTCGGCGCTCAACACGTCGAGGAGCCCGGGCACATCCGCCTGGTTATAGGCATCCACCCATCTGCCCATGCGCGCCTTGATGATGGCCTGGTCCGGGCCGGCGCCATCGGCCGGCACTGCGGCGCAGGTGAGCGCCGCGAGCAGCAGGCTGAGCGAGATAGCGAGGAGGTAGGGCCAGGCGCGCATGGGTCAGGGAGCGGGCGCCGGGTCGTGCATGTCCACGATGTGCTGCACCCTCCAGGTGCCGCCTTCGCGCTTCCACACCTCGAGGAAGCGGCCCTGCTGCGTGATGGTGGCACCGCCCGCCTTGGGCGTGAGGGTGAGGGTGTAGTGGCCTCGGTCGAAGGCCATGTCACCCGAGGCGCGCAACTCGTCGGTGACGCCGTCGATCTGGGTGTGGTACTTGGCGAACAGCGCCCTGAAGGCCTGGGTCACGCGCGCCTTGTCCAGTTCGCCGGGAGTGCCCTGGATCTCGTCGGTGAAGTCGATGCTGAACACGTCCATCATGCGCGCGACATCGCCATCGTTGTAGCCATCCAGCCACTGGTCGATGCGCTGCTGCAGCGCCTTCAGGTCAGGTCCCGGACCGCTGGCATCTATGGCGCCGGCATCGGGGGGTACGAGCGTCGCCAGAAGGATGGCGGCGGCCGGGATTGCGTGCTTGAGTGGCATGGATCGCCTCACTCTGCGGGGTCGTTGATGTTGATGAAGCGCTGCGTCAGCCAGACGCCGCCGCTGCGCTTCCACACTTCCAGGAAGCGGCCCTTTTGCACCAGCGGCTTGCTGCCCGCCGCGGCGCCCTTCGGCGTCGACGTGGCGATGTAACTGCCGCGGTCATAGGCCATGTCGCCCGAGACGCGCAGTTCGCGGGTGTCCACCTCGATATGGCTGTCGTATTTGGCGAACAGGGCCGTATAGCCCTTCAGCACCGCTTCCTTCGGCAAGGGCGGCGTGCCCTGCTGCTCGAAGCTGAAGTCGGGGCTGAAGACGTCGCCGAGCTTGGGCACGTCGGCGGCGTTGTACCCCTCGGTCCATTGCGCGATGCGCTGCTGCACGGCAGACACATCCTGCGGGTTGCCGCTGGTGAGGGTGCCGGCACGGGCCGCGGACCAGGCCAGCAGGCCTGTGATCCCTAGGTCCAGTACCAGGATCAGGCGTCTCTTGATGCGCGTCATCGGTGCTTCCCGTGGGTGTCCTGAGCCTGAGACTAGCCAAATCCCCGGGGATTGCTACCGATATATGTGTAAGTAAGAAATAATTCAGAAATCCCCGCATCACCATGACATTTTTGCGGGGCGCGGGCTGGGGTAGACTCCCTATCCTTCAGGGGTGAAGCCATGTCCACCAGCGTAGACCACGATCCCGCCTACAGGCGCTTGCGCGCCGAACTCGCCGCCCAGGGCCTGTTCGAGCCGGATCCCCGCGGCTATCTCCTGCACCTCGCCTGGGTGATCCCCGCCTATGTGACCGGCTGGTGGCTGCTGCTGAAGGTGCAGGACATGCCCTTGCGCGTCTTGCTCGCCATGCTGGAAGCCTTCGTCATCATGCAGGCCGCGTCCCTGGGCCATGAGGCGGGCCATGCGGCGATCTCGCGCCGTGCCTGGGTGAACGGGCTGGTGGGACGGCTCTGCATGAGCTTCGGCTCCGGCAGCAGCCAGGCGAGCTGGCACGCCATGCACAGCGAACACCACCGTCACGCCAACACGCGCAGGGACCCGAACCTGCAGGCGCGCCTCTTCAGCTTCACCGAGGAGGACGCGCGCGGGTCGCGCGGCCTGCGCCGTTGGTGCACGCGCCGGCAGGCCTGGCTGTTCTGGCCGCTCATCACGCTCATGGGCCTGGCGTTCCGACTGAACAGCCTCAAGCACATGCTCGGGCACCCGCGCGAGACCCGCGGCGATCAGGTGCTGGTGGCCTTGCACCACCTGCTGTGGCTGGCCCTGCCAGTCTGGCTCATCGGCTGGGGGCCGGCCCTCGCGAACTATCTATTGGTGCTGTGGGGCTGCGGCATCTATCTCGCGGCGATCTTCGTCGCGAACCACCTGGGGCATCCGCATCCGACCAAGGGCCGGGATTTCATGGCGCGCCAGGCGGGCAATGCCCGGAACCTCGGGGACGGTTGGTTCATGCGGCACTTCTTCATCGGCCTGAACAGCCACATCGAGCACCACCTCTTCCCGCGCATCCCCTGCACACGTCTGCACCTCGCACGCCCGGCGGTGCGCCGTCATTGCGCCGCGCTCGACATCCCCTACCACGAGGTGGGGCTCGCCGCCGCCATCGGGGAACTCCATCGCCACAACCGGCGCATGGCGTCCGTCGCGGATGACGAGCCCGTGGGCATGCTGGTGCTGGAAAAAGAATGAGCCCCTTGCGGGGCTCAACTTCAGCCTAGAAGAAGACCGCGGCTCGACCGCGATCCGCTGGCTCTCAGGTCATCAGCCGCGGTCCTTGCGCTCGCTCTGCAGCAAGCCCCGGTCGTCATTGGCGCTGCCGGCTTCCAGCTTGTTACGGGGACTGTCGCCTTCGGCGTTGGAGAATCCATCCGCTTTCAGGGTCTCATCCACGCTCTCGGGGTTGCTCCCGGCCATGTCCATGCGTCCGGCGCGCCCGGCGCTGTCCGAGACATCTGATTCCTTGTAACCCAGGTTGTCCAGTTCGTCCTTGGCACGGTCCTTGGCCAGACCATACTGCTCGTGGAGCTTGCCGACGAGGTATTCCTTGTCGCCCTCGGCACGGGTCAGATCATCGTCTGTGAGCTTGCCCCACTTCTGCTTGATCTTGCCCTTCAGTTGGGTCCAATTGCCTTCTGCTGTATCACGGTTCATGTCGATCTCCTGGAAGTCGTTGTGTCCCTGTGAGTCAGGGCTGGGGGTGTGCATCGTGGAGGCCGAAGCCGCCGGGGGAGATCCCCGACGGCACCGGTCGCCATCATTCAACGATTGGAACCGCCGGGGTTGTTCTGCCCGCTGCGACGCTGGGCATCCTTGTCCGCGGTACCACCGCTCCCGGGGGCGCTCTTGCCACCCTGGGTGTTGTTCCCCTGCTGGCTGTTGCGGTCCTGGGCGTTCTTGTCCGCCTTGTTGCCGCTCTGGCCCTGGGAGCCTGCCGCGCTCACGCCGCCGGATTCGTGGGAATCCTCGTCGGCATCGGCGGAATACTGGCTCCGGCCGCCGGGGCTGTTGCCGGCACTTTGCTTGTTGCCGGGATTCTGCTGGTTGCTACCGGCGCCCTGCTTCGTGCCGGGGTTCTGCTGGTTGCTGCCGGCGGCATTCTGCCGGTCCTTGTTCAACTCGTTTTCATCCTGTTGCCTGTTGGCCATGTCGTTCCTTCCTTATAGATCACGTGGGATGACGGCAGCTCTAAGAACCCCCGCGGCCGCTGCCATTGCCGCGGGGCACGACGCATCACGCGCCGGGATGGGGAGGCTTGGAGCTGACCTTCAGGTCGTCGTCGACCTTGCGCACACCGGGCACGGATTGCGCGGCGCTCTTGGCCGCCTTCTCCGCGTCCTTGCTCGACGCGGTACCGCTCAGGGTGACCTTGCCTTCCTTCGCGCTCACCACGATGTTCGAACCCTGCAGGTTCGACATGGAGGCGAGCTTCGCCTTCACCTGTGTCGTCAGGTCCGTATCGCTCTGCACGCCGGTCTGGCCCATGCTGGCGCTGTTCTGGGAGCCCGTTGGCGCGCCCATGTCGGTGCCTTCGGCGCCGCTGGCAGTGCTAGCGGTCGGCGGCGGATAACTCGGATTGTCCGATGGGGCCGCCGCGAAGGCGGTCGGGACCGCCAAGGCGGCACTCAAGCCGGCGGCGACCAGAAGACTGCGGGATAGGTTTCTGTCCATGGTATTCACTCCTTTATGGTTGGATGACTTATTTGCCGCCGCCGCTCGAACCCGAGTTCATGGACGTGCTGACCTGGTTATCCACGCTCTTGACGCCCTTCACCGACTTGGCGGCCGCTTCGGCCTGGGACTTCTCGTCGGCGCTGGCTGCGGTGCCGCTCAGGGTCACCACGCCGTTGCTGGTCGCGACGTTGATGTCCGCGTCCCTGAGGGTGCTCATGCTGGAGATCTTCGACTGCACCTGGGAAGTGATGGTGTCGTCGCTGACGCCGGTCACTGCGGTGTTGCTGCTCGGATAGCCACTGGTGGCATCGGTGCCGGCATTGGCCGCCACGCCCGCGCCGAGAGCGGCGACAGCCGCGGCGGTCAAGAACAGGTTGCGGATGCTTGAGTTCTTATTCATGTGATTCCTCCTGGGATTCCACGCGGCGGATGCCGCGTCGGAAAAGTTTTATCCACTCCGGCCTTTGCAGGACAGACTTGGAAGCGCGAGAGATATCGTGCGTGACGGACACTCTGCCGCGCATGCACTTCCTCTACTGTGCGCTGTTGCACAGTGCGCAGGATCGATTCTGGATTTTTCGTAACTTTCTCTGCAAGCATCGGTCGTGCTACACAGCGTTGCACAGCGCGACGTTTCCGCCTCTGTGCACTGGCGCACGGCGTCCGGACACATAAACAGCTAACTTGACCATCATGAACGTGCAATCAAACGTGCAATCAGGAGTAGAGAGAAATGGACAACAACTGGAATAGATTGGAACTCAGGCCGCTGATCGCGTCGCTCGCGATACTCTTCTCTGCCGCAGCATCATCGGCCGTGCCGGGTAAGCAACATGAGGTAAACAATTACGGCGGTGCCGTGTACCAGGGGACCGCGCAACTCGAACTGGTCTCGGCGCTGGTACAGGCGGGTGGGGGACCGGAAGGTTTCTCGTTCCAGACCGCGCTCATCAACATGCTGGGCCAGCCGGCTGCGAACGATGAGATCAACAAGCTCGACCAGCAGTACGGCACCGAGCAGGTGCAGGACTGGCTGCAAGGCACCGACTGGACCGTCCGCGACGGAGTGGTAAAGCTGAAGGCGACCGGCACCAACCTGCCTCCGCCGCCGTCCGACCTCTCAAGCAGCAACCTGGCCAGCGGTCTGGTGGATGCTGGCATCGCGCCGGACGACACCACCTTCTGGTCCGGCTACTACTACGATCACCTGTTCAGCCATTCCATGAACCAGCAGCTGTCCACGGACGTGGACCGCAAGTACAACCCTTATTTCACCAAGAACATGTACATGATCACCAACCAGGCCATGTACGACATCTCGCAGCAGGTCCATACCCACAACATCCGCTTGGCCAAACTGCACTGACCGGAGGAGCCTAGACCATGAGCTATGAACTTCCCAAACTCCCTTATGCCTACGATGCCTTGGAACCGCACATGTCCAAGGAGACACTCCAGTATCACCACGACAAGCACCACAAGGCTTACGTGGACAAGTTCAACAAACTGGTGGAAGGCACCCAGTTCGAGGAGTCTCCCCTCGGGTACGTGGTGAAGCACGCCGAGCGGGGCCCGCTGTTCAACAACGCCGCCCAGGCCCTGAACCACAGCTTCTTCTGGAATTGCCTGAGCCCGGACGGCGGGGGCGAACCGGAAGGCACGCTGATGGATGCCGTCAAGAAAGCCAACGGCAGCTTCGCCGATTTCAAGAAGGACTTCAGCGAGAAGGCCGCGGGCCTGTTCGGTTCCGGCTGGGTCTGGCTGGTGAAGAACCCGGATGGGGGCCTGGACGTGGTGCAGACCGCCAATGGCGACACGCCCTACGCAGGGGAATCCCGGCCGCTGATCTGCTGCGATGTGTGGGAGCATGCCTACTACATCGACCACCGCAACGACCGGGCCAAGTACGTGGAAGCGTTCTGGAAGCTCGCCAACTGGGAGTTCGCCCAGGACAATTACACCGCCGGCATGGATGATGAGCAGCGCAGTACCACCCACCCCATGCAGCGCAAGGGACAGCACCAGCACCGTCATCACCAGGTGCGCTAAGACCTCGGAATAGATGATTCAGAGATGATTCAGGCGCCGTCGATTGCCCGTCTCTGGGTTTGCCACAGCGACTCGGCTAGGCTGCAGTTTCGGCTGTCCGGACCGATTCCGGCGCGAGGAGTTTACGACGCAAGGTTCGATCGGCTGGTTCGGAGATGAACCGCGCCACCAGCGCGCCGAGCATCCAGCAGAGCGCCACGATGGGCGGATACCAGAGCCAGCCGAGCGCGATGTGACTGCCGGAAGCCTTGTAGAGCTGCACAGCGCCGAACGCCACGAACATGTGGGTTAGATAGACCTCATAGCTCAGGCGGCCGAGGGCCTGCAGCCATCCTGTGCCCGGCAGAAAGCGCTGCATGCCCCCCGCTTCGCTCCAATGCAGGCTTACTACCAGGCAGGCCACGGAGAAGGTCAGCAGCAGGATGTACCCGTCCTTGAGCGTGGCCCATAGCACCCAGCCCTGGGTGAACACCATCGCCATGCCGGCGATGCCTGTGCAGCCGAGGGCAAGGTTCAGCCACCGGCGCGGTGGCCGACAATGCATGGCGATCAATGCCGCCAGCACACCCGCGGCGATGGCGGACATGCCCGGAAGATAAGCCTTCTCCTGCCAGATGTCGTTCCCTTCCAGGGCTGCATGGGTGTAAGGCAGGGACAGCGCCAACACCACGAGGCAGGGCGCCAGCACCGCCGTGCGGCGCGTCAGCAGGCAGACCAGCGGGAAACCTATATAGAAGACTTCCTCGATGGACAGAGACCAGAGCACGTCCCAGTTGCCCGGCAGATACCCCGTGTGCCCTTCATACCAGTTGAGGTAGAAGCCCAGCGCCGATGCGACGGCTCTGCCCAAGGACTGGTCAGGCCGGTGGATCCGATAGTCCGGGATATCCATGAGATGGAACAGGCTCAAGACCGCCACCAGCAGCAGCAGGCAGGGCACGATGCGCGCGAAGCGCCGTGCATAGAAGCCCTTAAGGTCGATGCGCGGGAGGCTGCCCCAGCGCCGGAGCGAGTTGCCGGTGATGAGGAAGCCCGAGATCACGAAGAACACACACACGGCTTCGTAACCGTTGAAGTTGAGCGCACTGGAGACCCAGCCTGGCAGCAGGACACCGAGCGCGGTGTGCTTGAGGGGGATGCGCAGGCCGATGTGATTCAGGATCACCAGCACGATGGACAGCCCGCGCAACAGGTCTATGCCCTGGCTGCGGGCGGCGGTAGCCGTCATCTTCTATCCCTTGGTTCCACCAGACCCCTGGCCACCATGGTAGCAGCAGCCCCGCGCCAAAAAGAAGACGCCGGGGGCTTGCGCCACCGGCGTCTCTTAGGTCGTGTGGGCGACGCTCAGCGCTCGGATGAACGCTCGGTGGGCTCGTCATCCAGTCCGGCGCGGCGGTCCGCCGCCTCGGCGCGGCGCTGGGTGCCGCGGAGTTCATAGCCGAGTTCACGCAGGCCTTCCGTGACCTTGTCCTTGGTCAGGCCGTATTGCTCCTGCACCTTGCCCACCAAGTACTCGCCGTCGCCCTTGGCCCGCAGCAGATCGTCGTCCGTGAGCTTGCCCCACTTCTGCTTGATCGAGCCCGAGAACTGTTTCCAATCGCCTTTGACGGTGTCCTTGTTCATCTCTTCACCTCGATGTGAAATGCGGCCGGCTCAGTTGCCGACCGTGAGGCCCTTGATGTCCACGCTCTTCACGCCGTCCACCTTCTCGGCGACGTCGCGGGCGTGATCGATGGCGTCCTTGTTCGGCAGCTTGCCGCTCAGTGCCACCACACCGTTGGTGGTGATCACCTTGATGTCGAGGCCCTTGGTCACGCTGTCAGCCAGCAGGTCGGACTTCACCTTGGTGGTGATCCAGCTGTCGGAGGTGCCCTGCTTCACGTCGGAGGCCGCGCTCTTGGTGTCGGCGCCGAGCTTGCTGTCGGACGGGGTCTTGAGCTCGTTGTCCACGCTCTTAACGCCCTTCACTTCGCCGGCGAGCTTCTCCGCGTAGGCCTTGGACTTGGGGCCGGTGGCGCTGCCGGTCAGGGTCACCACGCCGTTGGTGGTGGTCACGCTGATGTCGGAGCCCTTGAGGGCCTTGTCGCCGGTGAACTTCACCTTCACCTTGGCGGTGATGTCGGTATCGGAGATGGCGGCACCCACGCTGTCGCTATGGGCCGTGGGGGCGTTCGGGTCATCGGCCAGCGCCACCGGCGCCACGCCGGCGGCTGCCACCGCGAGACCGGCAGCCATCAAGAGGGTGCGGATGGTGATGTGTTTGGACTGCATGATTCTCTCTCCTGGTGCGCTTGTGCGCTTATTGGCGACGATGCGGCGCATGGCGACGGCTTACTCGTCATTGGGTGAGAGTCCAATCTGCACGCGTGAGACATGTTTATCTGTGCGGCGCTGCACATAACCCGCCGGGAATGTCGGCATATGCAACATGGACGCACGCTGGAGTTACATAATAAATGCGCCGGTCAGCCGCACGGGCGTCCCATACCGCGTATGCTGCCCTCAGCCCTCTCCGGGCCACTTACCGCACCCCTTCGATTCGAACCCCTGCCCCCTCTGCCAGAAGGCACAGTTCGCACCGGTGATCGTCGGCAACCGAGGATCATCATGCCCAGCGAGACCGTCAAGTTCGAGAATGGCCCGAAGACCTATCGCATCCAATTCGATGTGGTATCGCCCGCTCCGGCTGCGTTCCAGAAGCCGAGCATCACCAAGAGCTACGCCCCCAAGCCCCAGTACACCGTCGCAGCCATCCGCGTGACCGAGATCACCGAAGGCGTGGGCGACGATGGGGACAAGAAGGTCATCAACTTCGCACGCGGTTTCGACACAGTGGCGCAGGCGCGCACCGGTGCCACCGAATATGCGAAACGCATCGTGCGGGAACAGATGACGCCGAAACCGGTCGCGGTCCCTGCAGTGGAACCTGCGGCGGGGAGCTAGAGCCCGGGTCGGGCTACGTCTTTGATCTGACGGGTGATGATCTGGATGCCATAGTGCAGCGCGGCCGCAGCGGCTTCCTCATCTTTCTTGTAATTGCCGGCCATGGGATAGCGGGTGGCCCAGCCTTTCTCGCCTACCACGCTGATATACAGCACGGGGTTGAACTTCTCAGGCGTGTCCTGCTCGCTGCCGGCCGCGATCACGTATTTGCCGGTCTGGGTGAACTTGAATTCCATGTGCATACTCTCCGTTACATGCACAGCATACGCCTTTTACGTCGCTCGCGTCCGAGCGTGACCGCCGGTCAGATATGCGCAGCCCAGAAGGCTCTTTCGCACCCGTTGCATATCTAATCGGAGCGCAAGAGAGTAAGGTGTGGACCTGTCTGAGTCGCTTCCCATTCCCCGCTTTAAACCGAGAAATGTGACCTTACTGCCGGCAGCTGCAGCTGGGCAGCGGTATCGCGCGCCTGCGATTTTGTGGGTGCGAATTCGCCTGCTTCCCGCCTGACAGGATGGATACTGGAGAATGCCCCATGAATGATTTCCGCGTCTATGACCTCAATTCCGCCCCGTCCGATTCACGCGTTGATCTCGAGAAGATCAAGCTGAACCACGGCAACATCCCCAACGTGTACGCCGTCATGGCCGAAGCGCCGGGCCTCCTGAAGGGCCACATCGCCCTCAAGGAACAGTTCGAGAAGGCCACCCTCAACAAGCAGGACCGCAAGATCGTGCTGTTGACCTTGAGCCGCGAGAACAACAGCCCCTATGACACCGCCGTCCACAGCGGCGCGGCCGAGAAGCACAGCGTGCCCGCCGACGTGATCGAGGCCATCCGCGCCGGCACTCCGCTCAAGGACAAGAAGCTGGAGTCACTGCGCACCTTCACGGCCAAGCTGGCCAACATGCGCGGTCATGTGACCGAGAGCGACGTCAAGACGTTCCTGGATGCGGGCTATACCCGTGCCAACGTCCTGGAGATCGTGCTGGCCGCCGGCGCCGTGACCCTGACGAGCTACACCAACCTGATCGCCCAGCCGGTGCTCGATGCCGAGTTCGCGACCAAGGTGTGGAAGAAAGCTGCCTAAGGCAGGCTTGAACGATGATTTGACGGGGCGGGAGACCGCCCCGTTTTTTTCCCTGCGAGAACCCCGCTACCGAGGAATCCCATGAATCAGTCCGAATCGACTCTGACCCCCACCGACATGCTCGCCAGCGAAGTCATTCGCAATGAGGACGGCCATGCGGCCGACACCCAGCGCGCATCGCTGCTGCCCAGCGAAGTGGCGGGCCGGCTGCCCTCATCCCGGGCCGCGCGCGGTGTGACCTCAAGCCCTGTCGCATATCCGCAACCCGGCGGCGCGAGCATCTATCAGTGGTGGGGGGATGGCGCGCGCGGTAGGCGGCTCACCGCCACCATGCTCGCGATACTGCAGAGCCGTACCGGCGGCCGGGAGATGCACCGGAACGAGACCCACATGAACCGGGGCATAGGCCGGATCTGGTTGTATTGGCCGGCCCTGCTCGCCACCACGATCCTGGCAGTGGGTGGACTGATATTGGCCATGTCCGACAGCGGCATCGGCACCAATGTCTCGTTCATGTTGCGCAAGCTCATCTAGTCCGGCTGCTGCGCAAAGAGAACCATGCGATCACGCCGCTCATGCCTGAGAGCGCCGCGCAGACGAGCATGATCCAACGGAAGGTCCCCACGTAAGCCTGAGCCACTGCGGCATGCACTGCCGCAGTGAGTTCGGGCGCAGTGCCGGCGGGCGCTTTCAATTCCCCCAAGCGTGCCGCACCCGCCAGAAGCCCACGCTTGAGCTCTTCAGGCACACCCGAATCCTGCAAACGCGCGGCCAGAGCGGCGCCGAAGAGACTCACCGCCAGCGCCGTCATGCCCGCTACGGCCAGCACGCCCGCCAGGCGCGAGGCGGTGTTGTTCACGCCGGAAGCGATGCCGGCCTGCTTCGCGCTCAAGGACTCCATCACCACCGTGGTGAGGGGCGTCACGCTGACCGTCATGCCCAGTCCCATCACCAGCACGCCCGGCAGGAAGCCCGTCGTGTATGAAGCACCCACGCCCGGCATGCCCAGCAGCAGGAAACCCAATCCCGTGAACAGGGGCCCGATGAGCAGCACCCAGCGCGTCTCGAAACGGCGGATGAGGCCGGCGGCGAAGGCGGAACCGAAACCCATGATGGCCACGAAAGGCAGAAAAGCGGCGCCCGCCTGCAGGGCGGAGTAGCCCTGCACCTGGATGAGGTCAAAGGGCAGGAAGTAGAGCCCACCGCTGAGCGCCCCGTAGAGCAGGAGCGTCATGAGGTTGGCGCCGGAGAAGGGCCAGGAACGGAAGAGATGCAGCGGCAGCATGGGCGCGGCACAACGCGCCTCGCGCCACAGGAAAGCAGCGCCCGCGATGAGCGCCAAGAGGGCCGCTAGCCAGCGCGCTCCGCCCGCAGCCACCAGTGCGTAGATTGAGAGGCCGAGCGCCGCCGCCAGCAGCCCCGCACCCAGATAGTCGAGCCCCATGGCGCTGGCGGGCGGCTTGTCCCGGGGCACGCGCCACCATGCGAGCGCGGCAGCGAACAGTGCCAGCGGCACCATGAGCAGGAACACCGAATGCCAGCCGAAGGCGTCCACCAGGCTGCCGCCAACCAGCGGACCCATGGAAGTGGTGAGAGCGGAAGCGCCGGCCCAGATGCCGATGGCGCGGCCGCGTTCCCGCTCCGGGTAATGCAGGCTGATGAGCGCGAGGCAGGCCGGCACCAGGAGCGCGCCGCCCGCCCCCTGCAGCACGCGTGCGGCCACCAGTACCGGCAGCGAGGGTGCGAAGCCGCTGGCGCCGGTGCCCACGCAGAACACGAGGGCACCCAGCATGAAGATGCGGCGCATACCGAAGCGGTCGCCGAGGGAACCGCCAATGAGCATGAAGGCGCCCAACATCAGCATGTAGGCGTTCACCACCCATTGCAGCTCGGTCGACGTGGCATCGAGGCTGGATTGCATGGCCGGCAGCGCCAGGTTCACCACCGAACCTTCGATGAACACGAGGCTGGAGCCGAGTATCGCAGTGGCGAGCACCCACGGCTTGGCATGCTGCGGGCTCGCCCCGCCGTTGCCGGGACGGGCGTGGTGGCTGCCGTGGTATGTGCCGAAGATCAGGGACATGCGGCCCAGTATATAGGCCGCATGCCGCCGTCAGTATCTGCCGGGAAGTCCCGTCACTTCTTCGAGTCGCGTTCCCGCTTCTTTACATTGGTCTCGCCCGGTATGAGCACCGTCTCGAGATATGTCAGCAAACCGTCCTGTTGCAGCGTCGCCAGCGGCGTCGCGTCATGGGGAGAGGAGGCCGCTGGCAACAGCACCACCTCCAGCTTGCCCTTCATGAGCAAGCCGATGCCGTCAATCGTGCCGCTCGAGAACCCCGTGGGCGCGGCGCCATTGACGCTGACGCTTTGGCCGGTGAAGGTGAGGGAACTCTCGATGTCCACCGAGGCGGTGCCGCCGCTGCCCGTACCCGGCACCGGCGCCGTGCTGCCCGTGGCGAGATGGCCCGCGGAGAGTTCGTTGTGGCCGGAGCCGTTGAGCTTGATCGTCGTCCCTGCCTTGAACCCGACGCCGGTATCCGCGGTCAGCGATGCCGCGCCACTGCCGTTGCGTCCGGTGACCACGGCCTGGCTCCCCGCTCCATCGCCGGCGCGGATGGCGAGACCCCCGCCCGACTGGATCACGCTGATGCCCTTGACGGCCGTGACATCCACGCGGCTGTTGACGTCCTGGGTCATGGTGGCCCCGTCGCCTGACCAATCGGCGATGCGCGCCGCGCCGTCACCGCCGGCGATGCTGATGTCGCCGGAGACGGTGAGCTTCACGCTGAGCGCCGCAAGCGTCACGCCGGCGTCCTGCGCCAGTTTGATGTTCGCACCTCGGTCGAGAGCCCGTCCCGTGGCGGATGAGCCCACGTCGCTGCCGCCCGTGATCACCAGGTTGGTGGCAGTGGCGGTGAACGCGCCACCGGCGCTGAGGGCCACGCCGGACTTGCCCGTCGCAGCGACGGTCGCCTGGACGCCGGCCGCGGAGAAGAAGCCACTGCCCATGAGCTTGTCCCCGCCCCTGAGGCTAAGCGTGCCATGGGCGGCGATGGTGAAGGCCCCGCGCGCGCTGATGCGGGTGGAGGCATCCACCGCATAGCGGGCTTCGGCGCTGCTCGACCCAGCGCTGACATCCGCATTGCGGCCGACATCGTTGCCGCCGGAGATCTTCACCACCCCGTTCGCGGCGGTGAGCGCCACCGTGCCCCCGCTCAGCGTGACCGCACTGGCCTGGGTGAGGGTCGCGGTCGCGCCGCTGCCCACGGCGGACACGGTCATGCCCGTGCCGACGCCGGCCCCCGCGCTGGCAGCGATGAATAGGTTCTGGTCCGCGACCACGGTAAGCGCACCGGTCGCCTTCACGCTGATGCCGCTCTCGGCATCGATGGTGGCGCTGCCGCCGGCCTGGGCCTCCGCGTCCGCCTGCTGCACCTGTCCGGTGGCATTGCCTTCGATGCTGATGTCGTGGCCTGCGTGCAGGGCCACGGTGACGGCATCCAGCGCGACAGCACTGCGGGCCTCCACGGTGGCGGTGCCGGCGGCGCCCGCGGAAGCGAGCGCGCCGAAGGCGGCGGCGCTGCCGCCCTGGAGCTGCAGGATGCCGTTGGTGCCAGCATCGATCGTCAGCGCGCCATTCACTTTCAGGTCCACGCGGGCGGAGGCGTCCACAGCAGCGGAGCCGCCGTGCAGAGCCTTGGCGCGGCTGATGCTGGAGAAGTCCGACGCCGCGCCCGCGGCCGAGTCTCCGCCGCGCAGTGCGAAGAACGCGCCGGTGTGGCCAGCGGCGCTCAGGGTGAGGGTGCCGCCCGCCCCCGTGACGGTGAGGTTCACGTCCGATACGCCGCTGAGCGCTGCGTGCCCGCCGCCGCTACCGACGCTGGCCTGGCCTTCCCAAGCGGCGGAACGGCCGCCACTGACCCGGAGCTGGTCGTTGTCTTCGGTCAGCTTCACGCTGATGCTGTTCCTGGCGGTGATGTTGACGGAGTCGTCGGCACGATAGGTGGCGGAGCCCCCATGGTCCGCCGTCACGCTGGCCTGGGATGCGGCGAAGCTCCCGCCTAGGATCAAGAGCGCGCCGCTGCCTTCGGTGAGCGCCACGCTCTTGGCGGTGATGTTGAGCCGGCCTTCGGTGAGGTAGCTGGCGTGGGCGCCGGCATGGGTCGCCACGGCACTGCCGTCGAAACCCCCGCTGTTGGCGCCGGCCAGCTTGAGCCCGCCGCCGGCCCTGGCGCTGAACGCGCCGCCGGTGACGATGTCGAGATCCATGTCGTCCAGGAAGCTGGCGGTGGCGCCGAAGCTCGCCGAAGCCTTGGCATGCCGGCCCGCATCGGCGCCGGTGTAGGGCGTGATCAGCATGCCGGCGGTGGCGGTGAGACTGACCGCGGTGGCTCCGCTCAGGGACACCGCGTCATGCAGCGTGAACCCTGCCGCGGCACCGCCGCGCACGGCTTTCACTTGCGCGTTGGATCCGGCGCCGCTGCCGCTGCCCGCGTATACGTTGAGGGGGCCGAAGGCCTTGAGCGCGAGCGCGCCGGTGGTGGCCTTGATCGCGGTGGAGACCTCAACGTCCATGAGCGCGGAACCGCCATAGCTTGCATCCACGGAGGCGCTCGCCCCTGGCCGATGGTCGCCGGCCCTGATGTCGAGCTGGCCGCTCGTCAGCGCTGTGCCGGCGGTCAGCGTGACGCTGGCGCCGGTGACACCGATGCCGGTATCCGCAATGAGCTGCGCCTTGCCGCCGCCGGAAGCGCTCGCCAGCGCGCCCTCGGCGGCCGAGTCGCCGGAGGCGGCGACGGTGAGGTTGCCGCGCGCGGCCACGGTGAGCTTGCCGGAAGCGCTCAAGTCCACGCCGGTGTCGACGCCGAAGACAGCGCTCCCGCCGTGGTGGGCCTGCACGCCGGCCTGCATGGCGTCCTGGCGGCCGCCCTCGATGGATATCTGGCCGTGACCCTGCTTGCCTGTATCTAAGGTCAACGCACCCGCCGTCACCGCGAGATGCACGGCGCCGGAGGCGTCGAACGTGGCCTTCCCGTGCTGATCCGCTGACGCGGAAGCGCCATTCCCCTCTCCTTGGCCCCCGTTCAGCATGATCGCGCCGCCAACCCCACCGGTGAGCGTCAGGTGCAGAGCCGACACCGCGACGACGTCGATGTCGTCCTTCAGACGGATGGCGGCCGAGCCGCTCTGCCTCGCCAGCACGGTCGCGTCATGGCCACCCACGAAGCTGCCGGAGCCCCCGATCGCCATCTGCAAGTTGATGCCCGCGAGCAGGTCCACCGTCGGCGCAGCGAGGTGCACGGTGCGGTCCACATCAACGCTCGCCTTGGCCCCCTCGCCAGAGGCGCTGGCACGCGCCGAGATGGCCGAACCGCCGAGATTGCTCATCACCACGTCCTGACCCGCCAGCGTGAGCAGGCGGGTGGCATGGAGGTCAACGCCGGCCTTGGCGCTGGCGGTGGCCGCGCCACCGTCGTGCGCGAGCACGCTGGCACCCTTGGCGGCCGAGCCGCCTCCGCTGAGGTGCACTGCGCCTGCGCCGCTCGCCTGGAGCGTGATGGTGGCGGCTTGGATGCTGACGCCGGCATCGGCCGTCACGCTCGCCGTGGCGCCGCTGCCGGAGGCGCGTATCGGATTGGGGCTGCTGACCGCGCCGCTGCTAGACGTGTTGCTGCCCACGCCTGCCAGGGTCTTGCTGCCGCCGTGCACGGTGATGCGGCGGCCCTTGAGCGTGACCGCGCCGGTCTTGCCGGTGACCTTGAAGTCCAGGGACACATCCACATCCACCGCCGCGGTGCCTTCGCCGGACGCGCTGGCGCGCGCCATGTTCGCGGCCTGGGAGCCGCCGATGATGAAGACCTGGCCGCTGGAAGCGTTGGTCTGGCTGATGCTGATGCCCGTGGCCGCCTTCACGCTCACGCCGGAGTCCACTTCGAGCTTCGCCGAACCCCCTGTAGCCGCGGCGGCCGAGGCCGCGAACACCTGGGTGGAGGACGGGCTGCTGCCGTGCAGCGACTGGCCGCCACCCGCGTGCTGGGCACCGAGCAGTCTCACGGAGTTGCGGCCGGTGACGGTCACGCTCCCCGTGCGCGCGGTGATGGCGATCCCACCGGCAAGGCTGATGCTCCCAGCTCCGCTGTTGCCCGCCGAGGCCAGCGCACGGAAACCGGCGTTGATGTTGTTGGCGCTGATGAGCAGGTCGCCGTCGGCGGCGGAGAGCTTGACGCTGGCGCCGCTCAGGATGATGCCGTCCATCTCATGCACCGTGGCCGTGCCGTCGAGCGTGCGTGCCAGGGCTTCGATGCCGAGCCCGCTGCCGTTGCCGGTCAAGATCTGCAGGTCCTGTTCAGCGGCGAGCTTCAGCGCGCCACCGGCGGTGATGCGCAACGCGCTGTCCACGTCCAGCTTGGCGCTGCCGCCCCCGAAGTCGCTGGCTGCCACGCTGCGGCCCGTGCGATAGCCGGCGTCGATCTGCACCACGGCGCCGCTCATGGTGAAGGCCTTGCTGGCGGTGAGGGTGAGGCCCGTCGTGACGTCCACCGTGGCGTTCGCGGAACTGTGGCCGATGGCGGATGCGCCCACACCGGTGAGATGGCCGCCGCCGACCGCCACGGTGGCGGAATGGTTGCCGCCGATGACGATGTTCGCGGCGGTGAGTTCGAGACCCGTGTCCGCGACGACCTGTGCCTGGCCCTGGGTGTTGGCCTGCGCCAGCACGTCGATGCCGGTGGAGGAAGCCTCATTGAGGGTGACCTGGCCCGTGGCCAGCAGGCGGATGTCACCCTGGCTGACCAGAATCACGCGCGCGTTGGCGTCCATGTCCGCCACGCCGCCGCCGTAGGCCTGGGCGCTGGCATTCTCCGCTACACGCGCGCCGCCCTGCAACACCACCCGGTTGCTGCCGCCCGAGGCGCTCAGCCGGATCCCGCCGACGCCTGCCGTGAGCTTCACGTCCGCGCTGGCGGTGTAGTTAGCATGGCCCGAGTCCGCGGAAGCGTAGTTGCGGCGGCTGCTGCCGGAATGCCCGCCCACCGTGCTGCCGGCCGACAGCACCACGCCGTCCCCACTCACCGCGAGGCTGCCACCCTTGATGCTGACGTTGGACTGCGACACCGCGGTGGCCTTGCTGTGCTGACCCGCCAGCGCGCCGCCGTTGCCGCCGGCATCGCCGGCGCCCGCCAGCAGCAACACGAAGCCGCCGAGGCTGCTGGCCGCGAGCTTGACCGTTCCCTTGGCGGAGAGGTTGACGTCCGCCTCCGCGAGCGCGCTCATGCTGCCGCCGGTGCCTTGGGCGCGGGCATGGCCGTCGGCCACGCCGCCGCTCAGCTGGATGTGGTTCGCGCCGATGTTCACGGTCTTGCCGATGATGTTCACGTCCGCCTGGGCGGTGACCTTGCCGACCAGGGAAGTGGTAGAGAGGGAACCGACGGCATGGGCCTGGCCGCCGTGCAGGATCACATCCTGGGCGCCGGAGGTCCCGCCGGTCAGGCTCACGGCGCCACCGGCCTTGAGCGTCACGTTCGACTTGGCGCTGGCGCTCGCATGCCCGTCGGTGAGCGTGGCGTCCGCGGTGCCTGCGCTGATCTTCACGGAAAGGCCGCTCAGCTCCAGGGCACCGGTCGCCTGCAGCAGGATGGAGTGATCCACCTGGGCATCACTAGCGCCGGCACGGGCAGCATGGACGTCGAGCCGGCCGGCCAGGACGCTGGAGCCGGTGGCGGTCAGGGAGACGTTGTTGCCCTTCAGGGTTATCGCGCCGAAACTCGATGCGGCGTTCCCGACGCTCACGTTCCAGCCGCTGATGGCGATGCTTCCCGCCGCGGACAACGTCATGGCCTGGCTGCCGCCCACTGCCACGCTGTTGTCGCTGGCGGAGAGTTGGGGCTGATCCTCCATGAGGGTCAAATTCGCAGCGAGACCGCCCGCCGTATGCCCCACATAGATGGACCGCCCGACGGTGAGCTTGTTGGTCGCGTCATGGAGCGCCACGTTGTATCCCGCCGCGGCATGGGCGGAACCGATGGAAGCCTCGAGGGTGAGTCCACGGCTGGCGGAGACGGCGAAGGTCTTGCCCTTGCCGGTAAAGGCCAGGTGTCCACCGGTGAGCGACACCGTGCCCGCCACATCCAGGCCGTGGTTCAGCTTGATGTCGCCGGTGGTGACGAGGTCCAGGTTGTCGTGGAACAGGCTGCTCCCGTCGCTGAACAACCCCTTCACCACGATGTCGCCGCTGCCGCCGTCGATCTTGAAAGCCACGAAACCGTCGTAGTGGATGTCCTTGGCGGTGATGCTCACGCCGTGGTCCCCATGCAGACTCCCACTACCGCTGCCGAAGCTGAACACGTGGGTGCCCGCGTTGATGACGATGGCGCCGTCAGCGCCCGCTTCGCCCAGCACGATGTCGCCGCCGGTGGCGGTGAGCGTGATGTCCCCGCCCACGCCGAGATGGTGCACATCGATCCCGCCGGTCGCGCTGATGCTCGCTCCTGCGCTGTCGGCCGTCAGGGTGCCCGCATGGACGTCGCCGCCGGTGGCCGCGAGCGCGATGCCGTGCTCCGCGGAGACATCCTGTATGTCCACATCCCCGCTGGTGGCAGTGATGCTGAGCTTGCCGCCGATGAGGATGGCATGGGAATCGTGCACACTGGCGCCCACCAGGGTCAGGTTGCCGGCGTTAGCAGTCCCACTCGGGAAACTGTCCACCGCATTGATGGTGAGCACGCCCTTCGCGTCCAGGGCGACGGTGCTCTGGCTGCCGAGGCCGAGAAGGTGGCCTGCGTCTATGGTCAGGTTGCCGCCGGTGGCCTTGAGGGAATACTGAGTCACATTGCCGTGGGCATCGAGCGCAGCGGAACCCAGGTGCACATAATTATTGCTGCCGGTCTCCATCAGGATGGACTTGGCTTCCACGTGTCGTAGATCGATGGTGCCGCCGTAGGCCGCGAAGTCGCCGCCGATGGTGATATCCGTGTTGGCGAGGTGGATGGCTCCGCCGGAGCCGACCTTCAGGGTAAGTTTGCCGCTGCCGGTTGCGGTGATCGCATGCAGGCTGGCGGAAGCATTGATCAGGTTGTGTGCCGAGATGGCCACGGCGTTACCGGCATTGAGCTGGGTTTCTATGAAATTGATGCCGATCTTGGTGGCGGGGGAGGCGGACGTACCGCTCCCGACACCCTGATTGGTACCAGCAGCGCCAGCAG